>Ga0065719_100807_pt1 | contig 630564 bp, 629 predicted proteins | sample GBSCel85sediment_FD_59106 | JGI IMG/M metagenome (GOLD analysis project Ga0065719, IMG submission 59106) | Hot spring sediment microbial communities from Great Boiling Spring, Nevada - Cellulolytic enrichment CS 85C v3 (version 3) | ecosystem: Environmental > Aquatic > Thermal springs > Hot... | reverse complement strand
CCTGCCGCGTCCTTCTTCGGCCCTTGGTGCCTAGGCATCCACCGTACGCCCTTTCTACTTTGACGCCCGGCTGATTACTGTTATCATCCCTCTTGGGATCTCTCCCTAATCTTCTTTTGTCTAAGGTACAAATGGTGGAGCTGACCGGACTTGAACCGGTGACCCCCTGCGTGCAAAGCAGGTGCTCTCCCAGCTGAGCTACAGCCCCACCCTCAATTTCAAACTTAAATTGGTGGGCCCTCCTGGACTCGAACCAGGGACCTCACCCTTATCAGGGGTGCGCTCTAACCACCTGAGCTAAGAGCCCTTTTCAAAAATTCAGGGAGGAGAGGAAGAAGGTGAGAAAAGGAAAGCTTATCCTAAATTCTCCGTAAGAAAGGAGGTGATCCAGCCGCACCTTCCGGTACGGCTACCTTGTTACGACTTCACCCCAATCATCCGCCCCACCTTCGGCAGGCTCTTCGCCTGACTTCGGGTGTTGCGGACTCTCGTGGTGTGACGGGCGGTGTGTACAAGGCCCGAGAACGTATTCACCGCAGCGTGGCTGATCTGCGGTTACTAGCGATTCCGCCTTCACGCAGGCGAGTTGCAGCCTGCGATCTGAACTGGGGGTGGCTTTAGGGATTCGCTCCGCCTCGCGGCTTCGCTCCCCTCTGTACCACCCATTGTAGCGCGTGTGTAGCCCAGGGCATAAGGGGCATACTGACTTGACGTCATCCCCACCTTCCTCCGGCTCTTCGCCGGCAGTCCCCTTAGAGTGCCCGGCTTTACCCGCTGGCAACTAAGGGCAGGGGTTGCGCTCGTTGCGGGACTTAACCCAACATCTCACGACACGAGCTGACGACAGCCATGCACCACCTGTGCAGGCTCCAAATAGGGGAAACCCCCCTATTTGGCACTCACCCTTTCGAGTGAGCTTACAGCCTGCATGTCAAGCCCTGGTAAGGTTCTTCGCTTAGCATCGAATTAAACCACGCGCTCCACCGCTTGTGCGGGCCCCCGTCAATTCCTTTGAGTTTTAGCCTTGCGGCCGTACTCCCCAGGCGGGGCACTTATCGCGTTAGCTGCAGCACGGAGAGTCTAACTCCCCACACCTAGTGCCCATCGTTTACGGCTAGGACTACCGGGGTATCTAATCCCGTTCGCTCCCCTAGCTTTCGCGCCTCAGCGTCAGGGTCAGTCCAGAGAGCCGCCTTCGCCACCGGCGTTCCTTCCGATATCTACGCATTTCACCGCTACACCGGAAGTTCCGCTCTCCTCTCCTGCCCTCTAGCTTAGCAGTATCAGATGACCTCCCTGAGTTGAGCTCAGGGCTTCCACATCTGACTTGCTAAGCCGCCTACACGCCCTTTACGCCCAGTAAATCCGGACAACGCTCGCCCCCTACGTCTTACCGCGGCTGCTGGCACGTAGTTAGCCGGGGCTTTTTCCTCGGGTACCGTCAGTATTCTTCCCCGAGAAAAGAGGTTTACACCCCGAAGGGCTTCTTCCCTCACGCGGCGTCGCTCCGTCAGGGTTTCCCCCATTGCGGAAGATTCCCGGCTGCTGCCTCCCGTAGGAGTCTGGGCCGTGTCTCAGTCCCAGTGTGGCCGACCACCCTCTCAGGCCGGCTACCCGTCTTAGCCTTGGTGGGCCATTACCCCACCAACTAGCTGATAGGCCGCAGGCCCATCCCAGAGCAGCATAGAGGGTTGCCCCTCTATACTCTTTCCTTACCTGAGCATATCGCTCGGTAAGTATATGGGGGTTTAGCACCCCTTTCGAGGTGTTATCCCCCTCTCTGGGGTAGGTTACCTACGTGTTACTCACCCGTGCGCCGCTCTCACTCCTATCGGCATAAACCAATAGGAGCTACCGCTCGACTTGCATGCCTTAGGCAACGCCGCCAGCGTTCGTCCTGAGCCAGGATCAAACCCTCCATCCGGTTATAATAAATATAACCTTCCTCTCGGAAGGTTTAATCCTCGCTCTTTATCTNTNACGACCGCTTCCCTTTCCTCTTTTCCCTTCTTCCTTCTCTCTCCCTTTGTCTAAGGTTCATCCGCCCTTTCCCTCGGGCGCTTTAAATTCTATCACAAACCCCTTACCCTTTGCAAGAGGGTANNNTNACTTTTTTTAACCTANGTATAAGTTTTTAAACCCCAAGTTTTTAGCAATACTAATTGCCTCTTCATATTCTTTAGGTCTTATTCTTCTATTTATCTCAGGGTATTTATACGCCATGTATAAGGGTCTATACTGATCCATTATGTTGAGGAAAACCTCAATAGATAACTCTTCCTTAATAAAATTTAGCCATCCCTCTAATTCCGGTAAATGATTAGGTAACAAAAGATGTCTTATAATTAACCCTCTTATAGCAATATCCTCTTCATTTACTATCAAGTTTCCTACTTGTCTATACATTTCTTTTATTGCAATCTTTGTAACCTCAGGATAATCCTCCGCGTTTGCAAACTTCTTTGCGGTTTCCGGATAATAAAACTTAATATCTGGCATGTATATATCAATTATTCCATCTAATAACCTAAGAATCTCCAAATTTTCGTATCCACTAGTATTATATACAATTGGAATCTCTAGACCTTGTTCTATTGCCTTTAATAAAGCTTCTATTATTTGAGGAACAAAATGAGTAGGAGTAACAAGATTAATATTGTGGCAACCAAGCCTTTGAAGATGCAACATTATACCAGCAAGTTCTTCAGTTGATATTTGCTCCCCAATTCCCAAATGACTTATAGTATAATTTTGACAAAATACACATCCTAAATTACAGAAAGTAAAAAATATAGTGCCTGAACCATTTCTACCCACAAGAACTTTTTCCTCACCAAAATGAGGGAAATAACTGGAAACTACAAGATTGTAAGGTGCTTTGCAATAACCCAACTCACCAATTTTTCTATTTACTTTGCATTTTCTTGGACATAAAGAGCAACTTTTCAAAACATCTTTTAATAAAATAACCCTTCTCTCAAGTTCCCCAGATTTGTAAAGACTTATATATGAAGGAATCATATTTTATAGAGATCTCACAAAATCCCTTAACTTAAAATTTACTTTTAAATCCTCAGCTATTTTCTCGCATTTCTTTATATCAACAATAGGTAAATTAACTACTGACACAGTTACATCCTTAATATGCATTTTTGAAACTTTAATAAATTCAATCACAGCCTCGTAAGCATCACTAAAGATGGGTCTAGATAAACGGTTATATTTTTCTTTACTCTCAGCATTAAGACTTATAGAAATCGCATCTATATAAGGAGAAATTTCTGGCACAATATTCCTCTGATTGAATATATTCCCATGTCCATTTGTATCTATCCTTATCGGAGTAGAAGGATAACTATGCTTAATAAAACTCGATATTTTTTTTACAACCTCCACCCTAATAAGCGGCTCACCAAACCCACAAAATACGACTTCTTTATAAAGTCTTAAATCTATTTTTTTAAGGGACTCTATTATTTCCAAAGAGGAAGGTTCCTTATGAAGTACTAACTTTTTATCTCCAACTCTGTCCGTGAAATTTCTAATACAGAAAACACACCTATTAGTGCATCTATTAGTTATGTTTAAGTATAAACTATTGCCTAACTGATATACAGTTTCACTCATAAATCTCTTCTAAATAATCTATTTAAATTCCCTCGAAACTTAATTGATAATTCTTCCATACTTGTATTCTTTAACTCAGCAACTTTTTGAGCAATTTCAGGCAAGTAAGCAGGCTCGTTCATCTTGCCCCTATGGGACTGAGGAGGCAAATATGGAGCGTCTGTTTCTATAATAAGATAATCAAGAGGAATTTTCTTTACCACTTCCCTAAGGTTATTGGCATTAGGATAAGTTATAGGTCCAGAAAAGCTAAACAAGAAATTCCATTCACAGATGATTTTAAATACTTCGTAACTTCCACTGTAACTATGCATTATCCCCCCAATTTCCCAAACCCTTTCAGCTTTCATTACGTCAATGAGATCTTTCCATGCATCTCTGCAGTGGATAACAATAGGCTTCTTCACCTCTTTAGCAAACTGGATAAATTTTGAGAAAACTTCTTTTTGTTTATCTTTTGGAGAATAAAGCTTATAATAATCAAGTCCTATTTCTCCCACAGCAAGAGTTTTTTCGGTGATTAAACTTTTCCAATTAAGATTATCTATATCAGGACTTGAAGACTCATGAGGATGTACTCCAACAATCGAGTATATACCATCAAAATCACTTAAATTGACAGCTCTTAAACTAGACTCCCAATCATATCCTACCACAAAAAAGGAGATAACACTATTTTCTCTGGCTCTCTTTACATAGTCCATCCATTGAGGATAAAGCCTTTCGTCATTAAGATGTACATGAGTATCTATCCACATATTTCTACCAAAGCCCAGGGCTATGCCTCCACCGTCGATATAGCCTTACGGGTAGAAGAAGACAGGTAAGCTCCAGCCAGGCTTACTGCGGCACCTAAGAGCAACCTCTTACCGTTGCTTCCTTTCGGACCTGGCGGGGTTCGAGGTACTCTTAGTGCACAGCTCCTGACCTTCATAGCTCCCTTATCTCCCTCTGCTCCCACAAGACTATACCTCGGGTGGCCTTTCGGTCCTGCTATAGCGGATTGCAGGTACAGGGCACCGCTAGCTCCCCACCTAAGCATAGCCCTGGGTTTACTCTTGGATTCTCAAAAGTATAAATAAAGAACTTAAAAGTACCCAAACAAAGGATACTATAAAAAAGAACAATATTACTTTTCCAACAAATGCTCCTATACTCTTTTCATTTTTGAAAATTTTAGAAAAATCAATCTCCTTGATGACTGCATATGCAGCCAAAAAGCCAACAATGAAACTAACAATTACACTAGAAGTACTCAATAATTCTCTAATATTACCCATTTTCTCCTCTTTTATAAAAACATGGCGGAGAGGGTGGGATTCGAACCCACGAGACCGCTTTCGCGGTCTACTCGCTCTCCAGGCGAGCGCCTTCGTCCACTCAGCCACCTCTCCGTCTACATATTATTTTATCATAAAATTCTATAAACGTGAACTCCGCACATTCTTAAAAAATTCCTTTAATAAAGCCTCGCACTTATCCTTTTCAACTCCAGATATTATCTCTCTAAGTTGCCACTTTCTATAATTATCAACATTCAAAAATTTAGTAAAGCCCTCCTCAAGGTTTTCAGTTCCATAAACCAATCTATCTATACGTGAATTTAAAATAGCCCCAAAACACATTATACAAGGCTCCAAAGTCACATATAAAGTGCAATTATAAAGTCTCCAATCATTTATTTTTTTGACTGCCTTCTCTATAGCAATAATTTCTGCATGAAGGATCGGACTTTTTTTGGTTTCTCTTAAATTATAACCTCTTCCTATTATTTTCTCATTAAAAACTACCACCGCACCTACGGGTACTTCTCCCTTTTTTAAAGCTTTCTCGGCTTCCTTTATTGCTTCATGCATAAAAAAACTATCTATTGAAGAGAGTCTTTCACCCATTCCAAGTATTCTGGAAGACCATAATTTATCGGAATTCCTATTATTTCTGGTAACTCGTACGGATGTAATTCTTTTATGCGCTTAACAAGGTCTGGAAATTTGTTCTTTTCGGTTTTTATTAACATAATCACTTCATCATCAGATTTTTTCTCACCTTGCCAGATATAAATAGATTTCACCCCTGGAATTATGTTTATACAAGCAGAGAGCTTTTCATCCAGAAGTATATTTGATATTCTTTCTGCATTTTCCCAGGTATCAATGGTCACTATAGCAAGAATCATTGATACTTACCTCCTTTTTAAGATTAAGTACCTCTTGTATTATATAGTAAACAGATTCTTTTGGAGAAGCTTCGATAATATAATTTGCCACTTTTTTCAATCTGATAGAAGCGTTTTCCAAAGTTATACCTAATCCTGCCCATTTTATCATCTCTTCGTCATTATCATAATCTCCTAAAGCTATTACTTCTTCTAATTTTATTCCCAAAAATTTAACTAACTCTTTAAGTGCTTTTCCCTTTGAGACACCTTTGGGCAAAATTTCTAAATACTTATAAGACGAAAAAACCACATTTAAACAATCTTTATCCTGCAGTATTTTGTTTTTTAATTCCTTAAGAAACTTCTCTTCACCTTCTATAAAAATCTTAATTATACCCTCTTTATTTTGCTTCAACAAACCTAACGCTTCTTTATCTTCGATTAATTTATCATCCCAATAAACTCCAAGTTTAATATAGTCCCAGTACTCTGATATAACAGTCAAAGACTCAGCTACTTCTTTTTTTGAAAGATATTTTAAGTACAAGTAGGAATTCTTTACCGGATCATATATTCCTGCACCATTATAAATTATTACAGGGATATTTAAATTTAAAGGTTCCACAATCTTAGTAATAGACGACCATCTTCTTCCTGTCGCTATGGTTACTTCAATATCGTTTTTTCTCAATAGATTTATAGCCTCAACATTCTTAGAAGAGATGACTTCTGATTCATCAATTATACTGCCATCTAAATCGGTAATAAAAAGCTTATACATTTAATATCACTTCCCTTATTTGCCTTATCAATAAGGGTTTTACAGTGAAAAGGTCAAGGAATTCTTCCCCTCTCAGTATTGTATTATCTAACTTAATAGTCTCTAAATATACCAAAAATATATTGTCTTTAGTTTTTCTATAGGAGACACTCTTTATATAATCAAAAGGCTTTATCTCTTTAATATTATTCCCTCTTCTCACCAAAATTTTAGTATCCCTTAAAGAATTAATATTTTCTATTTCGGAAACAAACCAATTTTCTCTATGTACAAACAGATGTAACTCGTAATTAATACCATAAGTATCCTCTATTAAGGAGGACTTTTTAACTTTATAACCCTCATAAAACCTTATGTCGGGCGGAAGCTCTTTATTGATCTTTTCTATAATCTCTCTCTCCTCAATCTCCTCATGTAGTGTCATATCTACATAATCCCTTCTACTCTCTACTCCTACAGGACAAGGAAATCCTAAGGAGATAAGAGGTCTTGGATTATAACCCTCAGAATATTTAATAGGAATATTTGCTCTTCTTAGAGCTCGACCTAAAAAGATAAGGAAATCATTTGCACCTAAATATTTTAAAAGACCTAATTTAGAAAAAGCTAATCTATAAAAATATCTATTCTCCATGATCTACCCCACAAAAGTCGCAAGAAATTCTCCATTCACAAGCTCCACTCTCTATATTTTTATACGCTCTTTCTCTTTCTTTCATGAGATAGTACTTAGAGACAGCAAAAATATGATCCCAAGGTAGTTTCTCCTCTATATCTAATTCCCCTGTATAAACTGTAGGACTAATTCCAATTTCCCTAAAAGCATTGTTCCAATATTGTAAATTCAAATATTCTTTCCATCCTTCCAATCTACTCCCCTTTTCCCATGCCTCAAATATTACTTTAGCTAATCTTCTATCCCCCCGAGATAATACAGCCTCAAGAAAACTCATATTATAGTCATGCACGTCTATAGTGATATTTCTTTTTTTATTTAAATGTCTAAAAAGTATCTGTTTTCTTTCTTCTATTACATTCTTTTCTTCAAACTTTTCCCATTGGAAAGGAGTATGAGGTTTAGGTATAAAAACCGAGAAACTTAAATGTAATTTTGCACTTTTATTAAGTTTAAGTATCTTATAGATTAAATCTACAGTTTGGTAAATATCCTCATTGGTCTCGGTAGGAAGACCTAACATAAAGTATAATTTAATGCTATTCCAACCCTTTTGAAAAGCAACTTCTAGAGTTTTCAGAAAATCTTCTTCTCTTAATCCCTTATTTATTACTCTTCTTAGCCTTTCACTTCCAGATTCTATCGCAAAAGTAAGGCCTGACTTTCTTACTTTCGATATTTTTTCGGCAAGAGATAAAGAAAAGTTATCAGCCCTCAAAGAAGGTAAAGAAAAATTTACCATCTTTTTTGAAAATTCTTCCGTAAGTAAATTTACAAGTCTTTCTATTTCTGGATAATCGCTACTACTTAGAGATAGTAAGCTTATTTCTTCATAACCTGTGTTTTTTATTATTTCACGAGTATAATCTATTACTTTTTCTACGCTTCTGTATCTTTTAGGTCTGTATATATACCCAGCTAAACAAAACCTACAATTCCTCTGACACCCTCTCATAATTTCAACAGAACCTCTATCATGTACCACTTGTTGAATAGGAACAATAGGCTTTGTAGGGAAAAAAGCGTTATCAAGATCGTAGACAATCCTTCTCTTAACTATTTTGGGGACCCAGTCATATTTGGGATTTATGCTATAAAACTTACCATTCTTGTACTCAACCTCATATAAAGAGGGTATGTACACTCCTTCAATCTTAGAAACACTCCTAAAAAATTCTATCTTTGACTTCTTCTCTTCTTCCTTCCATTCTATATAAGTATCTACTATCTCATCTAACGCTTCTTCTGCTTCTCCAATAAAAATTATGTCAAAAAAATCTGCAATAGGCTCAGGATTTAAAACCGTAGGCCCTCCTGCTATTACAAGAGGATATTTTTCATCACGATCTTTTGAAAAAAGAGGAATATTAGCCAAATTCAATATGGTAAGCACACCCGAATAGGTCAATTCATAGGCAAGACTAAAAGCAACCCAATCAAACATATTCACAGGTTTCTTACTTTCTAAGGTAAATAGTGGTAATCTCTTATCTTTGAGTTTTTTCTCGAGATCTATTCCAGGAACAAATACTCTCTCACACAAAACATCGTCTCTTCTATTTAAGAGATGATATATTATTTGAAAACCTAAATGAGACATCCCTATCTCGTATAAATCTGGAAAAGCAAGGGCAACTCTTAGTTTAACCTCATTCCAAGGCTTTATTATTATGTTATGTTCATTCCCTATATATCTTGAAGGTTTTTCTATATCTGAAAGTAAGCTATCTATATCGATCATATTACTTGTCTTTCCCCTCTTGTATAGATATTTATGATCAATCCCAACATAGCATAATTAACAATAAGCGAAGTTCTTGCAAAACTTATAAATGGCAAAGGGATACCCACAACTGGAAAAATCCCCATCACCATACACAAATTTACAAAAGTTTGAAAAAACCAACAAAAAAGTATTCCTTCTATCACATATTTACCAAATTTATCCTTAATACTTCTTGCAATCTCCCAAGTATATTTAAAAAGCAGATAGTACAGAAGGACTATAAAAGCACCTCCTAAAAAGCCAAATTCCTCCCCTACAGCCGAAAATATAAAATCTGTGTGTTGCTCGGGTATTAAATTTAAATGGGTTTGTGTACCCTGAAACCATCCTTTACCCCAAATGCCTCCAGACCCAATTGCAATTATAGATTGTATCACTTGATACCCACTACCGAGAGGATCTTTCATTGGGTCTAAGAAAGTAAGTATTCTTTGTTGTTGATAAGGTTTCAAAATCAACCAAAGAAAAGGAAGCAACAAAAAACCTAGCAAAATCAATCTCAAAAGATATTTATATGAAATCTCGGATAAAAACAAAATAAAAATACCTGTTACAAAAATCACTATTGCAGTCCCTAAATCAGGCTGCACCATCACAGCTAAAAAAGGAATGAGGATTAATATAATGGAAAAAACAAATTCTTTAAATCCAAGTTTTTTTCTTTTGTAATCTAATTCAGATAGAAATCCAGCAAGAGATATTACAATCAAAAGCTTTGAAAGTTCGGAAGGTTGAAAAGAAAAACCAAATATAGAAAACCACCTTTGCGCACCTAAGCTTTCCCTTCCAAAGAATAAAACTAAGATTAAAAGTAATAAATTAAAACCATAAATAAACCTCCAAAGTCTTTCCCATACTCGGTAAGGGGTAGTTACAAAGAAGAGAAAAAAGGCTATAGCTATTAAAAAGGCAATAAACTGCCTCTGTACAAAAATATATGGAGATAGTTCCTTAGCCATAAGACGTGTGGCTGTAGTGTCATATATGAAGAAGAAACCTATAAAAGTTAAGACTAAAACAATTAACATTAACTTTATGTCTTTTTTTCTCATTTATATCAACCATTCATTCTCCAAAGAATTAATCCAGAAACAGGCTTTGGGTAAAAATAAGTAGATTTTTGAGGAAGCCGTTCTCTATTAACAGCAAGAGTATACACAATCTCTATAGGTATAGAGGGTAAAACAAAAGCTGATTTATAATCACTACTGTACAACAAACTTTTTACCTCTTTTATATCATGAGAAAATCTAATTACTCCTTTTTCTTGCAACTCATTTTCTGTTTTACCAAGTAATCCTTCCCATACACCTTTATGTAAGATAGTAGTAGGTAAAATCCACCACAATTCTGAATGCTCCTTGTTTTCCTTTATATAATCAGCTTTTGGAACCAATTTAAAGATTTTATTATCTACTGCATAATATATATATGGATTGTTAGGTTTAAAAGAGAGATCTAAATTTTCAATTTTGTTATCTTCCAGATAAAGATCAAAATATTTCCTAAATGCATTAATCTCTATCCCAATATTATTCTTTAAAATCCTATGAGTGGGAAGAAGTTTAATACCTGGATCATACAAATCAGTCATTAACATCATAATATATTTAGCATTAGTATCTTTACTCTCTTCATAATAAAGCCATGAGGCTTCATATCTATGGTGTCCATCTGCGATCAAAACTTTCTTATCCAAGAAGAAATTCTCAATAAGATTAACATAATTATCTTTATTTAATTTCCAAACAGTATGAATTCTGTAATCCCAACCATGAGCTTTAATTATAGGTTTTTCTTTTTCCACTTCTCTCCAAATACTACGCAAGATACTATCTTTATCCTCATATATCCCCCATATCGGTTCTAAGTTAGCTCTTAGTTTCCTCAAAAGTTCAAGCCTATCAAGCTTCGGGCCAGAAAAAGTATGTTCATGAGGTAATATGTTTTCACCAAGTGGTTCAAGTTCCAACAAGACAATCAGTCCATAGTTATACTCATATCTATCTCCCCACTGAAATTCTTGTTTATATAAATAAAAACCAGGACTTTCGGTAATTAACACTTGAGAATTAATCCATTTCAAAAATAGCTCTTTTATTTCCTCGTAATTAACTGGTAAAGAATCTCCTAAAGTTAGATGAGTGATATTGTAAGGATGCATTCCTAGATACTTTTCTCTTTCCTCTTTGGGAATTACGTCATAAGGAGGAGCAATTAAAGAATTAATAGGAAGTTCTGAATTGAATCTCAATGCACTAAAAGGATGAACTTTAACCATCTTTTACTCCTTCCTTTCTTTTAGGGATTATAATCTCAAATTTTGTTCCTTTATTAACTTTACTTTCTACCGTGATACTCCATCCATGTCTTTCAATGAGCTTTTTTACTATAGAAAGTCCTAATCCTGTGCTAAAACCATCTTCATTAGTTCTAGATTTATTTACCCTATAAAATCTATCAAATATTCTATTTAAATCTTTCTCAGGTATACCAATACCTGTATCTTTAACCCAAAGAAACACATTGTCACTATCTTCGTTAATTCCTATCTCTATTGACCCACCAGGAGGAGTATATTTTACAGCATTTTCTACTATATTGAAGATTATAGTATCAACATGTTGCGGATCTGCGCTTACAATAACCTTCTCTGGTATTTTTAGATTTATCTCTAAATTTTTCTTAGAGATATGAGGAGTTAATCTATCTACAATCTCCATTATTATTTCGGTAAGATTTACCTCTTTAAGTTGTAAATCTATTACTCCAGCCTCAAGCCGTGATAAATTTAACAGGTTACTTACAAGTTTTGACATTCGTTCAACTTCTTTTCTTAAATATGGAAAGAACTCATTATATATTTCATCAAGGGTAATTTTTCTTTCCGAAAATAAGTCAATTAATATCTGAATTGAGGTTAAAGGAGTTCTTAACTCATGAGAAGCATTTCCAAGAAATTCCTTAAAATTTTCTTCTAACCTGTAAAGAGGTGTATAATCATTAATAATCAATAAAACTTCCTGATTTCCACTAAGATAAAAGGCCTCAACCTCCAAATATTTTTTCTCTTTTCCCCAAAAATTTAAATTAGTTTTGTTATAACTTTTACTTTGGAGAGTTTTCTTATATAGGTCATCGATCTCATAATCTGGTATCAACTCAATAAGCTTTTTATTGTTGTTTTTGTTATTTTGAATATCAAATAATTCTTTTGCCTTATTATTTGCAAAAATTACAAATCCATCCTTATCCACAATAAGGATACCAATTTGAACATTCTCAGTAAGTACTTTCCATCTTTCTTCAATCTTGCTTATCTTCATTTCCCTCCTGGAATTTATAACCTAAATTTCTAACTGTAATAATATATTTGGGATGACTTGGATCATCTTCAACCTTCTCTCTTAACCATCTTATGTAAACATCTACCGCTCTAGGCTCACCCCAGAAATTTTCGCCCCATATGTGCTTTATTATCATATCTCTAGTCCATACTCTTCCTGGAGAAGAAAGAAGAAGTTTTAAAATCTCAAACTCTCTATAGGATAGATTAACTTCTTTTCCCTTTACTTTTACTGTTCTCTTAACAAGATCCATCTCAAAAGGAGGAGCTACAATCTTCTGGCTTTTTGATAAATCTGATTGGTATCTACGAAGTACTGCTTCAATTCTTGCTAAAAGTTCCTTAGCCCCAAAAGGTTTAGTAATATAGTCATCTGCCCCCATTTTTAATCCCAATACCTTATCCACTTCCTCATCTTTAGCAGTGAGCATAATAATAGGAACATTACTTATTTTTCTTATTTCTTTACATACTTCCCAACCGTCTTTTTCTGGAAGCATAATATCCAGTAATACGAGATCTGGATTAAACAATTTAAATTTGTTTAAAGCTTCTACTCCATCATAGGCAACTTCTACTTCATATCCCTCTTTGTTTAACAGGAGAGATAGAGAATTAACAATGCCCTTATCATCCTCTACTAAAAGAATCTTTTTCATCTTCCCACCTCAAAGTCTTTTTGTAAATATTATTCTACCTAACCTTAAAAGGTTAGCTCCCTCCTCAATAGCTATCTCAAAATCTTCAGACATTCCCATCGAAAGATAGGGGAGGCTTAATTTAGTATTTTCTTTAAGTTTCTCCCATATAGTGTACAATTTTCTAAAAACTTTTCTCACCTCATTTTTATCATCTGTTAAAGGTCCTATAGTCATAAGCCCTTTAACGTTTAGATTCTTAAGCTCAAAAATCTTTTCATATACTTTCCAAAATTCTTCTTCTTTAAAACCGTACTTAGTAGGCTCTTCAGAAAGATTTAACTGTAGTAGAACTTCTACTTTCTTTCCTTCTTTTTCTGCATATTTATTGAGCTCTTCAGCAAGCTCAAAGGTATCTACCGAATGAATAAGAGAAAATAAATTTATCGCTTTTTTAACCTTATTCTTCTGTAGATGTCCCACCATATGCCATTCACAACTAAGATCTGAAAGAAGAGAAATTTTCTTCTCTGCTTCCTGAACCCTATTCTCTCCTATAGCCTTTATCCCAACTTTTACAGCCTCTCTTATACCTTCAGGAGGAACCCCTTTAGAAACAGCAACCACATTAATTTCCGAAGGATCTCTCCCGCAGTCTTCAGCCTTTTTAATTATTCTTTCTTGAACTTTTTTCCAATTTTCTGCTATAAAAGAGAACTCATTCATACTAAAGGACTTTTACTACCCTTCCTCTAATTATTCTCTCTTTTAATATTATATTGTTAACCCCAATTGGTAAAGTATTTATTTTGTAAAAATTTTTTAAAACTTCTATCTCCATTACTTTCACTTTAATTACAAATTTATCTTCACAATTAATTACCAAGTATTTACTTTTCTCGAAAGGAAATTTAGAGAAAAAGACAAAGAAATTTGGTGGAAAATCCCTAACAACCCCAACCACTTCCCCTTTTCTTACTTTTTTATTCAAATAGTTTGCATATTTTGTTTTTTTTAAATCGTTAATAGTCAAATTTTCTAGAGAGATTTCCCTTCTAACAAGATTATCTACATCAAAAACTATATAACCAGATTTCTGAGATACAACTAAATTCTGGAATTTTTCCTCGTTAAGCTTTTGAATTTCCTTAGAAATATTATCCAACTTATTTAAATAATCCTTCCTCATATCTGATAATTGTTTTATCTTCTTTACAATCTCATTATACTCATCAAAATTTCCCTTAAAGGCTTTTATTCGCAACTCATCTATATAAAGATTTATTTTCTCTCCTATATCATCTAAATCCTCTAAAATGTCTTTGTATTTGTTTTCTAACAAACTTATCTCAGAATAATTCTCTTTCGAACTATTTTCAATATATCCTACAACTTGGCCTATCCTTATTTTTTCCATGTCTGCAAGCTTTGATCTGAAAATACCATCAGAGGGGGCTTGGAGGATCTGTTCATTAAAAATAAATATTCCAACAATCTCATTATTGTTTCTATTCCTTAGCACTAAAACAATACCAAAAACAATTAGGAGAGCACATAATAAAAGTAACATTCCTTTAAAATTATTTCTTCTTTTTCTGTTGTGGATTTTATAAAAATCCTCTCTATACATAGCTATCTAATAAAAATGTATCCTAAATTTCTATTCAAGGTTTTGTCCCTTCTAAAAGAGTAAAATTTTGAGCTACAAAAAGTACATATATCTGAAATTTCTATGTTTGAAGTTGGAATCTCTTCTTTATCAAATTGATATTTCACTAATGCTGTCAGATCATAAAAAGTTTTATTCTCCCTTTTTATTATAAAATTGCTATATTCCTTTGGAAGCTGATTTATGAAATCTTCCTTTACTTCAAAACAACAAGCATGAATACTTGGACCTACACTCACAAAGATCTCTCTACTTTCTACATTGTAAGAATTTTTTATAAACCTAATAACCTTTAAAGGGAAATCTCTTATTGATCCTCTCCACCCTGAATGAACTAAACCTACAAGCCTAATTTTGGGGATATAAATATAAATAGGCATACAATCTGCAAAAAACATAATTAAAGTTCTCTTTCTTTCTTGAGTAAGTAATGCATCAGTTTTATATGCAATCTTAGGGAAAAACTTGTTCTTCTCTTTCCCAACTAAATATATTCCATCGCCATGTACTTGGTCTGCAAAAACCAAATTTTTAGGATGCATCCTTATTAGATAGAAAAAACTAAAATAGTTAGGGAGGTATCGAAAACTAATTTTAAAAGGAAAAGAAAAGGGGTAAGAAACAAAACCATGAGATATCTCGGGAAAATTATTTAAGAGTCTTGATCTCCATATCATAGACATACCCCACAAACTTTGCAATTTTTACTACAAGCCATAGTTAATTTACCCTCATAAGCTCTTTCTCTTTCTCGCCACAAATAATCCTTTCTTACTCCCGTATCTATAACATCCCAGGATAATTTATCACTCTTACCTTTTTCCTCAAGATAACCTAACAAAAGATCTTTATTGTTTCTCAAAATCTTATTAAGAATTTTAACTGAAATCTCCTTATTTTCGTATACTTCTCTCCAAAGAGTATTCAAATTTCTGTCTCCTCTACTAAATACTCCTTGCCAAAAACTCCAGAAATAATCTTCCATCTCTATTTTTACCTTTTTTATTTCTCGTAGTTTTTTTAACAGAAATTTTTGTTTTTCTACAATATAATCCTTGTCTTTCATACTTTCCCATTGGAATGGAGTATGGGGTTTAGGTATAAAAGTAGAAAAACTTGCTGTTATTTCCAACTTAGGATTTAAGCTTCTTATTTCCTTTATTAACGAATAGATCCCTTCTATATCTTCTCCACTCTCTGTAGGAAGTCCAAGCATAAAATATAACTTTAAGGTCTGAACTCCGTAACCTTTTAACTTATCCACAAAATTCAAAATATCTTCATTTGTAAATCCCTTATTTAAAACCCTCCTCAAGCGATCAGTTCCTGCCTCAGGAGCTATAGTTACAGTCTTTTGTCCTGATCTTTTAATTAAATCAAGCAAATCTTGATTAATATCCTCAAGCCTTAGCGAAGAAAAGGAAAAAACTAATTCTTCATTATCCGAATTATTAACGAAGTCTTTGAAGTTTAAAGAAGGATCAACAGCAGGCACTATAATACCAATTCTAGGTGTAAAATCATAAAAATTCCTAAGTTTCTTATTTATTATCTCCATCGAAGAAGATCTATATGGCCTATAGAAATAACCAGCAAGACAAAACCTACATTGATATCTACAACCTCTCACCAACTCACACAAAGCCATGTTTGAGAAAACAGCATTTTCCGATATTATAGGAGAAACCATAGGATCATTCTCAAAATTGAGATAAACCCTTCTCTTAATAGGCAGTTTTTGATCTACAGATGGAATATAAATTCCTTCTATATCTTTTAATAATTCAAAAAACTCTCTTTTAGTTAGTCCTTTTTCCTTCTTCAAGATGAGAAAATCTGAAAACTCTCTTACAAGCTCTTCTCCCTCTCCTATAAAAAGAATATCAAAAACATCTGCAAGTGATTCGGGATTTGCACTTAAAGCTATTCCTCCACCTACAATTAGAGGGTAAGCATCATCTCTCTCATAAGAAAATAAAGGTATATTTTCATTCTTTAAAATATAGATAATATTTAGGAAATCGAGTTCAAAACTTACAGAAAAGGCTAAAACATCGAATTCAGATGGGGACTTAAAACTCTCTATGGAATATAATCTAAAATCCTTTCTCTTTTTCCAATCCTCAGGGATGTAAGCTCTTTCGCAGATTACTCCCTTGCACCTATTAAAGATCTCATAAATACCTGTGTACCCAAGATTATTTAAACTAACAGAGTACTTGTTGGGGTATATTAATAGTATACTTATATCTCCGCCCTTCTTTGTTAACTTAAAACCCTTTTCTTTTTCTCTAAGATTGATTATCTCCTTTTTTATGTTCCAGTTCAATTAACTTCTTTCTCCTCAAAATTGCAGGTATATCCAGATCTTCTTCCGAAAATACTTGTATAATCTTTTCTTTTAGCCTCGCTTTCTCCTTGATACAAGGTTTCTTCTTGATGATCAAAAACCAGTAGCAATTAAGGTAACTTTTATTGTATCTTTCATATTTTCGTCTATAACTGCTCCAAACTTTATATTTGCCTCAGGATCTACCCTAGGAGTTATAACCTCAGCTATCTCTTCTACCTCATGGATTGATAAATCTAAGCCACCAGTAACATTAAATATTACTCCTTTAGCTCCATTAATGGAAAAATCTAAAAGTGGACTTTGTAGTGCATTTTGAGCAGCTTCTTTAGCTCTATTTTCTCCTTTACCAATACCTATACCCATGTAAGCTGTACCAGCTCTTGCCATTATAGCCTGAATATCTGCAAAATCCAAATTAATAAGTCCTGGAACTGTGATAAGCTCAGTTATACCCTGTACTGCTTGCTTTAGTACCTCATCTGCCTTTTTAAAGGATTCAAGTATTGGGGTATTTTTATCTCCAATTTTTAATAACTTATCATTGGGAATGATAAGTAAAGTATCTACTTTATTTTTTAATTTCTCGATACCTTCCATCGCATTAACTCTTCTTTTTCTTCCTTCAAAACTAAAAGGTAAAGTCACCACTGCAATCACAAGCTTAGCTATTTCTTTAGCTATCTCTGCGATTATAGGAGATGCGCCTGTACCTGTACCACCACCCATTCCAGCTGTGATAAAAATCATATCAGCTTCTTGAAGTACATCCTTAATTATGTCTCTACTTTCAATAGCAGCTTTCTCACCAATTTTAGGATCACCACCTGCACCAAGACCTTGTGTAATTTGTTCTCCAATTTGAACTTTATGAGGAGCTTTATTCAATGCCAAAACTTGGACATCAGTATTTACTGCAATAAACTCAACCCCTTGAATTCCAGCCTCAATCATCCTGTTAATAGCATTTCCTCCCCCTCCGCCAACTCCAATCACCTTAATCTTAGCCTTAACCTCATCAAATCTATCCAAATCATTTGATAAAATTGAGAACAATGTAATACACCACCTTCCCCTGCATTATTCTTTAAAAGGACTAAATATATTTTTAAATATTTCCTTTAAATAGTCAAGAAATTTTTTACTACCTTCATCTATAGTGATTGTTTTTACAGCCCTTTCCAAAGCCCCCACAGCAGAAGAATAAAAAACAGCATCTTTCTCTTCAAAAATATTATAAGTCTTGAGTGTACGACAAACTCTCACAGGTACCCCTAAATACTCTTGAGCAAATTCTTCTAACCCATCCAACAATGCAGTACCCCCTGTAATTACAATTCCACCTGGAACTAATTCTATGGGAGAGTTTAGCTCCTCTAATTTTTTTAAAATAAAATCCAAAATCTCTTCAACTCTTGGTTGAATAATCTCTCTAACCTGAGATGTAGTAATTTTAATTCTCCTTTGTTGTAGGGATAACACTTCTAAAGACTCTTCTCTATCTTGCCTAAGAGTACCTAATATTTTCTTAGCTCTCTCAGCTTCTTCTGTTGGTATTTTCAAGGTTATTGCAATATCTTTTGTAATTCTTTCCCCTCCTAATTTTAATATTCCAGTTGCATATAGATAACCTTCCCTAAAGACTGCAAGATTTGTCAAATCTCCACCAATATCTACCAAAACCACACCTAGTTTTTTTTCTTCATTAGTAAGTACCACCTCTGAAGCAGCTATCTCCTGTGGAATAAAACCCTCTATATTTACCTCTGCTTTTTGAAAGGCATTTATAACATTCCTAAGTTGAACTTTGTCATGAGTTACCAATAATAAATCCGATTCAAGTCGAGTCCCTACCATTCCAACGGGGTTAATAATACCATTTTGTCCATCGAGCCTAAAACCTCTTACTACATGATATATAACTTCCCTATCATCTGGAATTGAGGTTGCCTTTGCTGCTTCAATAGCTCTTCTGACATCAGCTTCTGTCACTTCTTGTTCTCTACTTTTAACAATAATCATCCCCCTACTGGGTACAGCTGTAATTTTTTCACCACTTATAGTAGCTATCATTCTTGGAGAAACTCTTATTCCTGCTATTTTTATTGCTTTTTGCACTGCCTCCTTTATACAATTACTAGCTTCCTGGATATCATTAATAACTCCATAGCTGATACCTCTTGAAGGTATCATAGAAAAACCAATTAATTCTAACTCTCCATTTTTATCATTTAAGTTGGCAATTACTACTGCGATTTTTGTAGACCCAAGATCAATAGCTCCTATTAAATCTGACATTTAATTTCCTCCAACAAAAGGAATACGAAACCTAAAATCCAAGCTCTTACTTTTTAAATCAAAGTTCTTTATAATGTAAATGACATATTTTTTCTTTTCTTGATAATCTTTAACATTAAGTTTCAAGATAAACTGATCTCCATGAATTTCAAAATACTTATCATAAAATTTAATTTTTCGAATTTTAATAAAATTAAAATTATTTAGAATATCCTTAATAATGCCTATATTGTTTGTTCCTTCTACTTTTATTGTATCACCAAAAGGCAAATATTTCTCCATTATTACAAACTTTTGATTATAGTAATATTTCTTATTGTTAAATTCGACCTCTAAAAGAGTTTTTGCCTCTTCGTACTTTATATATATCCCCCAAGGTATATAATGCATTTTAGTAATAACGATATTATACTTTCTCTCTATTTTAGGAACCATCGACTTAACAAATAAAATATTTTTAAACCTCAAATCATTTCTCACTTTATTCAATAAATCGCTATTCCTTTTATCTAAACTCACATAAAAGATCCAAGTTGAAGATAAAATTATTAAGAAAAACAAGAAAATAATAAAAAAAGATAAAAATTTCCTCATGTTACCAAAAGATAATTTCTGGCTCTAAATCTATACCATAAACCTCCTTTACCTTACTTCTTATAATATCAATAATATCTAATACATCCCTACTTCTTGCCTTTCCAAGATTGACTATTATGTTCGCATGTTCATGAGAAACCATAGCATCACCAATCCTAAAACCCTTAAAACCTAAACTATCAATAAAATATGCCGCAGGCCCTTCTTTTGGATTCTTAAACACACTTCCGGCTGAGGGATATTTTGGAAGTTTTTTGTTTCTTTCTTGGATAAAAAATTTAATCTCTTTTAAAGCACTATCTTTAGCTTTTCTTTCCAATTTTAGGATTATCTTCTTCAAAATCCAATTTCTGGGAATGTTTGAGCTTCTATAATTAAAAGTAAGTTCCTTTTTATCCAAAAATCTCTCCTCTAAATTCTCATCTATCACGTATACTCCTTCCACAAACTCGCCTACTGATCTTCTGAAAGCTCCAGCATTTCCCATTACAGCTCCTCCCAAGGTCCCAGGAATACCTATCATAAACTCAAGGCCCCCCATATTCTTCTCAAGCACAAAAGAAAGTAAGGTAGAAATTAAACATCCAGATTCTACTTCTACATGTTCACTATCAATCACATCAATTTTTCCGAGTTTTTGATTTAATTTAATAACCGCCCCCCTTATTCCCTCGTCGGGAACAAGAATGTTAGTACCTTGTCCCATGATCCTTATTGGGAAATCATGCTCCTTAAGAGTTTGAATAATAAAAATAAGTTCTTCCCAAGAATAAGGTATGATAAATAAGTCAGCTTTTCCCCCTATTTTAAAGGAAGTATAGGAAGATAAATCAACAGCTCTATAGATTTCAGACTTAAAATTATATCTATTGAGAATATTCCACATTAACATCTTTTTTACCTTGAGCAAGTAAAGCTTCTCCCACTTTCCATACATTACCAGCCCCAAGAGTAAGTAGCAGATCACCATCTCTCAAAACACTTTTTACTTTTGTAGCTGCCTCAACAATGTCATTCACAAGATATATTTCAAGCTCAGGATACTTCTTTTTTATCTCGTCATAAATATTCTTACTACTAACCCCAGGAATAGGCTTTTCTCCTGCAGAATAAATCTCCATTAATATAACTACATCGCTTAAAGATAAAGCGTCAGCAATCTCTTTACTCAAAAAATATGTTCTTGTGTATCTATGAGGCTGAAAGACTACTACTAACCTTCTATTGTAAAGTCGTAGAGTTTCCAACGTAGCTAATATTTCGGTAGGATGATGGCCATAATCATCAAAGACTAAAACATCATTTTCAATTACACCTTTAAACTGAATTCTTCTTTGAACCCCATGAAATCTCTCAAGAGCTTTAATGGTTTGCTCAAAATCTAATCCTAGAATATGAGATATGCCAATAGCAGAAAGAGAGTTTAATATATTATGTCTTCCAGGAACCTTTAATTTCACTCTACCCAATTTTACATTTCTAAAATAAACATCAAATTCCGAGCCTGATGAGTTTAAGACTATATTATCTACTGTAAAATCAGCATTGGAAAAGCCATAGGTGTAGTATTTTTTATCCTTTATTTTGCCAATTATATCTCTTATATTTTTACAGTCTAAATTCAAGAGCACATATCCATCTTCAGGTACCTTTTCAATTACTTTTAAGAAAGTGCTTTTAATATTTTCTATGTTCTCATAATAGTCAAGATGATCGTTATCTATATTGGTTACTACTAAAATATAAGGATTTAATTTTAAGATAGATCCATCACTTTCATCCCCCTCAGCTACCAAATATTCTCCACTTCCAAGTTTTGCATTTCCCCCTATATCTTCAAGCTCGCCTCCTATTATTATTGTTGGATCTGTTTTATTATTCTCCAAGACTAAAGCAATCATAGATGTGGTTGTAGTTTTACCATGAGCTCCCCCAACAATTATGGACTTTTTTTCTTTAGTTAATTCTGCCAGAAGATCACTTCTATGTAATATGGGAATATTCTTACTCTTAGCATATACATACTCTTCATTATCGGGAGGAATTGCTGAAGATACTACTACTACATCTACATCATTTATATGTTCAGGACTATGTCCTTTATAAATTTTGACTCCTTTTGACTTAAGTCTTATGGTAGAAATGTTCTCTTGGATATCAGAACCAGATACTTCGTATCCCTTTTCTGCGCATATATACGCTAAAGCACTCATCCCAGTACCCGCAACTCCAATAAAATGGATTCTCTTACCATTTAGCAATCTAATTCCTCCCTTCTAATTTTTCTAAAAGAAGATCCCAAAAATTTTCTCTTCCTGTAGCAATAGAAATCTTTTTACATGCTTCAGAAGCCTCAGCAAGTCTTTTTTCATCATCCCATTTATCTAATAAATATAATAATTTCTGAGAACTTAACTGATCTTCTAAAAGTAATTCCCCACCCCCTACTTTAACCACCAATTCAGCGTTATATTTTTGATGATTGTCCTTCGCGTATGGATAAGGTATGTATATGGCTGGAAGTCCAGCTATCAAAAATTGAGAAATCGTAGTAGCACCTGCTCGACTTATAGCAAAATCAGCACCACATATCGCAAGTTCCATATTTCTAATAAAAGGAACTGGATTATATCCTTTTTGAATCCACTCCTCTATAGGTACTTCCTCTATGTACCTTACATAATTTTTCTCCCCTATCTGATGTAAAATCTGCCATCCCTTAGCTAACAAATAGGGTATAATTTTTTTAACCTTCATAATTTATTTTCATTGCCCCCTGACTTCCTCCAGTTATGAGAAGCAATTTCCGATTCTCATCAAAACCTAATTCCTTTTTACAACTTGCCTTATCCATTGTCAATAACTCGGTTTTTACAAAGTTTCCAGTAAGATAAACTTTATTTTTATCTCTAAAATACTCCCTTGTTTCAGTAAAGGAGATAGCAACTCCTTCTGAAAACTTATAAAAAAGTTTTGTTACTCTCCCTGGAACAACATTTTGTTCATGCAAAAAGAAGGGATATTTTTTAACAATAGAGGCAATAATTACAGGCACTGTTATATAACTACCAAAAACCACTAAAATATCAGGTTTAACCTCATTTAATATCTTTATAGCATCACTTATACTTAAATAGTAACTTAGCTTTTTAACATCGGAGCTTCTTGAAATATTCAAGCCGTAAAAATCGTATTTACCTCTTATCAAGCCTTCCTCAAAACTATCTTTTCTCCCCACAAAACTTATTCTCCAATGAGGAGCTTTTTTGAGTTATATACTCAGCCATTATTTAAAGCAGGAATTACATGTCCTCCAGTGCCACCAGCTACAAACAAAATACTGATCATTTTTTATCACCCGAAATTGCAATTTTCATAAGAAGTCCAACTTGTGCCCAATTAATCATCATTGAAGATCCTCCAAAACTTAAAAAAGGTAGCGGTAATCCCATCACAGGCAAAAAACCTAAATTCATCAATATATTTAATGATATTTCAACACACCAATAAACTAATATACCCATGCTTAAAAGTCCATAAAAAGTATCGATTTTTACAGCCTTTAAAGATAGATTAAAAACACTTGACATAAGGAGAAAATATAATATCAAGATCACCGTACCTGCCATTAAGCCTCCTTCCTCAAATATTACTGGAAACAAAAAATCATTATAAGCTTCAGGAATATAAAATTTCAATAACCCTCTTCCCCATCCTTTACCAAAAAATCCTCCGTCCTTTATGGCCTTCAAAGCCTGTTCTTGTTGGAAAGTTTTAAAAAAAGGAATTCCCCTGTTAAAAACTAACCTCTCTCTTCTATATTCACCTGTTAACGTTCCAAAAGCGAATATCAAAAATATTATCAACAACATTATTAAAGTTTGTTTTATATCCATTTTTGAAATAAAAAGTATAACAAAAGTAGAAATAAAAAAGAGAACCACCATACTCATATTAGGTTGGAAGTAAAGAATTACAGATATGACAAAAAGAAATAGAATAATCCAAAAAAATCTCACATCTTCAATCTTGTTCTTTTCACTATTTGAAGACAAAAAACTTGCAAGAAATATTATCCAGGAAAATCTTAAAACTTCCACAGGCTGAATCTGAATGGGACCTATCTCAATCCATCTTGCAACATTCCTTGAAACCTTTCCAAAAGGTGGTACAAATACTAAAGTAAGAAGAAAAATAGAGATAATTAAAAGCAAAAGAGAATTTTTACGCCAAAATGCTAAAGGAAAAGCACTTACGATGAAAGAAATTCCAATAGCAAGAGGTAAATAAATAAGTTGATGTTGGAAAAAGTAAGAAGGATTACTTAAAGTCATATTTGCCCATTTCCAACTTGCCGTATGGATAATGGGAAGACTAAGTAATGATAGAATAAGTGCTAAAATAAATATCAATCTATCAAATCTTTTCATATTTTAATCTCTCAAAAACCTCATTAAAAACCTTACCTCTCTCTTTATAATTTCTAAACATATCAAAACTGGCACAGGCAGGAGACAACAATATCACATCTCCAGGTTGCGACATCTCATAGGCCTTCTTTACAGCACTTTCTAAAGAATCAGCAAGTACGTAAGGAATATCATATTCTTCAGAAAGATTTTTCATAACCTCTTTAGTCTCACCTATTAATATCAGAACCTTAACTGTACTTTTCTTTATATTTTCAAAAAGCTCTTGAAAATCAAAATTCTTATTTCTCCCTCCAAGAATAAGCAATATAGGAGAAGTTATGCTCCTAATAGCCGAAATTGTGGATATGGGATTTGTTGCCTTTGAATCGTTAACAAAAATCCTTCCATTAATTTCCCCAATTTTCTGAAGGGCAAAAGGAATACCTTGAAACTCCTCTCCTGTTTTTTCGATAACCTCTTCCCTTACTCCTAATAATAGTCCAACTAATGCAGAAGCCATGAAGTTGTTTACCAATATCCTATTCCAAATGCCCTTTGGAATACTTAAAAATCCCTTTCTATCAGAAAAATTGTAAAATATTTCACTTTTATCTTCTTCATAGAATAAACCTTCTTCCTCATGTTTATCAAAACCAAAAAACAATTTTCTAACTTCGTAAGGCTTAGCTAAGTTAACAATTTCCTTTTGATCATGATTTAAAATCGCATAATCTTCTTTTTTCTGATTCATAAATATACGTGCTTTTGCCAAGATATACTCATTCATATTTGAATATCTGTCTAAATGGTCAGGATAAATATTAATAAATAAAGATATAAAAGGCCTAAATTCCTCAACGTCCTCAAGCTGAAAACTACTAACTTCAAGCACAAAGTACCCCTCTTTCAAGTTTTTTACAACACTAACAAAAGGTAGACCAATATTTCCAGCAACTATGTTAGGTATATTAGCGTTTTTTAAGATTTCTCCAATTAAAGTAGTAGTTGTAGATTTTCCTTTAGTTCCAGTTACAGCTATTATAGGAACTTCAGAATACCAATAAGCAAGTTCGATCTCGCTTATAACTTTAATACCTCTTCTTTTTGCCTCGATATAAATAGGATTTGTTTTAGGTATACCTGGGCTTATCACAATAAGATCCACATCATTTAATATTTCCGTAGGATGTCCTCCAAATATATACGATATATCATTTTCTTTAAAGTAGTTTATTAAGTTCTTAAAATATTCCTCTTCTTTATAGTCATTTACTATAACTTTTACCCCTTCATCCTTAAGAAATTTTGCAGTACTTACTCCACTTTCTCCAAGCCCAAGAACTAATACTTTTTTCCCTTTTAGATCCAATACCATAAAACCAATCCTCCTATAATAATCAATAAATGAACAATATAAAATCGCCAGACGATTTTAGTCTCTTTCCACCCTTTAAGCTCAAAGTGATGATGAATAGGACTCATTAAAAAAATTCTTCTTTTCTTCCATTTATAAAAGAAAACCTGAATAAAAACAGATAATGACTCAATCAAGAATATACCACCTAGAAATATAAGCAAGAGTTCCACTTTATTTACTACAGAGAGAGAAGCAATAAATCCTCCCAAAGCAAAAGCTCCTACATCACCCATAAATATCTCTGCAGGATGAGAATTAAACCATAAAAAGGCCAACAAAGCAGTAATCATTAAAGAAATTTCAAGAGCAATTTTCTTGAAGTGAAAACTGTAAATAAAAAGAAATATAAGAGTTATTAGAGAGGTACCTCCTGCAAGGCCATCAAGTCCATCAGTAAGATTTATAGCATTAGGAACTGCAATAAGAATTATAAAGAAGAGAAAAATGTATAAAATACTCGAATCTATAATAAGATGTGATCCCCAATAAATTTTATAGTCATGAGGAGAAAAAACATATAGAATCAAAGTTATTATGAAAGAAAGAAGGATTTTCCTTAGAGGCCTTATACCATAATCTTTATTTTCCATAAGTTTTAAATCATCAATAAGTCCCAATAAACCAAACAAAATCGTGGAAAGAGAAATAAAAAATGTCTCTTTAAAAAATAAAAAGGGAAAAACAGCTAATATAAATACTATACCTCCCATAACAGGAGTTCCTGATTTCTGAAAATGAGATGATGGTCCCTCTTTTCTAATATATTTGCCAATACCCTTGTTTCTTTGAAAATCTATCCAATACTTAAGAATTAACAAAAACACAAAAAATGCAACAAAATTAATACTTAACAGAGCAGTCATACTCCTCCTCCAAAAACCTGACAAAGTCTTCCATGTGCATCGCTCTAGAACCTTTTATAAGAACAACATCTTTTGGCTTTAGAATCTTTCTCAATATACTCTTTATTTCTTCTGGATTATCAGACCAGTGAACCTTCGACCAATCAGTTTTTTCAAATTCATCTAAGGCTTTTTTCATCTCTTGTCCATAAAGAACAACTAAATCAATATTTCTCTTTAAAACTTCCTCTATCACCTCTTTGTGCTCTTCAATACTATAATTTCCAAGCTCAAGCATATCACCGAGAAGTGCTACTTTTCTCCGCGAAACATCTAAAACTTCAAGATACTCTATAGCAGTTTTCATAGAGTCAGGATTAGCATTATAAGTATCGTCAATAATCACCAAACCATCCTTATTTCTTTTAACATCAAGTCTCTGTTTTGGTAAACTAAAATCAAAATCTTCTTTTACTCTATAGATACTTTCTGGAGAAATACTCCACAAAACCAACAAAGCAGAAAGAAGATTCCTATATATGTTAAGAGGATAAACAGGAAGAGAAAGAATTAAATTTTTCCCATCAGGAAAATACAATCCTAAAGTGTAACTTTCTTTACCTTTGTCCAAAATCAATCCTCTAAGATCACTTCCTTCTTCAAAACCAAAAGTATATTTTTTGATATGCAATCTTTCGTAAATTTTCATAGAAAAAGAGTCATCCCTATTTAAAATTGCGATACCATCTCTTTTTATATAATCAAAAATTTCTGCCTTTGCCTCCATAATAGCTTCTCTTGACCCCAATCTACCTATATGAGCCCACCCAATGTTAGTTATCACTCCAATATCGGGTTCTGCAATTTTACTAAGCAAGCTTATTTCACCTTTACCTCTCATAGCCATTTCCAACACTAGAAAATCCACGTCTTTTTCTGCTTCTAGGATGCTTAAGGGAACTCCAATTTCGTTATTAAAATTCTCCTTACTTACATAAACTTTACCAATTAACCTCAAAAGGCTACCAATTAAGTTCTTAGTAGTAGTTTTTCCAGAACTGCCAGTAACCCCAATAACTTTAGCGTTTAATGTTTTTAAGTAATAGTTAGCAATATCCTGTAAGGCCTTTAAAGTATCTTGAACCTTTATTATAAAAGCCTCACTTTCTAAATTAACATCTCTACTTACTATTACTCCCTTTGCTCCCTTTAATATAGCGTCTTTCACAAACTCATGTCCATCAAATTTCTCTCCCTTCAATGCAATAAAAATGTCATCCTTTTTGATATTACGGCTATCAGTACTTATAGAATCTACCTTATCTTTAAAATTTCCTTTTATTAAAATTCCTTTAGTAGCCTTTAATATATCTTCTACAGTTAAATTAAGACTCATTTTTTAACCTCTCTAGAATATATTTCTTAGCTACCTCTTGATCACTAAAAGGAATCTTTGTGTTTCCAATTATTTGATAATCCTCATGTCCCTTACCTGCTATTAATACTGAATCTCCTTCTCTAGCTATCTCAATAGCCTTCTTTATTGCCTCTTCCCTATTTTCAATCACAAAGTAGTCCGATCTTCCTACTCTCCTTATGCCTTCTTCAATTTGCCTTATAATTTTTAAAGGATCCTCCGTTCTTGGATTATCAGAAGTAACTATGACTATATCTGCAAGCATTGCGGATATCTCCCCCATTTTGTCTCTCTTTGTAGGATCTCTATCTCCTCCACAACCAAAAACCACTATAACTCTACCCTTTGTAAATTCTTTAACAGTTTGTAAAACGTTAAAAAGCCCATCAGGAGTATGAGCATAATCTACAATCACATCAAAATTCTGTCCTTCTCTTATAAGCTCAAGTCTTCCCTTTACACCTTTAAAAGTAGAAAGAAATTTAGAGATATCCTCTAAAGGCTCTCCTAAGCCAATAAGTACGCCTACTGCAAAAAGAATGTTATATATATTGAACTTTCCCTTTAATTTTGTATCAATTATCAGATCACCTAAAGGAGTACCTATCTCAAGAAGCATTCCATTATTAGTATTTTCATGCTTTTTTAAATATAGATCTCCATTTTTGAAAGACACCCAGAAAACTCTTCTATTTGGAAGAGAAATTCTTCCTGTCCATTCATTGTCTCTATTTATTACTGCAAATCCTCCATCCTCCAGGTAATTAAAAATTTTTAACTTTGCCTGAAAATATTCTTCCATAGTCTTATGAAAATCAAGATGATCTTGAGTCAAGTTAGTAAACACTGCTCCTTTTAAGGATATCCCATCGATTCTTTTCAAAGCCAATGCATGAGAAGAAATCTCCATGGCTAAAAACTTAACTTCTCTATCTACCATTTTCCTTAAAATCTCTTGAAGCTCCTGAGGTTGAGGAGTGGTAAAATTGGAAGGATAAGACTCATAATCTATTTTATACTCAATAGTACCAATTAAACCAGCTCTTATCTCTTTACTTTTCCAGTAGTGATATAACAAGTTTGTAGTAGTAGTTTTTCCGTTAGTACCTGTAACTCCAATGATATTTAGATATTTGGAAGAAAAATCGTAAAAATAAGAAGAAACCTTACTAAGCACATCCAATATTTCTCTTACTCTTACTAAAGGCACACCATAAATATTATTAACTTCTCCCTCAAGAAATACTGCACTTGCTCCTTTTGAGATAGCATCACTTATATAATTCTTTCCATCATCTTTTGTCCCTGGAAGAGCAAAAAAGATATTGCCTTTTTTAACTTTTCTTGAATCTGTAGCTATACCTGTAATATCTAGATCAACATCACCAATAACTTCAATAATATGGTCTTTTATGTATTCAACTATTTCTTTTAGTTTCTTCAATTTATCATCCTCCCATATATTGCCAGTCTTTTAACTATCTCTCCAAAAAGTGGTACCACTGTCTCTGCTGCAAATCTACCTTTCTTGGGCTCTTCTAACATAATTAGAATACTATATTTTTTATCCTCCAAAAAGAGATAACTTATGAAAAAATGATTATATACATCTAAATAACCTTTTGCTGTAGAGACCTGAGCAGTACCAGTTTTACCTGCAATATAGTATTTTAAATTAGAAAGCCTCTTAGCTGTACCTTTTTTAATCACTTCTGTCATTAACTTTAATACCTCTTCTGAAGTTTCTTTAGAAAATACTTGCCTTAACACCTCCTTTTTAGAATCTTCCATATTCTCTCCTATGCCCTTTATCAATCTTGGCTTTAACAAACTCCCTTCATTAGCAAAAACACTAAAAACCCAAAGCATTTTTATAGGATTTATAGCAAGACCATGTCCAAAACCAATTGTTCCTCTATTTACTATACTTCTTTCAATGTCTGAAACTATCGAATCCTTATCCATAAATTTAATATCCATAGGGACAGGATTATTAATTTCCATTAACCCAAAGTACTTATTCCAAATTGAGAAAGGAATTTTTTGGGCAAGATAATAAAAATATATGTTACAAGATTTAACAAATGCGTTCTCCAAGTTTACTGTTCCATGAGGTTCTGTACATCTCACTCTATATCCCTCTTTAGTAATCTCCTCACCACCGCAATAAATAGTTTCCAAGGGATTTACTATTCTTTCTTCTATACCAATACCTGAAGTAATAATTTTAAATAAAGATCCAGGCTCGTAGAGAGAATAAAGAGGAGATCTAATATTTTGAGCGCTCTTTATTATATCTGATAAACTCGCATTTACATCTATATCAGGTAAAGAAGAGAGAGCTAAGATTTCCCCTGTATTAAGATCCATTATCCCTATAAATCCACCCTTAGCTTCATATTCTCTAATGTAATCCCTAAGATATATTGAAACTATTTCTTGAAGATTTTTATCTATGGTAAGATAAACATTCTTTCCTTGGTTTAAATAGTTATCTAACAAAGCCTCTAATCCATATAATCCCTGAGAATCTACTCCTACAAAACCTAAAAGATTGGAAGTTCCAATCTTTAATGGATAGGATCTGTAATTCTCTTCTATTACAAAAATTTTTTTTCCATCTATATATTTTTTAACCTTGTTATACTCACTTTCAGAAAGAATTCTTTTGATCCAAACAAAGGTTGTTTTTGAACTTAATTTAGTTAGAATATCATTCTTAGATAAATTTAATCCCTTAGACAATATATCTGCAATCTTACTTCTTTCTACAGTATTAAAAAGAGAAGGATTTGCAGCAATAGAATTTCGCTTTACATTAAAACTCAGCTCATAACCATTCCTATCCAAGATAAGTCCCCTCTCAAGAGTCGGACGCAAAAAAGATCTATTCTCAGATCCGAAAACCTGAGAATAAATAATAAATCCCTCTATAAAAATCAAAACCAAAATCCATAACGTAAAAAATATTCTTAATCTTAATACGCTCATTCAGTTCATTACTATTTCTCTAAGCTTGATGCATAATATTTTTCCTTGCTTATTTCTGATATCTTTCCATCATAAACTCTAAATTCTACCACATTTTTAGGATAAGTTAGACCCATCTTTAAGGCTTCCTTTTCTATCTTTTTTAGATCTAAGTTAGATTGTATATAATTCTCAAGATAAGTTTTCTCCCTCTCCAACATGTCGATTTCATTACCAACCTTTCTTATCTCATTTCTTAGTGCTGAAACTTTTACATTTAATAAAACTGTACTTAGAAAAAGAAGAAAAAAGAAAACAATACCTAAAACTTGTTTCAAGAATTTTCCCTCCTTTCCCCCACCCTCAATTTGGCACTTCTTGCCCTTCTATTTTCCTTTATCTCTTCCATAGATGGCTTTATCACCCTTTTACTAACGGGAAGAATTTTGTCTGAATAAGACTTAAAGAAATTTTTAACAATCCTATCTTCCAAAGAATGATAAGTTATTACCACAATTCTTCCTCCTATGGACAAAATAAAGGGGACCTGCTCCAAAGCTCTTTTAAGGATATTCAACTCATCATTTACTGCAATTCTTAAGGCTTGAAATACCTTCGTAGCTTCGTGTCTCCTTCTTCTTGGTATAACCCCGTCAATTACTTCTAAAAGATCTCCAACATATGCAAACTTTTTATCTTTTCTCCTTTCAACTATTTTCTTTGCAAGCTTTTTTGATAAAGGTTCTTCTCCATACTCCCAGAAGAGGTTTGAAAGTTCTGATTCGCTAAAAGTATTTAATATATCTGCTGCAGTTAGAGCAGTATCTTTAGAATATCTCATATCCAAAGGCTCTTCAGGCCTCATAAAAGAGAACCCTCTTCCACTCTTTTCTACATGAAAGGAGGAAAAACCAAGATCAAATAAGATTGCATCAATGGATGATAAGTTCAATTCTTTTAAAATACTTTGGAGATTGTCATAGGTTGTATTAAACAGTACAAAGTTACTTGCTATCTTACTTAATCTCTCCCTTGCCAATTCAAGCACTTCTTCATCTCTATCTATACCTATAAGAAGTCCCTCTCCTCTCAATTCTCTTAGAATCTCACTACTGTGTCCTCCAAGACCCAGAGTAGCATCTACAACTATCTTCCCTGGAGAGAGATTTAAATAGTGAATAACTTCTTTTAACATTACTGGTTTATGGATATTTTCTACTTTTTCCATAACTCTGCCACCTTAGAATTTATTTCATTCATATTCTCTAAGATGTTTTCCTCTTTATTAAAATCTTCCCACTTTTCTTTTGCCCAAATTTCTATATGCTTACCAGCTCCAATAATTACTACTTCTTTAGAAAGTCCTGCATACTCAATTAAAAAAGATGGAATAAGAATTCTTCCTAACTTATCAGTAGTAACTTGAATAGATCCAGAAAACCAGAATCTACAAAGCCTTCTCATTAAATTGTCTGTAGGTGAAAAGCTACTGATTATTTGAGAAAAATTATTCCAGTCTGTAATAGTATAAATATTTAGACACCTCTCAAAGCCACGAGTAAGATAAAAGGTCTCTCCTAAAAGCTGTCTAAAATCATTAGGGATAATTAGCCTTCCCTTTTCATCAAGCGAATGATAATACTCCCCAACAAACAATTAAATTTCCCCCACTTTTTACCACTTTTTACCACCTTTTACCACGAGTATATCACAATACTTAACAAATAAAAAAACGAGTTTTTTAAGGATTAATCTATGTTTTAAATAACAGGGGGTCGAGCTGATTTAACTTTTGTTTAATTTTTGTTTAATAAAAAGAGGAGGAAGAAGCAGATCATAAGCCGAATTCTGTTCCCCATATAGGGGCGGCAACCATCTATCTAGGGCAAGAATTACTTCTTACCTCAAGCGGCCAACCCGAGGGTCGGCGGGCCACCTCAACCCCTCCTATTTGGCCTTGCACCGGGTGGGGTTTGCCAAGCCAGGAAGGTCACCCTTCCTGCTGGTGAGCTCTTACCTCACCTTTTCACCCTTACCCAGGGTAAAGACCCCTAGGCGGTCTGTTTTCTGTGGCACTTTCCTTCAGGTCGCCCTGACTGGGTGTTACCCAGCACCCTGCCCTGTGGTGTTCGGACTTTCCTCGGAATCTTTCGATTCCGCGGTTGCCTGATCTACTTCTTCCTCCTCGTATAATTTGGTCCAAGGTACAACTTCAAATCCTCTTAAACCTTCTTTTCTAACAATTTTCCAGTAAGGAACTTCATATGTAATTCTTTTCTCGTAACCACATTCACAGTACATAATCTTTTCTTCAAGCCCATCCTCAAAAGGGGTTGGTGCCTTTAATAACTTATATCTTGTAAGCAAAATTTTTCCACACTTAGGACATTTAGGCGTAGTAAGATATTTTATTAACCTATCCACAAAGTACAATATTAATAGAGCACCTACTATAATAACAATAGCTTCCATAATTTACATCACTCCACCCATAAAATTCTACCACAATTTGGACAATTTACAATCTCACCCTTTTTTACTTTCTCAAGGACCAATTTAGGAACTGCTATTTTACATCCTTCACAGACATCTTTATTAGTAATCCTTGCTATTGCCCTATAATTTTTTTGCTTTGACAATTTATCAAATTCCTCTAAATCACTGTTAGAAATTTCCTTTCTTCTATCTTCGATCTCTACACTTAAATTTTCCATTTCTTTTTCTATTTCTTCTATACCTTTTTCATATTCCTTTACTTTTTCTTCAAACATTGATTTAAGCTCATTCAACTCTTTTTCCAATTCTTCCTCAATTTTCACCTTCTCTTCAATTTCAATCATTAGATTTAAAACTTCATCTTCGATCTTTGAAATCAAGTTTTTTAAATTTTCTATCTCTTTTTCCATATGCATCACTTCTTTAGGATTCTTCAAAACCAATATTCTTCTTTCTTCATTCTTAAGCTTTTCTCTTAACAGTACAAGTTGATCTTCTTTTTCTTTCTGTTGATCCCTTAACTTTTTAATTTGTTCTTTAATATCATTAAGACTTTCTTCTTTCAGTTTTATTTCTTCCAACTTTTCACTTTTAAAAGCATCAAACTCTATTTGAAGATTTTTTAAATCTTTTTCAAACTCTCTGTATTTTAACTGTAGATCCTGTATTTCTAACAATTTTGGAATTGTTTCTCTCTTCATAATAACTCCTTTCCTAAGAGATATAATAAATATCTTGTTTTATTTTAAATAAAATAGAACAAAAAGAAAAGCATAAACTTTAATTGTTTCAACCTCTGACTTTTCAGCCGTAACTTCTAAATAATCTGCAATTCTTTTTAATTCTTTCCTTATCCCCACAAGTTCTTCTAAAATCTTCTGAAATAACTCTTTATCATCCATACTTAAACCCCCTCTAAGGGATAAATTGTAAGGTCTTACACTCTGACTCTGATCTTTAAAAATCACCCTTTCTATATTATCTTTTACTCTGTCTTACCCGTCAATGTAGCGAATTTGCAAGACTAATAAATCTTTTCTTATGAGATTATGTTTAAAAACCTTTTAATCCTCAACTTAGATAGCTTTTTTCACTACCTGAGAAGTTAAGGTAAGTAAATTAAAAACAAAAAAGGAGCAGGGTAAAATTCCTGCTCCTCCGTCAATATTGACTTATCCCAATTATTACTTCACTCTTCCAGTATTTTGATTATCATGATGGAACTTAGGCCATGGTGAATTTGCTAAACCTTTACTTTTGGAGTTTATTGCATAAAGATATTTATCCTTACTTCCCACATAGATAGTGCCATCTTGTCCTATAGCTGGTGAGGACTCTAAATAATTTATGGTTTCAAACTCTCACTTTGAGAGTAAGAAAAACTAGCACTATTCAGAAAGAAAACTTCCCCAAAAAGTAATTTGCTTTAATAATAGATGATTACAACTGTGAAATAAGAAAAGAGCAAAGATACCTGTAGCAAAATATTTGAGGATTTAGTGAATATTAGATCTAAAAAGCGTTCTTATAACTATAAGGGAAGGTGAGAAAAAAGATAACTCCTGAGACAGAAACTATATTTATAACTTAAATTTGACAGAGAGTATGTTCATACTCATAAGTCTCAACCTTTCACATAAAACTTTAAATAAGCAGAGCTAAACCTATATTTATAGTAATCTTTTCATTGTCAAAAACAAAGTCTCCAATTCTGTTTTTACCTACTAAAGTGGAATACTTGATATTTTTAATGCTCACAATATAAAAATATTGACAATTTGGGAGGAAAAAATGGGTAAAGTAGGAGGAGTCGAAATCCTAAGCAAAAAAGTAAGAAAGTACCTTGAAAGAAATAAAAGAAAAGATGAAGAAGTTCTATTTTGTATTGTAGGTCAGGGAAATCAGAGTATAATTGCCCTTGAGAAAAGGCTATTAATAATTAAGCCTGGTTTTTTGGCTGGTNCTACCTTTGGAGCTAAGGTTTCAAGTTTCTTCTATAAAGATATTACAGGAATTGAAGTCAATATGGGGTTTTGTAACTGGTGTTATAGAAATTTCAACCCCAAGTTATGAAGCAACTAAGGAACGAAGTTGGTGGGGCACAAAGAACAATGATGACACAAGAGATATTTGGAAATTATCAAATTGCATTNCCATACTTAAAACTGATTTCCCAGTGTTCCAACCTTATTTGGATAAGTTAAGAGAATTAATAGAACAAGCAAAAAATCCCCAAGAAATAAAAACATCTACTCAGGATGACATTGCAACTCAGCTTGAGAAAATAGTAAACCTATATAAGTCTGGAATTCTTACTGAGGAAGAGTATCAAAAAGCAAAAAAGAAAATACTTGGAGAATGAAAGACTTAACTTGACAACGTTCTAATTTAATTCTCAAACCACATTTTTGAGGCTTTTATTTAGTTATAAATGATGAAAGGCTAGACCCATATCTCAAGGAGTTGATTCCGATATATGAAAAAACCTTATTTTTGATAATTTTAATTTTGCTTCTTATCAATATTAATTTTTCTTAGCATAAAATAGACTATTCTAAAGATTGGGGAACTCTCAGAAGAAGATATAGAAGATGTCTTAAACTTTGGCAGAATTTTGGCTTAATGGAAACATTTGCAAACTTTGTTTTTTGAGAAAAGTTTTCACACTATTTATGAGATTAGCGAAGAGTATCCTGGAAATTGTAATATGATCTGTATTTATACTCCATTCCTAAAAATAGTCGAAAGTAAGATGTTATTATGTACATACCAATAACGAGTTTCCTCAGAATTTTTCTGGTTATTTAAAGATTGAAAACAAAGTTATATATCCTATAAAGACTATAATTGTAGAATCCGAAGTTATTTACTCTTATTCAGATCAAGAACTGTACAGAACTTGTATTTCAAAATTAATAGAGCCCAGTTATTTAAATTTTCCTTATTTTTCGAATATTTACATTTTTTCTTCATTTAGTCTCCATTACAAATAGGAGTCATCAGAATATTCTTTCTAAATAAAATTAAAAATTTATTGTGTCATTTATAATTTGCCTAAATAAAAATGTGAGTTAAAATTTCTATACACAAAAACTATAAAAGCTTCTACCAATTCTTATTATCTCTGTCTATACAGTAGAACACTATAATCATTAGGATATATAATTAAAAGGGAAATTTATAAAAAATGTATTAGAACTAAAAACTTAAACAAAAATGTATAAGAATACACATAAACGCATAACAAGTGAAATTTGTAATGTCTTAAACATCTCCGGAGAATTAAAAGAGATTCTCTTAAAATCGGTAATAATTCCAGATGAACACAGAGAAAATATATTAGAATTCGGAAAAAACAAAGTATACTGGAGACACGAGAACCATCATAAAGTCAACAAAGAAAAGATCTTAGATTACCTGTGGAAGGCAAGAATATGTTTTTTAGCATCTGACTATAAGTCAGCCATGAGATATTTAGGTATAGTTCTACACTATATTCAAGATATCTGCATGTGTAGTGGAAGACTTCATAATGAAAGAGAAGAATTACTCAAAAATGTTTCTTTAAAGAATAAAAACCCTAAAGTCAAAGAGCTTTAGAACCATATAGCGACTTTGAAAGATTAATTTACTCTATCACTCCTAAAAGATCACCCACTTCAGTAATAAACAGTGCATATTACTACTCTTTAGTTATTACAAAAAACCTCCTTACAAAATACCCTCTACCCCAAGATCTAATTAATAAATATGGCGAAGTTAAGAAAGAATATGAGGAAAATAAAAAAATTTCCTTTGGCATGATGCTGATTTTTACTATTACATCTATTATTGTGAAAAACCTTATACCTTTAGCAATCAGTTTTATTTTGTTATATTTAATACTGTATCAACCCTACAAGAAATTAATAAATTTAGAAAAAGACATAAATTGGTTTGGAGAAAATTCAGAATAAATCTGGACAATCTACTCCTATAAGTCTTATCTTTTCAATTTTATTCCCAACTTGAGCCTCAAAAGTATCTCCATCAATTACTCTAATCACCTTTGCAGGAGTTAATTTTGGAACTTCTTGAGCAATAACAAGAGTTAAAAGAAGTAAGATTGATTTTTATTGTCCTGCCCATACTTCCCCTCCCATCTTTAGAGGAGTTTATACCCTAATTACAGCTCTTTTCCCTTCTTCAAGTACTACTTTTTTTATTAAGAGCAAGAATGAAAGTTTAAGTAGTAAATAACATGGATAAAAATAGTTTTCAGTGAGTCAGGTAGACAATTTTAAAAAAGAAAAGAGGGTTGAATTCATCAAAACTGGAATTTTACTATTATGGTGGGCGGAGCAGGATTTGAACCTGCGACCTCCTGCGTGTGAAGCAGGCGCTCTAACCACTGAGCCATCCGCCCACCTTGATGAGCCTTCTCTATATAAAAAAATTTGGTGGGCCCGCCAGGATTCGAACCTAGAACCAACCGGTTATGAGCCGGCTGCTCTGCCGTTGAGCTACGGGCCCAACCATCGAGAAAAATTATAATATATTCTTAGCTAAAATTCAAGTGCTATATGGACAAACTTGTTGGGGGAGTGGTAAAGAACCATCTCCCCCATTTTAAAATTCTAAATCTTCGGAAGTTCTTTTAGAGCCTCTTCAACCTTATCTTTTGGATAGAAATAGTCTTCAAGTTTTCCAGAGAGATATTGATCATAAGCAGAAAGATCAAAAAATCCATGTCCACTTAGATTAAATAGTATTACTCTCTTTTCTCCTTTTNCNTTCGCATCTAAAGCTTCATCTATAGCAGCCCTAATAGCATGAGTAGATTCTGGTGCAGGTACAATACCCTCAGTTCTTGCAAATATAACTCCTGCCTCAAATACTTTCGTTTGAGGATAAGCTACAGCTTCAATATATCCGTTATGATATAAAGCACTTACAAGGGGAGCCATACCATGATAACGAAGTCCCCCCGCATGTATAGCAGGAGGTATAAAATTATGCCCTAAAGTGTACATCTTAAGGAGAGGAGTCATCTTTGCTACATCCCCATAATCGTAAGTATAAACTCCTTTAGTCAAAGATGGGCAAGATTCTGGCTCTACAGCAACAACCCTTATCTTTTTGCCCTTAAACTTTTCTCTTATAAAAGGAAAAGAGAGTCCTGCAAAATTACTTCCTCCACCAACACATCCTATAACCACATCAGGAAACTCTCCTGCCATTTCCATTTGTAATAAAGCCTCTTCACCTATTACTGTCTGGTGTAACAAAACATGATTCAAAACACTACCAAGAGAATATTTTGTGTCATCCCTTTTAACTGCATCCTCCACTGCCTCACTGATGGCAACTCCTAAAGAACCTGGAGATTCAGGATCCTGTTCTAATATCTTTCTTCCAGCTTCAGTATCGGGACTTGGGCTTGGTACTACCTTAGCTCCCCAAATCTCCATTAAAGACCTTCTGTATGGTTTTTGATAATAACTCACCTTAACCATATAAACTTTACATTCCAGCTTAAAGAAATTACAAGCCATAGCAAGAGCTGAACCCCACTGCCCCGCTCCCGTCTCTGTAGTTAATCTTTTTACCCCCTCAAGTTTATTGTAAAAAGCTTGAGCTACGGCAGTATTTGGCTTATGACTTCCTGGAGGACTTACTCCTTCATATTTATAATATATATGAGCTGGGGTATCCAGATACTTCTCAAGATTAACAGCTCTAAATAAAGGTGTTGGTCTCCACAGCTTATATATCTTTCTTACTTCTTCTGGAATTTCAATATATCTCTCTGTACTTACCTCTTGTTTTATGAGTTCCATAGGAAAAATAGGAGCAAGATCTTCAGGACTTACAGGTTGCAAAGTCACAGGGTGATAAACCGGAGGAAGCGGAAAAGGTAGATCAGGAATAATATTGTACCAGTCCTTTGGTATCTTGGATTCATCAAGGAGAAACTTAACCTGCGACATCATCATACCTCCCTATATAAAAATTTAAGCCTTCCCATCCTTTAAAGGACGAGAAGGCTTATTCTCGTGGTACCACCTTAATGAGGTCTGAGAAGACCTCCCTCTCTGCCCTATAACGGGAGCAGAACCGTCTCGGCTACTTATATATTTCGCCTCAAGGCTCCGGGCCCCATTCGCCACAGCCAGGATGGTCAGCTTTCAGCCTAAGGCTAACCTCTCTGAGATCCTAGTTCTTGTGGCTACTCTTCCCTTCTTTGCCTTTAACAAATCTTTAATTTTTTTGATATTATACTACAAGATTTCAAAAGTGGATATACTATTGATAATTTTAAAACCATATGTTATTTTTATACCAAAGAAGTATAAATTGGGGTGAATAGGATGAAAAAAATTATAGAAACCATAATTGCGGATTATAAAGCTGTCTTTGAAAAAGATCCGGCAGCAAGAAATTTTTTAGAAGTGATATTATGTTATCCTGGATTTCATGCTATTCTTTTACATCGTATTGCCCACTTCTTATGGAATCTAAGAATTCCAGTAATTCCCAGGCTTATTTCTCATTTAAATAGATTTTTAACAGGTATAGAGATACATCCTGGGGCTAAAATAGGTAAAGGATTTTTTATAGACCACGGTATGGGAGTAGTAATAGGTGAAACCACAGAGATAGGCGATAATGTATTGATTTATCAGGGAGTTACCCTCGGAGGCACTGGAAAAGAAAAAGGAAAAAGACATCCAACTATAGGAAACAATGTGGTTATAGGAGCTGGGGCAAAAGTACTAGGTCCTATTACTATAGGTGACAACACAAGAATTGGTGCAGGTTCAGTAGTATTAAAATCAGTACCTCCTAATTGTACTGTAGTAGGTGTTCCTGGAAGGATTGTATCTCAAGAAGGTAAAAAATTAACTCCAAAAGAAATGCTCGAGCATGGGAATGTTCCGGATCCAGAGTTAAAACTAATAGAAGAGCTAAACAAAAGAATAGAAAATCTTGAACAAAGAATAGATTATTTAGAAAATCTCATCAAAGAAAAATTGAGAGATATGTGATATAATTTTTAAAAAATTAAATATTAGGGTTCCCGGGGGAGCCTCTGATCCGAGGCTGAGAGGGTAGCAGGAGCTACCGACCCTTTGAACCTGATCTGGGTAATGCCAGCGTAGGGAAGGGATTTGAAAAAATTTAAGGTTCCCTCCTTATAGCTGGCAGGGAACCTTAAATTTTTTTAGAGGAGGTGCCTATATAAGATGCAAAAAAGATCTATAAGAATGCTTACAGAAGGTGCCCTGAGTATTGCCTTATCCCTTTTACTCTGGTATCTAAGAATCGGTGCCATGCCCCAAGGAGGAAGTATAAGCTTACAGATGCTTCCCTTGTTTGTTTTTGCTCTAAGATGGGGAGCGATTCCTGGTATACTTGTAGGGCTCACTTATGGTGTAATCCACTCTTTACAAGACATGTATGTGGTACATTGGCTTCAATACCTACTTGATTACCCAGTAGCTTTTGGTTTGATTGGACTTTCTGGAGTAGTAAAAAATATAAAAATATCCAAAATTATTACATATATTATTGCCATAGTTTTTCTCTTAGGCACCATAGGTTTTGTAATAAATATATCCTCGGAACTTCCACAAGCCCAAAAAACCCTTGAAGATCTAAAAGTAAAATTACAAACTGCCACAGGAGAGGACAAAACCAAAATAGAAGAAGATATTAAAGATCTAGAATTTAAACTTAAATGGTATCCAGTATCAAGGATCGTCTTGATAATAGCAGGTATATTAGGAACCGTTCTACTTATATATGGAGGATATATTAGAAAAACTCAAGAACCAATAGAGCTTGGTGTGTTCATTGGAGGCTTAGGAAGACTTTTTGCCCATTTTCTATCTGGAGTAATTTTCTTTTCCCAGTATGCTCCTCCAGGAACTCCAGCATGGATCTATTCTCTTATCTACAATCTTTTTGTGGTAGTACCCAGCACTTTTGTGTGTCTTCCCTTTGTCTTAATAATTGTACAAAGGTTAAAAGAAAATGAATAACAACATTGGAAAAATACTTATCTTTGTAAATGGAGAAAGTCAAATAACTGACTTTGAGCTTGAGGAAATTCTACCAGTAGACAAGGTAATATGTGCCGACGGAGGAACTAAGATTGCTCTAAAACTTGGAATATTTCCCGATATTATTGTAGGAGATTTAGATTCAATCACAGAAGACATTGAGAAAAGACTTACCAAACACAAAGTAGAGTGGAAAATTTATCCTACTGATAAAGATGAAACTGATTTAGAACTTGCAGTAAAGGAAGCAGTAAAATTTAAGCCTAATTCAATATACTTTGTAGGGCTTTTAGGAGGACGTATAGATCATACTCTCGCAAACATATTTTTTCTTGAAAGATTAAAAGATTTAAATATAGAACCATACGTTATTGATAGGAAATTAAGAATTTATATTATGAAGGGAGAAGAGGAAAAGATTATTTGGGGGAATAAGGGAGACACTCTCTCCCTTATTCCTCTATCAGATGTGGTAGAGGGAATCTATTTAGAAGGTTTAAAATATGGTCTTAATTATGAACCTCTTTATAGAAATCTCACCCGTGGCATAAGTAATATGTTTATTAGTTACCAGGCTAAAATCAGTATACAAAAAGGGACTCTATTAGTAATACATCTATACCAAACCTAATTTTTGTGTTAAAATTAAGAGTTGTTGACTTTACTTTTTATTTTTTAAACAATCTTAAACAAAAAGGTAAAAATTATGGCTGAAAAAAACAAGATTATCTTAGTTGGTTTAGAGAGAGAGATGGAGAGTTCCTACCTAGATTACGCCATGAGCGTAATTGTGGGTAGGGCTTTGCCCGATGCAAGGGATGGTTTAAAACCTGTACAAAGAAGAATCATATACTCAATGTATGAATCAGGAATACCTCATAACAGATCCTATAGAAAAAGTGCCCACGTTGTAGGTAATGTATTAGGAAGATATCATCCTCATGGAGACGCAGCAGTTTACGAAGCTCTAGTAAGAATGGCCCAGGATTTCTCCTTTAGATATCCCCTTATAGACGGTCATGGTAACTTTGGTTCCATAGATGGAGACGAACCAGCAGCAATGAGGTATACTGAAGTAAGACTATCTCCAATAGCCTCTGAACTAATAGCAGATATAGAAAAAGATGTAGTTGATTTTATACCCAACTATGACAACTCTTTAAAAGAGCCTGTAGTACTTCCCACTAAAATACCTCAACTTTTAATGAATGGGTCTTCGGGAATTGCCGTAGGAATGGCAACAAATATCCCGCCACATAATTTAGGAGAATTGATAGATGCTCTTTTATATCTTATAGAAAAACCCGAGGCAGAAATAGAAGAACTTCTTAACTTTATAAAAGGGCCTGATTTTCCTACTGGTGGAATAATAATCGGTACTAAAGGAATTAGGGAAAGTTATTTAACAGGTAAAGGAAAATTAATAGTAAGAGGAAAATTAGCAATTGAGGAAACCAAAAAAGGTGATAAAAATATAATAATCAAAGAAATACCATATATGGTAAACAAATCAAACCTGCTTACTCAGATAGCAGAATTAGTCCAAGAAAAGAAGATAACTGGAATAAAAGATCTAAGAGATGAGTCTGACAGACATGGAACACGAGTTGTTATTGAACTCAAGAAGGATGCTGATCCGCAAATTGTTATAAATCAGCTATACAAACATACCCAACTTCAAACAACTTTTGGAGTCATAATGCTTGCCATATTAGATGGACAACCAAAAGTATTCAACCTAAAAGAACTACTCAATATATTCCTTGAGCATAGGAAAAATGTAGTTACAAGAAGAACTAAGTATGACTTAGAAAAAGCAAGAGCAAGAGCTCATATATTAGAAGGTCTACTTATAGCTCTTGACCACCTTGATGAAGTAATTGCCATTATTAGGCAGTCAGAAAATGCAGAAAAAGCAAGAGAAAAATTAATGCTTAAATTTAAATTAACCCAAATTCAAGCTCAAGCAATATTAGATATGAGATTACATCAACTTACAAGGCTTGAAAAAGAAAAACTATTAGAAGAGATGAAACAAATAAAAGAAAGCATTGCACAACTTGAAAAGATATTAAAAGATGAAAAGGAACTTTGGCGTGTTATTTCTGAAGAGCTAAAAGAGATTAAAAGAAAATATGCAGATGAAAGAAGAACTCTAATTGAGGAAGAAGAAAAAAGTGATATTACTATTGAAGATATACTTCCTGACAATCCTGAAGTGGTATGTATAACTCAAGATAGTTATATAAAGAGACTTCCTTTATCCACATATCAGTTGCAAAGAAGAGGAGGAAAAGGCTTAAACACTCTTGCCAATAATAATGATGATGTAATAACTTCCTTTGTGGTAACATCTACAAGAAGTACACTTTTCCTATTCAGCAACAAAGGCAAAGTCTACGCTCTAAAGACTTATGAATTAGATGAAACCTCAAGACAAAGTAAAGGTGTACCTATAAAAGAGTATCTAAATATAGATAACGATGAAAAGATAACAGAAATTATATCTGTTAATGAATTTCCCAAGAATCTTTATTTCTTCTTTGTAACCTCCAAAGGAATTGTCAAAAAGACTAGTATAGAAGAATTTGAAAATGTAAGAAAATCAGGAATATATGCTATAAAGCTTGGAGAAGAAGATTACTTGGTAAATGTATTTCTTACCTCAGGAAATGATGAGATAATGATATTCACTAAAAAAGGTAATGCCATAAGATTCCACGAAAAAGATGTAAGAGAGATGGGTAGAATAGCTCAAGGAGTCATAGGTATAAAACTAAGAAAAGATGACTCTGTAATAGGAGGGGTAATATTCAAAGAGTCTAAACAAATAGTACTCGTAACTACATATGGAATTGGAAAAAGAGTTAACCCTAATGAGTTTTCAGTACAAAAAAGGGGTGGTATGGGAGTAAGAGCAATAAAAATAACCCCTAAAACAGGAGATCTTGTAGGAGTTAAAAATGTGTCAGAAAATGATGAAATACTAATAAGCACAAAAAGGGGTCAAATCATAAGAATTCCTGTTAATAATATTCCTATACTCTCAAGAAATTCTCAAGGAGTAAAACTAGTTAAGCTAAACGAAGATGATTATGTAGTTAGTATAGATTTAGTGGAGAATGAAGCATGAAAAACTATGAGCTTTTAGATCATACTGCAGATATAGGGATAATAGTATATGGAGAAACAAAAGAAAAAGCCTTTGAGGCAGCCGCTGAGGCAATGTTCGACCTTATGTGTCCTTTAGAAAAAATTCAAGAAAAGGAAAGTTTCGATATTGAAGTAGATGGAGAAGATCTAGAATCTCTATTAGTAACATGGCTAAATGAACTCCTATATGTGTTTGAGGTTCAAAAACTTCTGTTTAAAAGATTTGAAGTAACTCTTATTGGAAACAATCAACTCATAAGTCACTGTTATGGGGAAAAATTTGATCCTAAAAAACATGAGATAACAAGAGAAATAAAAGCAGTAACTTATAATCTTCTCAAAATAGAACAAAGAGAAGACAAATGGATAATACAGGTGGTATTTGACATATAGCCATGGGAAATTTAATCATAGGTGAATCTCAATCTGGAAAAACTACCTTTTTAAAGGTGCTCTCAAAGGGGAAAGCCCATTTAAAATTCTCCGATGTTAACGTATGCGCTGTCCCTAAAGAGGACTACAGGTTAATTCAACTTTGGAAAACTTTTAATAGTAAAGCTATTAATTTTATAAACATAGACTTTGTTGATCTTCCTGGAAATACTAAACTGTCTTCTCTTACTCCACAGCTGTATGAAAGAATTCAAAAATCTGAGATACTCTTTCATGTTATACCCCTTTTTAAGGGAGATGTGGATATAGAAGAATATATAAATAATGAACAAAGCGAGATGATATTAAGAGACCTTGAGATATGCGAAAGATTATTAAAAAATAAAAAACTTAGTATGGCAGAAAAGAGTGTGTTAGAAAAAATACAGAAAAATCTTTTAGAGGAAAAACCTTTAAATAAAGTCGATTTTAGAGAAGACGAACTAAAGATTATATCTTCTTGGAATTTTATATCTACAAAACCAATCTTCTATGTTGTAAACGTTTCTAATGACCAGTTAGAAGACAGTAACTTAATAAAAGAAATAAAAAATAAGCTGGAAGACAAAATATATTTCATATTTCCTGCCCAATTAGAAGAAGAAATTATAGACCTTTCCGAAGAAGAGTCTAAAGAATATTTGTCTATTTATGGTATTGAAAATTCAGTGAGAAACCAAGTTCTTGATAAGATTTTTGAATATAATAATCTAATTTCCTTCTTTACTGCAGGAGAAAAGGATGCAAGAGCTTGGAAATTGAAAAAAGGAAGTACTGCTTTAGAGGCTGCTGGAGTTATCCACTCAGATATAGCGAGAGGATTCATAAGAGCGGAAGTAATAAGATGGGATGAGCTTGTACAGATAGGAGATTGGAAAAAAGCCTACCAAGAAGGAAGAGTAAGAATTGAAAAGAAAGATTATATTGTTCAAGATGGAGATGTAATCTACATCAGATTCCACGTATAAATTATTTAATTTTCTCCTCTTCTTTTAAAAAGTCCGCAAGAGTATATTTAGCCAAAGTTTCTTTTAAGCTTTTTGTCATTTCTATCCATAAAGGCCTTGTAGGACAACTTGGCATTCTTTTACACTTTACCCCATGAAGGCAGTCCACAAGATTAATTCTACCCTCAAGAGCCTCTACAACATCAAGTATTCTAATATTTTCAGGAGATATATTTAAATAATATCCTCCTTCTGCCCCTACCTCTGCCCTAACATAATTTTTTTGAGAAAGAATACGCATAATCCTCTCTAAATATCTTAAGGGTATTTCTTCTGCTTCTGCTATCTTTCTAACACTCACCGGACTATCCTCTTTTTGATTCTTAGCAATATAGATTAGAGCTCTCAAACCATATCTTGATCTTGTTGACAATTTCATTTTCTTCTACACCTCTTAATTCATACTTTTTTAGACTTATTTTACATTTATATACTAAAAAAGTCAAATTATTAAGCTTTTTGTAAAATCTTCTTTAACCAGGCAATAGACTTATTAGCATAGATCTCATGCCCTCCATCAAAAAACTCCCAATCCAGATTTTCAGGAACTCCTAAAAACTCATAAACAGCTCTGACTTTTTCACAAGCTTTAATAGTACTTTCTATAGGAAAAATAGGATCTTTTTTCCCATGCTCAATAAATAAAAATACTTGGAGCAATAAGAGAGGCTATATCATACATCTCTCCATAATTTAAAACTCCCGGAACATAGTTACATTCACAATGATGTATAGATAAAATACTATCCTTAAAAGTATTCAAATATCCACTGATTACTGTAGCCTTTATTCTATCATCTATAGCTGACGCAAATAATGCTGTTGTTCCTCCACCAGAAATCCCATAAATCCCGATAGCTTCTTTTTTTATCTCAAAATTTTCTAGAAAAAGATCTATAGTCCTTATGACATCCCAAACCCTTAACCCTATTAAAGTCTTACCTTGCATCAAAGCCCAAAAAGCATAACTTCTACAAGAGCTTTTACCTTCCCTTTCCTCTATATCTTTCTTCTCCCTTCTTTCTCCAAATCCAAGCTGTTCTATAACAAAGGTCAAAAAACCATTTTGAGCAAGGATGAGTCCAAAATTTTTCATATAAGAAGAGGAAGATCCAAAAACTGCATCCTTTGCTCCAATTCCATGCCCAGGTACAGCTATAACAAAAGGAGCAGGAAAGTCTATATTGGGAGTTAGCAAATAACCTATTACTTCTATATCTTCTGAGGAGTTAAACTTTATTTTCTCAATGGAAATATCCTTAAAGCTTTTCTTTTCAAGAATTTTTAAATCAAAATCAGACTTCTCAGGAAAATCCCCTAAAATGTTAATCAAGTCCCTTCTAAAATTTACTCTCCAATCCTCCCATTCCTCAAAAGTCCTCGCTTTGAACTCATATTTTCTTTCCTTCTCATAGAGTTTCAAGAAATATTTTGAAATCCATAAAAGCCCTCCTGAGAAAATATTAACAACTTAGATGATTTATTATAAACTAATTAGAACTAAACTTACATCAGAGGTGTGGAAATTGAGATTCATAGCAGATTTTCATATACATTCAAGATATAGTAGGGCCACAAGTAAAGATATGAACTTAGAAGGGCTTTCAAAATGGGCAAAGATAAAAGGTATTTCCCTTCTTGGAACTGGAGATTTTACTCATCCCTTATGGTTTCAAGAATTAAAAGAAAATCTAAAAGAAGAAAATTATGGAATTTACTCTTATAACCATACCTACTTTATATTAACTTCTGAAATAAGTTTTATATATTCTCAAAACAAAAAGCTAAGGAGAATTCACTTAATAATCTTTGCTCCAAGCTTAGAGATTGCATTTAAAATTAATAAGATCTTAGGCAAATTTTCTGATCTTTCTGTGGACGGAAGACCTACTATCGGAAAATCAATGTTAGAAGTTTTACCACTACTTTGGGAGATCTCTGAGGATATTCATATCATTCCAGCCCATGCCTGGACTCCTTGGTTCTCTCTCTTTGGTTCTAATTCAGGATTTGACTCTATTGAAGAAGCTTTTGGAGAATATACTGATAAAATCTTTGCCATTGAAACAGGCCTAAGTAGTGACCCTCCTATGAATTGGAGATTAAGCTTCCTTGATAAGATATCCCTTATTTCAAATTCTGATGCCCATTCGCCAAGCAAAATTGGGCGAGAGGCAAATATGTTTGACTGTGATATGAATTATAAAGAGATATTTGATGCTATAAAAAGTCAAGATAAAAACAGGTTTTTGTTCACAATTGAGTTCTTTCCTGAAGAAGGTAAATACCATTATGATGGACATAGGAACTGTAATATATCCTTACATCCAAAAGAAAGTATAAAACTAAAAAACATATGTCCAGTATGCAAGAAAACTCTCACCATAGGAGTACTACATAGAATAGAGATTCTTGCAGACAGAGAGGAAGGATTTACACCTCCCAATAGAATTCCTTATGTTAACTTAGTCCCCTTGGAAGAAATCATAGCTCAAGCTATAAATAAAGATCCATCTTCCCCATATGTTCAGAAGGAATACATGAGATTAATAGAAAATCTTGGCGATGAATTGAGTATCCTTCTTTATAGAGATATTTCAGATATTGCTAAAGTATCAGAAAGGGTAGCTATGGGTATAAAACTCATGAGAGATAAAAAAATCTCTATAAAACCAGGATATGATGGAGTATATGGAAAAATAGAAATATTTAATAATGAGGAAAGACAAATTTCCCTCTTCTAAAACTAAATCCTAAAAAGATCAAGAATCTTATCTTTAAGAGTAGTACCAGGAACAAGATTTTTAAATTCTTCTATTGCTTTATCAAAACCTATATCATACCCTTTCTTTTGGCTCTCAAGCCACTTATGATCTGATATATAAACATATAAGTCCGCTTCTGTTCTTCCTGGGAAAGCTTCAAGGAGTTTTTCTTTTCTAATCTTTTCCACAATTGGTAGATATATATTTTTATACCAATCTCTTGCAGCCTCTTTAATACCAACTTCCTCTCCCCTCTTCTCACTCATATAATACTTATGTTCTAAAATTTGATTAAGAAGCTTTCTGTACTGCCCTATCTCTGTAAGAACTATACCTTTTAAACCTGTTATTAATTCAAAGTCTGATCTCTCACGATACAATATATTCTCCATGTTGGTCTCTGCAGGAATATATTCTATTACATGAGCATCTATCTCTTTTTGCCCTAACTTTTTCGCCACAGCCACCCTGTGGTTTCCATCAACCACATAATACTCATCTTTTATTTTGTAAACCTCAATTGGAGGAAGAATTTTTCCTCTTAATATAGCATTTTCAAGCTCTTGCAATCTACTTTTTGAACTTCCCTTTAATGGCCTGAACTCCTCGTCAAAATCTCTATATCTTCCCACACTTCCCACAATTTTATCAACCTCAATGGTTTGATAACCAAGATCTCTCCAACCTATGAAATTTTCCTCTTTTAACTTTTCATCAAAACTTTTTAAATGTCTTTTTCTAAATATTCCTCTAAAAAATCTCATTCTTCAAGCTCCAATAATATTATTCCAGAGCAATTTATAACCTTAGTTTTTCCAACTTCGGTGATTCTTTTGGAATTATAAACGTAATTCATATGAGTATGACCGTGCAAAAAATATTTTGGTTGGTATTTCATAATTAATTGAAGAAAAGCCTTAAAACCTCTGTGTGCAAAATCTCCTGTTTCATGAATTCCAGCAGGGGGAGAATGAGCAACTACGATATCTACGCCTTTCCTCAGTTTAAAATAAAGCCTTCTTATCCTTTTCTCCATCTCCTTTTCTGTAAATTGAAATCTACCCTCACTATACCTAATAGAACCTCCAAGCCCTAAAATTCTCTTACCTTTAAATTCAACTAATCTCCCATCAATATTTTCACAACCCTCAGGAGCACGTTTTAAGTAAATCTCATCGTGATTTCCATGGACATAAAAAACAGGGACATTAAGCATAGTAGCAATATAGGTCAAGAGCTCGGGCATAACATCCCCGCAAGATATTACCCCCTCCACCCCTCTATATGGGCTTATATCAAATCTTTCGTAAAAATTAGGAGATTCTATATCTGCAAGGGCTAAAATCTTCAACTCAAAGCTTGACCAATTCTTAACTTTAATTCGTTTATATAACCTATAGAGAAAGGATCTTTATCAGCAAGATATGCAAGATAAACGGTAGCAAAATCTCCAAGATAAGTAAGAGAGAAAAATTGAGTTAATGGATTATTCCCTTCTGCTTGCCAAAGAAAGATGGGAACACCTCTTGCTGAGATCTTCTCCTGCATAAATTCAACCCTTATCTTCATTTCTCCTTCAAGGGATGTGTAAAGAAAGATTAAAGTTAATGGTTTTATCACATCATCTACAGCTTCCCAGGCCATAATCTCATTATGGTTTAGTTCAGGGAAGAAGTGATAAAAGGCAGGATACTTAGAATTCTCATTTATTTGACATTTCCATCTGTAGGCAGCAACCTTCCATTTTTCCTCAACAGCATAAATGACAGGAATGTGTTTGAACATCATTTTAGCAACTTTTTTAGCCACATTCTGTTCTGTAGGAACTTCAATTTTAAATTCTTCTCTCTTTTTCTTCAAATATGAAACTGTTTCCTCTATATCCTTTCTCTTAGGAGAAATAAGACCTAATCTCTCAAGGATTACAAAAGAGGGAATAGTTACATATCCAATAGCTGCCCTTGGAGCCATACCTCCAGGTATTTCCACTAAAGTAAGATTCTTTTCTTTTGCAAACTCTTTTAATACCCCACCACTAGTTACGGCAACAACTGATGCACCTCTACTATAAGAAAGCTTTGCTGAATTTACAGTCTCTACTGTATGTCCCGAGTAACTAACAGCAAAAACCAATGTTCTCTCATCAACCCAATTAGGTAAATCATAGTCTCTATTTACAAAAACAGGAAATTTTGCCTCTTTAAAGAGTACGCTTTGTAAAACATCTCCCCCTATTGCAGATCCACCCATTCCAAGTACAAGAACTTTGTCAATTTTGTCAGATATATTCTTAATTTCTGCCTTGTAAGCAACTTCAGCTGCCTTCTCAATTTGTTCAGGTAAATTATAAACAGCAGAGTACATATCTTTTGGATCTAATTTCTTAACTTCCTCAATCTGATCTAATTTTTCTACCATCTCTGATCCTCCCTAAAAGTATTTTATTTATCAAGATATTTTATCTTATAATTAAAGCATTGACAATAATTTACTAGCTTGTATACTTTTAAAAGTATTATAAAAATAAAATTTCAAGGAGGGATAAAAATGGAAACAAAAGTAGTATGGAACGGAAAAATGCAATTTGTAGGTACTACTCCATCAAATTTCACCATTGTTATGGATGCAGTTCCTGAACATGGAGGAGAGAATAAAGGTCCAGCACCTATGGAGCTTATCCCTGTAGCCCTTGGAGGATGTACTGGAATGGATGTTATCTCTATTTTAAATAAAATGAAAGAAAAAGTAGAACATTTTGAAATGAGAATTACCACAGAAAGAGCTACAGAACATCCTAAGGTTTACACTAAAGTGCATATAGAATATATCTTTAAAGGAGAGAATCTTAACGAGGAAAATATTAAAAAGGCTATAGAGCTTTCTCAAAATAAATATTGTTCAGTATCTGCCATATTAAGAGGAACAGCTGAAGTAACTTATTCTTATAAAATTCTGTAAAATCCCAAAGAAGGGAGTGATAAAACTTAATGGATAATGTAAGAGTAAGAATTGCGCCAAGTCCTACAGGCTATTTACATGTAGGTACAGCACATACCGCTTTGTTTAACTGGCTCTTTGCAAGACATAATAAAGGAACCTTTATTTTAAGAATAGAAGATACGGACCTTGCTAGATCTACAAAAGAATACGAAGAGAACATAATTGAAGGACTAAAATGGTTAGGACTCTATTGGGATGAAGGACCTTATTATCAAACTCAGAGATTAGACCTATATAGAAAATATGCCGATGAACTTCTGAAAAAAGGTCTTGCCTACTATTGCTATTGTACCCCTGAGGAATTAGAAGAAAGAAGAAAAGAAGCCCTTGCTCAGAAAAAACCGCCAAGATATGACAGAAAATGTCTATACCTATCCGACGAAGAGAGAGCAAGATATGAAAGAGAGGGAAGAAAACCTGCCATAAGACTTCTTGTACCAGAAGGAAAGACAGTGTTTAATGACATCATTAGAGGAGAAATAGAGTTTAACAACGAAGATATTGGAGACTTTGTAATTATGAAATCCGATGGAATACCTACTTACAATTTTGCAGTAGTAATTGATGACTACACCATGGGAATAACCCACGTTATAAGAGGAGAAGATCACATATCAAACACTCCAAAACAACTATTTATTTATAACGCTTTTGGTTGGACTCCTCCTGAATTTGCTCATCTTCCGTTACTTCTTGGTCCTGATCGCTCAAAACTATCCAAGAGACATGGTGTAACCTCGGTTACTGAATACAAAAAAATGGGATATCTTCCACAAGCTTTAGTAAACTATCTTGCTCTCTTAGGATGGACCCCTGAAGAGAATAGAGAAATATACACTGTAGAAGAATTGATAGAGCTTTTTGACTTAAGAAGAGTTACTAAGAATCCAGGAATATTTGATGTAACAAAACTTGAGTGGATAAATACTCAACATATAAGAAGATTATCCTTAGAAGAGCTTGCAGATCTCACTTATCCTTTTTTAAAGGAAGCAGAATGGTTTAAAGAAGAGAATTTTAACAAAGAATACTATCTTAAAGTTCTTAGCCTTCTTCAGGAAAGATTAAAAACTCTTGCTCAAATTAAAGAATACGCAGATTACTTCTTTGTAGATGATCTTGACTATGATGTTGAAACAGTAAAGAAAGTATGTAAACATCCTGATACTCCCCTTTATCTTGAAAAAATAAAAGATGTATGGAGTCAGTTAAGCGAATTCACTGCAGAAAACTTAGAAGCATCACTAAAAAAATTGGCTGAAGAGAATCAAATTCCCACAAAGAATCTTGTACATCCAATTCGTGTGGCTTTAACTAATAAAACAGTAGGTCCAGGGCTCTACGAAATTGCCGAAGTACTTGGAAAAGAAAAAACCTTAAAAAGATTAGAAAAATTCATTCAATTCTTAAAAACTCTGTAAATTAAGCTATGATAAGACGCTCTCCTTATAAAGATCTAATGAAGTATGAGAAGATCCTATCAGAAGATTTAGGAGAAGGAGAGCGTCTTTTTCTCCACTACACTTTAATCCAGGCAAAAAGCAACTTAGAAGTTGCAGAAAATTCTGATTATTTTGTTTCTCCTCTACTCTTCTTTTATGGGTTAGTGGCTCTTTCCAAAATTATAATTTTAATTAAGACAAAAACAATTCCAAGAGAAGTACTTCATGGATTAACGGTAAGAATAGCAGGAGAGAAATCTGTAGATTGGACAAAAGATTATGATCCAAGAATTGAGACAGTGCTTGTAAAAGAAAAAGGACTTTTTCCTACTTTTTATAAAACTATCTCTACTTACTCCCTTCCAGAAGGTGAAAAATATACTTTAGGAGATTTATTTTTATTCCTTAACAAGAGAACCTCTTTAGATACTTTAGCTATCCATTACCTAATTCTTTTTCTTCTAAGTATGCTTACCAGGTATGAACCTCAAAAATGGGGATGGGCCTATGAAAAATCCTCATTCTCCCGTGAATTGCAAACCTATTTAAAGATTATAGGTAGAGATGTTTATGATCTTTGGAAAGAGAAAATCAAATTATAGTAATCTTCAAAGAGTTTTCTCAAAAGAGAGATATTGTATAAATCCTGAAAAGATAAGAGCTTTTTATAACTTTCACCAAAATACTTCTCTGCAAGATTAAAATGTTGCCTCTTTAACTCTTTTCTTCTCCAAACGATCTAAGAGATATTCAATGTCTTTCTCGGTAACAATATCCCTACCCCATATTTCTTCTATCATGCGTTTTTCTTTATCAGAAGCTTCGGAATACAAATACAAAATAGGATAAGTTTTCTTCTTTCTCCATAAATCCGCAAAGGCATTTTTTCCTGTCTTTTCAGGATCACCCCATATTCCCATAGCATCATCAGCAATCTGGAAGAATAATCCAAAATTTCTGCCTATATCTTGAAAAAGTTTAGAAATCTCTTCTTTATAAGTAGCAGAAAAAGCCCCAAGATAAAAACTCGTAGAGAAAAGCTTAGCAGTTTTTTTGTCTATCATCATTAAGTACTCTTTGAGACTTATATCCTTTCTCTTCTCAAAGGAAATATCTAAATATTGTCCCTCAATGAGCTCCCTTATAGTTTCGGTTAGCTCTTTTAAGGATTTAGAAAGCAAAAGAGGAGATTTAAGGTTAGTGAGTACCTGAAAAACCATATTAAAAAGAAGATCCCCTACATTTATTGCCTGAGCCTCTCCCCATATTTTCCAGACAGTCNACTTTCCATGTCTTTTCTCATCTTGATCTTGAATATCATCATGTACTAAAGAGAAATTATGCAAAAATTCAATAGCAGATCCTATCTCTAATGCGTCATCCAAAACCCCATTCAAGGTCTGATTTACTAAAACACAAAAAAGAGGCCTCAGTCTTTTCCCACGTCTGATGTTTGTAATAGGAATTAGATCTTCATCGACCCATCCCATATGATAGGCTGTAATTAAATGAATAGGAATATTAGTAGAAAACTTAGACCAATTCTCTTGAAGTTTATTCTCTATTATTAATAAAAATTTTTGAATCTCATTTACATCCATAATATCAGATCCCTCAAGAACCTTCTTAATTTTTCATCCTCTAAAGCCTCATTATGGGCAGGAGTAAAACATAATACCTTTCCCTTGCCATAATTATGATACCATCCTGCAATAGACTCTCCGTCAGAAGAGCTAGAATACAGAAAGATATTAGTATTCTCTTTATCGACCTCTACAAAATAATGTTCATCAAAAATTTCAAAACATATTTCCTCATCTTTCTCAGGGTATTTTCCATAGTATTTAACTATCTTCCTCTCAGGATGATATTTGAAATAACCCCTCGTAAGTTCTCTTACATATTTTCCATTTACATTATAAGATGCCAGTCCAGAATGCAAAACGAAAAGTTTTCCACCATTTATGACATAATCTACCAATACGTTTTCAATTCCATCACTCATCCAAACAGGAGAATTCTCACCTTGAGGATTAAGCTTATTTTCTCTCCCTATAATAACTAAATAAGGATTTCTTCTAAGTGATTCTAAAAAGTTTTCATGGGATACATATTCAACCTGGTAAATATCCCTTAAAATAAAGTCNAAAGTCTCTCTAATTTTTTCCTCTGGATGGTAGTAATCTCCAAGAATAGCAAGAACTTTTTTCATCATATTTTAGAAGTTCTCCAGAAGTTCAATTATAAACTTTAATTTTTCAAAGGAGTCAAGATAAGTATATCTTCCTCCTGTGTAATCTCCTTTTTGCACTACCTCAATTCCATGATTTTTAAATCTTTCCACAACCTCATCAGTTCCTTTTACAAAAAAGGCTAAATGATGAACGCCTTCTCCATGCTTATCTAAAAACTCTCTCCAAGTGGATGGATTCTCATCAGGCTCTATAAATTCTATCTCCACATTCTTAAAATTTTTAAAAAATGCAAGCTTTGCCCTAGCAGGAGTAGGATTTCCTCTATATTCTGTGTGAGCCTTCTCATAAATATCAGTAATTATTATCTCTGGTTTTTCTACATTAAAAATTTTCGAAAATTCCTCTACAGCTTTTTCTATATCCTTTACAATAATACCAATTTGAACCACCACATCAGTACCTAAAATCTCATTCGACATCTTTATCACTATTCTCCTTATAAATATATCCCATTCTTAATAATATAATCTTCTACACTCTCAGGGACAAGATATTTTATAGATAACCCTCTTTTTACTCTTTCTCTTATCTCCTTTGCAGATATAGGATAATAGGGAAAATCTAAGAAAAATATTTTATTTTCAAAATTCTTAATAAAGTTCTTTAAATCATAAGAATAATCCTCTGCCCCTCTACTTCCAACTATAATACTAGCTTTTTCAATGATCTTATATGGCTCCTTCCATTTCAAGAAGTCTCTAAAAGCATCATTACCTAAAAGAAGATAAAGTTCATCAAAAGAAAAACACGAGGATAAATCTCTAATAGTATCCACCATATATGAAATACCTTCTCTTTCAAGTTCAATAGGAAGAACCTCAAAACAAGGATTGCTAAGAGTAGCTAAAAGAACCATTTCATACCTTTGTTTTTGATGTAGCCAGAGGTGTTTCTCGGTGGGGAGGTATCTTATTAGGTATGAAGAAAACTTTATCCAGTTTGAATCTCTCTCTGGCATATTCTGCAAACCAGAGATGTCCATAATGTATGGGATCGAAAGTTCCTCCTAAAATACCTATTTTCATTCTAAAATCTCCAATGAATTAGTTTTTGCATTGTATTTAAATATATAATCTCCTATTTTTATTTTCTCACCATCTTTCACTTTAGCTCTGTTTATTAATTTTATTATACCTCGTCTCTTGATATAGTTTGAAAAATAAGAAAAGGCTTGAGGGTTATATAAATCAAGTTTATTAGCAAGGCTTTCTGTCTTCTTATCCTTTAATATCCAAAGATCTTTTTCCCTTATAACCTCTGGAATTTCTTCTGTCTCTACCCTACCTTCCTTTGTTTCTTGTATTTCTTTATCCACTTCAACCACTGGAATGCTTTCCTTTCTCTCTCTTACATATTTCTCCCATGAGTTCTAAAAGTTTGTCTATGTTAATACCTTCTTTAGCTGATATAAAAACATACGGAACCCCCTCATTTTTTAACCATTTTTCTATCTCAGGAAGCCTCTCTTGAGCCTCTGGAAGATCTATTTTGTTAATTGCTATTATTCTTGGTTTCTCTAAAAGCTTTGGACTATAAAGGTATAACTCTTTCTTTAAGATCTCGTAAGCCTTTTGTGGAGGGGTTACTAAATCTGCAGCATCAATTACAAAAACCAATACCAAAGTTCTTTCTATATGTCTTAAGAACTCGTCCCCCATTCCTTTGTTTTCATGGGCTCCCTCTATAAGCCCTGGTATATCAGCAACAGTGAAAGTAATGTCTTCTCTTTCTACCACACCTAAGTTAGGAGTTTTTGTAGTGAAGGGATATGGAGCTATCTCCGGATTTGCATTAGAAATTTTTGAAAGAAGAGTAGATTTACCAGCATTAGGAAGTCCTACAAGGCCTACATCAGCAAGAAGTTTTAATTCAAGATAAAGCCACCTTTCTTCTCCTTTTTCTCCCTTTTCAGCAAAATAAGGGGCTTGACGGGTAGAGGTAGCAAAATGAGTATTACCTCTTCCCCCTTTTCCCCCACGTGCTACTACAACCCTTTGCCCATGACTCACTAAATCTGCAATTAGTTCTCCTGTCTCAGCATCAAAAATCAAAGTCCCCGTAGGGACTTTGATAATAAGATCTTTTCCATCTTTTCCTTTTTGATTTTTCCCTTTGCCGTGTTCTCCTCTCTCAGCGTAATAATGCCTTTTATAATGAAAATCAAGAAGAGTATCTAAATTTTCATCGGCTTCGATTATTACATCTCCACCCTTGCCTCCATCACCACCTGCAGGACCACCTCTTGGTACAAATTTCTCCCTTCTAAAAGCTACACACCCATTACCCCCATCTCCAGCTTTTACATATATCTTTGCTCTATCAATAAACATCGACTAATCTATTGAATAGGAAGTACGTTTACGTATTTTTTACCGTGTTTTATAGAGAATTTTACTATTCCAGGTTTTAGAGCATAAAGAGTAAAGTCTCTACCAAGCCCTACATTTATACCAGGATAAATTTTTGTACCTCTCTGCCTTACAAGAATATTACCTGCATCTACTATTTGCCCTTCAAATCTTTTAACACCCAAGTACTTAGGATTACTATCTCTTCCGTTCCTACTTGCACCACCTGATTTCTTGTGAGCCATAAAATTTCACCTCCTTTTCTCCTTACTGAGGTAGAACTATTTCTTTAACAGAGAGTTGAGTGTAAGGTTGTCTGTGGCCATACTTTCTTCTATAATGCTTCTTTCTCTTGAATTTGAAAACAATCACTTTAGGATACTTATCTTGTTTAACCACCTCTGCTATAACCTTTGCTCCTTCTACATAAGGCTGACCAATAAGCACTTCATCATCCTTTCCTACTAAAAGTACCTTATCTAAAACCACTTCATCACCAACATTTGCTTGTAATTTCTCCACTCTCACAGTACTTCCAACACTTAATTTGTATTGTTTTCCTCCTGTCTCTACTACCACAAACATTTTCTAACAACCTCCTATAATATCTAAGGAATAATTTTTAAAATTTAATCAACACTACAATTTATCACTTTATCACTGCTTTTGTCAAGCATTAATAAAAAAATAATTGAGGTAATTCTATAAGATTGACACTTATAAAATAGAGCATTATACTTTACTATTGGTTTAATATAGTGCATATATTTTGCATAATATCAAAAATAGGAGGTCTTCCATGAGTAAGGTTGCTATAACAAGAACAAATGAAGACCTATATAAATCAGTAGGTGATGCTATTGATTTAATAGGTGGAATAGGAAAATATGTAAAAAAAGGAGACACAGTTTTAATAAAACCTAACGCCTTTATCAATAAGGAAGAAAAAGGATTTATATCTGATCCTAAAGTTGTGCTATCCCTTGCTAAGCTTTGTAAAGAGCAAGGAGCAAAAGAGGTATATATTGGAGAGAGAACCCCTACAGTCTTCAAGTGGTATAAAAAAGAAGATATAAACTTTGCAAAAATAGTATGTTTTGATGATCCTCCTCATAACTTAAGGACTTTACCTGAGGCAGAAGTAATCAAATCTGCCGTACCTATTCCTAAAATCGTAGAAGAATGTGATGTTTTTATAAATGTTCCTGGCCTAAGATTCCATGCCTTAACCATAATCTCAAATGGAATGAAAAATATGATGGGAATCATGCCCAAAGAAACCACTTTATTGATACATGTGTCAGGATTGGAAGATGCTATAGTGGACTTAAATCGATTTAGAAAAAGCGATCTTGTGGTAACTACAGCTATACATACCCTTGTTGGAAACTTTCCTGTCAGTGGTTACGGTATAGAAAGTAATACTTTAATTGTAGGAGATAACGTGGTCGCTGTAGATGCAATAGCTGCTAAGATATTAAAGGTAGATCCTTATGAAATAAGACATTTAACCCTTGCTAATAAATTAGGTCTTGGCCCTATAGATCTCCCTGAGATAGAACTATCAGGAGTGCCTATAGAATCTCTTGAATGGCGGGAGAAAATTGTAAGGCCAGTATTAGACTACGAAGAATTCAGGGATAAAATTAATATCATTGATCCATCGAAAAACTGCTTAGGTTGTAAAAGAGCAATGGCAAGTGGAATTGCAGGTATTTTTGAAGAAAACCCTAAGGCTGATTTAAAAGATATAACTGTAGTTATTGGTCCTGTAGAAGAGCTTAATAAACATAAACTTACAGATAAAATAATACTTTTTGGTAATTGTACTTTCCCATATAAAGATAAAGGACTATATGTACAAGGATGTCCCCCAAGAGCTAATATGGCTAAACAAGCTATAAAGAAAATTATGGAAGATAAATAATCTTATTCTCATCTGCAGATTCTCTTGCTTTAAGAGCTATCTCCGTAGCATAAAAAGACTCCTCTGCTGTAACCATACAGCTTCCTTCTCCTTTTATATCTTTCAAAAAGTCTACAAATATATTTCCTCCATCTTCAAGAGGAATCTCCTGCCCACTATAGTCTTTATTGATTAGAAACACTTTATTGAATATAACATCTATCACGCCCTTAGTTCCCACAATTCTCATCCGATCATCATCATGAGATGGAGCATTCTCAGGACGTAAATAATCTATACTTAAAGAGGCAAAAATTTCATCTTCCAAAGTAAAATGACAAAGAGCTGTTACTTCAAGATCTCCATGATCTTTATTATATTTTCTTGAATGAGTTGCATATATGCTCTTAAATTTTTTATGAGTAAACCAATAAATCCAGTCTATAGCATGAATACCTACCCAAGGAATAGTTCCCCCATAACTTTCTCTTTGCTTATAAAATTCCTCTCTTTTACCTAATTTATAAGATTTTTGAGTATTTATTAATCTTATCTCTCCTATAGCTCCACTTTCTACAAGTTTATGGGCAGTAAAAAACCAAGGTCTATATCTTATACCAAACATAGCACAGAGTCTTTTTCCAGAATTCTCATAAACTTTCCTCAATTTTTCTAAATCTTCTAATGTAGTAGCCAGAGGCTTTTCTGTAAAAACATGACAGCCATAACTTAATGCTTTAATATTTACCTTAGCTATATCTCCAAAATGGCAAGCTACCACCGCAATATCTGGAGAAAGCTCTTTTAACATTACCTCATAATTATCATAGATTTTACCCTTAAAATTATCCCCAAGCATACTCAAAACTTTGGCCATACTCTCCCCTTCAGAGCCAGGAGCAACTCCTACTATCTCACAATCCTTCGCAGCTTTTATTCCTTCAATTGCATATCCCACATGTCCTGAGGAGCCAATTATACATACTTTCATGTCTTTATTATCCTCCTACCTTTTAAAATCAAGTTTATTATAACAAAAAGCAAGTTATTGAAAATTATGCTTTTTTTTGATAGAATACTTGACGGAGAATGTAAGGTGAATTTTGTACCTTGAAATTGTTGACAAAACAAGATAAATATAGTATATAAAAATACTCGTGTGAGCCGCTAGCTCAGTCGGTAGAGCACCTGACTTTTAATCAGGGGGTCACAGGTTCGATTCCTCGTGCGGCTCACCAGATAAGATGCCCTCATCGTCTAGCCCGGCCTAGGACACCGCTCTTTCAAGGCGGTGACGGGGGTTCGAATCCCCCTGAGGGCGCCATAAGTGGGCGGATAGCTCAGTGGTTAGAGCGCCTGCCTTACAAGCAGGAGGTCGTAGGTTCAAGTCCTGCTCCGCCCACCACTAAAAATGTGATATAATAAATAATGCGGGGTCGTGGTGTAGCCCGGTTTAACACACCTGCCTGTCACGCAGGAGATCGCGGGTTCGAATCCCGTCGACCCCGCCAAAAAAGTAAAATCTTAGTTTTAATGAATTTACTCTTCATTTTTTAATTTGTATACTTAGCCTATTAAACTACGTTCTCTGTATTAAGAAAAGTATTTTTAACCTTGTTACTCTTCACTTAAGCTCTTATCCTTACAAATCACACATCAATTCTCTTTAATTGACTAAAACTACAGTATAAATAATCTCCTCTTGAGCTCGCGTGATTATATAGAGGTCTAAAAGTTTAAAAAATTAAAGGAATAAATTGAGATGCATACATTTACCTTAGAGTGAAAAATAAGAGTTTTCAAGAACAAATTTGACTTAAAGTATTAATTAAAGCTATAATTACTTTGAAACGTTGGGGCCGGTGTAGCTCAGTGGCAGAGCAGCCGATTCGTAATCGGCTTGTCGCCGGTTCGAGTCCGGCCTCCGGCTCCAATTGGAAAGAACTTAAGAGGTGTATTATACATGAAAGAAATTGGTCAAGTCATTGAGAAAAATGGAAAGATCTTAAAAATAAAGTTCAGCTCTTCAGAAGCATGCCATAGTTGTGGTTTATGCAAAGTAGAGGGAGATAATTTAACCCTCAATGCTATAGATGAATGCAATGCTAATTTAGGAGACTTTGTGGTAGTGGAAGTAGAAAGAAAAGACTTCTTCCAAGCTACTTTTTTAATATATTTTTTCCCTTTAATTGCTTTTATTCTTGGAGTTATATTAGGATACTTAACTGGAGAAAGATATAATTTTGATCCACAGCTTTTAGGTTTTATAATAGGTTTACTCTTTACTCTCATGAGTTATCCTTTAATAAGGCTTATCTATAAGCGGCTTTACCAAAAAACAAAAATTTATTCCCGTGGACAAAAAAAATTGTTTAAAGAATTTACTCCCCCACAAGGGTATAAAGTACTAAAAGTAGCTCCTAATTACATAATAGGAGAACTTATATATAATTTGCTGTTAACCGAAGGTTTCCACCCCCAGATAATTTCCTCTGCTTTTCCCTATACAGATCCTGTTTACATGGGAAGAGGATTACCCGTCTACATCATAATTCCTGAGGAAGAATTTGAAGAAGCTCAAAAACTACTTGAAAGTCAAAATTTTGAAGAATAGGGGTGATTAAGAGTGGAGAATCTCGTAGAAAAGCTTAAAAAAGCTAAAGAATCGACTTATATTCTATCACTCTTAAATACTAACGAAAAGAATGAAGCTTTACGCGCTATAGCAAATAATATAGAGAAAAACATAGATAAGATCATAAAAGAAAATGAAAAAGATATTAAGAGAGGAGAAGAAAAAGGTTTAAGTAAAGCAATTCTTGATAGAATACTCCTTAACGAAAAAAGACTTAAAGATATAGTAAAGAGTATAGAAGATGTTATAAAACTTCCAGATCCTGTAGGAGAAATAGTGTCCATGCAAAAAAGACCCAATGGAATTCTTGTAGGACAAATGAGAGTACCTATTGGAGTTATTGCTATAATCTATGAGGCACGGCCAAATGTTACTGTTGATGCTACTATTCTTGCCTTGAAATCAGGAAATGCTATTGTTTTAAGAGGAAGTTCTGACGCCTTGAACTCAAATATTATTCTTACAAACATTATGAAAGAAGCTCTATCAAATACAAAAATTCCTCAAGATGCAGTCCAAATAATTGAATCTCCAGAACATTCTGTAGTAGAAGAGCTTCTACAAATGACTGATTATATTTGATGTNGCCATACCTAGAGGAAGTGCAAAATTCATCAAACATGTCATGAATATTTCTAAAGTCCCTGTAATTGAGACTGGAGCTGGAAATAACCATATCTATGTGGAAGAAGATGCAGACTTTGAAATGGCAAGAAAGATAATAATAAATGCAAAAGTTCAACGTCCTTCAGTATGCAATGCTATTGAAAAACTACTAGTACACAAAAATATTGCAGAAGAATTTTTACCAGTAATAGTAAAGGATTTGAGAGAATACAACGTAGAGATAAGAGGATGTGAAAAAACATTAAAAATCGTAAAAGATGCCATACCTGCTACTGAGGAGGATTGGTATACGGAGTACTTGGATTACATAATTGCCATAAAAGTTGTGGATTCTATCGATGAGGCCATTGCGCACATCAATAAATACAACACCAAACATTCAGAAGCAATTATTACAAAAGACTATCATAAGGCATTAAAATTTTTAAGAATGGTGGATGCTGCAGCTGTATATGTAAATGCTTCTACAAGATTCACTGATGGAGGAGAATTCGGTTTAGGTGTCGGAAATAGGAATATCTACTCAGAAATTACATGCAAGAGGCCCTATGGGACTAAAAGAATTAACTACAACAAAATATGTAATCTTTGGAGAGGGGCAAATACGCGAATAAGGAGGACCCTTTATGATACTAGGAATAATTGGTGGAGGAATGATGGGGGAAGCAATACTTGCTGGAATAATTGAAGGCAATTTTCTTAAAAAAAGATGAAATAATAGTGTCAGAGAAAATAGAAAAAAGAAGAGATTATTTAAGAGAAAAGTATAATGTAGAAGTTACTACAGATAACAAATCTCTTGCTCAAAAGGTTAAATATATTCTTATTGCTGTAAAACCTCAGAATATAAAAGAAGTCTTAAAAGAGATTAGTCCTTACGTAGATGAAAGCAAAACCATAATTTCAATTGCCGCAGGGGTTAAAAATATCTCTAATAAAAAAATACTTAAATAATTCCAGATGTGTTATAAGAGTAATGCCTAATCTATCTTGCACTATAAAAAAAGGCGTTATTGCTTTAACTTTCGATAAATATGAAAAAGAAGACGTGGAATTTGTAAAAAATCTATTTTCTACCATAGGTGATGTTTGGATTATTGAAGAGAAATATTTTAATACTATAACAGCATTAACTGGAAGTGGTCCTGCGTTTGTTTCTACAATTTTACAAGGATTTACCTTAGCAGGTGTAAAAGGAGGAATCCCCTACGATACTTCAAAAGAGATGGTGTTAAAGCTTTTTGAAGGTGTAATTGAATACATAAAAGAGAAAAATTTATCTTTTGAAGATGTTATAAAAATGACAAGTTCTCCAGCTGGTACAACTATTATGGGTTTAGAAGTACTTTATAAAGAAGGAGTAACGGGAATAATTATGGAAGCAATAACGTCAGCTAAATTGAGAGGCGAAGAAATAAGCAAAAATTTAGAGGAGGGAGAATTATGAATAGAGAAAAGGGAGTATGGCAAGTTTTATTGATTATATTTATATTGGGAGCCCTGATAGGAGGTTTTATTGGAAGCGTAGGAGGCTATTATTTTTTACATAAAAATTCTTTTGCATCAAGTGAAACGAAAATAAACAATGTAGTTCCTACCCAAGAGGTATATATACCAAGTTCTCTTGGAGCCTTTGAAAAGGACATTGTCACGGTAATTAAGAAATCAATGCCTGCAGTGGTAAATATAAGTACCATAACCTTAGTAGAAGATTTCTTCTTTGGAGTATACCCATCTTCAGGGGTAGGTTCAGGATTCATTATCGATCCTAAGGGATATATCTTAACCAATTACCATGTAGTAGAAGGAGCAAGAAAAATTGATGTAACCTTATCTGAAGGAAAAAAATACCCAGGAAGAGTAGTTGGATATGATAAGAGATCTGACCTTGCAGTAATAAAGATTGATGCTGAAAATCTACCAGCATTACCTTTGGGAGACTCCGATAAATTAGAACCTGGGCAATTTGCTATAGCAATTGGAAACCCATATGGGCTAAACAGAACAGTAACCCTTGGCATTGTAAGTGCTCTTAATAGGACTATTGTAGAACCCAACGGTGTAAGACTTGAAAATCTTATTCAGACTGATGCAGCAATTAACCCTGGAAACAGTGGAGGTCCATTAATAAATATCAAAGGTGAGGTCATTGGAATAAACACAGCCATAAAAAGCGATGCCCAAGGAATTGGATTTGCTATTCCTATAAACAAGGCGAAACAAATTGCAGATAAGCTGATAAAAGAAGGAAAAATAACTTATCCATGGATAGGAATACGTGGATATGCCATTACTCCTGATATGCTTGATTATATTAAATTTCCAGTAAATAAAGGTGTTGTAATAGCCGAAGTAGTACCTGGAGGACCAGCAGATAAAGCAGGATTAAAAGGAGGAAACAGAGTCATATATGTGGATAGTACTCAAATTATTGTAGGTGGAGATATCATCACTAAAATCGATGGAAAACCTGTAGAAAGTATGGAAGAACTAAGAGCAGAAATTCAAAAGAGAAAGGTTGGAGATACTGTAGTCCTTACATACATAAGAGGTGGAAAAGAATATACTGTAAAAGTAAAATTAGAGGCAATGCCTGAAGATTTAAGTGGATAAAATTGAACATTAAAATTATAGTAATAGGGAAGATAAGAAACGAATTCATAAAGGCAGGAGTCAATGAGTATCTGAAAAGACTCCTGCCTTTTATAAATATAAAAATTGAATTCTTACCAACTTTCTCAGAACTCCCCGAAAAAATAGCTCTATTAAAGGAAGAAGAAATTATTCTTAAAAACCTAAGAAATAGTGAATTCATAATCACATTAGACAAAGATGGAGAGAAGATATCTTCTGAGGAATTTTCAAAAAAGCTTTTTAAACTTCTAATCTCGCAAAATTCACAGATCACCTTTATAATTGGGGGCATATACGGAGTATCCGAAAGGATTAAAAAGAGCTCAAATTTTATTCTATCCTTATCTCCTATGACTTTTACCCATGAATTTGCTCTTTTAATCTTGTTAGAACAAATCTACCGAGCCCTTAAGATACAGAGAAATGAACCTTATCACTATTGATTATCGCTTTTTATTTAAAAGATAACTACCAATTATAAGAAAGATAATATTCCCCAACCAAGCGCCTAAAAAATAAGGAACAATGCCTGCCTTTGCAAGAGATCTTCCTATAGAGAAAAGAACATAATATACAAAAATAGATATAACACTTAAACCAAAACTTAGTGATCTTCCTCCCCTTCCCATATTCAATCCAAGACCAAGAGCAAGAACTGCAAATATAGGACAAGTAAATGGCAATGCAATTCTAATATGAAATTCAGTCTTCAAATTGTTCAAATTTAATCCTGTACCCTCTAAGAGTCTAATTTGATCTATTATCTCAAATATGCTCATCTCCTCTATAGGTTTTGAGGATGGAACTAATTGATAAGGATTTCTATCTAACACCACTTTGTATTCTTTAAATCTTCCTTGGAAAATCATATCTCCTTCCTTATTTAAGGAATAAACCTCTCCATCCATAAAAGTCCAACCCTTTAATCTCATCCCACGTTGCTTTTTTGGCATATATTATTAATTTAATATTTCCTCTCTCAAGGAGTTCTATTAAAAGAATCTCTTCAAATCTCTTATTCTTAGGATCAACTTTCCTAAAGAAATAAAAATTATTATTTTCATTAAAAAACACATTTTCTCTACTTTGTACAGCAATGTTATTGTAAGATTTACTTAACAAAAACTTTTACCCTTTCATAGGCTTTAGGAGCAACAAATTCGTTCACGTAAAACATAATTAATTGGACAGAAAAAGAAAATACAAGTATAGCAGGCAAAAAATACTTTATAGATGCTCCAGAAGCTTTCATTGCCATTATCTCGCCATGTTCACTAAACTGCCCTATAACATAAACTACTGCAAGGAATATTGCCATAGGAAAAGTATAAGTTAAATAAGGAGGAATCTTAGTTAAAAAAAGCTCAAAAGCAACCTTTAAAGGGATAGATCTTGCAACTACAAGATCCATTATAATGAAAAGAGGAGAAACCAGTAGGATTGTGGTAAAAAGTAATAACCCTACAAAAAAAACAGGTATAAAATTTTGGAGAAAATATTTAGAAATTATCTTCATAATTTTTAAACTGGACTGTCAAGAATTACAATTGTCGCACCCTCTCCCCCTTCATTAGGAGGAGCAAGATAATATTCCTTTACATAGGGTACTTTAGATAAATATTCATGAACTGCATTTCTTAATTTACCAGTACCTTTCCCATGAACTATTCTCACTCTTTTTAATCCTGCCAAAAAGGCTTTTTCAAGATACTTCTTAACCTCTTCTAACCCTTCATCTACAGTCATCATTCTTATACTTATCTCCCTGGGTACATCTTCCTGATTTACCCTTTCAACTTTAACATAAGAAGGAACTGATATCTCTTCTTTCAATGAGGGAGCAAGCTCTGCCCATGGAACATTTATCTTCAAAAGCCCTACTTGTACTAAAGCAGTCTTTTTCTCATTATCCACATCAATCACATAACCCTCTTTTTTCGTAGATCTTAACAGTACCCTATCACCTATATGAGGAATATAGGTTAAGTTCTCAGGCTCTCTTTTTTCCTCTATAGTTAATTCTTTTCTAAGGTTTCTTAATTCCTCCTGCAAACTCTGTGCATCTTTCATAGTTAAGCTTTCTTCTTGCAGTTTTCTTATAATTTCCCTAATTTTACCCTCCACCTTTGATATATCCCTGAATAATTCCTCCTTATATTTAGCCTTCAACTGCGCTTTTTCTTTTTCCAACATTTCCTTTTCCTCTTGAATCTTTCTTTTTTCCTCCTGCAAATCTCTCTTTAACTTATTAATCTTTTCAATCTCTTCCTCATATCTTCTCCTATCCCTCTGAAGTTCTCCTATTACTTCTTCTAGTTTTATCTCATCTTCGGATAGTAAGCTTAGAGATCTATCAAGNANTTTTCTAGGAAGACCTAACCTTTTGGATATCAATATAGCATTACTTTTTCCAGGAATCCCCATGACTACTTTATACAAGGGTTTTAAGGAAATCTCATCAAATTCCATAGAAGCATTCTCCATACCTGGATATTTAGAAGCAATCACCTTTAACTGAGGAAAATGAGTAGCAATAACATTTATAGTTCCTTTTTCATGAAAATATTCTAAAAGAGCTACAGCAAGAGCTGCACCCTCTTGAGGATCAGTTCCAGCACCTAATTCATCTATAAGAATAAGTACTCTTTTATCTCCCGTTCTTTCCAAATAATCTATAAAAGAGATGATATTTGTCATATGAGAGGAAAAAAGTACTTAAATTTTGTTCAATACTTTGTTCATCTCCTATGTCAGCAAATACTTGATTGAAAATACCTAAAACTGTACCTTCCTTAGCAGGTACAGGAATTCCAGCCTGATTCAAAAGAACAAAAAGTCCAATAGTCTTTAAGGTTACAGTCTTTCCACCAGTATTGGGACCTGTGATCACAAGAGTATTAAAAGTGCGACCTACCTCAAGACTAATAGGTACCGCCTTTTCTCCAAGAAAAGGGTGCCTTGCTTCTCTTAATATTATTAAAGGCTTCTCTTTTTCAAGAATAGGAGTAATAGCCTTATGCTTTTCTGCCCATTTTATCTTTGCATAAACAAAGTCAAGCTCAAAGGAAGTTCTTAAATTTTCTAATATTTCCTCTTTATAACTAAGCAATATGGAAGTAAGCCTTGTTAGTATTCGCTCAATTTCTCTTTTTTCCTCACTCTCAAGTAGAGCTATTTGATTGTTTAACTCCACAATTACTTGAGGTTCTACATAAACAGTAAGGCCAGATGTGGACTGATCATGTACAATCCCTTGAATCTTTCCTCTAAACTCCTGCCTTATAGGAACTACATATCTTCCATGCCTTATAGTTATTATTTGATCTTGTAAATAACTTCGCCATTCTTTTTGAATTATATTCTCCAAAGTCTCTTTTATTTTTTGATTAAGTCTCTCCTTCTTTTGCCTTATCTGCTTAAGTTCAGGAGAGGCAGAATCTACCACCTCTCCATCTTGAATACACCTCCTTATTTGAATGTAAAGGTCATGAAGGTTGTGTAAAGTATTCCTCCATAAATTAGGTGCTATCTTTCTAACTTTTTCTTGGTAATCTCTTAATTTGCTCCATATTTCTATAGTTCTTACTATTTCTTCAAATTCATCGGGATATACAATACCACCCTTTTCGGCCTTATCAATATAAATCTCCAGATTTTTAATCCCCGAAAAAGAAGGATATCCAAAAGAAAATACAGTTTTAAAAGCCTCATCATTTAACAGATGCCATCTTTCTATAATCTGATAATCAGTTATAGGCCTCAGAGAACGGATTCTTATCTTACCGCCTTCTGTTTCAGCCTTTTTTTCTATCTCATCTATTATTTTCTCCCACTCAAGGGTTTTTAATGCCTTCTCCATTACTTCTGTCTCAGATAGACTCCTTTTTCAGATAATTTGATTAGTACCTTATTAATTATCTCATCTACTTCCTTATCCTCAAGAGTATGATCTTCAGCAAGGAAGAAGAGAGAAAAAGTTATACTCTTGTATCCTTTTTCAATCTTTTCACCCTGATATAAATCAAAGATTCTCAGCCATTTTAATAATTCACCCGAAGTCTCTATAATATCTTTCTCTACATTTTCTACAGGCATATCTTCAGGAATGATTAAAGCAAGATCTCTTCTTATTCCAGGATATATAGGAAGAGGCTTATATTTAGGCTTTGGACTCTCAAAATTTAACTTATCTAGGTTAATTTCTACAAAATATACTCTCTCTCTTATATCTAAATTTTGAGTTATCCAGGGATTAACTTCTCCCATAAATCCTACAATTTCATCTCTAAAGGCAATATAACTTTGTTTAGAAGGATGCATAAACTCAAAATTACTCTTCTTAAAAGTAGGTTCTTCTTTCCATATCCTCTCAAAAATGGTTTCAACAATACCCTTGAGATCATAAAAATCTACTTTTCTTATCTCATAAGGAACACTCCAAGGATCTTTATAAGCCTCACCAGTCATAAGTATTCCTAAGTGTTTCTCTTCTATATATTCATCCTTTCCCTTATAAAAAACTTTTCCAATCTCGTAAACAAAAACATCCTTTTGTTGCCTATTACTGTTCACCTGAGCAACATTCAATAAAGAAGGTAAAAGCGATGTTCTTAATACACTATTTTCCTCACTTAAGGGATTAGAAATTTGAATAAAGAGATTAAATGGCTCTGTATTTAAAATACCAGCCTTTTCTAAATCTTTAACTGACATAAAACTGTAATTTATAGCTTCGTACAAACCTAAACTTGGTAAAGTCTCCCTAATTCTTCTTTCTATAATCTCTTCTGTTAATGGAGGATCTACAATATGCCCTTTCTGAAGAGGAACTGAAGGTATGTTATTGTACCCATAAAATCTTGCAACTTCTTCAATAAGATCTATTTCCTCCTTTATATCCTGTCTATAAGAAGGAACTTCTATTTCAAGAACAGGATTTCTTGATTTTATATCAAATCCAATTTTTGAGAGAATTCTTACAATCTCGTCTTCTTTTAAATTAGTTCCAAGAATTTTGTTGACCCTTTCTGGGCGTAAAAATACCTTTGTTAAGCTTGGTAATCCCTTATTAATATCAATTTTATCTTTTGCGATATCTCCTCCTGCGACTAATCTTATCATCTCAGCAGCATAATCAAGAATATCTGCTGTTCTATGAATATCTACATTTCTTTCAAATCTTAACGATGCGTCAGTACGAATACCAAGTTTTCTTGCACCTTCTTCGTATATTAACGGGAGAAAAATATGCTGCTTCAAGAAGAACGTTCTTAGTATTATCGTTTATTTCAGTATCTTTACCTCCCATTATTCCACCTATTCCTACCGCCCTTTCTGCATCTGCTATTACAAGTATGTCATTATCTAATATCTTCTCTTCACCATTTTATTAGAACTATTTTTTCGCCTTCTTTTGCTCTCCTAACAATTAATTTACCACCCTTTAAAAGATCAAAATCATAAGCATGAAGAGGTTGACCCGTCTCAAGCATTATAAAATTAGTAATGTCAACCACATTATTTATAGATCTCAAACCAACTCTTTCAAGTCTCCATCTTAACCATAGAGGCGATGGACCAATTTTTACATCTTTTATAAATCTCAAAGTAAACCTTGGACATAAGTCAAAATCAAGCACCTCGCAAGAAGCAAAATCCTTTATACTAATATCGTCCTTCTCTTGGGCCTTTTTAAATTCAAATTTCAAAGGAACCCCAAAATATCCTGAAATTTCCCTAGCTATCCCTAAATAGCTTAGACAGTCTCCTCTATTTGAAGGAACTTCAACATCTATTAAGAAGTCACCTTTTCCAAAATAGGTATCAAAGGTAGAACCAATCTTAAAATCTTCGGGAAGGATCATAATACCTTCCTTATCTTCAGAAAACTCTAATTCATACTCAGAACAGAGCATACCTTCAGACTTTATTCCATTAAACTCTCTTATTCCTATTACCTCTCCTAATATTTCTACCCCTGGTAAAGCCACAGGTACTTTTGCTCCCCACAAAAACATTTTTTGCTCCTGTTACAAGTGTTTAGTAATTTTTCTCCTACATCTACCTTGCATATCAAAAGATTTTCAGAATGAGGATGCTTTTCAATAGATTTAATTTCCCCAATTATGATTTTATCCCAATTTGCTCCTATACTTTTTTGAATAGTACCATAAAGACCAAGATTTCTTAAAGCATTTATAACTTCTTTAACTGGAATTTCCTCTTCTAAATAATCCATTAACCATCTATATGAGACTAACATTTTATACCCCCTTTAGAATTGTTTTAGAAATCTTATGTCATTTTCATAGAAAAGCCTTATATCATCAATACCATAGATTTGCATTGCTATCCTATCGGGCCCCATACCAAAGGCAAAGCCCGTATATTTTTCTGGATCAATTCCTACAATTCTAAATACCTCTGGATGAACCATGCCACATCCAAGAATTTCTAAGACTCCCGAATATCCACAGGCCTTACACCCAACACCCTTACAAACACCACATTCTACGTACATCTCTGCACTTGGTTCTGTAAATGGGAAATAACTAGGTATAAAATAAACTTTTCTCTCTTTACCAAACAATCTATGAGCAAAAATAGTAAGAACTCCCTTTAACTCAGCAAAAGTTATATCAGTATCCACCGCAAGCCCTTCAATTTGATGGAACATTGGACTGTGAGTCGCATCAGGCATATCTCTTCTATAACATTTTCCTGGAGCCACAACCCTAAGAGGAGGTTTCTTTTTTTCCATAACTCTTATTTGTACAGGAGAGGTTTGAGTCCTTAATAAGTGCTCTTTATCTATATAAAAAGAATCATGAGATTCTCTCACAGGATGATCACTAGGAATATTTAGAGCAGTAAAATTATAATAATCAGTCTCAAGCTCTGGTCCATAAACTACTTGAAAACCCATCTCTTTAAAAACTGTAACTATTTCTTCTATAACCTGATTTATAGGATGAATCCTTCCGAGAATCTTCCGTCTTCCTGGCAAAGTTATATCAATTTTTTCCCCCTCAAGTTTTTTCTGTAATGTCAAATATTTTAATTCTCTTTCTTTATTTTCATATAAAGTCTCAAGTTCTTCCTTCCACTCATTAGCAAGTCTTCCCCATTTGGCTCTTTCTTCTTGAGGCATTTTACCTATAGATCTCAAGATTTGAGTTAGAAAACCCTGCTTTCCTAAATAAATCCTTTTAACCTCTTCTAGCTCATTTAAACTCTGAGCTTTTAAGATTTTATCCTTCGCTTCCTTAAATTTTTCAGTATACTCTTCGCTCATCCTTTATTCCTCCTTCGTAATATATCTTTGTCTTTGAGCTTCAAAAAGGAAAACCGAGGCTGCAACAGAAACATTTAATGAGTCCACACCATTTCTCAGAGGAATTCTTAATAATATAGGATTTAAATCTAAATACTTCTCTTTTTTAATTCCCCATGCCTCATTTCCAAGAATAAGGACAAAACTTTCTTTAAAATTTTCCTCAAAATATAGCTTACTACCTTTAGGATCCGCAATAACTATTTTCCAATCCTTAAAAAATTCTACAAAAGTTTTATCATCTGAAATCCATATAGGAACCCTAAAGATAGAACCTGTTGAAGCCCTTATAACCTTATAATTGTAAGGATCAACCGTATTCTCGCTAAGAATAAAAGCATCTACACCAACACCATCGGCTACTCTAATAATGGTTCCCAAATTTCCAGGATCTTGTATATCATCGGAATAAAGCACTATTTTATTATCTTTATTTTTCAAAATCTCCCACTTAGGAGATAAAAATAATGGAAACACCCCCATAATTCCCGGGGGTGTTTCCATAAGAGAGATCTTATTCATTAAGTTATCTTCTACAATATATAAATCGCAAGAAGAAAATTTTTCTAAGATTTCTTCTCTTTTTTTATTCCATAAACTTTTTGAGATTATTAATTTTTCAATAGAAATCCCATTTTCTTTAGCATCCTGTATCAATCTCCAGCCTTCTACTAGACATTTATTTAATTTTTTTCTCTTATTCTTATCATGGAGCTTTATTACTTCTTTTATTACTTCATTAGAAGGACTGGAGATAAATTTCATCTCATCTTACTTTGTTCACCAATGCCTCGAAAGCTTTAGGCTCATTTACACATAAATCTGCAAGAACTTTTCTATTAAGTTTTATGTTTGCCTTTCTAAGTAATCCCATAAACTTACTATAGGATAAACCATAATTTCTCAAAGCTGCATTTATTCTTACAATCCAAAGTCTTCTAAATTCTCTTTTCTTTCTTCTTCTGTCTATATAAGCACGATATAATGCTTTAATTACAGATTGGTTTGCAATTTTAAAAATCCTGCTTCTTCTTCCTTTGTATCCTTTTGCTAATTTTAATACCTTTTTATGTCTCTTTCTTGTTATTGTTCCACCCTTTACTCTCATCTCTCATCTCTCCCTATCTTATAGATTGTATGGAAGCATTCTTTCAACCTTCCAGCGATCTACACTTTTAATTTCACCAGGAATATCAAGTCTTCTTTTTCTTGCCTTTGACTTTTTACTTAAATTATGCCTTTTACCAGCCTTCTTGTGCAAAACCTTACCAGTCGCAGTAACTTTAAATCTTTTTGCAGCAGAAGATCTTGTCTTTAACTTTACTCATTTTTTACCTCCTCTAATACAGCTTTTTTTGTAGAAGTTTTCTTTCCTGGAACCAACATAGTAATTAAAGAAGAACCAACTTGCTGTCCTTTCTTTTCAGCTGTGCCTAAATCAGATATGTCTTGCAAAATTCTTTCTAAAAGTTTATCACCCCATTCATTATAAATCAATTGCCTTCCTTTAAAAAAGTATAATTAAACGTACTTTATATCCTTTTTCAAGAAATTCTCTTATTTTTCTAAGCTTAACCTGATAATCATGTTCTTCAATATTAGGTCTTATCTTTATCTCTTTGACCTCTGATGCTATCTTTTGATTTTTCTTTGCTTCCTTTTCTTTTCTTGCAAGTTCATATTTAAATTTACCAAAATCCATTATTCTACATACAGGAGGATTAGCATTTGGAGCTACTTCCACCAAGTCTAAGTTTTTCTCCCTTGCAATTTTTAAAGCCTCACTCACTGACATTATACCTAGTTGTTTTCCATCCTCATCAACCACCCTAACCTCCTTTGCTCTTATTTTCTCATTAACTCTATAATCTTTGTCTATTGAAAAACACCTCCTTGAAAAAATTTTAATCTTCTAAATAATCTTTTATCTTTTTACTTCTACTTGGATGACGGAGTCTTCTCAAAGCCTTAGCTTCAATTTGTCTTATTCTCTCCCTAGTCACATTAAAAAGTTTACCAACTTCTTCTAAAGTTCTTGGCTGATTATCTTCTAACCCAAACCTTAACTTCAATATCTCCCTCTCTCTCTCGGAAAGCTCATTTAATAGTTCTTCTATATCCTTTTTTAGAGATTTTTGAACAGCAATATCTGCAGGACTTAAATCTTTATTCTCTACAAAATCAGCCAATCTATTGTCTTCGTCTTCACCTACAGGCATCTCTAAAGAAAGAGGCTCTTGTCCCATCATGCTTATTTCTCTTACTTTTTCAGTTTGTTGCCTTATTTCTTCCTCAAGCACATGCTTCAGTTCTTTAGCTTTTTCATTTATCTCCTCTTTAGTTGGTACCTTATTATTTTTTGCCTTAAGATGCATCTCCACAAGTTTTTTAGCTATTTCTTCCAAAGATAATTTACTTATCTCAATAATTTCATCATCAGAAATTTTCTCTCCCGATTCTTGATATACTCCGAACTCTTGCAATTTCTGCTGTATAACCAAAAATTTTGCTATATCTTCTTCTGTAGGCTTTCTACCTAAATTTTGAGTAAGAAGCCTAGTTATTTTATGAATCTTGTTCATTGTCTCAACCATGTGAACAGGAATACGTATAGTCCTCGCCTGATCAGCAATAGCCCTAGTTATTGCCTGTCTTATCCACCAAGTAGCATAAGTAGAAAATTTATACCCTTTTCTCCAATCAAATTTCTCTACAGCTTTTATAAGACCAAGATTACCCTCTTGAATTAAATCAAGAAAAGATAAACCCCTTCCAATGTACCTCTTAGCCACGCTTACTACAAGCCTAAGGTTTGCTTCTATAAGCTTCTTCTTTGCCTCCTCATCTCCTTGCTCAACTCTTTTAGCAAGTTCTATTTCCTCCTCCGGAGTTAATAAAGGAATCTTCCCTATTTCTTTTAGATACATCTTAACGGGATCATCCAGTTCAATCTCTTCGGGAATCTCAACTTCTTCCTCAATATTTTCAGGAATCTTATCTTCTTTAATATCTACATAAAGATCTTCACTATCCACAAGTTCATGATCTTCAAGAAATTCTTCAACTTCTTCTATACTTTCTTCAGGATATGGGAACTCCGCAAGGACCTCCTCGGGAGTTACTTTTTTAACCTTCTTTTTAGGCATGAAAATCATCTCCTCCTTAAAAATTTTTATCCTTTTACTTCTAAAAGACTCCTCAGAAAATAAATTTCTTCCATTAATTCTTTTTCTTTTATAGGATCATCCAACTTAGACAATTCTTCTATCAACCTACTAATCTCCTTCTTAATTCTTAACTTTTGAAAATGATCCCACAAAAAAGGAATAATATCTTCCTGATTAATAAACTCTTCTCCTGAAGATATAGCTCTATCTATAAGTACCCTCTTATCTTCATCCCACAAATTCAAAAACTCTTCCAAACTTCCTTCCCAAACCCTCCACTTCTTTAAAACTTCCTGATACAAAGGAAAAGAAAAATCTTCAGGACTCATATTTTTAATTTGAGAATTATTTATACCTAATAAGATCAATCCTAATAATACCTCTTCAGTCTTTGATACTCCAAAATAGCGTGTTATCTCATTTTTTAACATTTCTCTTATAACTTCTGTCAGAAAAAATTCTTTTCTGAATCTCCTTTTGAATACCTTCTTCCGGTACTCCTAACCTCTTACTTATTAACGGAAGATATTGCTTTATTTTTTCTTGTTGGACTAGTATATTTTTACTACGAAGAATGGAAGATGTCAATATTTCTATAATTTCTTCTAATCTTTCTTTAAAATTCATAGGAAGGCTTAAAGTATTTTCAATTAAAAAATCCAAAGAAGGTTTACTCTCTTTAACAAATTTTAAAAATTCTTCTTTTGAATACTTATGAATAAATTCATCAGGATCTTTTACATCCTTAGGTAAAGAAAGCCAATAAACTTCAATACCTTCTACTTCAAGCAAAGATAAAGCTCTCTTTCCCGCCTGATATCCCGCAGAATCCTGATCATAACTCAATATAACTTTGTTAGTATAACTCTTTAATAATTTAGCCTGGTGAGAAGTAAACGCAGTACCCAACGAGGCAACCACATTAGTAATACCTGCCTGATGCAAAGAAATAGCATCCATATATCCCTCAACTAAAATAGCTTCTCCTTCTTTTTTAATACTCTCCTTAGCCTGATATAAAGCATATAAATTCTTCCCTTTACTAAAGAACTCACTTTCTGGAGAATTTAAGTATTTCGGCTCTTCACCAGTTAAACTCCTACCACCAAAACCTATTACTTTTCCCCTAGGATTTACTATTGGAAAAATTACCCTCCCAGCAAAAGGATCTTTCCACTCATCTCTTACAAAATAAAGCACCTTCGCCTTAATAATATCATCCTTAGAAAAACCCTTTTTCTCAAGATACCTCAATAGTAAAGTTGGATTTAAAGGAGCATAGCCTAACAAGAATTTTTCTTGAATCTCTGAAGAGATTCCTCTCTTTTTTAGATATAATTTACCCTCCGCACCATACTTACTATTAAGATATATATGATAAAAGGTTGCTACAGCTTTGTTTATCTCTAAAACAATATTAGCTTCGGTAGAGATCTGCTCTTCTTTCTTTGGAATTTCTAAACCAGCCTCACGGGCAAGTTCTTCAAGAGCTTCACGAAAAGTAAGATTTCTATAATTAATGAGAAAGGTAAAAACATCACCAGCCGCTCCACATCCAAAACAGTGATAAAGTCCCTTATCAGGGCTAACATAAAAAGATGGTGTCTTTTCCTGATGGAAAGGACATAAGCCTACATAATTTTTCCCTGTCTTTTTTAAGTTGACATACCTTGATATAACATCAACTATATTAACTCTTTGCTTTACCTCATCCACAAAATCTTCCCATACTAAACTCATCTAAAAGAACCTCCACGGTTTTGGTATGAATATACTTTCGTAAAGTTCTATAGCATATCTATCGGTCATTCCTGCCAAAAAGTCTCTTATTTTTATTATAATATTTTCCTCTTCGGGAAGATTTTTGGGAAGTTTTTGAGGATTCTTCATAAAGTATTCAAAAAGTCCTGTCAATAAAAGTTTAACTTTTTCATTCTCAGATTTCACATGAGGATTTACATATAACGTCTCATATAAAAAGGCTCTCATTTCTTCAATAGCATCTAATATCTCATAGTCAAACATTAGCCTATCTTTATCTGTACTATTTGCCACAAGGTTTTGTACCATAGTATTGATTCTATCTCTATGAGTCCTTCCTAAAACCTCTAAAACTTTTTTAGGAATATCCTTCTCTCTAATAACACCAGCCCTTATCGCATCATCAAGATCATGGTTTAAGTATGCAATAACATCAGAGAATCTCACAACTTCAGCCTCCAAAGTTTCACATACTCGAGTACTAAAACATTTTCTAAAATCTTGCTGTCCCTTGCTATGTTGAAGGATACCCATCCTCACCTCATAAGTTAGATTTAGTCCTTTACCGTTATTTTCAAGTTTATCCACAATCCTCAAACTTTGCTCTGCATGAGAAAAACCTGAAAGACCGTAAGCTTTAGATATTTCATCCAAAACATCCTCTCCCATATGTCCAAAGGGAGTATGACCAAGATCATGCCCCAAAGCTATAGCCTCTGTTAGATCTTCATTTAGAAACAAAGCCCTTGATATAGTCCTTGCTATTTGAGAGACTTCAAGAGTATGAGTTAAACGAGTTCTATAGTGGTCTCCTTCAGGCGCAAGAAATACTTGGGTTTTATGTTTTAGTCTTCTAAAAGCTTTCGAATGGATGATTCTATCTCTATCTCTTTGAAAACGAGTTCTTATAGGACATTCTTCCTCAAAAGAAGATCTACCTTTACTGTTACAACTTAGAGTTGCATAAGGGGATAAGAATAATCTTTCTCTTTCTTCTAATTTTTCCCTAATAGTCATCCTTAAGGGGAGGGAACCTCCCTCCCCTTCCACTATCACCTCTCTATGCAGTTCTGTCTACAAATTCCATCTTCTTTTGATGCTTCAATGTAGCTTGAGCTGCTGCTAATCTTGCTACAGGAACTCTGAATGGAGAACAGCTTACATAATCAAGACCAAGGATATAACACAATTCAATAGACTTAGGATCTCCACCATGCTCTCCACATATACCTACTTTTAGATCTGGTCTAGTACTTCTGCCCTTTTGAATTCCGATCTTCATTAGTTCAGCTACACCTTCAGCATCTAAATGTTCAAATGGATCTTCCTCAATATATCCTTTTTCTCTATATATTCCTAAGAATTTACCTTCTGCGTCGTCACGGCTAAATGCAAAAGTCATCTGAGTTAAGTCATTGGTTCCAAAGGAGAAGAATTCAGCAACCTTTGCAAGTTTATCTGCTATTATAGCTGCCCTTGGAACCTCAATCATTGTACCAACCTTATACTCAACATTAACTCCACTTTCTTCAATTACTTGTTTTGCTACTCTATGAATAAGTTCTCCAAGTACTTTCATTTCAGATTCCAAAGCCACGAGAGGAATCATTATCTCGGGCTTTACAGGTAAGCCTTCTTTAGCTACTGCAACTGCAGCTTCCATAATTGCTCTAACTTGCATTTTCAAATATTTNNGGATATACCATACCCAACCTACATCCTCTAAATCCTAACATTGGGTTGAATTCATGTAATCTCTTAACCACAGCGAGTAATTTTTCTTTTTCTTCTAACTCTTTACCTGTGATACCTTTTGCCTTCATTACCTCTACTTCAACAGTAAGATCTAAAAGTGGTGGTAAGAATTCATGTAAAGGAGGATCAATCAATCTTATAGTTACAGGCTTACCCTGCATTGCCCTAAAGAGCCCAATAAAATCCTCTCTTTGTACAGGAAGAAGTTTATCGAGAGCTTTTCTTCTATCCTCTTCTGTTTCTGCAAGAATCATTTCCTGAACAAGAGGAAGTCTATTTCCAAGGAACATATGCTCGGTTCTCGCAAGTCCAATACCCTCTGCTCCATATTCAAAGGCTTTCTTAGCATCCTCAGGCGTATCAGCATTAGCTCTTACTCCAATCTTTCTTATCTCATCAGCCCAGGAAAGAAGCTCCTTAAGCTCATCACTTAATGTGGGTGGAATCATTGGAACTTCTCCAAGTATTACCTCTCCAGTAGAACCATCTATAGTTATAATATCGTCTTTCTTTACTACTACGTCTCCCACTACAAATTGTTCTTTTTCTAAGTCTATCTTAATGGCTTCGCATCCTACTACAGCAGGTTTACCCATTCCTCTTGCTACCACTGCAGCATGGCTTGTCATTCCACCTCTACTTGTTAGAACACCTTGAGCGGCAGCGAGTCCTCCGATATCATCGGGGGTTGTCTCAGGTCTAACAAGTAGAACCTTCTCTCCTTCTTTTCCTCTCTTTTCAGCCTCACGAGAAGAGAATACCACTTTACCTGATGCAGCCCCTGGAGAGGCTGGAAGTCCTTTTGCAATTACCTTTTTCTCCGCCTTTGGATCTATCTGAGCATGGAGTAATTGATTTATTTGATCAGGTGATACTCTTAAAATAGCCTCTTCTTTAGTAATCAATCCTTCTTTAACCATATCTACTGCAATTTTCACTGCTGCTCTTGCAGTTCTCTTCGCATTTCTTGTCTGGAGCATGTATAACTTACCTTTTTCAACTGTAAATTCGATATCTTGAACATCTCTATAGTATTTTTCAAGAAGGTCTCTTACTTCAAGGAGCTGTTTATATACTTCGGGCATCTCTTCTGCAAGCTTAGAGATAGGTTGTGGAGTTCTTATACCTGCTACTACGTCCTCTCCCTGAGCATTGGTTAAGTACTCACCATAAAATTCCTTCTCTCCTGTGGATGGGTTTCTAGTAAATGCCACACCTGTTCCACTATCATTACCCATATTTCCAAATACCATAGTGACAATGTTTACTGCAGTACCATAATCTTCAGGAATATTGTGGAGTTTTCTATAAATAATTGCTCTTTCGTTATTCCAAGAATCAAAGACTGCCCTAATTGCCATCTCTAATTGTTGATAAGGATCTTGTGGAAAATCTTTTCCTGTCTCCTTCTTTACAAGTTCTTTATATGCCTCTACTACTTTCTTCAAAGTCTCTGCTGAAAGTTCACTATCGAGTTTAACACCTTGCTCCTTTTTATAGTGATCTAAAATTTCCTCAAATTTCTCATGAGGAATACCTAAAACCACATTACCAAACATCTGAATGAATCTTCTATAAGAATCATAGGCAAACCTCTCATTATTACTTCTCTTGGCTAATCCTTTTACAGTCTCATCGTTCAAGCCAAGGTTTAAAATGGTATCCATCATACCTGGCATAGAGACTGGTGCTCCCGATCTTACCGAAACGAGAAGTGGGTTCTCAGGATCAGCAAATTTCTTTCCTGTCTTTTCCTCTAATTTTTTCATCGCTTCTAATACTTCTTCCATTAATCCTTCAGGAAGTTTTTTGCCATTCTCATAATATTCTTTACACACTTCTGTGGTGATTATGAACCCTGGAGGGACAGGAAGGCCTGCTTTGGTCATGTCAGCTAATCCAGCACCTTTACCACCAAAAAGCAAACGATTCTTACCATCAGCCTCTTCAAATAAATATACCCTCTTTTTTGACATATTCCATCCTCCTTACCTTTTATATTTTTTATTTTTTAAGACTTTTAAATTTATCTTAAAGAATTATACCATAATCCTTATGGAACTTATTTTAATAAAACTTTAAAAAACTAACTCAACCTACTCCAATCTAAAATTTCCCAAAATAACAATTTTATTAAGGACAAAAGTGACAATCGATTAATCCTCTCATCTTCGTTAGGAGACATAACAAGTACATTGTCAAAGAATTTTTCAATATCGTCGGAAAACTCATTTAAGAAGTCATAACTGAGAAGTACTTCGTAATTACCTTCTAATATATCGTTGAAGATCTCATTCTTTATTTTTAAATAATCTTCATAAAGTTTTTTCTCAAAAGGAGAGCTAAGCAAATTCTCACTAACTTCTTTAGGGGTAAAATCTTTTGGAAGTATCCTATAAAGCCTATTTAATGCTTTCTTTAGTTTCTCATAAGATTCTTTTTCTTTAAACTTACTTATAAAATCTAATCTTCTTTTTAATCTCCACATCTCGTCATATCCCACTTCCATTACAGCGTCCACTATATCAATAGAATACCTATCTAATAATAGATTTCTTAACCTTTGTCCAATAAAACCCATACCTTTATCAATTTGAGATAAAGGATATTTCTCCCCAAAGTTGTAAATCTCAAAAGATTTAACAAAAAGATTTCTCAAGTTTAATTTAAGACTGCTCTCTAAAAGAAGCCTCAAAAGCCCTCCACTTATCCTCCTTAACCCTATAGGATCTTCAGATCCTGTGGGAAATAGATCTAATGCAAAATATCCAGTAAGACTGTCTATTCTGTCGGCTATGCCTAAAATAGAGGCAAGAAAATTACTAGGAAGCCTATCATCTAATGTACGAGGATAAATGTACTCCCCTATTACTTCAGGTATAGGATCCTTCTCCCCACTAATTTCAGCGTATATTCTTCCCATAATACCATGCAGTTCAGGATATTCACTAACCATCAAAGTACCTAAGTCAGCCTTGTAAAGGTTTACAGATCTTTCCAAAATCTTATTTTCCTCAGAACTTAAACCTAAAATATTAGCTATTTCTCTAACAAGAATTCTTACCCTTTCTACTTTATCTTTTATAGTCCCTAATTGTTCCTGAAATATAATCCCTGATAGCTTTTCAGTATACTTTTCCAAAGGATGCTTAGTATCCTCGTGATAATAATACTCCGCATCTGAAAGTCTTGCCTTCAAAACTTTTTCATTACCTTGTATCACTATATCTTTATAATTGTCAGTACCATTTCTTATCACAATGAACTTATTAGTCAAATTTCCATCAGCATCTCTCAAAGGAAAATATCTCTGCTTTTTCTCCATGGTAATAATAAGCACAACTTCAGGTAGAGCTAAATATTTTTTATCAAAACTCTCCTAAGAGAGCTGTAGGATATTCTACTAAATAATTAACCTCCTTTAGAAGATCATCTTCATAATCAAGGATAAAAGAATTTTCATTAGCAATTTTATTAATTTGCTTTAAAATCTCATTCTTTCTCTCTTCTTGATCTACAATAATATAATTTTCTCTCATTACATTGAGATAAGAGTCAGCATCTCTTATCTCAATAGGAATCTGTGGTAGAAATCTCGGCGGTCTTGAGTACCTAGAAGATTTAATTCCTGCAATCTCAACTTCTATTTCAGTGTCCCCATATAAAGCTACAATCCATCTTATGGGTCTGCCAAAATAGAAGTCCACATCTCCCCCACTTCATCATTTTTAGGAAATCTTATACTTTTTAGAAGAGATGTTATATAATCTGGAAGTATCTCTAAGGTATTCATTCCCTCTTTAACTTTCCTTAGAAAAATATATTTACCTTTTGGTGTCTCTTCTATATGAAGATCCTCTAAAGATGCTCCATACTGTTCCACAAATCTTTTTGCAACTTCAGTCCACATTCCATCTTTGTAACCAATATGAGCTGCTGGTCCCCTAATTTCTTCTTCTTGAGCCTCTTGTTTTTCACCGAGATTTTCTATATAAACCACAAGTCGTCTTGGAGTAGCCCAAATTTTAACACTTTCAAGACTTATCTTTTTATTCTTAAAGTACTCCAACGAGAAGTCATACATCTGCCCTATAGCAGGATCAATAAAATGAGCAGGCATCTCTTCAGTTCCTATCTCTAACAGAAAATTCTTACCCAATTTGAGCTTCCTCCTTTCTCCATGCCTTGTTAAGAAGAGGAAAACCTAATGCCTCTCTACTCTTTAAATAATTCTCAGCAGCCTTGGCAGCAAGGCGTCTGATGCGAGATATATACTGGCTTCTTTGTACTACACTTATAGCCCCCCTAGCATCAAGTAAATTAAAAGTATGAGAACACTTTAATACATAGTCATAACCTGGAAAAGTCAAACCTTCACTTAATAGTCTTTCTGCCTCTTTCTCATATTCATTAAACAGAAGTCTTAACCTTTCTACATCTGCCAACTCAAAGTTATAAATACAATTCTCCACCTCGCTTTGAAGATGAATGTCCCCGTAAGTTATACCGTCCTGCCACTTTATATCCTTGAAATCATCTATACCTTGGATATACATAGCAATACGTTCAAGACCGTAAGTAATTTCAGCTGAAATTGGAAAGAGATCAAATCCACCACATTGCTGAAAATATGTGAATTGAGTAATTTCCATCCCATCAAGCCAAACTTCCCATCCTATTCCCCAAGCACCTAAGGTTGGAGACTCCCAATTGTCTTCTACAAATCTAATGTCATGTTTTTCTATATCTATTCCAAGATACTCTAAACTTTCAATATAAATTTCCTGAACATTAGCAGGAGAAGGCTTTAAGATTACTTGGTATTGATAATAATGTTGGAGTCTATTAGGATTTTCTCCATATCTACCATCGGTAGGTCTCCTAGACGGTTCCACATAAGCAACATACCAAGGCTCAGGACCTAATACCCTAAAGAAAGTAGCAGGATTCATAGTCCCTGCGCCCACTTCTATATCGTAAGGCTGCTGAATAATACATCCTTGCTTATGCCAGAACTCATTTAGCTTGAATATAATCTCCTGAAAAAGCATAATTCATACCTCCTGCTCAATTCTTTCTATCATCCTACCTATTAAGTTCAAGTTATCAAAACTATTTATATACTTTTCTCTTACTATTTCATCAAAAGTTTTATCGAGGATTTCATTAAATTCCATAACCTCTCTTAGATCTACTTTTACAGAACCTATGTCCTTACATTCTTCACAGTAAACTACATTATCTCTAAGATTAAAATACATATAATCATTCTTTGACAGATCTTTTATACATTTTTTGCATTTCAATTCCAACTTACCCATATATCCTAACCTTTGTAAAAGCTTTATTAAAAAGACATCCCCTAAATATTTATCTATAAGTCGCCAACTTTTTAAAAAATTATAAAAATAACTATAAATAACTAAATCTTTAACCTCTAAAGGTATAAATTTATCAGCCCTTCTAATATAATCAGATATTAAAATGAACTTGTCTACATCTTCTAATATCTCTAAGAATTTCTCATAAGATTCCCAGGAAATTAGTAAATCAACTTCTCTTCTCCTTACGAAATACCCTCTTCCAACAGAAAAAATACTTACTTTTCCCCTCAAACGATTTTTGATTTTCAAAGCCCCTTTTGCAATTGCGAAAAATTTTCCCTTCTCTTTACCATAAATTGTCAATAAAAGATCACCTTCTCCTATTTTCTTCTTGAACAAGATTATCCCTTCTTCATAGTAATATCTACTCTCTAAGCTCATTTATTATGTTCACTCCGCTAGAAGTACCAATCCTGTCTGCTCCTGCATTTATCATCTCTAAAGCCTGTTCAAGGGTCCTGATACCCCCTGCAGCCTTTACTTTTAATTTATCTCCAACCACAGATTTTAATAATCTGACATCTTGGACTGTAGCTCCTTGAGGACCAAACCCAGTAGATGTTTTTACAAAATGAGCACCTGCTTCTTTTATTATCTCTGTAGCATATATCTTTTCTTCGTCTGTCAAATAGCATGTTTCAATTATCACCTTGACTATTCTACCTTCTGCCGCTTTCACAACTTCTTTAACCTCAGAAACCAAATAATCTTTTCTTCGATCTTTCAAAGCTCCAATGTTTATAACCATATCAAACTCTTCAGCTCCAAGCTTAAGGGCTTCTTGTACTTGGCATACCTTCATGTTAATAGTTCCTGCTCCCTAAGGGGAAATCAACAACCGTACATATCTTAACATTAGAACCTCTCAAAAACTCCCTTGCATAAGAAATATAATAGGGATTTATACACACAGAATAAAAGCCATATTCTTTTGCCTCTTTACACAATTTTTCAATATCGGATAATAAAGCATTTGGTTTCAAAAGAGTATGGTCTATCTTTTGAGCAAGCTCATATTTATTCATTTTTTTCACCTCATTCATATCCTAACTCTCTTAACATTTCTGGTTTTTTTCTCCACTTCTCTCTTACCTTTACCCAGAGATCAAGATAAACTTGCTTTTGATAATAAGCTTCAATCTCCATTCTAGCTAAAGTACCTATTTTTTTGAGCATCTGACCATCTTTTCCAATAATAATTGCTTTTTGAGTTGGTCTTTCCACAACAATAGTTGCTCTAATATATAGTAAATTACCATTTTTTCTTTCCTCAATCTCATCTACGTAAACCGCTACTGAATGAGGAACCTCTTGATAAGTTAGATGAATTATTTTCTCCCTTATTATCTCCGAAATAAAAAACTTATCGGTTTGATCAGTTAACATATCTGGAGGATATAAAAAATCACCCTCAGGAGCAATTTCTTTAAGTTTTTCTATAAGCAATTCTTTATTAGTACCATAAAGTGCTGAGATTTCCATAATCCTTTCTTCTTCAACCCCTAAAGAAATAACCTCCTTCTTTCTTTCTTCGAGAACCTTTGGTGATACCATATCTATCTTGTTTAACAATACTAAATAAGGTTTACCTTGATCTTTAACAAATTTTAGTAAAGTTCTGTTATCCTCATCTAGTTCTACCGATGAATCAATAACATAAAGAACAATATCAGAATCTTCGATTGTTTTCTTAATTGTTTTCTGCATATATTCTCCCAACAAGTGTTTAGGAGGAAACCAACCAGGAGTATCAAGAAAAATAAATTGTGCATCTTCAAGGGTGAGAACACCGAGAATTCTTTGTCTTGTTGTTTGAGGCTTGTCAGCTACAATAGAGACCTTTTCCCCTACCAAGAGATTAATCAAAGTTGATTTTCCGGCGTTAGGTTTACCCACTATTCCTATGTAAGCAAGTTTTGTATTTGCCATTACTTGTCAACCTCCAAATTAAATCCTAAAGGTAAAATATCTCTTACTTTATAGATCAAAAATGTATCTTCCTTCTTGTTATAAAGTAAAATCTCCATTTCAGGTGAAAACTCGAACATTACCTGTCTACACGCTCCACAGGGTGGAACTCCATTTCCATCTTTTCCTACTATGACTATTTTTGAAAACTCCCTTTTACCTTCACTCACTGCCTTAAATATAGCTAACCTTTCTGCACAAATTGTTAAACCATAGGATGCATTTTCAATATTAGTTCCAAGATATACATTTCCATCTTTAGTAAGCAAAGCAGCTCCTACAGGAAAATTAGAGTAAGGAGAATATGAATTTTCTAAAGCCTTCATTGCTAATTCATAAAGTTTCTTATTATCCATTTCTCTTCTCTTTCTCTTTTATTACATTTTCTATAAAACCTTTGAATAAAGGATGAGGATTTAAAGGTCTTGACTTATATTCTGGATGAAACTGTGTAGCCACAAAGAAGGGATGACTAGGTATCTCGATAATTTCCACCAATTCACCATCGGGAGATGTTCCTACAATTTTTAATCCATGCTTCTCAAAGATCTCCCTATATTTATTATTTACCTCATACCTATGTCTATGTCTCTCATATATTAACTCTTGCTGGTAATATTTATAGGACAGAGATGATTTATCCAATATACATGGATAAGCGCCAAGTCTCATAGTTCCGCCTTTTTCATTGATATTTTTTTGATTAGGCATTAAATCAATTACAGGATCCGGAGTATTTTCGTCAAACTCACTACTATTAGCATATTTTAGTCCTATACTTCTCGCAAACTCGATTACAGCACATTGAAGTCCTAAACATAGACCTAAAAAAGGTATATTATTTTTTCGTGCCCAGCGAATACCTTCTATCATACCCTCTACTCCTCGAGCTCCAAAGCCTCCAGGAACCAATAAACCTTCAGTTCCTTTAAGAACCTCTTCTACATTTTCAGCATTAACTTTATCACTTTCTACCCATCTTATATTCAGTTTTACCCCATAAAATCTTGTAGCATGCTTTAGAGCCTGTACAACACTTATATAAGCATCAGGTAAAGTAACATACTTTCCAAGAATCGTAATATTCACTTCTCCATTGAGTTCTTTATTAACCATTTTCCTCCAATCTTCAAGATCGCTATTTCTATTTTCTAAACCCAACAATTTACACACTAAATCCCCTAATCCTTCTTCTTCAAAATAAAGAGGAATGGCATATAAATCCTCTACATCCACTCCTGTAATCACTGCCTCTGGTTCTACATCGGTAAAGAGAGCAATCTTTTCTCTAATACTCTTTGGAAGTTTGGTTTTTGCCCTACATAAAATTATATCTGGCTGTATGCCAATACTTCTAAGCTCCTTTACACTATGCTGAGTAGGTTTCGTCTTCAATTCCCCTGTAGGGAAAAGAGATGGTACCAGAGTTACATGAAGATATATGACATTATCTCTTCCCACATCTTTTCTAAATTGTCTTGCCGCCTCTAAAAATGGCAAGCCCTCAATATCTCCCACGGTACCACCAATCTCAACAAGAACAATATCAGCTTTTGTCTCTCTCGCCACTAATTTAATACTCTCTTTTATTTCTTCAGTGATATGAGGAATTATCTGTACTGTGGATCCAAGATATTTCCCTTCTCTCTCTTTTTTAATAACCGAAGAATATATCTTTCCGGTAGTTACATTATTTATTGCAGAAAGATTAACATCTAAGAATCTTTCATAATGTCCTAAGTCAAGATCAGTTTCAGCACCATCTTCCGTCACAAACACTTCCCCATGTTGATAAGGATTCATAGTACCAGCATCCACATTTATATAAGGATCAAACTTTAGAGCTGTAACATTAAATCCCTTACTCTTTAATATTCTTCCTAAAGAAGCAGTAGTTAATCCTTTTCCAAGAGAAGATATGACTCCACCTGTTACAAATATAAATTTAGTACTACTCATTTTTCTCCTCTTCTCCTTCTTTTTTAGTTTTTCTTATTATTTTTACTTTTTCTATCCTTTGTCTTCTAACACTTTCTATCACTATAATCAAGTCTCCAAGATCTATCTGTTCTCCACGAGATGGTACTCTATTTAATAAGTCTAATATAAGCCCACCTAACGTATCATATTCTGTCTCAGGTAAAGTTATACCCCAAGTTTCCTCAAGGATATCATTTAACTCATAAATATTCATTTTAGCATCCACTATTAGCGTATTTTCATCTAGAAAATTAAACTTGTTTTCTTCTTTATCATACTCATCTTCTATTTCACCAACAAGTTCCTCTAACACATCTTCAAGGGTTACAAGTCCAGCAGTACCACCGTACTCATCTACTACTATCGCTAAATGAGCCTTCTTTTTTCTCATTTCATTAAAAAGCTCATTTATTTTCATATTCTCAGGAACATATATTACATCTCTTAGAATATCTTTTATTTTTACATTAGGATCTTTTTCTGCGAGAGCCTTCAAGACATCTTTTGCATGTACTATTCCTACTATATTATCAATACTACCCTCATAAACTGGAATTCTCGAATGTCCTTCTTCTATAATTTTCTTCCAAACTTCTTTAAGAGGACTATCCACACTAACACAAACCATATCTATTCTAGGAACCATGATTTCATGAACTTCAGTATCAGTAAATTCTAAAACATTACTTATAAGCTCTTTTTCTTCCTTCTCAATAATACCTTCCTTTTCTCCTACATTTACAAGGGTTAAAAACTCATCCACAGTTGCAAAAGGAGATATATTTTCTTGAGTTTTACCCATAAATTTATAAAAGATATTACTAAAACCTAGAATTAATCTTGTTATCGGAAGAAAAATTATATAAAAAGGATAGAAAATATTAATTGCCCTCAAAGCATATTTCTCTTTTAGTTTCAAACCAAAACTCTTAGGAATTACCTCTCCAAATACTACAATGAAAAAAGTACTTAATCCTGTAGCAATCGCAATACCAAAATTTTTAAATGCAGAAAGAGCTATCTTGGTCGCTATTGCTGAGATCAAAACATTTACAAGATTATTGGCAATAAGAATTGTACTAAGCACTTTTTGACTGTCTTCCATAAGCTTAATAAGTCTAAGTGCTCTTTTATCTCCGTTATCTGCTAAATGATGGAGTCTAATTTTTGGAAGAGAAAGTAGAGAAGTTTCAAGAGCCGATAAAAATCCTGAAATAACTAATAAAATAAAAAGTGATAAATATTCCAGTTTAACCTCACGCCCCTTTAAATTAATCTGGAGATATATCTAAAGAATATTAATAACCCTGATACCAATGCCATCAAAGCCAAAATAAAAACAGCAGAAGCAGAGAGATCTTTAACTACCTTTATTTTAGGAGAATACTCTTCGGAGAGAACATCCATTGCCCTTTCAATAGATGAGTTAAAAAACTCAGCACTAATCACCACACCACACCACATAATTATTAATAGCTTATCTGTTGAATCAAAATTTAAAACTATTGATAAAATTATGACAATTATTGCTATAAATGCTTGAATTTTTATATTTCTTTCATATTTCAAGCCAAAAACTAAACCCTCTATAGCTTTTGACACACTTTCAATAAGATTTCTATTTCTCATTATCTCCAAAGAGAAATCAGATTTTTAGTTTCCTTTTCCATTTCCCTATAGTCCTCTTCCTTTTCATGATCATAACCAAGTATATGCAAAAGTCCATGTAAGGTCAAAAAAGCAACTTCATCTATAAGATTTTTATTATTTTCCTCCGATTGAACGCGAGCAGTGTCTATAGATATATAGATTTCTCCAATTATTCTTCCCTTAGGATCCTTTCCAAGAGAAAAAGAAAGAACATCGGTAGACGCATCTTTTTTCCTATATTTATTATTAAGCTCTCTTATCTTTTCATCATTCACGAAAACTACTGATATATCATACTTGTTAGGAAGAAGTCCCTTCTTCTTTAAAACTTCCTTAACAAAATTTTTAATCCTCTCATTCTCTTTCTTTTCAAAATACCCATTTAAATCAAATACATTAACACTCATTTATTTTGTCTCCCATCTTTCGTAAGCTTTTATGATCTCCTTCACTATATCATGTCTTACTACATCTTTTTCAGTAAGTTCCACAAAACCTATACCTTTTATACCTTTCAATACTTCCCAAGCATGATTCAATCCAGAAGTTTTACCTATATCAAGATCTGTTTGTGTTATATCCCCTGTAACAACCATTTTACTGCCTTCTCCAAATCTTGTAAGAAACATTTTCATCTGCATAGGAGTAGTATTTTGAGCCTCATCCAAAAGTATAAAAGAATATTTAAAAGTNCTTCCCCTCATATAAGCAAGAGGGGCAACTTCAATTATATTTTTCTCTACATACTTAGTAAGTTTCTCAAATCCCAACAACTCTTCTAAGAAATCATAGAGAGGCCTTATATAAGGATCTACTTTCTGCTGAATGTCCCCAGGGAGAAAACCTAACTTTTCCCCTGCTTCTACTACTGGTCTTGTTAAGATCATCTTCTGTACAAGATTATTCTTTAACATATTCAAGCCTACTGCTATCGCAAGAAAACTTTTTCCTGTGCCTGCAGGACCTTTTGCCAACACTATATGATTTTTCTCAATTTCTTCTACATATCTTTTCTGCCCTGGGGTTAGTATCCTTACTATCTTCTTATCAAAAAACAAATACCCTATGACTTTGAAAAGTTTCACCTTTCTTAGAAACAGATATTTGATCCAAAAGAAAAGCTTCCACCCTTTTTACGGACTCTGGCTCTCCGTAAATCACTACCTTATTGTCTTCTAACTTAATTTTTACATTATCTATTTCTTCTAATGACTCGAGGTTTTTCAATATATCTTCTTTATAAATTGCTACCTCTTTTGGAATTACTATCTCTGTCCTTGTTAATGCTCTCTCCATAAAAATTTATTTACTTCTTTTTCTTAGATTGAGCTTTTTTTCTATTTCTTTTTTCGCTAGGCTTTTCATAATACTCGTGTCTGCGAATATCTGCAAGAACGCCATCCTCCTGCAATTTTTTCTTAAATCTTTTTAATGCACTATCAAGGCTTTCATCTTTTCCTACTCTTACTTCAGTCACAATCTTCCCTCCTTTCTTATAATTTAGCTTTTACTTTGCTTTCTAAATGCTCACCTAACACTTTCTCATTCTCTTCATCTATCGTCAATAATCTTACCTTTGTATAATCACCCTCTTTCAATAACANATTACTCTTAAACTCTACTTTTATATAATTTTCTAGTGGTACCCCTCGTACACATCTCCTTCTTTTTCCTCAACCATCACCTCTATTTCTTTACCTAAGAATTTACTTACATATGTTTTCCATAACTTGCTACTTAATTTTATCAATTTTTCTTTTCTTTTTGTAATTATTTCATAAGGCAAAGGCTTAAGATCATACGCCTTAGTAAAAGGACGTGGCGAAAAAGGAAATACATGTATTCTCATAAAACCTATTTTTTCCGCAAAAAGATAAGTATTGTTGAAATTTTCTTCACTCTCCTCAGGATAACCTACTATTATGTCGGTAGTGATAGCTATATTAGGCACCTTTTCTCTTAGTTTACAGATAATATTTTCAAAATATTTTGTATCATATCTTCTATTCATCTTTTTCAAAATATCATCATCACCACTTTGGAGAGGTATATGCCAATGTTTACACAACTTAGGATGATCTGCAAGTTCTATAAGATTTTCTGTGATATCCATAGGCTCTATAGAACTCAATCTTATTTTTGCTAATCCATCTATTTCAAAAAGATTTAAAAGAAGTTTATAAAGAGCATCCTTATCTCCCCAATCGCTTCCATAAGTCCCCAATCTTATACCTGTTAGAATAATTTCCTTAAAACCACTCTCAACAAGTTTCTTTGCTTCCTCAACTACTTTATCTAAGGGTTTACTCCTCTCTCTACCTCTTAAATAGGGCACTATACAGTATGAGCAAAAATTATTACAACCATCTTGAATCTTCAGAATTGCCCTCGCTCGATCTTCTGAACTAACAAAACCTGAATTCTCATCTCCCCCAAAAAATCTCCATTTCTCTTTATTATCCAGTATTAAATCTACAGGAATAATTTCTGAAGATAATTTGAGTCTTTCAGAATAACATCCTGCAAGGATAATTTTAGCCTCAGGGAAATGATTTTTAATAAAATTAATTAGCCTTCTTGCTTTTCTCTCAGCTACATGAGTTACAGCACAACTATTTATGAATATTAAATCAGCTTTTTGTCCAAATGGAACAACTTCGAAGCCTAAATTCCTTGCCAATATTTTTAAATGCTCAGTTTCATATTGATTTACCTTACACCCAAAAGTATAAAAAGCAATCTTTCTCAAGATATTAAATTAAGCCTAAGCCTCCTTTCTCATAGAGAAGGAGAGCTGAAGCTACGATTGCGGCTGTTTCAACCTTCAGTATTCTCGGTCCCATATTAAAAAAAATACCTCCGTATTTCTTCATGAGCTCAATTTCTTCATCAGTGAAACTTCCCTCTGGACCTATAAAAAGAAAAATCTTATCTTTAATTTCTCTCCTATTCATAATATCTTTTAAACCTAATTCGGCCCCTTCCCACGCAACCACTATATCAAAATCTTTTTCCTTTGCTAAACCTAAACACTCTTCCAAACTCTTAACTTGATACAATAATGGCAACCTATTCCTTCCACACTGTTTAACTGCTTCTCTTATGATCTTATTCCATCTTTCATATTTTTTGACTAAGCCGTCTTTTGATAAGTTTACAATACTCCTTTGAGTTTGTAAAGGAATAAAACCTACAACTCCAATTTCGGTACATTTTTCTAAAATAATTTCCCAGGATTCTCTCTTAGGTAGACTTTGACACAGATAGACCTCAACATTAGATTCTTTATCCTCCAACTCCCCTATAATTCTGCATACTATCTTGTCTTTTTCTATTCTTTCTACATAAGTCTCATATATTTTTAAGTTGTAATTTACATTGATTTTTTCTCCTTCTCTTACTCTTAAAACATTAACAAGATGAAAAATATCCTCTTTGTCCTCTATGTAAAGTAAGTCTGGTTCTTTAAAAGAAGTGGCAAAAAACGTAGGTGACATACTATCAATCATTCACCCAAAATCTGCGTAAGCTTCTCTGATAGAGTCTTACCGATCAATTCTACAAAAGCAAGCATTCTTTCATATTTCATTCTCTTAGGTCCTATCATCCCTATAGACCCAGTAATATTCTCGCCTAAGGAATAAATCGTAGTTATAACACTACAATCACTGAGCTCTGGAATATTTATCTCCTGTCCAATAAGTATGGTAAGCCCCTTATTCAAAAAAGCAGTGAACAATAAAGATGATAGAGTTTTTTCTTCTTCTAATACATCTACTAAAGTTTTTACTTTGTTAATATCCTGAAATTCTAAATGATTTAAGATTTTAGAAAGTCCAGCTACAAATACTCCTTCTTCTTTTCCTGCATAAATTAGCTCTTTTAATATATCTTTTAATGTTTTAATAATCTCGGAAGGAATGCTAAGTTTTTTACTCTCTCTATCTAAATCCCAATATATTTTTTGTAATTCTTTGTTTCCAAATTTTCTATTCAACTCTAACTTTACCTTTTGCAACTCATCTTCCGTAATAGGAGTTGATAATTTTATAATTTTTTCCTTAACTACACCTGTTGAGGTGGTTACGATAATAACTACAGTCTCTTCTCTCAAATCTACGAACTCTATCTTCTTAAGAGTTGCCTCCCTTAATTGTGGGTACAAAACAACCCCAATAAAAGACGTCCTTTCAGACATTAATTCAGCCACTTTTCTAAGAAGACTCTCCCAATCAAGAACCGAAAAGATTATACTATTTGCGATCTTAACATCTTCCTCATGTAATTCGTACCCATCCAGCAAAAAATCCACATAGAACCTATAACCTCTATCTGAAGGAATTCTTCCTGCCGAAGTATGAGGCTGTATCAAGTACCCTTCTTCCTCAAGATCTGCCATTTCATTACGTATAGTAGCTGGACTCCACCCCAATAGGTACTTCTTAGCTAGTACCCTTGAGCTTACTGGATGAGCCGATTCTATATAATCTTTTACAGTTATTTTTAATATAATCTTTTTTCTTTCGTCTAACAAATTTAGCACTCTCCTTATTCAATTGCTAAAATATCCAATAAAATATTAGCACTTAATTTTACTATATGTCAATAGTAATTGATAATAGTTATAAATTTTAAAAATTATGTACTTTGTTTGTGTGTACCTCCTTTATAAGGTTGATAAGGTACAGGGATATACTGAACAGAAGGTCTAGTTCCAGGAGATTGAGGATACAAACTCATAAGAGCATAAATTTCTTTTGGCAATCCAACTTTTACTGGAAGACCTAATTTTTGAGCCTCTTCAACCGTTATAGGATAATCATGAGTCCAAGTACCTGTAGAAAGAATTTCTGCAATCTCTTTTGCTTTTTCTTCAGACATTTTATCTTTTAACAATTCAAAAACCGATTCCTTTACTTGTCTAATTGCTTTTTCTGCCACATCTCCAAGAATTAGGGTCTTATCCTCAACCTTCTCTACTCCTTTTTTATTAATAGCATTTAAAATCGATGCAGCAGGATACTCTCCAAGTTGAGGATCCACAGGACCAAGAACTGCATTCTCATCCATTACAATTTCATCTGCTGCAAGAGCTATAAATGTACCTCCTGACATAGCATAATGAGGTACAAAAACAGTAACTTTACCTTTATTGATTCTTTAATGCATGAGCTATCTGCTCAGCCGCCAAGACTAATCCACCTGGAGTATGTAAGATTAAATCGATAGGCATATCCTCAGGAGTCAATCTTATAGCTCTCAAAACTTCTTCTGAATCCTCAATATTAATATATCTTGCGATGGGAATACCTAAAAAGTTCATAGTTTCTTGCCTATGTATAAGGGTTATAACCCTTGATCCTCTTTTTTTCTCAAGAGTCTGAATTAGACGAAACCTTTCAGCCTCTATCACTCTTTGTCTGACTATCGGAGAAAGACTGCTTAATATAAATATGATCCAAAAAATATCCCAAAAACCCATTCAAAAACACCTCCTCTTCTAACCTAAGTAATAATAAAACCAATATTTTCTTCTTCTAAAATATTTCGCTAAAATAAAACCAAACACAAACCCCCCAATATGTGCCCACCAAGCTATACCCCCGCTAATATCAATTAAGAGCGAAAATAAACCTGAGGAAACCTGAAGTAAAAACCAAAGTCCTATATACAAAAATGCAGGAATGTAAATAAAATCAATAAAGAAAATAAAGAAAGTAATAGTCAAAACTCTTGCTAAAGGGAAATATCTTATATAGGCTCCCAAAACCCCTGCTATTGCTCCACTTGCTCCTATAGCGGGAATATAAGGATTACTACTGAAAAAGACCTGAGTCATTCCTGCTAAAATTCCTGACAAAAGATAAAAAATTAAATATCTAAAGTGTCCCATGGCATCTTCCACATTATCTCCAAAGATATACAGATAAAGCATGTTACCAATAACATGAGACCACCCACCATGTAGAAACATAGAAGTAAAAAGGGTTAAAATACCATGCGGAAGCAGAGCTATGTTAAAAAACCTATAAGGTATCACACCATATTTAAATATTATGTTTTCCAAAACCCTTTGTGGCAAAGAGATTTCCCATAAAAATACAAGAATATTTGAAATAAGAAGAATTGTATTAACTATAGGATACCTTCTTGATGGAACATCATCTTTTAAAGGAATCATTTGTCTTATTTTAACCTCTCTTCAATAAAGCTTAGCAAACTTAAAAAATCGCTATTGCTTCAATTTCAATTTTTACATTCTTAGGTAAAGCGGAAACTTGTACAGTTGATCTTGCCGGAAAATTACTGGAAAAATATTCTTTATAAACCTCATTCATCTCAGAGAATTCTGATAAATCCACCATAAATACGGTAGTTTTTACTATATTGTTTAGACTTCCACCTATAGATTCTAATATAGCCTTTATATTTTCCAAAACTCTCCTTGTCTGTTCCTTTATCCCCCCTTCTACTATATTTCCTGTTTCTGGATCAATAGGAATTTGCCCAGAAATGAAAACCATATTTCCAACTTTCACTCCTTGAGAATAGGGCCCAATAGCAGCAGGAGCCTTAGAAGTTGAAATTATCTCTTTCATATTTTACCCCCTTTACAATAAGCATCTAAAAATAATTTTAACTTACTAAAAGCCAAAAATCTATGGCTGTATTTATTTTTCTCAGACTTGTCTATTTCTCCAAAAGTTTTATCAAGAAGCGGGAAATAAAATATAGGGTCATAACCAAAACCCTTTTCACCTTTTGGCTCATAGGCAATGTATCCTTCTACTTTTCCTCCCGTGATGATTTTTACATCCTCTTTCATATCATAAAACACAGCTTTACATATAAATCTTGCTTTTCTATCTTCCCAAGGAGTATCTTTCATCTTCTCTAAAACCAGACTTATCTTTTCTTTATATCCCACATTTCCACCAAATCTTGCGGAATAAATCCCTAATTCCCCTTGTAGAGCGTCAATTTCAAGACCTGAATCTTCAGCAATTACAGGATAGCCTGTAATCTCAGCAACATATTTTGCTTTAATAAAAGCATTCTCTTCATAACTTTTTCCTGTTTCTTCAGGAAGATCCATATCAAATTCCAATTCTTTCAAAGTTTTTATTTGATCTTTATATTCAGAAAGAATCTCTAATATCTCTCTCACTTTACCTTCATTTTTTGTTGCTAATACAATAATTCTCTTATCCATACCTACAAAAGACCAAGAGCCTTCTTTTGTATCTCAATTAACTTCATAATACCCTGTTTAGCAAGGTTAAGCATCTGCTGAAGTTGCTCGTAAGTAAAAGGAGTCTTTTCAGCTGTTCCTTGAATTTCAACAAACTTANCACTCTCTGTCATAACTACATTCATATCAACTTCTGCTCTCATATCCTCATTAGCAGAAAGGTCAAGAAGTATTTCACCATCTACAATTCCAACACTCACAGCAGCCACAAATTCTTTTATAGGTATCTCTTTTATAACTCCATCTCTCTTTAGTTTCTCTAAAGCATCATAAAGGGCTACAAAAGCACCTGTTATAGCAGCAGTTCTTGTACCTCCATCTGCTTGAATTACATCAGTATCAATCCATATTGTTCTCTCACCAAGCTTACTAAAGTCAATAACTGCCCTTAACGACCTACCTATGAGTCTCTGAATTTCTTGAGATCTTCCATTAATTACTCCTTTAACTACATCTCTAACTTTTCTCTCTGGGGTTGAGCCAGGAAGCATTCCATATTCAGCTGTTAGCCAACCTTGGTTTGTACCTTTGAGAAACGGAGGCACCTTCTCTTCCATAGAGACCGTGCATATAACTTTTGTTTCTCCCATCTCAATTAAGACAGAACCTAAGGGGTATTTCAAATATTTTCGCGTTATCTTTACAGGCCTTAAATCTACATTAGATCTTTTATCAATCCTTATCATATCTACCTTCCCTTTCTTTAAGTTTATTAACTATTTTATCATATTCCTCTATATCAACGAATCCAACGAGCAAGTAATCTCCCTCTTCTTCATCAAAGATAAGATCAGGATATAGACAAAACTCTCTTATCTCCTTCGTATTTTTTACATGTAGTCTTGGACCTGTACAGGATATAATACGATCACCTATCTTAATATGCTGCCTATCCACATAAGACACTTCTATACCACTCTCAATGTATTTTTTAACCTCTTCTTCTATTTCAGAGGGATCTATCTTAATTTTTTCTCTCAATCTTATTACAAATCCATGTCTAACATCGCTATGCCCTTCAATATAACGAAAATACCCATGATCTTCTAAGACCATTCCCGTTAGATCCTCAGCAGTATGGGCTTGTAACCTATACTTCAAAGAAGTAAAAACAATTTTAACAATATCTTCTGGTAAAGGACCAAAAATATTTGGCCTTGAGACAATAACCTCCTCACCTATACCTATAAGTAGATCCGCATTTCTTTTTATATAAGGATAAATCAACTCAAAATGTTCACAGACAATTTTTTTATCTTCCTCTAATGCTTTCAAAATTGCCTCGGCTATGAGATATATAGGATAAAAGGCCAATTCGAATCTTATATCGACATGATATATATATTCATAAAATTTTCCCCTCTCATAATCCTCAACAAGAGGTAAAGGTCTTCTATATACTCCCTCATCATCATTTGTTAAATTAAGCCCAGGGAACATTCCTCTAATTAAAAGAGATTTGCCTGAACCAGAATCACCTATTAATCCTATCAATTTATCTTCGTGGGATAGAAAATTTTGACCAATAACAGACCCAAGAAGCTGAAGACGAGCTTCCCCTCTTGGAGCATAATAAACTGCTTCCCTCAGTAGAACCTTAGGATGTATCATCAAATCTCCCAGAAAGAATTCCCTTTAGAATCAATAGCCATCAAAACAGGGAAATCAAGAACCTCTAAATAGTAAACAGCTTCAGGACCAAGTTCAGGAAAAGCCACAACTTTCATACTTTTGATTCTATCCCCTAAATAAGCGCCAGCTCCCCCTACTGTTACAAGATAAAAACCCTTATATTTTCTGATTGCTTCTATTACTTCTCTACCCCTTAAGCCTTTCCCAATAAAACCTTTCACTCCATTTTTCATAAGCTTTGCCACAAAAGGGTCCATTCTTTTACTCGTAGTAGGACCTGCAGATCCAACCACCCTACCAGGAGGTGCAGGCGAAGGTCCCATATGGTAAATAATAATATCTTTTAGATTAATAGGAGGCTTCAGCCCCTTTTCTAGCATATCTACGATCCTCTTACAAGCCTGATCTCTTGCAGAATACAATGCTCCGTTTAACAATATCCACTCTCCTACGCTAATTTCCTCTAACTTACCAATATCTTCAGGAAGATGAATCTTTTTCATAGCTCAATCCACCCATGCCTTACTGCACAACATTGAAGACTTATAGCAAGAGTAAATCCTGCAATGTGCACAGGATAAATCTCTACATTTACCGCTAATGCCGTAGTTTTACCACCAAGTCCACCAGGACCTATACCGAGAGCATTTATTCTCTCTAAGAGATCATCCTCAAAAGAAGCCCAAAAAGGATCTTGATTATGCTCTCCAATAGGTCTTAACAATGCTTTTTTAGATAAAATTGCAGCCTTTTCTAAAGTACCACCTATTCCAACCCCAACAATTAAAGGTGGACAAGCATTAGGACCAAATAACCTTACATGGTCTACGATCTCATCCATTAACTCTTCTCTTGATATGGTAGGAAGCAAATTCTTTACCGCGCTTGCATTCTCGCTACCAAAACCTTTAATCAATACGTATATCCTTAACTTATTCCCATTAACTATATCATAGTGAATAACAGCAGGAGTATTATCTTCTGTATTAATCCTTCTTAAAGGATCCTTAACTACAGATTTTCTAAGAAAATCATTCACATAAACCGTTCTTACCGCATTATTTATAACATCTTCTATACTCCCACTAATACATAATTCTCTACCAATTTCTACAAATGCTACCACCATTCCACAATCCTGACATAAAGGAAGTTTCTTCTCTTTTGCAATTTTCGAGTTTTCTATAAGAATATCAAGAACGATCTGAGCATTTTTGTTATCTTCTTTCTTCCTTGCCTCTACCAAAGCGCTCTCTACATCCTTAGGAAGGGAAAAATTTATTTCTTCTATTAACTTCACCAGCTCTTTATAGATTTCTTCTTGAGTGATTACTCTAAACATCTAATTCCACCCCTAAAAGGGGAGCATGTTGCTGCGCACCATATACGTCAGTATCACCTGGACTTCCTGACGGAACCTTCCTTTTTATATTAGCCTTCACAGCATTTACAGGATCAAAATATATTACAGAAATAACATCTTCTATATCTATTCCATAAATCTCAGCCCACCACTTTTTTGAAAAATAATCTAGCTCTTTTAGCTTGTGATATATATGGGGATCCTTGAAGATGATATCTATAGTCAATATGAAAGGACCACTATTTTTAGTACGTATTACTTTTGCTAAATCCATTAACTTATATCTCATAACTAAACCTCTACAATCTTTATGGGAAATTCACAATCTTCAGGTTTTATGAGATGGTAGATTCCAAATTCATAGACTTCCCCCCAAATAGTCTCTGAGGGAGAGAAAGGAAAAGCAAGATTTCCAGCAGTAGAAATTCTATTTTCATACCCATAATGAAGAAGCGAAGACCTCAAAAAACCAACTATTGTTTTCACATGGTCTTGATCTTTACCAACAACTTCAATGACAATACCAAGCTCATGAGACAATTTTTTTTCTTTTTCCCAATCCCCCATAACACCATTTTTTCCATAAACGTGGAAAAATATATTATAATCTTCATTTAGGGTTTTAAAATTTTCTTTTAAAAGAATTTTTTGTTTTTCTAAGACCTCATCTATTTGAGAAATCATGATAGGATCCCTAACACCTGCTATACATACTCCTCTTATACCAAGATACTTCGCTCCTTCTATTTTAATCCATTTTTCTTCAAACTCTACAAATTTCGATCCTTTTACCAAAACAGTTCTATCATCTTTCTGTATAAACACTGATTGGGTAAGATCAATAATTCCATCAGGACCGACCAGATGATAAGGATCACTCTTTTCATATAAAGTATGAGCAGCAACTGACAGAACAGTACATCTTCTATTTTCATTCAAAGGATAAACCTCAAAATGGTCCTCAAAAATGACCCCCATAAGTCCATCCCTTCCACTACCAGGTTCGGCAGCAATCGCTCCACACTCAAGAATTTTTCCTAAATGATATGAAAGGCCTTTTGAATATCCTTTATAAATTGGAATTGCGGAAAAGGGTGCTGGATCGTAGCTTCTTCCAGCTAAGATAATATTTACACCTTTTTCATAAGCTTTGATAAAAGGTGAAATACCTATTTGCGCTACAATATTAGTTATACCGTCAAGATCTTCTAAAGTCAGCTTTGATGATCCATCAAGTTCTCTAATTTTATTTTCTAATATGGCTTTTCTGACAATATTTTTATCAACATCGCTATATATTTTAGCAATTTTAGCCTTAAGATTATTAGCTTCTAAAATCTCCTTGACTATATCAAAGGTCCAATCTAAGGAAGACTTTGTACCACATCCCCCAGAACTTCCAACTAGTAATGGAATATCAAGTTTTAAAGACATTTTTATTAAATACTCTAAATCTCTTTTAGTAGCTTCTCTGTCAACAAAAGAAATGCCTTTTCCTAAATAATAAGGCCCAGGATCCGTTGAACCTGCGTCCACAGCTATAACATCTGGCTTTTCTGAAAAAGCCTTATAGTAAGTCTCTTCAGGAAAACCGTAGCCTAAAATAGCTGTAGGAGAGAATATTTTAATCATCTATTACATTTAGTCCTTTCCTCTTCAATATCCTTAAAGTTCTTATCATCTCATTGTAAACAATCATAAGCCCCTCATCTACACCCATCCCTGGCTTTGCCAATATTTGGTCCGCCTGAGTTGCTAATGCAACATGGACAGAAACTTGAGCAGATCTATCAGTTTCGTTACAACTACCGCCTAAATATGCCCCTATATTGTTTTCCTTGCAATAAAGAACAGCCTCAATAGAGTTGTGTATGCTACCTAATACAGGAGTCTTTATCTGGATCATATCTACAGCTTCTGCCTTTATGAAATCTTTAATATCATTCAAACTATTGCACCATTCATCTGCCACAATATCTACCTTTATACCTTTCTCCTTTAATTTTTTTCTAAGTTTGCTTAAAAATTCTATTTGCAACTCTTTACTTTCCATATCCACAGGGCCTTCAATTCTCAACTTATAAGGATAACAAATTTTTTCAAGTCTACCAAGATATTCCGCTATCTCATCTACATTGTATTGAAAAGCAATTCCTATAGTCCCATAAACATCTATATGAAATACAGGATAATAATTATCGCCTCCTAAAATTCTTACTCTTTCTTTTAACCATCCTAAGTATTCAATCAATTTTTCCCCTCGCCATCCTAATTTTGTCTCTACATTATTAATAAGAGCATGAGGTAAAACATCTACCCGTTTAAGGATCATCTTATCTGCATTGATATACCTCTCATCCCCTGACTGAGCAAAGATTGGAACTTTTTTAATTTCAAAATTTAGTGAATACTCATCTCTAATAATTTCTGTCATTGTTTTCTTGTAATATTTTGCAAAAGTATCAAGAATAACTTGGGAAACCCCATATCTTATAGCAGTATGAAGCTTCTTTCCATTAACCCTCAAATCCTCTAATTTTTGACACATTTCTCTAAAACTACTCCACTTCTCATTCATAAGAAACGGAAAAACCACTTTTTCCAAATCTTTTGCTAAATCCCTTGCCTTAAATAGTGGTTCTCTTCCTCCTGCTCCTGAATATTGAATAGCAGCACAATCCCCAAAAGCAATTTGACCATCATCAAGAAATAACATTACTGATATACTCTCCCCTTTTTGCCTTACAGCCTCATATCCTGAGGTTAAAGGAACTCCTCTATAAGCAAAACCGTCCTCTTTAGCTCCTGCTTTTATAGCCCTCTAATCATCAAAATAAAATCCTGAAAGTCCTATCGAATAAAAAGCATCTTTAATCATGACAATTCTCCTAACTATCTAGGCCTTCCTACAAGTCTGCCTTTACTTATAGCATATATATCATCTAGAACCATCTGAAAACTAATCTCTCTTTTTTCATACTTAGCTCTTTCTTCTAGTTTCTTCCTATGAAAACTCTTTATCTCTTCATCAAAAGGTAGATTTCCAAAATCAAAAAATCTTACTGCTCCTTCGTTGTCTCTCACCGGCATTACTCTTCCAAGAGTAAATCTACTTGGAGCAAAGGGAACATCAAGCAAACCAGAAGCAAAAGCCCTCACAGTACCTAATACAAAATCCCCTTCTCCAACAGAATATACTGTATTTAATATGCTTCTCACTTCTCTCTCAATAATATATTCTTCTTCTTGAACTTTATTTTTATCAATAAAATCTTGACAATCTAACATTTGCAGAACCTGCCTTGTATTCCTTAAAGCTGCCGCATTGGCTTCCTTTGATGGAATTCCTACTGCCTCTTGAGGAGTTTTTACTATGATCTTTGTAGCTTTTGATAATACCGCAGGAATTGTACCCAAACTTATTACTGCATATGCTCTAGCTTCGTCCTCTGGAAAACCGCCCATAAAGTGATGTAAAACGGTAGTAATATGTACATCATAATATCCAAAACTTGCCAAATACTCTTTTGTTAATCTATCGAGCACATTTATAGCAGCAGTATCCTGAATAACATTTCCACATTGCCCATACCCTACACTAAAGCTTTTTACCCCTTGTTCAGCAGCAAGAAGAGCCTCTATAATCCCAATACTTATAGAAATAGATGGAGGCACAAGAGTACCTGTCAACGGTCCAAAGGATTCTCTGTTTATTATTACACCATTCTCAGCATAAAGTCCCACAAGGTAATCTACATATTGCCAATATAGAATAGAATTCTCTAAAGAGACATCTTTAGCATAAGGAATATTGTATGTAATACCGCCCCCCTCAAAAGAGGTAAATCCAGCTGCCAAGGTAATCTCTGCAAGTAATCTTGCATCTGGCGTTCCATGTCTAATCTCTACAGGTACATCAACGCTTTCTATTATTTCTCTACAGGCCTTAACCCCATAATTTACTGCGGGGAAACCGTTAAGTAATGACTTGCCTTCTCTTAAACTTTCCTCAATGCCAATCTGAGCCTCCCTATACCTATTTTGTCTAGTATAACTATCAATAGTAGTAGGTAATATATCTGCACCACCCTCTTTTTGAAGATATTGCAGTAGAAGAATATGCTCTCTCAATATAGGAACTCCTGCCCTAGGTTGTAACAAAGTTCTTTTTTCTTCATCAGCCTTTTTCAAAACATAATCTGCATATTTCTCCTTAGGTAATGACCTTAAATATGATACTGTTTCTTCAAAATTCACCTCTTTTCCAGTCTCCCAAGAATTTAAGACTTCCTCTCTCATTTTTAGAAAATAATTATGATCCCATTTTTTGTTCTTCAAAACCATAATAATCCCCCATTTTCTCTACATATCTATAAATAAGCTCTTTAGCCTTCTCTTTATCAATTTCAGAAATTACACCTATAGAGAACAATATGTATTCTTTATCAATAAATATCTCTGGAGAAACAGGTTTTAAAACAAAAGGTTCATCCTTGGAATAAACAGCTCCTTTTATTATCATTTTCTTATGAGGATTATAGATTAAAGGTCCACCAGTAAATAATAAATTTTTCACTTCTCTCAAATCTTTTCCATATTGAAAATATAAAGTCCCCATAGGAGTATAAACCACTTCTATATGCCCCACATGCCTTTCCACACTTATTTTTACTAGCAAAATAAGGCAAGTACTGCATCAAAATACAAGTCCTCATTGTCTTTAGGTATAAACCCAGTATTCTTAGTCAGGAAATATGCCTTCTCTTTAGGATTTATTCTTGATGTATCTAAAAATCTCTTTAACTCCTTCTCATCAACTACTTCCAGTAGAGATAAAGCAGAAACCCTTACACCAAGATCTCCTTCTACACTTCTCTTTACTCTTGGATCTTTTAATCCCTTCCACACAACCCCTGCCTGAGTTGGTGCTCCCTCAGCTACAGAACAAACATCAGTGGTGGCTCCTCCCACATCTACAAGTAAACTTTCTCCATAAATATCCGCAAATTACCTCTAAACTTTTTAAAACTGCAAGAGGAGTAGGCATTACTATACCCTCGATAATTTCTTTAACTTTATCAAGCCCTTTTGCGTGAATGATATTTCGAAGAAAAATCTCCCTAATCAGCTCTTGAACTTTATCAATATTGATCACACCATACTCTGGCATTACATTTTCTGTAATGTATATTTCTTTATTACTCTCTTTAAAAATTTTTTCTATCTCATCCCTTAAATCTTTATTTCCAGCATAAATAAAAGGTATATTTAAGGGTAGGGTAGAGAGTTTTTTAGCATTTATCAAGGGATAATAGCGATTTCCACCATCTGTTCCACCTGAAAGGATTATTATGTCAGGTTTTAAAGATGAAATTTCTTCAAGATCAGTTTTGGTAAGTTCGTAAGAATATACCTTTAATACTTTTCCTCCTGCAGAAAGCGCAGCTTTTTTAGCAGCTTCAGCTGTTAGATCAGGGACAAGTCCAATAGCAACTATCTTTAAACCTCCAGCAGCACTACTAGTAGCTCTTTTTATCTCAAAGTCTCTAATATCATATCCTGTCTGAGCTTTTATTTCATCTATTACTTTACTTAAACCTATATTCACATCCTCATTCACAGTAGAAGGGTATTTCGCTTTACCTATAATTTCACCCTTATCAAGATCGTATGCTACACCTTTTGTAAAGGTACTACCAATATCAAATATTAATGCCTTCATATTTTTATTCCAATCCTAAATCTTTTTTTAGATCTCTAATTACTTCTTCGGGAGAAGTTTTGGGAGGATAAACCCTGTGAAATCCCAAATCTTTGAACTTCTTTTCTACTTCACTCCAATCCTTTTGCCCTACTCCAAGATTTCCACCTATATAAAGAATTATATTTTCAAGTCCTGCTTCTTTTAATTTTTCCTTAAATCCCCTACAATCAAGCTCTGCATGACCATAAAGAGATGAGACTAAAATAGCCCTCGCCCCAGCTTCTATGGCAGCTTTTATAAAATCCTCTTGAGAAGATAGAACTCCGATATTGACCACATCAAATCCTGCATTCCTTAAAACATAATCAAGAATCCTCAATCCCACAGCATGAACATCTGCTCCAATAACCCCTAAAACAACAGTTCTCTCCCCCATATAAATCACCCTCTTATAAGATTATAGATCAGTACTGCTGTATCATAGAGATTATCTATACTAATACGTTCTTCCTTAGAATGTGCATTTTCCATTCCTATACCTACATTTATCGTTCTTATTCCATAAGAGTTTAAAATATTAGCATCACTTCCACCCATAGTATAAGTTAGCTCAACTTTCTTTCCCATGTTATTTAAAACCCTTACTATCCTCTTTACAACCTCTTCATTTTCATCAATACTAAATCCCTTGTAAAGATTTTCTTTCCTTAAATCATATTTAGCACCTTTTTCTATCATTTTACGAAGTTTTTCTTCAAATTCTTGCCACAAAGAGTAAATTCTATCCTCATTAAGACTTCTAAATTCGCCTTCCAAATATACCTCATCGGGCACTATGTTTGTAGCTCTACCACCTCTTATAACCCCTACGTTCGCAGTAGTAAAATCATCGACCCTTCCCCAAGAAAAGTTAAGCAAAAATTCAGAGGCTAATAATATAGCATTTATACCCTTCTCAGGCGAAGTTCCTGCATGAGATGCTCTACCATAAACAGTAAGATAAAACCTATCATGAGTTGGTGCCCTTAGTATAAGAGTCCCAACTTTACCTTCCCCATCAAACACATAACCCTCTTGCGACTTTATTAAAGAGTGATCTACATTTTTAGCTCCAACAAGACCAATCTCCTCTCCGATGGTAAAAAGAAACTCAACCCTTCTTGTCTTCTCACTTCTTTCTCTTATAGTTTGTAAAGCTTCTATTATTGCTGATATTGCCGCTTTATCATCAGCCCCTAAGATCGTATTTCCATCACTCACAATATATCCATTAGCTATCTTTGGACTTATATTCTCTCCAGGAGAAACAGTATCCATATGAGCCGAAATTAGAATTGGATCTCCATCTCCCTCAAGATAAGCATATAAATTTCCAGAATTTCCACCCAGAATCTTTCCAGCGTTATCCTCCACAACTCTTAATCCTAAATCTTCAAGTTTACTTTTCAGAAAAGAGGAAAAATCTCCTTCTTTTAAGGAAAGAGAAGAAATCTTAACCAAATCCATAAAAGTATTAATTAATCTATCCTTTGATAACACTTATATCCCTCCTGTCTAAAGACACTTTCTTAACAGTCCAGTTAGTCCCCAGGAGTTTATTAAGAATAGCCTGGAATTCCTCAGCCTCGCCAGTTACAAAAATTTCCACATTCTTCTCATCAATACTGTTAGTTTTGCTTAAAAATCTTACTACCTCTAAAGAGGGATCAACTATAAAGAGATTTGGGTACAGATTTTTAATTACTCCTTTTATGAAGGGAAGATGAGTACATCCTAGAATAAGTCCTTCAATACCATTCTCTACTAAAGGATCAGTACATTTTATTATTTCTTTTTCAATAATTTCACCTTCTACAATACCTTTCTCAATAGTTTCTAATAGAGGCCCCTCACTGCAAGACTGAACATAAACCTCAACATTTTTTGAAATTCTTTCATGAATTAAGTTAGGATATATATTACTTTCTTTTGTTCTTTTCGTAGCTAACACTCCTACTTTCTTAAAAGTATAACTTTTAATACCCTCTATAGCTCCTAACACAATACTATGAATTTTTATATCTCTAAAATTATCTACCAGAAAATCATAAGCTACTGAGGATGCGGTATTACAAGCCACAATCACCTCTTCCACGCCAAAGTTTTTAAAAAAACTTACTATTTCAAAAACTCTTTCTTGAATAAACTCTACAGGTTTAATCCCATAAGGAAAATACTTTGTATCCCCTAAAAAATAGACTTCATCGGCTAAATTATTGAAGTAAACCTCCTTAAGAACCGAAAGGCCACCAACACCAGAATCTAAAATACCTATTTTACTCATTTTTACCTCCCTCGAAATATTTTTCTACTGCTTCTATTATTTTATCTATTAATTTGTCTTGATAATCCTCATTTAATAATAAACTTCTATCAACATCATTAGTAATAAATCCCATCTCAATAATAACAGAAGGAATAGGCACACGAGAGAGAACATAAAACTTACCCTTAATAGCCCTTCGTACTACAAATCCATTAGAATTAAAAATATCAACAATAGTCTTTACCAAACCCTCCGAAAGATCATTAGCATAGCATACTTCTATACCTCTTACATCAGACGAAAAAGCAGCATTAGTATGTATACTTATTAGAATTGACGAAGCTAACAGGACATTATCCAAATTTATTTTCTTATTGATAAAACTAACTCTATCATCTAAAGATAAGCTAATATCATTTTCTCTAAGAATATACACTATATATCCTTTATTTCTTAGCTTTTCTGCAAGCTTTAAAGAAACCTTGAGATTTATATCCTTCTCTTTAATATCTCCATATATTGCTCCAGGATCCGATCCCCCATGTCCAGGATCAATAAAAACCGTATATCTAGTAGAATTCTTCTCTGTTAAGGAGTTATTATTTGATAGGTTTTCTTCTTTTTTAGGAATCCTAAAAGAAATCTTCAACGTATTTGAATATACCTCTTCGGTTAAATAAACAGTGTCAGTATATGTTTCAAAAACAATCCTCAGCTTACGGGAATCTTCCAATTTTTCCCCGATTCTTACTAAATTAACAGGTTCTTTCTGAATAGAGATACTAGTATATGTTAGTGCTGATTCAGCATCTAAGACATCATAGTAATACCTTGGAGGGTTAGGAAGGAAATTTTTAGTATAGGTAAAGGTATCAGAAAAGATCAAAAAAAAATTTAAAGTATTATCTTCCTCCTTCCATGTCATATCAGAAAGTTTCACGAAATTTTTACTATCATTTTTTTCTTCATCTCCCCCATATTTTAATGGAAATTCTAATATCAGTTTTCCTAATTCCTTTTTTATATTCGGTTCTAAAACTTGTTTCTTGAATTCGATGACTACTCTTACTACGTATGGAGCCACAGTAAACTGAGAATATCTTATACTTTTTATGTATGGATCATTTAACTTCACTTCTCCTTTGTTGTCAATAAAAACTACACTTTGGAGATCTAACACAAAGCGTGGAGGAGAGTCTAAATTTAAAGTGTTAAAGTTTATCTTGGATTTTCCTCTCAGATTTATCGTTAATACGCCCTTTGAATATTTCACGCCAGATAATTCGTTTACTATGTAAAGAATGTTATTTTTCAGATAAACTCTATATCCCAAAAGCCTATAGAAGGAAGAAAGAGGAAAATAGACAGTGTTATCTTCTTTTAAAAGAGGATTTATCAGAGCTGCAGATTTTCCATACAAAGATACTTTTTTTTCTCCTATTTTAGCTACGAAAAATTCATTATTAGACTCGTAGAAATAAACTTTATCATCAATTTGTTTATAAAAATAGCCAAAAGTTGAAGAGAATAAGGGTAAAGGAATATAAATATCGTTATTTATCTCCTTAAGGGTGGTAAGAATTTTAACTCTTTCTCCTAAATAGTCGATTTCGAGAAAGGATAATTCATTACCAAGGATATAATTGTTAACTAGTAAAAACAAAATAAAAAACAAAACAAATGACCATTTCCTACAGTGCATTCTCTTAATAACGCTTCCTTTCCCACTATAAACTTCATTTTAATATTTTTGGTGGAGGCGGCGGGGAGTCGAACCCGCGTCCAGAGAGCAAGAATCAAAAGCCTCTACAAGCTTAGCGGGAGTTTTAACTTTTCGGCACTTACAGACTCCCTCCCGCAGGATTCTGTAAGCACCTATCCCCTACATCTTTCCCTTCCTTAGGGGAGTCGGAAGGGGCAGCTGGCTCATTATGACACCCTTCTAACCCTGCCAGCCCGGGTTAGAAGAGCGTAGCTGCTAAATTAAGCAGCTAATGCTAAATTTGTGTTGGCACTTCTTTTTTGCCGTTGTTTTACGAGGTAACGGCACCTCGGCTTGCAGCTTTTGATCCTTGTACTCCCTGTCGAAACCAATCGCCCCCACTAATATTTTAACTTATATAATCTCTCCAATTCACGTCTTTCTTCTCTTTCTGCTATATCTCTTCTTTTATCGTAAAGCTTCTTACCCTTTGCAAGACCTAATTCTACCTTTGCCCAACCCCGCTCGTTAAAGTATATAGAAAGTGGTATCAAAGTCAAGCCTCTTTCTTTTACTTTCCCTACCAGATATGCAATCTCATCTTTATTGAGAAGAAGCTTTCTCGGCCTCTTAGGATCATGATTATAAATATTTCCATGTTCATAAGGACTTATATGCAAATTGTAAATCCAAACCTCACCATTTTTAACATCTGCATAACTGTCTTGCAAACTCACCTTACCGTTCCTAAGAGACTTAACTTCGGTACCCGTCAGAGCTATTCCAGCCTCAAAGGTCTCTAGGATGGAATAATCATGTCTTGCTTTTCTATTAACCGCTACAATCTTTTTTCCCTTTGCCATTTCCGATATTAATTATATCAAATTTTATTCAGAATATCCAAAAGGATGCTTTTTCATCCAATTCCAAGCAGTTGAAATCATGGTTTCCAAATCATTAAATTTAGGTTTCCATTTAAGATTCTTTTTTATCTTATTAGAACTCGCAATAAGTACCGCAGGATCCCCTGGTCTTCTCTGTCCTTCCTTAACTGGGATCTTTTGTCCTACAACTTTTTCAGCAATACTGATTACTTCCCTCACCGAATATCCTCTCTCGTTGCCCAAATTAAAAATTTCTGAGCTCATCCCATCAAAGAGCGCCTCTAAAGCAAGAATATGAGCTTCAGCCAGATCTACTACATGAATATAATCTCTTATACATGTACCATCAGGAGTTGGATAATCAGTTCCATATATCTCCACATACTCCCTTTGACCTAACGCAGTCTTCAAAACTATAGGTATTAGGTGAGTTTCAGGTCTATGATCTTCACCAAGCTCTCCTTCAGGATCTGCTCCTGCAGCATTGAAATATCTCAAAGAAACGTATTTAATGCCATATATTCTGTCATACCAATTAAGTATTTCTTCGAACATTAACTTAGAAGAACCATAGACATTAGTAGGATTCTTAGGATGATCTTCGGGTATCGGAATTACTTGAGGTTCCCCATAAACAGCAGCAGTAGAAGAAAAGATAAAGTATTTTATGTTATGATCTTTCATTAGTTCTAATAGATTTAAACCGCCCAATATATTATTCTCGTAATACTTGAAAGGCTCTCTCATAGACTCACCTACAGTACTTAGTGCAGCAAAATGCATTATCGCATCAATCTCATATTTTTCAAAAACACCTTTCAAAAGATTTTTTTCCTTTAGGTCTACGTTTTCAAAATAAGGTGTTAGAACTGCTTTTTTATGACCTTTTTGTAAGTTATCAAGCACTACAACTTTATAACCTTTTTTAAGTAGCTCTTTTACCACATGACTTCCTATATATCCTGCTCCACCTGTAACGAGTATAACTCCCATAACTACCCTCCATTTTTCTTATAAAACTCTCTTATAGATTCGATTACATAATATACCTCTTCATCAGTAAGTTCAGGCCACATGGGTAGTGCTAATACCTCTTCACTTGCCTTTTCTGCCTCAGGAAAATCACCCTTCTTGTATCCTAAATCCTCATAGCATTTTTGCAAATGTAATGGCAATGGATAGTATATTGCTGTTCCAATACCCTTAGAAGCCAAATAATTTTGAAGTTCGTCTCTCTTTTTTACCCTTATTACATACTGATGATAAACATGTTTTAAATAAGGCTTTTCTTCTGGAACTATTATGTCCAACTCTTTCAAGTTTTCAGAATATATTCTTGCAATTTCTCTCCTTCTCTCTATCCAAGAATCTAAATACCTTAATTTTACTCTTAATATTACTGCTTGAATTTCATCCAATCTGCTATTATGACCTATCATTTCATGATAATACTTCTTAGAACTACCATGTACCCTCAAAAGTTTGGCTTTTTCATAAACTTCTTCGTTGTTAGTAGTAATAAGACCACCATCTCCATAGCCACCTAAATTTTTTGTAGGAAAAAAGCTAAAACAACCAGTATCTCCAATACTACCCGCCTTTTTCCCTTTGTACTCCGCACCTATTGCTTGGCAAGCATCTTCAACAATAAAAAGATCATATTTTTCTGCAAGATAAGTTAAATCATCCATTTCAGCCATTTGACCAAAGAGGTGTACAGGGATTATCCCTTTTGTCTTAGGAGAAATAGCATCTTCAACTTTCTCTGGATCTATGTTATAAGTAACAGGATCGATATCTACAAAAACTGGTTTCGCCTTCAACAAGGATATTACCTCTGAAGTAGCGAAAAAAGTAAAGGGAGTAGTTATGACCTCATCCCCTTCTTTTATTCCTAAAGCTTCTAAAGATATAAGCAGAGCATCAGTACCCGACGCAACACCCAAACTATATTTTGTATTACAATAATTAGCCAGTTCTTTTTCCAACAAACTAACATTCTCCCCTAAGATAAATTGACCTTTTGAAAATGTCTGTTCTAAAAGAGGCAAAAGTTCATTCGAAATTTTCTTATACTGTCTAGTCAAATCAAAGGCTGGAATTTTCATTTTATCCTCCTATTCTCTGCCACTCCTTCTTAAAATTTTCCCAAAAATTAAGGAAAAAGGCTAAAAATACCCCTAAAAATACACTACTCACTCCCGCTATAAGAACATTCAAAACAGTGGAAGGTTTTGATTTTTTTAAAGGTGGCACAGCAGGATCAAGAACTGAAACTACAGCTACTTCTTTAGTTTCATCAATTTTTGCTTGCTCATATTGAGAAAGAAGCATAGTATAAATAGTCTCCTGAACTTTCACATCTCTCAGAAGTTTAGATAATGTAAGACCAAGCTCCGGTAATTTAGAGAGTTTACTCTGATACTGATCAATAACATCAGAAAGAGCCTTAAGTTTAGACTCATTTACTAAGATACTCATCTGTAGATTGAATAGATCATATAAAGAGGAGTTATTAATAGCCTTATAAACCCTATCAAGTTCCTCCCTGATCACCTTTTTTGTCTCCTCAATAGCATACTTCATAGAAACAACTTTTGGATGTTCTGGACCATAATCAATAGAAAGAAGAGCAAGTTCTGATTCCTGAGAAATCAATTTATTTCTTAAGTCAGAAAGAACAGTAGAGGTAGCAGTAAGAGAGGTAATAGCAAGCAAATCCTTTTGTTGAATTCTTTGTTGATTAACAAGTTCTTTCTTTAAATTTTCAAAATTATCTTTTGATACTTTCAAAGTTATAGCTGTCATCTGTTTTTCCGATTCAAGTTTTGCAAGAGCATCTACTATGGCTTTTGCCTCATCATCAATGCTAAATATTAAATTCTTCTCCTGAAATTCCTTCAGTTTATTTTCTGCTTGATCTAAATCTTTTTTAACTCTCTCTATCTGTTTTTCCAAGAACTCCTTTGTTCTCTTTGCAGTATATACTCCAAGAGAAGCATTTATAGTACTCAAAGCCTCAACATAAGTATTAGCAATATCAGCAGCCAACTTAGGATCTTTAGCCTCTGCAGTTATAGTAATGGTGTTTTCCTTCTCATTAGTTGTTACTTTTATACTGTCCATCAATTGTTTTAAAGCATCTTCATAGGTTTTTGCTTTAAAATAGTCATCAAGTTTTAGTTTTTTAAAAACATACTCAGCAGCAGATCTACTCTTCAGAATAGCAACCATATTTGCTGATGGAGTCGAAGATGTGATTCCAATTGGAATAGGTAAATTTTGGAGAAGAGCACTCAAAGTAGAGGAAGTTCCCGATTGTTGAGGAATTAAAATCACAGTCTTAGCCTCATAAATTTTGGGGGCTAATAAACTATAAACCAATGCTATTAGTACAGAGGTTATAAATAATATGATGACTAAAACTCTTCTCTTCCATATAATGTAAAAAAGCTCAGCCAAGCTAATTTCATCCTCATACATTTTTTCTTCGTTCATAACTTCCCCCTATTTTATTTACAAAACTTTATAAACCAAAGTTCCTTCCTCCATATTCCATGCCCTTGAAAAATCTACTCCTCCCCATATTTGTACCGTCTTTACCCCATTTTCTATAGCTCTAATTGCGGACTCAAGTTTAGGAATCATTCCACCAAAAACTTTTTCTTCCTCAATTAATTTCTTAGCCTCCTCTATAGATAACTTATTCAACACCTTATCCTTATCATCTTCTCTCAAAATAACCCCAGGAACGTCGGTACAAAATATTAATCTGTCTACCTTGAGAGAAATACCCAAAGCTAAAGCGGCAGAGTCAGCATTTATATTATAAGAAACACCACTCTCATCCATCCCTAAAGACGTGGTAACTACAACATATCTTTCCTCAAGGAGCCTTCTAATAGGTAAGACATCTACTTCTACAACTTCTCCTACATATCCTAAGTCTATATTATCAATAATTAATTTCTCGCATTTAAATATGGATTTTCCATTTAATCCCAAAACTTTTAACCCTGCTTTTTTTACTTCAGATATAACTTTTCCTTGTATATCTCCTGAAAGGACCATCTCAACTATTTTTAATGTGTTTTCATCAGTTATTCTTCTACCTTTTACAAACTTTGGTTCAAAACCTAGTTTTTCCATCCAAGAATTTATCTCATTTCCCCCTCCATGCAATAAAACAAAATCATAACCCAATTCATAAAGGGTTTTAATAAACGACAAAAAAAGAGAAAGTTTACTTAAAGTATTACCACCAATTTTTACAAGAATTAAACCTTTTCTATCCACGGGTAAGCTTTAATAATACCTCCTGAGATATAGCTTTCAAAGTTTCCATTACTCCTTTTCCTTCGATTGCAACAGCTTCAAAATATTTATACTTTCCTTCAGGATTCAACCTTTGGTTAAGCTCTTCAACACTCACAATATCCGGTAGATCCCTCTTATTATATTGAAAAACGAATGGAAGAGTGTTAAAATCATAACCCACAGCAGCAAGTTCTTTTTTTAGAGCCTCAAATATCCTTACATTCTCTTCTAATCTCGACCTTTGAGAATCCACCACAAAGACAAGACCATCAACCCCCCTCAAGATCAATTTTCTACTTGCCTCATATAAAGCTTGCCCTGGTGTAGTATATAATTGAAATCTTAACTTAAATCCCTGTACTGTTCCAAGATCTAATGGCAAAAAATCAAAAAACAAAGTTCTCTCTGTTTCAGTAGCAAGAGAAACAAGCTCTCCACGTCTATCAGGAGAGACCATCTTATAAATCTGTTGTAAATTTACTGTTTTCCCGCTCAAACCTGGGCCACAATAAACAATTTTACAAGTGATCTCCCTTGCAGCATAATTTAAAACCGCCATTTTTCTTCACCTTTCTATATTTTTTTATTTTTTACTTTTTAAAGAAATCCTGTATATCGCTAAAATTAAACTCTGCTTTAGGTATATCCTTTTGTTTTTCCTTAATCTTCTTTATTATCTTTGCAAGATTCTCACAAGCTTTTTGAGCAAAGAGTCTTACCATACCAAGAGTAGTAGAATCATCAAAAATCACAAGCAACAAAACTTGTTTCTCTATATGAGAGATATGAAGGTGATTCCTCTTCCCCTGATGGAAAATTAATGAGAATTCTTCCTCACCCAAGAGTTTTGCAAGCTCTTGAGTAGCAGAAAAAGCTCCTGCAGCTAAAGCAGATATAGTCACAAAATCAAACTGCGAAGCCGTTCCTCTTCCGCCAATAACAGTACCGCTTTTATCTATTAAAAGAGCAGCTTTAGCTTTAGATTCCGCAAGAAATTGACCAAGATATCTCTCTATCTCTTCCTGATCCTCCAATGAAATTACTAGTGATAAAATCTGTTCTCTTTCGTCCATTAATAACCCTCCTTAAAAGAATTTAAAATTTTGTCACTTCTTAACTTGAAAAAAATTATAAATCTTTAAAAAAATATAGTCAAACTTCATTAGACTTCGTCTCTTAGACTTAAAGATTTAAAGGAAGTAGAATTCTTCATAAATAATAACTTAACTGTTCCAGTAGGACCATTCCTCTGTTTAGCTATTATTATCTCCACCTCTTCAGGTAAATCAGACTCCATCTCTGCCTCTTGAGCCTTATAATATCCTTCTCTATAGATAAATATCACCACATCTGCATCTTGTTCAAGCCCACCTGAACCTCTTAAATCTGAAAGTTGAGGCCTCCTTTCAGCTCTGGTCTCCACAGCTCTTGATAACTGAGATATAGCAATAACTGGAACCTCAAGTTCTCTTGCTAAAGACTTAAGCCCTCTAGAAATTTCAGAAATTTGTTGATGTTCACTCTTATCCCTATCTAAAAGTCTTATCAGCTGTAGATAATCCACAATAATAAGAGAAAGCCCTACTTCTGCCTTCAACCTTCTTGCTCTTGCCCTCATCTCAATAACATTTAAGTCAGGCGTATCGTCCACAAAAATAGGCGCCTCTGGCTAACTTCCCAAAAGCTCTAGCAAGTTTTGGCCATTCTTGCTCCCGAATTTGTCCCGTTCTCAGCCTATGAATGTCTATCTGAGCTTCAGAACCTAAAAGTCTTAAAGCCAACTGAAAACTAGACATTTCAAGACTAAATATTGCTACTGGTAAATGCTCTTCTAAAGCCACATGCTGTGCAATATTCAAACAAAAAGAAGTTTTACCCATTCCAGGGCGAGCCGCGACTATAATCAAATCTGAAGGCTGAAAACCTCCTGTCTTTCTATCTAAGTCCCAAAATCCTGTAGGAATCCCTGTAAAAGGCTTTCCTGTTTGATGAATTCTTTCTATTTCTTTAAAACTTTTTGCAAGTACATCTCTCAGCGGAACCAGGGTCCTAAATCTATGATGCTGAGCTATATCAAAAATCAATTGTTCTGCCTTATCAACTAATAACTCTGGGTTTTCATTTTCCCTATATCCTAAAGAAACTATTTCAGTACCAGCTGATATCAGTCTTCTTAAAAGTGCTTTTTCTGCCACAATATTAGCATAGTACTCTACATTCGCAGCAGTTGGAACCACGTCAAGCAAAGAAGCAATATAAACATTCCCTCCTACCCTTTCCAAAAGATTTCTACTTCTTAGTTCCTCAGTCACAGAAACTAAATCTACAGGAAGACCTTTCTCGAAAAGTTCTACAATAACTCTAAAGATTATTCCATGATGCTCATAATAAAAACTATCAGGATTTAATATTTCAATAACCTTAGCTATAGCATCCCTTGAAAGAAGCATCGCCCCAAGTACAGCCTGCTCCGCTTCTTCATTAGTGGAGGGGGTACTCTTCCAAGAATATCCTCCTTATTTTTCATAATTATTCAGCCTCAACTAAAATTTTCGCTTTTAGCTACAACTTGTGGATGTAATTTCACCTCAACACTATATTCTCCTAAAGACTTTATAGGTTCTTCAAGATTTATCTGCCTTTTATCTATTTCTATCTTTAGCTTTTTAGAAATTATTTCTGCAATATCTTTACTGGTTATAGATCCAAAAAGTTTCCCTCTTTCTCCTACCTTGGCCTTAATTACAAAAGTTTCTTTCTCAATATTATCTTTCTCTTTCCTAAATCTCTCTAATAATTTTTCTTCCTTCTTTCTTTGAGAAGTTTCCTGCAATCTTAAATGTTCAAGCATTCCTTCATTAACTTCCTGAGCTAATCCCTTTGGGAATAGATAATTTCTTGCATACCCATCGCTTACATCTATTATCTGCCCTTTTTTACCTAAATTGTTTACATCCTTTAAAAGTAGAACTTTTATTTTCTTCATAAAACTACCCCTCTTTTGGTATTATTTTTTCTCTTAAAGGAAAAAATATATCAATAAAACCTGTTATAAATATTATACTCCCAAAAATAGGATTCAAGACAAAAATTATGAAAAGAAGTATTCTTAAAACTATATTTTTTATAAAATATCTCAACAAAATCCAAGCCAAAATATAGCCATTTATAAGTATAAAAAATTGCAAGCATAGAGACAAATTTGAAAGAATTACATCTCTAAGAGGAATATTAATGAAAGCAAACAAGATATATAAAATAAAAATAATGAAAACTAACTTTTTGGGTACTCTTAAATTTTCAAGCTTTGGTAAAGATGGAGCTTCTATTCTGAATCTCTTTAATACTTTCTCTATAATTACATAATTGAGAAAAACCTGAAACAAAGCAGACATTATTAAGAAAGAAGGCACAAAAAGATGTAAATTCTCCATAAATTTATTTTGCATCTCGATATATTCATTTTGGGTATTACCCAAATAATTTTTAAATATCTCCAAAGACTTTTTCCAGCCCTCTCTCATAGCATCAATTCCTATAATCTTTTCAAAGGGCATTTTAAAAAGAACCATAGAGAGATATATACCTAAAAGTTGAAGAGCAAGAAGTAAAATAAAACTCCCTGCAAGAAGCAATTTCAAATTAAATCTCTTAGATAATCCATATCCCAAATATAATCCAAGCAACCCCGAGGGTAGAATAAGAAAAACAGCACTAAAAGGGCTTAATACCAGAGAAAGAATAATAATAGATATAATTAAAGATAAAAAAGATATTCTTAAACCATTTCTATAAGTCAAAATTAAAGATGGCAGAGGAATAAAATAGGTTATAGGAAAAAACCAATAAGATAGCCACGCAAGAACAACATTTATAGCAGTGATCAGACTTCCCTCAACTAATCCTTGAAGTTTTTTATTCATAAACCTCACTCCAAATAATTATTAATACAAAAAACAAGGAGGGCATATATGCCCTCCCTTAAAAATTCTTAAAAAATTCTTCTAAATTACTTAACCACATAAGGTAGAAGGGCCATATATCTTGCCCTTTTAATTGCTGTACTTAATTGTCTTTGATGCCTTGCACAATTTCCGCTAATTCTACGAGGGATTATTTTTCCTTTTTCTGTCATAAATCTCTTTAATCTTTCTACATTTTTATAGTCAATATAGTCTATTTTCTCACTGCAGAAAACACAAAATTTCTTTTTGGATGAATAAGTAAATTTAGGAGCTTTTGTTGAAGTCTTTTCGTTACTCATTATCTTCCTCCTCGCTTTCCTCTAATATTTCGTTTAATATCTCCTCCTCATTCTCTATATCTACATCAGGAATCTCCTCAATAGGCTCTTCTATTGTAGATGCTCTCTAGTATTTTCACTTTTTCTTCCCAAGAAATGGACATTTATTGCCTCTACTTCGACAACTCTTCTTCTTTGACCATCAGGAGTTTGATAAGTTCTTGTTCTAAGTCTTCCCTCGACAGCTACAAGCCTACCCTTTTTAAGATAATCACCACATATTTCTGCCAATCTTCTCCATGCTACAATATCAATAAAATCTGCAGTAGACTCACCCTTGCTGTTTTTTGGCCTGTTAACAGCAATTCTAAATGTGGTCACAGGTACACCTGATGGAGTGTACCTCATCTCAGGATCTCTAACTAAATGTCCAATAAGTAAAACTTTGTTCAGCATTTTTTATTCTTCTTTCTCTAAAAGAGTAATCATATATCGCAGAAGTTTTTCTCTCAGTTTCAACCTTCTTTCAAATTCTGGAAGCTGGTTCTGAGGAAATAAAAAGTTCATAACCACATAATAACCTTCTGTAAATTTTTTCACAGGATAAGCAAGGGTTCTCTTACCCCACACATCTACATTTTGCACTTCTCCACCTAAACTTTGAATATCTTGCTGAATGCTTTCATACAGAGTTTTAAACTCTTCCTCCGATAATTCAGGACTCATTAAACACATAATCTCGTACTTACGCATCTCCTACCTCCTTTGGACTTTTTCGGCCCCATACCTTTATGTATGGAGCAGGATTAGCTCAAAAATTATACTATTATTTTAACAAAATGCCAAGAGATTTCAATTGAAAAATTTTCATTATAAATGTATAATTTTACCTTAAAAAAAAGGAGGGAAAGGCAAAATGGGGTTAGTTTATATTAATGGAGAATTTGTTCCAACAGAAAATGCAAAAATTTCTGTTTTTGATCGTGGGTTGCTTTATGGAGATGGAGTGTTCGAAGGTATAAGGTCTTATAATGGCAGTGTATTTAAACTAAAAGAACATCTAGAAAGACTTTATGCTTCTGCAAAAGCAATATGGCTTAACATACCTTTATCCTTTAAAGAGATGGAAGAGGCGGTAATAGAAACGGTAAGAGTAAATAACTTAAAAGATTCCTATATCAGGCTCATTGTCACAAGAGGACAATACGGACTTGGAATTGATCCTTGGGAGTGTAAAGAGGGTACTGTGATAATTATTGCAGATAAGATAAAAGTCTTCCCTGAAGAATTCTATCAAACAGGTCTAAATGCTGTTACTGTTGCTACAAGGAGATCTCCTACTGATGTCTTAGATCCAAGGATAAAATCATTAAATTATATGAGTAACATTCTTGCTAGGATAGAGGCAAGAATTGCTGGAGCTGCAGAGGGAATAATGTTAAACCATCAGGGATACGTAACAGAAGCAACTGTTGATAATATCTTTTTTGTAAAAAAAGGTATATTGTTTACTCCCTCAGTAACTTTAGGAGCTCTTCCAGGTATAACAAGAGCTACAGTAATGGAACTTGCCCAAAAAGAACTTGGACTCGAAGTAGTAGAAGGGTTCTTTACAAGATATGATCTATATAATGCCGATGAGGTTTTCTTAACTGGCACCGCTGTAGAAATAATTTCTGTTATAAAAATTGATGAGAGAATTATCGGAAATGGAAAACCTGGAGAGATTACTCAAAAAATAAGAAGGGTTTTCCATGATTATGCAAACTCTGGTGTAGCAGGGAGCCCTGTATATGGAAAGTAAAGTTTATCCTATAACCTTTTGCAAAGACAATCAAGACTACAAAATAGGGGGAGTAAGTATTCCATATTTAGGAGAAAAGTACAATACTCCCCTTTATATCTTGGATAAATCAACTCTCTCATTCCAAGCTGATACGTATATAGACTCCTGGAAGAAATATTATAAAAACAATTATAAAGTACTTTTTGCAATAAAAGCCTTACCAATTTTAGAAGTAATTAGAATATTCAAAAATCATGGTTTAGGAGCCCTAGTCTCTACAGGAGGAGAGCTATATATAGCTCTCTCTGCAGGAGTATCACCTGAGAATATATATTTTCACGGGAATGCAAAAACTCTAAGAGAAATTGAATATGCCATAGATCAGAACATAGGTGCATTGATTATAGATAACTTTGATGAGTACGAAAAGATAAAATATTTGTTATCTAAAAAGGATGCAAAAATAAATGTCCTAGTAAGAATTATTCCCAACATAGAGGTCAATACTCATAGATCTATACGTACGGGTCAAACCGACACTAAATTTGGACTGCCTATAGATCAAGCCCTCATACTTATACAAAAGATTAAAAAGGAGAAAAACATAATTTTTAAAGGAATTCATTCTCATATAGGCTCTCAAATATTTGATATTTCTGCCTATGTAAAGCTTTCTGAGGTATTGAGTGAGGTTTATAACGAACTAAAAAGTCAAAATATAGCTGTGGAAGAAATGAGTATAGGAGGTGGCTTAGGAGTAGCCTATACTGAAGAAGACAATCCGCCAAATATAGAAGACCTTGCTCGAGAAGTATCCAATAAATTTAAAGAAACCATTGGACACAATTTTACCCTGATTTGTGAACCAGGAAGGTCTCTTGTAGGTAGAGCAGGTATAACTCTTTATAGAATTGAAAGTAGAAAAGAATTACCTAACATAAGAAAATATGTTTCAGTAGATGGGGGAATGTCAGATAACATAAGACCATCGCTATACGGAGCAAAATATTCCGCCTTAGTCATCACTAAAAACGAAAAAGAAACAATATTTTCTATAGCTGGAAAACATTGTGAATCAGGAGATATATTAATAAAAGACTTTAAGGGACCATGGCCTAATCCTGGAGACTATTTGATAACTTTTACCACTGGGGCTTATAATTTTTCTATGTATACATGGTATAATGCTACCCTAAGACCTGCTGTTGTTTTGGTAGAAAATGGAAAAGAAAAACTTATAGTAAAAAGAGAGAATTATGAAGATCTTTTGAGGAGACAACTATGAAGATTGGAATCTTAGGAGGAGGACAAGTAGGCCAAGCCCTTTGGAATACTATTTATGCGGAGAAAGAAAACATATTAAATATTCTTGGTGAACCTTTAGAGATTAAAAAAGTACTTGTTAGGGACTTGAATAAAAAAAGAGATATACCAAGAGACTTTCTAACTAATAATCCTGATGAGATAATTTATGATAAAGAAATATCTCTTGTAGTTGAAGTAATGGGAGGAGAAGAACCTGCTCATACTTATATAAAAAAAGCTTTAGAAGAACAAAAATTTATAGTTACTGCTAATAAGGAGGTTATTGCCCTCCATGGAGATGAACTTTATAAGATAGCAAGGAAAAAAGGAGTTGATATAGCCTTTGAAGCAAGTGTAGGAGGAGGTATACCTTTGATAAAAACCATTAAAGAAGCTATGGCCGTAGATAAAGTCAAGGAAATATGGGCGATTGTAAATGGAACTACCAACTATATATTAACAAAGATGGAAGAAGAGCACAGAGACTTTGAGGAAGTATTAAAAGAGGCTCAAAAATTAGGATATGCCGAACCTGATCCTTCAAAAGACATACTAGGACTTGATACAAGGTTCAAATTAGCAATACTTTCTTCTTTTGCTCATCACACTACTATAAAGCCAAATGATATTTACACAGAAGGAATTGAAAAAATCTCTTTAAGAGATATTCAATATGCAAAAGAGCTGGGATATAAAATAAAACTTCTTGCAATAAGTAAGTTTTATAATGGGGAAATAGAGGTCAGAGTTCATCCTACTATGATATCCTTATCCTCTCCCCTTTCTTCTGTAAATGGAGTATACAATGCCATATTACTAAAAGCAGAAAAAAGAGGAGATGTACTTCTTTATGGAGAAGGTGCAGGACCTTATCCTACTGCAATGGCACTTCTCTCTGATATATTAGAAGCAAGCCATACCATATTATATTCTGTTCCTAGATATTATTCCTTTGCTTATCTATATCCATCAAAGATTAAAAAAAGCGATGAAATATATACAAGATATTATATGCGACTATGGGTAAAAGATCAGCCGGGGGTACTTGCCCAAATAGCAAAAATATTAGGAGAAAATAATATAAGTATTTCATCGGTAGTCCAGAAAGAAACATCGGAAAAAGAAGGAAAGGCAGAATTAGTAATTCTAACCCATAAAACGTACGAAAAGAATATGATAAAAGCAATAAAAGAGATAAAATTATTACCTATTCTTGAAGAATGGGGAAGTCTTATAAGAATTGAGGGGTAAAAATGAGTGGCGTATTAATAAGATATAAAGAGCTTCTTCCTATAACCGAAAATACACCTATGATAACCCTACACGAAGGAGATACACCATTAATATACGCTAACAATCTATCAAAGAAATATGGAATAGATGTATGGCTTAAATATGAGGGTATGAATCCTACAGGGTCTTTTAAAGACAGGGGTATGGTTGTAGCAATCGCTAAAGCCTTAGAAGAAAAAAGTGAGATGGTCATATGCGCCTCGACAGGAAATACTGCTGCCTCTGCAGCCGCTTATGCTGCTCTTACAAACCTAAAAGCCTTTGTAGTACTACCAGAAAAAGCAATTGCCTTAGGCAAGCTTGCCCAGGCCATAATGTACGGAGCAAAGATAATCAGCGTCAAAGGTAACTTCGACGATGCTCTTAAATTGGTAAGAGAGATTTCTCAAAAGTTTCCTATTACCTTGGTAAACTCTATAAATCCCTATAGGTTGGAAGGGCAAAAAACAGCAGCTTTTGAAATCTGCGATGTTCTAAAAAGAAATCCTGAAAACTTAGCTATTCCTGTAGGAAATGCTGGAAACATTTCAGCTTATTGGATGGGGTTTAAGGAATATTATAAAATAGGAAAAATAAAGGAATTACCTAAAATGCTTGGATTTCAAGCAGAAGGCGCTGCACCTCTAGTGAAAGGTCATCCTATCCCCAATCCTCAAACTATAGCCACTGCGATAAAAATAGGAAATCCTGCAAGTTGGGACAAGGCTATAAATGCAGTTAGAGAATCTTCAGGTTTAATCGATACAGTTTCTGACGAAGAAATATTAGAAGCCCAAAAAGAGTTAGCCTCAAAAGAAGGCGTATTTGTAGAACCAGCCTCGGCAGCCTCATGGGCAGGAGTAAAGAAACTTTTAAAAGAAAATAGATTTCCAGGAGAAGAAGTGGTATGTGTTCTCACAGGGCACGGTTTAAAGGATCCAGACATAGCTATAAAACAAGCCAAAATCGATATCTCCATTGAACCTAAAATAGAAGAATTTCAAAAAATAATAGAAAAATGAAATATCTTATTAAAGTTCCAGCTACATCTGCTAATTTAGGACCTGGTTTTGATACCCTTGGTATTTGCTGGGATCTTTTTCTAAAGATATATGTGGATTTAAACTCTAATGAAAAAGTAGTCATTAACAAAAACAAGCAAGAGATAAAAAAGAACGACTTATTTATTCAAGCTTTAAACTATACCTTAGAGTATCTCAATATTCCAAATAAATTCTACAAAATAGAATTAGACTCTGAAATTCCTATAGGAAAGGGACTTGGAAGTAGTGCTGCTGCAATTTTAGGAGGAATATCTACAGCAGAAATAATTTCAACAAAAAAAGTTGACAAAATTGAAAAAATAAAAATTGCCCTAAACTTTGAAAATCATATTGATAACCTATCAGCTTGTTTAGAGGGAGGCGTTGTAACATGCTTAAAAAACGAAAATGAACTTTCATTTACTAGATTACCTATAAAATGTGACATCTATGGAGTTATATATATTCCAACTTATACTATAGCCACAGAATCTGCAAGAAAAATCCTACCTCTAAACTATCCCAAAGAAGACGTGATATTTAACCTACAGAAACTTAGTTTCTTAATAACAGGTTTAGTTAAAGGAGACGAAGATTTAATAGATATGGGAATGGAAGACAAAATTCATCAACCTTATAGATTTAACTTGATAAAAGAGTATACCTTAATTAGTGAGTTACTAAATGGTAAGTTTAAGAAGAAAGTAGTATTAAGTGGTGCTGGACCATCGTTGCTAACCATAACTTTATCTTACCAAAAAGCTCTTGAAATTTTGAAAAATCTAGAAAATAATTTAAGAAATGAAATTGAAGGAACCTTTAGGATCTTAAAACTTAATAACAAAGGTATTGAAATAGAAAGTCTGTAAATAGGGAGGTAATTGAATGGGATATAAGATAGCTGTAGTAGGAGCAACAGGTCTTGTAGGTCAAGAAATGTTAAAAATACTTTATGAAAGAAAAATTCCTGTTTCAGAAATATACGCTTTTGCTTCTGCAAAATCAGAAGGAACCTATGTAGAGTTTGGAGATGAAAAAATAAAGGTTGAAAAAGCTACTGTAGATGGAATTTCAAAAGCAGATTTTGCTCTGTTTTCCATTGGAGAAGAAATTAGTCTCGAGCTTGCACCTGAGATTGCAAAAAGAGGAACAATAATTATAGATAATAGCAACGCATTTAGAATGAATCCTGATGTGCCTCTTGTAATACCAGAGATAAATCCAGAAGATCTAAAGAATCACAAAAATATAATTGCAAATCCTAATTGTTCAACCATTCAAATGCTTGTAGCTTTAAATCCTTTACATAAAAAATGGAGGCTCAAAAAGATATTTGTAGCCACTTACCAATCGGTATCCGGAAAAGGAAAAGATGCTATAGACGAACTCTTAACAGCAACTTCTTCTTTCCTACAAAAAAGAAGTATTATTCTCCTTAAAGTTTTTCCATACCCCATTGCTTTTAATCTAATTCCTCACATTGATAGTTTTGAAGACGAAAACTATACGAGAGAAGAAATGAAAATGGTAAGAGAAACCCATAAAATATTACATGATCCAACTATAAAGGTCTCTCCAACGTGTGTAAGAGTCCCCGTATTAAGAGGACACTCAGAAGTCATTAATGCCGAATTTGAAGAGGAGTTTACATTAAAGGAGGTCTTTGAGGTATTATCCAACGCACCTGGAGTAAAAGTGTTAGATGATCCATCAAATAGAGTTTATCCAATGCCTCTATTTTGCGACGGAAAAGACGAGGTTTTTGTGGGAAGAATCCGTAAAGACTTATTTGAACCTAAGGCCCTAAATATGTGGGTTGTATCGGACAATATTAGGAAAGGTGCCGCTTTGAATGCAGTACAAATTCTTGAATATATGATAAATAACAAATAAGGAGGAAGATCAAAAAGTGGGCTTAATAGTACAGAAATATGGCGGAACCTCTGTGGGATCTATAGACAGAATCAAAAACGTAGCTCAGAGAATAGCAAAGTACTACAAAGAGGGGCATAAATTAGTTGTAGTAGTATCTGCTATGGGCGACACTACTGATGATCTTATAGAAATGGCAGAAGCAATAAATCCTAATCCCAACCCCAGAGAGATGGACTTCCTATTATCTTCTGGCGAAAGAATATCTGCTGCACTTACTGCAATGGCTTTGCAAAGCTTAGGAATTCCTGCTATAGCACTGTCTGGAAAACAGGCAGGAATCATGACTGATGCTATTTTCACAAAGGCAAACATAAAGAAAATAGAACCTAAAAGGATATTAGAAGAATTGGAAAAAGGAAATGTTGTCATCGTAGCAGGCTTTCAAGGATACGAACCTGAAAAAGGAGATGTAACAACCCTTGGAAGAGGAGGTTCTGATGCTACTGCTGTAGCTCTTGCAGCCGTACTAAAAGCAGATATTTGTGAAATATATACTGACGTAGATGGTTATTTTTACAGCTGATCCAAGGGTTGTACCAAATGCTAAAAAACTTGATTTTGTCTCTTATGAGGAGATGCTTGAAATGGCAGGTCAAGGTGCACAAGTGATGCAGCTCCGCTCTGTAGACCTTGCAGCCACACACCATGTACCAGTAGTAGTAAGATCAAGTTTTAATGAAAATTCTGGGACTCTAATAGGGGAGGTAAAAGAAGTGGAATCCAAACAAAAAGTAAAGGGAATAGCCCATAATAAAAGTATAGCTAAGATAACAGTGGTAGGTGTACCTGATAAACCTGGTATAGCTCACAAGATATTTGCGCCTCTTGGAGAAAAATCAATAAATGTGGATGACATTGTACAAAACGTAAGCAAAGATGGAATAACTGATCTCTCCTTCACTGTATCAGAAAAGGAATTAAATGAAGCCCTAAAAATAGTTGAAAAAACTGCTAAGGAAATTGGAGCTAAAGAAGTAATATATGATAACAACGTAGGAAAAGTGTCTATCGTTGGATGGGGAATTCAAAGTACTCCAGGAATTGCTGCAAAAATGTTTGGTATTTTAGCTTCAGAAGGCATAAATATAGAGATGATAACAACATCTGAGATTAAAATCACATGTATAATAAAGAGAGATCTAGTAGAAAAAGCAGTGAAGGCATTACATGAAGGGTTTAATCTTGGGGGAGAGGAATAATCCCCTCCCCCTTTTAAATTTTTTTACTTAATTTCCACTACTGCTCCCTCTGCTTCTAATTTAGCCTTAATCTCTTCTGCCTCTTGTTTAGATACTCCTTCCTTAATGGGTTTTGGAGTAGAGTCTACAAGATCTTTTGCCTCTTTTAAGCCAAGTCCTGTTATTTCCCTTACAACTTTAAGTACTTTTATCTTATTTGCTCCTGCATCCTTCAAAATTACATCAAAAGTAGTTTTCTCCTCAACTGGAGCTGCTGCCGCTGCGCCAGCAACAGGAGCTCCCACTGCTGCAACAGGCATTGCCGCACTAACTCCAAATTCTTCCTCGAGAGCTTTTACTAACTCAACTAGTTCAATTACTTTCATCTCTTTTATAGCTTGAATAATTTCCTCTTTATTCATTTCACATTACCTCCTTTTATTGATTTATTGAAATTTTTTCTTTTTCTTTAGCAATAGCATCTAAAGTCCAGACCAATTTATTAACAGGCCATTTTAAACTCCAAACAAGAGATGACAAAGGTGCAGATATAGCACCAACAACTTGAGACAGTAAAACTTCTTTTGGTGGCAGTTTTGCTAATTCCTTAACCTCATCAGCAGAGTATACTTCTCCATCTATTATTCCACCTTTAAATTTTAACAATTCATGCTCTTTAGCATAATCTACAAGAGCCTTTAAAACTCCAAAAGGATCACCATAACAGTAGGTTATAGCAGTAGGCCCCACAAAAAATTTCTCCAAATCCTTATCAGGATAAATTTTACGGATTGCAAGAAGAGCTAAAGTATTCTTTACTACTCGATATTCTGCATTTAAAGGTCTTATCTTGCCTCTTAACTGGGTCAAATCAGCCACAGATAATCCCTTAAATTCTGTAAAAATCAAGGCATTAGCATTTAACATTTTTTGATACAGTTCTTCAACCTTCTGTACCTTTTCTGGCTTTGGCAATCTTTTCACCTCCTTCCTTATCCCTATTATTCAAAAATAAGGGAAAGCCTCCTGGCTTTCCCTTAAGTAATTGCTTTTATTTAATTTTCGAAAACCAGTAAGGCCTACGTAGGAAATTTAAAAACCTACGGTCTTCGGCCCTATTTATATTAACTTTTTACTTTTCCTTCTGCCTTATGCAGCCTCCTCTTGTTTTATAAGATCTGCAATATTCTTAGTATCTATTGGCACGCTTGGTCCCATACTCGGAGATATATAAATACTCTTGAAATATTGCCCTTTAGCTGCAGCAGGCTTTAATCTTAAAAGTGTACCTAAGACAGTCATCAAGTTTTTATATAATGCCTCTTCTGAAAAGGATGCTTTTCCTATTGGAACATGTACTATTCCGTATCGATCTGTTCTAAACTCTACTCTTCCAGCCTTATATTCCTTAACAGCTTTAGCAATATCATTAGTAACCGTACCTGTCTTAGGATTAGGCATTAGTCCCCTTGGACCTAAAATCTTACCTAAACGAGAGGGTATCTTCAAAGTTCCCATTATATCAGGAGTAGCTATTGCCACATCAAAATCGAGCCAGCCACTTTCAATCTGTTTTACTAAATCCTCTCCACCCACATAATCCGCTCCAGCTTCCCTTGCTTCCTGAGCTTTTTCACCCTCGGCAAAAACTAAAACCTTCTTTTCTTTACCTGTACCATAAGGTAAAACCACCGTACCTCTTACTTGTTGATCAGCATGTCTTGGATCTACCCCAAGCCTAACTGCTAAATTTATTGTCTCATCAAATTTTGCAGTTGCAAGCTTTTTAACTAAACTTACAGCCTCTTTTGGAGAATACAGTTTTCCTTTCTCAATTAATGAAAGCAATTGTTGATATCTTTTTCCTCTCTTTGCCATGCCCAAATTCCTCCTTAATTAAGTGGTATTAACGAGGGGAAGCCTCTCCCACCATCTCATCAACCCTCAATTATTTCAATACCCATGCTCCTTGCTGTACCCTCAATCATTCTCATAGCTGCCTCTATATCATTAGCATTTAAATCTTTCATCTTTAGTTCTGCGATTTCTCTTACTTTACTCCTTTTTACCTTTCCTACTTTTACCTTATTAGGCTCTCCAGACCCTTTTTCCACTCCTGCAGCTTTCTTTAAAAGATCAGAAGCAGGAGGAGTCTTAGTCACAAAAGTAAAAGATCTATCCTCATAAATAGTTATCTCAACAGGTATTATCATTCCCTCTTGACCAGCCGTAGCAGCATTATAAGCTTTACAAAACTCCATAATATTAACCCCATACTGACCTAATGCTGGTCCAACTGGTGGGGCAGGTGTCGCCTTACCTGCAGGCAATTGAAGTTTTACTTTTCCTACAACTTTTTTAGGCAATTATATTCCCTCCCTTTCTAATCAGTCTTCTCTACTTGGGTATGATCTATCTCTGTAGGAGTCTCTCTTCCAAAAATAGACAATAAAACTTTTACAGTTCCTTTTTCAGGATATACCTCATCTACAAAACCTTCATATCCCATAAATGGACCAGATTTTATGTATACTCTATCACCTTTTTTAACTTTAAGCTCTGGTCTTATTTCCTTCTGTTCTAAGAATCTCTTTATCCAGTGTTCCTCCTGTGGATTTAAGGTACTTGGCCTACCAGGTGTACCTACAAATCCCGTCACCCCTGTAGTATTTCGGATTAATCTTATCACATCCTCATCCTCTACCATCCTTATAAATAAATATCCAGGGAACACTTTTTTAACCTGTATCCTCTTTTTTCCTCCTTTTACAGTCATCACCTTTTCTTCAGGAACCACTATCTCAAAAACCTTATCCTCCAAGTGATTAAGTTTTACTTGCCTCTCCAATATAGCCTTAACCTTATGCTCATGCCCTGCAAGAGTATGTACTACAAACCACTTTGGCTCAGCCACTTGAATTACCTCCATTTTCTAACCAGTAAAGCTTCCAAGAATCAATCTACTTAACAAACCAAACACAAAATCATAAAGAGATATGATCAATATCAATAAAATTAAAGTTATACCTAAAGCCAAAGAAAGTTGTAAAACCTTCTTCCTATCGGGCCACATAACTTTTTTTAACTCTAATTTTTCTTCAGCCCAAAAATCTTTTATCTTGTCTATAATAGATCTTTTCTTATTCATAATAAGCCATCTCCCATTAATATAAAAATTTTTGGCAGGCCCGGCAGGGCTCGAACCTGCAACCCCCGGATTTGGAGTCCGGTGCTCTCCCTATTAGAGCTACGGGCCTACCTCACTTCCCTATGAATAGTATGTTTTCTACACCTAGGACAATATTTTCTTAATTCTAACCTATCTGGATCATTCTTCTTGTTTTTCTCCGTAGTATAATTTCTTTCCTTACACTCAGTACAAGCTAACGTAATTACTACTCTCATAACTATTATAACACCTCACTATCCTTATTCAATAATTTTAGTTATGACGCCTGCACCAACTGTTCTTCCACCTTCTCTTATAGCAAACCTTAAACCTTCCTCTAACGCTACAGGCTTGATTAACTTTATCTCCATCTCTAGGTTGTCACCTGGCATAACCATCTGTACTCCCTCTGGTAACTTTATCTCCCCTGTTACATCTGTCGTCCTAAAGTAAAATTGTGGCTTNTATCCACTGAAAAATGGCGTGTGCCTTCCACCTTCTTCCTTCTTCAATACATATACCTGCGCCTTGAAATGTGTGTGCGGCTTTATCGTACCTGGCGCAGCTACTACTTGACCCCTCTCTACTTCATCTTTGTCTATCCCTCTTAATAGTATCCCTATGTTGTCACCAGCTATCGCTTCATCTAATTGCTTCCTGAACATCTCTACTCCCGTCACCACACTCTTCTTTATCTCATCACTTAATCCTACTATCTCTACTTCGTCCCCTACCTTCACCCTTCCTCTCTCTACTCTACCCGTCACTACTGTACCTCTCCCTGTTATGCTAAATATGTCCTCTATCGGCATCAAAAATGGCTTGTCTACATCTCTCTCCGGTATCGGTATGTAATTGTCTACCGCATCCATTAACTCCCATATCGCATCTACCCACTTGTTCTCCCCTCTCTTTATCTGAGGGTTCTGGAATAACGCCTCTAATGCCTTTAATGCTGACCCCCTTACTACCGGTACCTCATCCCCTGGATATCCATACTTCGTTAATAAATCCCTTACCTCCATCTCTACTAAGTCCACTATCTCCGGATCATCTACCATGTCTATCTTGTTCAAAAATACTACTATGTATGGCACATTGACTTGCCTCGCAAGTAATATGTGCTCCCTCGTCTGGGGCATCGGACCATCCGCAGCTGATACTACTAGTATCGCTCCGTCCATCTGTGCAGCACCAGTAATCATGTTCTTTATGTAGTCAGCATGACCAGGCGCATCTATGTGCGCATAATGCCTGTTGTGCGTCTCATACTCTACATGCGCAAGGTTTATCGTCACTCCCCTTGCCCTCTCCTCTGGCGCTTTGTCTATGTCTTCATACTTCAAGGGCTTCGCTAATCCTTCAGCCGCTAGCGTCATCGTTATCGCTGATGTTAATGTCGTCTTTCCATGGTCTACGTGCCCTATCGTACCTATATTCACATGTGGCTTCGTCCTTACAAATTTCTCCTTCGCCATCCTTTATCTCCTCCTAAAGAATATATTTTTAAAAATCTCTAAAGATTATAGCCTAAATTTAATAAATAAAAAAGAGATGATAATCAAATGGAGCCCACGACCGGGATCGAACCGGTGACCTTACCCTTACCAAGGGTACGCTCTGCCAACTGAGCTACGTGGGCCCAATTGGTTGCGGGGGAGGGATTTGAACCCTCGACCTCCGGGTTATGAGCCCGGTGAGCTACCTGGCTGCTCTACCCCGCGATCACAATGGTGGGGAGGGAGGGATTTGAACCCCCGAAGGCACCCGCCAGCAGATTTACAGTCTGCCCCCTTTGGCCACTTGGGTACCTCCCCAACTACTATTATGGAGCCGAGGGAGGGATTCGAACCCACGACCCGCTGATTACAAATCAGCTGCTCTGCCTCTGAGCTACCTCGGCTAACCATTGAAAAGTATATACATAAATCTATACTAAGTCAAGATCTATCTTTTTATCTTTACAAACATTTTATGTTATAATTGGAAAAGTACTTTTTCATAATTAATTATCTTTATAAAAAAGGGAGGGAAAAACATGGAAGAACTCTCAGACATAAAACTTGAAGAAACCGATTTATCAATTTCTATTGATACCCTTGTATATGGGAATATCCTCAACATAACCAAAGATGGATTATGGTTAGACATTGGGAAAAAATATGATGCCTTTCTACCTTACAATGAATTATCTAAGGAACTTAAGGCAAAACTTGAAAAAAAGCAAGAAATTGATAGTATTCCCGTAGTCATTAAACATGTAAATTATAAGGATGGAGTCATCACCGTTTCAAATAAAAAGGCGGTAGAGAATAAAATATGGGAAGAACTCTTATGGGCTTATGAAAATAATCAACCTATTCAAGGGAAAGTTATTAATTATAATGGCAGGGGTTTTATCCTGGAAATCAACAANGAAGTAGAAGGTTTTATCCCTGCAAAAGAAATTGATGTCCCTCCTATTAAACCTCCTAAATACTATATAAACAGAAGAATAGAGGGAAAAATTAAGAGGATAAATCCTGAAAAGAATCAGTTAATAATCTCTGCGAGAGAACTCCTTGAACAAAAACAAGAAGAAGAAAGATCAAACCTTTGGGAAAAAATAAAAAATTCTCAGATCGTAAGAGGCAGAATAATAAAAGTTGACGAAGATAAACTCACTATAGACTTAGGCTTAGGAATTATAGGTATAGTGGAAAAAGATGAAATATCTTGGTTTCCTATTAAAAACATAAGAAGATATTACAATACCGGAGACATAATAAAAGCAAAAGTACTATCTTTAGATGAGAATAGTAGAACAGCCCAACTAAGTATAAAACAGGCACAACCAAATCCATGGTCATTATTTAAGGAAAAATATCCTGAAGGTTCTATTATAAACGCCGAAATAATAAAAATATCTGGAGGTATTGTAGTAAAAGTAGATAACCTTATAGGATATGTTCCCATGAGTGAGATATCTTGGGGAAGACCTCAGGATGTTAAAAATAGCTTAAAAGTCGGGGACAAGGTCAAAGCAAAAGTTCTTAGTGTAGATGACTTAAACCAAAAAATATTTCTAAGTATAAAACAAGTAGAACCGAATCCATGGGAAGTAATAGATCAAAATTATAAGATTGGTGAGATTGTTTCAGGAAAGGTAACCAATATCACCGACTTTAGAATATTTATCGAAATTAAGCCAGGGCTTGAAGGACTCATACCTAGAAAACTAATTTCTTGGGAAAGGATAAGCAATATCTCAGACATATTTAAACCTGGAGATTTTATAGAAGCAAAAATTATAGATATAGACAAAGAGAATAAAAAGCTAACTCTTAGTAGAAGAGACTTATTAAAAGATCCATGGGAGGATATAGATGAAAAATATAGAGAAGGACAAAATATTAAGGGAAGAATAATAGAAAAATTAAAAGATGGGTATATCGTGGAATTGGAACCTGGAATAGAAGGATTTTTACCTTATACTCAAATCAACTTTGAAAAAGAAAATGAAATACAAGAATTTAAAGAAAATGAAGAAGTCGAAGCAAAAATAGTTAAAATAAATCCAAGGTTTAGAAGAATAACCCTCTCAATTAAAGCTTTAATAAAAGAAAAGCTTGATCAAGAAATGAAAAAATATCTAAGTGAATATGCTCCACCCCCATTGACTCTAGGTGAGCTTTTAAAGCTAAAAAATAATGAGTAGAATACATTAGGATCCCCCTCTTATTACAAAACTCAAGAGCAAAAGAGGGGGATTCTTACTTAGACATTAACAATTCCAAGATTCTTGTAAGTTTTTTATCTAATAGATTTATCTTCTGTTCCAATTCTTGTAAATTTACACCAGTACCTTGTTTTTCTGTAACTTTTTTAACCTCTTCTAACAATGCATTTTCCTGAGCTCTAAGACTCCTAATAAGATCTGTTATTTCTCTAATTTCCTTTCTTAAATATTCATCTTTCTCTGAGAGCTCATCTATTTTTTTATGAATCTCATAAATATCAGCAATTTTTCCTTGCGAAGAACTTAAAAGCCTATATAAGAAAATAAGAAACACTATTATTACTCCAAAAATAACAAAATCCAAGATTCTCGCTATATTTATTACCATTATCATCCTCCCCCCAATATAAAGCATGATTTTTTATAGAATTCCTGTTATACTTTATAAATATAGCACATAGGGAGGCAATAGTAAATAATTATGATATACAAAACCCACATATCATTAAATATATTGTTTCTACAAGTAATTTTAAGAACATCTAATGTTCAGCTTCAAGAAATAATGACACCTTGGGGCATTGGAATACTTTCTGGGACAATTGTAGGAAGCTTCATTCCCGACATTGATGCTCCAAAATCTGAAATATCTAAAAGACTCTTACCAGCTAAAACTTTGTTAAATTTATTCATTCCATTGTTAAGCATTATCCTAACATTTTCTATCTTCACCTTTTTACACCAAAGTTTTAAACTGACAACTACGGAAGGAAAATCAATTACTTTCTTAATGCTCTTTATGATAATAGTGGCTTTACTAAACTTGCTCTTTAATATATTACTAAAACCATTATTTGAACATAGAGGGTTTTTACACAGTTTGACGGGTTTAATTTTTCTAAATATATTGTTCTTAATATTCTATATAAACAATCTCAAAAACTTGCCGATAAATTTTGTAAAATTATACAATGGTTTTTATGCAGGTATAAATATAGGATATATAGGACACATTATTGGAGATTCCTTTACCTATCAAGGGATAAGGCCCTTTTATCCCGCTAAATGGAGACTATCCTTAAAAATATTCAGAACTAACTCTCCTCAAGAAAAAATTTTATTTTACATATTAAACCTTGCAAATTTTGTTCTTTTCCTAAAAAATATACTTCAATAAAAGAAGGAGGTACAAGAATGATTGATATTAAAGTTCTAAGAGAGAATCCTGAGCTCATGAAGGAAAATATACTACTAAGAAACCTAGATCCTAATAAATATGATGTAGACTACATTTTAGAATTAGACGCAAAACGAAGATCTTTACAAAAAGAATTGGACACTTTAAAAGCTCAAAGAAATAAAATATCACAAGAAATAGGGAAACGCAAAGGCGAAGAAAGAGAAGAATTAATAAAAGAAGCTAAAACCTTAAAAGAGAAAATAGAAGAATTGGAGAAAGAATATGAAAAAATAGAGAAAGAGCTATACTTAAAATTATGGCAACTTCCTAACTTTTTGTCTCCTAAAGCCCCAAAAGGGAAAGACGAAAAAGACAATATAGAGATAAAAAGATGGGGAAATATAAAAACTTTTACCTTTACTCCTAAAGACCATTTAGATCTTGCCTTATTAAATGACCTAGTAGACTTTGAGAGAGGAAGTAAGGTTACAGGATCCAATTTTTATTATCTAAAGAATGAAGCTGTACTCTTAGAATTTGCTCTTTTCCGATTGGTAATAGATACCCTCCTTCCTGAAGGCTTCAAATTGTTCATAACCCCTGATTTGGCACGAATGGAAATAATAGATGGAATTGGCTTCCAACCTAGAGGACCTGAAGCCCAAATATATAGAGTGGAAGATACAGATTTAGGGCTAATTGCTACAGCAGAAATCACTCTAGGAGGATATCATAAGGACGAAATTCTTGATGAACTTGACTTACCTTTAAAATATTTGGGATTTTCTCACTGTTTTAGAACAGAAGCTGGTGCCTACGGTAGATACAATAGAGGATTGTATAGAGTGCATCAATTTAGTAAAGCAGAGATCTTTATAATATGTAGGCCTGAAGATTCCGAAGAAATGCACGAATACATATTAAGCCTTGAGGAAAAAATCTTCCAAAAATTAGAAATTCCATATAGAGTAGTAGACATATGTTCAGGTGATCTTGGGGCTCCTGCCGCAAGAAAATTTGATATTGAGGCATGGATGCCAGGAAGAGGAGACTTTGGAGAAGTAACAAGTTGTTCAAATTGCACTGATTATCAAGCGAGAAGACTAAATATCCGCTTCCGAAGAGTTACAGGCGAAGTAGAATATGTACATATGCTAAATGGAACAGCCATTGCCATTTCAAGAGCTTTAATTGCAATCTTGGAGAACTATCAACAAGAAGATGGAAGTATATTAATACCTAAAGTTCTTCAACCCTATATTGGTATCTCTGAAATTAAACCAAAAAAATAGGGAAGCCTTTTAGGCTTCCCTATTTTAATTTATGATTAATAACACTTTGAATAGCCACAAACTCTACAAGTCAAACATCCTTCTGCAACTTGCAATGGCGAACCACATTCAGGACAAGGCATTCCAGAGTAACTTTCATCCTTTTCTATGTTATCTTTATTCTTTACAACAAAGTTATTAATGGTATTGTTTTTGCCTTCTTTTATATCAAGATATTTTTCTATTGCCTTTCCTATGGCATCAGAACAAGAAAGGATAAAGTCACCGTCCTCAGTTCTTGCTGGATTAGGACATCTTATTCCCTTTAACTGCTTAACTATAGCTCTTACATCAACACCACTTCTTAATGCAAGGGATATCAATCTGGATATAGCTTCTGTCTGAGAGGCTGCACACCCTCCAGCCTTTCCAAGGGTTGAAAAAACCTCACATATACCAAATTCATCTTCATTTATGGTAACATACAAATTTCCACATCCAGTTTTTATCTTTATAGTCGCCCCCTTGGTTATTATAGGCCTTGGTCTAGGAATTAATCTGTGAGGCTCTCTTTCTTCTTTACCTTCTTCTTTTTTCTCTTTTTCAACAGACAAAACCTGTGAAGCCCTTGATTTATCTCTATATACTGTTATACCTTTAAGCTTTAGGTCATAAGCCATTAAATATACTTTTCTTATGTCCTCTAAAGTAGCACTCTCTCTTAAATTTACCGTTTTAGATACTGCATTATCTACATATTTTTGAAAAGCTGCCTGCATTAATACATGATCTTCAGGATCAATATCTAAAGCTGTTACAAAAAGTCTTTTGAGTCTTTCTGGAATTTCATCCATATGCTGTATAGTTCCTTCTTGAACTATCTTTTCTATTAAATCTTCAGAATAAATATCCTCCTTGATTAAAGCTTCCTTAAATAACGGATATACCTCATTCCATTCTCCAAGACTTATTTTTCGCTTAAAAGCAAGAGCAAAAATAGGTTCTATTCCAGAGGAACAGTTAGCAATAATACTTATACTTCCAGTAGGAGCAATAGTCGTCAAAGTTGCATTTCTAAGCTTCAGTCCCATATCTTTGTAAATACTCTTATCCCAATTAGGAAATACTCCTCTTTCTTCTGCAAGTTTCTGGGATGCCTCCCTTGCTTCTCTTTGAATAAAACTCATTATATTCTCTGCTATATCCCTTGCTTCTTTAGTATTATAAGGTACTTCAAGCCTCACCAACAAATCGTAAAAACCCATTACTCCAAGCCCAATCTTCCTATTTGCCTTTGTCATTTCCTCGATAGGTTTTAATGGATAAAAATTAGCGTCGATAACATTATCCAGAAAATGTACCGCATTATGTACTGTGATTTTTAACTTATCCCAGTCTATTTCGTACTTTTCTCCTACCTTTTTTAACATCTTGCCAAGATTTATAGAACCTAAGTTGCAAGACTCAAAAGGAAGCAAAGGTTGCTCACCACAAGGATTGGTAGACTCAATCTCTCCAACCTCAGGAGTTGGGTTCTTTCTATTTATTTCATCAATAAAAACCACACCTGGCTCTCCATTTTTCCATGCCTGCTTCACTATAAGATCAAAAAGATCCCTTGCTTTTACTTTTCTAACTACTTCCTTATTCCTAGGATTTATAAGAGGGAAATCCTCATCTTTTAAGACCGCTTCCATAAAGCTATCGGTTATAGCAACAGAAATATTGAAATTGGAAAGAACTCCTTCTTGATCTTTACACGTTATGAATTCCTCAATGTCAGGATGATCTATTCTTAGAATTCCCATATTGGCTCCTCTTCTAACTCCACCTTGCTTTATAGTATCCGTAGCTGCATCATAAACCTTCATAAAACTTACAGGTCCTGATGCTATTCCTCCTGTAGTCCTAACAATATCTCCTTTAGGACGAAGTTTAGAAAAAGAAAAACCTGTACCTCCTCCTGACTGATGTATCAGAGCAGCATATTTCAACCCATCAAATATGCTCACCAATGAGTCTTCTATGGGTATCACAAAACAAGCCGAAAGTTGTCCCAAAGGTCTCCCTGCATTCATCAGAGTTGGAGAGTTTGGCAAAAACTCAAGAGAAACCATCATATCATAAAATGTATTTTTTATGGCTTCTAAATCAGCCTTAGGATTGTATATTAAGTCTACTTTAGCAATAGTCTCTGCTACCCTCTCAAACATCTCCTCTGGAGTTTCAATAACATTTCCCTTTTCATCTTTTTTTAAGTATCTTTTCTCAAGGATCATCAAGGCTTGTTCAGTTAATTCCACTTTTCTCATTGATCTCATCTCCTTTTAAGCTCTTCTATTTTTTTCTTTAACTCCTTTAAATTTTCATCGTTAGGAGCATATTTCAATCCTTCATTTACTGTGTCTTCCGCAGAAACAAGATCACCCTTTTGAATATAAGCATAAGTAAGATTTCCATAAGCTTGAACATAGTCCTTCTTAAGTTCTAAAGCCTTTTTAAACCAAGCTATAGCCTCATCGTATTTATTTAGCATAAATAAACAAGCTCCTATATTGTTCATAATTTCAGGAGAATTGGGATTATAAGATAGAGCTTTTTTAAAATACTCAATAGCTATACTATAATTTTTGTTGTTATAAGCCTCAAGGCCCTTTTGAACATAAACTTTATCATTTAGTGGAATTTCTTTAAATCTTATCTTCTTTTCCAAGCTGCTTATAAATAACTCTTAAAAGATTAAGAGCACTCTCGTAAGTAGGATCAAGATTAATAACTTTCAAAAGATATTCCTCTGCTTTATTTAAATCACCTAATTTATACATTACCACCCCAAGATTATACAAAGTGTCTTTATCATTTGAATTTCTACTTAAAAGTCTTTCATAAATCTCTTTAGACTTATCAAATTTTCCTTCTTGAAAATAAACTCTAGCAACATAATTTGCTGCTTGAGAATGATAAGGATCTACTTCAAGAATCCTATTAGCCATTTCCAGAGCTTTTCTCTCATCTACCAAGTCTGTAGAATACATCTTTAATAAGTTTTCCATAGGAGGAACACAATACCTATCATAAGTTAATGCTTTTTTCAGGTACTCCTCTGCTTTTATTATTAAGCTCTTATCTTTTTGGCCCAAATAATGGTAAGCTTGAGCATAAAAAGCTCCGACAAGGTTATTACTTAAAGATTTATAATAATCATTTTTCAAAAGTCCATTAATATGACTTTCTCCTTTTCTAAACGCCTCCATCTTTATATCCTCATTTTCTGCTCCTCCCATAACTCCTAAATATGCTTTTATTACTGCCTCGTGGAAAGCTGTCTCCTGAGGTCTTAGTTTTATTGCCTCCTCTAACACAGCCACTGCTTTTCCAACCTCTCCACTATTTAAATAGTCAAGTCCATATCTATAATAGATCTCTGCCCTAAAGAATCTCAGAGAAATCCATATACTAAAAATACTTATAAAAGTAAAGATTATCAAAATAAAAACACTGAATAGGGAGGAAATAGATATCTTCCATATAGAATCTGGTTTTTCCAATTTAAAAAATAGCATAATAAAAGAAGTAAGCATCCAAAAATATAAATATGTTGCTGACAATCCAAAAAGCACAAGACCTTGTATTAAGAAAGATAACCACCCAATAAGGGTTCCTAAAAAGAAAATCCTGTTTTCTGGACTGATCTTATCATAATTCTTAATACTGTAGAGAAAAACACTTAATAAAACAAAAATAAACGACAACAACCCCAATAAACCTTGAGGGAATAATATGTCTAGAAATTCATTATGTTCTCTATCGGGATAGCCTTTTCCACCATCATATCTTGCCAAATCTAAAGACTTATAGGGAGTAAAATTAAAGGAGAAGGTTTCAGGACCTAAACCATATATTATTCTTGGTGATTTTAAAATTTTATCTTCAAAAAGCTTTATACTATCTCTCCAAGTCAAGACTCTTGGATTTTGTTGAGTTACTCCAAGTCCTGCCCCTATGCTCTCAAATCTCTCTTTAAGAGAAAATAAACCTACATCCTTTTTCTCGATATATAGTTTATTCTCGGTAATGTAAAAAATGCCCACTGTAAGGGCTAATCCTAAAACCAGAACTAAAGTTATAATCTTATTCTTTTTAGTAAAAAAGCCTTTCTCCTTCCACAGAACAAAAACATAGTAAATTATAATTCCAGCCAAAAAAGCCACCCAAGAACCACGAGTATAACTTCCAAGTAAAACTAAAAAAGAAGCTAAAAATAAAACATAAAGTAAAACCCTTAAAACATTGTTCTTTACATAATAAATGAAAGACAAAATTATTGGCATAACCATTACTAAGAAATGCCCCAAAAAATCAGCATGACCTAATGTAGCGATTATTCTAGATTCTGTCCTAACCCTCTCATACCAAGGCATTAACCTATAAAGCTGTAATATTCCAAAAAAATCGACAATAACTGTAGTAATAAAAACAGTCCAGTAAAAATATTTAAGCTCCGTATAGTTTTCCACCACATTATAAAGAAGAAAGAAAATCACAAAATAAAAAAAATAAGTCAAAAAACCCATCTGCCTCATGTAAGAACCGAAAAAGCTTAAATAAAAGTTAGTAGAAAATATGGTAGATATAATCCAAGAAATTAAAAAAAGAAAAACACTAGCTGAAATGACCTTAGGAGGCAAATTCAATTCTTTTCTTGAAACATAAACCCAAATCGCCCACAGTAATAAAGCAAAGCTTGTCAGTACCCTAATAAGAGTAACTTTTGGAATTTCAGATATGTCATGCAGTTTTAAAAAACTAGGTTGTGCAATTGGAACTAAAAAAATCATCAGAAGTAAAAAGGCAAAAACAAACAATCTAAAATAATGATCCAAAAAACCATGCTTATTATCACGCTTAAGATTTTTCCTCATACCTTCTACCCCTCAAATATTTATTAATCTACGACTATAAAGTCTAACAATCCTTAAAAAGCTTGTCAATTTTTACTCTAAATAATAAAATCATAATTAACCAAAAACAAACTCTAAGAAGGAGGAGGAAAAATGAGTAAAATGCGTATTGGTGTATTAACAGGTGGAGGCGATTGCCCAGGTCTAAACCCAGCTATCCGTGGTATTGTCATGAGAGCATTAGATTATGGAGACGAAGTTATAGGTTTGAAGTATGGATGGGCTGGTCTTCTTAAGGCAGATACTATGCCTTTATCCTTAGAAATGGTAGAAGATATTCTTGAAATCGGCGGAACAATTCTTGGAAGTTCTAGAACAAACCCATTCAAAAAAGAAGAAGATGTTCAAAAATGTGTTGAGAACTTCAAAAAGTTAAACTTAGATGCCTTAATCGCCATAGGTGGAGAAGACACTCTAGGAGTTGCATCAAAATTTAGCAAACTTGGTCTTCCAATGATCGGAGTTCCAAAAACTATTGATAAAGATTTAGAAGAAACTGACTATACTCTTGGATTTGACACTGCTGTTGAAGTAGTGGTAGATGCAATTAAAAGACTTAGAGATACTGCAAGATCTCATGCAAGAGTTATCGTAGTAGAAATAATGGGAAGACATGCAGGATGGTTAGCTCTTTATGGTGGGCTTGCAGGAGGAGCAGATTATATCTTAATCCCTGAAGTAGAACCTAATCTTGAGGATCTTTACAATCACATAAGAAAACTATACGCAAGAGGAAGAAATCACGCAGTTGTAGCCATCGCTGAGGGAGTACAACTACCAGGATTTACTTATCAAAAAGGACAAGAAGGAATGGTAGATGCCTTTGGTCACATTCGCTTAGGTGGTGTAGGTAATGTACTAGCCGAAGAGATACAGAAGAACTTGGGAATTGAAACCAGAGCCGTAATCTTAAGCCACCTACAAAGGGGAGGAAGTCCATCAATAAGAGATAGAATCATGGGGCTTCTCCTTGGTAAGAAGGCTGTAGACTTAGTACATGAAGGAAAATCTGGATTATTTGTTGCTGTAAAAGGAAACGAATTAGTACCAGTAGATATAACTTTAATTGAAGGGAAAACAAAGAATGTTGATCCTGCCTTTTATGAGAGCGTAAAAACTTTCTTTAATAAGTAAGAAAACTCAAAAAGAGGAAGGCGTTTGCCTTCCTCTTTTTTTTCTTTTTCTATAAGCTATTATCATATTCTTTACCACAAAATAAGAGATTATCGAAAAAACAGTAGATACAAAGAGGTTTCCAATTAAATAAGATATGGCAAAGCCTTTTAAGCTACTTCTTTCAAATCCTTTCCATTCAAGTTTTCCACTGACAATAAATTCCCCCACAAAGTAGCTCAAAGCCCAAAAAAATGGAGATGTGACATAATTCATAATGAAAGTTCCTAATAACCCTGCTATATAATTTAGCTTGAAGATATAAGAGATTAGTATTACTAGAATTCCTCCAATACCAAATGTAGGGAAAATTCCTATAAAAACACCTATACTAAAACTTAAAGCAATTTTCTCAGGAGAATCTTTAAACCTTAAGAGCTTGAGATAAATATACTTGAAAAGGCTTTTAAGATCTCTTCTTTTTTTCTTCATACAATTTTTCTAATGCTGGTCTTAACTTTTTATACGTACTTTGCAAATCTTCTGGAATCACTTTTGTCTCCCCAAAAACAAACATAAAGTTAGTATCTCCACTCCATCTTGGGACCACATGCATATGTAAATGTTCTGCTATTCCAGCTCCAGCCACCTCTCCTATATTGAAACCTATATTAAAACCATGAGGTTTCATTGTTTCTTTTAAGGCCTCCACAGATATTTGTAAGAGCTCCATCATCTCGGTCAAAACCTCGATACTTAACTTAGTTATGTCATTGGTATGTTCATAGGGCACAATCATAAGATGACCATTATTATAAGGATACAAGTTTAGTATAATGAAATTGAACTTCCCTCTGAGGAGAATAAGATTTTCTTCATCTCTGTTTTCGGAGGGTTTTTTACAAAATATACATTCTTTCTCTTTTTCAGATGTGATATATTTTATTCTCCAAGGACAAAATAATCTTTTCATTAATTATTTCCCCTTTCCCTAAAAATTTTAGATCTTGACAAAAAATTACTTTAAAAGTTATCATTTATCAAGAGTGCCGAAGTGGCGGAATTGGCAGACGCGCCAGACTCAAAATCTGGTGGGTGGGTGACACCCGTGCCGGTTCGACTCCGGCCTTCGGCACCAGTACTTTACCATAAAGATTCCACTTCCCAGTAAAGTTCTGGCGAAACTCGCTTTTTATTTTTTACAACTTCCTCAAGAGGAACAGAAACAGGAGAATTATTTTGCCACCCTATCATTACTCCACTTTCTCCAGCAAGAAGTCTTTTCACTGCATCAACCCCCATAAAGGTAGCTATACTCCTATCAAAGACCGAGGGAGAACCTCCTCTTTGGATATGTCCCAGAACTACAATCCTTGTGGATATTCCAAGTCTATCCTCAATCTGTTTACCAATAAAATAAGCACTTCCTACTCCTTCTGCAACTACAATAATATTGTGTTTTTTGTTTCTTCTCTGTCTTTCTTTCAATTTCTCAGTAATATAAGGAAAATCTATAGGAACCTCAGGTATGAGAATTATATCTGCACCACTAACAAGTCCTGAAGTAAAGGCTATAAAACCACATTCCCTTCCCATAACCTCAATAACAAAAGTCCTCTCATGAGCAGCAGCTGTATCTCTGATCTTGTTTATTGCATCTATAACATTATTGCATGCAGTATCAAAACCTATAGAAAAATCCGTACCCCATATATCATTGTCAATACTCCCAGGAATCCCTACTACATTGACACCTTTCTTAAATAGATCATAAGCACCTTTAAGAGAACCTTCACCACCAATAACAATTAAACCATCTATTCCATGTTTTTTTAGATTTTCAATAGCCCTTCTTTGTCCTTCCTCTTCTTTAAATTCCTCAGATCTTGCAGTACGCAGAATAGTACCACCTCTTTGAACTATCTCACTCACATCATCCTTATGAAGTACTCTAAACTCTTCTTCAATTAATCCCTGATATCCTCGTTCAATTCCTATAACTTCTATTCCCTTAGATATTCCGAACCTTACAATAGCCCTTATAGCAGAATTCATTCCAGGAGCATCTCCCCCGCTTGTAAGAACACCTATTCTCTTAATCATTTCTCCTCTTCCTCCAAGAACCTTCCATAATTTCTTAGTTTTATCCATCTCTCTTCAAGTAAGGTTTTTACATCCTTATTTTTATACTTCCTAATAATTTTACTTAATGATTTTTTCAAATTCTCTACAGTACCACGAAAATCTTCGTGAGCTCCACCATTAGGCTCTGAAATGATTTCGTCCACAAGCCCTAATTTTAAAAGTTCTTCTGATGTAATCTTTAAAGCCTCCGCAGCCTCAGGTGCCTTTGAAGAATCTCTAAACAAGATAGAGGCACACCCCTCAGGAGATATGACAGAGTAGTAAGCGTTTTCGAGGATCATAATATAATCCCCAACTCCTATCCCAAGAGCCCCACCACTTCCTCCCTCGCTTAAAACCACAACTATTATAGGAGTCTCTAAAAGCGACATCTCCTTCAAATTATTAGCAATAGCCCAGGCTTGTCCTCTCTCTTCTGCTCCTATCCCTGGATAAGCACCAGCAGTATCAATAAAGGATATAACGGGCAAAGAAAATTTTTCCGCTAGTTTCATAACTCTCAAAGCTTTTCTGTAACCTTCTGGATGAGGCATACCAAAATTTCTCTTCATTTTTTCCTGAATAGATTTTCCTTTCTCCTGCCCTATTATAACTACACTTTCATTTTCAAAAGTTCCCAAACCAGTAATTATTGCAGGATCATCCCCAAAAAGTCTATCACCATGAAGCTCTACAAAATTGTCAAAAAGTTCATTCAGAAAATCAATAAAGGTAGGCCTTTTAGGATGTCTGGCAATCAAAATTCTTTCCCATGGTGATAGCTTTACCATACCTTCCTCCAAAGATGATTTAATATTAAATACAATACACTTTTAAGTTTTTTCCTTTCTACAACCATGTCTACCATACCATGCTCCAAAAGAAACTCAGATCTTTGAAATCCCTCAGGAAGTTTTTGTTTTATAGTTTGCTCAATAACTCTTGGACCTGTAAAACCAATTAACGCTCCTGGTTCTGCTATAATCACATCTCCAAGAGAACCAAAACTAGCAAGAACACCTGCTGTAGACGGGTGAGTAAGAATGCTTATATAAGGCACTTTTGCTTTTCCAAGTCTTCCTATAGCAGCACTTGTTTTTGCCATTTGATATAGTGAAAATAATCCTTCTTGCATTCTTGCACCACCCGAAGCAATCACAGCTACTACTGGAATTTTATCAACAATCGCTCTTTCTGCAATCCTTACAACCTTTTCCCCAACCACTGACCCCATGCTTCCGCCTATAAACCTAAAATCCATTACCATAATGTAAACAGGAATTCCATTGACCTCACCTTTACCAGTAACAATAGAATCCTTTAAACCTGTTGCCTCTTGGGCCTCTTTAAGTCTCTGAGTGTAGGGCTTTGTATCTGTAAATCCTAAAATATCGATCGGAACAATATTTTTATCTAATTCATTAAAAGTACCATAGTCTATTAGCAAATCTATTCTCTCATAAGCATTCAGCTGATCATGATAACCACACTTAATACAAACTTTATAATTTTCATTCCAGTCTTTCGAATAAATTATCTGAGAACATTGAGGACATTTTATCCATAAACCATCAGGAATATCTCGAGACTTATTCTTATCATCTTTTTTTAACCAGTCCTTGAACATATCCCCTCCTCACAGAAATTCAAATTTCAATTATTTTACCATAAACTACAAAAGCTTATTTATACTCTCAATTCTACACTCAATTCCATACTTTCTTAGAGACTCTAAATTTTTTCTGAGTTCTTCATCATAAAAAACCCAAAAATCCGGAGCAGTAAGAATAGCGTGTTCATCAAATCTTATAATTACAGGCACAAGGCCTTTTTTGTTTTTTAAAATTTCTCTCACCTTAAAAAGCACTTCATAACCAATTTTATTATCCAATTGAATCACTAAAATATTACCCTCTAGATCTCCTACCTGATCTACAATTATTTTTATTCTCTCTTCAGATTCATCCCTATCAATCTCCAACTTTCCACTAATAATTACTTTTTTACCTTCTTTTAATATATCTTTGTAGTTACCATAAACACTTGAAAAAACTGTAATCTCTGCCTCACCAGTAAAATCCTCAAGTGTGGCAAACAACATCTTTTGATTTTTCCTATCAATTACTTCTCTTACATTCTTTAAAATACCTGGAACAATCACCTGAGAACCAGATTCAACCTCAACCAGATCATCGATGGTATAATCAAAAAGTTTTTCTGAAATCTTTCTCAATTCCTCCTGTGGATCATAAGATACATAAAATCCTAGCATCTCTTTTTCCATCTCTAAAATCTCATCTATAGAAAACTCAGGCATATTATTGATAATTTCCTCCTGAGGCAATGACTCCAAATCAATAAGAGAAACTTGGCCTATATGAGCCCTTTTCATCACCTGAGCTGATTCAAGAATTTTGTCTATATTTTCTAAAAGTGCCCTTCTACTATAACCAAAACTATCAAAAGCTCCACTCTTTATAAGACTTTCTAATGCTCTCTTATTAATAACCTTTGAACTTAATCTTTTTATAAAATCAAATATTGACTTAAATCTACCCCTTGATCTTTCCTCTACTATTGCTTCGGCCACACTTTCACCCACATTTTTAATAGCAGATAATCCAAATCTTATGCCTTGAGGAGTAACAGTAAAGTCTACTACGCTCTCATTAACGTCAGGTGGCAAAATCTTTATACCTATTCTTTTAGCTTCAGCTATATATTTACTCAATTTAGTAGTACTATTTTTGACACTTGTGAGAAGAGATGCCATATATTCTTTAGGATAATAGGCCTTAAGATAAGCTGTTTGGAAAGAAACAAAAGCATAAGCTGCACTATGAGATTTGTTAAAACCATACTCTGCAAACTTTGCCATGTCCTCAAAAATCTCTATGGCTACATTTTCAGGAATACCTCTTTCTACAGCTCCCTTTACAAAAATACCTCTCTGTTCCTCCATAACTTCGGGCTTTTTCTTCCCCATGGCTCTTCTCAATACATCGGCCTGCCCCAGAGTAAATCCTGCAAGTCTGTGAGCAATTTCCATAACTTGTTCTTGATAAATTATTACTCCATAAGTTTCAGCCAAGATAGGCTCTAAGGCAGGATGCATATATTCAACTTTCTCTTCTCCTCTTTTCCTTTTTATATAACTTTCTAATCTACCAAGAGGACCAGGTCTATATAAAGCAAGGACTGCTATAAGATCCTCAAACTTCTCAGGCTTAATATCTCGTAGAAGATTTCTCATACCTCTACTTTCCAATTGGAACACTCCAATAGTTTCTCCTTTTTGTAAAAGCTCATATACTTTTTCGTCACTTAAAGAAATATTGTTTATATCTATTTCAATCCCATAATTTTCTTTGATTTTCTTAATAGTATCGTATATTACAGTAAGAGTTCTAAGTCCCAAAAAATCCATCTTTAAAAGTCCCAATTCCTCGAGATTAGTCATTGGAAGTTGGGTAACCACATCAGTACCGTTCATAACCTGTAAAGGAACATACTCCATCAAAGGATCCTTTGAAATTACTATCCCAGCAGCATGAATTGATGCATGCCTTGCATTTCCTTCTATTCTTTTCGCAATTTCTATAATTCTTTTTGCCTGTGGATTATTTTCTACTAAGTTTCTCAACTCATCAGATGTATTTAAAGCTTCTTCAATACTTGTATTAGGAGGTATAAGCTTTGCTATCCTAATCTACTTCATTATATGGAACATCCAAAAACTCTTCCTACGTCTCTTACCGATGCTCTTGCAGCCATTGTTCCAAAAGTTATAATTTGTGCCACATGTTCTTTACCGTACTTATTCCTAACGTATTCAATTACTTCCTCTCTTCTCTCAAAACAAAAGTCAATGTCTATATCTGGCATCGTCACTCTCTCAGGATTCAAAAATCGCTCAAAAATTAATCCCCATCTTGTAGGTTCTATATTTGTTATACCTAAAACATAAGAGACTAGAGAACCTGCAGCGGATCCTCTTCCAGGGCCTACAGGTATTCCTCTGCTTTTTGCATAATTAACAAAATCTTGAACAATAAGGAAATACCCCGAAAAACCCATCTGCTTTATAACTGAGATCTCATAAGATAGTCTTTCTCTTATGTTTTCAGGTATATCCTCGCCAAACCTCTTCTTCGCTCCTTCCCAACATAATCTTTCAAAATAAGAATCTAAGGTCTCCCCTTCGGGAACCTCAAACACAGGAAGAATAACATTATTAAGAGGAATCTCAACGTTACATTTTTCAGCTATCTTTAGGGTGTTCTCTATAGCGTCCAGGAACATCTTTAAACAAAGCTTTCATCTCTTCTGGAGACTTAAAGTAGAATTCATTAGTTTTAAATCTTAACCTATCTTTATCATTTAACTTGGACCCCGTTTGTATACAGAGAAGTATATCGTGGATCTCGGCATCTTCCTTTCTAAGATAATGAACATCGTTTGTAGCTACAAGTGGAACATTAAGTTCTCTTGAAAGTTTTATTAAATAACTGTTCACATATTCTTGTTCTTCCATTCCATTGTTTTGTAACTCTAAATAAAAATCTTCCCCAAATATATCCAAATACTCCTTAATCGCATTTTTTGCTTTTTCTAAGTTATTCTGCAAGATATAACTTGGTATCTCACCCGCTAAGCAACTTGATAAAGCAATAATACCCTTTGAATATTCTCTAAGTAACTCCTTATCAACCCTTGGTTTATAGTAGAATCCTTCTAAGAAAGACAAGCTTACAATCTTTATTAAGTTTTTATACCCCTCAAAATCTTTTGCAAGAAGTATTAAGTGATAAAGGTCAGTCCTTTGTTTCTTATCAAATCTTGATCCTGGAGCTACATAGACTTCGCATCCAATAATTGGCTTTATTCCTTTTTCTTTAGCATTCTTATAAAAATCTATAACTCCATACATTACGCCATGATCAGTGATGGCTACAGCAGGCATATTAAACTCAAGAGCTTGATCTATCAATTCATCAATGCGACAAGCTCCATCAAGCAAACTATACTCTGTATGTACATGAAGATGTACAAAACTCATATACCCTAATCACCTTGAAAAATTAAATTATAATTGTGAGGGATCTATCCCAACCAAAACAAAGAAACTCTCTAAAGCTCTCTTTTTTCCCCTTACAACAGGATCACTTTCATCTTTAAGACTTTTATATTCTTCAACCGTTTTCTCGATAGCTGCTTCCAATCCTAATTCTTCTACAAGCTTATACAATTCCTTATATTTATCATGTCTTGCCTCAGCGTTTTTTTTCCAATACTCAGGATCTTTTGTATGAATACTCATAAGCATATCCTGTTTTGCTAACTTTGAAAAACCATCTAAACCTTTTAATATTGCTTCCTTATCCATGACAAAGATCATCTCCCTTCGTAAATTTTTAAGAATTTACCAAAAGGAAAGCTGTTCTTTCTCTTTCTTATTTGTCTCCTTTTGCTCTTCTTCTGACTTCAACGTTAATTCATATAATTCTTTTAATTTTTCAAAATCTTTTCTAATATTTTCAAGAAGTTTTCCATGATAAAGAGCAGCAGCAGGATGATAAGTAACAAAAATCCTCTTCCCATCAACAACATAATCCTTACCGTGAGAATTAGAGATATTTACCGAGTGTCCTAATATGGCATAAGCAGCATATCTACCCAAAGTGCATATAACCTTCGGATTTATAATCTCAATCTGACGTCTCAGAAAGGGAAAACATGCTTTTATCTCTTCAGGAAGAGGCTCTCTATTATTAGGAGGCCTACATTTTAAAACATTTGCTATGTATATATCCTCTCTTTTCAAGCCCATCGATTCTATGAGTTCTGTAAGAAGCCTTCCAGCAGCTCCTACAAAAGGTCTTCCCTGTTGATCTTCATGAAACCCTGGAGCCTCACCTATAAACATTATAGAGCTATTTGGATTCCCTTCTCCAAAAACCAAGTTGGTTCTTTGCTGCCATAGAGAACAATTCTTACAATTTTCAGCTTCTCTTCTTAAAATCTCCAACTCATCAATCTTAGTTAATCTTTCCATCCATATTCCCCTTTCAATGGAACGAATCTTACACCTCCCAAATTTTCCCTATAAAAGTTATCACCTTTCTTCGTTATCCTATAAAGATACTGAAAATCTCTTCCTCCTATGGGAATAACCATTATCCCACCATCTTTTAGTTGTTCTTTCAAAGGTTCTGGAATGTCATAAGAAGCTGCTGTAACTATAATTCTATCATAGGGAGCAAACTCTTCCCATCCTAAAGTACCATCCCCCCAGTTTAAAGTAAACATTATTATAACCTAATACTCTTAACCTTTTCTTTGCTTCCTCTAATAATTCTTTTATTCTTTCAACGGTATAGATTTCAAGAGCGAGCTCTGCAAGTATAGCGGTCTGATAACCAGATCCCGTTCCTATCTCTAAAACTTTTTCGTTTCCCTGAAGATTTAAAGCTTCTGTCATCAAAGCTACAATATAAGGTTGAGAGATTGTTTGACCATATCCTATAGGTAAAGCTTCATTCTCATAGGACAAACTCAAATACTCTTGAGGAACAAACATATGTCTTGGTACCTTTAAGATAGCATTCAGCACTTTTTGAGATTTTATACCTTCGTCTTTTAAAATCTCAACTAATTTTCTTCTTTTATGTTCATACTCTGGAGTATCAAACTTTTTAAAATCCAAGGCCTTTAAAAAGCCCCTCTTAAATACTTTGGTAAATGGAAAAGATGATTATGGGTTTCTCCATCGTAATACTTTAATTCACCTTTTATTCTTTGACTAATTAATTTATTAATAACATCAACAGGTTTAAAAGGATCTAAATTATCCCTTGAACCTATAAGAAAACCCCAACTTCCATCAAAAGACGGAATAAAAGTTTGATAAGAATAAGAACTCTTAAATACCGCACTAAAACTTTTTTTAATATTAAAATGTTTGTATTCTTGACCTAATTGAACAGTTTCAGCTTGAGTAACCACTATGCCTGAAGGGTTAAGGATATTATAAACCATCTTATAGAAATCTTCAGTATATAATCTATAAGCTGGAGTATCTGGATAAGGTTCTGGCAAATCAAGAACTACTACATCAAATCTTTCGTTGGTATCTCTAACAAAATTCCAACCATCCTCAAAAACTAATCTCACCCTATCACTCCTAAAGGCACCTTGATGCCATTCCCATAAATATTTCTCAGCAAAATCCACTACATTAGGATCTATTTCCACTGCCACGATACTTAAGTTTTCATATTTGAGAAGTTCCCTTAAAGTTGCACCTTCGCCAGCACCTATAACAAGAACATTCTTAGGATTAGGATGTAAAATCAAAGCAGGATGAATAAGGGTTTCATGATAAATAAACTCATCTTTTTCAGCAGATTGCATTTTTCCGTCTATTATTAAACATTTACCATAAGTCGGGTTTTTGATAATTTGTATTTTTTGATAAGGGGATATAAGATCTACTATCACCTCTTCTACCTTATAACAATGCATCTGATCTTCAGCAACCAAATCTACATACCATTCATAGTCTTGCATCTTTACTCACCTTATCTCAAAATCAACAAATCTATTTCCATACTCTCCCCAGTTAACATCAACCCTTTCAACTACAGCCCCTAATGGACCCTCTTCTAATTTCTTAATAAGTTCCTTTAAGGCTTCTTCTTCTCCTTCTGCTTCAACTTCTACTCTTCCATCTCTCAAATTTCTAACATAACCTGAAATACCCAATCTCTTTGCCCATTTATAGGCAAAATATCTAAATCCCACTCCTTGTACTATTCCTGAAATATACGCATGAAAATATTTCTTCATCCCTGAAAGTGGTCGGGGCGACTGGACTTGAACCAGCGACCTCCTACTCCCGAAGCAGGCGCGCTAGCCAACTGCGCTACGCCCCGATTAAAAAATGGTCGGGGCGACTGGACTCGAACCAGCGACCTTCCGCACCCCAAACGGACGCGCTTCCCCTGCGCTACGCCCCGACTTTTCTTGGAATATTATACCATAAATTATCTATTTTTTAACAGTTAAAAGATGGTAAATTTCTTCAAGAAATCTTGATGGTTCCTGATAACGGCTATATCTCTTGGCAGCATAAGATAAGTAAAGCTTCTCTTTTGCTCTGGTTATTCCCACGTAACATAATCTTCTCTCTTCTTGTATCTCTTCCTTTGTGGTCGCATTATAATGAGGTAATATTCCTTCTTCCATACCTACCAAGAAAACTACCTCAAATTCCAGACCTTTTACACTATGAAGAGTTATCAGCGATACCTTACCTTCTTCTAAAGTACTTTCAAGCTTGCTATTAGTTAGACTTAAATGAGTTAAGAACTCTCCCAAAGTATCTTGGGCTTTACCTGAAAAATTATCTGCAAAATCCATAAGTTCCATTAAATTTTCCATTCTATTTTCTAATTCTTTTTTCTCCTGGTTCTCAAATTCCGACAAGTAATTTGTCTTGTTAATAATTGTAGAAATTAGATCCCTTAAAGTTAGACTATCTTTTAACGCTAAAAGGTAAGTCCAAAGCTCATAAAAAGATTTGACTTCTTTTTTAATTTTTGAAACTTCTTTCACAGCCTCTAACAGAGAATAGCCCTTATTATAATATTCCCTTATCATGTTAAACGTAGCATCTCCTATTCCCCTACGTGGAACATTGATTATTCTCTTCATACTCACTATATCATTAGGGTTATATATAACATTCAAATAAGCAACTATATCCTTTACTTCTTTCCTATCAAAAAAACTCATTCCTCCTATAACTTTATAGGGTATATTATTCCTTATTAATGCCTCCTCAAAGGATCTTGACTGTCGATTAGTTCTATATAGAACAGCTATCTCAGACCATCTTCTACCTTTTGCCACCTCAAGTTTTATCTGACGTGCAACGAAGTTAGCCTCATCTTCCTCATTTAATGCTCTAAAAAGTACAGGGTAAGTACCATCTTTTTTGTCACTCCAAAGTTCTTTTGGATATCTTTTATCATTGTTAGCAATAAGTACATTTGCAATTTCAAGAATCTGTTGGGTTGATCTATAATTCTTTGTCAAAAAAATAACTCTTAAATTCTTAAAATCCTTCTCAAGTCTAAAGATATTTTGATAATCCGCTCCTCTAAAGCTATATATACTTTGGTCATCATCTCCTACTACAGAAAATTTTTGCTTATCAAGAACAATAATTTTAAATAACTCATACTGAGCCTTATTAGTGTCTTGATATTCGTCTACTAGTACATATTCTATCTTATCTTGTAAAAAGCCACATATAGCCGGTTTCTCCTGCAATAACCTAATGGAATATAAAAGCAGATCAGCAAAATCCAAAGCATTATTCCTTCTCAACTCTTTTTCATATCTTTTATAGACTTCTAAAACTATTTCATCAAAAGAATTGGAAATAAGACTGGAAAATTCTTGAGGGGTAATTAATTGATCTTTAAGACGAGATATTTTCTCCTTTATATCTCTTGCATTATAATCTTTAGCTCTATTAAGATCCTTAAGAATATCTTTTATTAAATCCTCTTGATCATTCTCATCGTAAATAACAAAGTAAGGTGATAAACTCCAATATTTTCCAAAATTCTTCAAGAGGTATAGACCAAATCCATGAAAAGTACCCGCCCATACTTTATCGGCATCCTTTGCTCCTAACATGTTATTTATTCTCTTTTTCATCTCTTCTGCGGCTTTATTTGTAAAAGTTAGTGCAACAATATTTTCTGGCTTCGCAATATTATTTTTGATTAGGTAAGCTATCTTATAGGTAATAACCCTGGTCTTTCCAGATCCAGCACCGGCTAAAATTAGAACAGGTCTTTCTATCTCAAGAACAGCCTCTAATTGTTCCTTATTTAGTTCTTTAAGAAAATCCATACTCCTAATCTTTCAATGGTATATCTATCCTAAGAATTGATTTATTATCCTCACTAGACAGTTCTATCTTTATATTATCTGAATCGAAGGTCAAATATTTAGACACTGTATTCATAAGATCCTCTTTCAACTTCTCAACAAGCTGGGGCTCGATTTTAGCCCTGTCATATACTAACACAACTTGAAGCCTTTCTTTTGCAACATCTTTTGAGGTAACCCTCTTTCCCCAAATTGTACTCAGCAACATCTCACCCTCCTCTTACCCTCTAAAGAACTTAAAAATTCTTTCTAAGAACGTCTCGTTTTTCTCAAGTTCATCCCAAGACACATCTTCTCCCAGAAGCCTTTTTACTATGAGACTAAAAGCAAGTCCAGATTTATATTTATCAGCACCATATATTATAGGTTCCCCCTTATTTACACTAATTATCAAATTCTCATCCTCGGGAATAATACCCAAAAGCTCTATAGACAATATCTCCAAAAGATCATCAACACCAAGCATCTCTCCATTTTTTACCATATCAAACCTTACCCTGTTCACTATGAGCCTTGGCTCTCCAAATCCGTTAGCTTCCAATAGGCCAATAACTCTATCAGCATCTCTCACAGAGGAAACCTCTGGGGTAGTAATAACTATAGCCTCATCAGCTCCAGATATAGCAGATCTAAATCCATGTTCAATACCAGCAGGAGAATCTATTAGGACAAAATCAAAGTCTCTCTTTAATTCATTAATAAGAGATCTCATCTGATCTATGCTTACTGCTTCCTTTTCCTTCGTTTGAGCTGCTGGTAAAAGATAAAGATTGTTTAATCTTTTATCTTTTACAAGAGCTTGCCTTAAATTACACCTTCCTTCCACCACATCTACAAGATTATAGACTATTCTATTTTCAAGACCAAGTAATAAATCAAGATTTCTTAGCCCAATATCAGTGTCAACAAGAGCAGTTTTAAACCCCCTCATGGCAAGTCCAGTACCAATATTTGCCACCGCGGTTGTTTTTCCAACGCCACCTTTTCCTGAAGTTATTACAATAGCCTTACCCATCCCTTTTACCCCCTGAATACTTACTTATTTTTATCTCTCCATCCTCCACATAAACCCAATATCCAAATTCATTGTTTTTCTTTTTTAATTTAGAAAGGTCTAGAATATAACCTGCTATCTGTATTTTTTCAGGCTCAAGCTCAAGAGCAAAAATCGTAGCTTTATCGTTATTCTCATATCCAGCCCAGATAGACCCTCTAACTTTTCCTAAAACAAAAACATTCCTGTTACAAATTATCTCTGATCCTGAATTAACGTCACCTATAACAAGTAAGCTATCCTTAACGTTTAAAAGTTTTCCACTTCTTATAGGACCTAAAACTATCTTAGCAGTATTAGAATTGGAAATTTTCAACTTAAAAAGTTCCTTGCTTAACATTATACCATATTTATCGTAGATTTCTTTTCTAAATTCTTGCCAATCTTCTTCTTTTATTTCCTTACCTTGAAAATCCACATATATACTACTACCTTTTAAAAAACTACTCTTTTCTTCTATTTCAGCAATAATTAAACTTCTTATATCATCCCAATTAAGACTTGGATCAAGAACAATTTTTATTCCCTCTTTTAAATCGCCTTTAAAAAATATCTTACTCAATTTTTTATTCCCCCTTGACTATGTATTCTATAACTTTTTTAGCTATAGGTGCTGCCCTACCTCCACCACTCTTGCCATGTTCTACAAACACAGTAACCACATATTGAGGATTCTCCGAAGGGAAAAAACAAGAAAACCAAGCATGACTTTCACCATGAGGATTTTCTGCGGTTCCAGTTTTTCCCGAAATATTAACTCCAGGTATGCGAGTAGCCAAACCCGTCCCTTCATCTACTACTTTTCTCATGCCCTTTTTTAATACAGACCAAGAGCTTGGGCTTATGTTTACTTTTCCTATTAATTCAGGTTTGACGATCTCCTCACTCCCATCTACTCCTATAATCTTAGAGACTAAATGAGGTTTATACAGCATTCCTTCAGTTGCGATAATATTCATCATTGCATGTATCTCTATAGGCGTGACAAGTACATACCCCTGACCAATAGAAAGATTAAGAGTATCACCTGGATACCAAGGTTCCTTTAGTTTCTTCTCTTTCCACTCTCGAGAAGGAATAAAACCCCTTAACTCTCCAGGCAGATCTATTCCTGTCTTAGAATCTAAAAAGAATCTACGGGCATAATCTTCGATAACTCTGTCACCAACCTTTAATCCTACATTAAAAAACACCACATTACAAGATTGAGCAATTCCATCAATGAAATCTAAACGACCATGGCCTCCCTTTTTCCAACATTTAAATACATACTTTCCCATCCAATATTCTCCAGGACAAAAAAACCTATCATCAGGAGAGACTTTTTTATTTTCAAGAGCAGAAAGCGCAACTATCAATTTAAAAATTGAACCAGGCGGATACAGAGAGGATATAGCACGGTTATTTAAGGGATTATCAGGGTTTTTAATCAAATTCTCCCATTCCTTTTTTGTAAACCCCTCAATAAACTTATTAGGATCAAAAGAAGGGTGACTAACGAGAGCCAAAATCTCTCCAGTCCATGGGTTAGAAACAATTATTACTCCCTTTTCTTCTCCTAATGCTTCTTCAGCAACCTTTTGAAGCTCAATATCAATACTTGTTACAATTGATTTACCAGGAACAGGATCTTTTTGTGCAGTAATGATTCTCTTATCCTTAGATACATATAAAGAAACTCCCCTAAACCCCTTTTTTCCTCTTAATACCCTCTCATAACTTGCCTCTAAACCATATTTTCCACTTTTCTCTCCTAAAGAATAATCTGCCTCTTCACTCTCTAATTCTTCCTTGCTAACTTCTCCCATATAACCTAAGACATGAGCTGCAATAGTTCCGTAAGGATAAGACCTATCAAATTCCATATTTATGGTAAAAGAAGGTAAACTATCTCGATTCGCTTCTAATAAAATAATTTCCTTAGGAGTAAGCTTCCTTTTTAATAAATAAGCCGGCACATAGGGAGATATTTTTTCGTATATTTTTTGAATATCCTCGATCTTAATCCCTACTATTTCAGATAATTTACTAATCTTAGCCTTTTCAAATTTATAAGGAGGAATCAAATATAAAGAATAAACTATTTTATTTTCAGCTAAAATGTTATTATTCCTATCATAAATAACACCTCTAGGAGCTGGAAGCACCATTGATTTCAAATAATTTCTTTCAGAAAGATCTGCATAGAAATCTTTATTGTACACCTGCAAATAGAAAAGACGTAATAAGATTAGTATTAATCCCAACTCTATAATTCTTTTAAACACTAATTCTTTGCTCATTTTTGTTCTTCATTAGAATATATCTCAGGAAGTAAGAAATAAAAAGGAATAAAAAACAATAAATTAAAACTCAAGAACTTTAATAAATCCAGCCAATAGTTAAAACCTAATGCATAACCTGTTCTCCAAAATATAAAAGAATAAACACTTAGACTTATTATCAAAAAGAAGGAGGCACTTTTATGGATAGATATAAAACTTCTTCTCCACATGTTTATTATAATCTCTATGATTATCCAGTATAGAATTATACTGATAGTAGAGGCTGAGGAAAGCACCCTCAAAACCAGAATAAATAATAAAGAAATCCCTTGAAAATATATTTTCTTGAAAACTAAAAAAACGAAAAATAATAACAATAAATCAGGTACCACGTTGCCAATCTTAAATTGAGTTTGGAGAATTCCCAACAAAAAAACAAGAATAAAGGTTAGAATCTTAGACAAACCGCAACCCCCTTTATATTTGATACATCTTCGAAAGGTAGTATTCTTATACTAGAAAAAGATAATATTGCCTTCTCCCTAAGATCAGCTATGTAGCCAACTTTTAAGCCATAAGGAATATTATCCTCGGTACCAGAAGTTATCAAAGTATTTCCTTTCTCTATACCATGATCAGAAAAAAGATAAGACATCTCTAAATGGTCATACCCACCCCTCAGTATACCTTGATCTTTAGTTTCTAAAACAGTGACACCGATTATAAAATTAGGATCATAGATGGTTCTTACTACGGAATAATATTTTTCCGTCTTTATAATTCTACCAACCACCTGATCTTTATATAAAACCACCATTCCTACTCTTATTCCATCAGCATATCCTTTATTTATCTTTAACTCCAAGTTCCATTTAACAGGATCCCTACCTACAACATCTGCATAAACTATCTCAATTCTTCTATCAACTAAGTCTTTCAGCCATGGAAGATAATCTTCTCTCTTTTTTATATTCTCTAAAATAAGTTTGAGATTTTGATTTTCTTTATATAAGTTAAGTACTTCTTTTTGCAGATCCGAGATTTCTTTCTGCAAGTTTTCAGTAACAGTAATATAAGATTTAAAATCCTTCCAAAAATCTTCTAAACTGGTAAAAAAATGATTAAAAGAGTACTGTACCCAAAAAGCTAAATTTTCTAAATAACCAGCACCCCATAGAATTATGGACAAAAAAACAAGGAATAAAAATAGTCTCCATATATTCTTATCTTTCTTCATTAATAGTTTTCCGACGCATTAGATAAAAACTTGCTTATACTTCTCAAATTCTTCAATAATCTTTCCTGTACCCTTTTACTACACATAAGAGTGGATCCTCTGCTACTATAGTTGATACACCTATCTGTTCAGAGATATAACTATCTAACCCCCCTCAAAAAGTGCTCCTCCTCCTGCAAGTACTATGCCCTTATCGATTATATCTGCAGCAAGCTCTGGAGGAGTTTTCTCAAGAGTCTCCCTTATAGACTCTACAATAATATCAACAGTATCTTTTAAAGCGTCCCTTATCTCCTCGGATGTAAGCTCAATATTTCTTGGGACACCTGTCAAAAGATCTCTCCCTTTTACTTCCATATAATCCTTATTTTCTTCTCCAAAAGCAACATTACCAAGCTTAATCTTAATTTCCTCAGCAGTACGCTCACCAATAAAAAGATTGTACTTCTTCTTAACATAATGAATTATTGCCTCATCCATTTCGTCCCCTGCAACTTTTATGGATGTACTCACTACTATTCCCCCTAAAGAAATTACTGCTATCTCTGTGGTTCCACCACCTATATCTACAATGATATTTCCTGATGGTTCCCAAATAGGGAGATCTGCTCCAAGAGCACTAGCTATAGGCTCAGTAACTAGCAAAACATCTCTTGCTCCAGCTGAATATGCTGTATCAATAACAGCTCTCCTTTCAACAGGCGTTGTACCCGAAGGAATTCCTATAACCATCCTAGGACTCACTAAAAAATCTCTCTTATTATGTACTTTCTCAATGAAATAACGGATCATTTTTTCTGCTGCATCAAAATCAGCTATTACACCATCTTTTAATGGCCTTATAGTAACTATCTCTTCAGGGGTCCTTCCCAACATCTTTTTTGCCTCTTCCCCTACTGCAACAACTTTCTTGTCACTTCTCCTTATAGCCACCATAGAGGGCTCAAAAGCCACAATTCCCTTTCCCCTTACATATACCACTGTATTAGCAGTTCCAAGATCAATTCCTAAGTCTTTTGAAAAAAGTCCTGATAAAAAATTAAATGCCATAACTCCTCCTTCTTTCCCTTTTAGAATTTGACTAACTATAAAAGGCTATAACCTAACCTATTTAAAAGAGAATTTAATCTTACTAAAGGCAATCCAACTATATTATAGTAATCACCTTCTATTTTTTCAACGAGAAGTGCACCTTTCCCTTGTATTCCATAGGCACCAGCTTTATCCATAGGTTCACCAGTAGCTATATATCTTTCTATTTCTTCCTCAGAGTAATCTCTCATCTTCACCTTACTTCTTACCACCGAAACTAATACTTTATCTTCTGGCGTTTCCATAACAGCAACACCTGAAAAAACAAAATGATACCTACCTCTCAATTTTCTTAAAATTCTCCTAGCATCCTTTTCATTAGTAGGTTTTCCTATTATCTCTCCATCAATAACCACCACTGTATCTGCTCCAATTATTATTGCATTTCTATAATCTTCAGCTACTTTTTGAACCTTCATTATGGCATTCTTTTTTACTACTTCAACAGGAGACCTTTTTTCTCCATTACCCTCTTCTTCAACATTTGGAGAAACAACTTTAAAATCAACACCCATATGCTTTAATAGATCAATTCTTCTTGGCGAATTAGATGCTAATATTATCTCTTTCTTCATCTCTGAAAAGACTTAAATCCCTCCCCTAATACTTCGTGAGCTGGAGAAATCACTACAAAAGCCTTCGGATCACAACTATGAATTATCTCTTTTAATTTGCCAACCTCAGATTGACTTACTACACAATACAAAATTTCCCTATCTTTTTCCAGTATACATACCTTTACCATAAAAAATTGTTACTCCTCTTCCAAGCCCCTTAAGTATTTTTTCACCGATTTCTCTAGGGTTGTCAGAGAAAACTAAAGCCGCTTTCGTATAAGATAGACCCTGTTGCACTAGGTCAATAGCATAACCTTGAATTAAAATTACAAGTAAGGCATAAAGAGCTAAGACAAAATCAAAAATAAAACCAGCAGAAAGAACAATTATACCATCAATAATAAGTAAAGCTTGTCCAAGATTAAGTCCTGTAAAATGAGATAACACTTGAGCCAGTATGTCAGTTCCTCCTGTAGATCCTCCATACTTGAAAACAATTCCAAGCCCAATACCCCCCAATATACCTCCATATACAGTAGCAAGGATAGGATCTTTTACTTGAGGAAGCCCAAAAAGAGTTAAGAGATCAATAAATAAAGAAAGGATCACCGTACCATAGATAGTTTTTATCCCAAAATGAAGCCCCAAAACTTTTACACCAAGCAAAAATATAGGAATATTCAAAAGAAGCATTACAATACCAACAGGGGTTTTGAAAATATGGTATAAAATAATGGCGATACCACTAACTCCACCTCCAACAAGCTTGTTGGGCACCAAGAAGATATCTATACTTAGAGCTATAAGAAAAGCCCCAAAAGAAATTCCTAAGAATTCAATTGTTTTTCTCATAATACTCATACTTAAAATAAAATTTTATAAACTTTATAAGGTTTGGAACTCTATTTAATATCCTTTTTGGATCCTGTAATATCCTATATAACCATTCTAAATTTAATTTCCTTATTATTTCAGGTGCTCTCTTTTTTTTACCGGAGAGAACATCAAAACTCCCTCCAACTCCCATTGCTATTTTAACATTTAATCTATTTTTATATCTATCGATAAAAATCTCTTGCTTAGGGAAACCTAAAGCTACAAACAATATACCTGCTCCTGAGTTATTAACTTCCTCAATAATACTATCTTCTTCCTCCTCCTTAAAATATCCATCCCTATAACCCGCAATCACTAAATTAGGATACCTCAACTTCAACCTATCTACCATACTCTCTACTACTTCCTTCTTTGCCCCTAAAAAGTAAACTGGCACTTTTAAAGTCTCTGCCAAAGTCAAAATTTCAAGCATAGCTTCAATTCCAGGAAATCTTTTTATATTAAATCCCATCTTCTTACTAAGAAGTAAAACTCCAACCCCGTCAGGTAAATTAATTTCAGATCTCATTAGGATCCCTCTAAAATTCTCATCTTCCGTAGCCCTTGCAATCATTTCAGCATTAGGAGTAAAAATACTTATGCACTTATCTCCTACAAAGAACTTTGTAATCTCATTTTTAAATTCTTCTGTACTATCAAAAGCATAAAACCTAATGCCTAATATACTTACAATCTGCATAACACCTCTTCAAAATTAGCAATATCCTCTTTAGCTTTTTCTTTCAGTATCTTCCCTTTTGAGAGCAAATAATCCTTGTAGTCTTTATAATTCTCTTCTATTTCATTAACATAGCACAAAATTTTATCCCATGAAAAGTCCTTAACTATAAATTCCCATCTTATATCATGACAAAAGGCCTCCACCTTTTCATCATAGGATATTGCAATAAAAGGGATACCTAAAAGAACACTCAAAATGCAACTATGAAGCCTCATTCCTATAAACAATCTACAAGAAGAATAATAATCATAAAAATTAGGATCTTGAGGCTCTATCAAGTCAATCTTCTTAAATTTATCCTTTAAAAATTCATAGAATTGTGAGTCTTCTTGCTGGAAAGAAAAAAAATAAAAAGAGTCATATTTTGATATTAAAGTCTCAAGAGTAGAGTTTAGGTTTTCTAAATTTAAATTACCCCATTTTCTAAGATTAATACCTAATATTTTTTTATCTTCTTCTCTACTAGGAAAGGGTATATCTAATAAGAAGGCTAGATCTGTAGAAAGTATTATCTTTTCAGATTTAACTCCTAACTTTTCAAGATAGCTCTTTGAAAAAGTGTCTCTCACATATATTTTCTCTACATTGTTAAGAAAAAATCTCAGGAGAAACCCGTTTATTCTCTTTTTTAAAGGAGAAAAACTTTGACCAATTAAATAAACTTTTTTTTTGAAAAGCAGAGATAAAAAAATAATAAAAAGATAATAGTAAAAAGATTTACTGCTAGTCTTATCTTGAAATATACCTCCTCCTCCACCTATAACCACGTCAGTCCATCTTATTCCTTTCAAAAATTTCGATAGAAAAATTTGTTGAATTCTACAATGTCATCTTTTTGACCTTTGTTTACCTTATTTGTACAAAATTCCAACCTTATGATTTTTTTCCAAAAACAGAAATTAAACTCCTTAAAAGCAGTTCATCACCCAAATTTCCCTCTCCATAATATCCAAAAAGGAGTAACTTTAACATTTTAAGCCTTACTCTTTTTCTTAAACTCACTATAAAGATAAGCTTCTATAAATGGATCTATTTCACCATCAATAACAGCTTGCACATTTCCAATTTCAAGACCTGTTCTGTGGTCTTTAACCAAGGTATAAGGATGGAAAACATAGGATCTTATCTGATTACCCCAGCTTATCTCCTGAACTTCCCCTTTTATAGATGCAATCTTCTCCCTTCTCTTCTTTTCTTCAAGCTCTTCTAATCTTGCTTTTAAAACCCTTAAGGCCATTTCCTTATTAGCGTGTTGAGATCTTTCGTTTTGGCATTGAACTACTATACCCGTTGGAATGTGAGTAATTCTCACCGCTGATTCCACCTTATTCACATGTTGTCCACCCGCTCCTCCAGCTCTAAAAGTCTCTATTTTCAAATCTTCGGGCCTTATTTCAATGGTACTCTCAGGAAGTTCTGGAATTACTTCTACCAAGGCAAAAGATGTATGTCTTCTATGATTAGCATCAAAAGGCGAAATTCTAACTAACCTATGTACCCCTTTTTCACCCTTAAGATAACCGTAGGCTTTGTCTCCTTCAATCAATAAAGTAGCACTCTTTATCCCTGCCTCCTCGCCAGGAGATATATCAAGTATTTTTACCTGATACCCCTTTCTTTCCGCCCACCTTATATACATTCTTAGAAGAATTTCAGTCCAATCCTGAGCATCAGTACCACCTGTTCCTGCATGCAAAGATAAAATAGCATTTGCTTCATCATGAGGATCTTGTAGAATCATCTCAATCTCAAACTCTTTTAAACTATTTTCTACTTCTTTTAATTTTTTTTCAAATTCTTCTTTATATTCATCTCCCTCTTCTAATAGGTCCTTCCACTCCGACAGCTCTTTTATATCAGCCTTTAATTTTTCCCAATTTTCAATTTCCTTTTGAAGTTTATTATATTTAGTAAAAATTGGCTTTACTTTCTCTGCATCATCCCATCTGTGATTAGCAATCTCCATTTCAAGTGCTCTAAGTTCTTTTTTCTTGTCCTCAAGGTCAAAGATACCCCCCTAACTTATTAAATATATCAATTAGTTCTTCGTATTTGGCTATTAACTCATTTATAGATACTACCAATTAAGTTCTCCTCCCTTTTGCTGTAGTTTTACTTTCTTGAGTAGAGATATGAATATTGAATAAGTATCTTATACTCTCCCATTCAAAGCTCTCTACCATATCTTGAAACATTTGATAAGCTTCCTTTTTGTATTCTACCAAAGGATCGTGATGAGCTATAGCTCTGAGTCCAATACCATCTCTTAATGCATCCATATCATTAAGATGTTCTATCCATAATTTATCAATTACATAAAGAAGAACAATTCTCTGTATCTCTTTCCACATTTCTTCTCCAAATTCTTCTTTTTTCCTTTCATATCTCTCTCTTATTTTATTCTCTAATTTTTCCCTTATCTTTTCAGGGTCATCTTCATTAATTATATCTTCCCAATCAAAAGGCAAGAAACCAAAAGTTTCTAAAAACATGTTCTTCCAACTGCTTTTATCTTCTTGATTAAACATAACATTGAAAAATCTATCGAGTACTCTATTCATTATCCTCTGTACAATATCTTCTAGATTTTCCATAAGTAATATTTTTCTTCTCTCTTTATAAACAATATCTCTTTGAGTATTTAGTACATCATCATATTCGAGCAATTGTTTTCTTATTTCAAAATTCATTCTTTCCACTTTTGCTTGGCTATTCTCAATAATCCTAGTAAGAAGCGGTGACTCAATAGGCTGTCCTCTTTCCATTCCTAATCTTTCCATTAAAGCCTTTATCTGATCTCCTCCAAAAAGTCTCAAAAGATCGTCCTCAAGAGAAAGATAAAATCTTGACGAACCTGGATCTCCCTGTCTTCCTGCTCTACCCCTCAACTGATTATCAATTCTTCGACTTTCATGTCTTTCTGTTCCAATCACATGAAGTCCTCCAAGTTCCGCTACTCCTTCTCCCAGAACTATATCTGTACCTCTTCCAGCCATATTGGTAGCAATAGTTACAGCATATTTTTGTCCTGCCTTAGCTATAATCTCAGCCTCTTTCTCATGATACTTAGCATTTAGTACATTATGAGGAATTCCTTTTTTCTTAAGCATCTTGCTCAGCCTTTCAGATTTCTCAATAGAAGTAGTACCAACCAGAACAGGCCTACCTATTTTATACATCTCTTCAATTTCTTTTACCACTGCTTCAAACTTTTCCTCTTCCGTTCTAAAGATAACATCAGGATAATTTATTCTTCTTAGGGGTTTATTAGGAGGTATTACTACCACTTCTAAGCCATATATTTTAACAAATTCTTCTTCTTCCGTAGCAGCTGTACCTGTCATACCCGCAAGTTTTTTATACATTCTAAAGTAGTTTTGGATAGAAATAGTAGCAAGAGTAACATTCTCCTCTCTTATTCTTACTCCTTCCTTTGCCTCTATTGCCTGATGTAATCCATCGCTATATCTTCTTCCAAACATCAATCTGCCCGTAAACTCATCTACAATTATTACCTCACCATCTTTCACAATATAATCTCTATCCCTATGATAAAAATTCAAAGCCTTCAAACACTGAAGAAGAGCATGGGCAAGATCCATATTTTTGAAATCATAAAGATCTTTAACCCCAAGGAATTTCTCAGCCTTTCTCAAACCCTCCTCAGTTAAGGATACAGTCCTTGTTTTTTCATCAGTTGTATAATCTATGTCCTTCTTTAAGTACCTTGCAGCCCTTATAGCAAGCTTATAAATATGACTTTCACCCTTTGCAGGTCCAGATATAATCAAAGGTGTTCTTGCCTCATCTATTAATATACTATCTACCTCATCCACAATAGCATAATTAAGCTCTCTTTGAACAAGTTTGATCAGGAGATAAAGCTATATTATCTCTTAGATAATCAAAACCAAATTCATTATTAGTACCATAGGTAATATCAGCCATATATGCCTTTCTTCTTTCCAAAGTAGGAGTGTCATTCTGCAAAAGGCCTACTTCCAAACCTAAGAATTCATAGATAGGCCCCATCCAATACCTATCTCTTTTAGCCAGATAATCATTTACTGTAACTATGTGAACTCCTTTTCCTTCCAAAGCATTAAGGTAAGCTGGCAGAGTTGCCACTAAAGTTTTTCCTTCTCCTGTCTGCATCTCCGCAATCTTTCCCTGATGAAGTACAATACCTCCCATAAGCTGCACATCAAAATGCCTCATTCCTATGGTTCTCTTAGCCACTTCTCTTACAACCGCGAAAGCCTCAACTAATAGGTCATCCAGACTTTCGCCTCTTTCTAATCTCTGTTTAAATTCGGGTGTTTTTCTCTTTAAATCTTCATCAGATAATTTACTTATCTCAGGCTCTAAGGCGTTAATCCTCTTAACGTATTCTTCTAGTTTTTTCAATGTACGAGCGTTAGAATCAAATAGCTTCGATAAAAAGCCCATTATTCCTCCTCTCCTATGATTAAACCATATTTTCCATCTTTTCTCTTGTACACTACTCCTATTCTGTCTGTCTCTGCATCTCTAAAAATAAAGAAGTCATGGCCTAAGAGTTCCATTTGCAAAATAGCTTCTTCAACATCCATTGGCTTTAATAAAAACCTCTTTACCTTAACTACTTGAGGTTTTTCTTCTACCTCTTTTTCTGCCAAAATTTCTTTAATACTCTCTGCTCTTCTGTCCTTATCTACTAACTTTTCTTTTAATCTCTTTAATTGAGTCTCAAGCTTATCTACTACGAGATCAATACTAGTTCTAAAATCTTGATTGGCTTCTGAAGCTTTTATTATTCTTCCATTAGCCTTTATCGTAACTTCAACTCTATGTCTCTTACTACCGTCTTTCCAATCCTCTTCTGAAAATAAAACCTCGATATTTTCAATATTGTCAAAAAATCTGGATAATCTAGAAAGCTTCTTTTCAGCATATTGCTGAAGATTATCAGTAATGTTAACATTTTTAGACACATAATTTATTTGCATAATAAAACCTCCCTACAAAATTTTTAAATAAGAGCCCTCACAGCTGTAAAAACATAAATCTTATTTAGAGAAAGATTTTCTCTTAAAGTTTTTGCACACTCCTTTAAAGTAGCCCCAGTTGTATAGACATCATCCACCAGAAGTATATTCCCACTAACTTTTTTATCCTCAATTACTCCAAAAGCATTTAAAACATTCTTCTCTCTTTCTCTCAGATTCAAACTCTTCTGAGGTTTTATATCTTTTTTTAGATAAAGTAAAGGTCCGTATGGAATTTTCAAATTTTTACCTAAGAAATGAGCAATATATTCGGACTGATTATATCCTCGATATACTAAAGCCCTATAACTCAGCGGTACATAAGTTATATAATCAATTCTCCACTCTCTTTTTAAGATTTTTTCTTTTCCTATTTGAGAAATAAAATCTGCTAAATAAGGTTTATTCTTAAATTTAAAGGAAGCTATAATCTCTTTCCACATGCCATCATAATAGGCTACAAACTCATAACTATCCCACACTTTTTTCTCTTTACTACAATTATAACAAATTTCTAAACTACCAGTAAGAGGCCTTCCGCACATCCCACAATAATTCTTAGGAAACTTCAACTTTTCAAAACAACTCTTGCACACAAAACCCTCAGAATATTTACCGCAAAATATACATCGTGTCGGAAATAGGATTTCAAAAAGTAGATCTTTTAGAAAAAAACTCATGGATTAAACTCTGAGGGTGGAGTATCAATAAACCCAAAATAATAAAGAAGAATATCTCTTATTCTCTCACTTGCCTTTCCATCACCATAAGGATTTATCGCCTTAGACATTTTTACGTACTCTTCCTTATTAAGAATAAGTCTTCTCACCTCTCTTACAATACTCTCTTTAGAAGTACCTACAATCTTCACAGTTCCTGCTTCTACTGCCTCAGGCCTTTCTGTAACTTCTCTTAAAACAAGCACAGGCTTTCCTAAAGAAGGAGCCTCCTCCTGTAATCCCCCAGAATCCGTTAAGACTAGATAACACTTATCTAAGAGGTATACCATAGTTACATAGTCTACAGGAGGAATCAATATAGCCCTCTTGTTATCTTTAAGGACTGAATATACTTGTTCTCTAACCAAGGGATTGGGATGAACTGGAAAAACCACGTAAAAATCCTCAAATTCCTTCAAAATCTCATCTAAAGCCAGTACAATATTTTTAAGAGGTTCACCCCAATTCTCTCTACGATGGGCTGTAACAAGAATAAATTTTTCGGGAAGATTTTTAACTAAATCTTGAGGTTTTAGTTGATTCATATTCCTATGAACAAAAAGCAACGCATCTATAACAGTATTTCCTGTGATAAATATATTCTCTTTAGGTACCCTCTCATTTATTAAATTATCTTTCGCTCTTTGTGTTGGAGCAAAATGTAAATCAGCAAGAACACCAGTAAGATGTCTATTCATCTCTTCAGGATAAGGCTGATATTTATTATAAGTTCTCAAACCTGCTTCCACATGTCCTATAGGTAACTTTTTATAAAATGCTGCTAAGCTTGCTGCAAAAGTTGTAGTTGTATCACCATGAACAAGAACCATATCAGGAGGATCCTTCTGCCAAATAATATCAAGACCTTGCAGAACCTTTACTGTGATGTGAGTAAGAGTTTGTTTCTCTTGCATAATATTCAAATCATAATCACTTTTTAAACCAAATATCTCAATTACCTGATCTAAAAGCTCTCTATGCTGAGCTGTAAGTATAATTTGCAAATCAAAGAATTCTGATTCCTTTATGATCTTTGCAACAGGAGCCATCTTTATAGCTTCAGGTCTTGTACCAAATACAAGAGAAATTTTCTTCTTCATAGTCTTTTCTCTAAAGAATATTTCTTATAATATCCTATGATCTTATAAATTAACCTTGCTGCCATATAATCCGGATATATAAGTNCAGGAATTGGAGAAAACTCTACCAGATCAATCCCTATGACTTTTTTATTTTTGAAAACTTCTCTTAGCAATGAAAGAACTTGATACCAAGAAAGACCACCTGGCTCTGGTGTACCTACTGCAGGCATTTCAGCAGGATTAAACACATCAAAATCGAGAGTTATATAAACTTCATCCTTCAGACTTTTTAAAATATCCTCAATCAAGGTTGTATTAAACCTTTCCTGAAACTTATAATCAAAGTATACCTTTATGTTATCTCTTTCCTTTACATATTTCTTCTCTTCTTCTGACATACTTCTTATACCAACCTGAACTATATCTAATGTCTCTGAGGCTTCTCGCAAAGCACAAGCATGATTATTTTTAGTCCCCTCATATTCATTCCTTAGATCTGAATGGGCATCAAGATGTAATACTGAAAAATGCTTGTATTTCTTATTGTAAGCCCTTAATATTCCCTTAGTAATTGTATGCTCTCCGCCTATAAAAATAGGAAAATGATCGTAATCAATAATGTTAAAAGTAAGTTCTTCTATCTCTTCAAGAACTTTTTCAACATTTCCCAAAGATAATAAAAGATCTGGATAGGTATATATACCAATTTCTGCTGGAATATCATCAAGCTCTTCGTCGTAGAGTTCTAAATTATAAGAAGCAGATAAAATTGCTTGGGGGCCTTCCTTTGTGCCTTTTTTATAAGTAGTTGTTACTTCGAGAGGATAAGAAATAATAAGTACTTTTGCTTTTTCAGGATTGGTAAAAGGAAGGCCCCCAAAAGATGGCAGTGGTCTATATTGTTGCATTCCTTCCTCTTTTAAGGAGATTAATAGGAAATTCTCTACCTCTTACTAATATTTCCCATTCTGTCTTTTCTGCAGATAATTTTTTCTCAATAATTTCTTTAGCAAGGTCAATATTAAAGGTCTTACAGGAGAAGATGTCCACACTTGCATAATTAAGATCTGGCCATGTGTGAATTGCTATATGACTTTCCGCAATTAATACTACACCTGAAATTCCCCAATCCAAAGGATCATCCTCTGGAACATACCTCATAACATATGGAGGCATGATCTTCTGCATACCGATCTGTTCTGGAAGTTCGTCCAGAAGATCATAAATAAATTTTACGTCTTCTAACTTCTCTTTAGGACAACCATATAAATCTAAAACTAAATGCGGTCCTAACATCTCTTCTCCTTACTTCCCCTTTCTTCAAAATTATGTTCAACGCTAAATATAATACAATTAGACCCCTATGTCAATAATTTTGGGAAAAATTTTTATAGATTCTCGACTTCAATAGCAATATCCCTGCGGTAATACATATTCTCAAAACTGATATTGTTAATATTTCTATATACTTTCTCTCTGGCTTCTTTAAAGCTTTCTCCAAGAGCAACCACATTAAGAACTCTTCCGCCAGCAGTAACTAATTTTCCATCCATAACTTTAGTTCCAGCATGAAATATTATTACTTCTTTGCTCTCTCTTATACTAATCTCTTTCCCAACCTCATACTTATCAGGATATCCCTTTGAAGCAATTACCACACACACAGCCTTTTTATCTTTTACCTTCTGATTTCTCCAAACTTCTTCTCTAAAAGAGAGTAAAGAAAAATCTAAAAGTGGTAAAATTACTTGAGCTTCTGGATCCCCAAGTCTCACATTAAACTCTAAAACATAAGGTTCACCATTCACCAAAATAAGCCCACCGTATAAAAATCCCTCATATTTAAAACCCATTTTGTAAATCTCTTCCATAAGAGGTTTAAAAATCTTTTTGTCACATACATTAATAAGTTTCTCATCTATCCAAGGTACAGGAGCGTAAGATCCCATTCCTCCTGTATTTGGTCCAGTATTACCTTCTCCTACTCTCTTATAATCTTGAGCAGGCGGAAGATAATAAATCTTTTCACCTTTGATGGCTGCTATGAGAGAAAATTCCTTACCTTCAAGAAATTTCTCAATAACTACCTTCTTCCCTGCCTCCCCAAGTATTCCTTCATTTAAAAGCTTATTTGCTATATCCAATCCTTCTCCTTCGCTATTTACAATAAACACTCCCTTCCCAGCTGCAAGTCCGTCCGCCTTTATCACCAAGGGATACCTCTCTTTTTTCAAAAATTCTCTTACATCATTAAAATCATCAAAAATTCTAAAATCAGCGGTTGGTATTCCAGCCCTCTTCATAACTTCCTTTGCAAAAGCCTTGCTAGATTCGAATTTTGCCAAATCTTTGATAGGTCCCCATATTTCTAAACCATTTTCTTTGAACTTATCGGCTATCCCTAGGGCAAGAGGTAGTTCAGGCCCTATTATAGTCCAATCTATTTTATTTTCTTTAGCAAACCTTACTATGGACTCAATATCATCAACTCTAAAAGGTATGCACTCAGCAATATCACTTATACCTGGATTACCAGGAATTGCATATATCTTTTCTATGTTCTTATCTTGTGAAAGCTTCCAACAAATAGCATGTTCTCTACCTCCGCTTCCTACAACTAATACTTTCATGTTTTTACCCCCTCTTTTTAAAAACTACTCTTCTTCCAATTATTTCGTATTCTTCTGTTAATACTTTCTTAACTGACTCCACTATAAGCTTATGCTCTTCTTGAAGAATCCTTTCTGCTAAAAGTCTCTGGAGTGTCATCGTCATAAACAGGAACAGCTCTTTGACCAATAATGGGTCCCGAATCTATCCCCTCATCTACAAAATGGACAGTACAACCCGATATTTTAACTCCATACTCCCAGGCCTGTTTTTGCGCCTCAAGCCCAGGAAAAGAAGGAAGGAGTGAAGGATGAATATTTATGATCCTATTAGGAAAAGCCTCAAGCAAAGTTTTTCCTACAATTTTCATATATCCAGCAAGAACTACTAAATCGACCCTAAAACTCTGCAAAATTTCTTTTATCTTTTCTTCATACTCCTTTTTATTTTTATAATTTTCCCTCTCCACTACAAAAACGGGAATATTTTCCCTTTTTGCCCTCTCTATGGCATAAGCAGAAGGATTATTACTTATAACCACAACAACTTCCGCAGGATAATCCTTATCCTTAGAAGCATCAATAAGAGCTTGAAGATTTGACCCTCTTCCTGAAACTAAGACTCCAAGACGCTTTCTTTCCATCTGATTTTCACGCTTCTTTCTCCTTTACTTAATGAACCAATAACATACGCCTTTTCACCTGAATTCCTTAAATCTTCTAAAATCTCGTTCTCTCTTTCCGATACAATAAGTATTAGACCTATTCCCATATTAAACACCTTAAAAGCTTCTTTCCATGCCAAATTTCCTTTTTTAATGAGAAACTTAAAAATCCAAGGAATCTCCCATAAAGAGGGATCAATTTCTGCCTGGATATGCTCAGGCAAAATCCTTGGTAAATTTCCAGGTATTCCTCCACCAGTTATATGAGCTATACCTAAGATATTATCCCTATACTTCTCTAGTAATGGCAGAATAACAGGTGAATATATTTTAGTGGGTTTCAATAGTTCCTCCAGTAAATCATGACCATCTATTTTCTTCCTAAGCGAAATTCTCTTTTTCTTTAAGATATACCTAATCAATGAATACCCATTACTATGTAGCCCTGAGGAAGAAACTCCTATTAAAATATTCCCTTCCTGGATTTTACCCATTTTAGGAAGTAGATTTTCTTCTTCTACAATTCCAACCACAAAACCCGCAAGATCTATCTCCTTACCTTTATACACACCAGGCATTTCTGCAGTTTCCCCTCCAACAAGGCTACAATCAGCCTTTTTACATGCATTGGCAATACTTACAAGAACTTTTTTATATACCTCTGGATCTATCCTGCCTCCTGCAAAATAATCCATAAAAAACAAAGGTTTTGCTCCAGCCGTAAGAATATCATTAACGTTCATTGCCAAAAGATCTTCTCCAATAGTATCCAATTTTTTGTATTTTAGAGCTATCATTAATTTTGTTCCTACTCCATCAGTACTTGCCACAAGAATTGGATTTTCATATTCCTTAAGAGGAATTTTCAGCATACTTGCAAAACTGTTCCAAAAACTAAAAACATAAGGCTTATATGTAGAAACAATAAAATCTTTAACCTCACTAAGAGCTTTTTCTACTTTACTTATACTTACCCCACTCAAACTATAAGTAATACTTTTCCCTTTTCTTTTTTTACTATTTTCTTTCCGAAACATTCTCCACAATATCCCCTTTCTGGAAGAATACTCAAAAGCCCTTCTATACTTAAAAAGGCCACCGAATCAAATCCCAAAATTCTTGAGATCTCCTCAGGAGAGTAGTAATAACTAATCAATTCTTTAGTATTGGGAATATCAACACCATAATAGCAAGGATGAATAAGAGGAGGAGAAGAAAGTCTCAAATGTACCTCTTTTGCACCCTCTTCCCTAAGCTTCTCAGCAAGAATCTTTCCAGTAGTACCTCTAACCAGGGAATCATCCACTAAAACAATTCTCTTTCCCTTAATCAGATCACTGATAAAAAGAAACTTCATTCTAACTCCAGATTCTCTCTCTTTCTGCTTAGGCTGAATAAAAGTTCGCCCTACATAGTGACTTCGCATTAGTAACATCTGAAGAGGGATTCCTGATTCTTCACCATATCCTATTGCTGCAGGAATACCCGAATCAGGCACTGGCACAACCCAGTCTGCATCAACAGGAGCCTCTTTAGCAAGAACTTTTCCCATCTCTTTTCGGTAGTGATATACAGTCTTTCCGTCGTATATGCTATCAGGTCTCGAAAAATAGATGAATTCAAAAAGGCAAAACCGCGAAATATTGCTTTCTGCAAAGATTTCTCTGCTTACTCCTCCATCCTTATCAATATAAATCATTTCTCCAGGCTTTACCTCTACCAATTCGGAAAGAGGATACTCTTTTAGGGCACAAGTCTCTGAAGCAAAGATATAACTTCCATCCTCCAATTTTCCTAAAAAAAGAGGCCTAAATCCGTAAGGATCTCTTATTCCATATACTCCTTCGTGAGATCCTATGACCAAAGAGTAACTACCTTCCACCTTAGAGAGTGCTTCCTTTACTCTTTCTTTTAAATCACTCATCTTAGATTTAGCTATTAAATGTAAAATAACCTCTGTATCAGAGGTGCTCTGAAAAATAACACCCTCTTTCTCTAAACCCCTTCGCAAAGAAACCGCATTTGAAATATGCCCATTGTGAGCAAGAGCAACATATCCATATCTTGGTAAATTTACTAGGAAAGGTTGAATGTTTTCTTTTTCAGTTTTTCCAGAAGTAGAATACCTTACATGTCCTACAGCTATTTTACCCTTCAATTTCTTTAATTTTTCTCCGTTAAAAATCTGAGATACAAGGCCAAAATCTTTATATAAGTAATACTCATTCCCAGAAAAAGTGACAATTCCTGCACTTTCTTGACCTCGATGTTGGAGTTTCAAAAGGCCTCTATATGCTATAAAACTTAGCTTGTACTTTATCCCTAGTTAATACACCTACAACCCCACACTCCTCTTTTAGCTTCATAGATTTCACCTTCTTTGTATAAAATTCATTAATATCCTCTTTAATAAAAGGCTCTATGATGAAATCTTTTTCTACAACCTCTCCCATTTTGTGAGTTTTTAACTCATATTTCTTTATAAATTCCATATATTCATCTTCCCTATCTTTGTTAACCTCAACTATTATCAATCCAGATCCTTCTCCAACCAAGTTATCCAGTTTCTCTGAAGGAAGGCTAACTTCTACCCCTTTATTTCCCCAAAAAGCCATTTCAAGAAGAGCAACCAATATACCACCCTCACTCACATCGTGGGCTGATACAATTATGTCTCTTTCTTTCCTTATTTCCTCCATAAATAACTTTAATTTTCTTTCCCATATAAGATCTACATAGGGTGCTTCTCCTTCTATCTTGTCAAAAACATCTTTTATAAATCTAGAACCTTCTAAAGAGAGCCAAGAAAAGTACACCAATTAAATAAAGACGATTTCCAACAACCTTTAAGCCAGGTTTTATTAGATAACTCAAATCTTCAAGAACCCCAACCATTCCTATAATTGGTGTTGGAAATATCTTCTTTTCTCCTTGGCCATTATAAAAGCTAACATTTCCACTTACGACTGGTATTTCAAGAGTCCTTGAGGCAAGATTTATCCCTTTAACTACTTCCCTAAACTGATAAAAGACTTCAGGCTCATCAGGATCACCAAAATTAAGTCCATCTGTAATTGCTAAAGGTCTACCCCCAACACATAAAATATTCCTACAAGCTTCTGCAACAGCATACATTGCACCTCTTTTAGGGTTAAGATAGCAATATCTTCCGTTTCCATCGGTAACCACTGCAATACCTTTGTTGGTTCCTTTTATTCTTAATACAGAAGCATCACCAAATCCAGGAGGAAGAACTGTGTTAGTTTGCACTGAGTAATCATATTGCCTATATATTTTTTCTTTCAAAGATAGATCATTAATAGCATTATTCATAAATTTCTCTATATGTTCTTTTTTTATTAATGACCTAAGATCAGAGGATAAATTTGGAACCTTATATTCCTTATAAGGAGGGTCAAATATTAAAGATCCATCTACAAGAAGCTCTGTAGGAAGGTCAACCACTTTTTCTCCTTTAAAGTAAACAATAAATTTTTCCTCTTCTATTACTTCTCCTATAATCTCTGCCTCAAGATCCCATTTCTTAAATATACTTATTATCTCTTCTGCTTTCTCTGGCCTTATAACAAGCAGCATCCTCTCCTGAGACTCTGAAAGTAAGATTTCCTCAGCAGTCATATTCTCTTCTCTTTGAGGAACCTTATCCAAATATACCTTTACTCCACTTCTTCCCCTTCTTGCAGATTCTGAAAGACTACTAACAAGTCCAGCAGCACCAAGGTCTTGAATTCCAACTACACCGTCAGTAGAAGCTGCCTCTAAACAAGACTCAATAAGGAGTTTTCCTAAAAATGGGTCCCCAACTTGTACAGAAGGCCTCTTTTTGTGCACCTCATCATCTAACTTTTCAGAAGCAAAACTTGCACCCTGCAAGCCATCTCTTCCCGTTCTTGCTCCCACAAGAAGTAAAAGATTTCCCTTGCCTTCAGCTTTTCCCCTATAAGATTTCTGTTCAGGACCCAATAAACCAACACACATGACGTTAACCAAAGGGTTTGAAGAATAACAATCCTCAAAGACGATTTCTCCACCAACAACAGGAACACCTATACAATTTCCATAAAAACTAATTCCCCCTACAACCCCCTCAAATAGATACTTATTCCTTCCTTTTTCTATAGGACCAAACCTAAGAGAATCCAGTAAAGCTATAGGTCTTGCCCCAATAGCAAGTATATCTCTTACTATTCCTCCCACACCTGTGGCTGCTCCTTGAAAAGGCTCTACCGCAGAGGGATGGTTATGACTTTCTATTTTAAAAACCACCCTATATCCATCACCTAAATTTATTATTCCTGCATTTTCCCCTGGACCCTGTTCTACCCATTCTGCCTTTGTAAGAAAATCTTTTAAATATTTTCTTGAATGCTTATAGCTACAATGTTCGGACCATATAACTGATATCACAGACCATTCCACATCATTAGGTTCTCTACCTAAAAGCTCAATGGCATGTTTTATTTCTTCTTCCTTAAGTCCAAATACACCCATTTTTCTTTTCACTCCTTAAACTTTTTCTAGTAAAGAATAAAAATAAATTTAAGCCTGAAGTACTACCAAGAATCTCTTCTACCAGCCCTCTCAGGATGAGGCATAAGCCCCATCACATTTCCTTTTCTATTTATGATCCCAGCAATATTTTCCACCGATCCATTAGGATTCTCTCCATGATACTTAAGAACTATTTGATTATATTCCTTCAATTCCTCAAGACCTCTATCAGGAATATAATATCTTCCTTCTTTATGCGCTATGGGCATTTTAAGAATTTCTCCCACCCTGTAATTCTTTAAAAACAGAGTATTGTTATTTACTACCTCCAACAAAACTTCTTTACATATAAAGGAGTTAGTCTCATTAGGAAGCATAGCTCCAGGAAGAAGACCAGCTTCAAGAAGAATTTGAAAACCATTACATATACCAAGAACATAACCGCCTCTTTTTGCAAAATCTATTATTTCGTTCATTATGGGAGAAAATCTTGCAATAGCACCTGCTCTTAAGTAATCTCCATAAGAAAAACCTCCTGGAAGAATAATTACCTCCGAATCTTTTAAATCATGTTCTTTATGCCATAAGTAAATTGGATCAATCCCTACAACTTTTAAAGCATGATAAGTATCCATATCACAATTAGTACCTGGAAAAATTACTACTCCTACCCTCATCATTCTTCCACCCTTATGCTAAAATCTTCAGTAACAGGATTCACAAGAAATATTTCACTCATTTTTCTTACTTTACCCACAACCTCTTCTTTATTCTCCCCTAAGATCTCTATCTTGAGTACTTTTCCTATTCTTACGTCTTCTACTTCCCCAAAACCTAAATTATATAAAGCATTCTTAACAGTCTTTCCTTGTGGATCAAATATACCTTCTTTCAGAAATATTTCTAAAATTACCGTCCACTTTTTCACTTTTTAAATCCTCCTTATACAACTTTAACTATCATATATTCCTGACCTTTCAAAAATTACATCAATATTCTTAAGAAAAATTTCAGGAGAAAAACAACGCTCAATCTCTTCTCTACTTAAATATTCCCCTAATACGACTATCCTCTAAAACAATCTCCATAAAATCTCTCTTCTGTTCCATAGCCTTAAAAGCATCTTCTTGTATCCAAACATATGCTACATCTCTTAAAACCCCCTTTTCGGTGAGGGCTAAGAGGACATTCTGAGAATAGTAAATACGATAGTTCATCATCATATTTTCCCTAATTCTTTCCTCATTTACCCTCAAATCTCTAACAATACCAATAAGAAGGTTAAGTATATAATCTGTCAGAGAAGTAGCATCAGGAAATATAACTCTTTCAACCGATGAATGACTTATATCTCTCTCATGCCACAATGGAATGTTTTCTAAGGCTGAACTTATGTACCCTCTTATTACTCTTGACAGACCACAAATTCTCTCAGAAAGAACAGGATTCCTCTTGTGAGGCATAGCAGAAGATCCTTTTTGTTTTTCCCTAAAAGGTTCTTCTAACTCTCCAACTTCCGTTCTTTGAAGATGCCTTATTTCTAAAGCCATCCTCTCACACGTGGAAGCGATCATAGAGAGAGCATAAATAACTTCTGCATGCCGATCTCTTGGTATAACTTGAGTTGCCACAGGCTCTGGTCTAAGACCTAATATTTTACATGTCTTCTTCTTCTACCTTTGGAGACAAATGGGCAAGAGTACCAACAACTCCAGAAAACTTTCCAAAACTAATATTTTCTTTAGCTTTTTTCAACCTCTCTAAATCCCTCTTTAATTCTGCCCACCATCCTAAAAATTTAAAACCTAGAGTTATAGGTTCTGCATGCATTCCATGCGTCCTTCCCATCATTGGAAGATCTTTATACTTTATAGCCTTCTTTTTAACTTCTTCCATCAACTTTATCAGATCATCCTCTATAAAATTCAAAGCCTCAATAATTTGCAAAGAGAAGGCAGTATCCATAACATCAGAAGAGGTTAATCCTTGATGAATATACTCTGAACCCTCACCCACATATTGGGCCACATTAGTAAGAAAAGCTATCATCTCATGGTTATTCTCTTTTTCTATCTCCCTTATCTCCTCAACACTAAACCTTACTCTCTCTTTTATATTTTTCAAAACTTCAAATGGAATTTCTCCTAACCTTGCTCTTGCCTCTAACACTGCTTCTTCTACTTTCCACCATAAAGCATACCTATGTTCGTCTGACCATAAATCTCTCAACTCTTTCCTGCTATACCTTAATAACACTTTTTATACCTCCTTAAAATGAAAGCCCAGGCCTATAGGTTCTCCTTACGAGGGAACCTACCCGCCTGGGCTTTTATCCCTTCGGTGTAGCAAGATTTCACAATCTTGCCCGCTCCGCTTGGATCCTTAGACCCTAAGGAGCGCTTCCGCTCGTAGTCAGGCAATTTACGGTTGCCTGGTAGAGACTCCCGAGCCATATTCCCGGGATTATACGAGACCTCATTCAATTATATTAACTTATCTCTTAAAGTTCAATATTCCTCTATATAATGCTGCCTCACCAAGTTCCTCTTCAATTCTTAAAAGCTGATTATACTTTGCAATTCTATCTGTTCTACTTAGAGATCCTGTCTTTATCTGCCCACTATTTACTGCCACAGAAAGATCTGCTATGAAGGTATCCTCAGTTTCGCCTGATCTATGGGAGATAACAGTCCTATACCCTGCCTGGTGAGCTATTCTTATGGTATCTAATGTTTCAGTAAGAGATCCGATCTGGTTAACTTTTACTAAAATAGCATTAGCTATTCCTTTCTCGATTCCTTCAGCTAAAATCTTGGGATTCGTCACAAAAATATCATCACCTACAAGCTGTACCCTTTTTCCTAACTTGTCCGTTAACTTCTTCCAACCATCCCAGTCTTTTTCCGATAAACCATCTTCAATAGACACAATGGGATATTTATCACAGAGATATTCAAGGAATGAAATCATCTCATCAGAAGTTAATTCTTTTCCTTCAGCTTTCAATATGTATTTACCATTCTCATAAAACTCACTTGCAGCAAGGTCTAAAGCTAATGCAACATCTTTTCCAGGCTCAAAACCTGCCTTTTGTATTGCCTCTACAAGTATTGCAAGAGGATCTTCATTCTTCTCGAGGTAAGGAGCAAAACCTCCCTCGTCACCCACATTAGTATTAAGACCTTTACTTTTAAGTATGCTTTTCAGGGTGTGGAATACCTCAACTGCCCATCTTAAAGACTCTTTAAAAGTAGAGGCAAGAGGAACAATCATGTATTCCTGAAAATCTAATGGGTTATCAGCATGTTTTCCACCATTTATTACATTCATAAGAGGAGTAGGAAGTTCTCTAGCTTGAACTCCCCCAAGATAAAGATATAAAGGTACTCCTAAAGATGCAGCAGCAGCTCTCGCCGTTGCGAGAGAAACAGCAAGGATTGCATTGGCTCCAAGTCTTGATTTATTTTCAGTCCCATCAAGCTCAATCATAGTCTTATCCACGGTATATTGATCGAGGGCTTCAAGCCCTATTAGTTCTTGAGCTATAATTTCATTAATATTCTTTACAGCCTGAAGAACCCCTTTCCCCTTATATCTCTTAGGATCATTATCTCTTAATTCAAGAGCTTCTCTACTGCCAGTAGAAGCTCCAGAAGGTACGATTGCTCTACCAACAGAACCATCTTCTAAATATACTTCTGCTTCTACAGTGGGATTTCCTCGTGAATCTAACACTTCTCTTCCACGAACATCTAAAATCGCAGGCATCTTTACACCTCCTGATTTAGCTTTTTTATTTATCTTTTTAAATGAACTCACAGAAGTATTATAACATTAAAGAAAACTTTATTTTTTAAAATTTCTTTTAAATTTATTTCTATTAAGATAGAATAGAATTAAAACAAAAAAGGTTGAAAGGAGGTTAAAAATGGAATTCATAGCACCAAGCTGGGAAGAGATTTACAATCTATGTCTTGACCTTTCAGATAGGATAAAACAACAAAAATATGAACCTGAAATAATTGTAGGAATAGCAAGAGGTGGGTGGATCCCCGCAAGGATTCTTTCTGATCTCCTTGGCAACTCTTATACTGCAAACTTAAAAATTGACTTTTACAGAGGAGTCGGAGAAACAAAAGATAGGCCAGTAATAACTCAGACCATCTCCACAATAGTAGAAGGTAAAAAAGTATTAATCACCGATGATGTGGCAGATAGTGGAAAGAGTCTTAAAGTAGCCAAAGAACATCTTGAACAGTGTGGTGCCTCACAAGTGAAGATAGCAACTATTTATTATAAACCTTGGTCTATAATAAAACCTGACTTTTATATAAGTGAAACAGAAGCTTGGATAGTCTTTCCCTGGGAAAGAAAAGAATTTGTACAAAAAATGTACGAAAGTTTAAAATCCAAGGGATTAAGCAAAGAAGAAATCTTAAATGAACTTCTCAAAACAAATCTTCCTAAGGATCTCTTAGAAAGATTTCTTAGAGACATTACAGGAGAAGAATTATGAAAAAAGCCTTGGCATCCGGCGGGGTAATAATAAACAAGAGATCTAAAGAAATTTTTCTCCTTAAAAAGAAAAACGGTAATTGGGGTACTTCCAAAAGGTCATGTTGAAGAAGGTGAAAACCCAGAAGAAACAGCTATCAGAGAAGTAAAAGAAGAGACAGGTTTAAATGTAAAAATAATAGATTATATTGGAAAAACCTATTATTTTGCCCCTGCCACCGAAAAACATCCCGAGGAAGAAAAAACTGTAATATGGTTTCTAATGGAAACTGAGGAAGAGCACATTAAGGTAGAGGAAGATACTTTTTTAGAGGGAAGATTTTTTAATTTCCGTGAAGCATATAATTTTCTTACTTTTGATCAAGAAAGAGAAATTCTAAGAAGAGCATATGATTTATATCTCATAAGAAATAAAGAAAAGAAGCTGCATATTCTAATGTTAACCTGGGAATATCCTCCAAGAATTGTAGGAGGACTTAGTAGACATGTTTATGATTTAAGTAAGCACTTAGCAAAACAAAATATAAAAGTGTCTGTGATAACCTGTGAAGCTCCAGATACACCTTTTGAAGAGCATTTTGACAATTTATCCATATATAGAGTACCTGAAAAATTAATAGATTCTTACAATTTTATCTCTTGGATTTATCTTCTTAATATATCTATGATAGTTAAAGCAATGGAAGTAAACAAAAAAGAGCCTATTGATATTATCCATTCTCATGACTGGCTAACAACTTTCTCGGCTTACACTTTAAAGCATACATTAAAAAAACCTTTAATCTCTACTATCCACGCAACAGAATACGGAAGAAACCAGGGCATTTATACCGATGAGCAAAGATTTATCCACAATGTGGAATGGTGGCTTACTTACGAATCTTGGAAAGTTATTGTATGTAGTCTTAATATGAAAGAAGAAGTAAAACATCTATTTAGTTTACCTGAAGATAAGATAATTGTTCTTCCCAATGGAATTGACACTGAAAACTTAAGAACAACTATTGATGTTGAAGAACTAAGAAAGATCTACGCTCCTAATGGGAGAGAAAATTATCCTATTTATTGGACGCATGCATCCTCAAAAAGGTGCTGAATATCTTCTAAGAAGTATTCCTATTGTTCTTCAAAAATTTCAAAATGTAAAATTTATATTTGTGGGAACAGGTCCTCAACTCAACAGCCTAATAGAAGAGTCTAAATACTTAGGTATAAATGAGAGAGTTATTTTTACAGGTTTTATAGATGACAACCTAAGAAATGCCCTATTAAATATTGCAGATATATGTGTATTCCCCAGTATTTATGAGCCTTTTGGAATAGTAGCTTTAGAAGCTATGGCTCTTGGAAAGCCTGTAATAGCAAGTAACCTTGGAGGATTTGCTGAGATAATCGAGGACGGAAAAGATGGTATTCTTTTTGAACCTAGAAATGTCCAAAATCTAGCAGAGAAGATAATCTGGGCTTTGACAAATGAGGATCATATTCAAATTATCAAAAATAATGCCATAAAAAAAGTGAAAGAAAAATACCTCTGGGAGAAAATAGCTGAAGAGACTAAAAATCTATATTTTAAAGTCTATACAGAATATTTAAAAACCGATTGGTAAAGGGGGTATTATTTAATGAGAGCTGTAATAATGGCTGGAGGTGAAGGGACGAGATTAAGACCCCTTACCCTAACTCGCCCTAAACCAATGACTTATATTGTAGGAAAACCCATAATGGAACATATAATTAACCTTCTTTCTGAACAAGGATTTAGAAAGTTAACAGCCACTCTCTATTATCTTCCCGAAATAATACAAGAATATTTCGATGATGGTTCAAATTGGAATGTAAACTTAGACTACTCCATAGAAGAATCCCCCTTAGGAACAGCAGGAAGTGTAAAATATGCCTTAAAAAATAAACCTAAAGATCGCATATTAATAATAAGTGGTGATGCTCTTACTGATTTTAATCTTAGAGAAGCCATAAAATTCCATGAAGAAAATGGAGCTTTAGTTACCATTGTATTAACCAGTGTAGAAAACCCATTAGAGTATGGAGTAGTGATAACAAAGGAAGATGGAAAGATAATAAAATTCCTTGAAAAACCAAGCTGGGGAGAGGTTTTTAGTGACAGTGTAAACACAGGAATATATATTCTTGAACCAGAGGTTTTAGACTATATCCCAGATAACCAACCCTTCGACTTCAGTAAAGATCTATTTCCAATGCTCCTTGAAAAAAACGCCCCCCTATATGGATACCTGGCACAAGGCTATTGGTGTGATATTGGAAATTTAGAACAGTTTTTACAAGCTAACTTTGACGCTTTGAATAAAAAAGTAAAAATCAAAATCCCAGGAAGAGAGATTTTACCTGGCATTTATACCAATGAAGAGGTGGAAATTGCCACCTCAGCTTTTATAAGACCTCCAGTATATATAGGACAATTTACTAAAATCAGTAACAATACTACCATATTAGGACCTACCGTTATTGGGGATTCCGTTTACATAGACAATGAATCAAAACTACAAAGATGTGTAATCTTTAACAATACTTATATAGGTAAAAAGGTTACAATTTATTCCTCTATAATAGGAAGCAAATGCAATATTAAAAACTCTACTAAGATCGAAGAGGGAGTTACCATTGGCGACAATACCAACATTGGAGAAAGAGTATTTATAAACAGTAGGGTAAAAATATGGCCTAATAAAGTCATTGAAACGGGGACTATTGTAAATACTAGCATAATATGGGGTAGCCAATGGAAGAAAACTCTATTTGGATATAGAGGAATTTCAGGCAAGATAAACATAGATATAACGCCAGAGATCGCTACTAAGATTGGTGCTGCCTTTGGAACTATACTTCCTAAAAATTCCTTTGTAGTAATGAGTAGAGACGAAAAGCCTGCTTGCAGAATGATAAAGAGAGCAATTCTCACAGGAATATTATCTACTGGAGTTAACGTCTTCGACATTAGGACCCTACCTATCCCTGTATCTAGATATTCCATAGAAAATCTACATGCTGTTGCTGGAGTACATATAAGGATATCCCCTTATAATTCTGAAAAGATACTAATTGAGTTTTTAGATAAAAAAGGCACAAACATTGACAAAAATACTGAGAGAAAAATAGAGAATATCTTTTTCCGTGAAGATTTTCGAAGAACTTATGCCGAAGATATAGGAGTCATAAGGTTTCCTCCTCACATAATCGAATACTATGTGGAAGGATTACTTAACAAAATAGATTCCTCTCTAATTAGAAAAAGAAAATTTAAAATTGTAATAGATTACCAAGGTAATAGTACATCTCTATTTCTACCAAATATCTTTTCGAGACTCGGGATAGAAAATATAGCACTAAACTTATATGGAGAAGAAACCAAAAAACTTCTAATCCCTGAAGAAGAGGTATTAAAAATAACTCAATCAGTAAGAGCTGATTTTGGAATGGTAATTGACAACGATAGCGAAAGTTTTTCTCTGATAACTAACGAGGGCAAAGTTATATCAAAAGATGACTTAATTGCAGTAATGACCTATCTTGTTCTCAAAAGAGATCCTAAAGCTCAAATCGTAATACCAGTAACTATTTCAAAATCAGTAGAAAAAATAGCTGAAAATTTAGGAGGAAGTATAATACGTAGTAAAACGGCCCCGGCAGAAATAACAAAAACCATATTGAGATCTGAAGCAAAATTTGGTGCAAGTGAAGATGGATTTATCTTCCCCGAATTCCAATTGTCCTTTGACGGTATTTTTGCCTTGATAAAATTTTTAGAATTATCTTCTATAGTCAATGTGCCCATAACTGAAATTGTTGAGAGTATGCCCAGATACTACAAAGTAAGTAGTATAGTAGATTGTTTTTGGGAAAATAAAGGTAAAATAATGAGAAAGCTTATAGAAAGATTCGCCGAAAAACAAATTGAATATATCGATGGAATAAAAATATATTTTGACCATTCTTGGGTATTAATTTTACCGCACCCGGAGGACTCTTCTTTTGTGGTCTATGCAGAATCACCTACTCTTAAAGAATCACAGGATTTATTAGAAGAATTTACAAATATTATTAAAGAACTTAATCTTACTTTAAACTAATTTTAACTTGACATTAAAATATCTAAACTTATCATAAACTAAGGAGAAATTTTTTTAAAGGGAGGTTGAAAAATGCAAAATCTACTCTGGATTGTCCCCATCTCAGGTGTCATTGGCTTTATAGTAGCCTATATTATTGCTCGTGGTATCCTGAAAGAAGAAGAAGGACCAGAGGAAATAAGAAAAATCATGAAAGCAATACAGCAAGGCGCAGATGCATTTCTAAACCGCGAAATTAAAACTGTAGCAATTTTTGTTATCCTTTTTGGAATCTTTATGGCTATAGTTTTACAACCTCTTTTAGGCCTCTCCTTTGTTATAGGTGCTTCTTTCTCAATGCTTACAGGATACATTGGTATGAAAATAGCCACAAGAGCCAATGGTAGAACCACTTATGCAGCAGCCAAATACGGTCCTGGAAAAGCATTAGACATTGCTTTCTCCGGCGGATCTGTTATGGGACTTATGGAAGCAAGTTTAGGAATCTTTGGATCAAGCCTGATTTATCTGATTCTTAGCAGATTCATGCCAGATCCAAGATTAAAACTTGAAATTATCAGTGGATATGCATTAGGAGCAAGCTTCATTGCTCTCTTTGCCCGTGTGGGTGGTGGAATTTATACTAAAGCTGCCGATGTAGGAGCAGACTTAGTAGGTAAAGTAGAAGCAGGAATCCCTGAGGATGACCCAAGGAATCCCGCAGTTATAGCAGATAATGTAGGCGATAACGTGGGAGACGTGGCAGGAATGGGAGCAGACTTATATGAATCTTATGTAGGAGCAATCCATGCAGGAGCAGTGCTGGGATTTGCATATATGGACTTAAAAGGACTATTATTCCCATTCCTTTTAGCAGTGATAGGTTTATATTCATCCATAATTGGTATAATATTCACAAAAGTTTATGCATCAAGAAAGAACGCAGATCCAGCTAGCGCGTTAAGAAATGGGACTTTTCTTGCCGCAGGAATAACCATAATTGGATCTTACTTCCTCTCTCAAAGTTTAGTAGGGAACCTAGGACCTTTCTGGGCATCTCTCATAGGTGTCCTTGCAGGAATTGGAGTAGGATTAATAAGTGAGTACTATACTTCTAATAAACCCATAGAGAGAATAGCTTATGCAAGTACTACAGGACCAGCCACAAACATCATAACTGGACTTGCTGTTGGAATGGAAAGTACATTCTTGACTATAATTGTCCTTGCAATTGGAACTTACCTCGCTTACCTTGCCAATGGTATGTGGGGAATAGCAATAGCTGGTGTTGGAATGCTTGCAACCTTAGGTATTACTCTGTCTGTAGACGCTTATGGCCCTATTGCAGATAATGCATCAGGTATAGCTGAGATGGCCCATCAAGGAGAAAAAGTAAGAGAAATAACAAGTTCTCTTGATGCTTATGGAAACACAACAGCAGCAATGGGAAAGGGCTTTGCAATTGGATCAGCAATACTTACAGCTCTATCCCTATTTGCTGCATTTAAAGAGTGGGCAGGAATAAACTATATTGATGTATCAAAGGCAAGTGTCCTTGCAGGTGCGCTTATAGGAGGAATGTTACCATTCCTATTCTCATCCTTGGCATTAAGAGCTGTAGGAGAAGCTGCAACTCACATGGTAGAAGAGGTAAGAAGACAATTCAGAGAAATTAAAGGTTTACTAGAAGGAAAAGCAGAACCAGATTATGCAAGATGTGTTGATATAAGTACAAGAGGAGCCTTAAAAGCAATGGTTCTACCAAGCTTAATCATGATCCTCTCTCCATTCATAATTGCTTTCCTTCTAGGAAAAGAAGCTCTTGGTGGAATGCTAACCGGTGCAACCATATCAGGTGGTCTTCTTGCTATATTTATGGCAAATTCCGGTGGAGCATGGGACAATGCTAAAAAACTCATAGAACATGGCAAATTTGGTGGAAAAGGATCCGATGCTCACAAAGCAGCAGTAGTAGGAGACACAGTAGGAGATCCATTTAAAGACACAGCTGGTCCTTCTATCAACATCTTGATTAAGCTCATGGCTGTTATCTCCTTAGTTTTCTTACCTATTTTCTTCCATTAGACCAAAATATAATTGAAAGGTGAGGGATTTTTATAGTCCCTCACCTTTTTTTATTTTTTAAGAAAATTGTAAAGCTTGACATAGGACCTGTTTGTAATATACTTAACCTAAGTTAACAGCATTTAAATATTGGAAGGAGGGATAATTTGTTTAAGAAACTTCCATCATTGATAAATTTTCCACAAATGGAAGAAGAGATCCTAAAATTCTGGAAAGACAACGATACCTTTAAAAAGTCTTTAGAGATAAGAAAGGGTTCTCCAAGATTTAACTTTTACGAAGGCCCCCCAACTGCCAATGGAAAACCCCATGCTGGACACGTTTTACCCAGAATATACAAAGATCTTTTCCCTCGATACAAAACCATGAGAGGGTATTACGTACCAAGAAAAGCAGGATGGGATACTCACGGCTTACCTGTAGAATTAGAAGTAGAGAAAGAACTTGGACTTAATAGTAAACAGGATATAGAAAAGTACGGTATAGAGGAATTTAACAAAAAATGCAAAGAAAGCGTATTTAGATATGAGAAAGAATGGAGAAGATTTACAGAAAGAATCGGATTTTGGATAGATATGGACAATCCCTACATTACTCTAAGTAATGATTATATTGAATCTGTTTGGTGGCTTCTTAAAAAAATATGGGAAAAAGGTTTATTGTATAAAGGTTATAAAATTGTACCATGGTGCCCGAGATGTGAAACAGCTCTCTCGGATCACGAAGTAGCTCAAGGCTACAAAGAGACAGAAGATCCATCAATTTTTGTAAAGTTCAAAATTAGAAATCAGGAAAACACATACTTCCTTGCATGGACTACTACTCCATGGACTCTGATCTCTAATGTAGCTCTCGCAGTACACCCTGATGAAGATTACGTAAAAATTAAATACTCTGATGAATACTATATCCTTGCAGAAAAAAGATTACCACACGTATTTGAAGAAGGAAGCTATGAAATAATAGAGAAGAAAAAAGGAAAAGAGCTTGAAAAAACCTATTATGAGCCTTTATTTAGTTTTATCCCTGTAGATAAGGATGCCTATTACGTAGTCTTAGGAGATTTTGTCACGTTAGAAGATGGTACAGGAATAGTACACATTGCTCCGGCCTTTGGAGATGAAGACTTTCAGTTAGGCAAGAAATATGATCTTCCCTTCCTACAACCAGTAGACCAAAACGGGAAATTTATCAAGGATATAACACCTTGGGCAGGAATGTTCATAAAGAATGCAGATCCTTTAATTATTCAAAACTTACAAGAGAGAAATCTTCTATTCAAAGCAGAAAAATATCTTCATAGCTATCCTTTCTGTTGGAGATGTGATACTCCTCTTATATATTATGCAAGAGCATCTTGGTATATTAAAACCACAGCCGTAAAAGAAGATTTGATCAATAACAATAGAAAAATAAACTGGTACCCAGAGCATATAAAAGAAGGAAGATTTGGTAATTGGCTTGCTAATAACATTGATTGGGCTTTATCAAGAGAGAGATATTGGGGGACTCCTCTTCCTATATGGGTATGTGATTCTTGTGGACATCAAGAATGTATTGGAAGTTTTAAAGAATTAGGCATTACAGACACTAAAAATTTTGATCCTCACAAACCCTATATAGATCAAATTACTCTTAAATGCCCTAAATGTGGCGGAACAATGCATAGAGTACCTGAGGTTATTGATTGCTGGTTTGATTCAGGAGCAATGCCTGTAGCTCAATGGCATTATCCCTTCGAAAACGAAGAAGAATTTAAAGCTTCTTTCCCTGCAGACTTTATATGTGAAGCTATAGACCAGACCAGGGGATGGTTTTATAGCGTTACTTGCTATATCGACTCTTGTGTTTAACGAACCTGCTTATAAAAACGTTCTTGTCACAGAACTGGTCCTTGATGAAAAAGGCGAAAAAATGAGCAAACACAAAGGAAACGTAGTAGACCCATGGCTAATATTAAATAAATACGGGGCTGATGCTCTCCGATGGTATATCTTCACCGTAAGCCCTCCATGGGTACCGTTAAGGTTTGCTCCTGATGCCGTAAATGAAGCTTTAAAGAAGTTTTTGTTAACCTTATGGAATACTGTATCATTTTTCTCTATTTATGCTGAAATTGATGGGTATGATCCTAATCAATACTCTGTCTCCCTAAAGGAACTTGAAGATCTATCTGACAAGTGGATAATCTCCCGCTTAAACTCTCTAATTGCTAAAGTAAAAAATGATATGGAAAATTTCAATGCAACTCAAGCAGCAAGAGCAATTCAATCTTTTGTTATTGATGATCTCAGTAATTGGTACATTCGTTTGAATAGAGAAAGATTTTGGAAATCTGAAAAAGATAAAGACAAATGGGCTGCTTATACTGTTACATACACCGTTATAAAAGAACTTACTAAGTTAATAGCTCCATTTATACCATTCACAGCCGAAAAGATTTATCAAGAAGTAATAAGAGTAGCAGAGAAAAACTCTCCTGAAAGTGTCCACTTATGTGATTATCCTAATGAAATAAATGAGCTAATTGACACTACCTTAGAAGAAAACATGGAAATAATAAGAGAAATCGTAACTGCAGGAAGAATGCTAAGAAATCAAGCCAATATAAAGATAAGACAACCACTTTCTAGACTTTGGATTAAAGTTGATCCTAGAATTGAAAAAGATATTGAACTTCTTAAAAAATATGTACAACAAGAACTAAATATTGAAGAGATAATAATAGGAACCCCTGAAAATAGAGATGGTATTATCCATCACAAAGAAGAATTTTTTGAAATTGCTCTTGACACAAGCCTAAGTGAAGAATTACTAAATAAGGGAATCTTAAGAGAGCTGGAGCACAAAGTTCAAATGTTAAGAAAAGAAGCAAAATTAGATTACACTGATAGGATAAAATTCTATTACAAAGGATCCGACAGAATAAAGAATATAATAGAAAATAACAAAGAAGAATTTGCAGAAGAAATATTAGCTGTAGACATAAAAGAAGGTAATATACCTGAGTCAGCCTATAAGAAGAATATCAAGGTATACGACGAAGAAATAACAGTAGGTTTTGAAAAGGCATAGATATGCGTAGGGGGTGATAGGTTCATGTTTAATAAAAGAAGGCTAAACCTGATAACAATTATACTAATAACATTACTACTTTTATCTTTCTCATTTTCTAAAACCTTTCCTATTATTTTAAAAGACGACTTAGGAAGAACCATAGCTATAAAAAAATATCCAGAAAGAATTATATCCCTTGCTCCGTCTTCTACTGAAATTCTATTTGCAATAGGGGCAGGAGATAAAATCGTTGGAGTCACAGATTATTGCAATTATCCTAAAGAAGCTTTAGCTAAGGAAAAAGTAGGAGGATTTAGCAATCCTAACGTAGAAAAGATAATTTCTTTAAATCCAGACCTCATTGTTCTTTATAAGAGTTTCCCCAAAGAAATATTCAACCAGCTTGAAAAGAATCTACCTAATACAAACTTCATTGTATTAGACCCAAAAACCTATGAAGATGTAATGAAAGATATAAACCTTTTAGGAAAAGCTTTAGGAAAAGAAGATGAAGCAAGAAAAGTCTACAACAATATGCTCAAAACTTGGCTAGAAATACAGAAAAAGACCATATCTATAAGAAAATCTCCCAAAGTTCTATTCCTTGTATGGAATGATCCATTTATATCTGTCTCTCCATCTACCTTCTTAGGTGATCTTCTTAGAAAAATTAAGGCTATTAATATTGTTGAAAATAAGGAGCCAGAATATCCTGTATTGAGCGTAGAGTTCATTGTTGCCAAAAATCCCGACATAATAATTATAGGAGAAATGTCAGGTATATCCATAAATTCCATATTAAACCACCCTCTCTTAAAGGAAACCAATGCTGTTAAAAATAAACGAGTTTATACAATAAACGATGATCTTGTGTTTAGACCAGGACCAAGACTTGCAGACGGTCTAAAAGAGCTCTTTAAGTTGATTTATCCTGAGATAAATTAATGAGGTTAAAAATTTCTCTCTTACTTATCTTTTTAATTGTCTTAACACTTTTCTCGATCTATACCGGAGAAACTAAAGATATTCCAGAAGAAGTCCGGGGAAAAATAATAAGAAATATAAGAATTCCCCGGACTCTTCTTTCCATATTTGTAGGAGGAAATCTAAGCCTTGCTGGTGCGATTCTGCAAAGTTTCTTTCATAATCCTCTTGCAGAGCCTCATGTGATTGGACTTTCCTCAGGTGCTCTTTTAGGAGCAACTTTGTACTTTATTCTTTCCGGAAGCACATGGGATATTGACCCATTAATAACACCATGGTTTGCCATTGCAGGATCTCTGATAGTACTTATACTGCTCATTATTTTAAATAGAAAATTTCAGTCATCTTATACACTAATCCTTTTAGGAGTTTCCCTAAATTCTCTGCTTTCGTCCATTATTGCCCTTATAATGTTTCTCAAACAAAAAACCTTTCAAGGAGTTTATTTCTGGCTTCTTGGAGGCTTCAATGGTAAAACATGGGATCACTTTTATTTATTAATTTCTTATTCTATTCTTGGCATTATTTGGGCTTTCATATGGAGAAATAAATTTAATTTGCTTTTTCTTAGCGAAGAAGAAATATACAGTCTCGGTTTCTCTCTAAGAAAATATCAACCCCTCATAATAATATTGCTCTCCCTTCTCATATCTCCATCAGTAGCAGTATCAGGAAGTATCGGCTTTGTTGGGCTCATAGCACCCCATTTAATGAGAACCTGGGAAACTGCCAACTACAAATGGTTAATCCCATCAAGTTTTCTTGCCGGAGCAAATTTACTTCTTGCTTCAGACATTTTATCAAGGATACTTTTTTATCCTACAGAGATTCCTGTAGGAATCATTACCTCCTTTTTAGGAGTACCATTTTTTGTTTATCTACTTCTTAGAAAACGATGATAAAATTTATAAATGTCTTTGCAGGTTACAAAAACAAGACAGTTATAAAAGATTTTTATTGGGAAACCCCTAAAACTGGTTTTATAGGGATCATAGGTCCTAATGGCTCTGGAAAGACCACTTTATTTAGACTATTGATCAAATATATAGAGCCTATCCAAGGAGATATATTAATAGAAGATAAAAACCTAAAATCCATAGGCCAAGAAGAAATAGGGAAAAAAATAGCTTTATTACCCCAAAAACCTTTCTTTGAGGGAAATCTCACAGTAGAAGAATATGTATCTCTCGGAAGATATCCTCATCATCCCCATTGGAGACCTTTGAGTAAAGAAGATATCAACAAAATTAATGAGAGTCTAAATATTACAGATACAATGCATCTTAGGAAGAAAAAATTAGTAGAACTTTCTGGTGGAGAACAACAAAGAGTGTTACTTGCAAGAGTCCTAGCTCAAAACCCCTCTATTTTACTTCTCGATGAGCCTACTAATAACTTAGATCCATATTACCAGATATATTTTTTAGATTTTGCTAAAACACTCAGTTCAAAAATTCTTGTGCTTTCAAGTCTTCATGATATAAATATGGCCTCTGCCTATTCGGACTATATTCTTGTAATAAAAAATGGAAAAATAATATCTTATGGGGAGCCCATTAAAGTCCTTTCACCTGATCTTTTGGAAAATGTATTCCAAGTAAAATACAAAGAAATTAAATTAAATGAAAAAAAATTCTTTGTTCCAATAAATATTACCAATCAGGAAGACTAATCTTTGAAAGTCTTCTGTCAATAAACCAGATTCTTATAATAAGAGCAAATATAGCTCCTAAGATAATATTTGAAAAGGTTAGAAGATAATAGAAGAATGAGATTATTAAAAATATCTTTGTCTCGTTCTTTTTGGAGGAATATATAAAATGCTTGCTTAAAGTTATCTCACCTTTAACACTTCCTGGGTATTCTCTATAGGTCCATATATTACTTATGTAACCAGGAATATCCAGGAAGAAAAAATATAGTGCCATAGTAAATCCTGCGATGATCTCGTACACATCTTTACTAAACCCATAATATTTTGTAAGTACCCATACAAAAAGTAAATACAATATCAATACAATATTTAAAATCCAAAAGCCAAAACTCCTTTTGGGTTTCTCAATTTTCTTTTCCTCTTGCTTTCGCCACGGAGGAACAATCTCTTCATTTCCCTCTACTTTTATATATTTTTTAGCATCCTCCTGATAATATAATTCTTCCTTTCTCTCTAAATATTGCCTAAGGAATATGAAGCAAATTATAACTATGGGAATAAACCAAGGTTGGTATATCAACCCCATCTTCTATACCTCCTTATATCCTATAGACTTCATTTTAATGATTACTTCTTTTGGATTCTCTGAGGTAAATACTGTATTTCCACTAATTAGAATATTTGCTCCTGCTTCCACCACCAGAGGAGCAGTATTAAGATCTATACCTCCATCTACCATAATATCAAGATCAATTCCCTCCTTTAAAGCCATCTCCCTAAGAGTCCTTATCTTTCTCAGGCAAAACGGTAAAAATTCTTGTCCTCCATAACCCGGATTTACAGTCATTATCAATACCATATCTACCTCACCTAAAAGATACTCTATGGTATTTAAAGGTGTTGCAGGGTTTAAAGTAATAAAAGGACGAACCCCATGATCTCTTATATATTTTAAAAGCCTTTGAGGATGATATGTAGCTTCTATATGAAAACCAAGATGATTAGCACCAGCGTCCATAAACATATCAACAAAGTTCTCTGGTCTTTCTACCATTAAGTGTACATTTAAAGAAATATCATATTTACTTCTCAAAGCCCTCACTAAGGCAGGACCATAACTTAAATTGGGAACAAAATGTCCATCCATAACATCAATATGGATTGCATCAGCTAGATCTTTTACAAGCTCTATCGATTTTTCCATGTTAAGAAGATCTCGCCGAAAGAATCGATGGAAAAACTTTTATATTCATCTTACTGGCCCCCCGTATAGATCTCTGTAGTAGAAGAAGTGAAAGTTTGCTCTTGCGATACATAGGAATAAAGAACAATACTTGCACCTTTTTCTATAAAGAAGTCAGACTCGGGTATCTGCCTCACAATATATCCATTTTCTCCGTTAACAACTTCCACCCTTAATCCTAACTTCTCTAGAATATTTCTTGCTTCTCCTGTATCCTTCTGTATTACATTAGGTATCTTAACAATTTGAGGCATATTTATCCACAAAGATATTATGCTTCCAGAAGGTATCTTAGTATTTAGTGGATTTTGATCGAGAATCACTAATGGATCTTTATTTTTATCGATTAGCACTCCTTCTATAACAACCTTAAAGTTGTTTTTAGCTAAAATGTCTGTAGCTTCTTTTAGATCTTTACCACGAACATCAGGAGGAAAAACTAAGTCAGGACTATTATTTATTGTCTTCTGAAAAAAGAAGATCACAAGACCTAAGATAATAAGATTTATAAAAATAAGTCCATAAAGGATTAATTCCTTTATGGAAAGTTTTCTAAATATATTCCATCTTTTCACTTTAATTCCCCCTTACTTTTTAAATATAAAGCCCTAAGTTGTCCACATCCTGCTTTTATTCTACTACCATAAGAAATTCTCAAAGTAACGTTTATACCAGCATCGGAAAGTATTTTTTTAAATTTAAATATGTCTTTTAAATCTGATGTCTCCCAAGGATATTCTGGAACCTTATTCCAGGGAATAAGATTAACATGAACAGGTTTATTTTTTAAAAGCCCTGCTAATTCTATCGCATGCTCTTCTCTATCATTGAAGTTCTTTATCAAAACATATTCAAAAGTTACCCTTCTTCCTGTCTTCTCAGCATAATAAAAAGCACTTTCTAAAAGTTTCTCAATAGGATATTCTTTATTTATTGGTATGATCTTACTTCTCAACTCATTATTCGGAGCATGAAGAGATATGGCAAGCCTTACCTTCAAATCTTCCTCTCCCAATTGATATATCTTGGGAACTATTCCAATAGTAGACAAGGTTATATGCTTAGAACCTATATTAAGTCCCCATTCCCTGTTTATAATCCTTATAGATTTAACAACATTATCATAATTTAAAAGAGGTTCTCCCATACCCATGTAAACCACATTAGAGATTCTATCTCCTTTTTCGAATAATTCCTTCTGAATTAAAATTATTTGTCCTACGATCTCATGAGTGTTTAAGTTTCTCCTTAAACCAACAAGGCCTGTAGCACAAAATTTACACCCTATGGCACAACCCACTTGAACAGAAACGCAAACAGTATTTCTATTTTTATGAGAAATAAGTACTGTCTCAATATTCTCACCATCTTCAAGTTCCAACAGATATTTCTTGGTATTTCCTTCTCCGGTAATCTTGACAACTTTAGGAATATCGAAGGAAAAATATTCTGCAATTTTTTGCCTTAACCCTTTAGGAAGATTTGTCATGCTTGAAGGATTCAGAATTAGCTTCTTATAAACCCAATCAAAAATTTGATCAGCCCTGTAGGATGGCTCACCCCATCCCCTTAAAATATCCCTTATTTCATCTATATCAAAGGATAGTATGTTATTCACGACCTATTAAACTGATAAAAAATCCATCAGTCTTATACTTATATGGAATTACCCTCATTATACCAGGGAATTTTTCTCCTTTGTAAAAAAANTCAATTAATTTGAATTCAGGATTCCTTTCCAAAAAATACAATACTACATTTTCATTTTCGTGCCACGTAATTGTACAAGTACTGTACACCATCCTTCCACCTTTTTTAAGTAATTTTCCTGCTCTTTCAAGCATCTTTATCTGCATCTCAGACAATTTATAGATATCTTCTCTCTTTAACCTCCATTTAATCTCTGGTTTATGACTTATCACTCCCAAACCAGAACATGGAGCATCCAAAAGCACCCTATCAAAAGTTCCATTTAAAGAATCTGGTAAGTTTAAAACATCCTCAGCTAAAGTCTCAATTATTGAAATTCCAAGCCTTTTAGCATTTTCTTCTACTAGTTTTACTCTGTTTTTATTAATATCTACCGAAACAATCTTACCCTTATTATTCATTAACTCCGCAAGATGAGTACTTTTAAGACCTGGAGCAGAACATAAATCGATTACTCTACTTCCTGGCTCTGGATTTAAAATCAGTGCAGGCAACATGGAAGCTTCACTCTGAATTACAAAATAACCATTATGGAATAAATCAGATTTCTCAAAATCAAATCCATCTTCAATTAAGAGAGCTTGGGTTACCAAATTCCCGTCCTTAAATTTTATACCTCTTTCCTTTAGTTTCTCCTTTAAATCCTCTACCGATATCTTCAAAGTATTAACTCTTATGGCGATATTGTGAGCTTTATTTAACCATCCTAAAATTTTTACAGCCTCACCTTTTCCTATATAATCCTGCCATTCCTCAAAGATAAATTCTGGAATTGCATATCGTATATGGAAGGGAATTAAATTCAAATCTAAGTTATTTCTTTCTTTCACCATTCTTCTTGAAACTGCATTTATTAACTTTGCTTCCTTCGGAACCTTCCTTTTGGCTATTTCTACAATTTCATTTACAGCAATAGGCAAAATAGTATCTTTTAAGAAATATATGTGATAAGCAACTAATCTTAAGAGAATCCTACCAAAAAGACTAAGATTATCCCTCTTTACAAATCTTGACCAAATATAATCAAGAGTAGTTTTCCATCGGGTTACACCATAAACAAGCTCTGTGATAAAGTGTTTCTCTTTTAATGATAAATTATAAGAGGGAAGCCTACTTCTCAAAAAGGAGATTTAAATAAGCTTCCCTCTTCTCAAGATCATATAAAATTTCAGCAGCCTTTAATCTTACCTCCATTTAGTCCCTTCTTCTCATATTCGCAAGAACTATCAGACGGAGTAAGTTCAATAATGCCGTAAGAGCAGCAGCAAGGTAAGTAAGTGCAGCTGCATTCAGTACTTTTTTTACTCCCTCAGCTTCTTTTTGAGTTACAAGTCCAAGAGACAATAAAACTTCTTGAGCTCTCTTGCTAGCATTTATCTCTACGGGAAGGGTTATTAAATAAAACAATACTGCCAACGAAAAGGCTAATATACCTATATTCATTAAGCTAGGGCTTCCAAAAATAAAACCTAAGAAAAAGAGTGGAAAAGCAAGATTTGTTCCAATATTAGCTACGGGAACTAAAGATGATCTAAGAGCTAAAGCATAATATCCTGTAGCATGTTGTATGGCATGTCCAATTTCATGAGCAGCAACCCCAAGAGCCGCAACAGAAGGTTCTGAATAGACAGGTTCCGAGAGTCTTAAAACTTTTGTGGTAGGATCATAATGATCAGTTAAAGTTCCAGGAACAGGTTCTATTTTCACATCATTTAGCCCTACACTTTTGAGAATAATCTCTGCAGCCTCTCTTCCAGTAAGCCTACGAGAGTTTGGTATCTCAGAATAATATAGAAAAGTTGATCTTACTTTCATACTCGCATATATGGAAAGAATTAGAGCAGGCAAAAGCAAGATATAAGTAGGATCCCATAAAAAGAACATCAACACTCACCTCCTCATATTGTTTATTTATTCGAATCTCTCTCCTATATTTAGACGGTATCCATTCATAAATTCCAAGAAATTCATTTTCTTTTTACCTTCAGGTTGAAGCTCAAGAAGCCATAATATTCCATTCTCCACTTTAACTCCAATACCTTTCTTCCTGTCTTGTTCAATTATTGTACCATTTATTACATCCTCGTCAAAAAATCTTTTCTCAAAATTAGCTTTAAATACTTTTAAAATCTTACCCCTAAAAAAGGTCATAGCTCCTGGCTCAGGAGAGAGAGCTCTTATTTGGCAACATATTTTTTCTCCATCCATATTCCAATTTATTATTTCCTCTTCTTTTGTCAATTTGGGTGCATAGGATGCTAAAGATTCATCCTGAGGTACTGGAATAAGTTTTCCTTCCTTGATAAGAGGTAAAACCTCAAGTAGCAAGTCCGCTCCTAAATTAGCAAGTTTTATAGAAAGAGTTCCCTTATCATCATCAGGAAGTATAGGAATTTTTTTTATAGCATAAACAGGGCCAGTATCAAGCCCCTTTTCCATCTTCATTATAGATACCCCTGTTTCCTTCTCACAATTCATTAGTGCTCTCTCTATAGGTGCTGCCCCTCTATATTTAGGAAGAATTGAAGCATGAACATTTATTCCTCCGTAAGGAGGAATATTCAAAATATCCTCAGGAATTATTTTTCCATATGAGGCTACAATTAAAGCATCAGGTTTCAAGTCTTTAATAATATTAAAAAACTCTATATTTCCCTTAAGTTTTTCTGGTTGATAAACCGTAATACCTTTATTAATAGCAAATTGCTTCACTGGAGATGGTAATATCTTTTTACCTCTCCCCTTTGGTTTATCAGGTTGAGTCACTATTCCAATTATATTAAGATGATCATAAATTTTTTCTAAAATTATCCTTGAAAACTCAGGCGTTCCAAAGTATATAACTCTCATTTTTCCTCCGTCTTAAGAGGTTCTTCTACAGCCCTATCAAGTATTAACATACCATCAAGATGGTCAACCTCATGCTGAACCACTCTAGCAAGAAGCCCCTTTGCTCTATACTTTTTGGTTCTACCATCTAGATCTTGAGCCTTAAAAACTATCCTTTCAGCCCTTTTTACAGGTACTTCAACTCCAGGTACGCTCAAGCATCCTTCATAGTCTAATTCCTCACCAGACATCTCGATAATCTCTGGATTGATCAGGACAATAGGATTATCTTCGTAATCCACAACAATAATTCTTAAACTTTCCCCAACTTGAGGGGCTGCAAGCCCAACACCATTACAAAATTTCATCGTTTCTATCATATCTCTTGCCAACTCTTTAACTTTCTCATCAATTTTTTCTACCTTCTTGGCTTTAGTTTTTAGAATTGGATCTCCCACTTTTCTTATTTCTCTGATCATGTTCAGTCACCTCATGTTATTATTTCTCTCATATCTATATTAATTATAAATTTCAAATTTGAAAATGGACTTCTATTTTCCTCACATACCTTTTTCAAAAAATCGCTATTTATTAAGTTCTCATTATCTTTTATTATAATCTGATATCTATATTTGTCTCTAACAAAATATGGAAAATATGGTGCAGGACCAAGAATAGCCAGATCCTTAAACTCCTCTTTTATCTTACTAACAATCCTACCTCCCTCATCTAATATCTCTTTCTCATCTATATCTTCAAGAAGTATCTGATGAATTTTTGAGAAAGGAGGATAATTCAGAGATTTTCTATTTAATAACTCTCTATTTAGGAAATTTCCAAAAGAGTTAATTTTCAAAGCTCTTACAACATAGTGAGAAGGATTGTAAGTCCTAATTATCATCTCCCTTCCCTTATAAATACCAATTATTCTCTTTATCATATTAAAAGTCTTTTCAGGACTTGCAAAGTCTGGAATATGTAGAAAATTATCTAAATTGTATATAATCAAAAGCCCAATCTTCTCATCATCAAGCCATGGTTCTATAAGTCTTGTACCTACCACAATATCTGCCCCATAAATTATAGTTTCATCTTGTAACTCCACTTCACTATCAATCCTTAGTACCTTTGCCCTATCATACAAATTAACAAGGTAACGATAAAGTTTTTCAGTACCGATACCACCATATACAAAACTATAACCCTCACACACTGGACACCTTTGAGGAGGCAACATTTCAAAACCACAATAATGACATTTCATGATTTTCTCCTCTAAATGGTATACAAGAGAAGACTTACAGTGAGGACACATAAATATATAACCACAATCTTGGCATTGGATATAGGGAGAATATCCAAGTCTATTTAGTAAAATAAAAACCTTTCTTCTATTTCTCAAATTTTCCTCAATCTTTCTTAAGGAATAAAAATCAAGAATTTCTTGTGTCTTATCTTTTCTCAAATCAATCACAGTAATCTGAGGCCTGTAAAAAAGAGGCTTTCTATAAAGTTCCATCTCTCTATATATGGTTCTATAAAATGAAACTATAGAAGGCGAGCTACTACCTAATACAACAGGTATACCTTCCAATTCTCCTCTTTTTAAGGCTACCACTACACTATCATATCTAGGCTCTTTCTCACGCATATTATAAAACTCGTTCTCCTCCTGATCTACAATTATTACTCCAAGATCCTTAAAAGGTAAAAATAAACCTTTGCTTGTGCTTAAAACTACGGCCTGTTCGGTAGTAGCAACTTTAAAAACGGAATAAGACTGTGCTTCTGTAAGAAAACTATGATAGAAATATATCGAAAATGGTACATATTGAGAAAGAAAATCTCCAAATTGAATTAAACTTTTTATAGTAGGAAATACAAAAAGTATACTCTTCCCTCTTTGATAAAAATGTTTCATTATTTCAAAGTATGTTTTCCATCGTTCATCTCTTGATTCAATAAATAAAAGAATGGGCTTTTTCATTAAATCTAATATCTTTTTATCTATAGTAAAACTTCCCCAAGAGTCCCCCTTTTTCTCACTTAAATATACATGTTTCCTAGGCTTTTTCTCTATCAATTTTATTTCAAACCTCTCTTCAATAGCTCCTTTTTTGAGCAAAGCCTTTATAACACTTTCGGAAACCTTTAAGCTCTTTTTTAGACTTTTTTCTTCCATCTCATTATCAATCAAAGCTAAAAATATCTTTTCCTGTTTTTTAGACATCTCTACTACGGTGTCTCTTGCTTTTAAGTAACGAAGTACTTCTAATTCAACCCCTGAAGGAAATATATAATTGGCAGTTTTATATAAAGAGTTAGAATAATATTCACTTATCCAATTAACAAGCCTTACGAGAGGCTTTGATAGGGGAGGTATATTTTCTAATATACTAAGAATAGGATATACTTCAAATTCAGGATCCTCAATTTCTTCAATATCCCAAATATATCCTAATTTTCTAGATTTTTTTAATGGTACAACAACAGCCTTTCCAATATCAGCCGATTCAGTAAATTCCTCAGGAATTGAATAATACAAGAAATCCTTTTCTGGAATATATGTATCAAAAAGTACTACTTTACTAACTCTCACCACTCTTTCTAATCTTCCGAATCACTTCCCTCTCCATAAGTAATCTTATCTTGTGCTACCTCTTCCATGGCAAGTATTAATGGATCCCTTGCCACAGTTTTTAAAATCTTTAATTCTTCAAAAAGCTGTCTTGCTCTTCTTGATATTACTACTGTTAAAATATACTTATTAGGTATCTTTGAAATAAGAGTATCAATATCTATCTCTTTCATCCTTTGCACCTCCAAAAATATTCAAGAAATATTCTATCTTTTCTTTACATAACCTATGCCTTTCAGCATATATGATGCATCTTACCATATCTACAGCTTCATCTAGATTATCATTCACAATAGCATAATCATAATAAGAAATTTTAGAAATTTCAAGAGGGGCATTCCTTAAACGTAAATTTAAATCTTCTAAACTTTCCGTCTCTCTACTTATAAGCCTTCTTTTCAATTCATTAAAGTCAGGAGGTAATACAAAAATGAGTTTAGCTTCATTATAAATCTTTTTTACATTAACTCCACCCTGTACATCTATTTTTAATATTACATCCATACCCCTTTTAATATAGTCTTCAACCATCTTCTTGGGTGTACCATAAAGATATCCGTGCACCACTGCCCACTCTAAAAACTCACCATTCTCAATCATTTCTTTAAACTTCTTTTCATCCACAAAGAAATAATTTTTGCCATTTTCTTCACTTGGTCTTTTAGGTCTTGTAGTATAAGAGACTGATTTAACAAGATTAGGCACGATCTTTAAAATCCTCTCCAATATAGCATCCTTCCCAACTCCTGACGGTCCTGACAAGACAAAAAGATTTCCCCTAAACATTTAATAACTCTCCTCTTCCTTATCTCCGCCCTCTATTCTTGCCGCGATAGTTTCGGGATGTAAAGCAGACAAAACTATGTGACCACTATCAAGGACTAAAACTGCTCGTGTTTTTCTCCCATAAGTAGCATCTATAAGTTCATTTCTTGTTTTAGCATCAGATAAAAACCTTTTTATTGGTGCAGAATCAGGACTTATAATAGCTACAATACGAGAACTAACTACCATGTTTCCAAAACCTATATTAACAAGTTTCATTTAAAACCCTCTCCTTCCTATTCAACATTTAATATTAACTCGCGAATTTTTTCAAGCTCTTTTTTAATGTCCACAGCATAGAACATAACCAAAGTCTTTGCAGTTTTACTAGAAAGAGTACTGACCTCTCTATGCATTTCTTGCACCATAAACTCAAGAGCCTTTCCTATAGGTTCTTCTTTTTCCATCTCAGTTCTAAATCTTCTTATAAATTCATCTATTCTTATAATTTCTTCATTAATATCTGTCTTCATAAGTAATAGAGCTAATTCTTGATACAATCTATTCTCATCTATTTCTTTAAAACTAAACTCCCTTAATTTTCTTTCCACAAAACCTCTCGCCTCTTTATGCCACAATTCCTCCTCTCTTTTGATAGAAAAAAGTAAAGTCTCGATCTTATCAAGACTACTTTTTAAAGCATTATATATACTTTTACCCTCTTCCTCCCTTACCCTATTAAAATCCTTTATAAGAAGGGTCGCCTCATTCAATAATTTTAATACATCCTCATCATTAAAAACTCTATTCTCCATATAAAAAATCTGAGGATTAGCAAGTATCTCTTTCCAGTCAGAGATATTCTCTTCCTTACCTGTTATTTTTCCGAGCTCATCAAGAATACTATTCAACAAAGAAACATTAAGTTTATAAAGGTTTGAATGATCTTTAAGAATTTTAATGGAAAACAAAATGTATCCTCTCTTAATATGGTTCTTAATTTCTCGGCGTTATATCTTGCTCCATAAAGGAGAGAGAGTCAGGAAGATTTACTCTAATTTCCAAAAATCTATGATTATAGCCTTTTATCTCCAAAAAAAAGTTAAGGCTATTAATAGAGAACTCCCTAAATGCTGAGGCAGTCATGCTCCTCATTGTTATTTATTTTACTTTATATAGAAATATTTGCCAAGTAGAAAAAAACTTATATAATTTACCTATGGGCAAATTATATGTGGTAGCTACCCCAATAGGTAATTTGAAAGACATAACTATCCGAGCTATTGATGTTCTTAAAATGTGTCCTGTAATAGCAGCAGAAGACACAAGACATACCCTCATTCTTCTTAAAGCATATAATATAGAAGATAAAATCTTAATTTCATACCATAAATACAACGAAGAGAAGAGGACTGAGCTTTTCCTTGACTTTTTATTAAACAAGAATATGGACGTTGCTCTTGTATCTGACGCTGGAACTCCATGTATTTCAGACCCAGGATACAAAATAGTAAGAGCAGCAAGAGAAAAAAACATTGAAGTTGTTTCCATACCAGGCCCTTCATCTCTTACAGCTTCTCTTTCAATTTCTGGCCTTCCTACAAACGAATTTCTCTTCATAGGCTTTCTTCCCAAAGAAGAGAACAAAAAACTTGAAAAACTTTTGGAGATTAAGAAAAGTAATATCAAGACTTTTGTGATATATGAATCCCCCAAAAGAATAATTAAATCTCTAAATACCATAAAAGAAGTATTTCCAAACTCCACTATATGCGTATGCCGAGAGCTCACAAAAAAATTCGAAAGAACTTATTATGGAGATATAGAAAAAGTTCTTTTAGAAATAAGTAACGATCCTTATAAAGAAAAGGGCGAATATACAGTGATAGTTTTCTGGCAAAATAATTTGGAGCCTGAAGAAACTTTATCAATAGAAGCGCTCTTAATAGATCAAGTTGTAAAGCACAAAATTTCCTTGAAAGAAGCAGTAAATATAGTAGCTAAAATGTATAATATACCTAAGAAAGAGATTTATAAAAAAAGTATCGAATTAAAAAATAAGTTCAAAGAGGAGGAATTTTAGAATATGAAAATAGCCTTAGATGCTATGGGCGGAGACTACGCACCTCTTGAAACTACAAAAGGAGCATTAGAAGCAATCAAAGAAAGTAATATTACTGTAGTATTAGTAGGCAAAGAAGAGGAATTACAAAAAATCCTAAAAGACTATGAGTATGACAAATCCAGAATAGAAATTGTAAATGCAGAAGAAGTAATAAGAGATGCATGAACATCCTGCCTTTGCAGTAAAAGAAAAGGAAAACTCTTCTATAGTAAAAGCAATAAAACTATTGAAAGAAAGAAAAGTTGATGGGGCAGTATCTGCAGGAAACACAGGAGCAGTAATGAGCAGTGCCTTATTATATTTAGGAAGAATAAAAGGAATTAAAAGGCCAGCCATCTCCACCTTAATTCCTACATTAACCGAGGTTCCATCAATAATTCTTGATATAGGGGCAAATGTGGATTGTAAAAAAGAATATTTAGAACAATTTGCTCTCATGGGGAAAATATATATGGAAGAAGTTTTCAACATAAAAGATCCTAAAATAGCCCTTTTGAACATAGGGGAGGAAGAAGGAAAGGGAAACCAGCTAGCACAAGAGACTTATAATCTTCTTAAAAATAATCCTATCTTTAACTTCATTGGAAATGTGGAAGGGAAAGATCTTTTCAAAGGAATAGCAAATGTTATTGTATGCGATGGGTTTGTAGGAAATATAGCCATCAAAACTGCCGAAGGAGTAGCAGAAACCCTTTTTGAACTTCTTTCTTCAGAAATAAAGAGTTCTCTTTGGAGCACTATACTAGGAATGTTGTTAAAACCTAAATTTAAAAATGTTAAGAAAAAACTTGATTATAGTGAGTTTGGAGGAGCTCCTCTCTTAGGGGTAGATGGAACTGTAATAATCTCTCACGGAAGATCAAAAGCAAAGGCAATAAAAAATGCATTAAAACTTGCGGAGAAAGTGGTAAAATTAGAAATAAATAGAAAAATTTTAGAGGGGTTGAGTAAAATAACAGATAGGGGGGATTAGAAATAAAACCTGAAAGATTTGAAAAAATAATAAATCTCGCTGTAAATTTGGAAGCCTCTGATATCCATTTAAAAGTTGGTACTCCTCCAGCGGTAAGAATAATGAAAGATATTGTCTTTCTAAAAGAAGAGCCTTTAACTCCAGAAGAGGTTGAAAACCTGGCCTTTAGTATAATGCCTCCTTCCGCAAGAGAGGTTTTCTTAAAGAACAAAGAGGTAGATTTTCCATATGAGAAAAAAGGATTAGTAAGATTTAGGGTAAATGTCTATACTCAAAGACAAACTGTAGCTATTTCCATGAGGCTCATAAAATTGAACATTCCTTCTATAGAAGATTTAGGACTTCCTAGCATATTAAAGTCTCTTGTTACCAAAAAAGCAGGATTAATACTAGTTACAGGCCCATCAGGAAGCGGTAAATCCACTACCCTCGCTGCTATGATAGAGTATCTTAACCAAAATGAGAGTTTGAATATAATAACCATTGAGGATCCTATAGAATACGTATTTACTGATAAATTATCTCTAATCTCACAAAGAGAAATAGGTATTGATACAAGCTCTTTCTATTCAGCCCTAAAGATGGCTTTAAGAGAAGACCCTAATATAATAATGGTAGGAGAATTAAGAGATATAGAGAGTGTTTCGGTGGCTCTTCAAGCAGCAGAAACAGGCCACTTAGTGCTCAGTACTCTTCACACTATAGACACAGTTTCTACTATTTCCAGGATCGTAGACATGTTTCCTCCGCATCAACAAAATCAAGTAAGATATCAACTAGCAAGTACTCTGGTTGGTATAATATCTCAAAGATTATTAAAGAGAAAAGACAAAACGGGACTTGTACCTGCATGCGAGGTTCTGATAGGTACATCCACGGTGAGAAAATGGATTAGAGAGAACAAACTTTCAGAAATCCCCAAGATCATAGAAGAAGGAAAGTTAGAAGGCATGCAATCTTTCAATCAAAATCTCTTAGAGCTATATAAAGCTAATATTATAGATGCAAATGAAGCTTTGATGGCAAGCCCCAATCCTTCTGACTTAGAGCTTGCCATCAAAGGAATAATAGCAGGCTAACATATAGCAGCTTCTTTTTTAAGGCTAACTATTTCTTTCATAGTGAGATAGGCCATAAGATAAGATATAATGCTCTCTGCTCCCTGGTTAAGATTAACACCATATTCATTTATACCATCAAAACAACCTCCACTTTCCGTATCAATCATATTTACACCCTTTGAATTTCTTCCATGAAACCACATAAAGGTTTCCTTAGCCTTGTTTACATATCTAATATCTTTAAACTGTTCATAAGCTTCTTTATAAAGAAGGATCATCTCGCTTGCCTCAATAGGCTGTTCATCAAACTCTGCTATTTTTCCTCCTCTTACATACCACCCGTTACATCCAATAGGCTTGAAATATCCATATCTAAATACTATTTTTTCTAAAAATTCCATGCTTTCAATAGCAACATCTTTAAAATCATTATCTCTTAGCATTTTATATGCAACCAAAAGGGAAGAGGGGAAGTATTGCATTACTATAAGCCATTATATCTTCAAACCATCTCCAATCAGTATCACTATTTTCTCTAAACTGCCTTACTAAAGATTTTGCAAGCCAATCAATATATTCTGTAAGACCAAGACTACTCAAAGATATATCTTTATTAGCATAATACAATCCTAAGATTGTGTAAGCCTTACTTCTGGGAGATCTCAATTCTTCTATATATTTCAAAGACCTACTAAGTAACTCTTTGTACAAATTTCTAACCCCCAAAGGAACCTCCTTTGTAGCTATTCCAACCCCTAAACTCCATACCACCCTTCCAAAACAATCTTCCGAACCTTCTTCTTCTAAGAACTTTCTATCATAGGACATAAAATTTCTAAAATTTCCTTTATATGTTTGAGCATTTAAAATGAAAGAACTATATTTATAAATGAGTTCAAGATATCTTTCCTCTCTATATTGTTTATATAACATTGTTGCAACGATAAGTGCCCTTGAATTATCATCAGTAGTATATCCAAAACGTGGATCTGGCACACTAAATTTAGAATGCTGAAGTATACCAGTATCGTCCGTTAATCTAAATAAGTGATCAACTCTGGGGGTAGAGAAGCTCCATTTCTTCCACCCCCTTACTTCTTCATCCTTACCCAATACCACTTCATAGAACATTTCTATATACCTCTCTGCAACCACATTCCACCACATACCTTTTCCATACTCAAAAGCTTTTTTCTCCATCTCTTTCCTTCTTTCCTCGTCTCTTAGTACATCTCTTATTGCCATATAAATTCCATCAGAATCTCTAAAATCCACCAAAATACCCCTTCCATCAGCTAAGAGTTCTTCTGCATATCTATAAGCAGTAGATACTATTACCCTCCCACAAGCTAAAGCATAGCTTAAAGTACCACTAACAGCCTGCTCCTTGTTAAGATATGGTGTCATGTAAATGTCTGATGCCTGTAAATATTTAAGAATTTCCTCCTTAGTTAAATACTTGTTTACAAATATGACATTCTCCTTTACCCCTAACCCCTCAACCATTTTTAATAACTTTTCTCTATAAGATTCTCCCTCATTTCTTATAATTCCAGGATGAGTTCTTCCTAAAATCAGGTAAACCACATTTGGAAATTCATCTTTTAACTTTGCAACTGCCTCAATTCCATACTCAAGTCCCTTACCAGGCCCAATAAGTCCAAAAGTACTTATTACTATCTTACCTTCTAGGCCAAGTTCCTTTTTTAGTTCTTCTCTATCACCATAGTACACATATGGAACCCCATGAGGAATATGAACTATTTTATTTTCTTCAATCTCATAAATATTAGTTAAAAGATCAATAGTATTCTTAGCCATAGTCACAACTTTTTCTGAATACTTGCCAATTTCTCTTAAAATATGTCTCTGCTTTTCGCTTGGATTAGTCAGAACAGTATGAAGCACAGTAGTAAAAGGAATGCTTAAGTTATAAATAAGATCCAAAAGGTACTCTCCACTTTCGCCCCCAAAAATTCCATACTCATGTTGTATTACCAAAAGGTCAATCTCAGAATTATTGAGGTACTTAGAAAGATCAAGGTAATCTTTCTTATTAAATTGATCTATCTCCTTTATTACTTTGTTATCGTAAATATAAGTGTCATCACTTATGGCTATAATTGAAGTATTAACAAAGGGATTATACAAAGGAGCTATTTTATCAATCTCCCTCACGAGATCCTCTGTAAAAGTAGCCAGTCCACATGCTCTGGGAGGATAAGTGCTAAGAAATGCTACATTAATTCTCTCTATTTGCTGTTTTCTCATAGCCATCACCTCCCGTGCAGGTTTTTAAGGGAGTTGAAAATAGCCTTATTGGTGTGAAGACATTATGTTTTATTAATAGATATGATTATTTTATCTATATTAATTATACATATATAAGGGAAACTTGTCAAGTTAAGAATGGTAAAAAGCAGATGTAGAGAAGAAATTACTTTTGCGTCTTTAAGATGTAATCAATATAATCTAAAGCAAGAAGATAACTATAAACTCCAAAACCCGAGATTTGTCCTAAAGAAACAGGAGCTATAACTGACTTATGCCTAAATTCTTCCCGAGCATAAATGTTACTTATATGTACCTCTATAGTTGGCTTTTTAACCGCTGATATAGCGTCTCTTATGGCATAACTGTAATGAGTAAACGCTCCTGCATTTATGATAATATAATCAGATTTTGCTCCTATATCTTGAATCCAATCTACAATTTGACCTTCCCAGTTTGACTGAAGAATAGTTACATCAAAATCCTTTTCTTTAGCTTTTTCATATATCAGTCTATTAAGGTCCTCAAAGCCTATTTCCCCATATATATTAGGCTCTCTAACGCCAAGCAAGTTTAAATTAGGACCATGAATTACAAGAATTTTACATCTTGCCATAAAAATCTAATATCTCCCTTACAATTTGATAAGGAGTCTTACTATCCACATTTATCTTCAAAGTAGCGACCTCTTCATATAAAGGTTTCCTAGAAATCCATAAATCATAAAGTTCATCTTTACCCAAACTCATTAAAGGCCTTTTATCCTTTTCCTCTGCTCTTTCTAATCTATTCATAAAAACCTCAAAACTGCCATCTAAGAAAACAACAAAAGTCTTTTCTTTAAGAAGCTTTCTATTGATCTCTCTTTTAATTATGCCCCCTCCAGTAGAGATTACAATCTTGTTATGTTTTTCTATTAATTCCTCTAAGTAAAAAGATTCCAAATTTCTAAAATATTCTTCTCCGTAATCTGCAAAAATATTTTTTATACTTTTTCCCTCTTTTTTTTCAATATACCCATCAAGATCATAAAAAAAATAATTCAAAAAATTAGCCAATAATAGACCAATAGTTGTTTTACCACTTCCCATGAATCCTACAACGGATATTTTATCCCTTTTCATCTACCAATAAAATACATACCCCAGAGTATGAAAATACTCAGAAGAAAAAAAACTGCTACAATTGTAGCAACTATTCTAATTGTCCTTTCCTTCTTCTCCTTCTTAGATCTTGTTTTTGCCATCTCTACCCCTCCGAATTGTACCCTTCTTTTACATCATAACACTCATTGTAATGAGGACACTTAGAACAACAACCTACCTTATGATTTAGACATTCATTATAATATGGGCAATCTTCGCAACAAAACATAAAAACCTCCTTTTAATCCTCTACCGCATATAGAGGAGCGCTATCATAAGCTACTTTTTCTTCTCTTTCTATTAATTCTCTAATGTGTTTTGGAAGAGAAAACATCATCTTATGCGCTTCTCCATCATAAAACCTCAAATTTTCTAAACCTTTTGCTTTAATTAAATTATTTATATCCTCCTCACTGAAATTCTTTGGATCTATTTTATCACTTGCCCATATAAAACTCCAAATAAAGTCATAGGCTGGTACGTAAGCCTGATAGGATCTTACTATTTTAAATACCCTACGTAAAGTAGAACTCATTGCAGCATGAAAAAATATCTTAAGATGGTGAGTTGTACCTGCCTGCATTACAAATACTCCATCTTCTTTCAAATGCTCCTTTATAATATTATAAAACTCATAAGTGAACAATTTTACGGCAGGACTACCTTCCATAGGCTCTGATAAATCACTTATTATTACATCGTATTTTTCTTCAGCTCTTTCTACAAATTCCCTTGCATCAGTTATGTATAATTTTGTTCTTGGATCTTCAAAAGCTCCCTGATGCCATTCAGGAAGGTATTCCTTCGAGACTTCGACTACCTCACCATCTATATCCACCATTATAGCCTCTTCTACATCTTTATGCCGTAAAACCTCTCTTAATGTAGCTCCTTCTCCTCCTCCCATTATTAATACTTTTTTTCTATTAGAGTTATTCAACAATAAAGCAGGATGCACTAATGCCTCGTGATAAATAAACTCATCTTTCTCACTAGACTGAATTCTTCCATCTAACACGAGACATTTGCCATAAAAGCTACTCTCAATGACCTCTATCTTTTGAAATGGCGAAACACCAGTATAATAAAATCTGCTCACCCCATGCCAATGTATCTCACTAGGATGGTTTTTTTCAATAATCCAATAAGCATCCATTTTTATTTTTCCACCCTTCTCCAAAACTATTTATGCCAGTCAACCTACTGTCTCTTTTACCTCCTTCTTATTTTCCTCTGGCTTATAAGTAAAATTACCAGCTTCTATCGGTAGAATTCCTCTTTTTGCCTCAAAGGTAATAAACTGCTCAGCCTGTAAATAATTATTCAGGTATTCGAAAGCCTTCCAAGGATTTACATGGTCACCACAGGTAAAAAGATCGGCTGCTGCAAATCCGTACTCTGGCCAAGTATGAATTGCAAGATGAGACTCAGATATTACTACTACACCACTCACTCCATAGGGACTAAATTTATGAAATACAACCTCTACTACCTCTGCTCCTGCTTCGATAGCAGCTTTAACCATAATCTCTTTAATCTTTTCTACATCATTTAAAATCTCCCTGTTGCAATTATACATCTCTGCTAAAATATGTCTCCCAAGAGACTTCCCTGTTATTTTCACCTTGGGTCCCGCCTCCTTCCATTTAAGATTTTTACGAATCAAATTTTATCACTAATATAACCTTTTGACAATAATTTTTCTGGAGAAAATAGACAGAAATTGCAATTTTTGAACAATTTTCTTAATATTACTTTATATTTTGCAGTATCTAAAAAATTTTTGCATTTTTTCTTTATTTTTTACCAAGATTAACTCTATATATTGGAGTATAGATGGGTCCCTCTGGAGTCAACTTACTTTCAAAGAGTGTTATACTACTGACTAATACTACTTCTTTATCAAAAAGCAGATCCTTTAAAATTCTAACATCCCTATCCTTGACCCTACCAAGGGTCAGATGAGGCGAAAAAGGTCTATCTTCTTTCCTAAATCCCTTCTTTACTAGCCTTTTTTCAATAAAATCGAAAACCTTTTCTAAACCACCTAACCCCTCTTCTATTCCGATCCACAAAACTCTTGGACTTTTCAAGGAGGGAAAAGCCCCAAACCCCTCAAGAGAAATATAAAAAGGTTCGAAATAATATGAAGTTTCATCTAAGATACCTTTAATATCGTCAATTAGATTTTCTGGTGTTTCCCCGAGGAATTTAATAGTTAAGTGAAAATTTTCTCTCTCAACCCATTTAACATCTCCTAATACCGAATTTTTTAGTTCTTTTTGAAAACTTAAAATATGATCCTTGATGCTATCTTCAAGCTCGATAGCTATAAATAACCTTCTATAAGTTATGTTCTTCTCAGAAGATTTCTTTGCCATATTTATAGAAGTAATAAAAACCTGAATAAAGAGTAAGAACTAAAGATATCATTAGTAGTATATATTTAAAAGGTAAGTCCCACAAATATAACAAAATACTTAAATCTTGAAAAAAGGTCTTCAATTTACCTGATTTTAAAGCTGGAAGAACAATACCCTTTTGGACAAGAGAGAGCCTCAAACCAGTAACCATAAATTCTCTAAAAAGGATTAATATGACAATCCAAGGAGAGAAGTACTTTAACCATACAAAATAAACCAATATTCCTAAAACAAGAATCTTGTCTGCAAGAGGGATCAAGAAATTTACCTAAATCGGAGATTTTATTATATCTCCTTGCTATCTTTCCATCTAAATAATCAGTAAATATGGCAAGAATAAACAATATCCCAGATAAAAAGGCATTTACTTCTATGAGAATAACTATAGGAAATAACATAAAAATTCTTATAATTGTTAAAATGTTAGGCAAATTCATACTAACTCTCCCAAAAGGTCATAAGCTCTATATTTTTTTATTTTCACTCTAACTCTATCTCCTATACTTATAGATCTTGATCCTTCCTTTGGTATCATTATTACCCCATCTACCTCAGGAGCCTCTCGCCAACTTCTACCTATAAAGTATTTACCTTTCTCATTTTCAATTATCACATCAAACTCTCTTCCTAAAAGTTTTGCATTCAGTTTTTTTGAGATCTCTTTCTGAGTACTCATCAATATATCGTATCTTCTTATTTTCTCGTCCTCATCTATTTGGCCATCAAAATTCTTAGATATAGTCCCTTCCTCATTATAATATGTAAAAGCCCCCAATCTATCAAAAGGATAAGCCTTTATAAAAGCTATAAGTTCTTCAAAATTTTCTTCCGTTTCTCCAGGAAAGCCAACCATTACAGTAGTTCTTATTACAGCATCTTCAAAATTCTCCCTTATCGTACTCCAAACCCTTATAATATCATCCTTTTTATAACTTCTATTCATCTTCTTTAATATCTCATCATTTACATGCTGAATAGGAATATCAAAATAAGGAACTACTTTCTCGGAAACTTTTATAAAATTAATAAGGTCCTTGGTTACACGAGAAGGGTAAGAATACAAAATTCTTACATAAAAATCTCCTTTTATATTCTCAATACTTTTCAATAAATCCACAAGAGCAGACTTTCCGTATAAATCTTCTCCATACCGAGTAGTATCTTGAGCAATAAGATTTATCTCTTTAGCACCTTTTTGCACCAATATCTCTACTTCTTTTATAATATCATCTATGCTCCTACTTCTGAGTCTTCCACGAATAAATGGAATGGTACAATAACTACAAAAATTATTACACCCCTCAGAAATTTTTACATAAACCCAGAAATTAGGAGAAATTAAAACTCTGGGCATCTTATGTGTATACATAAAAGAAGAAGCAGGAGAAGAATGGATTTTTCTTTCTCCATTAGAGGTTATTAGAGAAACAAATTTATCATATTCTCCAGGTCCAATAAAAAGATCCACAAAAGGATATCTATCCTCTAACTCTTTCTCAAATCTTTCTACATAACAGCCTGTAACTACAATTTTCAAGTTTTTATTATTCTCCTTATACTCTTTCAAAAAATTAATATTCTCTTCTGCTTCTTGCCATGCTGGTTTTATAAAAGCACAAGTATTCACTAGCACAAGATCTGCCTCTCCAAGATAAGGAGTAAAAGTATAACCAAGCTCTTTTAAAAATCCCATAAGAATTTCCGTATCAACTTGATTCTTTGAACATCCAAGATGTATAATTCCAGCTTTTTTCATGGCACTCTAAGTTTTACAACTTCTCCCTTCTTACCCAAAGTTCCTATATTCTTATCGTTATAATATATCTCAAGCCCACCCGCATTTCCTATATGAAAGTAAAGAGAGGTATAAGTCCAAGTTATAGTATCTCCTCTTTTTAAAATACCTTCATAAATAGTTTTATCTTCGTAGTTAACTCTGAGCCAAACCCTATCTAAGGCTACAACTTTTATAGTATTAGTGAAAGTGTTTGTATTAGTAACGCTAACTTCATTACCAATTTCATCAACCTTACTACTCTCAATAGTCTTAGTATAACTTTCTGGTATATTTATCTCATAAGACGTTATATCTCTGTTTTTAAAATTATTACTCATAACTTCTTTATTATTCAATTTTACTGTTAAAAATACTGTTAGAAATATGATGGATATTACTAGGAAATAAGCTATGTATTTCAAAGAACTCTTTTTAGGCTTAACAAGCTCAGGTGAGCTTTCTTCCTTTTCTAACTGATACTGGGTATTATAAGTCTTAATTATCTCTTCTTCATTAAGACCAAGAAAATTAGAATATTTCCTTAAAATGCCTCTTTTATAAACCTCAGCAAGATTTACCTTATCATATTCATCATCTTCTAAGTGCTTGAGATACCTATAACTTATCTTTAAAAGATTTGCTACCTCTCTTAAAGATAAGCCTTTTTTTTCCCTTTCTTCTCTTAAAATCTCTCCTAAGCTTTTAGACTCTCTAACCATCTTATCTCATCATCTCTTAAAAATCTGATCTCTCCCGGTTTTAAATCACCTAATTTTATCTTTCCTATCTGTACCCTCTTAAGATTCAAAACCTTGTAATTAAAAAGAGCTAACATCCTTCTTATTTGTCTTTTCCATCCTTGATATAAGGTAATTTTTAAAAGAGATATATTTTTTCTTCTATTTTCCCAAATAATTTCAAATCCTGCAGGAAGAGTCCGTCCTTCCTCTAAAATAACACCTTCTCTAAGTTTTTTCAACTCCTCTTCCTTAGGTATGCCATCAATTAATACTTCATATACTTTTGGAATTTTATACCTTGGATGGATAAGTACATTAGCTATCTCGCCATCATTAGTACATAATAAAAGTCCCTCACTATCAAAATCCAACCTTCCCACAGGATAAACCCTAAAAGGGACTTTATCTCTTAAAAGATCTTTTATAGTTCTTCTTCCAAAAGGATCATATAAAGAAGATATATAACCTACAGGCTTGTATAAAGCAATATATATCTTCTTATCAGGTTTAACTATTTTGTTATCTATCTCTACTATATCTTTTTCTGGATCAATCTTAACCCCAAGGGTTCTAATTACTTCTCCGTTTACCTTCACTCTGCCCTCTAAAATAAGTTTTTCTGCCTTTCTTCTTGATGTAACCCCAGCCTTAGCTATAAATTTTTGAAGCCTCTCCATCATTTTTTTAGCTCTTCTTCATCCTCTATAGTGAAATATCTATAAAATTCATCACCAATACCGTATAAAAATGGTCTTCCTATGGTTTCTTTTCTGCCTACAATCTTTATCAATTTCTTCTCTAAAAGAGTACTCAGAACACTATCTACTTTTGCTCCTCTTATAGTTTCTATCTCCACCTTAGTAATGGGCTGATGATAATAAACTATAGCAAGAGTCTCGAGAGCAGCTTTAGATAATCTTTCTCTTTTTCTCGAAGCATATCTCCATAAAACTGGTGCTACCTCAGGAGATGTTGCAAATTCATAAGCACCATTTATTTTATAGAGATTAATACCCTCGATTTTCATATTCCTCTTTTAACTCCTTTAAAACTTCCTCTACCTCATCTACGCTCATCTCTAATAATTTTGCGATTTCCTCAGGATAAAGAGGCTTTTCGGCAATAAATATTAACGCTTCTATTTGTTTCTTAGCTATTAGCCTTATCTCTCTCATAAGTTTTCACCTTGAAGTATATATCTCCTAGGAACTCCTTTTGTTGTAAGATAACTTCATTTTTATTACTCATATCACACAAAACAAGAAAGTAACATATTGCTTCCAGTATGGTTTTTCTTTTAATGAGTTCTGAAAAGCTACCTTCTCTCTTGCTCAAAATCTCTTTATATTTTCCCTCAAAATCAAATTCATAATCGTCCTCAAGATAAGAAAGATCTAAAATAAGGCTATTTTTTCTTTCTAAGAACAGAAGATAAATCTCAGCTATATTTAGTTTTTTCTCAGGGATAAGCTCAATCTCGTCTTTTCTTTCTCTTCTAAATATTAACAAGCTCCTCTCTTCTTTTTCTCTCAAATATTCCGCCACATTTCTCCAAGAATCATCGTAAAAATATAATTCTTCTTCTACCTTTTTTGGTTCTATGTCAACCTCTTTATTAAATACCTTCCTAATTTTTCCTTCTATAAGATCTACAGTTACATCTAAAAAAGATGTTGTTAATTCAAGATCTTTCCATTTCTCTTCTCCTAGAGAAGAATACTGTTCAACAAGATCTTTCAAAGGAAAAACAGATATATCGATCTCCTTCTGTAACAACTCCTTTATTGTAAGAAAGGGATTTACTATCATACTATTTTTATCTTCATAGCCTCCCTAACAAGCTCCATAGTTTTTTGAGCCTCTTCTCTCGCCTTTTTGTTTCCTTCAACAAGGATACTCCAAGTAAGATCTCGATCTTTTGAGTAAATCTTCCTTTTCTCCCTTATAGGTGCTAAAAACTGATTTAATTTCTCTGCAAGCTTCATCTTGCACTCAACACAGCCTATTTGAGCATTTCTACATGCATAATCAATTTCTGAAACCTCTTCCGTTGTTAAAAATCTTGTGATAAGCAAACACTGTACATACCTCAGGATGCCCTGGGTCACTTCTTCTTATCCTTGCAGGATCAGTAATCATACTCCTTACTAATTTTTTCAATTCCTCTTCTTCTGTATCAAGGGGGATAGTATTTCCATAGCTTTTCGACATCTTCCTCCCATCAATTCCTACAAGCTCTGGTACCTCTGAAAGCTTTGCCTGAGGTTCAGGAAATATAGGTGAATAGAAATAATTAAATCTTCTTGCTATTTCTCTAGTAAGCTCCAAATGGGGAAGTTGATCTTCACCTACAGGAACCGTATCTGCCCTATAAATTAATATATCTGCTGCCTGAAGTACAGGATATCCTAAAAATCCATAAGTCATGAGATCTCTTCCTTCAATCTCACGAAGTTGTTCCTTATAGGTGGGGTTTCTTTCAAGCCAGGGAAGAGGAACTATCATGGAAAACAGCAAAAAAAGTTCAGCATGTTCTAATATATCAGATTGTCTAAATATCACAGATTTTTTAGGATCTATACCTACAGCCAGCCAATCACAAATCATATTAAATACATTCTCAACTACTTCTTCGGTCTCACGATAATGAGTGGTCAAAGCATGCCAATCAGCAATCTCAAAAAAACACTCGTAAGTATCTTGAAGCTCTACCCAATTTTTTAATACTCCTAAAAGGTGTCCTAAATGAAGTTTTCCTGTGGGCCTCATTCCACTAAGTATTCTTCCTGTCTTCATTCATCTAAAACCTCCTAACTTATTAGGATCATTTTAACCCTAAAAGATATAAGAATAAGTTCAGAAAAGGACTTATTATTATATATAATCCATTAGTTAATATCAAAACCATAAGTATTAGTACACCATAAAGACTTATAGATTGATAATACCTCCTGTATTTATAAGGAAGAATAGACTCTAATATATGAGAGCCGTCAAGAGGTGGAATAGGAATTAGATTAAATATTCCCAAAAATACATTTAGAATAGCAAGCTCTATACAAAACCTTATAAAACCTAACGGGAGTGGTAAATCAATTCTCCAAAAGATACTTACCAAGAAGGCAAGAATAAAATTAGCAAGAGGTCCCGCAAGAGAAACCAATATGATACTTTTTTCTCCTCTCCTTAGATTATTAAAATTAACAGGAACAGGCTTTGCCCATCCAAACCTAAAAAAGAGAAGCATTAAAAATCCTATGGGATCAATATGAGCTAAAGGATTTAGAGTTAACCTTCCTGAAAGTCTCGGAGTAATGTCACCCTCAATATCCGCCATCTTACCATGGGCAAACTCATGAACAGTTATAGCAATTAATATGGCAACTATTCTCCATAAATAAGTAACTATATCGCTAAATTCCATTCTTTCCTCCTAATTTTATGAAATAATATCTAAAACTATAGGAAGAGGATCTTTCTTTTTATTCCCTATCTTTATTGCCTCTTTAAAAATTTCTTGAGCTTTCTTTAGCCTTTCAACTTCATTAGCATAAAAGGTTACAATAGGCTCGTTCTTTTCTATCTTATCCCCAACCTTCTTATAAAGCCTTATTCCTACTGATAAATCAATTTTATCCTCTTTTTTATCTCTTCCAGCACCAAGAGCCATAACACTTAATGCTACTTTATGAGCATCTATATCTTCTACATATCCTCCCTCAAGAGAGTATATCTCTTTTTGAACCTTAGCATTTAGTAGAGGACTATAATCATCTATTATTTTTACGTCTCCACCTTGAGCTTTGACCATTTCTCTAAACTTCAACAAAGCCTTCCCGCTATTTAAATGTTCTAAAATTTTATCCTTAGCCTCATCCTCATTTTTGTAATCTCCTATCAATTTTAAAGTCTCCACTCCAAGGGTAACTATAAGTTCCTTTAAATCTTTAGGACCTCCTCCCTTAAGAGTTTCAATAGCCTCCACAATCTCAAGAGAATTCCCAACAGCAAAACCTAAAGGCTGATCCATCTGAGAAAGTACTGCTACAATCCTTTTTCCAAAACCCTTTCCAATTCCCACCATTATCTTAGCAAGTTCTCTTGCGGAATTTATATCCTTTATAAAAGCTCCTTTTCCAACCTTAACGTCAAGAATTATTACATCAGATCCACTTGCAATCTTTTTGCTCATAACACTACTTGCTATCAGTGGTATAGAATCTACAGTTCCCGTAACATCTCTCAATGCATATATCTTTTTATCCGCAGGAACCAAATCTTCTGTTTGCCCCACAATAGCAATGCCTATCTCCTTAACCTGTTTTATAAATTCTTCATCTTTCATGCTCGTTTTAAAACCTGGAATAGATTCAAGTTTATCTATGGTCCCCCCTGTATGTCCTAAACTCCTACCAGACATCTTTGCCACAGGATATCCCATAGAAGCAATCAATGGGGCAAAAACCAATGTAGTTTTATCTCCTACTCCACCAGTACTGTGCTTATCTACCTTTATTCCAGGAATACCAGATAAATCTAATACCTTACCAGAATAGGCCATTTTTCTCGTTAAATTGATGGTTTCTTCCAAATTCATGCCCCTGAAGTAAATAGCCATCAAAAGAGCAGACATCTGATAATCTGGTATGTCTCCCTTAACATAACCGTCTACTATAAAACTAATTTCTTCCTCACTTAGAGCCTCACCATTTCTTTTCTTAATAATGATATCTACCATTCTCATACTTATTTCCACCCTTCTTCTATTGTACTTAAAAAACTTTCTCCATGAAGATCATTTTTCACATTAAAGAAATCTGCAAGAGTCTTACCAAGATCAGAAAAGGTACTCCTAATACCTAAAGGAAAAGTACGCTTAAAATTAGGAGAATAAATAAGTAAAGGAACATATTCTCTTGAATGATCTGTACTTGGAGTTGTAGGATCATTTCCATGATCAGCTGTTATTATCAATAAGTCAAAGTCTGAAAGAAGTTTCATTATATCGGGAAGTGCGTCATCAAAATCTTTTAAGGCTTTTCCCATTCCCTCAGGATCATTTCTATGTCCATATAACATGTCAAAATCTACCAAATTTACAAATATTAATCCTTCTCTTAACTTATTCCATGCTTCAAAGATATTTTTTATTCCCTCGCTATTATTATCTTGATGCAAAGATAAAGTTAAACCTCTTCCTGCGAAAAGATCCTCTATTTTTCCTACCCCTATCACATCATAATTATTTTCCTTTAAATAATCCAATAAAGTCGCCTTGAAGGGAGGTAAAGAAAAATCTTTTCTTCTTGGCGTCCTATAAAAATTTCCAGGGGAGCCTGCAAAAGGTCTTGCAATAACCCTTGCTACAGCATGCTCTCCTTGGAGTATATTCCTTGCAATCTCACACATCCTATAGAGTTCCTCTACAGGGATAACCTCTTCATGGGCAGCTATCTGGAAAACACTATCAGCCGAAGTATAGACAATAGGATACCCTGTCTTCATATGATATTCGCCAAGCTCTTTTATGATCTCTGTCCCTGATGCAGGCTTATTCCCAATCACTTTTCTTCCTATGGCTTTTTCAAAAACCTCTATTACCTCTTTAGGAAAGCCATTAGGATAAACTGGAAAGGGTCTGTCAAGAATTAAGCCTACAATCTCCCAATGTCCTGTAGTAGAATCTTTCCCAGGAGAAGCCTCAGTCATTTTACCATAAAAGGCTATTGGATTATCCTCTTTAGGAGTTCCAGGAATCTCTTCAATATTAGAAAGTCCCATTTTACCCATGTTAGGTAAACTAAGTCCACCCAAAGCCTTTGCAGTGTTTACCAAAGTATTGCTTCCTTCATCGTTATACTTCGCAGCATCTGGAAGTTCGCCTATTCCAACTCCATCCAAAACAATTAAAATAGCTCTTTTCATTTAGTATTCCTCCTCATTAAAGGATGCGCCCTCTGATAGACTTCATGAAGTTTGCTAGAAACAATGTGAGTATAAATCTGAGTTGTAGCAATATCCGAATGGCCTAATAATTCTTGTACAATACGTATATCTGCCCCATTAGAAAGAAGATGAGTCGCAAAAGAATGTCTAAAAGTATGCGGACTAACCTTCTTAGGAAGACCTAAAATCTTAGAGTAGGCTTTTATAATAAACCATACACCCTGTCTTGTTATCCTCTCACCCTTTTTGTTTAAGAATAGTGCTTCTTTATCCTTTGGATTAAATAAATGCCTTACAGAGAGATATCTTTTAAGACTTTCTACAGCATAATCTCCTAAAGGGACAATTCTTTCTTTTTCTCCTTTTCCAAAACACCTAACATACTTCTCTTCTAAATCTACATTCTGAATATTTAAAATTAACAAGTTCTGAAACTCTAATACCTGTTGCATAAAAAGTTTCAAGAATTGCCATATTTCTAATACCAAGAGGAGATAAGGGATCAGGGATTTTCAAGAAACTCTCTATTTCTTTAGGATCAAGAACCTCCGGAAGATACATGGGAATTTTAGGAATTAGCATAAAGTTACTATAATTTTTATTTATATAACCCTCTCTCAGGAGGAATTTTATAAAACTTCTTATAGAGGATATCTTTCTTGCAATAGACTTTATCTTGTATTTTTTATATAAAGCTACCAAATACCTCTGCCATTCTTCCCTCTTTAAATTTTTTATATTTATACCTTCTTTCTGAAGGAAATTTATAAAATCCTCTAAATCTCTCCTATAGCTATCAATAGTAGCCGACGACATGTTCTTCTCAAACTTTAAATAAAATAAGAAATCTTCTAATTTATCCTTCATGGCTCTCCCTTATCTTATACAGAATAATCCCCAAAGCTACAGAAACATTTAAAGACTCTACTTTACCATAAGAAGGTATCTTCACAAGCAAATCACAAGATTCTTTAACAATCCGATGTAATCCTTCATCCTCACTTCCCACAACAAGAGCAAGAGGAAATCTATAATTTACTTGGTTATATAAGTTCTCCGTATCAAGATCTGCACCTACTATAAACCATCCCTTTTTCTTTAACTCTCTCAAAAAATTCGCTATATTTGAGACCCTTACCACAGGGATATAGGAAAGAGCACCAGCTGAAGCCTTAAAAGAAGCAGAAGTCACTCCTGCACTTCTTGCTTTAGGTATTACTATCGCTGAAACTCCAGCAAACTCAGAAGTCCTTGCTATAGCCCCTAAATTATGTGGATCTTGAATATGATCTAATACTACAATTACACTCTTGTTATCTAAAGTCTTCTCTATGTCTTCCCATTCTCTGTAAGGAACAGAGGAAATTATTGCAAGAACCCCTTGAGAATTTCCTCCTACCATCTTTTCTATAACACTTCTTTCCACATACTTGATAGGTACACCTTTTTCTTTTGCCAAATTTAATATTTCATTGAATTTATTATCAAAATGAATACCTTTTGCAATATATATTTTGTTTAAAGGAATGTTGCTCTTCAAAGCCTCTAATACAGCATTTTTTCCATAAATCTTATCTTCCATCTTCTTCTCCTTTCCTTATTAAAAACTTACAAGAGCCACAGCAAAAACTGCTATACCTTCTCCTCTTCCAATAAATCCTAATTTCTCATTTGTTGTTGCTTTTACATTCAAAGAACTCTCTGGAATTTCTAAGATTGAAGACAAATTTTTAATAATCTTATCCCTAAATGGTAAAATCTTAGGTTCTTCAGCGATAATAATAGAATCAATATTAATTATATTTACTCCCTTTTCTTCTAATAAATCTTTTACCCTTTTAAGAATTACTACACTAGATATACCCTCCATACTCTTATCATCGTTAGGAAAGAAATAACCTATATCAGGAAGGGCAGACGCTCCTAACAAGGCATCCGCAATAGCATGTATCAAAACATCCCCATCTGAATGACCTTTCAAGCCCTTGTGAAAGGGTATCTTTATACCTCCCAAAAAAAGATCTCTTCCTTCTTGAAATGGATGTACATCGTAACCTAAACCAACTCTAATTTTGAAAGAATTCCCTCCATCCATAATAAGTCATCCTTAGTAGTAATTTTTATATTAAAAGCCTCACCTTCTATCACATAAACAGGAATACCTAATCTCTCTACTAAAGAAGCATCATCGGTTCCTACAAAATCTTCTTCCCTTGCTTTCTCATGAGCCTCTTTAATTATCTCAAAAGGAAACATTTGTGGGGTTTGAATAATCCATAGTTTACTTCTATCTAAAGTTTCCATAATCCTTTTGGTAGTATTATCTACAACCTTTATAGTATCTTTTACAGGAATACCCAAAATGGCAGAAAGACTCTTCTCAGTACAAAATTTTATAAGCTCTTCTACTTTTTTAATCGATACAAAAGGCCTTGCAGCATCATGAATAAGAACATAATCGCAGTAAAAATCAACCGATTTTAATGCATTATATACAGAATCTTGTCTTTCCTCTCCCCCTAAAACTATTTTATAAACTTTTTCTAATTTCCAGTCTTTTATCTTTTCTTTGTAATATTCCAACATTTCATTCCTTACCACAAGAATTATTTTCTCTATGTCTTTTATATCATGCAATTTTCTTATTGAGTGATACAATATAGGCATACCTTTTATATTAATTAGAAGTTTATCTTCTCCAAACCTTTTACTCTTGCCTGCTGCTACAACAATCCCTACTATCTTTTCCAATGCTCTTTCTCCTCTCTTATCCTACCAAAAATGAGTCTCCCTGCAGCTGTCTGAAAAACACTAGTAACAGTAACTTTAACAGTCTGACCAATATATTTCTTACCATTTTCCACTACCACCATAGTACCATCTTCTAAATAACCCACTCCTTGTCCAGGCTCTTTTCCTTCTTTTATTATACTTATCACTATTTCCTCTCCAGGCAGATAAATAGGCTTCAAAGCATTTGCCAGTTCATTAATATTTAAAACTGTTATACCTTCAATCTTTGCAAGCTTATTTAAACCATAATCATTAGTGATAATCTTACCACCCAGAGTCTTAGCAAGCTTAACCAATTTACTATCAACACTTTGCACCTTAGGAAAATCTATATCCACAATAATCACTTGACTACCAAGTTCTCTCCTTATCTGACTTAGATTATCTAAGGCCAAACCTACCTCTATTCTTCTTAAGAGATTCTGAGGAATCAGCAAGCTGTTGGAGCTCTTTGAGAACAAAACGAGGAATAATAATTTTTCCCTCTATAAAATTGGTCTTTAAAACATCCACAATTCTTCCATCTATAATGACACTTGTATCTAGTATTTTCACATAAGGAAAATTTACCAAATCAAAAAACCTAACCTTTCTTGCAAAGCTGATATAAACAATTAATACCAAAAGAGAAAAAACGAAATTAAATATATACCATAAATTTTTGACGTTAGAATAAAAAAGATAAGAAGACAAAATAAAATCCCCTAAAAAAGGAATAAAAGTTACAATTAATAACAATTTCCAATTTTTTCTCATGAATTTTCAGTCCCCCCATAATAATGTAATTAAAAAATAAATCCCCTTAAATCAAAACTTAAAAAGATGAAAGTCTTTGTAATCTAGTCAAAGCTTCTCTAATCTTTTTAGCTCTCACCTCCCCAACCCCTTCAATATTATCCAGATCCTCAAAACTACTCTCCATGATCTTTGATAGATCACCAAAGTAATTAACAATCTTTTCAATAACACTTGAAGGTATGGAAGTAATTCTGTTCAAGATTCTATAGCCCTTCGGTATTACAGTAATTTCCATATCTACTTCTTCCTTCCTATATCCTAATATTTCCCCAGCTATATATGAAAACTCTTGAAAATTTCCTTTAAAATTAATAATCAACTCTTTTAAAATATCTTCAGGATCCTTATTCTTCCTCGAGTAGTCCTTTATCACAAGAATAGTGTCTTCCTTTACTCCGGTAAGTAGAGCCTCAAGCTGAATTTCTATAAGCCTTCCCTCTGTACCAAGCTCAATTAAATAGTTTTCTACCTCTTTTCCTATGGTAAATAACATACAAGCTCTGTGTAAAAAAGACAAGACCTCATATATATTAGCTTGGTTCTCTAACTCCAAAGAATTAAGCCTATTTAAAAGATCATCATAGATATTTCTATACCTTTCCATAGTTTGAAGAGCTTGCGAGGCTTTAGTTAATATCTCCTCCACATCCCTTAAGACATATTTCCAATCATTTTGGAACAAAGTTATAGTATCTTTTCTCTGAGAAACACTAATAACTAAGCAACCAGTTTGCTTAGCAACCCTTTCAGCAGTGGCATGTCGTGCTCCAGTTTCAGAAGAAAAAATATTAGGATCTGGAAGCAATATCACATTAGCAAAAAGAATCTTTTTCCCATCCCTCGAAAGTAGAATAGCTCCATCCATCTTTGATAGTTCGTACAATCTATTAGGAGTAAAGTCTATATCTAAAGGGAACCCTCCGTTCATAAGAGGTTTGAGTTTTTCTATCTCTCCTACCACAATTAATGCTCCTGTCTTAGCCTTTACTATTTGCTCAAGACTCTCTCTCAAAGGAGTACCTGGAGCTACAAATCTTAAAGCCTGCAATGCAAATTTTTTTAATTCCGCCATTCTTCCCCCCAAACTAGTTTTATTCCCTCTTCAATATCCGAAACAGGTAATATATTCATATTATACTCATTTAGTTTAATTTTTTTGTCCTTAGGAATCAATGCTTTAATAAAGCCAAATTTCCTTGCCTCTTTTAATCGTCTTTCTATGTGAGGAACTGTTCTAACCTCCCCCCCAAGACCTATTTCCCCCACAGCAATCATATCCGAAGGAAAAGGCTTATCCATCAATGCAGAAAGAAGAGCAAAAGCAAGTCCTAAATCTACTGCAGGCTCATTAATCTTTATTCCACCTACTACATTTACAAACACATCTTTATCGGTAAAATTAGTACGAAGCTTTTTCTCAAGAATTGCTAACAAAAGAACTAACTTATTAAAATCCACCCCTGAAGCTATTCTTCTTGGATAAGAGGTATTTGTTTTACTTACAAGGGCTTGTAACTCTATCAACAAGGGTTTTGTTCCTTCCATAACAGGAACAATAATAGAACCAGCCACATTAATATTTCTATTTTCAATCATCTTCGCTGAGATATCTTCCACTTCAAAAAGGCCACTTTCTTTCATCTCATAAAGTATAAAATCATTAGTGGGTCCAAATCTATTTTTAACTACTCGTAACACCCTCAAGTCATGATATCTCTCTCCCTCGAGATACAAAACCACATCAACTAAATGCTCTAATATTTTGGGCCCTGCTATATCACCCTCTTTAGTTACATGACCAACTAATATAACAGCCACATTATTTTTTTTAGCAAAATCCACCAGCTTCGAGGTACATTCTCTCACCTGTACCACATTTCCGGGAGAAGTGGGAAACTCTGAGGAATAAATCGTCTGAATAGAATCTACAATTATTAGTGAATAATTAAATTTTTCAAGTTCTGGCAGAATATTTTCTATGTCTCTTTCAGAGACAAAATCAATATCCAATCTGTCTTTTGAGGTTAATCTTTTTAACCTTAAACCAACTTGAGATAAGGATTCCTCTGCTGAAATATATAAAACTCTCGAGCTTTCTTTACTAAGAGATATGGCAAGCTGTAACAACAATGTAGATTTACCAATTCCAGGCTCCCCTGCTAAAAGTGTTACTGATCCCTCTACAATTCCCCCTCCAATAATATAATCAAAACCTGTCAGGCCAGTCTTTAGCCTGACAGGTTCGTAATTTAGAATCTGATCTAATCTATATACTTCTAACTCTTCTTTGTTTACTCTTTTATCTACTTTACCTTTATCCTCAACAATTTCGATAAAGGAATTCCAACTTTGACAGTTAGGACATCTGCCAAGCCATCTTACACTCTCATATCCACATACCTGACATACAAACTTACTCTTTACTTTAGACATTTAAAGACTATGAAGGCTCTTTTGCAAAAGCCAACTTTCTAAAAACTATATTTCCTTTCTTATCAAGTTCTGCTTTTATAACATCTCCTTCTTTGAACTCTCCTTGAAGTATAAATTCTGCCAAAGGATCTTCCATATAGTATTGAATTGTCCTCTTTAGAGGTCTTGCACCATATTGAGGATCATAACCCTTCTCAAGCAAGAACTCTTTGACCTCGTCACTTATTTCTAAATCTAATCTCTTCTCTCTCAATCTCTCTCTAACTGGTTTTAACAGTAGCTCTAAAATCTGCTTTAGATCATCTTTAGTAAGTGGCCTGAAGAACACGATCTCATCAAGCCTATTCAGAAATTCTGGCCTGAAGTATTTCTTCATCTCACTCAAAATCAATTCTTTTATCTTATCAAAAGACTTCTCCCTGTCTTCTTTGGAAGCAAAACCTATACTTGCCTCTTGCTTAAAGTATTCTGCACCAAAATTAGAAGTCATTATTAGTATGGTATTTTTGAAGCTTACCCTTCTACCATGACCATCTGTAAGTTGACCTTCATCCATTATTTGCAAAAGAATATTGAAAACATCACTATGAGCTTTTTCTATCTCATCTAAGAGAATAACCGAATAAGGTCTCCTATGAACCTTTTCAGTAAGTTGACCACCCTCCTCATATCCTACATATCCTGGAGGAGCACCAATTAATCTTGAGACTGTATGTTTCTCCATAAATTCTGACATATCGAATCTAATCAGAGCATTTTCATTCCCAAAGAGATACTCTGCAAGAGCTCTTGCAAGCTCGGTCTTACCAACACCCGTTGGGCCTAAAAACATGAATACCCCTATAGGTCTTCTAGGATCTTTTAATCCAGATCTTGATCTTCTTATAGCTCTAGATACTACTCTTACAGCCTCATCTTGAGAAATAATCCTTTTATGAAGCTCTTCTTCCATTCTTAACAATCTTTCTCTTTCTTCAATGAGAAGCTGAGCTACAGGTATTCCAGTCCAAGTCGCTACAACCTGAGCCACATCCTCTGGAGTTACCACTCCAAAGTTAGAAGGAGCAGTTGTATCTATGAAATTTCTAAGATATTCTTCAATCTTTCTTTCTTCATCTCTCAATTGAGCTGCTCTTTCAAAGGCCTGATTTCTTATAGCAATTTCTTTTTGCTCTCTTATTCTCGCCAATTCAAGTTCTAAATTACTCTGAGCTGTATTCTTTTGCTTTCTTAATCTTACCCTTGCAGAAGCTTCATCTATCACATCTATTGCCTTATCAGGCAAGAATCTATCAGTTATATATCTCACTGATAATTTGACCGCTTCTTCTATAGCCTCATCGGTAATTTTTACCCTATGATAATTTTCATATCTCTCTTTCAACCCTTTTAATATCTGAATAGTTTCTTCGGGAGTTGGCTCATCAACCATTATAGGCTGGAATCTTCTCTCTAAAGCACCATCTTTTTCAATATACTTTCTATATTCAGAAGGAGTAGTGGCACCTATTAGCTGTATCTCCCCCTTTGCTAAGGAGGGCTTCAAAATATTTGCTGCATCAACCGCTCCTTCTGCTGCTCCTGCTCCTACCAGAGTATGAATCTCATCTATAAATAGAATGACATCCTTTGCCATTTTAACTTCTTCGATAATTCTCTGCATTCTTTCTTCAAACTCACCTCTATACTTCGTACCAGCCACAATGCTTCCCATATCAATAGCAACTATCCTCTTGTTTAACAAGGTATCAGGGACATCCCCTTCCACTATCTTTTGGGCAAGCCCTTCTACTATAGCTGTCTTACCAACTCCAGGTTCGCCCACTAGAACAGGATTATTTTTAGTTCTTCTACTAAGAATTTGAATTATTCTTTCTAATTCTTTCTCTCTCCCAATAATAGGATCTAATTTCCCTTGTCTTGCAAGTTGAGTTAGATCTCTACCAAACTCGTCTAAGGTTGCTGTAACTGTGCGCTTCTTCTTTAAAGAATTATTGGTAGAAGTATTCATTTGTTGTCTACCTCTTATCTTAGTCGGATCTATAGGTTCGCCAAGAAGTTTCAATATCTCTATAGTAACATCCTCCAACCTTACTCCCATTCCCTCCAAAACATGAGCTGCTACACCTTCACCTTCTTTTAATAAACCAAGAAGCAAATGCTCAGTTCCAATATAGTTATGATTAAGTTCTTGGGCAGATTCGGAAGCATATTCCAATACCTTCTTTGCTCTCGAAGTGAAGGGAAGTGCTCCATAGGAGGTACCATCTCCACGTCCTATTAATCTTTCTATCTCATTCCTAAGATGATTTAGATCAAGACCTAGATTTATAAGAACTTGAGCAGCTATACCTCCTTCCTCACGAATCAACCCTAAGAGAATATGCTCTGTTCCTACTGTAGAATAGTTAAGTCTACGTGCCTCCTCCTGTGCTAAGAGTAGTACTCTGTATGCTCTTTGTGTTAGTTTATCCATCATTTCTCATGCACCTCCTTAAATGACACCTCCCTGATTTATTTTATAATTTTTAAGAAAGACACGCAACAAATCCGCCCTCACCCCATCCCTCTCCTCTGGGTCCATTCCCCTCCCATATTTTGTTTGTAAGTGCCCTGGTAATATCAGGATCATGAGAAGATCTAATACTTTCATAGAAATATCCAACATTTTGAAATATATTCCAAATCTCAAGTCTGATAATAAATTTATCGCCTCAAGACTATTTAAATATCGTGCATTACTCAATATTCCATATGCCCTTGCAACTATATCCTCTACATACCCTCCTTTTTTCCCTAAATAAAAACTCTCTCACAATCACCTCTTCATCTATTATCTTCCTTGCTACCTTTTCCATCTTTTCAATTAATTCTTCCTCAGCAATTCCTAAAGAAGACCTACTAGTAATTTGATAAAATCCTGCAATAGGTTTACTTCTTTCTCCATAGATACCTCTTATAAGAATCTTATTAGATCTAAGCTTTTTGAGAAAATCTTTTATTTTACCAGAATAAGTTAAAGCTGGAAGATGAACGACAAAAGAAATTCTAACACCACAACCTAAGTTGGTTATGCATGAGGTCAAATAACCAAACTTATCATCAAAGGCAAACTTAAAATAATCAGAAAAAATTTCCTCCAATGAAAGTAATTTTTTCCAACTTTCCTTTAACTCCAATCCACTACTTAATACCTGTAACCTAAAGTGATCCTCCTCATTTATCATTACACTAAGTTTACCACTTTTATCTACTAAAAGTCCAGCCCCTCTAATATTCTCCAAATGATCACTACTTATCAAATGTTTTTCAACTAGGGCATCAAGTACAATATTTGGTAACTTTTCTAATTTTAAAAAATCATATTCACTAAATCTTGTTTCATTTTTATAAACCCATTCTACTTTGTTAAGGATTCTTTTTCTCTGAGACTCTAATAATTGGGATGGAAAAACGAAATCCTCTAAATTCCTTGCAATTCTTATCCTTGTACTTACCACCACTTCTCTATTATTGTCTTTATCTTCTCCTAACCACTTGAGATATTTATAATAAAATTCTCTCATCCACCCCTCGTATCTATATTTTTAAGAAGATCTCTCAATTTTGCTGCCTTTTCATAATCCTCTTCCTCTATAGCTTTAGAGAGCTCAATTTTATATTTCAATATTTTATCAATTCTAAATTCTTTCTTAGCAGGAATTTTACCTTTATGGATTTTATTTCCATGATACTGGTATACCATTTTTTCTATCTCATCTCTAAAATAGGCATAACAATAGCTGCACCCCAACATACCAGTCTCTTTAATTTCTTCTAAAGATCTATTACATTTTGGACACTTTTTAGCTTTTTCTTCTTTCATAATATAAGTACCCTTAAATATATCCTTTATAACCTGTTTAAGACAACTTTCACAGATCGAATATTTTCTTCTTCCTTTTTCATCATCTATCTCCAAAATATATGTAGCCTCATTCTGATTGCAAAAATCACACTTCATCCCTAACCTGAGCACCTCTTTAAGAAATACTCATGTATTCTAGGATCATCCGTAAGTTCGGGATGAAAAGTCAGACCCAATATGTTGTTCTCCTCTACAAATATAGGCCTATCATTAAAGGTTGCATGTACTTTCACGTTTCGACCTATTTCAACTATTTGGGGAGCCCTAATAAATATACATTCATATTCTCTATCACCAATTACTGGAATCTTTACATAAGTAGAGAAACTCTCTCTTTGCCTACCATAAGCATTACGAGAAACAGTTATATCTAAAACCTTGAGAGTTTTTTGGTCAGGATGATTTTCTATTCTACTGGAAAGTAGAATCAAACCAGCACAAGTTCCCATAGCTGGTAAACCATTAACTAATTTTTCTCTAAGAGCATCAAATAATAGACGATTTTCCAAAATAGTAAAGAAGGTAGTACTTTCTCCTCCAGGAAGTATTATTCCATCAATAATTTCCAGATGTTCGGGTTTTTTAACAAGAACCGTTTCAACCCCTAATCTTTCCAACATATTTTTGTGCTCTACTATAGATCCCTGTATAGCAAGTATCCCTATTTTCATTTTTACCAACCTCTTACCTGTAATAATTCGGTTTCAGAAAGTTTTCTCACATCAATACCTGGCATAGGCTCCCCTAGATCCTCCGAGATCTCGGCCAAGACATAAGGATCATCATAATAAGTCACAGCAAGAACTATAGCTCTTGCCCTCTTCCTAGGATCCTTAGACTTAAATATTCCAGAACCTACAAACACACCATCAGCACCAAGATGCATCATCAAAGCAGCATCAGCAGGAGTAGCAATACCACCAGCAGCAAAATTCACTACAGGAAGTCTTCCCAATTTCTTAGTCTCTATTACAAGCTCCAGAGGAGCACCAAGTTCCTTAGCCTTCGCTACTAATTCTTCATCAGGAAGAAGAGCCAAAGCCCTTATCTCATCCATAATTTGCCTCATATGGCGTACAGCTTCCACCACATTTCCGGTACCTGCTTCTCCTTTGGTTCTAATCATAGCTGCGCCTTCTGCAATTCTCCTCAGTGCTTCTCCTAAATCCCTAGCGCCACATACAAAAGGAACTTTAAATAAATGTTTATTTATATGATACTTTTCATCGGCAGGGGTCAGCACTTCGCTTTCATCAATAAAATCCACACCAAGAGCCTCTAAAATTTGAGCCTCTACAAAATGGCCAATTCTAACTTTTGCCATAACCGGAATGCTAACTGCTGACATAATCTCTTTTATTTTTTTAGGATCTGCCATTCTTGCCACTCCGCCCTGAGCTCTTATGTCAGCAGGAACTCTTTCCAAAGCCATAACTGCAACAGCCCCGGCCTCCTCAGCAATTTCGGCCTGTTCTGCGTTAGTTACATCCATAATCACTCCACCTTTTAACATCTGAGCTAAACCTCTTTTTACTTTATCTGTTCCTGTAAAGACTTGCATTTATAACACCCTCCTTCGAAAAAACTATTCACATTTTTCTATTTTTCTAAATGTATACTCCTTTTATATGAATTTGTCAAAACAGAGTATATTAAATTTTTATTAAGAAGAATCATGGAAATATAGATAAATCTTTTCGGCAATTTTTTCAGAAATTCCTGGAACTTTTTTCAAATCTTCCAAAGAGGCTTTTTTTAGATTCTCTAAAGTACTAAAAGCTTCCAAAAGAATTTTCNTTCTTTTCTCTCCTACTCCAGGTATTTTATCCAAATGAGAATCCATTAATTTCTTACTCCTTAATTTTCTATGATAAGATACAGCAAACCTATGAGCTTCATCCCTTACCTGTTGGAGAAGATGTAGAGCAGGAGAATCGTAAGAAAGCAAAATAGGTTCTGACCTTCCTGGAACAAAAATCTCTTCTTTCTCTTTAGCAAGAGCTAATATAAATTTAGGCTCCTATTTTTAGTTCATTAAAAACCTCTAAAACTGCACTCAGTTGACCCTTTCCTCCGTCTATAAGCATAATATCTGGTAAAGGATCTTCTTCAATATTTTTCAATCTTCTTCTTATTACTTCCTGAAGCATCAAGTAATCATTAGGTAATTCTGGAGTATATTTAATTTTATATCTTCTATATTTAGTTTTCTCTGGATAACCATTTTGAAAATAGACTCTTGATCCTACAGCCTCTCTTCCCTGAAGATTTGAAATGTCATAACCTTCTATAGAAACAGGTAAATTTTGTAGATTAAAAATCCTTTGAAGCTCTGAAAGAGCCAACCAGACCTTTTCTGACTTAATGCTCTCAATTGTTAAATCCTTTAATGCCATGCCTAAAAGCTTTTCTTCTTCTTCATTCTCCGGTGTCCTCAAAACTACTTCAGATCCCTTTCTTTTACACAAAAATTCTTTTAAATTCACCTCTTCTTCAGAAAATGGAGAAGGTACCACTATTACCTCAGGAATTTCTCCTCTTGAATAATATTGCAATACAAAACTTTCTATAAGCTCATCATTAGAACATATCTCAGGTAGAGTTAAATTAAATATCCTCTTCTCAATCAACTTTCCCTCTCTTATTAAGTAAACTAAAGCCTTAGCCTTATGATCCTCCACATAAAACTGTATAAGATCTTTATTCTCACGATTAAAAGAAACAATTTTTTGCTTTTCACTTAAGTTTTGTAATAATCTTATCTTATCTCTTATCTTCGCTGCCTTTTCAAACTCAAGATTTTTAGAATACTCTTGCATTTGATCATAAAGTTTTTCTATAATCTCCTCATACTTTCCATCTAAAAAATCGATAACCCCTTTTACAATTTCCCAATACTCTTCTTTTGTAATATAATTTTGACACGGAGCCTTACAATTGCCGATAAAATAGTTTAGACAGGGTCTCTTAGGTTTTGATTTTGGTAAATTCCAATTACAGGATCTTAAGTTAAATATCTTCTTGACCATAGATATGGTCTCTCTTACTGTTCCACTTTGAGTATAAGGACCGTAATACCTTGCACCATCATCTTCAAAACGTCTCGCAAGAACAAGTCTTGGATACTCCTCATAGAGGGTCAATTTCAACATTGGGTATTGCTTATCATCTCTTAATTGTACATTCATTATAGGTCTATATTTCTTTATAAGTACTGATTCTAAAATCAAGGCCTCTGTCTCGGTGTCTGTTATATAAAACTCTATATTCTTGGCTTTCTTTAAAATATAGTTACTTTTGGGGGAGTCATCATTAAAATAAGAAAGAACCCTCTTTCTCAGGTTTTTGGCTTTGCCTACATAAATTACCTTACCTGAGTGATCATAGAAAATATATACTCCAGTACTTTCAGGAAAATTTTCTACTTTTTGTTTTAGATCCATTATAAAAAAAATCATTTCTCATTATATAAATAATTTTAAGACAACTAAAATCAAAACTCAATGCAAGAAGTTGCATTAAGCCTCAATATAATGTATATTATTAAAATAGTTTTTGAGAATAAGGTGAGGAGAAACAATGAGAAAGCATATTTATGAGCTCATAAAAAATGCTATAAATGTCTTAAAAGAAAAAGAAAATTTCACAACAGATGAGATTGAAATAATTATAGAAACCCCAAAACAAAAAGAATACGGAGATTATGCAACAGCCGTTGCACTCCAAATTGCTCAGAAGAACAAAAAACCGCCAAGAATAGTAGCCGAAAAAATTTTAGAAAACTTAGAAAAATCCCCATTTATTAGAAAGGCAGAGATTGCTGGTCCTGGATTTATAAACTTTTTCCTTAACGACGAAGCACTATGGGAGACTTTGAGATTAATCAGAAAAGATTTAGATAGTTTTGTAAGCATACCTCCTAAAAAGAAAAAGATACAATTAGAGTTTGGAAGCATCAATCCCACAGGCCCCATGCATATAGCTCATGCAAGAGGCGTAACCATAGGCGATTCTTTAGCAAATCTATTTAGAAGAATAGGCTGGAATGTGGAAAAAGAGTTCTACATAAATGATGCTGGAAACCAAATTGATCTTCTTGGGGAGTCTCTTTATGCGAGGTATATGCAACTCTTAGGATATGATCATCCAGTACCAGATGAAGGCTATCATGGAAACTATCTTATAGAATTAGCAAAAGAACTATTAAACCAAAAAGATCAAATAGAGAAAATGAATGAAACAGAGAAGAAGAAGTTTTTCAAAGAATACGCCTTAAGTAAGATGTTAGAAGATATTAAAACAACTCTTCTTGACTTTGGGGTAGAATATGACGTTTGGTTTAGTGAGCGAACCTTACACGAAAATGGTAAAGTAAAAGAAGTATTAGATATTCTTGTAAAAAATGGATATGCCTATGAAAAGGATGGTGCCATCTGGTTTTTATCCACAAAATTTGGTGATGAGAAAGATAGAGTTCTTGTTAAAAGTGATGGCAAACCAACTTACTTTTTAGCTGACATTGCTTATCATCTAAATAAAATCCAGAGAGGATTCGATTGGATAATTGATGTGTGGGGAGCAGATCATCATAGTCATGTCACCAGATTAAAGGGAGCAATTCAAGCCTTAGGATATCCTAAAGATATCCTTGAAATAATTCTTGTCCAAATGGTAAGGTTAATGAAAGGCAACGAAGAAATAAAAATGTCAAAAAGGACAGGAGATTTTGTAACCCTTAAAGAAGTGCAAGAAGAAGTTGGAAAAGATCCTATAAGATTTTTCTTCTTATTAAGAAGCCCTGAAAGCCAACTCGATTTTGATATAGAACTTGCCAAAAAACAATCAGTAGAGAACCCTGTTTACTATGTACAATATGCTCATGCAAGATGCTGTAGTATTCTTAAAAACGCAGAAGCAAAAGGATATAACTTAGCAGACTTAGATCAAGCCAACCTATCCCTACTTAAAGAAGAAAAAGAAAAAGACCTAATATTAAATCTTTTAAGATATCCTGAAAAACTCGACGATATTACAAGAACCTTAGAAATACATCAACTTCCTTTCTATTTATTAAACCTTAGCACTCTCTTCCATGGATACTATGATTCCCATAAGGTTATAACCGAAGACAGAGATCTAACATTAGCAAGACTTGTGCTCATAGACTGTATTAGAATAATAATAAAAGATGCCTTAAGCATACTTGGGGTATCAGCTCCCGAAAAAATGTAAGGGGGTGTGAATATGAGAATAAGATGGTACGGACATGCATGCTTTCTCTTTATAAATTCTGAGGGCAAAAAGATCCTCACAGATCCTTTTGATTCATCGGTAGGATATCCTTTACCTGATGTAGAACCTGATATAGTTACTGTAAGCCATGAACACTTCGATCACAATGCTGTCCATATATTAAAAGGAAATCCAATAGTAGTACAAGGAGAAGGAGAAACCCAAATAAACAACGTTAAAATAAAAGGATTTAACACATTCCATGATGAGGAAGGTGGAAAGAAAAGAGGAGTTAACACTATCTATCTTATTGAAACCGATGAAATTAAGATATTGCATTTAGGAGACTTAGGACATGTATTAACTAATGAGTATAAGGAAAAAGTTGGCGAGGTAAATATACTTTGCATTCCTGTAGGAGGCACATTTACTATTGATGCTTCTTCTGCAATAAAAGTAGTAGAGCTTATAAAGCCTAATATTGTGATACCAATGCACTATAAAACTCCTCACTTAAAATTTGATCTTGCAAAAGTAGACGACTTCGTTAATGAAGTTAGTTACCCTGTAAAAAGATTTGAGGAGAAAGAAATAGAAGTAAATAAGAATAATATTCCCTCTTCCACAGAAGTTTGGGTCTTATCTTATTAACCCCAAAATCAGTTCAAATCTTAGGAGGCATATCTATGAATAGAGAAGAAGCCCTAACCAAAGTTAAAAAATATGTAAAAAATAAAAATCTAATAAAACATATGCTAGCTACAGAATCTATCATGAGAGCCCTTGCCAAAAGATTTAATGAGGATGAAGAAAAATGGGGACTGGCCGGACTCTTACATGACATAGACTATGAACTTACTGAAAAAGAACCAGAAAAACACAGCCTCCTTGCAGAAGAGTTATTGAAAGACGATAATTTACCAGAAGACGTCATAGAAGCAATAAAGGCTCACAACGAGATACATCAATTACCAAGAGAAACTCTCCTTGCAAAGGCTTTATATGCAGTAGATCCTTTAACAGGGTTAATTGTTGCTGCTGCTCTAATTCATCCAGAGAAGAAATTAGCTCCTTTAGATGTAAATTTCATTCTTAATAGATTCAAAGAAAAAAGCTTTGCAAGAGGAGCAAATAGGGAACAAATCAAAACTTGCGAGGAATTTGGTTTAAGCTTAGAAGAATTCATAAATATAGGCTTAGAAGCCATGAAGTCAATATCAGACGAATTAGGACTGTAAGGAGGAAGAGCGATGTCCTCAAAAAAAATCGCAAGAATATCTATATATGCAGCGTCTTATGCAGTATTAACTGTAATACTAAGTCCTATAAGCTATGGTCCCATTCAAGTAAGAGTATCTGAATTTATGACTCTATTCCCTTTTATAGATAAGATGGCAATACCAGGACTTTTCATAGGCTGCGCCATAGCTAACTTATTTAGCCCTGCTGGCTGGATAGATGTTATCTTTGGAAGTTTATTTACCTTAATTGCAGCTTTTTTAACAAGAAAAATGCCTAATGTTTACCTTGCTCCTCTACCGCCTATACTTGTTAATGCTTTTGGAGTTAGTTTATATCTTCATTTATTCTTCAAGTTACCTTATTTACTGAATGTTCTATATATAGGCTTAGGAGAGGCTATCGCCACATATTTCATTGGACTTCCTCTCTTACTTTACATACTCAAGAATGAAAATCTTAAAAAAATCTTCAGTAAGGAGTAGAGGATGATGAAGAAAATAAGTATTGAGGAAGAATTGGAAATATTAAAATCTAACGTGGTAGAGATAATCCCTGAAGATGGTTTGTACGAAAAACTAAAAAAGGCAAGAGAAGAAGGAAGGCCACTAAGGGTAAAATTAGGAGCAGATCCTTCTGCCCCTGACCTACATCTGGGACACGCAGTAGTATTGAGAAAATTAAAACAATTTCAAGATCTTGGACATCAAGTAGTATTTATCATAGGAGATTTTACTGCAAGAATAGGTGATCCTTCAGGTAGAAGTGAAACAAGAAAACCCCTAACCCCAGAACAAGTCAAGAAAAATGCCTTAACTTATCAAGAACAGGTAGGTAAGATTCTTGATGTTTCAAAGGCAGAAATAAGGTATCAAGAAGAATGGTTTGGGAAAATGAAATTAGAGGATGTATTAGTTTTAACCTCAAAATACACTATCGCAAGAATGCTTGAAAGAGACGACTTTGCTCAAAGATTCAAAGAACAAAAACCAATTTTTATTCATGAGATCATGTACCCATTGCTCCAAGCTTATGATTCTGTAGCTATAAAAGCAGACATAGAATTAGGAGGAACTGATCAAAAATTTAATCTTATAGTAGGAAGAGAAATTCAAAGAGAATACGGCTTAGAACCACAAGTAGCAATGTTGATGCCAATATTGGAAGGCCTTGACGGAAAACAAAAAATGAGCAAAAGTCTTGGAAACTACATAGGTCTTACTGAGCCACCCAACCAGATGTATGGAAAAGTAATGTCTATTCCTGACGAATTAATAATAAGATATTTTGAACTTGCAACAGAATTACCTAAAGAAGAAATTAGAAAAATAGAACAGGAAATGAGAGAAGGAAAACTTAATCCTAGAGATGCGAAAGCAAGATTAGCAAGAGAAATTGTAAAGATATATCATGGAGAAGAAGCAAGCTTAAAAGCCGAGGAAGAGTTTAATAGAATCTTTAGAAATAAAGAATTACCCTGAGAATGTACCTGAAGTTGAAATATCGGAACCTAAGATATGGATTGTGAAATTATTAACCCAAGTCGGAGCAGCCAAAAGCAACAGTGAAGCAAAAAGATTAATTTTCCAAGGAGCAGTAGAAATAGATGGCACGAGAATAGAAGACATAAATTTGGATATTTCCATTGACAAACCCTTTATATTAAGGGTTGGAAAGCATTTCTTTAGGAGGATAAAAAGGGCATGAGAAAAGGAAAAAAAAGAGCAATTGCTATTACAGTGTTTTTCGGTAGTTTAGTAATAATAGCCTCTGCAAAAATCATAGAGAATAACTATCTATGGAGGAATTTTTCTCATTTAAGACCTATAAGAGAAGTTATTCTTACCGATGGGAACAAAAGACCTATAAAAGTTAAAACAAATGCTGGATTTGTTTGGGAGGTACTTGAAGAGCAAAAAATTAAATTGTCTAAGTACGACATTGTAAGTCCACCTGCAAGAACTCCACTGACTGAAAGAATAAAAGAAATAAAAATCACAAGAGTAAGCGAGAGCACTACTAAGAGGATAGAAATTATTGAACCTAAAATAATCTTGAAAGTAACCTATTCTAAATCCTACAGTGAAAGAATAAAAACTCACGGAATACCCGGTAAAATAGAAAAAGTCTACAAAAAGAGAATCATTAATGGAAAACTTGAAAAAGAAGTTTTAATCTCAAGAAAAGAACTTCAAAAAATGTCCCCGACTGTTATAGAAGTTACCACCCCTGTTATCAAGTATCTTAAATTAGAATCTGCCACTTTTGAAGTAGTAAAACCCATCAAAGTAACTGCTACTGCCTACGAACCCTGGACCGGTGGTGATGGAAATAATATCACTGCCCTTGGATGGAAAGCATCGAAAGGAATTATAGCTGTAGATCCAAGATATATACCTTTAAGGAGTGCATTTTATATCCCAAACTATGGTTTTGCTTTAGCAGGAGATACAGGTGGACTCATAAAAGGATGGAGAGTAGACCTATGCTTTCCCACTTTAAGAGAAGTAAAGTATTTTGGAAGAAGAAAAATTACTATTTATCTTCTTAGAAGAATAGCTTAATGAACTTAACAAGTAGATCAGAGCTCATAGAAATCCTTCAGAAAAACAACATATTTCTCAAAAAAAGCTTAGGTCAGAATTTCTTAGTTGATAAAAATATTTTAAAAAAAATTATCGACGCCTTAGAAATCTCAAAAGAAGATACTATATTAGAAGTAGGATGCGGCGTTGGAACTTTAACCCTTGAACTTGCAAAAAGATCCAAAAGGGTCATAGGTGTGGAAATCGATAAAAGGTTCAAACCTATCCTTGAAAATCTCTTAAAGGATTATCCAAATACAGAGATTATTTTTGAAGATATTATGAAAATAGATCTTTCAAAAATAGTAACTCCACCCTACAAATTAGCAGGGAATTTACCCTACTACATTTCTGGCAGTTTTTTAGGAGAATATTTTCAGAAAGGACCTTATGCGAGCTTAATGGTAATAATGCTTCAAAAGGAGATGGCTGAAAGACTAACCTCTTCCCCTGGAAACAAAAAATATAGTCCTTTATCTATACTCCTCCATATCACTTATTCTTATGAAGTTATCTCAAAAGTCCCTCCTTCGTGCTTTTTTCCTGCACCAGAAGTAGAATCAGTGATACTAAGACTAAAGCTAAATCCTAAACTCGATAAAATCCATAATAAAGAACTCTTTTTCAAACTTTTAAAAGAAAGTTTTAGCCAAAGAAGAAAATTTCTATTAAATAATCTGCAAAGAGCTTTTCCTGAGATAGACTGGAAAACACTATTCACCGAACTCAATATTGATAGTAAAATAAGAGCAGAAGATTTATCGCCTGAGGATTACATAACATTGTCAAATAAGGCCTTTGCTCTATGGAAAGATTAAACATATATACTTTTGGTAAAATAACTCTTTTTCTTGACGTAATAAATAAAAGAGAAGATGGATACCATAATATAAAAATACTTCTCCATAACATAAATTTATGGGACTTCATGCAAATCTCACCACTACCCTATCCTAAATTCATTATAAATTCTAATCTCAATATCCCATTAGAGGAAAATCTTGTATACAAGGCCTATAAAAAATTTATTGAAACCACGGGAAGAAAGATAGGAGTAAGAATATTTTTATACAAAAAAATACCAATACAAGCAGGCCTTGGCGGTGGTAGCTCTAATGCAGCAGGAATAATTTGGGGCTTAAATATTCTTACCAAATCAAATCTTTCTTTAAAAGAAATGGCAAATATAGGAGAAACTTTAGGCTCTGACGTTCCTTTCTTCTTTTATGGAGGATCATGTGTAGCAGAAGGAAAGGGGGAACTAATTACAAAGATATTACACCAAAGCTTTAAATTTCTTCTAATACTTCCTCCTTATGGCATAAGCACAAGGGACATTTACTCAAAAATAAAAAAAGAAGATTTAGGAACTCATATAGATTTTGAAGAAATTATCTCAAATTTTGAAAAAGGCTTTCTTTCAAAACCTTATAACTTCTTTGAAAAAATAGTATTTGAGGAATATCAGGAATTAAGAGAGATAAAAGAATTAATATCAGAAATAACCCCCTATGTGGCTATGACAGGCACGGGTTCTACTATGTTTGTATTAATTAGAGATGACTCTGAGATTAAAAAAATTAATAAAAAAATCAAAGAATATTTAGACAAAGGTTATAAAATAAGGTCTGTAAAGTCAAGTCCTTTAGGAATAAAAATTTTAAGATAAAGAAGGAGTGTTCAAAAATGATAAGCTTAAAGGATATAGAGTCCTCAAAGGAGAGGATCTCTCCCTTCATTCACAAAACTCCTATCTCTCTTTCCCAAACCTTTAGTGATATGACAGGAAAAGAAATATTTTTAAAATTTGAAAATCTACAAAAAACAGGGGCTTTTAAAATCAGAGGGGCTATAAATTACATCTCTCAGCTAAAAAAAGTAAAAGGAGTAATAACCGCTTCAGCTGGAAACCATGCTCAAGGAGTGGCATATGCAAGCAAACTCTTTGGTATACCTTCTACAATAGTTATGCCTGAAAATACACCTTTGATAAAAATAATTTCTACAAAGAACTATGGAGCAAAAGTAATTCTACACGGAAAAGTATATGACGATGCCTTTAATTATGCCAAAGAATTGGCAAACGAAGAAAGATTAGAATTTGTACCTGCTTTTGACGATGAAAGAATAATTTCTGGACAAGGAACAATAGCTCTTGAAATTCTTGAGGATTTAAAAGATATAGAAGCCTTAATTGTACCCATTGGTGGAGGAGGACTTGCTTCGGGAATCTTAATTGCCTTAAAAGAAATAAATCCTAAAATAAAAGTTTACGGAGTACAATCTAATGCTTTTCCCTCAATGTATGAAAAAATTAAAAAAGTAGAAATACCTAAAAAACCAGAACAAACAATAGCAGAAGGAATAGCTGTTAAAAAACCTGGAGAAATAACATCACATATAATCGAGAAGTATATAGATGATATTTTTATAGTGGAAGAAGAGAAAATAGCAGAAGCCATTCTATTACTCTTAGAAAGAGCAAAAACCCTGGTAGAAGGAGCTGGAGCCTCAACCCTTGCTGCAGTCTTAAAATACTGTGACCAAATACCTGAAAAAAAGATTGTCCTTATTTTGAGCGGTGGAAATATTGATGTAAGCCTGTTAACAAAAATTATTGAGTTTGGTCTCATAGAGGCGGGAAGAATCGTACATATGAAGGTAAAACTTCCTGATCTTCCTGGACATTTATCTCAGGTAATTGACGTTATATCTAAAGAAAAGGCAAATATTATCACCATACATCAAGATCCGTCTCTACCTTTCTTTCCTAAAATAGAGAGTACCGTTGAATTTACTCTTGAGACGAAAAATCCCGACCAAATTAGGAGAATTTTTGATAAAATAAAAGAAAAAGGCTATGAAATTGAAATTTTAGAAAAAGGAGGAATTACAAAAAATGAATAACGATCTATTAAACATGCTCAAAGAGATTACTGAAGCTCCTGGAGTTTCAGGGTATGAAAAGGGTATAAGGGAAGTACTAAAGAGATATCTTTCTCAAATTGCAACATTAGAAGAAGATAGGCTTGGAAGTTTAATCTTTAAAAAGGAAGGTTCTAACCAAAGACCAAAGATAATGTTAGCAGCCCATATGGATGAAATTGGTTTTATGGTAAAAAGCATAACTTCGAATGGTTATATAAAATTTATCCCTCTCGGAGGATGGTGGGATCAGGTTCTTTTATCCCAGAGAGTGGTTATACATACTCAAAATGGACCTATCATAGGAGTTATAGGATCAAAGCCACCTCATATACTATCAGAAGAAGAGAGAAAAAAAGTGGTAGAAAAGAAAGAGATGTATATTGATATTGGAGCAAGTAGTGAAGAAGAAGCTTTAAAATGGGGTGTAAGACCTGGAGATCCCATAACACCCTACAGTGAATTTCAGGTAATGCATAATCCCGATCTCCTCTTAGCAAAAGCATGGGATGACAGAGTAGGATGTGCTCTACTTGTAGAAATAATAAAAGAATTGATCAATGAAAATCATCCTAACACAATATATGGGGTTGCAACAGTCCAAGAAGAAGTAGGCTTAAGAGGTGCCACTACCTCCTCTTTTGTGGTTAACCCTGACGTGGCTATCATATTAGAATCAGATATCGCTACCGATATGCCAGGAATAAACGAAGAAAAGAAGATTTATTTAGGAAAAGGGCCTTCCTTAATAATTTACGATGCTACCATGATCCCAAACTCTAACTTAAGAAGAATGTTTATAGACATTGCTGAAAAACTAAATATACCAATACAATATTCTGCCCTTGAAAGAGGAGGAACTGATGGAGGCAGAATTCATATTCATGCTAAAAGGTGTACCCTCTGTTGTAATTGGAGTTCCAGCAAGGTACATTCATTCCCATACTAGCATTATAAATATACAAGACTTCTTAAATGCAAAAAAATTAATTATAGAGGTAATCAAAAATCTTAATGAAGAGATAGTAGAGAAGCTATGAAGAAAGTAAGAGCTATATCATTAATCTCTGGAGGACTTGACAGTATTCTTGCTACATGGCTTATTCTCCAACAAGGTATAGAAGTAATTGGAGTGACCTTTTATACTCCCTTTTTTAACTTAGAATTACCTAAGAAGGCATGTGAATTTTTAAATATCCCTTTGCATGTGGTAGATATAACAGAAGAATACATGGCTATTTTAAAAAACCCTAGATTTGGTTATGGCAAAAATATGAATCCTTGTATTGACTGTCATACCTTTATGGTTAAAAAAGCAAAAGAGTTACTTCCAAAGTTCGATGCAGATTTCATTATTACTGGAGAGGTCTTAGGAGAAAGACCTATGTCCCAAAACAAACAATCTTTAAGACTTGTAGAAAAATACTCTGGAACTGAAGATATACTCTTAAGGCCTCTTTCTGCCAAATTGCTTCCTCCCACAAAGCCAGAAAGAGAAGGTTGGGTAGATAGAGAAAAACTTTTAGATATAAAAGGAAGATCAAGGAAAGTACAATTGGAACTTGCTAAAAAAATAGGACTAAAAGAAATTCCTACTCCTGCTGGAGGATGTCTCCTAACAGAACCTAATTTTTCTCGTCGCTTAAAAGATCTATTAGAACACTCTAAAAATTTCGATAAGCGAGACTTGAAACTTTTGAAGATAGGTCGACACCTTAGAATAAATGACAATACAAAAGTAATAGTAGGAAGAAATAAAGAAGAAAACGAAAAAATACTATCTTTGGCAAGAGAAAATGATACTATTCTAAAAGCGACAGAACCCTCTCCTATAACTATTGTTCCCAACAAAATTATTGAAGATGAAAAAGAGCTTCAAGAAGTTGCAAGAATAACTGCTTATTATAGTGATCACAAGATGGAGCCAAAAGTTAAAGTAAAAGCCAAATTAGGAAAAGGGGAAAAAGAGATAGAGGTAGTTCCTTATAATAAAGAAAACTTTCCCTACAAGCCAATATAATTATGGAAAAGGTACCTATAATCCTGACTCATAACTATCTTGATTTTGATGCTCTTTCTTCTCTCTATGCTGCTAAAAAGCTTTATCCTAAAGCAATAGCCTATGCAGGTAAAAGCATGGAGAGAAAAGTCTACGAATTCTATTTGCTCTACAAAGATATCTTAAGATTTGTCGAGAATCCTGATATAAATGTAGAGATAGAAAAGATAATTCTCGTTGATAATCATTGGTTAAACCGTGTAGAAAAGAAATTTCAAGATATTATAAAGGAAAAGAAAGTTCCTATAGAGATATATGACCATCATGAAACAGGAGACATAAAAGGAGATATAGAATTTATTGAAAAAACTGGATCAACCACTACTATCTTAGTGGAAAAACTTATTGAGAAAAAAATTCCTATAGACCCTATCGAGGCAACTATATTCCTCTTAGGTATGTACCAAGATACTGGAAACTTCTTATTCTTAAATACCACTCCCAAGGATTTAAAAATAGCAAGTTATCTATTAGAAAGAGGTGCAGATCTCAATATTATAAATCGTTATATCTATGAAAAATTAACCGATGAACAAAAAGAATTACTCAATGAACTTCTACAGGCATCTAAGGAAATATCCATAAGTGGTTACAGGATAGTTATTGCTAGTTTAGAGAAAGATAAATATGTAGAGGGCCTATCAATCTTAGCCCATAAAGTTTTAGATGAAAAAGAAGCAGATATCTTATTTATCCTACTTCAAGTAAAGGACAAAATCTTTGTCATGGGTAGATCTAAAACCCCAAATGTTGACTTAAGAGAAGTACTAAGAGACTTTAACCCTGGAGGCCACAAAACCGCTACTACAATTGTTCTCAACTCTCAAGAGATAGGACTGAACTCCGCAGAGGATTTAGTTATAGAAAGACTTAAAAAATATCTACCACGAGACTTCTTAGCAAAAGATATAATGTCTTATCCTGTAGTTACTATTCCACCAGATATCTCCATTAAAGAAGCTTTCAAAATTATGATGAAATATGGATATGGAGGTTTGTGTGTTGAGGAGAACAAAAAACTTGTTGGAATTATAAGTAGAAGAGATATTGAAAGAGCTATAAATCTTAAGCTTACCAAGAGAAAAGTAAAATCTTTTATGTCTAAACCTGTAATAACGGTAACTCCCGAAACACCAATATGGGAAATAGAAAAAATACTCGTGGAAAAAAATATTGGAAGAGTTCCAGTATTAGATGGAGATAAAATTGTAGGCATAATAACAAGACAGGATATTTTGAGATTTAGATTTTTAAGATCTAATATTTACTCACCACTAGGCAGTATCTTCCAAATAAGTGAGGATAAAATTAGATCATCTCCCTGGAGAGATATATTAGAAGAACTTAGAAAAATAACTTCTCAATACAATATATCTATTTATGCTATAGGGGGATTTGTAAGAGATCTTTTATTAGGACAGTCCAACTTTGACTTAGATATTGTGGTAGAGGGAGATATTCAACTTATTATATCTAAGATTATGGACAAATGGGAAGGTAAAGTAATAACTCATCCCCAATTTGGAACCTCAGAGATAATCCTTAGTGATGGAAAAAGAATAGACATTGCTACAGCAAGAATAGAACACTACGAAGAACCTGGAAGTCTTCCTAAAGTAGAAAGAAGCTCTTTATGGCTGGATCTTAAAAGAAGAGATTTTACCATAAATGCCTTAGCCATGAGCCTCAATGAAGAGAACTTTGGAGAAATCATTGATCTTTATGGAGGATTAGAAGATCTTACCAGAAAAGAATTAAGAATATTACATAATTTAAGCTTTGTAGAAGATCCTACCAGAATATTAAGAGGTATAAGGCTTGAAGCAAGACTTGGATTTACCTTCGAAGAGAAGACCTTCAAACTTCTTAAAGAAGCTATAGAAAACGGCTTTTTAAATAAGATCGCTAAAGAAAGATTGAAAGATGAAATAATTTTAATACTTCAAGAATCTCAACCTGAAAAAGTATTAAAACGCCTCGAAGAATTAAATGCTCTTTCTTACATATTTCCCATAAGAAAACTTCCTAAAAACTTTGAGAAGAAAAACCAAATATTAAAAAACGAATATCCTCAAAAATATGAACTTCAAATACTAAATATAATATCCGAAGCCACTTTAGATGAAGGAAAAAAATGGCTACAAGATTTAAAGTTTCCCCAAAAAATAGCCTATCAATTTATTCTTCTCAAACACTATCAAAACATTAGTACCTTATCTGAAAAAGACATTATAAATCTATCAGACCTTCCTGACGACTTCTTACTTCTCCTTTCGTTAAATTCCAAAAAAACTGGTAAAGATATTCTACGAATAAGATTACTTAAAGAAAAAGGAGTACCTTACCTTAAAGGAAAGGATCTCTTAAATATGGGGTTTAAAGGAAAGATAATTGGAGAACTTTTAAAACAGTTATTTTTAAAACATTATTACGGAGAAGTAAAAACAAGAGAGGAAGAGGAAAAATTTATAAAAGAACTTATAAACTCAAATCTAAAATAGGATCATTTAAGATCTTTCCTTCAAACTTATATACACTCCTAAGCCTCTTTGCTGAGCCAAAACCTGTTAAAATCTCATAGGGAATAGTGTTAGATATAATTGCAAGTTCTTGAGCATCAATTATTTTATCCTTTTCCATACCTAATATCGTTACTACATCTCCCTTCTTTGCCTCTTTATCTGTTACATCAATAGTAAATTGATCCATAGAAATCCTACCTACGATTTTACAGTATTCACCATTAAGAATAACCCTTCCCTTGTTAGAAAGATCTCTCCTATACCCATCGGCGTATCCCAAAGGCACAAGAGCAATTTTCGTATTCTTTTCTGTCATGAATGTATGACCATACCCTATCCCCCAACCCTCTGGAAGATCCTTAATAAGAGTAATTTTTGCTTTTACTTCCATAACAGGTTTTAACGCTTTATCTCCATATCCATATAGAGATATTCCTGGCCTTACCGCATTAAAATGGAACTCTGGAAAATTAAAGATACCACCAGTATTTGAAAAATGAAAAACCAACTCTTCATCTTTAAATTTATCATATATCTCGTAAAATAATTTCTTTTAGAAAAATATTATAAGGATCCTTTTTATTTTCTGAATTAGATAAGTGTGACGAAATCCCCTCAAGGATCAAACCTGGATATTTCTCCATAACATTCAGCACTTTATCAACCTCTGAAGGAAGAAGACCTTCTCTTCCCATACCTGTATCAAACATGAGATGAATCTTTAATTCTTTACCTTTACTATGAGAGAATTTCCCCAAATCTTCTAAAAATTCTATATCGGAGATCACTGGTGTAAGTTGATATTCAAGATAATAGGGTATGGAAGACTTGAGTTGAGGAGAAAGTACTAATATTTTTTTTGTTATGCCTATCTTTCTTAAAAAAATACCTTCATCTATATGCGCTACAGCAAAGCTGTTAACATTAGCATACTTTTGCAAAAATAAAGATACAATCTTAGCTCCATGCCCGTAGGCATCAGCCTTAACCACTGCAATTATATCAACCTTTTTCCCAATTTTTTCTCTTATAACTTTTATATTATTTAAAAGGGCTGAGAGATCAATCTCTCTCCAAGCCAATATATCTCTCATCAAGATTCCTTCAATCTCAAAAGTCTAAAGAAATTACTCCTCTCAAGTTCCTCTAATTTAACAGTTATTAATTTAATAGTCTCTTCTATTTGAGGTATAAGCTTATATTCTAAAGCATTTACTCTTCGCTTAGTTCTCTCAATCTCTTCTGCAAGAGAAATCAGGTATCTTTCCTTATTTGCAAGGACTATTATATTCTCAACTATCCTACTCCATCTTTCTACAAGCTCATCCATAACATAAGGAGTTTCTATATAACTATAAAGAGGAGTATAAACATTCTCAATAGTAAGTTCTTTAACAGGTATATTCATTCTCTTTTCTAACTTTTGAGATATAGTAGTTTTACCATCATTTATCTGAAGCAAACTTTCCCAAAGTGGACCAGAAAGCCTTATATAAAGAGTACCTCCTATTGCCAAAAATTCAAGGAATTCTCTCTCTGTTAACTCCCTTAAGGTTCTATAATTTTGAACTTCTTCCATAAATCTCTGAATCAAACCCTCTAACTTATCTTGAAGAAGTTTATGACCCCTTCTTGCAATAGCAAGTCTCTTTTTTAATCTTAAAAGTTCCATTCGATTAGGATTTACTCTAAGAGGCATCTTCCTTCCCCCAGAACTCATCAAGATATTCAGGTCTAATTCTCTTAAGACTAGACCTTGGTAATCTTCTAAGGAGTTTCCATCCTAAATCTAACGTCTCAAATATACTTCTGTTCTCATATTCTCCTTGTTTGATAAATTCCATTTCAAAAGCTTCGGCAAATTCAAGAAATTGAACATCTTCTTCGGTAAGCGCAGCTTCACCTAAAACCACAGCAAGTTCTTTTGCTTCAAGTCCTCTTGAGTAAGCAGCATATAATTGGTTGGACAAATCTCCGTGATCTTTTCTAGTTCTTCCTTCTCCAATTCCACCTCTCATCAGTCTTGAAAGGGATTGCAACACATCAATAGGAGGATATATACCACGCCTATGAAGCTCTCTACTCAAAAATATCTGCCCTTCAGTGATATATCCGGTCAGGTCAGGAATAGGATGAGTTCTATCATCTTCAGGCATAGTCAATATAGGCAAGAGAGTTATTGAACCTTTCTTACCTCTAATTCTTCNTNCTCTCTCGTAAAGAGTTGCAAGGTCTGTATAAAGATATCCAGGATATCCACGCCTTCCTGGTACCTCTTTCCTTGAAGCTGAGACTTCTCTCAAAGCCTCTGCATAGTTAGTCATATCACTTAATATTACAAGGACATGCATATCTAGATCAAAAGCAAGATACTCTGCTGCTGTTAATGCAAATCTTGGAGTCGCTATTCTTTCAATTACAGGATCATTAGCAAGATTTATAAACAGTACTGTTCTCTCTAAAGCTCCTGTATTCTTAAAATTTTCTATAAAGAAGTTTGCTTCTTCAAAAGTTATTCCCATGGCTCCAAATACCACAGCAAACTTTTCTTCTTCATTAAGAAGTCTTGCCTGTCTCGCAATCTGAGCAGCAAGCGTAGCATGAGGAAGACCCGCTCCTGAAAAAATTGGAATCTTTTGGCCTCTTACTATAGTATTCATACCATCTATAGCGGAAATTCCAGTTTGGATGAATTCTTGAGGATAAGCTCTTGAATAAGGATTTATAGGACTTCCATTTATATCCATCCTTTTTTGAGGGATAATTTCAGGTCCACCATCTCTCGGTCTGCCAAGTCCATCAAAAGTTCTTCCAAGAATCTCTGGAGATAAGTTTATCTCAAGAACATGGCCCAAAAATTTTACTCGCATTCCTTTCAAAGATAAATCCTGTGTGCTTGCAAACATCTGTACTAAAGCAGCGCCCTCTTGAGCTTCAAGCACTTGTCCTTGCCTTATTTCACCATTAGCAAGCTTTACTTCTACTACTTCTCCATATTTTACATTTTCAATATTCTCCACTAAAACTAAAGGCCCACTTATTTTCGATACTGAAGTATATTCTTTAGGCATATTCTCTTGTTCCCTCCTTTATTCCCTCAAGCCTTTGCTTAATCTCAACCAATAGAGCCTCGAGTTCATTTATACGATCCTCAGGAACAAATTTCATTCTTGCTATCTTCTCTCTCTCAGGAAGCCTCAGTATATCTTCTAAAGGATAACCTTCTTCAATCAAGCTTTGAGCTATCCTATGAAAACTTATTATATTCTTTAACATTAGATACTGTTTATAAGGAGAAGTATAAGTATCCACCTCATGAAGAGCATTTTGATGCAAGAAATCTTCCCTTATAGAACGAGCTGTCTCAAGAGTTAATCTATCTTGAGGAGATAAAGCCTCCATACCCACAAGCCTTACTATATCTTGGAGCTCTGCCTCTCTCTGAAGAATAGCCATTGCTTCCTGTCTTAAATCATAAAAATCTTCTGCCACATTTTCTTTCCAGAACTTACTCACAGGTTCAAGATAGAGAGAATAACTTACAAGCCAATCTACAGCAGGAAAATGTCTGCTAAAAGCCAAACGAGCATCAAGTCCCCAAAATACTTTTGTGACCCTAAGGGTAGCCTGAACTACAGGATCCGACAAATCTCCTCCTGGAGGAGATACTGCACCTATTATGCTTACAGAACCAATTTTATCCTCTTTGCCCAGACATTTAACTAAGCCTGCTCTTTCATAAAAACTCGCAACCCTTGAAGCAAGATATGCAGGATATCCTTCCTCACCAGGCATCTCTCCAAGTCTTCCAGATATCTCCCTCATAGCTTCCGCCCAACGAGATGTGGAATCTGCCATGAGAGCTACATGATATCCCATATCCCTAAAGTACTCAGCAATAGTTATACCAGTAAATACAGAAGCCTCTCTTGCAGCCACAGGCATGTTTGAGGTATTAGCTATCAAAACAGTTCTCTCCATAAGAGGCTTTCCTGTTCTCGGATCTTTTAATTCTGGAAATTCTATTAAAACTTCCGTCATCTCATTCCCTCTTTCACCACACCCTATATAAACCACAACCTCTGCATCAGCCCACTTGGCAAGCTGGTGCTGAATTATAGTTTTACCACTTCCAAAGGGTCCAGGCACACATGCAGTACCACCTTTTACAAGAGGAAAGAACGTATCCAGAACTCTTTGCCCGGTTATAAGAGGAACTTGAGGAGGAAGTTTCTCTTTGACAGGCCTCTGATACCTTACAGGCCATTTATGCATCAATTTTAATTCATGTTTCTTTCCACTATCGTCCTCTAGAACACCAATAACTTCTTCCACTGTATAAGTCCCACTCTTAATCTCAAGAATCTTACCCCTCAAATAAGGAGGGACAAGTATCCTATGTTCTAAAGCAGAGGTTTCTTGTACAATTCCAAGAACATCTCCACCTTCTACATAATCACCAGGTTTAACCCTTGCTTCAAAATCCCATTTCTTTTCTCTATCGAGAGCAGGAAAAGATAAACCTCTGCTAAGAAAATCTCCACTTACTTCAGCAAGTCTATTTAAGGGTCTTTGTATACCATCGTAAATCTGACTTATAATTCCAGGCCCGAGTTCTACAGAAAGAGGTTCCCCCAAAGCATAAACAGGCTCACCAGGACCTATACCTTGAGTTTCCTCATACACTTGAATATATACCAAATCGTTATCAAGTCCTATCACTTCTCCAAAAAGCTCAAGGTTACCTACTCTAACCATCTCATACATCTTTACATTTGGAAGCCCTTTTGCTACCACAAGAGGGCCTGCTACTCTAACTATTTTTCCTTCCATAATATCCCTCTCCTTCAGAAATAATATCAATTCCTAAGGCCTTTTCAGCCATATCTCTCAAAAGCTCTTCTCCCATCTTTCTATTGGAAAAAGTATCAGGTAGGATCAAAGGAATCTTTCCTTTACCTTTTAAATTCTCAACTATTTTTCCAGCTACGCTCTCAAGGACAATAATTAGAGAATATTCTTTCTCTGAAAGACTCATATAAATTTCGTATGCCTCGTCAGGGTTTCTAACAGGATATACATCAAGACCAAAAATCCTAAAAACCTCTATAAGACTACCAAGTCCTATTATGGCAATTTTATTCTCATTCATTTGCTCTCAACAACCCTCTTTCCCAATATTCTCTTGGGATTTTCAATTTCTTATTTTCAAGGATGAATAATATATCTTCCATCTCCCACATCTTGACATAAAAATAGTACAAAACTACCTCAGGCCCACTAACTACATTTTTAAAGTTTTTATTCATATAAGAATAAAGGTATTTTTTAATAAGCATATCAAAATCGTAATTTTTTAAATCTTCTAGAAATCTTTGTTTTAATTCTTCGTCTCCATAGAGCACTCTGTAAGAAGCTAAATCCCAATTCAGCCTCTTAAGAATCTCTGTTACATAAGGAACTTTTTCCAGTCTTACATCTATTTTTATAAAATTAAGTTTATTTTTAAGCAGAACAAAATCTCTTATCTTCTTGTTTTCTATTCTTTTAAACAATTCCTTTGAAGTAGCTAGAATTCCAAAATCTATTATTAAATTCCATAGCCCTAAATCACTAATTTGTTGAGAATCAGCCTTTTGAATCTTAGAAGTCAATTTATTCCTAAGTTCACTGTATGTCCTTCCATAAGAGAAATTAAAAAATACCTCTAAACTTTCACTTTTGCTTAATTGCAATAACTCATTTCTTACATCATGGGTCATAAATTCAAAAAGCACCAAATCCCAATAGGGATACTTTACAGTATTAGCCATTATTTTCAAATCGTCATATAAAACCTTTAAAAAACCAGAGTATCCCTCTAAAAGAGGGGCATAAATAGTCTCCTTCAAAAGGTTATAAGCATCACTCAAATCAGCATTCAAAAGAATTTCCCATTGACGCTTATCAAGAAGCTTAGGTAGCTTTGCTTTTAAATTTGTAGAAAGAAATAAATATTCTGTATACATACTTACCTTTCTCCATGAAGAATTTGCGCTATTTCAAGTATGTTTTTATTAACTAATTCTTCAATAATCGTATCAACAGTAAGGTCGATCACTAAATTATCTTTTTGAATTACAAATCCACCATTTCCCTCCATTCTATCCTTACTTAAAGTTAAACTATATTTCTTGCAAAAATAATCTACGTCAATCTTATCCTCATTTTTTGTGAGAATCATCTCTCCACTTTTTATGGACTCTCTCTCAAGCAAATTTTCCCAAATCTTATTGTAAACTTCATTAGAGGAACTTTTAAGCCTCTCTAAGACCAAATTCTTAACTTTAGCAATTGCATCAGACTCTATACGTAGCTTTTCAGCATTATACTTAAGCTTTAACTGAGCAGCCAAAGTATTTTCTTCTCTATTAAGCTTCTCTTTCAAGCTTCTCTTTTGTTTTTCCTTCCATTCTTCTAATTCTTTTTCCTTTTTAGCTACAAACTCTTGGAATTCTTTTTCCTTTTTATTTTTGATCTCTTCAATCTTTGTTCTCTTTTCAGTTTCAAGTCTCTCAACTATTCTCTCTAAGGACATTATAGCTTCACTCCAAAGAACAAAAGAATTATTGATGTTATTAAAGAAAGAATAGCATAAGTCTCCACAAGAGCAGGAATAATAATAGCCTGTCCAGAGGTTTGAGGCTTCTGAGCTACCATTTGAAGAGCAGCAGCACTCGCCCTACCCTGCCACATACCACTCACATATTCTCCAATCATAAGAGGAATACTTACTGCAAATACCATTAACCCTTGCTCCAAAGTAAGATTTGGAACATTACCTCCCAGAAGTCCCAATCTCATTAGTATAAGAAATGCACCTATAAATCCATAAAAACCTTGTGTACCAGGAAGGGCTTGAAGAATAAGAACTGTACCAAAAAGATCTGGCTTTTCAGCAAGTACTCCTGCCGCAGCCTCACCAGCTATTCCTACTCCTTTTCCAGAACCTGCTGCTGCTAATCCCGCACCTAAAGCAGCCCCAATAAGAGCAATTGCCAAACCAAGCATACTACTTACCTCCCATCATAATTTTTCTTTATTCTAAAAAATTTCCCTTCTATTCTATAAGGAAGAAACTTTCTTCCCCCATCTACAAAAAATCTTCCATAAAGCTCTAAAAATTGTAACCTGGTAGAATGAACAAAAGCTGATAATGCACTAAGAACAAAGTTTAAGAGTTGACCCCCCATCCAGATTAAAATCAGAAATATCCATCCTAAAATAGGCACACCTTTTACCATATTGGCAAGCTGGGTAATCACAAATCCAAATATAGAGCCAACAAGGTTTAATGCAAAAAGCCTTGAATAAGAAAGTACATCCCCCACAAAGGATGTCAAACCATATCCTCCCATTATTCCATAAATACTAATTAAACCAACTAAAATACGAGCAAAACCTTTTTTATCTCTTCCCTGAGTCAATATAAGCCCAATAAGGCTGAAGAGAAGTACGTATTTAAATACCTCCATACCTCCAAGTCTTATCCCTAAGGCTTTAGATCCAAAATAAATTAACAATGATCCAAGGAATAATATCCATAAACCAGCATCGTATAAAGCTCCTTCGTAGTCCTTTACCTTAATGCAAGATATAAAACGAAGAATTAAAGCATAGAATTGTGAGATTATGCCTATAAATAACGATATGCCAAGAGCCGTAATCAAATCTTGAGACGGATTTACAATAGGAAATACTCCCAGAAATTTTCCATCAGGACCTAAAAATGGTTGATTTCCAAAAACGCTCCAAGTTAATGTTCCAACTATGATAGATGGAATACTAAGCACAGTTAAAAGATCTAAGAGTTGCTTTGTGTCATCTTCAGGTTTGAATTTTCTCTTTATCCATAAAGAACTTAGAAGAAGCAAAAGCCCATAACCTATATCCCCTAAGCATATACCAAAAAACACCATGTAAAAAGGAGCCATAAAAGGTGTAGGATCAATAAATCCATAAGGAGGAAGCCCATACAATTTAGTCAAAAACTCAAAGGGTTTAATCAATTTAGGATTATGTAAAATTACAGGCGGATCATCATCCTGATCTGGCTCTCTACTATCAAAGATAGCATCAGGAATATTATCCCTAAGTAACGTTAAAAATCTTTCTTTATCCCTCTTAGGTATCCATCCTGAAAATATGGTAAAGTAATTACTGTGATGAGCAAGACTTTTTGCCCCTACCTCTTTTATTTTGGCCACATAATAATCGTACCATGCAAGAATATTCTTCTTTTTAGCCAATAATTTTTCAGCCTTTAGATACAACGCTTTTAATTCTTCTTCTACCTTATTCAAACTCCTCTGAATTTTCTCAAGACCTTCGACAGGAGAAGATTTCAAATAAGGAATACGTTTATGATTAAAGTTATGTTTCTGAAGAAGGTTTTCAAAAATTTCAGAAAGAGTCTTAGGTACAACAAATATAACCTTCACAGTTTTATTACTAACAAAAGCCTTATACCAACTTTCTTCAAGCACATCTTTACTATCCTCTAAAAAACTATTCCATTCATCTTGTGTAAAGCCACCACAATACAAAGCAAATCTTTTAAAAACTCTAGGAAAATCAAGAATTTCATTAACATCTACCCAATAAGCTGTCTCTTCGTATAAATTAGACAATAGCTTTTTCTTCTCTTCTATCACATTAAGAGTTCTTTCTAAAATCTTTGCTTCTTTATATAGTTCATCAACAGAAACTTCTGATCTTAACTTCTCAAACTCTTCTTCTGTTATCTCCTCTCTTCCAGCAAAAAATGCCTCTAAAAATCCCTTTCCTTCTGGATAAAAAAATCTTAAGATTTTTAATATCTCATCTAATTTTGTAAGATAAGCATCATAAGGAGAACTCTTTTCAGGGTTTCCTTCTTCAGTCAGTTTCTCCCAGTGTATGTCTTCAAAGCCTTTAAAAATAGAAACTACTTTTTCTTCTTTTTCCTTAGGAAAGATCAACCAGAACTTTTCAACTTTTAAAATAGCCATAATTTTTTCATCCCTACTTTTCAATTAATTTATCCAGAAGATAATCTACAATACTAGGTATTCTCTTTTCTACTACTTCTTTATAAGCATTAGTTTCGTTTATATATTCTTGCTCTAATTTTTCCAGCTTTACTTTTAAAGAATCATAATACTTTCTTTCTTCAGCTTTTAATTCTTCCAAAAATCTTTGTTTCTCCTCTTCCATCTTTGTAACATACTCTTGAACCTTCCAATAATATTCTTCTTCTAATTCCTTTTTTGCTTTCTCAATCTCAAATTCTACTTCTTTTTCTTTCTCACTTATAAAAGAAATAACATCTTTAATTTTCTCTTCTCTCATAGCTCTACACTACCTTTTGCACTTTTCCAGCCTTCAAACAACGGGTACACACTTTTATGGTTTTAACTTTTCCATTAACAAGAGCACGAACTTTATGAAGATTAGGAAGCCATCTGGTTTTAGTCCTACGATGAGAGTGAGATACTTGCAATCCAGTCCATGGACCTTTGCCACAAATTTCGCATCTTCTTGACATTTTGCATACCTCCTTTCTTTATAGATTTTAAGAAAATATTTTTAAACTTGTGTTAAAAAAATAACAAATTTCAAGAAAAATCGGTTATAATTATATCATATGAAGAAAAGATTGCCAGCAGTGGCAGGATATTTTTATCCTGCCACCTCAAGAGAGCTTTTAAATATGCTATCTCAGTTTATAAAAGAGGTGCCCAACAAAGTACCTCTCTGGGGATGTATTGTTCCTCACGCTGGATACATTTACTCAGGAAAGGTTGCTGGAGCAGTATACTCTCTCATGGAAGTTCCAGATGTAGCCATAATTATAGGTCCGAACCATAATGGACTTGGATACCCCTCTGCTATTTATAGTGAAGGAATCTGGACTACTCCCCTCGGAGACGTAGAAATAGATTCTGTTCTTTCACAAAAAATCTTACAAGAATCTGATTATCTTAAAGAAGACGCCTTAGCTCACCAACCAGAACACTCTCTTGAGGTTCAAGTACCTTTCTTACAATATATAAATCCCAACATAAAAATAGTACCCATAACTGTGGTTGACTACAGCTATGAGGTGCTAAAAAATCTAGGATATGCTATAAGCCAAGCCGTAAGAGATTATGAGTATAACACTGTGATAATTGCAAGCTCAGATTTTTCTCACTATGAACCACATGAAATTGCAAAACAGAAGGATCTTTATGCTATAGAATCTATTCTCAATCTGGACGAAAAAGAGTTTATAAAAAGAGTTGTAGAAAAAGACATTTCAATATGTGGAGTAGGCCCAATAGTTATCACAATGATAGCCGTAAAATTACTGGGAAGTAAAAGAGCAAAACTTGTTGAGTATCAAACTTCAGGTAATGTAACAAGAGATTTTGATCAAGTTGTAGGATATGCTGGAATAATTTTTCCTAAGTAAAGAAAGTGGAAAGATTAGGAATAGTTGGACTTGGAAATCCAGGATATGAATATGCTAACACTCGCCATAACGTGGGATTTATGGTGGTTGATTATTTACAAGAATTCTTTAAATTTCCACCATACAAAAAGACAAGCTCAAATTTAATTACTTTCGGAAGAGTACACAACACAGAGGTCTATCTGGTAAAACCTCAAACTTATATGAACCTAAGTGGTATAGGAGTCAAAGAATTTTTAGCAAAGTTTAACTTTAAACCCGAAGAAGTTCTTGTAATCCACGATGATCTTGATCTTCTTGTAGGAACCATTAGGATCAGATTTGATGGAAAAGATGGAGGACATAATGGAATAAAATCCATAATAAAAGAAATCAATACGCCTAATTTTTATAGGCTTAGAATAGGTATTGGAAAACCTAAAGATAAAAATCAAGTTGTAGAATATGTATTAGGAAATTTTGAAGATGAGGAATTTACAATAATTAACAAAATTATACAAAGCTCCCCCCAGATAGTAGAAACTATCATAGAGAAAGGATGGGAAGTAGCTCAAAACTTATACAACAGAAAATGCCTATTCTCTTAGAAAAGGTCTTAAGAAGTAGTGAATTTAGCAATTTAGAAAAAGAAATTAACTCAAGGAGCAATATTAAGCTTTTTGGAATTTACAAGGGATTCTTTCCCTTACTTTTTTTATACCTAAAAAGATATAAAAGACCAATTTTATGGGTAACTAATAATGAAGAGGACTTAAGCATATGGGAAGACTTACAAGAAGATTTGGAATTAAGCATATTACCTCCTTATGTTCATCTTCCGTATGAAAGACCTCTAAGATCGCCACAGGTTCAAGGAAAAAGGTTAAAAGCTATTTCCGACATAATTTACAACAATAGTTTTTCTATAGTAGCTTCCTTAAAATCCCTAATCTACCCTCTTATACCCAAAGAAAATATTGAAAAAAGAATTTTAAAAATTAAAGTGGGAGAAGAAATAACTCGAGAAAAGATAGAAAAATTCCTCGCAGAAAACCTATATCAAAGAACACCTCAGGTAGAAAAGATAGGAGAGTACAGTATAAGAGGTGGAATTCTTGATATATTCCCTCCACTATATGAAAATCCCATAAGAATAGAATTTTTTGGAGATGAGATTTCTTCTATAAGATTCTTTAACTTAGAAGACAAAAGATCTATAAAAACTACAAAAGAAGTTATTTTAACCCCCATTTCGGAATTGATTGAAGATAAAAATGAAGAGAGCTATTTTCTAAAAAACAAAGAGATAAAAACATATCTATTTTCATATTTACCTAAAGACACCATCTTAGTCTTTGAAAACCATAAAGCAAGCCTTGCATTACTTGAGAAATGGACTGAAAAAGGACTTGTAAACTTTGAAAAAAGAAGAACTAAAGAAAACCTACCTGAAGGTTTATATCTTACCGACTATGAATTACAAAATTTCATTTCTAAATACCAAGTTTTAGACTTGAACAGCACAGAGCCAGATCTTGTATTTACTATTTACTCTCCTCCATCCTACCGAGGTACTAACGAATTTTTTGAAAAAAACATAAAATCCTTCCTTGAAAATGGCTGGGAAGTACACATATTCTCAGAACACCAAGACATAATAAGAACAAGATTAAAAAACCTAAATGTGAAATACTTAACCGAAGAAAAAGTAAGAGAAGGATTCTTATGGGAGAATGAAAAAGTCCTTGTGATTACCGATTATGAAATATTTGGTAAAAAAAGAAAAAGAAAACCAATAAGATACGAAAAGGGATTAAAACCAAAAGATTTATATCTATTAAAAGATGGAGATTATGTGGTACATGTAAATTATGGAATAGGAATATTCAGGGGCTTAAAAAAGCTTAAAATAGACGATGTAGAAAAGGAATTTATATACATTGAATATGCTAACAATAGCTTTTTATATGTACCCTTAGAGGAAATGCATCTTATCCAAAGATACGTATCCTCTTCACCAGAACCCCCTCAGATAAGCAGATTAGAATCTCACCAATGGGAAGAAACCAAAAGAAAAGTAAAAGAATCGGCAAAAGAGATTGCAGAAGAATTGTTAAAAGTTTATGCCCAGAGAGAATTAACAGAGGGTTTTGCCTTTTCTCCAGATAGTCCTCTTCAGGAAGAGCTTGAAGCAAGTTTTCCTTATGTAGAAACAGAAGATCAAATAAAAGCCCTTAAAGAGATAAAAAGGGATATGGAATCAAAAAAACCTATGGAAAGGGTACTGATTGGAGATGTGGGGTTTGGTAAAACAGAACTTGCCTTAAGAGCAAGTTTTAAAGCAGTTCTAGATGGAAAACAAGTGGCAATCTTAGTGCCGACTACTATTCTTACCTACCAACATTGGAAGGTATTTCGAGAAAGATTAGAAGTATTTCCTGTAAACGTAGAGATCTTAAGCAGACTCAAACCTAAATCAGAACAAAAGAGAATAATAGAAAGAATAAGAAAAGGGGAAATAGACATTATTATAGGAACCCACCGAATATTACAAAAAGATGTGGAATTTAAGGACTTGGGTCTCATCATAGTAGACGAAGAACATAGATTTGGAGTCTTACAAAAAGAATCCTTTAAAAAGAAATATCCACATGTGGACATTCTTTATCTTTCTGCAACTCCAATTCCTAGAACCCTATCTATGGTTCTTTCTGGAATAAGGCAATTTTCTGTGCTTGAAACTCCTCCTGAAAACCGATTGCCTATTCAAACCTTTGTTGTTGAATATAATCCTGAGATCATTCAAGAAGGAATAAGAAGAGAATTAGAAAGAGGTGGACAAGTATATTACGTATGTAATGATATAGAAAGATTAGAGAAAATAAAAGAAGAACTAACAAAACTTGTTCCGGAGGCAACTTATGCCATAGCACACGGAAAAATGGACGATGAAGAACTAACAGAGGTTATGAGTAATTTCTATGATGGCAAAATAGACGTCTTAATAGCCACCACTATTATAGAATCAGGTATCGATGTTCCAAATGCCAACACATTATTTGTAGAAAATGCAGAACATATGGGACTTGCTCAACTTTACCAACTGAGAGGAAGAATAGGAAGATCCTATAAACAAGCATATGCCTATTTTCTTCATGCTCCTCTAAAAAAACTATCTTTAGATAGCATTAAAAGACTTGAAGCACTAAAGGAATTCTCAAGCCTTGGATCAGGATTAAGACTTGCCTTAAGAGACCTCGAAATAAGAGGAGCAGGAAAAATTCTTGGAAAAGAGCAGCACGGACATATAAACTCTGTTGGTTTCTATTTATATCTTCAACTTTTGGAAGAAGCTATAAATGAATTAAAGAACAGTCAAGGAAAAAGTGAAAAAAACAAAGTAAATTGCCGTATTACACATCCATTTCCAGCAATCATACCAGAATACTACATAAGTCAAAGTAGCGATCGTATATATTATTATCAGAAATTAGCTCACTTAGAAGATATAAATGATATAGATAAGATAAGAAAAGAATTAGAAGATATCTATGGTCCAATTCCAGAGCCAGTGGAGAACTTGTTTATTCTATCTCAGATAAAGTTTTTTGCAGAAAAAATAGGTATAGAAAAAATTGAAATATCAGAAGATAAAACAAAATTAACCTATTCAAAAGGCATTGAAAGAACCTTGAACCTACCAAGAGGAAACTATAAGAAAAAGATCCAATTTCTGCTCCAATTCCTCAAAGACATCTCCAATATTAAGTAAAATTGTGTTATAATCGCAATCAGGTTTTTTATTTCAAAAACTGTAAAGTATGAGGTGAGATGACATGAAGAAACACAGTTTCTTTAAGATCTTATTCATTGTTTTTGTTGCAATCTTTATCCTTGGAGGAGCTTTTGTAGCCCTTGTATATCATCAGATGAAAAACTATCCTGTGCTAAAAATTAACGGTATGCCCGTAAGCAGACAAGAGTATAAAGACAGATTAAACTTCATGAAAACCCAATATTCTATTATGTTCGGTGTTGATTTTACCACCACTCAGGGACAAAAAATGCTTCCACAAGTAAAAGAAGAAACTATTAAAGATATTGCTCGTTGGAAAATTGTACAAGCAGAAGCCAAAAAAAGAGGAATTTCCGTCTCCGAAAAAGAAGTTGAGACAAGATTAAAAGAAATAGAGAAAGAATTCCCAAGTGTACTACAATTTGAAATAACTCTTTCCCAGTATGGTTATGACAGAAACACTTTTAAAGAAGAACTTAGAAAAAACCTACTTATGAGAAAACTTATGGATGAGATTGGAAAAGATGAAAAAGTAACTGAAGATGAAATAAAGAAATATTACAATGAGAATATAAAACTTTTTGAACATCCTAAGGAGTATAAAGTTTACTCTATATTTATAAAAGACGAGAAGAAAGCAAAAGAAGTCTATAATGAACTTCTCTCTAATAAAATAACCTTTACTGATGCTGCAAAGAAATACTCTGAAGATACAACCACAAAAGATTCAGGTGGAGATTTAGGATTTATCACTCAGGGTACTCTTCCTGAGGAGGTTGAAAAAGTAACCTTTACCTTACCTCTTAACCAAATAAGCAAACCTATTAAAACCGATGAAGGATATTACATAACAAAAGTTACTGAAATAAAAGAGGCTTATACTACACCTTACTTCCAAGCTAAAGCAGAAATAGAGGATAAACTCCTTTATGATAAAAGATCTAAGGTTTTCAATAAGTGGCTTGAGGAGCAAGTAAGTAAAGCTAAGATAGAAAAAGACTTTTCAGATAACGATATATGGATGAAACTATGGAGAAAAATCGTCGAAATCCAACAATTGTTTTATAGAAAAGAAGCAAAAACACCATTACCCAAAACTGACGAATAGTAAAATTACTATTTTTTCCAAACAGCATATGGCCTTATTTCTTAGAATTACTTTTCTAAAATATAGCATAAAAACTTGCTTTTTATAAAGTAAGTGCTATAATTTAAGTGAACTTCGTATTTTTAAAGATAAAGAGAAAAATAAAATGGACGAAAAAGAAAAAACATGTAAAGAATTTATAGATCTCTACTTTGTAGTAAAGAGAGTGAGGGAAGAATGTCCATGGGACCAAAAACAAACCCCTCAAACTCTCATACCATATTTTCTTGAAGAAGCTTATGAGCTCATAGATGCTTTAGAAAAAAATGATCAGGAAATGATAAAAGAGGAGTTAGGAGATATTCTCTTGCATGTCCTTATGCAAAGTATAATGGCAGAAGAAAAAAATAGATTTAATTTTGAAGAGGTATGTAAAAATTTAAAAGTCAAGTTAATAACAAGACATCCTCATGTATTTGGAGAAGTTAAAATAGAAGGGGTTGAGGATGTCTTAACAAATTGGGAAAGTATAAAAAGCAAAGAAAAAGATGAAGAGGGAATCCTGAGTGGAATTCCTCAAAATATGCCTGCCTTACTTACTGCTTTTAGAATACAAGAAAAAGCCTCCCACGTGGGTTTTGATTGGAAGAAGAGTAAAGAAATAATACCTAAACTCTACGAAGAGTTAAAAGAGCTAGAAAAAGCAATTCAAGAAGACAATAAAGAAGATATGGAAGAGGAAATCGGGGATCTACTATTTACCATAGTAAATATAGCAAGACATTTAGGAATTGATCCAGAATCTTCTTTGAGAAAGACAAACAAAAAATTTACAGAGCGCTTTAAATACATAGAAGATAGAATAAAAGAATCTGGTAAAGAATGGAAAGATTTTAGCTTAGAAGAATTAGATAAACTTTGGGAAAGCTCGAAAACTTTATAGAAGTTTTTATAAAAACCTATAATCAGAAAGGGGGTGACTAAGAGATGAAAAAGGCAGAGTTTATCGCAAAAGTAGCTGAGAAGGCAAAAATCACCAAGAAAGAAGCAACAAAAGTAGTAAATGCTGTATTAGAAACCATCACTGAAGCTCTCTCTAAGGGGGATACTGTTCAATTTGTAGGCTTTGGAACCTTCTCTGTAAGAAAGAGAGCAGCAAGAGAAGGGAGAAATCCCCGTACTCAACAACCAATTAAGATTCCTGCCACAAAAGTTCCAGTATTCCGTCCAGGAAAAGAGCTTCGTGAAGCAGTAAAGAAGTAAAACTTTATCTCCGGGCTGGGGGATTCCCCCAGCCCGGAAACATTTTTTTGGGAGTGGAAAAATGGCAAAGAAGCTATTTCTCGAAGATGAGCATGTAAAATATGGCGCGAAGTTTTTTTGAATTTGCTGGTTGGTGGATGCCTCTAGAATACTCAGGAACTATAAATGAGCACCTTACTGTAAGAAACCATGTCGGAATCTTTGACATCTCCCATATGGGACGAATACTCTTAAAAGGAAAGGGAGCAAAAGATCTTGTCCAATATATTACTACTAATGACGTAAACAACCTCTATCCTGGAAAAGCTCAATATTCACTCGTATTAAATCCTACTGGAACGATTAAAGATGATATTATCGTTTATAAAATAGATGAAGAAGAATTTTTAATGGTTGTAAACGCAATAAATACTCAAAAGATTTTAGACTGGTTAAATATACACAACAAATTTGGTGTAAATATTTTAGATATTACCACTGATACTACTCTGTTAGCCATTCAAGGGCCAGCTTCCGAAAAAACCCTTGAGGATTATTTTAATTTAAATCTAAAAAACCTAAAATACTATCATTTTCAAAAGAATCACATAATTATCTCCAGAACAGGATATACTGGTGAAGATGGATTTGAGATAATATCAGATCTAGATACAGGGAGAAAAATATTTAAAGATTTGGTAGAGAATAAAAAAGTTTTACCCTGTGGATTGGGAGCAAGAAATACTTTAAGAATAGAAATGGGATACCCTCTATATGGGCACGAAATAGATGAAAATACAACACCATGGGAAGCCAACTTAGGATGGGTAGTAAAAATTAATAAAGGAGATTTTATAGGAAAGGATGCACTAATAGAGAAAAAGAATAAGAAAGAGAAATTTCTAAAAGGATTTATCATGTTAGAGAATGGTATACCAAGAGATAGCTATGAAGTATACTTAGGAGAGGAAAAAATTGGCTATATCACAAGTGGAACCTTTTCTCCTATATTGAAAACAGGTATTGGTATGTTATATACTACCAAGGATATTGAAAATGAAATATTTATTAAAATAAGAGAAAAATTCTTAAAGGCAAAAATTGAAAAGCCACCTTTTATTAAAAATACTTCCATAAAGAAAGGAGAGAAGTGAAAATGTATCCAGAAGATAGAAAATACTCAAAAGACCATGAATGGGCAAAATTAGAGGGTAACATTGCCATCATTGGAATCACCTACCATGCTCAGGAGGAGCTAGGTGACATAGTACACATAGATCTCCCAGAGGTAGGAAAAGAAGTAAAACAAAACGAAGTTCTTGCAGTAGTTGAATCAGTCAAGTCCGCATCTGATGTTTATTCTCCCCTCTCTGGAAAAGTCATTGAGGTCAATGAAAATTTAAAAACCAAGCCAGAACTTATAAATGAAGATCCTTATAATGCAGGATGGATTGTTAAGCTAGAACTTTCAGACCCAAAAGAGTACGAAAGTTTGCTTTCTGCAGAGGAGTATAAAAAACTCATTGGAGAATAGTTGAATGACGTACTTTCCTCATACTCCACAAGAAATAAGGGAGATGCTGAATACTATAGGATTAGAGTCTATAGAGGACCTTTTCTCTGAAATCCCTGAAGAGATAAGACAAAAAGCAAAAGAAAACTTCAAAATTCCAGCATCTCCCTCAGAAATCGATCTTTTAGAAGAAATAAAAAATATAGCAAGAAAAAATATTGGAAAAGAGTATATCTCTTTTCTTGGCGGTGGAGCCTATAAACATTATATCCCACCCTTTGTGAAATTGGTCTCCCTCTTTCCTACATTTTACACTGCCTATACCCCTTATCAACCAGAAATAAGTCAGGGAGTATTACAATCTATCTTTGAGTATCAGAGCCTTATTTGTGATCTTACTGGAATGGAGGTAGCAAACGCCTCTTTATATGAGGCAGGTTCAGGGATAGCAGAAGCTGCTCTTATGTCAGTTAGAATCACAGGAAAAAAGGAAGTTATTGCATCTTCAGGTCTTAATCCTGAATATATCTCAGTACTTAAGACCTATCTTCAAGCCCAAAACATTGAACTTAAAATAATACCTCTTGATGAAAAGGGTGAAACAGATGTTGATTTTCTTGAAAAAAATATATCTCCTAAAACTTCTGGAGTTATAATACAAAACCCTAATTTCTTTGGAGTTATAGAGACTAAACTCAAAGATATAGAAGAACTAATTCATAAAAATAATGCCCTGTTTATTCTCTCCATATATCCTATATCTCTTGGTATTCTCAAACCCCCTTCTGAATACAATGTAGATATTGTTGTGGGAGAAGGACAATCCTTAGGAATACCATTGGGATTTGGTGGACCTTATTTAGGAATTCTTGCCACAAAAAAGGAATTTATAAGACAAATTCCAGGAAGAATAGTTGGAGAAACCATAGATCTAGAAGGTGAAAGAGGCTTTGTGAATACCCTACAAACTAGAGAACAACACATAAGAAGAGCGAAGGCCACATCAAATATATGCACAAATGAGGCCCTATCAGCTATATCTGCAGCTGTTTATATGGCAATTCTTGGAAAAAAAGGTATTAAGAAAATCGCAGAAGTCTGTTTTTCGAGGGCACATTATTTGAGAGAGAGAATGCAAAAAGAAGTAAATTTAGAAATCACATATCCAAATTCCCATTTCTTTAACGAATTTGTAATTAAAATTCCTGAAAATAGTGAAAATTTCTTGAAAAAGTTAGAAGAAAAAAAGATTTTAGGAGGAATTCCTTTATCTAAGTTTTATAAAGACAGAGATAAGGAAATACTCGTAGCGGTAACAGAAAGAAATTCTTTAGAGGAACTTGAGTATTATATAAAATCTCTTAAGGAGGTCCTTAAGAAGAATTGAAAAAGAAAATACCTTTAATAAAAGAACTAAACAATGACGAGAAACCTACTATACATTTACCAGAGCCATTAGAAGATTTTTTACCTGAAAAAATACTACCCAAAGATCTGTTAAGAGAATCTTTACCCATTCCTCAGATAAGTGAGATTGAAGTAGTAAGACATTTCACAAATCTATCCCATATGGGATATGGAGTTGACCTCGGTTTTTATCCTTTAGGGTCATGTACTATGAAATATAATCCAAAAATCAACGAAGAAATTGCAAATAATGAATATTTTACTGATCTACATCCTTACACTCCTGAAGAACTATCTCAGGGAGCCCTTGAAATAATCTACAAACTTGGAGAAGCCCTTTCTAAAATAACAGGGATGGACAAATTTACATTCCAGCCTTCTGCTGGAGCCCATGGAGAATTAACAGCCCTTCTTATAATAAAAGCCTATCTAAGGGACAAAGGAGAAAATAGGAACATAGTACTTGTACCTGACTCTGCCCATGGCACAAATCCAGCAAGTGCATCAATGGCTGGATTTGAAACTATAGAAATACCATCCGATGAAAGAGGCCTTGTAAATCCAAACATTTTGGGAAAATATCTAAATAAAAATGTGGCTGTGTTAATGTTAACAAATCCTAATACTCTTGGACTTTTTGAAAAAGACATCCTTAAAATAGCTCAAATGGTTCATGATGAGGGAGCACTCTTGTACTATGATGGTGCCAATTTAAACGGAATTATGGGCTATGGCTCGTCCTGGAGATATGGGAGTTTGATGCGGTACATGTCAACTTACACAAAACCTTCTCTACCACCCCATGGTGGGGGAGGTCCAGGTGCGGGTCCCGTAGGAGTAAAAGACTTCCTAAAAGATTACCTACCTGTTCCTACGGTAGAGCACGATGGAAACAAATACTATTTAAACTACCAGGTTCCTAAAACTATAGGACGAGTAAGAACCTTTTATGGTAACTTTCTGGTTATGCTAAAAGCTTATGCCTATATCAGGCTATTAGGAGATGAAGGTCTAAAGAAAACTACTGAGATGGCAGTGCTAAATGCAAATTATCTAAAAGAAAAATTAAAAGATTATTTCGAACTTCCATACCCATCCATATGTAAGCATGAGTTTGTGCTATCAGGTAAAAATCTAAAAGAAAAAGGAATAAAAGTCCTTGATATTGCAAAAAGACTTTTAGACTATGGAGTACATCCCCCAACTATATATTTCCCCTTAATAGTAGAAGAGGCATTAATGATAGAGCCCACAGAAACAGAAACTAAATATACTCTTGATGAATTTGTAGAAATCATAAGAAATATTTTAAAAGAGGTCGATGAAAATCCTGATATAGTTAAGAATGCACCTCATAATACTCCTGTAAAAAGATTAAACGAAGTATATGCAGCAAAGGTACTAAAGGTAAATTGGAAATGACCATCAAAGTAACTCCTATCAATACTCTACCTGTAAGTGTAACAGGAGATTATTGTGCTTTACAATGTGAACACTGCAAAGGACATTTTCTCAAAAATATGACTCCCTTACAGTTCTTAGAAAGTAAACTCCAAAAAGACAACAATTACAAAAGTATTCTTATAAGCGGAGGATATAATAGTGAGGGAGTACTTCCTCTTACCGATGCTAAATTAGCACAAATAAAAAAACTTAAATCTCTTGGTTATGAATTAAACTTTCACTTAGGTTTGGTAACTCCTGAGAACATTAAAAAGCTTAAAAATATCCCCGATATGGTATCCTTTGATCTCATGCTTGATGACTTTGTTATAAAAGAAATTTTTAATCTTAAAAACAAAAATAGTGAAAACTTTAAAGAATCCTTTCTAATTCTTAACGAAAACTTTCCAGTAAGTCCTCATATTTTGATTGGAGCAAATTATGGAAAAATTCAAAAGGAATATGAAGCAATAGAATTCTTAGAAAAAATAAAACCTAAGAAGCTTATATTTATCATAATCACTCCCTTAGAAAATACAACTTTTAGAGATATAAATCTTCCTTCCTTAAAAGAAATAGAAGAACTTTGGAAATTTACCAAGAGAAAACTACCCCAAACCAATCTATATTTAGGATGCGTAAGACCCAAAGGAGAATACAGATATAATGTAGACTCTCTTGCTTTAGAACTCAGCTTTAAAGCAATAGTTAATCCTCACTCTGATGTAATTAAAAATTCAAATAATACTCAAATTTTTGAAGAGTGCTGTGCCCTACTATGAAGATTGGAGTATCTTCTGGAAGCCTTGAGGTATTAAAGAGAAGAGTAGTCAAGAAAGACTCTCCTACAACTCTCTACCTTTTAGTAGGTAATAAATGTCTTAATAATTGTGCCTTCTGTATTCAAGCAAGAAATATGAGAAAAGAAAGCTTTATGCTATCGAGAATTTCATGGCCTCCTATAGAGCTTAAAGAGCTTGAGATACTTCTATCAGAATTTAATCCTTTCAAAAGAATATGCCTACAAGTAACCAACCATATAGGATGGAAGAATAACATCACAGAGGTAATAAATAATCTTAAAAAACATAACATACCTATATCTATCTCAGCACCTGTAGAAAACTTAGAGGATGTCAACTTTCTTTTTCAAAAAGGAGCAGAAAGGATAAACATATCCATAGACGCAGCAGAGAAAGAACTTTATGAAAAAATTAAAGAAAAAAACTGGGAAGAGAAAATAAACCTTATAAAAGAAGCAAGCAAAAACTTTCCCGAAAAAATAACTACCCATATTATTGTAGGTTTAGGAGAAAAAGAAAATAAATTAGTAGAGCTCATAAGAGATCTCTCCAATTGGAGAGTTAGGATTGCCCTCTTTGCCTTTACGCCTCTTCCAGGTACTCCTCTTGAGAATATACCTCAACCCTCTTATCAAAAATATAGAAAAATACAAATAATCACATATCTACTGCAAAACCATTTGATAGACTTTAAAGACTTGAAATTCAAAGATGATGACCTTATACTTACTAAAACTATCATAGAAAAAACTTACCCATATTTTAATGAAATCTTCAAAACCTCAGGTTGTCCTGAGTGCAATCGACCCTATTACAATGAAAGTCCAAGAATTACGCCTTATAATTACCCAAGAGACCTTACATTAAAAGAAATAAACGAAATTAAATTGCTTTTGGAAAATGGAGCAAGAGTTATATAAGATTCTCTACATAATAAGAGAGTATTCAAAAATTTACGATATTACACCCTATATAGTAGGTGGCTTCATCAGAGATTATCTATTAGGGAAGAAACCTCAAGATATAGACTTTTTAATTGATCCTTTTAATATAGATTTTATAGACAATCTATCAAAAATCCTAAAGGGCAGACTTGTCATATTAGATGAGGAGAGGAAATATTTCAGAATAGTAGTAAAAAATAAAGAAAACACTTTTGTCCTTGATTTTACTCCTATATATCAGCAAAATTTACTTCTTGAAATAGTTAGAAGAGACTTTACAATAAATTCCATCGTTTTTGAATCTTAGAAACTTCGAAATATACGATCCATTAAAAGGCTTAAAAGATTTAGAAAGGAACGTATTAAAACTATCCTCTCCTGACTCTCTAAAAGAGGATCCCCTAAGAATATTAAGAGTTTTTAGGTTTGGAGCATCAGGATTCAAGATAGACAAGAGTGTTTTTGAAAGTATTAGAAAAAATAGTCAAAGACTCTCAAAAATAAAACCTGAAAGAATTCACGAGGAATTATATAAAATATTAAAAAATCCTTTTACTTCTTATATATGGAAAGAAATGGAAGAATATAATGTATTGAGAGAAATATTTCCTGAGCTTTCCGAGATGAAAAACATTCCATGGAGCGAGCCTCACCACGAAAACCCTTTAGAGCATTCTATAACCACACTATACGTATTAGAGGAGCTATTCTATAATATAGACAAAATTTTCCCCTCTATTAAAAAAGAACTCGAAAAGTATTTTAGCGAAAAATTGTTCTCAGAATTTACAAAAAAAGAGACTTTAAAACTTGCAAGTTTACTACATGATATCGGAAAAAGTAAGACCTATAGCATAGACGAAAACAATCTTGTCCATTATTACGGACATTCCAAGGTTGGCTCAGAGATGTTAGAAGAAATTGCAGAGAGATTAAAACTGAGTAATAAGGAGTTGTCCTTTATACAAAAAATTATAAGAAATCATATGTACCTTATCGATTTTATTAAAAATCAAGAGATAAATCCAATTCATAAATTAATCTCAAGAGTAAATGAAGATGTGCCATCTCTTATTTTCCTTTTCATTTCTGACCAAATAGCCATAAAAAGAACCTTTGAAAACAAAGAATATTTTGAGAAACTTTTACAGGATTTCTTTAGACTAAAAAGCATACCAAAACCTTTGCTAAGTGGACATGAAATCATGCAATTATTCAATCTTCAACCTTCTCCTTTGGTAGGCATCTTGAAAGAAAAACTTATAGAAGCCCAAATAGAAGAAAAGATAAAGACAAAAGAAGAAGCAATAAGATTTTTAAAAGAAATTTTAGAGAATGAAAGAAATACCTCAAGAGATCATTCATAAAATAATGAAAGATCTATTAGAAAAACTCTATTTCCCCTTTGAGTGGGGAAGAGAGACCCTATTTTACTTTTATTATTTTCAGAAGGGAGAAGAGGAAAAATTAATAAAGTCTTTTAAATATTATAAGGCCTTTAAAAACCAGATATCTCAGAAAGAAGATGAACTTAATAAACTTGTTAAAAAACTTAAAGAAATAAAAGATCTAAGAGAAAAAATCTTGCTCAAAGCAAGAATTCCTGAAGAAATTAACGATGTAAGCCTCATAATAGATGATATTAGAAAACTAATTAATAAACTTGAAATAATTTTGCCTGAAGATATTGTTCCTCCCGAAAAAGAGTCTCTATCTTATGAAAATTTTTTATGGGAAACTTTATCTTTTTATTTAAAAATGACAAAATTCATAACTTTTGCAATAAATTTCGAAAAAATTCCTAAGTTATCAGAAAGATTCAAAGGAGAAAAGATATACGAATACAATATTCCATACAAAATTGAAAGCGAAAAAACCTTCTTACAAAATTTAATCCTTGCAATATGCGGAATACCAGTCTTTGAGGAGATAGAGTTCTCACTATTAAACTCTATCTCCTCAAAGGAGGACAAAATTCCTGAAAGCTTAGAAATAAAAGAAGATGTCTTTATTTTTCATAAATAGAGATTTCTACCTTTTTAAGCCAGAATTCCCCGCTAGCCTCTTTGTCTAATCTTATCTCTATTACATTCGTCTGTCCATTAAGCCAGTATCTCGAAATATTAAAAGAGGGTGTGATATAATAGTCACTTCCAAAATCAAAACCGCTGATCAACTCCTTAGTATTCACCAAAATCGATATTGGAGCCCACGTTTCTTGAGTAATAAAAGATGAGGATATACCTGTAATTTTGAGTATAACTCTTTTAGGAGATTCTAAGGAAGAAACAGGAGTATAGATCTTTAGATTACTTCCACCTTTTAGAAATGCTAAATGATAAGCTCCATCCTCCTTTTCCAGTTCAACTCCTTTACTAACCTCATAACTTAAATTGCCTTTTGGCGGATTTTTTGTAAAATCAATGACAAAAGTTTGCTTGGCAAGCCCAATATTCAGCATTAACAAAAGAATAATACTTAACACTAAATATCTCTTCATTTCCATTTATTCCTCCTTTGTTTCCTTTTTTATAGCTCTTGGATGGGAAAGAGTATAAGTTTTTCTTATCTGTTCAGAAGTTAGATGGGTGTAAATCTGAGTAGTAGAAATTCTTACATGTCCCAAGAGCTCTTGTACATACCTTAAATCTGCCCCACCTTCAAGAAGGTGAGTCGCAAAGGTATGTCTTAAAGTGTGAGGAGAGACTTTTTTATTAAAATCCTTGGTATACTTCTTAATGATCATCCTTATAGCTCTATCGGATATTCTTCCACCTTTCGCATTAAGAAAAAAGGCCTTTTCGGGTTTTTTTAAAAGTTTAGGTCTTACATGATCTTTATAAAGTTGAAGTATCTTAAGGGTTTCTTCACCCACTATTACAATTCTCTCTTTAGCTCTTTTACCAAATACTCTAATTTCTCCATAATTCCAATTAATATCTTCCTCATTCATGCCAACCAATTCACTTACTCTAATTCCTGTAGCGTATAAGGTTTCTATAATAGCCCTGTCTCGAATTCCAATAAGATCATCTAAAGAGGGTGAATTTAGAAGCTTCATTACTTCATCTACTGATAAAAATTGTGGAAGCTTTTTTTCCGCTTTAGGAGTTGGTATGAATACCGTTAAATCCTCGTTAATTTTTTCAAAAGTTAATAAATACTCAAAAAAGCTTCTCAAACTTATAACCTTTCTTACAAAAGTACTATTCTTATAATTTTTTTGGGCTATGAACTGAATATAACTCCTAACATTTCGTTTATTTGTAAAGTCTAAGTCTTTTTCTTTACAATATTTATAAAAATCCATAAGATCCCTTGAATAACTCCTTAAAGTGTTTGGAGAGTAATTTCTCTCAAATCTCAAATAATTTATGTAATTTTCTATTTCTCTTTTTAAATCCAGAATCATACGTTAATAGCAAATCTCCTTATCACATCATCAAGGTCTCTAAGAGCTCTTTCAGCAAGTAATCTATTTCTAAGCTTTTTATCCTTTACTGGTCTTTCAAGAGGCAACAGTATACCCCAATTTGCATTCATGGGTTGAAATTGTTTTACCGGAACTTTGGTAGTAACATAAGAAATCAAAGCTCCAATCATAGTGGTTGGGGGCAATATAATTAAAGGTTTCCCTTTATATAAACGTGCTGCATTTATTCCTGCTACAATTCCCATGGCAGCTGATTCCATATATCCTTCCACGCCTATCAATTGCCCTGCAAAAAACACTCTTTCATTCTTTATAAATTGAAGAGTAGGCTTTAAAAATTTTGGAGCATAAAAATAAGTATTTCTATGCATTACTCCATATCTTGCAAATTCTGCATTTTCAAGTCCAGGAATCATTCTAAAAATTCTTCTTTGTTCTTGAAATTTTAACCTAGTTTGAAATCCTACCATACTATAAAGAGTCTTCTGTATATTCTCAGGTCTAAGTTGAACAACTGCATAAGGTTCCTTTCCGGTTTTAGGATCTATTAATCCCACAGGCTTCATAGGACCATACCTTAATGTATCAATACCTCTTCTGGCAAGCACCTCAATAGGTAAGCATCCTTCAAAAAACTTTTCCTCTCCAGGATAATGAGATTCAACAGTTTCAGCATTAACTAATTCTTCCACAAATCTTTCATATTCCTCTTTAGTCATAGGACAATTAAGATAGGCCTCTTCTCCTTTACCATAACGAGAAGCACTAAAGACCTTTTCATAATTTATACTATCTGCATAAATTATAGGCGATACAGCATCATAAAAATATAAAGAATCGGTATCAAGAATTTCTATTAAATGTTCAGCAAAATCTGATGAAGTTAAAGGCCCTGTAGCAACTATTACTATACCTTCTTCAGGTATTTTTTTAACTTCTTCCCTTATTACAGTGACATACGGACTTTCAAGTAATATCTCTTGAACTCTTTTAGCAAAAAGTTCTCTATCTACAGCAAGAGCCACTCCAGCAGGAACTCTTGTTTCTTCAGCTACTCTTAAAAGGAGTGAGTCTAACTTTTTCATTTCTTCTTTCAAAAGACCTGAAGCATTTGTTAACTCTGTAGATTTGAAAGAGTTACTACAAACGAGTTCAGCAAGATATTCTGTCTTATGAACTGGAGTTGTAACCACAGGTCTCATTTCATATATTTCAACGGGAATTTTCCTCTTAGCAAGTTGCCATGCTGCCTCTGACCCAGCAAGCCCTCCTCCTATTATTTTGACTTTTTCCATCTTTTCCTCCTCCCTACCCAAACGATATAATTGCAATTTTCATTACTACATTTCTTAAACCCATTTCCCTTTAGTAAAACACTTCCACATTGAGGACATTTTTCATCTAATGGTTCATAAGGTGAAGCAAAACTACAATTAGGATAATTTATACAACCCCAAAACACCTTTCCTGTTTTTCTTGCTTTCTTCTTTACTACAATCCCGCCACATAATGGACATTTACCATGAGCTTCTTCATATATAGGCTTTGTATACTTACACTCAGGATATGCGGAACAAGCATAATATTTTCCATGTTTATTTTCTCTTATAACTAGTTCTCTACCACAGATAGGACAAAACTCATCAGTTTTTTCCACCACCTGAATTTTTCCAAAATTTTTAGATACTCTTTCAAGTTCCTCTTTAAATGAAGGATAGAATTTTTCTAATACTTCAATAGCTTTGACTTCGCCACTTTCTATCTTATCCAGATCTTCTTCCATTTTTGCAGTAAACTTTACATCAATAAGATGGGGAAACTGTTTTGTTAAAAATTCATTTACCACTTTTCCAAGAGTTGTAGGAACAAGCTCTTTCTTGCTAACTTCTACATATTTTCTCTCTTTCAAAGTTTCTATTATTGTAGCATAAGTACTTGGCCTTCCAATACCATATTTTTCAAGGGTCCTAACAAGAGTAGCCTCGGTGTACCTTGGAGGAGGCTGTGTAAAAAACTGCTTCGGAGTAAGATTTATCAAATCTATGTCACTACCCTCCTGAGGAATATAGTCAACATTAACCTCCTCCTCTTCTTCTTCCTCTTTTTCCGTATAAAGAGACATAAATCCTGCAAATTTCAGCTTTCTTCCTTTAGAGACGAAGGTATAATCTCCACCTTTTATATCTATCTCTATTACATCGTATAAAGCATTAGCCATCTGACTTGCCAAAAATCTCTCCCATATAAGCTTGTATAATTTATATTGATCTTCTGTTAAATACTTTTTAACTTTCTCAGGAGTTCTTAAAACTGAAGTAGGTCTTATAGCCTCATGGGCATCTTGCATTCCTAACTTCTTTCTTTCTTTTCTCTCTTTACCTACATACTCTTTTCCAAAAAACTGATTCAATATATGTAACAGCTTCTTCTCTTGCCTCAGGAGCAATTCTCGTAGAATCAGTTCTCATATAAGTTATAAGTCCAACCCTTTCATCTCCGATATCCACACCCTCATAAAGAGACTGAGCTATCTTCATAGTCTTACTTACAGGGAAACCAAGCCTTCTCGAAGCCTCTTGTTGAAGAGTACTAGTTATAAAGGGTAGCGGTGGTGTCTTTTTTTCTTCCTTTATTACAACTCTATCAATTTTGTACTCAAGATTATTTAATACTTCAATAAGTCTTTTTGCTTCCTTCTCATTCCTAATAGTTATTTCCTCTTCCTTATAAAAAACAAGCTTCCCATATATTATTTTGTCTTTATCTTCAAATTCACCATAAATATACCAGTACTCTTCAGGAACAAACTTTTCAATCTCTTCTTCTCTCTCACATATAAGTTTAAGTGCTACCGATTGTACCCTACCTGCAGAAAGCCCTCTTCTCACTTTTTCCCAAAGCAATGGACTTAACTCATAGCCCACAAGCCTATCAAGGATCCTTCTTGCTTGTTGCGCCTCAACTTTATCCAAGTCTATATCCCTTGGATTTCTTATGGCCTCCTGAATAGCTCGAGGAGTTATCTCATGAAACTCTATTCTTGTAAACTTATCTTTTGGAAGCTTAAGAGTCTCTACAAGATGCCAAGCAATTGCTTCTCCTTCCCTATCAGGGTCTGTAGCAAGATATAACTTTTCAACTTTTTTAGATAAATCCTTAATTGTATCGATAATCTTTTTTCGCGAAGGTAAGAGTACATATTTAGGTTTAAAGCCATTTTCTATGTCAACTCCAAGCTCCTTCTCTGGTAAAATCTCTAATATGCCCGTAAGACGCCAAAACTTTAAAATCCTTACCAAGAATCTTTTCTATAGTTTTAGCCTTAGCAGGCGATTCTACAATAATCAATTTTTCTTTACTCATCAACTAAAGCACTCCCTTTTCTTGCATATCTTAATCCAGGATATTCCTCTACAAGGCCTTTCCCTTGCAAAGATATTATTATAAACATTAATGTCGATAAATCAATATTTAAATTCTTCATTAAGTCCTCGATAAATATAGGTTCAGAATTTAAAAAACTAAGTACAAATTTTTCTTCTGGGGTTATGTTAAATCTTCTCTCTTTCTTTATTTCATAGGCAATATTATACTCCTCAAGAATATCAAATACATCAACTACCATTTTAGCGCCATCTTTTATGAGCTTATTAGTACCCACGCTTCTTTCATCAGTCAATCTACCTGGAATAGCAAAAACATCTCTCCCTTCATTAGCCGCAAAACTCGCAGTAATTAAAGCTCCACTCTTTTCACCAGCTTCTATTACTAATACCCCTTGACACATTCCACTTATTATTCTATTTCTCTGCGGAAAAGTATAACGAGCAGGCTTTGTTCCTAGAGGATATTCACTAATTATAGCTCCATTCTCAATTATTCTTTCTGCAAGCTTCAAATTACCAGAAGGATATATATGGTCTAAAGAACTTCCAAGAACTGCAAATGTTTTTCCTCCACCCTCTATAGCCCCTCTATGAGCATAAGTATCAATACCATAAGCAAGTCCACTCACCACTATAAATCCATATTTCACTAACTCTTTTGAGAAAGCTTCCGCCATCTTGATCCCATAAGATGATGGTCTTCTTGTCCCTACAATACCTATGAACTTATCACCTTTCAGATCTCCTTTATATAATAAAAAAAGCGGTGCATTTTTAATCTCTTTTAATAAAGGAGGAAAATCCTCTTCCCACAAAGTGGTCATTTTTACTTTATTTTCTTCCAACTTTTCCCATTCTCTTTCCAAATCAAACTTGCGTCTAAAAATGATAAACTCCTGAATCAAAGAGGATCCTAAAAATAAATTAATCAATTCATTCTCGGAGAGTAGAAAAAAATCTTTTGGAGATACAACATCAATCCACTCTCTCCACCTTCTAAACAAAGGAGAGAAAAAACTCAAAGCATATATATAAGGCTTATCCTCATTTTTAAAATGATACATTCCGAATTATTTTACCAGAATTTATAGAAAAATCAAAAAGGGAAGGAGAAAAACTTTCTCCTTCCCGCTCTTCCTTAAAGGATGAAATAAAGGATAAAGAGTATGGAGAGAACTATTAAAACAGGATTAAGTTCCTTTATTTTTCCAGTAAGAAGCTTTAATAATACATAACTTAAAATACCAAGGATTAAACCATTGGCCACTGAGTATGTGAAAGGCATTGCAACAATGGTTATAAATGCAGGGAGAGCTTCTGATACATCTTTAAAATTAACCTTTAATATAGGTTCCATCATAAGAAAGCCAACTATAACAAGGGCAGGAGCGGTAGCTGCAGATGGAATTATACCCGCAAGAGGCCAGAAAACAATAGAAAGTAGGAAAAGAAGCCCTGTAATCAAAGAAACTGCTCCTGTTTTTCCTCCCTCTGCAATACCAGATGCTGATTCTATGTAAGTAGTAATAGTAGAAGTACCACAGAGAGCTCCTGCTATAGTTCCCACAGCATCACTCACAAGAGCCCTTTCTGCCCCCTCAAAACTTCCATCCTCTTTTAGAATATTCAACTTAGAAGCAAGACCTGAAATAGTACCTACTGTATCAAACATATCCACAAAGGTAAAAGTGAAAATTATAGAAAAGAATCCCCACTTTAAAGCCCCTAATATATCTAATGCTAAAAAGGTCTTCGAAAACTCACTCCAGTTAGGTAAAGCAATTATATTACCTGTAAAATGTGTAATATATTCTCCATTTGATCCCTTGATAAAAGCCCCCACAATAGTGGTAATTAGTATACCAATAAGGATATTCCCTTTTACATTCAAAGCCATAAGCAAAGCTATTACAATTATTCCAAAAATAGAAAGGAGAGTTTCCGGAGTTTTTAAAGATCCAAGAGTCACAAGAGTAGCATCACTCTTTACTACAATTCCTGCAGATTTTAGGCCAATTAATGCAATAAATAATCCAATACCTACCGATGTGGCAAGCTTTATGTTAAGAGGAATTGATTGTACAATCCACTTTCTAACAGGCAGTATGGACAATATAAGGAACGATTAAACCATCAATAAATACTGCACCTAAAGCCACTTGCCATGGAAGTCCTAATCCTTGACATACTGAATAAGCAAAATAAGCATTCAAGCCCATTCCTGGTGCAAGGGCAAAGGGAAGCTTTGCATAAAGCCCCATAGTAAGAGTTGCTATCCCAGCTCCTATAGCTGTTGCCATTAAGACTGCACTTTTAGGCATACCTGCATCGCCTAATATGTTTGGATTAACAAATAAGATGTATGCCATGGTAACAAAAGTGGTAAGTCCTGCTATGATCTCATTGGACCATGATGTACCCTTTTCCTTGAAACCAAAATACTTGGCTAATGCTTGAAACAAGAAAAATACCCCCTTTCTAAAAAGACTTCTATAAACTTGAGATAAAATCCTCAAGACCTCTATAGGATAAGGCTTCAGCTAAATGCTCTATTTTAATATACTCACTTTCTTCTAAATCTGCAATAGTCCTTGCTACTTTTATCAATCTATCCACAGCTCTCATTGACAAATTCTTTTTATCCACAGCATTTATCAAAAAGCCCTGTATCTCATTAGAAAGGATGCAATATTTCTTTATAGATTTTGGAGTCAATTGAGAATTCAACCAGAATCTCTCTTTTTTATATCTATCTTTCTGTACCTCTCTAGCTTTAAGTACTCTATTCCTTATCTCTTCTGAACTTTCTTCTTGGGTATCACTAAATATCTTATCTTTCTCAATTCTACCCACGTATACCCTAATATCCATTCTGTCTAAAAGAGGACCAGAAACCTTTGACCAATATTTTTTAACCTCATAGGGAGAACAAGTACACTCCTTTTCCTTATCTCCGAAATATCCACACTTACAAGGATTCATGCCTGCAATTAGAATAAATTGAGCAGGATAAACTACTGTATATTTTGACCTTGAAATAACAATTTTACCTTCCTCAAGGGGTTGTCTTAACGCCTCCAAAACATCTCTTCTAAACTCAGGAAGCTCATCTAAAAATAAAACTCCTCTATGGGCAAGAGTTACTTCTCCAATTTGAGGAGTAGAACCACCCCCAAGAAGACCTGCATAAGACACAGTATGATGAGGACTTCTAAAAGGTCTTTCTAATATTAATGATTCGTTATTTAAAAGGCCAGCAGCGCTATAAATCTGAGTTACTTCAAAAGCCTCTTCATAAGTAAGAGGAGGCAATATGGAAGGAAAGGTCCTTGCAAGAAGAGTTTTACCCGTACCAGGAGGACCTACTAATAGAACGTTGTGACCTCCCGCTGCAGATATTTCTAAGGCTCTCTTAGCATAAGCTTGTCCTTTTATAAAAGAAAAATCCTCGCTAAAAGTTGGTTTGTAATTTGGAAAATTGTATTTTAAAGGTTTTATCTCAGCTTCTCCTGTTAAAAACTTTACTACCTCTGAGATATGAGATACAGCATATATCTCAACACCATCTATCAAAGCACACTCAAATTCATTTTCTTTAGGTATAAAAAATCTTTTGTAACCTTTATTTCTTAGCTCATAAACCAAAGACAACAACCCTCTACCCTTTCTTATCTTACCCTCAAAAGAGAGTTCTCCAAAAAAGGCTGTTTCTTCAGGATTAAAATTAAACTTCATAGATGTAGAAAGAATGCCTATCGCAATGGGCAAATCAAACAAAGGACTATTCTTTTTTAAATCTGCAGGAGCAAGATTAATGGTTATTCTTTTTAAAGGAAAATCATATCCTGAATTCTTAAGAGCAGATCTTACCCTTTCCTTAGATTCTTGAATCTCTTGCTCTGCAAGTCCTACAATGTTAAAACTAGGTACACCACTGGAAATATCAATTTCAATTTCTACCTCATAACAATTTAATCCCCAGAGAGTCGCTGACTTTATTTTAGAAAGCATTAATTAGATACTCCCAATCTAAAATTTTCCCTGATTTAGATAAGATTATGCTCATGATGTCAAATCTTATTTTTTTAAATTTAGGTTTTTTAGTACTTATATATAGCTCAGCTATCTTCTTAATTCTGTTCTGCTTTGTACGATCCACTGCTTCAGCAGGTATGCCAAAATCCAAATTTCTTCTGGTCTTTACTTCAATAAAAATTAAAAGATCTCCCTTCTGTGCAATGATATCCACCTCTCCCAAAGGGACCTTGTAATTTCTCTCTAAAATAATAAACCCCCTTTTGTTTAAAAAATCTATGGTAAAGTCCTCCCCCAACTTACCTATTTCTTTATTATTCATAAAAGTTTAAAACCTTTTCTATGGATCACAAGAGTGCCTAAATCTTTTATCTTCTCTCTATGTTCCTTTGTAGCATAACCTTTATGTTTACCAAAGCCATATTCAGGATATTCTTTGTCTAACTCCTTCATATACTTATCCCTTAAAACCTTAGCTACAATAGAAGCTGAGGCAATACTCAAACATCTTCGATCACCCTTCACTACAGTCTCTTGTGGTATGTCAATATCAGGTATAGGAATATTCCCATCTATAAGCAAATACTCAGGCTTAATCTCCAATCCTTCTACAGCCCTTTTCATTGCTAAAAAAGTAGCCTGTAAGATACCAAATTTTTCAATCTCTTCCACTGTTGCATAACCAAAACTCCAGCATAAAGATTCCTTTTTAATAATTTCAAAAAGTTCTTCCCTCTCTCTTGGAGTCAACAATTTAGAATCATTTACAGGAATAGAAGAAAAGGGAGGAAGGATGACTGCTCCTGAATAGACAGGACCAGCCAGTGCTCCTCTCCCTGCCTCGTCCACTCCTGCAATGTATTTAAAATAATACCAAAGTTCTCTTTCTCTTTCTCCTAATGCACAAGGCCTATTCTTTGAGGAGGCCATAAGAGAAGTACTGCTTTTCCTACCAAATTTTTCTTTGGCACAAATCCCCAATATCTACTATCTACACTTACAGGTCTATTATCACCAAGGACAAAATAGCTATTTTCAGGCACTTTTACTGGTCCATAATTATCATAACTTTTATTCTTCACATAAGGCTCATCCAACACCTTTCCATTAACATAAACTATGCCATTTTTTATCTCTACCGTATCTCCAGGAAGACCTATTAATCTTTTTACATACTCCTTTGTAGGATCCTCAGGATATTTAAAAACAATGATTTCTCCTCTTTTAGGTTCTCTAAAATAATAAGGTATTCTTATTACAAGAACTGCTTCTCTTTCATTTAATGTAGGTATCATCGACCCTGTAGGAATATAAGATATCTGCAATATGAAGCTCTTTATTATGAACGCTAGTATAAATGCTAATACAATAGTCTCAAGAAGATCGTACCACTCATGTTGCTTTAGCTCCTGTCTCTTAGAAAGTATATTTCTAAATATCTCTAAAAGTTTATCCTTCATTTTCTTCCCTCTCAGCTATCTTAGCAGCCTTACCCTTTCTCTCTCTTAAGTAGTAAAGTTTTGCTCTTCTTACTCTACCTCTTCTCACTACCTCAATCTTCTCTACCAAAGGAGAATGGAGAGGAAAGATTCTTTCTACTCCTACACCCTGAACAACCTTTCTTACTGTAATTGTCTCTCTTATACCACCATGCTTCTTGGCGATTACGACTCCCTCATAAACTTGTATCCTTTCTTTATCACCTTCTACTATACGATAATGCACTCTTACGGTATCCCCTGGCCATATTTCAGGAATATCTTTTTTCATATACTCCTTCTCTAAATTCTGAATTATAAGATCCATCTCTTATACCTCCTCTCTTAGTTCTTTTTTAATTTCTTCTAAAAGTTCAAGATCTTCTTGAGTTAACTCTACTTTTTCAAGAAGATCAGGCCTTTTTAAAAAAGTCTTTCTCAAAGCCTCTTTTCTCCTCCATCTTCTAATTTCCTTGTGATTTCCAGAAAGTAAAATCTCGGGAACTTCCATACCCTCAAACTCTCTTGGATGAGTATATTGAGGATATTCTAATATGCCCCACTGAAAAGATTCTTCTTTCAAGGAATTAGGATCTCCCAAAACTCCTGGTATAAGCCTTACTATAGCATCTACTAAAACCATTGCAGGTATTTCTCCTCCAGTCAACACATAATCTCCTATAGATATCTCTCTTGTTATTATTTTCTTCACTCTTTCATCTACTCCTTCATATCTCCCACATATTAATATTAGATGATCCTTTTTGGATAATTCTTCCGCAATTTTCTGATTAAATAAATCTCCACTTGGCGAAAGTAAAATTACTTCGCTTTTCTCTTTTCTTAAAGTTCTCACAGCCTTAAATATGGGTTCAGGCTTCATCACCATTCCTGAACCGCCACCATAAGGATAATCATCTACAGTCCTATGTTTATCCTCTGTAAAATCCCTCAAATTATGCACTTTAATTTCTACAAAACCTCTATCCTGAGCCTTTTTCAAAATACTAACATCAAAAGGACCTCTAAACATCTCAGGGAAAATTGTTATTATATCTATCCTTAACATTTTTAATATTCTTTCATTTTTCTTATAACAATTTTTCCTTCCTCTAAATTTATCTCGACTATCACATCTTTAATTGCAGGAATATATATATCTTCCTCTTCTCCTTCCACAATATATACATCATTACTACCAGTTTCAAGTATCTCCTTAACCTTTCCTAAGTATTCTCCACTTTCTTCGTACACTGAAAGGCCCATTATCTGATAAGTATAATATTGACCTTCTGGAAGTTTTGGTAGATCCTCCTCCTCTATCAGAAGCCAGTTTCCTCTAATCTTTTCCGCCTCATCTCTTGTCAATATTTCAGAGAAATAAATTACATACCCTTTATTATGCTCTCTTATATTCTCTAAAGAGAGCTCCCTTCTTACCAGTAGAGTATCGCCCCAAGATAAATAGATCTTCTGTCCCTTCTTTAAAGTGCCAATTAAATCAAAGAAGGGCCAAATTTTAATACCACCTTTTATACCAAAAGGCTCACCTAACTTGGCTATTCTTACCAAACGAGATTTCATCCTTTATTGTAGAACTTCAATTACAACCTTCTTTCCCTTTTTAAGTCCAGCAACTCTTACAATAGTCTGTAATGCCTTAACCGTTTGCCCTTGCTTTCCTATTACTCTGCCTCTATCCTCTGGAGCAACCTTTACTTCAAGAATTACGAGACTTTGTTCCTTCAACCTCCCTAACCTCAACTTCTTCGGGCTTCTGAACAATAGCCTTAATAATATATTCCAAAAGTTCTTTCATTAACCAAAGCCCCCTTTACGCAGAACTCTTAGCGGATGTCTTCATTGCTAAAAACTTATCCCAAACACCGTACTTTTTAAGAATACTAAGAACAGTATCGGTAGGTTGTGCGCCTTGGCTAAGCCAATACAGAATTCTTTCTTCCTTCAACTGAATAGTAGCTGGATCTGTCTTAGGATCATAAAATCCTAAGATCTCTAAGTGTTTGCCATCTCTTGGTTCTCTACTGTCCATAGCAACTATTCTGTAAGCTGGTTTATTCTTTGCACCAACCCTTGTAAGACGAATCTTTACCAACTAAAATCACCTCCTTAAATTATTTAAATCTTACCTAAGAAATGGGAATATAGATTTTTTCCCTTTGTTTATCTGCTTTATCAATTCTAAAGTCTGAAAATATTGCTTTAAGAGTCTATTTACATCCTGTACTGAAGTACCACTTCCTTTCGCAATTCTTTGTCTTCTACTTCCATTAATTATGGAAGGATTTCTCCTTTCCTCTGGCGTCATTGACTCTATTATAGCAAGGAATTTTTTGATTTCTTTCTCACTTAGCTCTACGTTTATTTTGTTTTTAGGAAAATAAGGAAGCATGTCTAATATCTGATCAAAAGTCCCAACCTTTTTAAGTTCCTTTAACTGAATATAAAAATCCTCAAGATCAAATTTAGACTTTTTTAATTTTTCTTCTAAGTTTTGCCATCTTTTCTAATTCTATATTCTTCTCTATCCTCTCTACAAGAGATGCAAGATCACCCATTCCAAGAATTCTTGAAGCTAACCTATCTGGATAAAAATATTCTAAATCTTCAATTTTTTCCCCTACTCCTATAAATTTAATGGGTTTACCAGTAATAGCCTTAACTGACAAAGCTGCACCACCACGAGCATCTCCATCCATCTTCGTCAAAATAACTCCAGTCAGAGGCAATTTTTCATTAAATTTTTCAGCAATATTTACAGCATCCTGTCCTGTCATTCCATCTACTACAAGTAATATTTCCGAAGGATTATATCTTTTATTTAATTCATTTAATTCGTTCATCATCTCTTCATCAATATGAAGTCTCCCGGTAGTATCAACAATCATAACATCCGATAACTTCTCTTTAGCTACCTCTAAAGCCCCATCAATTATTTCGAAGGGATCTTTTCCATCCACATAAACAGGGACTTTAATTTTCTCAGCAAGAATTTGAAGTTGCTTGCCTGCAGCAGGCCTAAAAGTATCTGCTCCTACTAGAAGAACTCTTCTCTGTTCTTGAGCAAGTTTATAGGCAAGTTTTGCACAAGTAGTTGTCTTACCTGATCCTTGTAACCCCACCACTAAAATTATTCCTGGTTTTTTACTCCCTAAATTTAGATCTGCCTTTTCGCCCCCAAGAATATTTAAAAGCTCATAATACAATATCCTTATTATCTGCTCAGCAGGAGTAACACTTTTTAAGACATCTTCTTGTAAAGCCTTTGCCTTAACATTATTCAAAAGCTCCTTAACAACTTTATAATGAGCATCAGCCTCTAAGAGAGCTTGTCTTACCTCTCTTAAGGCTTCTTCTATATCCTTTTCAGTAAGCTTTCCTTTTCCTCTTAATTTTTTAAATACTTCTTGAAGCCTGCTTGTCAGATTCTCAAACATATTTCTCCCTTTTTAATTTTTTATAGAATTTTATAACACATAGGATACTATAGAAAATATATAGTTCATTGTCAATAATTCTATTTTTCCCAAAAATCAGGTAATTTACTCCATCTCTCTTTCAAAAAATGAGCCACCATTTTAGGCTGTCTATTCCTTGTAAAAACCCCTTTCTTATTGCCCACTACCCTCGTTATACTCTGTTTCGTCATAAAATCAGCAAAATTCCAAATATGCTCTCCCACAACAAAATCAAGCCTGTCAAGAACTCCCACAAATCTTTTAATCATCTCTTGTTGATACTCCTCTGTAAACATTAAGGGAGGATCAGAATGAAATCCAGAAATAGCATCTGCCCCGAACTCAGAGAGAATTATCGGCTTTCTGTATAATTCATACCACTCTCTAAGATCTCTTTCAAGTTGATATTCAATAACACTTAAATCTCCCGAATCGGTATACCATGAATAGTATCTATTAACACATATCACATCAACATATTTACTTACTTTCGTCTCACTTGCCTTAGTATTTTCTACTATGGTTATTGGTCTTGTAGGATCGAGCCTTCTTGTTTCCTCTATAACTCTCCTAAAATATTCCTCTGCTCCATCTTCGTAAGTTGCCGCCTCATTAGCTACGCTCCACATAATTACACTCGGATGATTTTTATCCCTCGCTATAAGTTCCCTCATAATTTCTAAATGATGCTCTAATGTCTTTCCATCAACCCTTCCTTCAGTAAAAACTTTTTCATTACGGTTCCATAAATTTAACCCAACAGCTGGAGCTTCCTCAATAACAGCTATCCCATATTGGTCAGCAAGGAAAAGTATCTCCTCGCTATAGGGGATAGTGAGAAGTTCTAAAAAGAGTTTGCCCCCTATCCATTTCAATAAAATTAAAAATCTTTAATGTTAATAACTTGATCTAAACCTTTTCCCCCTTATATCTGAGTCCTCATGCTTACCAAACCCCTTAAAGTAAAATGGTTTCTCATTTATAAGAAACTGTTTTCCCTCTACTCTTACCGTCCTTATTCCTATTTCCATTCTATAAATATCAAAATTGTCTTTTTCCAAAAGTTTAATCTCTAAATTATATAGATAAGGATTTCCAGGCTCCCATAATTTTGGATTTTTTACCTCTAAAACTCCTGATTTACCAAAATTCTCTGCTACTATATTTTTATTTTTATCTCTTAAAATAACTTGAAAATTATTACCTTCACTTTCAATACTGTACTTTACCAATGCAGAATTATTACTTAGTTCAGTAATAACAGAAAAATCTTTAATATATACCTTAGGAGTGATATATATTACCACAGGCCTGTGAATTCCAGAGTAATTAAAAAAATCAAAATAATAATTCAAAACCTTATATCCTTTAGGATGCATTTCGTCCTCAATAACTTTTAATTCTCCAGGAGGAAGAACATCCCAAGTTAAAGTGTTGTCTACCATAATTTCTATAATATTTTCTTGTCCATAATTTACAAATTTAGAGATCTCTGCCTCGAAAGGAAGAAATCCTCCTTTGTGTTTAGTCACTAAATTACCATTTACATAAACCTCAGAAAAATGAGCTGCTGCTCCCACCCTCAAAAAAATATTTCTTTCTTTCCAATAAACCGGTATAAAGAAGGATTTTTTATAATATACTCTGCCAACATAATCTCTTAAATTAATATCTTGTGTGATGTCGTTAAAACTTGCAGGAACTGGCATGAGGATATAATTTTTATCAGATTCGGTTCTAAACTCCCACACTCCTGACAAATCCTTTACCTCTCTTGTTTCACTCTCTTTAGGATAAAGCATCTTTCCGCCTCCATAAAGTTAAATAAATTATTTTACAATGAAATTATACCAAAAAGTTAATATTTTTTAATTTTTTATGTTAAAATATGTTTACTTGGTTAAGGAAGGAGGGTCGAATTATGACCAAAAAAGAAGATTACATATCCTTATCTGATGAAGCCTTGCAAAATATGAGTGACATATTGAAAATTCTTGCGCACCCTTTAAGGATAAAATTGATATTCATCTTAGCTCAAAATCCTGCAACCGTTTCAGATCTTCTTAAAATACTCGATGTTAGACAGCCCAATCTTTCTCAGCACCTAACTTTGTTGAAAAGAGTCAAGCTCTTAAAAACAAGAAGAGAAGGGAAATCAGTATATTACCTATTATCACATCCTGAGATTAAAGATCTCCTTGAAAAGATAAATGAAATAACAAAAGAAATCTAAGGGTAAGATTATGGGGACCATATTCAACTCTATCGCAGTAATTATTGGAGGATTAATAGGTACCATATTTAAGAAAAGGATACCTGAAAGTCTTCAAAAACTATTAATGGATGCTCTCGGTTTGATATGTCTTCCTCTTGGAATGGGGATGGCTATAAAGGGAGAAAAGTTCCTTGCCTTGGTTTTTAGCATAGTAGTAGGAGCAATTATTGGAGAGCTTCTTAAGATACATGATGGACTTGAAAAACTTTCCTTAGAAGTAGAAAAGAGGTTTGCAAGAGAACAAAATACATTTGCAAAAGGCTTTCTAACAGCTACACTTCTTTACTGCATAGGCCCTATGACTATTATGGGCTCACTACAAGATGGTCTTGGACAAACTCCTCAAATTCTATATACTAAAGCTCTACTTGATGGAACTGCCTCTATTGCCTCTTGCCTCAGCCCTTGGAGTAGGTGTTATATTTTCCTCCATCTCAGTGCTTATCGTTCAAGGAGGTATAACTTTATTTGCTAAGGTTATAAGTCCTTTATTTACCCCCATAGTGATTCAGGAAATGACAGCCGTAGGAGGAGTACTAATACTAGGTATTGCTCTAAATCTACTAAATATAAAGCAAATAAAAGTAGCAAATCTTCTACCAGCTTTATTTCTAATTCCTATATTTATTCATATATTCCCCTAAAAACCTAAATCCTCATTAACTAATATAACAAGTAAAAGGAGTCCTTGCAGGGGGAGCCTCAAGTATAGTAGTTATTCTACATATCCTTTTTGGATGATTACAATCCACACAATATCCCTCTTCAGCACAAGGGAGCTCCAATCTCAACCTTCTTGCATTAAGAGGCGTAACTACATTTTTAATCCTCCATATAGCAGTCTCTAAATTTATTACAAGCTTATTTCTTCCCACCACTACGATTACCTTCTTAGGACCAAAGATCTGAGCTGCAACTCTATTTCCTATAGCTTCCATATTTACAATTTCTCCTGAAAAGGTCAGTGCATTTACACTAGATAAAAATACATCTGAAATTAGTTCTTGTCGCCTTATCTCAAGGTCTTCTTCGGGAGATAAACCTTCCTTCCAATGGTGTATTACCTTATTCCCCCTCTTTTCAAGCTCTTCTATTACGCCAATTTCTCTTATAGTTATACTTCCACCAATTCCTACGGTGGCATTTTCAGGAATTAACTTGAGCACTATATTTTTTGCTTCTTCCCTATTTTCTACCAAGAAAACATCGTATCCTCTCTCCTTTAAGATTTCTGCGGTCCTTTTTAACTGTTTCTCTGTAAGCCAAACTTTAATATCCTTCATATTCAATCCTCCTTATAAAAATTTTATTCCCATTCAATAGTAGCAGGTGGCTTATCAGTAAGATCATATACCACTCTATTTATACCTGAAACCTCATTGGTTATTCTTCTTGCTATTCTTCCAAGTATCTCATAAGGCACCTCAACAAAATTTGCAGTCATTCCATCCTCACTCTTTACAACCCTAAGAGCAATAACATATTCGTAAGATCTAAAATCGCCTTTGACTCCGACTGTTTTTATGGGAAGTAAAACTGCAAAAGACTGCCATATTTCATCATACTTTTCCCATTTTTTTATCTCCTCCATCAAGATACAATCAGCTTTTCTCAAAAGCTCCAATTTATCCCTTGTAACTTCTCCTAAAAATTCTTACAGCAAGTCCTGGCCCTGGAAAAGGTTGTCTCTTTATAATATTCTCAGGAAGTCCTAAAATTTCCGCAATTCTCCTTACCTCATCTTTAAACAGATACCTAAAGGGTTCAATCAACTCAAAACCAAGCTCTTCAGGTAGTCCTCCCACATTATGATGAGTCTTTATCTTAGCAGCCATTCCAGTATGAGAAGCAGCACTTTCTATAACATCAGGATAAAGGGTACCTTGAGCAAGAAACTTAAAAGGACCTCTCTTTTTTGCCTCCTCCTTAAATACCTCCACAAATTCATGTCCAATAATCTTTCTCTTTTCCTCAGGATCTACAACTCCCTTTAACTTCTCAAGAAATCTTTCTTCTGCATCAACCACCACAAGATTAACTCCAAGTCTCTTTAATACTTCTGTTACCTCTTCTTTTTCTCCCATTCTCAACAATCCGTGATCTACAAATATAGCAGTAAGCTTATCACCAACAGCTCTTTGCAACAGAACCGCAAGAGTTGTAGAATCAACCCCACCACTTACTGCAAGAAGCACCCTATTTTCTCCAATTTGTTTCCTTATCTCTTCTATTTTTTCTTCTACAAACCTACCAAGATTCCAGTTTTTCTCAGCTCCACAAATCTTAAAGGCAAAATTCTCAATGATTAATTGTCCCTTTTCAGTGTGAGAAACTTCAGGATGAAACTGTACAGCAAAGAAAGGCTTTTCTAAAGACTGTGCACCGGCAATAAAACCATTTTCCGAAATAGCTGTAACTACAAAATCTTCAGGAAGCCTTGTTACCACATCGTGATGGCTCATCCACACTTTTTCTTCTTTCTCCAACCCCTCAAACAAGACAGATTCTTTAACTATCTTTATCCTTGTAAGACCAAATTCACCTTTTTCCCCTTTCTTCACTTCACCTCCTAAAAATTTAGCCATTAACTGAAAACCAAAACAGATCCCTAAAATAGGAATATCACCATTAAATATCTCATTATCAAGTTCTAATTCAGTATTATATACACTGTTAGGTCCTCCCGAGAGTACTATTCCCTTTACTCCTTTCTCATTTAAAAAAGAATATTTCACATTAGGAGGATAAATTTCTGAATACACTCCTAATTCTCTAAATCTCCTTGCAATAAGCTGAGTATACTGGGAACCAAAATCAATAACCGCAATCATATCCCTACTCCCTCTCCATTAGTTTTTCAATCTCCAAAATTACATCCTTTAAAGGGATATTCTCTCTTTCTGCAATACTCTTACAGTCTTCATATTCAGGATAGGCCTTTCTTATTCCATTAATATTTGCTACCTTTATTCTTACCTTACCCCACTTTGTTTCTATTTCCTTTATTTCCCTTGGCATTATTTTCTTGTCTACGTAAATTTTTCTTATACCAAGAGTTGTTGTCTCCCTAAATATCACCTCAGAAAGCCTTTCTTCCATAACTAAAGGAGCTATAACACTAAGTAAAATACCCGGCCTTCCCTTCTTCATATACACTGGTGTCAAAAATACGTCCAGTGCTCCTTCTTTAAAAAGCTTTTCTACTAAGTAACCAAAAATCTGCGGATTCATATCATCTATATTGGTTTCTAACACTATATTTCTCTCTTTAACAGTACTTTCTACTAATTCTCCTACATACACCCTAAGAAGGTTAGGAAAAGAAAAGTCTTTCTTTCCACACCCATAACCAATCTTATCAACCCTTATGGGAGGCAATTCTTGAACAAAATTTGCTACAGTAGATATAATAGCTGCACCAGTAGGAGTAACAAGTTCCCCTTCTCGGCCATCTTTGTATACCGGAATTCCTCTAAGTATCTCTAAAGTGGCTGGTGCAGGAACAGGTATAGTCCCATGAGCAGTATTAACAAATCCGCTTCCAAGAGGAAGAGGAGAAGAGTAAATCTCTGCAACTTCTAACATCTCTAATAAAATGAGAGATCCTAAGACATCAATAATCGTATCTAAAGCCCCAATCTCATGAAAATGAACTTCGTCTATAGGCTGGTTATGAATTTTGGCTTCCGCTTCAGCAATTTTATAAAAAATATTTTTTGCCTTAGTTTTTATATTTTCAGAAAGCCCACTTTCATCTACGATTTTTAAAAGATCTTCCAGATGTCGATGAGAATGGTGATCGTCAATAATTATATTAACATCTGTTCCCCATATGCTATTCTTCTGCTTCTTAGAAATTTCAATTTTATATCCCTTTACAGGAATTTTATTAAGTTCAGTTTTCCACTTTTCCACATCTATTCCTAAATCTATTAAAGCTCCAAGTATCATATCTCCACTTATTCCTGAAAAACAATCAAAATACAATGCTTTCATTTTTTATTCTCCTCCACCATTAAATTTATCATGTTTGCTAAATAACCTGCTGAAAATCCATTATCTATATTCACCACTGCAATACCAGGTACACAACTATTTAGCATGGTCAACAAAGCAGAAAGCCCATTAAAATTAGCTCCATATCCTACACTAGTAGGCACAGCAATTATAGGTTTTGCCACCAATCCTCCCACCACCGAAGGTAAAGCACCTTCCATACCAGCAACTACTATGACCACATTGGCTGAATAAAACTTATCAATCTGATCTATTAATCTATGTAATCCAGCAACTCCCACATCATATATCCTCTCCACATTGCTCCCCATAATCTCTGCCGTCACTGCCGCTTCTTCTGCTACGGGTAAATCTGCCGTTCCTGCACAAGCAACTACAATTTTACCCTTTTTCTCCACATCTTCCCTGAGTACAGCTATAATCCTTGCCCTATCAAAATAAACTGCATCAGGAATACGTTCTTTTAAACTCTTGTAAACCTCATAAGTTGCCCTTGTAGCTATAACTCTATTATTAACTTTTAGCAACTCTAACATTATATTTATCACTTGATCAGTAGTTTTACCCTGAGAAAAAATTACCTCTGGGAACCCCTTTATCAAACCTCTCAAATGATCCACTTTAGCATATCCAAGATCCTGATAAGGTAAAATTCTAAGTTCATCTATAGCTTTATCTATTGAAATTTCACCAGATTTTACCTTCTCAAGTAGTTCTTTTAATCTTTCTCTCATCCCAATTCTCCTTTCTGTTAATTTTAAATATCTATTATACAAGATAAATTTTTTCAAGTATAAATACAAAAGTGATAAAATATTATTTAAGGAGTAAAAAGAGCAAAGGGGGTGTGTTTATATGACAGAGGAAAGAAAATGTAAAAATTGTAAATTCTTTCAACCTAATCCTAACGATCCTTCCCGTGGAACTTGTTTTGGGCTTCCTGTAAAAGCTGATAACAGCTGTCCTCAATTTGTTGCTAAATCTTAAAAACTACCTTCTCAATGTATATCTCTGCCTTGCTTGCTAATTCTTTAAGAAATTCTGGTGAAAGTAAATATAGAATAATGGTATAAGGCCTATAATTCAAATATTTAAGAGATTTTTCAAATTGGAGGAGGCTCCTCAAAAGTACAGCAAAAAGAAATAGGATCTTATACTCTAAAAATTCCCTCTCTTCAAAAAGCTCCTTTGGAGCCTCCTCTTTTTTCATTTTTATCTCATCTATTATCTTTCTGCGTTCCTCAACCAAGTTCTGTAGCATCTTCAAAAAACTCTCAGGAAGATTTAATCTCTGAAACTCCCTATTATATCCTTTTTCTTTCAGCTTACTCAGTAATTTATAGCTTCTATCTGAAAGATCCATAAGTCCTTTTTCCCATAAAATTATATTGGCAAGATGAAAATATTGTCCTGCCTCAAGACCTTTTATCAACTCAAGCACTTTTTCAGCCTCTTCTACTTTTCCTCTCCAAATACTAGAAAATTCTTTTGCAGATATCTCCGTCTCACCAATATATAAACTTAAAAACCTTGGCAACTTAAACTTCAGATCTCCTAAAAACCTAAGGTTATCAAGCAAATTTAAATTTATCCTCAAAAGATGACTTTCAGGTATATCTTTAATTTCCTTTTTCAACTCACCTAAGAAATAATCTACCATAGGTGCATACTTAGAGCCTTCTTCAGGTACCGCAAGAACCCTTGGAATTCTTCTCATTTCAGCCATAAAAGGACCTGCTTTTCCAATAAGAGCAAAACCATTAGGAAATTTATTAGATAATACAAGGGAAGTCAAAAAATCTCTTGCATTTTGAATGTTTCTTGTACTCGTAATGGTCTCTGATGAACAATGAGGCGAAAACAATCTAATGTGAGCTTCCTGATCTGTACTTTTAATTTCTATATTACATCTTGTTAAAATATTTCTCCCGTTATGCTTGGTAAAAACCTCAAGAAAATACGGAGGTTGAAAAACATTATTTTTTATATGAAATCTCTTTAAAGGTAATTTGGCTTTATTCAATGCAGTATTATATGCTCTTGCAAAAGTTTCAGGACTTCTTAATAACAAATCAAAAAAGTAATAAAAATCTTTATTTTCATAATCTTCTAAGTTCCTAATCTTAAGCATCTCTGAGGTCTTATCAAAATATATCTCAATACCTGTTACATCTTTTATAATAAAGTTAGCCATCTTTATTTGAAAATCAGCTATAGAAATCTCTTCTTTCAATAATTCCAAAGCATGGTTCCTTATCCTCCTAGCTCTCTCAAGTATCTCCTTTCTCTTTTCTCTGTCTCTTACCTGCTTTAAAATCCCTCTAACTCCAGTAACAAATAACTTAGCTAAGTGTATTTTAAGTTCTTCGTTAATGTATACACTAGAAAGACTTATTTCCTCAGGATATTTAGGTACGACTCCATACCACCCTAAAGATTTAGAAAAGAGATAATAAATTTCTGCTTTTGGATTTCTACAAAAGTATTTTCTCAATGACTCTTTATTAGCAATAGGGCCAATTTTAGTTACCTGAGAATAATCCTCATAATTCAAGGAAAAACCCAGATCCTCTAAGGTCTTAACGAATTCTTCATCCTTCCTTAAGTTTTCTTTATAATCTTTCCATGAATCTGCGATCCATGACAACTGGAAATTTAAATTTTTATATTCAGAGGGCTCTATAGGAACCCCATAAAAAAGTCCATATGTTATATCTTGGTTTATGTAGACTGCACCTGTTAACTTTCCTGCATAATCTTCAGTTATGACATATCTATTATTATCTTCATAAAAGGGAATAAGACGATGATCACCAGTACCAAGTTTTTCATCATGTAAAAAAGGCCTAAAAGGAAAGCTATCTCTCAATCTAAAATAGATTGCTAAATCAGTTAGAATGGCATCCCAAAGTAGATTTTGATCTCCTTTATATACTACTCCTATATTCTCGCCTTTTAAGAGAGAAACTAAATCCTCCGTACATTTAAATTTTAAAGTATAAAAATTTTCATCTTCGCGAATTATATTTTTACAGGAAATCATAATTAAATATCCAAATTTCTTACAAATTTTGCCTTCTGCTCTATAAAGTTTCGCCTTTCTTCCACATTATTACCCATTAAAATAGAGAAAAGCCTCTCCGCCTCTAAGGCGTCCTCTATGGTAACCTGAAGTAATATTCTCTTCTGAGAATCCATGGTAGTTTCTCTGAGCTGTTCTGGATCCATCTCTCCAAGACCTTTATATCTTTGTATATAAACATTTTCGGGATATCCCCATTCTTTAAGAATCTCTTCTTTTTCCTCTTCGGAATAAGCATATCTTTCTTCTTTACCCTTCCTCAAAAGATACAACGGAGGTTGAGCTATATAAATATATCCGCCCTCAATAAGAGGTCTAAAATGTCTATAGAAGAAGGTTAAAAGTAATGTTCTTATATGAGCTCCATCTACATCAGCATCAGTCATAATGATTATCTTGTGATATCTTAATTTTGAGAGATCAAAATCTTGACCTATTCCTGTTCCTAAAGATGCAATTATTGCCTTGATCTCTTCACTCGATAATATCTTAGTAAGATGTTGAGCCTTCTCCACATTCAATATTTTACCCCTTAACGGTAGAATAGCCTGATATCTTCGATCTCTTGCTTGTTTAGCAGAACCACCTGCAGACTCTCCCTCAACAATGAAAAGTTCACACTTTGCTGGATCCTTCTCGGAACAATCTGCGAGTTTACCTGGAAGTAATGTTGACTCTAAAAGGCTTTTTCTTCTCACAAGCTCTCTTGCTTTTCTTGCCGCTTGCCTTGCTCTGTAAGCCTCAATAATCTTAGTTATTATAAGTTTTCCTGTATCAGGATTCTTGGAAAAATATTCTGTTAACTCTTCTTCAACGACTTTCTCTACAAATTTTCTTACCTCTGTATTTCCAAGTTTTGTCTTAGTCTGACCTTCAAATTGAGGATCAGGAACCTTTACACTAACTATGGCAGTAAGTCCTTCTCTCACATCGTCTCCTGAAAGGCTTTCATTTTCCTTCCACAAACCCCAGCTTCTCGCAAAATTATTGACAACCCTTGTTAGGGCAGTTCTAAATCCTGTTACATGAGTTCCTCCTTCAATAGTATGAATATTATTTACATAAGATAAGATCAGTTCATCATAACCTGAGTTATATTGCATTACAATCTCTAAAATTAAGTTTCCCTCTTCTCTTTCCATATAAATAGGTTCGTGCAGAACTTCCTTACCCTTTGAAAGATATTCAATAAATTCAAGAAGTCCTCCTTCATATTTGAAGATATTAGATCTTCCGGTTCGTTCATCCCTTAATTCAATAGTTACCTTTGGATTCAAAAAAGCAAGCTCTCTTAATCTATTTGCCACAATATCATAATCGAACTTCGTAGTCTCAAAAATTTCTGGATCAGGATAAAACTTTATCTTAGTACCAGTCTTATCTGTTTCTCCTTTCACTGTAAGAGGTGTAATAGGTTTACCTCTCTCATAAACTTGATAAAAAATCTTTCCATCTCTCATAACTTCTACTTCTAATTTTGAAGACAATGCATTGACCACCGAAAGACCAACCCCATGAAGTCCACCACTTATCTTATATATAGAGTTAGAAAATTTACCTCCTGCATGAAGAGTGGTAAGAACAACTTCAAGAGCCGGCTTTTTAGCCTGAGGATGTATATCTACCGGAATTCCTCTTCCATTATCAGCAACCACCACTGCTCCATCTTTTTTTAACTCCACAAGAATGTAATCGCAATACCCAGCCATTACTTCATCTATACTATTATCTACTAACTCAAAAATAAGATGATGTAGCCCTCTTACCCCGGTATCTCCTATGTACATACCAGGTCTTCTTCTTACGGCCTCTGTACCTTCTAATATCTGAATGCTATCTGCAGTGTATTTATCTTTTTTTGTTACGGCCATCCTTAATACCTCCTTTTTGAATTAAAGCTATGCTCTTATAGTAATTCTTCAATATCTCTCGTAATTCCTCGTCCTTTATATCCTCAACTATTTTAGCAATTCTTTCTTCCTCCTGCAAAGAAAGTTTTACTTCCTTTTTTACTTCTCTACTCTTCAACTTATTAAAAGCTTTACCTTTATCTATGAAGATTATATCCTTAATAACATGAGGAATAACCACACTACTGTTTAACTTTTCTATAAGCTTATCCTTAAAAAGAGAAAGTTCTTGTACCCATACACTACTATCCACATATACATAAAGAATCCCGTCTTTTACATATGCAGGCCTTGTATGTTGGGAAAGAGTCTCTCCAACTACCTCTTCCCACTTATTCATAGCAAGATACTCACAAAGCTTTTTTTCAAGATTTAACTTTATGAATACTTCCCAGAGTTTTGAATATAAAGAATCAGGCATTTAAAGTAACCTCACCATTTTTCACTAAAAAATGGGGAAAATCTCTAAGAAATTCTATCTTAATTGGCGTGGTCAGAAATAGCTGAAAGTCTTTTATTCCATCCCATACTCTTTTCTGTTTATATTCATCCAAATCTCCAAAAAGATCATCAATAAGAAGGATAGGCTTTTCTTTTCTTTTTTCAGAAAGAATCTCAACTTGAGCTAATTTCCAAATAATATAACCCAATTTTTTCTCACCTGCGGAACCATATTTCCTCAAGTCATATTGGATATCATCCCTTATAATCCTCAAAACTATGTCATCTCTATGAGGACCAACTAATGTGTACCCTTTCTTTTTTTCCTCTGCTTCCTTTTCCTTTAACATCACTTCAAAATTTTTTGCAATCTCTTCCTCCGAATCTCCTAAAGGAACAGTGGAAATATATTCTATTTCGAGAAAATTTTTCTCGAGAAGCTTATTAGAAACCTCCATTACTTTAGATTTTATTTCTTCTACTATGCTTAGCCTTTGAAACAATATATAACTTCCTAATTTAATTAATGTAGAGTTCCACACACTCACATCTCTACCACTTTTAAGAGTTAAATTCCTCTGATACAGAGTCTTGTAATATTCAGAAAGAGCCTTATGGTACTTATAAGACAAGGTAGAGATAAATCTGTTTAACAAGTACCTCCTCTGAGAGGGTCCTTTTTTAAAATTTTCTATTTCTTCTTGAGAAAAAAGAATGATAGGAAAAAGAAAAACCATATCTCTATACCTTTTCAAATTTTTCTGATTAATTTTTATCTTCTTTTCTAACTCAGAAAGGGCTGACTCGAGCACTAAATTTTGATTCTGCCAATTTACATCTCCCCTAAGATAAAAACTCTCCTCACCCCATCTTATAATTTCCCTTTCATTTTTAGTTCTGAAAGATTTTCCAGAGAAAAGAAAATATATACTCTCAAGGATATTAGTTTTTCCTTGAGCATTTTCCCCATAGAATATGTTCACATCAAAAAAATTCAAATTCAAATTCTTCAAATTCCTAAAGTTTACTACTCTCAAATCTATAAGGCGCAATTATTCTCCCACCACCACGACATATTTTTCTCCATCAACCTCTACCACATCTCCATTTTTTAATTTTCTACTCCTATGAAGTTCTATCTCACCGTTTACCTTTACCCTTCCTGCTAAAATAAGATTTTTTGCTTGCCCTCCAGTCTCTACTACCCTACACCACTTTAAAAACTGTCCTAAAGTAATAGACTCTGTATATATTTTTATCTCTTTCATAGTCTCACAGGCATCAAAATATAGGTATAATTTTCATCCTCAGGAGACGTAATTAAAGCAGGTCCAAGATCCGAAGTGAATTTCATAACTACTTCATCCCAATCAGCATTATCCAAAGGATCCATAAGATACTCTACATTAAAACCTATTTCTAAATTACCATCTATATTAACCTCTGCAGGCAATACCTCTTTAGCAAAGCCTCTCTCTGAGGGCAAAGTAGAAATTACCACCTCTTCTGAGGAAAGGCTAATTTTTACTGTATTTGTTTGATCTATCTCAGCAAATACCTCCATTCTCTCTAAAATATCAAGAAAATCCTTCCTATTTGCCTTAAAAGAAGCTGTAAATTCCGTTGGAATTATCTTATCATAGGCTGGAAACTGCCCTTGAAGAAGTCTTGATATAAAGTAAATCTCTCCACAATTAAAAACTACCTGGTTATCCAAAGCAGCTATATTTACCCTATCTTCCAATGCTTTTGTAATTATTTTTTGCCATTCCTTCAGGCTTTTAGTCTGGTAACAATGATGGAAGGAAAATCTTTATCTATCTCTAAGGTTTTAAGAGCTAATCTATGACCATCTACTGCAACCATATTCAATTTCCCATCTTTTCCCTCAAAGAGCACTCCTGTAAGAACCTGTTTTATCTCATCTTCTGCTGCTGCAAAGATAGTTTGTTTTATAGCCTTTGCAAACAAAATTCTATCAAGACTTGCATGATATTCAGTAATATTACCAACTTCAACTTTTGGGAATTCCTCTGGACTTTCTCCTTGAATTTCTATATCCGAATAGCCAGCATGAATAATCGCTCTATTTCTTTCGTTCACATAAACCTCTAAGGTTACTTCGGGAAGTTTACCTATTACATCTATAAATAAGCTTGCTGGAAGACAAACTTCTCCTGGCTCTTCCACAATCACAGGCATACTTAAGGCAAGACCAACCTCTAAATTATTACCTTGGAGATATAAAGTATCATTCTCTGCCTTCATATAGACATAAGTCAGAATAGGTATAGTAGTCTTTGTAGCAACCGCACTTTTAACAAATTGCAATGACTTATATAAATCTTCTTGTTGAGTAATAAACTTCATTATTTCCTCCTCCTTCTTATGAGTTTAATATACACTTTTCAATTATACCTTGACATTAAAAAAATAAAAAGTTTTGCTATTGACAATTAAATAATTCCGACTTAAAATGTAAATGTTGAGTAAAAAACTAAACTTTTAGGAGGTAAGATGTTTCGAGTATCTGCCAAATTGGAATACGGATTAAGAGCTATGATATACTTGGGGGAAAATTACCCCCATGAGAAGGTTACCCTTTCTCAAATATCCCAAAAAGAAAATATATCAAGAGAATTTCTTGCTCAACTAATGTCTGACTTAAGGAGAGCAAATCTCATAGAAAGTTACAAAGGTATCACAGGAGGTTATACTTTAACTAAACCCCCAAAAGAGATTACTCTAAAAGAGATTTTTGAGGCATTAGAAGGGCCTATTCAAATTATTGATTGTATTCATTTAGAAAATAAGTGTGAAAGAGAAAACACTTGTTATTCAAAAAGCGTATGGAGATTTATAGAGAAAAAGATCATAGATCTTTTAGGAAAATTAACCCTAGAAGATCTTATTAATGGAACAATTAGAAAGGAGGAAGTTTTGACACTATGAAAGAAACAATTGGAAAGGAAATGTTAAGATTAGAAAATTTGAAAGTCGAGGTAAAAGATGAAGTAATTCTTGAAAATATAAATCTGTCTCTAAATGAAGGAGTTCATGTACTTCTTGGGCCTAATGGTACAGGAAAATCTACCTTATTAGGGGCAATAATGGGACTTTCCAAATATAAGACTTCTGGCAAAATATGGTTCTACAATGAAGATATAACTGACTTAACTCCAGATCAGAGATTTAAAAAAGGAATATTCCTAGCCTATCAACTACCCCCAGCTGTGAGAGGAGTTAGGCTTAAGGATATCCTTAAGAAAATATTGAATATTGATCCCAAGAAGAATTTACCTGAGGAAGTATATACATATTTAAGAGAATTAGACCTTGATGAAAGTTTTCTTGAAAGAGAAATTAACTATGGCTTCTCGGGAGGCGAAAGAAAAAAGAGTGAAATTCTTCAACTTTTATTGGCAAAACCAAAACTTGCCATGCTTGATGAACCTGATTCTGGAGTAGATATAGACTCTTTAAAACTCATTGGTGAAGCTCTAAGAAAGATTTCAAAAGAAAGTAACCTGTTAATCGTTACCCACAACTTAAAAGTGCTCGATTATGTAAATCCTAATTCTGTCATCGTCCTCTTAGATGGTAAATATATTTATAAAGATGGTATTGAAATAATTCATCAAATTGAAGAAAGAGGATACGAATATGTAAGGAGGTTGGCATATGCTCAAAACTTATCTTAAAGAATTAAGAGAAAAAGCCTTAAAAGCAAAAGATAAACCAGCATTATTGGGTCCTGACATAGATTTAGAGCCCTATATGAAGACTATATCTGACATTAAGATTAATGATTTGGAGGAACTTCCTGAAGAAATAAAAGAGAATATTCTTTACTCAGGAATAACTCCTTCCGAAGAAGAAAGAGCAGGAACATATTTTCAAATAAACCACAGTGTAGTTTACGAAAAATTAAAGGAAACCTATAAAGGTAAATTAGAGATAATGTCGATTCAAGAAGCCCTTGAAAAATACGATTGGTTAGAGGACTATTACGGAAGACTTGTAAAGCCTGATACTGATAAATACACAGCATGGGCAGAACTTACTTCCTACAGGAGGTTATTTCATAAGGGTATTTGCCAATCAAAAGGTAGAATATCCCGTGCAATCTTGCTTATACATCAAAGAAGGGAATATAAGCCAAAATGTACATAACATAATAATTGTTGAGGAAAATGCGGAAGTTTTTGTAACCACAGGGTGTTTAACTCATTTGAAAAATCAACCTGGTATTCACATAGGTATTTCAGAATTTTTCGTTAAGAAAGGTGGTAAACTATACTTTACTATGATCCATAATTGGTCAGAGGAATTCCATGTAAGGCCTAGAACCGCTGTACTTGTAGAGGAAAATGGAGTATTTATAAATAACTATGTAAGCTTAAAACCAGTTAAATCTATCCAAAGTTATCCAACGGTATACGTAAAAGAAAATGCTATAGCAAGACTTTATAGTATCATATACGGAAGAAAAGATTCCTATATTGATCTTGGTGGAAGAATAATATTTGAAGGAGAAAACTCAAAGGGAGAAATAGTTTCAAGAATAATTGCTGATGATTCATCTCAAATCTACAGTAGGGGCGAGCTGATAGGTAAAGCAAAAGGATCCAAAGGCTTTTTAGATTGTAGAGGAATAATTTTAAACAAAAATGCAAAAATAGTAGCTATACCTATACTTGACGCTCAGCATCCTGAAAGTGAGCTTTCTCACGAAGCAGCCATAGGTCCTATAAATGAAGAGGAGATAGAATATTTAACTACACGTGGTTTTGACAAAGATGAGGCAATGTCTACCATAACTCGCGGTTTCCTGAACCTTGAAATACCAGGACTTCCAAAAGTTGCAAAAGAACAAATTAGTAATACAGTAGCACAATTAGAAAAGGCTGGGCTATAATATGAGTAAATGGAAGAAAACTTTAAAAGGATCCTTAGAGAAAAGGTTAGTGAACTAAATTTAAGTCTTGATCCCCTTCAAGAGGAGAAGTTTTATTTATACTATATGGCATTAAAAGAGTGGAATAGGAAAATAAATCTTACTTCTCTTGAAGGGGAAGAGGAGATTATTTTAAAACATTTTGTTAGATTCCCTATCATGTATAATACCCATAAGGAATGAAAATATAGAAAGAATAATAGACATCGGTACAGGAGCGGGCTTTCCGGGCATACCAATTAAAATCTATGATGAGAAATATAAATTAACCCTTTTAGAATCTCAAAAGAAAAAGATCCTATTTTTAGAAGAACTTATAAAAATACTGGAACTCTCTAATGTTGATATTGTATGGGATAGAGCTGAAAATTTAGGAAAAGATCCAAGATATAGAGAACAATTCGATTTAGCCCTTGCAAGAGGAGTTGCTAAGCCTAATATAGTTTTGGAATATGCCCTACCCTTTGTAAAGACTGGAGGAATATTCTTAGGACAAGCAACACCCAATAACCTTTCAGAGTGGGAAAACGCGCAAAAGGTAGTTGGGATATTAGGAGGAAAAACCGAAGAAAAAATTGAGATAAATTTCGATAATATTACAAGAATTTTCTTAAAGATAAGAAAAATTAATAATACTCCGGAAAAATATCCTCGAAGGCCAGGTATACCAGAAAAAAGACCTCTTCTTCCTTAAAATTTTATTGATATTGATGAATTAATTACTTAAAATATTTAAGTTAGAAATTTTTCATTCAAAGGAGGTAATTATGTCCGTAGAAATAAAAGAGGTAAAAACTGAGCAAGAAAAGAAAGACTTTATAATGTTTCCTTTTGAACTCTATAAAAACGATCCATTGTGGGTTCCGCCTCTAATCTCAGAGATGAAGAGAATCGTAAATGGACCAGGAAGCTTACTATTCCAATCGGGTCCTCATACTTTTTTCAATGCTTATGAAAATGGAAAAATTGTAGGAAGAATAGCTGTAGGAATAGATGAAAAAATGAACAAAATAAGAAATAAAACCGAAGGATATGTTACTTTATTTGAGAGTATTAATAATAAAGAAGTAGCCTTTTCTCTTTTGGATACTGCACAAAACTGGCTCAGAGAAAGAAAAATGACAAAAATGATAGGTCCTGTTTCTCCAACAAATGGTGATGACTACAGAGGAATGTTAGTGGAAAATTTCGAAGATCCACCTGTAATATACACTACCTATAATCCACCTTACTATGTCGACTTTTTTAAAGACTATGGTTTTGTGCCAGAACACACTTTTGTAGCCTTCAAATATGATCTCAAAAAATTACCATTAGATGACTCCATTAAAGTAATTGAATATGCCAAAAAGAAATATAACTTCTATACGAGAAAAGCAGACTACTCTAAGGTAGTCGAGGAGGCAAAAATCCTTCAAAAAATATTGGAAAGATCTCTTATACCCTTAGAGTATGACTATCTTCTTCCTCCCACAGAGGAAGAAATGATTTCCTTAGCAAAAGACTTAGTCAAATTTATACCAGCAGAATTTGTACAGATTGCCTTTTCTGAGGAAACCCCTATCGGCTTTGCAGTAGCAATGCCTGATTACAATCAAGTACTTAAAAGGCTTAATGGGAGACTCTTCCCCTTAGGTTGGCTTAAATTTCTATGGTATAAAAATAAAATAAATAGAGCGAGGAGTATTTCTACTTTTTGTAGTACCTGAATTTCAATCAAAGGGAGTCCCTGCCGCACTATTCATTGAATTATTAAGATATGCTAGGGATAAAGGCTATGTTTTCGCAGAAGGTTCAACCATTAATATCAACAATAATAAAATGTGTCGTGAGGCTGAAGGAGTAGGAGGAGTACTTTACAAAAAATTTGTAATATTTAAAAAAGAAATTATAAACTAATAGAAAGGGGGTGTCAATAGAAAAGTTTTCCTTGACTTTATCTCCTCTTCTTCTATAATTAAATAGAACTTATTAATTAAATAAAAAAACAAAAAGAAAGGGAGTAATAAATATATGGAGACTAAAGACAAAGAGAGGCTTTCAATTGAAGAATGTGAGGCTTTATCAGATATCTTTAAATCTCTCTCAAGTTATGTAAGAATTCATATACTCTGTGCCCTTTCCGATGGAGAAAAAAGTGCAGGAGAGATAGCCAAACTTATAAATGCATCCTTTGCAAATACATCTCAAAACTTGAAAGATCTTTATAACTTAGGACTTCTTAAGAAAAGGCGTGTAGGCCAATTTGTTTATTACTCTTTAGCAGATGACTCAGTTCTTGAACTCTTAGAGCTGGTAAGAAGAATTAGGTTCAAATCCAAGAAAGCTTAAAAAAAGAGGGGAGGCCTAAAGGTCTCCCCTCTTTTTTATCCCTTAAGTTATCTTAAAATCTTACAGAACCCGAAATAGATCCTGCAACAGGAGCCATATTCGTTGGATCTAAAACAATGGCCATATCAGCTTGTACAAGTAAGATATTTGCACCTAAACCAAGGGTATAGATTTGAGGTTGTAAATTTGCATCAAGTACTGCTCCGCCTCTTGCTGTCAATACAAAGAATAGTGGTTGTTCTACACCTACTCTATAGGAAATAGGAGTAAAGTTTTTGTCAAGATCTGCATCAATGGCAACCCTGGTAGCAAGAACTGGTATTTTCACAAATACACCTGCCTTCAAAGACATATCTGGCAAAGTCACATCCATAGGAGAAGTACTTTCAGAATAAGGCGTAGTAGTTGTAATAGAACCGCTAGTATCAGAGAAATAACCCTCTTCATACCCTGAGGTTATTTTACCTTCTAATGGTATACCAAAGGCATCTTTTACCACAATTCCTGCTGCCACAAAGGGTGAAAATCTCGCATAAGCTCCCACATCAAAGGATACATATCTTTGCTCGTTTAAATTAAAACTTCTTCTAAAATAATCATTATCATTTGGTTGACCTTCTACTATAGCCTGAGCTACTCCAGTTTGAGTTGCTTTTGCCTGTACAGAAGTATTTACATAATACTCATTCACCAATCTAACATTAGCACCAAGGTTTACTTTTAAGCCAAGAAGGTCAATAGCAGGAATCGCTACTGTAAGAGCACCATTAGCCTTCAAATTACCATCAAGAGTGACGTTTCCTTCTAATTGGAGATCGGATGAAGAATCATTAGCGGTATATTTGTAATAATAAGCATTTAAATCTCCATTTCCAAATAAAGTCAACCCAAGCTTGCTTATACCAAGATGCAAATATCCTCCCGTAGATAGTACAGCAGAAAGTTCTCCATTTGGAGTCTCACTATCACTTTGTAAAGCCTTTAAATATTCCACAAAAGTATTAAGTTTATCCCTATTCTCCTTATCTAACGGAGCAACTCCTAAACCAAGTTTTAATGTCAATTTTGAGTATTCTCCCATTAAAGCAGGATTGTAAATTGCAGAAGTAGGAGAATCTGCAAGAGCTGTCATAGCACCAGCCATTCCCATTGCCCTTGGATCATATAAAAGATCCTTATAAGCAAAAGTTGTGCTTGCGGCGTAAGAAATCCCCACAAGGGAAATCAAAAGAATCATTAAAAGAATCAAACTTCTTTTCATAAACCTCTCACCTCGCACTTTAAATTTTGATCTTCTTACCAATCTCATTATAAACCTTATAGCTAAAATAAAAAAGTGATCTATATCACCTTTTTTTTATGATATAATGGACTTAAAAGAAAACAACATATTTATTAAACCTTGGAGGAAGACTATGGAGAGAAGAATATACATGCGAGGAAATAACCCCTTTGAAAGTCATATATTTAGAATAGTAGATTGCTTCTATCGAGAAGGTTCAAGATTCTCCATGCAATGGGGAGCATGGGTACCTAGAGTAGATGTATATGAAACCGATGATAAAATTGTGGTATTAGTAGAAATAGCAGGAGTAAAAAAAGAGGATATAGATTTGACATTCCATGAAGGTAAATTAATACTAAGAGGAACAAGACAAGAACATTATAGTTCAGACCCCACAATCTACTACCAAATGGAGATAAACTTTGGACCCTTTGAGAGGATAATACCACTACCTACCGATGTGGATGCTGAAAAAGCAGAGGCGGTGTATAAAGATGGCTTTTTGGAGATTATTCTTCCCAAAAAGTAAAGAAAGGAGGGAAAATATGGAAGAAAGAGAACTCAACCAAACTCAAGATATACCAGAAGTTCTTCCTATACTTCCACTAAGAGAAACAGTAGTTTATCCACAAATGCTCATCCCACTTATCGTAGGAAGAGAAAAGAGTATTAGGCTTGTAGAAGATGCCCTCTCTGGTAATAAATTGATTGGAATGTGTATGCAAAAGACCCCAGTAGAAGATCCTACTCCTGATGATATCTATAGAATAGGAACAGTAGGTATTATTGTTAGAAGTTTAAGATTTCCAGACAATACCTTAAGGCTTTTTGTACAAGGACTACAAAGAATAAGGGTTATAGAATTTTTAGAAACAGAGCCTTATTTTAAAGCAAAGGTTGAAGTCATAGAAGAAAAAGTAGAAAAAACTGTTGAAATAGAAGGAATGATGAGAAACCTTCTTAATTTGTTTCAGAAAATGGCATCCTTGATACCCCAATTCCCTGAAGAGTTATTGATCAATGCTATGAATATTCAGGAGCCTGGAAGACTTGCAGACTTTATAGCCTTCAACACCAATCTCAATATTAATGAAAAACAAGAGATTCTTGAGACTATAGATGTTAAAGAAAGGTTACAAAAGGTCACATATTATCTCACAAGAGAGTTAGAAATACTGGAGATAGCAAACAAAATCCAAAATGAGGTAAAAAACGAGATAGAAAAGAGCCAAAAAGAATACTTCTTAAGACAACAGATGAAGGCAATACAAAAAGAACTTGGAGAAATAGATCCTAGAGAGATGGAAATCAATGAACTACGGCAAAAGCTTCAAGAAGCAAAACTTCCACCTGAAGCTATGAAGGAGGCAGAAAGAGAATTAGAAAGACTCTCCTTAATGCCGCCTGGATCTGCAGAGTATACAGTAACGAGAACTTATCTTGACTGGCTCATAAGCTTACCGTGGGCAATTTCTACAGAAGATAATTTAGATATAAAAAGGGCAGAAGAAATATTAAATGAAGATCACTATGACTTAGAAAAAGTAAAAGAGAGAATATTAGAGTACTTAGCGGTAAGGAAATTAAAGAGTGACATGAAGGGACCAATATTATGTTTTGTAGGTCCTCCAGGAGTTGGTAAAACCTCCCTTGGAAAATCTATTGCTCGAGCCCTTGGGAGAAAATTCGTAAGAATTTCTCTTGGAGGAATAAGAGATGAAGCAGAAATAAGAGGACATAGAAGAACTTATGTGGGAGCTCTTCCTGGAAGGATTATTCAAGGAATAAGAAAAGCAGAATCAAACAACCCAGTATTTATGCTTGACGAGATAGATAAGTTAGGCTCTGACTTTAGAGGAGATCCTTCTGCAGCCTTATTAGAGGTATTAGATCCTGAACAGAATAATGCCTTTGTGGATAATTATTTAGGGGTACCCTTTGATTTATCAAAAGTAATGTTTATAGCAACGGCTAATGTGCTTTATACCATACCACCAGCCCTACTTGACAGAATGGAGGTTATAGAGCTCCCTGGTTATACCGAATATCAAAAGATGGGAATAGCCAAAGGCTTTCTCATACCAAGACAACTTAAAGAACACGGATTAGAAAAGGAACAAATAGAATTTAGCGATGATGCCATAAGAAAGATTATAAGAGAATACACCCGTGAGGCAGGAGTAAGAAACTTAGAGAGAGAGATAGCTAGCATAATTAGAAAGGTAGCAAAAGGAATAGCAGAAGGAAGTATAACTGAAAAGGTTATAGTAAAAGTAGAGGATGTTCCAAAATACTTAGGTCCAGAGAAATATACCTATGGTATGAAGGGAGAAAAAGACGAAGTGGGTGTTGCCACAGGCCTTGCATGGACAGAAGCAGGAGGCGATATATTATTTGTAGAAGCATTAGTTGTAGAAGGAAAAGGAAACCTTATACTAACAGGAAAATTAGGAGAGGTAATGCAGGAATCAGCAAAAACTGCCCTATCTTATGTAAGATCTAAACTAAAGGACTTAAATGTAAGTTATGAGTTATTAGAAAAATCAGATATTCATGTGCATGTTCCCTCAGGTGCAATTCCCAAAGATGGACCTTCAGCTGGGGTAACTATAGCCACAGCCATAGCATCTGCCCTTACTAGAAGACCCGTCAAAAAAGATATTGGAATGACTGGTGAAATAACTCTAAGAGGAAAAGTACTTCCTGTAGGAGGAATAAGAGAAAAAGTACTTGCTGCCCATAGAGCAGGACTTACTGCGGTAATTATGCCAAAAGAAAATAAGAAAGATTTAGAAGAGATTCCCGAAGAAGTAAAGAAAGAGATAACCTTCTACTTTGTGGAACATGCTGATGAGGTCCTAAACCTTGCCCTCCTGGAGGTGAAAGAGAGTGCTGAGCAGAGAAATCCTGAAAGAATTGGGTAATCTTTCCTTTCAGCCCTACCTGGTAACCACCTTATATCTGAATGTTTCTCCTTTGAAAAATCCAAAAGGAGAGTACAAAATTATTTGGAAAGATATGAAGAAAAACCTTCTTGATTCGCTGAATTTAGAGGGAGATGTTAAAAAATCAGTTTTATCTGACTTAGAATATATAGAAAATATAGTTGATCAAGTTTCCTTTGGTTCTGCAAATACTATTATAATTATGAGTTGCTCAGCCCAAAACTGGACATATCAGATTCCTCTTTACCCTACACTAAAAAATAAGTTAGTTATAGATAAAGATCCATACACCCGTCCTCTCTCCCATCTCATTATTGCTAACAAGCCTTATTACTTGGTGATTCTTTCTAAAGGCAACGCTAGGGTTTTCAAATACTTCCTTGGAGAAATAAAAGAAGAGGGAGAGATTAAAGAGGAAATTCCTAAAAGACATAAACAAGGTGGATGGGAAGCTGCAGATTGGCAAAGATGGCATGAAACCCATGTAATATGGCATTTCAAAGAAGTAGCTGAATTTTTAGATAAAAAAGTTCAAGGAGAAGAAAAAATAGTGCTTGGAACCACGTCCCCTAAAAATACGGCTGAATTTCTTGAGGTACTGCCTAAAAGATTACACGAAAGGATCATAGGCGAGATACCAATAGAACTCGATTCTCCTATAAAAGAGATTCTTGAAAAGACTCATGATCTGATAGAGAATTACGAAGAAAATAAAATGAGAGAACTAATAGATCAACTAATCGTCCTGAGCGCAAAAGGAAAAGAAGCAACAATAGGACTTGAAAATGTAGCTCACGCAGTTCACCAAAAAAGAGTAAGAATGGTTTTAGTAGATGATCAATTTGAACAACCTGGGTTTCAATGCCCTTCTTGTTCTTTCATAAGTCCCTATTTAGAAAATTGTCCTTATTGCAACATTAAGATGGAAAAAAGAGCAGACATTGTGGATGAATTATTAGAAGAAGCAATTATTGAGAAGTCAGAGTTATTATTTATTAAAAACAAAGAGCTTTCAGAAAAAATTGAAAATATTGGGGCTTTCTTAAGGTTCTAAAGAAAAATAGAAGGGGAGGGTTTTCCCTCCCCTTCTAAATAAAATTATCCAGTATAAATTAATTACATTCTCTCTGCTACATATGCTGTTAAATCAGCTAATCTGCAAGCATAACCCCATTCGTTATCGTACCAGGCAAATACTTTCACTAAGTTATTCCCAATTACTATAGTAGATGGAAGATCTACTACTGTAGAATATGTGGTACCTTTGAAGTCCATAGATACAAGCTCTTCTTCGGTAACTCCAAGAATTCCCTTCATCCTACCCTCTGCAGCCTTCTTAAATGCCTCATTAACTTCCTCAACAGTAACATTCTTTTGTAATATACATACTAAGTCGGTAACTGATACGGTAGGAGTTGGAACCCTCAATGCTACACCATGCATCTTTCCATCAAGTTCTGGAATAACTCTTCCAATAGCTTTTGCTGCACCAGTAGATGTAGGGATAATGTTTAAAGCAGCAGCTCTTGCTCTTCTTAGATCTTTATGAGGAAGATCTAAAATTCTCTGGTCATTAGTATAAGAATGGACAGTGGTCATTAATCCTTTTTTCAATACCAAAATTATCAAGGAGTACTTTTGCTACAGGAGCTAAACTATTTGTAGTACAAGATGCATTAGAAATTATATGATGCTTCTCAGGGTCATATTTCTCCTCATTAACACCTAGAACGATAGTAATATCTTCACCTTTAGCTGGAGCAGAGATTATAACCTTCTTTGCCCCACCAGAAGTAATGTGTACCTTTGCCTTTTCAGCATCAGTAAATAGTCCTGTAGACTCAATAACTATATCCACTCCTAAATCCTTCCAAGGTAAATTAGCAGGGTCTTTCTCAGCAAAAACTCTAATCTCTTTTCCATCGATAATTATAGATTTATCAGTGTATTTAACCTCTCCCTTATAGACTCCATAGTTGGAATCGTATTTAAATAAGTGAGCAAGAGTTTTAGTATCGGTAATATCATTGACAGCCACTACTTCTACTTTACCATCGTGTCTTTCAAAAAGAGCTTTTAAAACCTGTCTTCCTATTCTCCCAAACCCATTAATACCAACTTTAACTGCCATAAGAACACCTCCTGAAATCGTTAAATTTTTCTTTAATTTCAATCTACATTATATCACTTATATTTTTTTAATTTTGTTAAAATCTTTTTAAAACAATCCTTCTACACATACAAACTTAATATCTTTCCTGGAACATAAACTACTTTTTTGATTTCCTTATTATCCAAGTATTTCTTAACATTTTCTCTATCAAGGGCAAGTCTTAAAACTTCTTCTTGAGTAGCATCAGCATTTACATCAATTCTATCTCTTACCCTACCATTTATTTGTATAACTACAGTGACAATTTCTTCCTTTATCATCTCGGGGTCATAAGACGGCCATTTCTGCATATGTACACTATATTCATTACCTAACTCGCTCCACAATTCTTCAGTTATATGAGGAACAAAAGGAGAAAGCAGTAGGATAGAAGTTTTAATTGCTTCTTCAAAAGCAGGCGTTCTTCCAAAGTTTCTCTTATGATCAAACAGAAGATTAGTAAGTTCCATAATTGCTGCTATTGCTGTATTAAATTTGAAATTCTCAATATCCTCAGTGACCTTTTTAATAGTTTTATGAAGCTTTCTTCTTATTAATTTCTCTTGTTCCTCATCCACTTTGGGTTCTACCTCAGCATCATCTAATACAAGCCTCCAGAATCTATTCAAAAATCTATTAGCACCTTCCACTCCTTCATCGCTCCATTCAATATCCACCTCGGGAGGTGCCACAAAAAGTATAAAAAGTCTTGCTGTATCTGCGCCATAGTTTTCTACCATGTAATCCACAGAGACAATATTTCCTAACGACTTAGACATGATCTGACCATCTTTGTAAACCATACCCTGAGTAAACAACCTCTTAAAGGGCTCTCTTACTGGACTATATCCAGCATCATATAAAACCTTAGTTATAAAACGAGAATACAAAAGATGTAGAACGGCATGCTCAATTCCACCTGTATATTGATCTACAGGCATCCAATATTCTGCTTTTTCTCTGGAGAAAGGCTCTTTATCATTATGGGGATCAGTATATCTAAAGTAATACCAAGACGAATCTACAAAAGTAGCAAGAGTATCCGTTTCTCTCCTTGCAGGAGCACCACACTTAGGACATTTTGTATTTACAAATTCTGGCACCTTGGCCAGAGGACTTTCTCCCGTTCCTGTAGGTTCAAAATCGGAAAGTTCAGGAAGCTCTACAGGAAGATCTTCATAAGGTACTGGCACAATCCCACAATTAGGACAATATATTATAGGAATAGGAGCTCCCCAGTATCTCTGTCTTGAGATAAGCCAATCCCTCAACCTATATTGAACTTTCTTTTTACCAATTCCTAAACTCTCAAATTTTTCCACAATTAATTTCCAAAAATCAGAGCTCTTCATTCCATTGTATTCACCAGAATTTATCATTACTCCTTCTTCTTCATAGGGAAGTTCAGGCAGCTTATCAGGATCAGGAGTAATTACAGGTATGATAGGAAGATTAAATTTAACTGCAAAATCATAATCTCTTGAGTCATGAGCAGGAACAGCCATTATAGCTCCAGTACCATAGGTAGCAAGAACATAATCTGCCACATATATAGGAACAGGTTGTTTTGTCAAGGGATGAATAGCATAACTTCCTGTAAAAACTCCAGTTTTCTCTTTTTCAGACGTAAGCCTCTCAAGCTCACTCTTATTTTTAGCCTGCCTTACATATTCCATTACTTCATTTAGATATTCTGGTTTGGTTATATTCTCCACCAAGGGATGCTCTGGAGCAAGAACCACGAAAGTTACACCATAAATAGTATCAGGCCTTGTAGTATAAACATAGATCTTTTCATCACTACCCTCAACTTCAAAATAAAATTCAAGACCTTCCGACTTTCCTATCCAATTTTTTTGCATCAGTTTCACTTTTTCAGGCCAGTGCTCTAAAGTATCGAGATCTTTTAAAAGATCCTCTGCATACTCTGTAATCTTAAAGAACCACTGTTCAAACTCTCTTCTCTCAACAGGACTCTTACATCTCCAACATTTTCCATCTATTACCTCTTCATTAGCAAGTACCGTTTTACAAGTAGGGCACCAGTTAGCAGGAGCCTTTTTTCTATAAGCAAGTCCTCTTTCATAAAGTTTTAGGAATATCCATTGAGTCCACTTATAATAATCTGGAGCACAGGCCGTTACTTCCCTATCCCAATCATAGACTACGCCCATCTTAAAAAGTTGTTCCTTCATTCTTGCAATATTTTTATAAGTCCACTCCTTGGGATGAACCTTATGCTTTATAGCAGCGTTCTCGGCAGGCTGACCAAAGGCATCCCAACCCATAGGGTTTAATACATTGTAACCCTTCATGGTGTAATATCTTGCCACTACATCTCCAATGGTATAATTTCTCATATGTCCCATATGGAGATCTCCAGAAGGATAAGGGAACATGACAAGGGTATAATATTTTGGTTTATCAGACCTCTCTGTCACATGATATAGTTTGTCCTCATTCCACTTCTTTTGCCATTTAGGTTCTATCTCCTGTGGATTATATCTCTTCATCCTTCTATCCCTCTCCTTTTTCAAAAATTTTCTTAACTCCAATTATATAAAAGTATTTATTCAAGGACAATAATTTACATACAACCAAAAGAGGGCTGAGTTCTTATAAACTCAGCCCTCTTTAAATATTACTGAAGAATATACTGTATTTAGAAGCCTAAAGTGAGATAAGAATAAGCTCTACCCGTCTCATTAGGATTAGGAGTTCCTTGCCATATAGGGAAAGCATATCCCATGTAAAGATTTAAAGGTATATCTAAAAAGGTTATAAATTTCCAAACACTTTCAAATCCAAGTCCTAAGTTTAGTCCAGCTTTATCAATAGAATTTACATCTTCCCATACTCCTCCAAATTCCAAATAAACATTTGTTTCGAGTCTTCTTAAAATGAGCAGATTGAAGAATTTCATTTCCAAATCTTTAGCTACAGGAATATTCCAATTAACAAAAGAAGCAAGTTTTACATTTCCATAATACTCAGAAGTTAGAGATTTAAAATCAGAAAGATTAACCTTTTCCTCTTGTAGAGGATTACCACCCACATATCCAACTTCAAAACTTATATTGAGATTACTTTGAGGAAAAACTAAGAAATCTTTGCTTAAAATTCCATCAACCCTATATACCTCAAAACCTAAATTGGAATATCCAATTCTCAATGAAAGTTGACTTAATAATGCCTTTTTATAATAGTCTGTAAATCTAGTTAGCACAAAATCGAAATATAGCTTGTTATTTAAGAGTTCGTTATAGGACAAAGAGAAATTCATTGTATAAGCTTTATCCCAATAGTTTCCACTTATACCAAGATCAAATTTTCTCCAAATATTCTTCGTAAAGGAGAGTTTCCCCATAAAAATATCAGGTTCCATAGCAATAAGCTGCAATACAAAGTTGTCATCCTTAGGAAGATTACGTTGATATACAAAATTCAATCCTTTATATCCTTCTTGATAAAAACTCTCAAAAAGTAGATGGAAATTAATAGGATCATAAAATTCAACAGAATAAGAAACATAATTAACTTCTCCTGTAGAAAGATCTATACTCAACGATGGCAAATCTTGATAAAGAAAAACATAAGCATCCAAAGGAACTTCTCTTTTAGAAGTGGTGATTATTTTTCTAGGATACCAGTTATTAATCCTATTAGCATCTGGTATTTTAGAATCTGGATCTAACACTACTCTTTCGAGAAAGTTCTCTGTCTCTATTTCTATGTATCCTTTATTACCATCATATATTTCCTTCTTCTCTTCTCCATTTTTAGCTATTACTTTTACCTCTACAGGTAAAGAAATGTTGCCATTATTTCTTATATAGATCTTACTCACATACTTTCCATTATTATAAGAAATTGCCACATTTGTAATCTCATAATCTACCCTCCCTTTAGAATAGAACCAATTCTTAAAAAATTCTCCTAAACTCTTCCCACTATACTTCTCAAGTTTATCCTTAACTTCATCTGTAGTAATAACCTTTCCTTTATATTCACCATGCAAACTTTTGATATATTCGTCAAAATTCTCTTCACCTAATTCAAAGGATAAAGCCCTCAAGACTAAATAAGCCTTATTATATACTTTATCACTGTAACCATTAGCATTGCTTTCCCAATACTCTTTAATTATTTCCTCATCCCAGCCATCCTTTAAATAATATAAATAAGGGAGTTCTACCTGAGTTTCTCTTAAGTTCAGGTCTCCCAACAAAGATTCTTTTAAAAAGTTTAGGAAATAATCATCTCCAAGATCAGGGAAAAGATTTCCTCCTTTTGCCCCATATTTTCTCTCAAAATAAGTGATAGATAGGTAATTAGCAAAACCTTCTGAAATCCAATTTTCTTTATCAAAGTCTATACCTACGCCTATACCCCACCAGAGGTGAGCAATCTCATGAGAAAGTATCCACTCATTTAATCTTTCTAAAATAAAGGGAATAACCAAATCGGAAGAATTAAATACACTTTTTCCTAATATAATTAAACCATCAGAAGTCATACCGTAAAATCCATAAGTCTGTCCTTCAACTATGCTTATTCTTTTATGATCTGTAGACCCATATAATTTAGAATAATATTCATAAATCTCTCGAACATAGCTTGCTAAAATTCTTGCTTTATATTCCCTTCCTGGGTAATGATATATGTATATCCCTGGGTATTTGTCATCCAAAAGCTTGTAAACCATATATTTATTACTAATAGCTATAGGAAGAGTTCTTCTTGGACTTGTATTCTCCCCTATAATTCTCTTCCAGTCTCCGGCAACCTCCTCTTGAACTTTATCCATTCCCAAAGCTACTTGGTAATCTTTAGGTATCAAAAGCTCTAAATAAAAATTGCTTGAAACTAAAATTCCACCCTTATCCCATCCATCTTTAGTGTAAGAAAGCTCATAAGGAAACCACCCAAACCTACATAAAAAAGCATCATTTGCATATGCCATATCTCCAAAATAGGCTTCAGGAAACTTTGTTTGAAAATATATAATTAGTTTAAATCTTTCTTTGGGATAAATAGGATTGGGAAGTTTTACCTTTAAATAATTGTCTTTTAAAGAATAATTCTGAGATAATACTTTCCCTTTCTCAAGGGTATATTCTAACATTTTTCCATTTTCATCTTCCACTCTATTTATCTTTGTATAGCCAGGATCAAAACCATTTACATAGGAAGAATCCTGTAGTACATTGCTAAGATATGGATTTTTCTCCCTATAAAGGTTCATAGGAAGATAAAAGTAAATCTCATTTAAATTAATCTGAGTATTATTTTCATATTCTACTTCTACTCTTCCACTTATTATCTTTTCCCTTGGAGAAAGTTGAGCATAGACCTTATAGCTTGATTCTGCCCATATGGTGTTGGAAACAAAAACTAAGATTAAAAAAATCAGCAGGATGATCTTTTTCATAAGCTTACACTCCCCTTAGCTTTCTTTCCAAAACTTAATTTCATTGTGATAACCTTGTCGGTAGAGAATATCTTCGCAGCAACAAGAATCAAAATTATGAACACTGCTAACATATAAATTACTCCATAATATACTATGCTATAATTTCCAAGAAGTATACTTGAAGAAGCAATAAAAGGATGACTAAAAGGAATAGCATAAACCAAGAGCTTCACAGGTAGAGACAAGGAATTTATATCCGTAAAAAGAGAAAGGAAATAAGGTATCATTATAAGAATAATAATGGGAAATGATAAACTTTGTGCACTTCTTAAATCCTCCGCTAAAACCCCCAGAATTGTAGACAGAGCTAAGGCATTAAGAATAGCTAAAAATAGAGATAATCCAAGAAGGAAATAACCATAAGAATTAAAGGAGAGCCCAAGTTTAGTAATAATCTCATTACTCAAGTTATTTATATCTACACCTCCTGTTATACCTGAAAAGAAGGACCTATATCCTAACATGTATACACCTGCAGAAATTAATCCTACTATTCCAGCTCCAGCCATTTTGGCTACCACAATATACTTTCTACTCACAGGTACTGTAAGGAGAGTTTCAAGGGTCTTATCTTGTTTCTCAAGAGCAATAGCAGAAAGAACCATTTGGGACGCATACATTATAACTATCATTAGAACAATTGGGATAAAAATGGATTGAGAATAGACAAAATTCATCACTTGGGCAGAAGAGGCCTCTGCTATTTTATCTTTTATAATTACAAATTCTCTACTCTTTATGGGCTTTTTAATATTTTCAGGATCTAAGTTGGGAAATTTAGCTTTTAAAAAGTTATTAGATACATGGTTATTTATAGCATCTATTATGTCCTTAACTACAGTACTTCCAACAGTACTCCCCATGGAAAAACTTTTTATAAAGGAATAAAACTCAACTTCGGCAGATTCAAAATTAGAAACTTTTCCTCCAAACCCATTTGGAATTATCAAAAGAAAATTTAGTCCTCTCTTTTTAGCATAATCAATAGCAGTATCTTTGTCTTCTTTTTGTAGATCTTTATTTATAAGATTGACTCTAAATCCCCCAAAAGATAGATTGTTTAAAAGATCCTTAGAAAAATTACTCCTATCTAAATCCAACACATATATATCTCTTAGCTGGACTGCCTTCTTTATCTCACTTTTGGTTATATTCCCGAGAAAGTTAAAAAGAATAAGGGTGAAAGCAAGAGAAATTATCAATTGCCAAGTAACAAGCTCCCTAATTTCCTTCTTAAGAAGATTTGTAAACTTCTTCATTGTACTACCCTCCTAAATACTTCTTCTAAATTTTTTGCAGAATGTTTTTCCTTTAGCTCCTCCGCTGTTCCCATCTCAAGAATCCTACCCTTATCAATCAATGCAACCCTATCAGATAAAAATTCAATCTCAAGCATATTGTGTGAGGAAAGCAAAACTGAGGTACCTTCTTTAACATACTCCCTAATTATCTCCCTAATCTCAAGGGCATTTATAACATCAAGTCCTGAAGTAGGCTCATCAAGAATAGCCAAAACAGGCTTTGTCATCAAAGCCCTTGCAAGGAGAAGTTTTCTCGTCATACCTTTACTGTAAGTCCCAATCTTATCATTTAATCTGTCAGAAAGTCCACTTATCTCTTTAGCTCTCTCCACAAAGATCTCTACATCCTCTTCTTTCTTTGCATAAAAGTTTGCCATAAACTTTAAATATTCAATCCCCTTCATATTTCTATATGCTCCAGCCTCTTCAGGGAGATAGGAAATATTCTCTCGTACAAAATCAGGATTCTCTTTAAGATTCTTTCCCATAAAAAGTACATTACCCTCATAAGAGGTAAGAAGAGTAGCAATAATCCTTAAAGTAGTTGATTTTCCAGCCCCATTAGGACCTATAAGAGCAAAAACCTCACCTTTTTTAACCTCAAAACTTACTCCTTTTAAAGCTTCGATCTTACCATAAGATTTTCTGAGATTGTCAACACGTAGGATGGTCTCCAAAATAAATCACCCCCATAATCTAAATTTTTTATTTCATTATATCAATAAAATTTTAAGCCTATTTTAATAACTATATTGTCTTACTGTACTACATATATAATACAATATGACAAAGACTATGTCAAATAAAAATATAGTTGAAAAAATTTTGCAAATATGATATTTTTAAAACTAGAATCCTAATTGAAAAATTTTTGCAGGTAAAAGGCCATGAATATGAAAAAAAATTTAAAAGAAAAAGGAATAAGATTAAGTAAGCCAAGGCTTATGGTCCTTGAATTTTTCGAAAACAATCCCTCAGGACATTTCTCTATAAACGAGATTTATGAGAGTCTAAAAAGACAGAATAAAAACATATCTTTTACATCGGTTTATAGAACTTGTAAACTCCTTGAAAGGCTTGGATATTTGAGAGCTATTACCTTTGAAGAAAGACATATTCATTACGAATGTAACTTAAAGCCTCACTTTCATATTCAATGTATTTATTGCGGGAAAGTAGAAGAGAAAGAACTAGACAATTGGAACGAGATATTAAAGATGCTACCTATAAATGAGAGTGGATATATCATCACCTCCGGCAACATAAGCATTTTAGGAATATGTAGCGAATGTCAGGAAAAACTGAAAAAAGAGGAGGATCAAAAGTGATTAAAAAGTTGATAGAAATGAATAAAGGAGAAAAGGGAAGAGTAATCAGCATACACGGAGGAAGGGGTAAAATCTTAAGACTTGCAGAGATGGGAATAACTCCTGGAGAGGAGATAGTTTTAATTCAAAAATCATTTGGTCCTGTAATAATTAGGGTTAAGGACACAAACCTTGCCCTGGGGAAAGGACTTGCTGAAACCATCTTAGTAGAGGTGAGCGATAATGGAAAGAATTAAAATACGAGTTGCTCTTGTAGGAAATCCAAATGTAGGAAAGAGTACAGTATTTAATCAGTTGACAGGACTTAATCAACATACGGGAAAACTGGCCTGGAAAAACCGTAGAAAAGAAGATTGGATATGTAAATAAAGATAAATATATATTAGAGATTACTGACCTCCCCGGCATATATAGTTTAACTGCAAATAGCTTAGAAGAAGTCATATCAAGAGAATTTATTATAAAAGAAAAGCCCGACATCGTAATACTTATCGTTGATGCTTCAGCTTTAGAAAGAAATCTTTATCTTTTATCACAATTAAGAGAACTTACACCTAATATCATTATAGGTCTTAATATGATTGATATTTTAAAAATGAAAAAATACAAGTTAGATATAAAAAAATTAGAAGAGAGGTTAAAAATTCCTATTATTCCAACGATTGCTTCAAAAGGTATAGGACTTGATGAACTTGTAAATAAAGTTATTGAAGTATATGAGGAAGACAATTTAAACCCTATAGGGGATACACTATGGAGACTTAGAAGAGGATATCAAAAAAAATTGAGGAAATACTACCCGAAAACCTAGAAGGTTACCCTAAAAGATGGATAGCCCTAAAACTTCTTGAGAATGATCCAATAATAATTGATCTTTGCAAAAACAATCTATCAAAAGAAGATTGGGAAAAAATAAAAGAAATATTCGAGAAAAATGAAAATAATCCCATAAAAGTTGCCACTGCAAGATATAACTTCATTAAAAAAGTATTAGAAGGAGTCTTAGAAAAGCCAGAAAAGCAAGCAATATCTTGGACTGAAAAATTAGATGAATATCTTACTCATCCCTTTTGGGGTAGTATTTTCGCCATATTAATTGTTACGTTGATCTTCTATCTTTCCTTTACTCTAAACGACCTTTTATCAGAGCCTGTTGATGGACTTTTAAGCCTTATTGGAGATAAACTCTCTTCTCTCTTATTCTTTATACCCAATTGGTGGAGAGAATTACTTATAGAGGGAGTATGGCAGGGAGTTGCTACCATTTTATCCTTTACTCCTTTAATTACTATCTTCTTCTTTTTTCTTGCCCTTATGGAAGGTTCAGGATACTTAGCCCGTTTAGCTTTTGTATCCGATGGACTGATGCATAAATTAGGGCTTCATGGAAAATCTTTAATTCCTCTAGTAATAAGTTTTGGCTGTAATGTGCCAGGAGTTATGGCTACAAGAACCTTAGAAGATGAGAAAGATAGAATACTACTAATAATACTTGATTCTTTCATACCATGTGTGCCAAGAATTCTTGTAGCATCCTTTTTCCTAAGCATCTTTTTTCCAAGACAAGCATTTTTCTTACTTATTTTCTTATATTTCATAAGCTTCTTCTCTATATTTATTAATGGAAAAATCCTAAGAAGAAGGGTTTTAAAGAGCACTTTTAATCCTCTACTTATGGAACTTCCCATATATAAAATCCCAAATCCCAAATTAGTCCTACTATATCTCTGGGATAAACTAAAACATTTTTTGGAAAGAGCAGGAACCATAATGGCCTTACTTTCTGGCACCATATGGATCTTGGCTCACTATCCTACAGGAGATATCCAAAATTCTATCTTGGCTCAGATTGGTAAATTCTTCTCTATATTTATGAAACCGATGGGATTCAACTGGGAGCTTACTGTAGGACTACTGTCTGGCTTTGTAGCAAAAGAAGCATCCCTCTCTACCTTAAGCGCTATTTATGGAGTAAGCAGTAATGAACTTGGATCCCTCCTACTTAAAATCATTACCACAAAAACAGCCTTTAGCTTTGTAGTTTTTCAACTTCTATACATTCCATGCGCCGCTACAGTAGCAACCATATATCAAGAAACTAAATCTCTCAAATGGACTATTTTCTCCATGATTTACTCTCTAACCTATGCGTATATTTTTACCTTTATCCTTTATCAAATTTTATCTATTTTAGGAGTAGTTTAAGAGATGATAGAAAAAGTAATAGAATATTTGAAAAATAAAAATAATATCGTAGATGTAAAAAAATTGAAGAAGGACCTGTCCCTCTCCGATGAAGAATGGGACTTAATCCTTCTTCAACTTAAAGACTTAGGTTATATTAAAGAAATCAATAAACTAAGTCCCAACAAGTGTAAAAGCTGCCCTTATATTAGAGTCTGCTCTCAACAATGTCTTCAATCTGAGATCTTATATTTCGAATTACCTCATAAGGATCAGAACTCTGAGTAATAGGACGCCCTATCACAAGATAATCGGAGCCTCTCTCTAATGCCTCTCTTGGAGTCATAATTCTCTGTTGATCATCGGTTTTATCCTTAGTAAGTCTAATTCCAGGAGTAACAATTAACATAGGTCTTCTCAAATTATTTCTCAAAAGTTCAATCTCCCAAGGTGAGGCTATTACACCATCCAAACCTGTCTCCTGAGCAAGTTGAGCAAGAAAAAGTACCTGCTCAGGTAACGATCTAGAAATTCCCCAACTTCTTCTCAAAGTTTCTTCATTGAAACTGGTAAGGACGGTCACTCCAAGAAGGTAAGGATATTCAGTTTTATTTGATTCTTTATATTGGGATACAAGTTTAACTGATTCTCTGAGCATCTCTTCTCCACCAAGAATATGTAGAGTAACCATAAAAGGATCAAGAGTCAGGAGTCTATCAAGAGTCCTTACCACAGTATTGGGTATATCAAAGAGTTTCAAATCTATAAATACGTTTGTACCCATCTCTTTCAGAGCCTTTACTATATGAGGACCTGCTACAGAAAAAAGCTCCAATCCCACCTTAAAATTCTTTACATATGGAATTATCTTCTCCGCAACCTCTAAAGCCTTCCTCTCTTCAGGAAAATCCAGTGCAACTATGATAGGATCATACTTCCTCATCACTCCTCAACCTCCTTATAATTTTTATGAGCAATTCCAATTAGATCCATAACTCTTTCTTTTTCAAAGTATTTGAATGCTTCTTTCACCAGCCTTTCACCAATCCATGGATCTCTAAAATTTGCAGATCCAATTTGAACGAGCGAAGCACCTGCAAAAATATACTCCAGAACATCGCTAAAACTCACAATCCCACCACAACCAACAATAGGAAGAAGGTTCTCCTCATACACCTCCCAAACATACCTCAAAACCAGAGGTTTTATGGCTGGGCCAGAGTATCCTGCAAAAATCCTTTTAAAAACTGGCTTTCTTTTCTTCCAATCGATGGCAAGGCCTAAAAAGGTATTGAATAATACAACAGCTTCTCCGCCAGCATCTTTTACAGCCTTCACAATCTCTACTATATCCTTTGCTTGAGGAGTTAATTTTACCCATACTGGTTTATCAATCTCTTTTACAACCTTTTTAGTTATCTCTTTTATCATCTCTTTATCAATTCCAAAGAGCATTCCTCCACCCTCTACATTAGGACAAGACAAATTGAGTTCAATCCCAGAGATTTTACACCCTCTTAAGTTTCTAGCAATTTCATAGTACTCTTCTTTCTTCTCCCCAGCGATACTCACTATAACATTAGTACTAAGCCTTTCAAGAAAGGGCATCTCTTCTTCAAGAAATTTTTGTAATCCTACGTTTTCAAGCCCTATGGAGTTTAAAATTCCCGCATAGCTTTCCCAAATTCGTGGGGGAGGATTCCCCTCTCTTGGATTTAGTGTAATACTTTTTGTTACAAATCCTCCTAACCCATTAATATCATAGAACTTATTTATTTCCCTGCCATTACCACAAGTTCCCGAAGCAAGAAGAATAGGATTTTTAAAAATCAAACTTCCAATTCTCACCTCCAAGTTATTCATCCCAAATTACCTCCGTTCCACAAAAGACAGGCCCCTCCTTACAAACATGCAATAATTTATCTTTACTCTTAATAGCACAAGAAAGACATATACCAAAACCACATCCCATCCTCTCTTCTAAAGAAAGATAAACTCTATCTTTATCCTCTACTCTCTTCACCAAAAGTTTCAACATTTGAGAAGGGCCACAAGATATTATCTTGTCAAAAGTATTCAGATCTTTAGGAATAAAGTCCAAAATTTTTCCTTTATATCCTATAGAGCCATCTTCGGAAGATATAACAAATTCTCTACTATATTTCTTAAGGTCTAAGTAAACTTCTTCAGAAACAAAAGAGGAAAAACCAATAAAAGTATAGAAATTAACTTGATCTTTATAATAATCTACAAGAAAATTCAAAGGAGCTATTCCAACTCCTCCACCAACAACAAGAACATCCTCTTTTTTATTAAGAGTAGGGAATGAATTTCCCAAAGGTAACAAGACTTTTATCTCTTCTTCATTCCTTTTCTTACTTAAAAGATGCGTACCCCTACCTACTACTTGATATAAAAAGCAGTATCTATTTTTATCTCTTTTAAAAATACTCATAGGTCTTCTCAAAAATGGATCATACTCATCTCCAATACTTAGCATGGCAAATTGTCCCGGATAAACTTCTTCTACTTCCTCTGTCTCTAAACACAGAAGAAAAATATTATTTCCCACGTTCTTATTCAAAATCACTTTTCCTATAATATCCTTTACCATAAAATCTTCCCTTCTCTATAAACTAAACGTCCCTCAACAAAAGTCATAATAGGCCAGCCTTTCAATTTCCAACCATGAAAAGGAGTATTTTTACNTTTTGAAAAGAATTTCTCCTTATCAACTTCCTTTTCAAGAGAAAGATCTATAACAGTAAAATTGGCAGGAACATTTTCTTCAAGAGGAATATAAGGTAGATTCAAGATTTTACAGGGGTTATAACTCATTTTTTTGAAAATCTTATGAAGAGGAATCTTTCTTTCATAATAACCATAAGTTAGGATCAAAGGAATAGCTGTCTCCAAACCTGATATCCCGTATTCCGCAAGACCATACTCCACCATTTTATCATCCAAATGATGGGGAGCATGATCAGTAGCTATCACATCTATGAGATCATTTTTTATACCTTCCCATAAAGCTTCTTGATCTTCTTTAGTTCTCAAAGGAGGATTCATTTTAGTATTTGGATCATAATCCAGTTCTTTTACAGCATCTTCGGTGAGTACCAAATGATGAGGGGTTACCTCACAAGTTACATTTACACCATGTTCCTTTCCCCACCTTATCATATCTAAACTCTGCCAACAGGAAATATGAGCAACATGTAGTTTTCCTCCTGTGAGAGCTGAAAGAAAAACATCCCTTGCTACTATACTTGCCTCAGCCACCCATGGCATCCCTTTAAAACCAAGTAATGTAGATATTTTCCCAAAGTTTACATTTCCATCTAATGTAAGATTTATGTCCTCTGCATGTTCAATAATCGGAACATCAAATATTTTTGAATACTCAAGAGCATATCTTAAAACCTCACTATTCATCACACAATTTCCATCATCGGAAAATGCTTTAGCTCCTGCCATATACATATCTCCCATTTCAGATATCTCTTTCCCTTCTCTACCTTTTGTAATAGTGCCTATGGGATAAACTCTCGAAAGTCCAATGATATCTGATTTTTCATAAATGAATCTTACTATCTCTTTATTATCAATAGGTGGGTTAGTATTAGGCATACAGCAAACAGCAGTAAAACCTCCAGCCACAGCTGCTTTGCATCCAGACTCTATATCTTCCTTCCATTCATATCCAGGTTCTCTAAGATGTACATGCATATCCACAAGAGTTGGAGCCAAAACTTTATTTTGTCCCTCTATAATCTCCACATCTCCATTAATATCTAAATTCTTTCCAATCTTTTTAATTACCCCATTCTCCACATAAAGATCTCCAGTCTCTTCCATATCCTTCTCGGGATAAATAAGAGTCACATTTTTAAACAGTATCTTCATCGCCTTTCCCTCCCAACATAAGGTAAAGAAGAGCCATTCTAACAGCAACCCCATTTGTAACCTGTTCATTTATAACCGAAATAAGACTATCAGCCACTTCCGAAGATATCTCCACTCCTCTATTCATTGGACCAGGGTGCATCACAAGGACATCTTTTTTGGCTTTTTCTATTCTTTCCGAGTTAACACCATAAAGCATATGGTACTCCCGCAAAGTAGGAAATAGTCCTTTTTTCTGCCTCTCTAATTGAAGCCTTAATACGTAAATTACATCAGCATCTTCAATAGCTTCATCTAAGTTATAGGTAACTTTAACATTAAGGGACTCTATATAGGGAGGTATTAAGGTGGGAGGACCACAAACTATTACTTCACTTCCTAATTTATTCCAAGCATAAATATTTGATCTTGCCACCCTACTATGGAATATATCTCCAATTATAGCTATTTTTAAACCATCAAGCCTTCCCTTTTTCTCATACACTGAAAAAACATCCAAAAGAGCTTGAGTAGGATGTTCATGCATCCCATCTCCTGCATTAATAACCCCAGCCCTTACATTCTTTGCAATAAAGGAAGGAACCCCCGACGCACTGTGCCTAATAATAAACAAATCAATTCCCATAGCTTCTAATGTCTTAACAGTATCAAGAAGAGTTTCCCCCTTTTGTACACTACTTGTAGAAGTAGCAATACTTATGGTATCTGCACTTAAATACTTTGCAGCAAGCTCAAAAGACGATCTAGTCCTTGTGCTCGGCTCATAAAAAAGAGTACAAATAGTCCTTCCTCTTAAGGTAGGTACCTTTTTAATTGGCCTTTTTAAAATGTCTTTCATATTAACAGCGGTCTTAACTATTAATTCAATCTCTTCCTTTGAAAGCTCCTCTATACCTATAAGATCTTTCTTTTTCCACATAATTAATCCTCCTTCCACTCTCCAATAACTACCTCATCTACCCCATCTATTTCTTCAAGTCTTACCTCGATCTGTTCCTTACGAGAAGTGGGAACATTTTTTCCTACATAATCTGCCCTTATAGGAAGTTCTCTATGTCCTCTATCAATTAAAACAGCAAGTTGAACTGTTTTAGGCCTCCCTATATCCATCAGGGCATCAAGAGCAGATCTTACAGTCCTTCCCGTATAAAGCACATCATCTACCAGGACTACATCTTTATTCTCAATAGAAAAATTTATATCGGTTTTTCCTACTTGAGGTTGATCAAGACGAAGATTAAGATCATCTCTATAAAGAGTAATATCCAGACTTCCCACAGGTACTTCTACACCCTCAATTTCTTTCAAAATCTTTTGAAGTCTTTGAGCAAGAGGAACTCCTCTTCTTCTTATTCCAATAAGAACCACATTTCCAATGCCTTTATTTCTCTCTACTATCTCATGAGCAATTCTTCTTAGAGCCCTTTTTATTGCTTCTTTATCCATTATTTTGGCTTTCTCTTGAAAATACATAAATTTTCCTCCCTTCTTAGGCATAAAAAAAACGGGTATATCCACTTTTTGTGGACATACCCGTTTTATTCTGTTTAAAAATATTATTTTTACTCAATTTTCCTCCTTTTTAGCCTCACTGGGCTAAATTAAAGGAACCATAGTATTATAAATGTATAAAAGGCTTATGTCAAATTTTTAAACTTTGTAGTATTTTGGACCAGTTCTAATTCAGGAAAATTTTCCTTCAAAATGGAGGCCAAAATTGCCAATGCTCTATGAACTCCAAGAGTTGGATCAGGATCATCAGAGTCATGAATAGCTATTTTTAAAATATCTTTTTTTATGTCATTTATATCAACAAAAAACCTTTGTTGGTAATATCCTTCCACACATAAAACATCTACAAGTATACTTCTTTCGTTATGATAAACATCCAAAATTTTAATCAAAGTATTTTCATCTCTATAAATCACATCTCTCGGTAAAATAGATAATACCTCTTTAATAAATTCATTATTGGGAGTCTTTTTAATTTTAAATTCAATTAAAGGCATAAAAAGATCCTCCTTTGATAAATTTAAGAGAGGATAATACTTCTTCACATGTTCTGGAAGATCTACATCCCTTTCCTTTCTGAATCCAATATAGTAAATTGGAAGCCCTAAAGAAAGCCATTTTCTTGCATACTTAGTTTTATAATACTCAGGAAAGTCTGTCCTTAAACCATCATCCCACATGGGGGAAAAATTGGTAAATTTTTTCAAAAGTTCCCATACAGTCATAGCATAATCCTCATCATCAGACACAAAGATAAAAACACCACCCTCTTTCAGTCTATCGGAGATTAAATAAATAAAGGGCTCATTTACCAATCTTCTCTCTTTGCGAGATTTTTTAGACCATGGATCAGGGAAATTAATATATACTCCAGAAAGAGTTTTAGATCTTACAAATTTACAAAGAAATTCACTTCCTTCAATCCTCATAATTCTGATATTTTTAAGCCCTGATTTTTTTACTCTACTTAAAGCTTTTCTAAATATCTCCTTAGAGACATCTATCCCTATAAAATTAGCATTTGGATTCTCCTTAGCCATATGGACAATAAATTCACCATTTCCCATCCCTATCTCAAGAAAGATGGGATTCTCATTTTGAAAGATGTCCCTTAAATCTAAGAAATAATTTGCCTTATTATTCGAAATTATCAAATCATCCATTTGAAAATCTATTTTATAATATCTTGTATAGATTTAAAATGGAGGTGTTTTTATGACTGAAAATAGAGAACCAGTAGTATTAAAAAATCAGGGGCAAAAAATCTTTGGTGTAATACACATACCTGAAAAAACTCCTGCTCCTTTTGTACTTTTTTGCCATGGTTTTACAGGAACAAAAATTGAACCTCATAGAATATTCGTAAAAACCGCAGAAGCATTAGCTAAAGAAGGAATAGGAGCTCTACGCATAGATTTTAGAGGATCTGGAGATAGCGAAGGTTCATTTAAAGATATGACAGTAGAAGGAGAGGTCTCAGATGCCATGGTAGCCATTGAATATTTATCACAAAATAATAATTTAGTTGATAAAGAAAAAATAGGAATTCTTGGGCTTTCTATGGGAGGCGCAGTGGCAAGTATAACATCAGGAAGAAATCCTCTAATTAAATCTTGCGTACTTTGGTCTGCAGTATGTCATTTTGATATCTTCTTCAATAGATCTCCCGAAGAAGTGTCGAGAATTAAAGATTATGGAGATTTTATTGACCTCGGAGGAAATCCTGTAGGAAAGAAATTTTTAAGCGAAATAGTAAATATAAAACCTCTTGAGGAGATTAAGAAAAGAAGTATACCTGTCCTTATAATCCATGGAAGCGGAGATATGGTAGTACCCATCCAACACGCATATGACTATTTCAACGGTTTAAAGGATACCCATAAAGTAAAACTTGAAATCATAGAAGGAGCAGATCATACTTTCAATTCTATTGAATGGGAAGAAAAAGTAATTGAGAAGACTGTAAATTGGTTTAAAGAAACATTATAAAAAGATGCCGTACAAAGGTTTTAATTCCTTTGTACGGCATCTTTTAAGATAAGAATAAACCTCTAAGAAATTTTAAACTTTCTTTAGCTACTGTTTCAGCATTTGGCAACGGAAGACATTCTATTCCTATATATTCACTATAACCTATATTAATAATTGCCTCTTTAATTTCCTCAAAATTTATATGACCTGAGCCAGGATACTTACGTTGATTATCTGCAAAATGAAAATGTTTTACAAATGATTTTGCTTTTTCTATAGCTTCTTTAATATTGTCTTCTTCGATATTCATATGAAAAGTATCCAAATGTAATTTAAGATATTCTGAAGACAAGTTTTTTATAAATTCTAATCCTTCTTCCACTTTGTTTATAAAATTAGTTTCGTATCGATTTAGTGGCTCGACCAATAAGGTAACTCTATTCTTTTCTGCTTCGTCTAAGACTTCTTTAAAGGAATCAATAATAAGTTTTATATATACCTCTTTTTCATTTAATTGCCGTACTCTTCCCCTTATTGATCCAATTATTACTTTTGATCCCCAAAAACTTGCTACTTCAATAAATTTTTTAACTCTTTTCACCGCTTCTTTTCTTATAAAGTCATCTTTGTTTGAAAAACTCAACCCCTCTTTCACATAAGCTAAACCAGTACCTAATACTGAGACATGAATATCTTCTTGCTCTATAACTCTAGTAAGAGTTAAAAATTCTTTTAATTCAATATCCTCTAAATGAAGTTCTACAGAACTATACCCATATTCCTTAGCCTTTCTCAAACTCTCTAAAAGATCCTTTCCTCTAAGCACTACTGGAAAATTCTCGCTTACATCTTTAGCAACAGTTATACTTATCCTCATACTTCTAGCCTCTCTACCCTCACAGGCTTACCTTCTAAATATGACTTTTTTGCTGCAAGACCTATTAGTACAGCCTCTAAACCATCCTTTCCTCCCACATTAACTTCCCTATCATTTATTATTGCATCAAAGAAATCTTTCAACTCTTCTATATAAGCATCTCTATATCTTTCCATGAAGAAGTGTTTCGATTTATCTTTAGATATTCCATTTTCATTCATATAAACAAGATTACTATTTAATTCATTTTCTACTAAGATACTACCTTTTGAACCAAAGACCTCTATTCTCTGATCATAACCATATACTGCCTTTCTACTATTATCTATTACTCCAAGAACCCCCATTTTTCAAACCTGAGAAAAACTATTGCTGTATCTATATCACCATATTTTTTAATTTCTGTATTGATAAAAGTATCACCTACAGCATAAACCTCTATTACCTCAGACTCTGTCAAAAATCTCGCCATATCAAAATCATGTATAGTCATATCAAGAAATATTCCACCAGAAACTTTTATATAATCGAGTGGTGGTGGTTCTGGATCTCTAGAAGTTATTTTTAAAATATGTAAACTCCCTATTTTACCCTCTTTAATAGCTTCTTTTAGTTTTCTAAAATGTGGATCATAACGTCTTTGAAATCCGATCTGTAGTTTTACTCCCGACCTTTTTACTTCGCTTAGAGCTAAATTTATCTTCTCAATATCCAAATCTATAGGTTTTTCACAAAAAATATGTTTTTTCTCTCTAGCAGATTCAATAATATATTGACTATGAGTCTCAGTTGGAGAACAAATTAATACAGCATCTATCTCCTTATCCTCCAATATAGCTTTATGATCTTTATATAAGTTTTCTATGCCTAAGTCCTCAAGAAGGTTTCTAACGTTATCTATATAAATATCAGCTACACCTTTTATTTCTACTAAATCGTTAAAGTATCTTTTCATATTCTCGATATGTAATCTGCCTATTCTTCCAGCTCCAATAACCCCAACCTTTATTTTTTTCTTCATAGATAATCACCTCTTATAGCTTATGGAAAACACCTATCATAGGTAGTTCATAAACTGACTTCCAACCTGGACTTAATGGTTCTTTTAAGAAAGGCTCCATCTCTTCTCTTGTCCTTAAAGTTACTTTTTCTACTGGAGGAACTTCTCCGGGTGGAAAAGCTTCTAGAATTTGATCAATTACAAGAGTGAGATATTTCAATATAGCAGCAACAGGTCTTTTGGCTTTTCTAGGATCAGCTAAACTTGGCTTACCAACAACACCTTGAGGAGTTGCAGCCCTTTCTATTGCAGCATGTCCTTCTCCCTCGGACCAACGGCTTGGTCTTCTAAATGGATCTACCGATTTATCAAAATGTCCTTCAGGGAGGAAACTCTCTCCTTCAGCATCTTGTACTACACTCATATCAATCATTTCTGGGAACAACAACAAAGCCACTGAAGTTTCAGCTTCATCTGCATGAACAAAATGGGTCTCAAAACTATCAGGTCTATCTGTGGGATAGAAAAACTCTCTTACAGCTCTATGCCAATCTATTACCCTATAAATTCCTGGCAGGTGGAATCTCTTCATGAATTCATGAATTGCTGACTCCAACATCCACAAATGTCCATGATTGTTAACTAAGATTATCTTTCTAAAACCATCATTCCAAAGTCCAAGCATTGTGTATATTATTGTTTCCTCAACTACCTCCTTAGGCATAACAATTGTTCCTGGCATTCCTAAATGATGATAAGGATGTCCACCATAATTTAACGGTGGTAATGCTAGACTTACTTCCCTTCCTTGTTTTGCTGTATATCTCCTTACTCCCTCTAATATCTGTGTGACCATAAATGTATCTAAACCACTATTAGCATGAAGACCATGGTTTTCTGTACATCCAATAGGTACCAAAACTATGTCATTCTTTTTTCTTTTTTCAATAACTTTTACTCTCGGCGTAGTTTGAATGTAACATCCAGGTTTGCCAAGTTCTGATGGAGATGGTATTTCATATTCTTTTAAAATAGCATCTATTTCCTCTTCAGAAGCATCCCATATCTGTTTCTTTAGTCTTCCTACCTCGTTATCTTCAAAAATGATAGCAGGATCATCAGTTAAAAGCCACTTTTTCTTTCTTGACTCGTTCATAGTTTACACCTCCTAATATAAACTAAAAATTAATCCATAACACAGGTTACTTTCGCTAAAGTTTTATCAGTTTGAAGTCTAATTATATACTCAGGTACTTCTTCTAGTCTTATAGTCTTTGAAATTATTAGGGTCATATCTAAACCCGTTGCCATACTATTTATTACTCTCGGGAATGTACCATGTCCTGAATGTCCTTGAGAGCCTATTATTTTAGCTCTTTTTACTTGTAAAACCTCTCCTGTGACTGGGATTTTAGCATCTGCCCTTGCTACAATAACCACAGTAGAATTAATTGTCCTTCCTTCCCAAATAGTTCTTTCAATTTGGGGATAAACAATTTGAGGAACACCTGTAGCCTCTAAGTAGAGATTTGCACCATATCCATCAGTTATCTTTAAAACTTCTTCTGTAAAATCTGTTTTTGTGGGATCAATGACATAATCAGCCCCTAATTTTTTTCCTAACTCAGCTCTTAAAGGTGAAGGTTCTGACAATATAACCTTAGCAGCACCATGTCTTTTCATAATAGCAACCGCTGCTAAACCAATTGGACCGCCACCACAAATTACCACGTTATCTCCTGGTCTAATTCCACCACCTACTTCGATCACAGCATGATAGGCCACAGAAGTAGGCTCTACTAAGCTCCCAGCTAAAAACATCTTTTCCTCTCCATATACATCTTTTAAATCGCTTATATTCCATACATATTTAGCTGGAAGAACGATATAATCTGCAAAAGCTCCATTTACGTTGAACCCTATTTCATTAAGTCTTTCACATTGATTAGGATAACCTATAGCACAGGCATAACATTCTCCGCACCATAACATTTCTTCTGCACAAACAGGTTCACCACCCTTAAATGGTTTATTAGTCTTCCTATCAATAGCACCAGGACCTGCTTCAACAACCACTCCAGAAAATTCATGACCTAATATTACAGGAAAACCTGTTAAACCTGGATATAATATATAACCATCCTCATCTGTTTGAGCCATATGTACATCACTACCACATATACCACAAGCCTTGACCTTTATAAGTACTTCTCCAGGACCAGGTTTTGGAATATCATACTCTCTAATTTCTAGCCTTGGATTTCTCCATACTCTGCTACCAAGATAAGTTTGCTTTCCTTCTACATCCTTACTCCCTAGAACAAAACCTGGTCTTGGATCCCAATCAGCAATTAAGGTAACACCTCTCATTTTTCCCATAGCCAAACTCCTCCCTTCAAAATTTTTATTTAATTCTCCTACGGAGCACGTCCATATAAACTGCTCCTATAATAACCGAACCAATTATTACAGTTTGCCACTCTGCAGAAACACCAAGCAGATTAAGACCATTCCTAATAGTCGCAATAATTATTGCACCTCCAAGAGTTCCCCAAACATTACCAATACCCCCCATAAAACTTGCTCCTCCGATAATTACAGCAGCAATAGCATCTAATTCATAACCCAATCCTGCAAGAGGATATGCAGCATTTACTCTACCCATTAAAACTAAACCTGCAAGAGCAGACATTAAACCGCTGAGAGTATAAACAATTATTAATGTCTTATCCACATTAATTCCAGATAGTCTTGCAGCCTCAACATTTCCTCCTACAGCATAAATATATCTTCCTGTAGGAGTTCTTGTAAGGAAAACATGGTAAATAATATACACAATTAATACTAAGATAAAACTTACAGGTACCACACCTATACTCTCTGCTCCTAAAAATTGAACTACATAAGGAAAACCTGACACTGGGGTTGCCCTTGTAACAATCAAAGCTAAACCTCTTGCTATATTCATCATACCTAAAGTTGAAATAAAAGGATGAGGTAACCTCAACTTAGTAAGCATAAAACCGTTTAAGAATCCTAAAAACATACCTCCTAAAAGACAAGTCAACATTCCTAATAATGGATTAACACTATAATTTTTTAATTAAAATTGCAGACAACACGGTAGACAAAGCTAATACAGAACCTACTGAGAGATCTATACCTCCAGTTAAAATAGCAAGTAGCATCCCAACAGCAATTAAACTATTTATGGCTGACTGTCTAGCTATATTCATTAGGTTATAAATGGTAAAAAAATCTGGAGTAAGAACGGATAAAATCATTCCAAGAACTATAAGAGCAACATATATACCCATTACAGAGAAAATTTTCTTAATACTTATTTTCATTCCGAAAACACCTCCATCATAAATTACCTGTTGCAGCCCTTATAATCTTCTCTTGATCAACTTCCCCTCTTCTAAATTCTCCTGTTACTCTACCCTCATGAATAACAAGAATTCTATCACTCATTCCTAAAATTTCAGGAAGCTCTGAAGAAACCATAATCACACAAGCATTATTTTTTACAAGTTCATTAATAAAGTTATAGATCTCCACTTTTGCGCCTATATCAATTCCTCTTGTAGGTTCATCAAATATGAATATTCTTGCAAACCTCATTAACCACTTAGCAATAACAACTTTTTGCTGATTGCCACCACTTAACTCACTAACTATCTTATAAGGAGATGGTGTCTTAATATCTAATTTCCTTATCAAACCACTAACTTCATCATGAATAACTCTATAATTAAGTAAAATACCTCTTTTATATTTTTCAAGGCTTAAAGAGGGTAAAGCAACATTATCAAGAACAGAATGAATAAGAATTAAACCATGCCTTTTTCTATCCTCAGGTAATAAAACAATACCGTGCTTAATAGCGTCCTGCGGAGACCTTATTTGGACCTCTTCTCCAAATATATAAATTTTACCGTAATCAATCGGATCAGCTCCAAAAATTGCTCTTACAATTTCGGTTCTTCCTGCCCCAACCAATCCTGCAATACCTAAAACCTCACCAGTATAAGCACTAAAACTCACATTTTCAAAGAACCCTTTACGAGTTAAATTTTCAACTCTAAGCGCCTCTTTTTTACCATCCTCAATAACAATTTTAGGAAAATACTGGTCTAAAGTCCTACCAACCATATATCTAATAAGTTCATCTTTATTAGTATTCTTAACATCGAGAGTGGCTACATTCTCTCCATCACGCATTACTGTTACTCTATCGCAAATCTGAAAAATTTCATCAAGTTTGTGAGAAATATAAATAAATGAAATTCCATTTTTCTTTAGTCTTTTTATAACCTCAAATAACTCTTCTACCTCTCTTTCACTTAGTGAAGATGTAGGTTCATCCATTACAATTATTTTTGCATTCTTTGATAAAGCTTTTGCTATCTCTACCATCTGCTGTTTCCCAATTCCAAGATCTCTTATAATGACATGCGTATCTATAGCTATTCCTAAATCATTTAATATCTTCTCTGCCTCTTTATGAGTTTTTTTCCAATCTATAATTCTCAAAAATCTACCTTTTCTAATCTCCCTTCCTAAAAAAATATTTTCAGCAACATTCATATAGGGCTCTAAGGATAGTTCCTGATATATTGTAGCCATTCCTAAATCCATAGCTTCCTTAGGGCTATTTATATCTACTTCTTTTCCATAAAGAAAAATTTTACCGCTATCTTTTTGATAAACTCCTGTCAAAACTTTTATTAAGGTTGACTTACCAGCCCCATTTTCCCCTAATAATCCATGTACCTCTCCCTCTCTCAATTCAAAGTCAACATTTTTAAGAGCCCATACCCCTGGAAATTTTTTATTTATCCCTTCCATTCTCAAAATAACTTTTGTTATTTCTCTCATTTTTATACCTCCTACCTGCCGGATGGGAGCGGTTTAAAAATTGTCCCATCCGACAGGTAAAATCTTATTTACTACAATTTACTTTAAAATATCTTTACCAAGTATTTTGTTTAACTTCTCGATCTCGCTTTTAACATTTGTTTTATCTATAATATATGTTCCAGTATCAATCCTTTTAGAAACCTGTTCTCCCTTTACAGCCTTTACAGCAGCTTCTACTCCTTTATAACCAATATTAAATGGATCTTGAGCTACAGAAGCAGTAAGCTCACCAGCAAGTATAGATTTTAGAGCGTCAGGAGTCCCATCAAAACCGACAACTAACATCTTTTTCTTTGCAGCTTGAATAGCTCTCAACGCTCCTAATGCCATCTCATCATTTGTAGCAAAAACACCATGAATAGTCTTATATGCTTGCAAAAGATTTTCCATTACACTCATTCCTAAACCTCTCTCACTGTTAGCAGGCTGTACTGTGAGTACATTTAAACCGTTTTTCTTTAATATCTCAATAGCACCATTTGTTCTCTCATCATGAGTTGGATCACCCATAGCCCCTCTAATTATGACTACATTTTTACCTTTACCTAATTTCTTAGATAAATATTCTCCTGCCAATTGTCCACCTTTATAGTTTCCAGTCCCAACAAAACTGACTTTGTCCTCCCAAGGAGCATCAGTATCTATTAGAACAACAGGAATACCTGCTGCTTTTGCCTTTTCAAAAAATGGAATTGCAGATGGTGGTTGAGATGGAGCTACAGCCAAAGCAGAAACTTTTCTAGTTATCTGATCTTCAATTATTGCCAATTGTCCAGTTACATCGGTTTCAGCTGAGGGACCAAGCACAACAACTTCAACCCCTAAATCTTCGCCAGCTTTTTTGGCTCCTGCCTCAACAATCTTCCAAAAATCACTATTTAAAGCCTTTACTACTACCGCAATCTTTATGTTTTTAGTTTGTGCGCTAACCTGAACTAACATCAAAAAGGAAATCAAAATCAAACCTATTAACAATACTTTTCTCATGTTCTTCATTTTTTGATCCTCCCCCTAAGACTAATTTTTGATTTAAAAATGAAGCTAGTTAAATATTTCCCCTTTTCTAAATTATCTCCCCCTTTCTTCAATATATTTCTATAAATTTACAATCATAACTTGATCTAAGTATATAATATTTAAAAATTTTTTGCAACCGATCCCAAAAAAAGAAAAATATATTATAAAAGGGGAGCACAAGTTTTTCTTATAACTAACTTAGGAGGTAAAATTATCTGAGTCTTATCTTTATGTTTCTTCTGAATTTTTTCAATTAGAATTTTTCCAGCAAAAGCTCCTTGATCATAAATTGATTGAGAAACAGTAGTAAGTTGTATACTTCTAAAAGAACTCAAAGGTATATCATCAAAACCCATAATAGAGATATCCTCGGGTATTCTAAAACCCAACTCCCAACAAGCCTCTAAGAATCCAATAGCAGACATATCATTTGCACAAAAAATCGCAGTAGGCCTATCTTGCATATTCAATACTTTTAATCCAATATTATAACCAGCTTCCAGCGAGAAGTCCCCATTAAATATATATTTGTTATCTATCTCCAATCCATTATCTTCTAACGCTTTTTTGTATCCCTCAAACCTTTTAACATTAGGCCAGGTATTCCATGTACCTGAAAGATAAGCAATTTTCCTATGACCTAAGGAAATAAGATAATTTACAGCCATGTATGCTCCTAAAAAATTATCTACAACCACATAATCATAGTCTTCATAAACAGATGGAAGCCTTCCCACAAATATAAAATACTCCACATTATTTTTCATAATATTTAAAAGCGGGACTTTCTAATTTTGAGGATGCAAATATAATCCCATCCACGTTTTTTTGTATTAATAGTTTAACATGCTTTACTTCTTCTATAACTCTGCCATCAGTATTACATAATAAGAGACCATAACCATAAGCTCTACAGATATCCTCAATACCTTTTACCAAAACTGAATAATAGGGATTAGTAATATCTGAAACTATAACTCCCAGAGTATTTATTCTCTTTTTTACTAAACCACTTGCAATAATATTAGGAATATAATCATACTTCTTAACAATTTCTAATACTTTTTTTCTTGTCTCTTCTTTAACTCCAGGAGAATTATTTAATACTCTTGAAACAGTACTTTTTGATACTCCACTTAATTTTGCTATATCATCTATTGTAATTCTTTTCTTCATAAAGAACCGCTCCCAAACTTAATCTTATTAGATTATACTATAAACTACTTAAAGACAAAAGCAGTATAATCATAGAGTTTAATAATCCAAAAATTAAAATTTAATTATTCTTAGTCACTCAGTAAATAAAGACGCAGATTTAAAACTCTTCAACCAAAATATTTGGGTTTTCATTCTTTTAAATACTTTTCTGGGTTTTTGTCAAATTCAATTTTGCACGCCTTACTACAAAAATAGTACTTTTTACCTTTATATTCCGAAACAAAAGGAGATTTAATTTCATCTACTTCCATCCCACATACAGGATCCTTTGCCACTTTAATCACCTCCTCTTAAACTGATGTCTTGAATCTTCCCAGTCTCAATGAGTTGGTTACCACAAAAACAGAACTAAAAGCCATTGCCATACCTGCAAACATAGGATTTAACAAAATTCCAAAGAAAGGATAAAGTAGTCCACTTGCTATAGGAATACCAATGACATTGTAGATAAAAGCCCAGAACAAATTCCATTTAATAGTTTTAAAAATTTTCTCAGAAAGTTCTAATGCTCTTAAAACCCCTTTTAAATCGCTATTCACGAGAACAATATCACCCGATTCAATGGCAATATCAGTACCATTGCCCATGGCAATTCCAAGATCTGCTTGAGCAAGCGCAACGGCATCATTAATTCCATCACCAATCATAGCTACTTTTTTACCTTCCTTTTTGTAATTCTAAAATCTTCTCGGCTTTTTCCTCAGGCAAAACCTCAGAAATATAAAAAGAAAGACCCAAATTTTTTGAAACTTCCTCAGCAACTTCTTTCTTATCCCCTGTTAACATTCCCACTTTATAGCCTTTATCCATCAACCTCTCAACAACAAACTTTGCATCTTCTCTAAGCTGATCTTGTAATACAATGATTCCTACAAGTTCACCATTTTTATAAATACCCACCAAATTTGAGATAGCAAAGTCTAAATTAAAATTCTTATAATCTTCTCTTAAATAATCCTCAATTCTTCCAATAAAATACTTATCTTCACCAATGTAGCCTTCAATTCCATATCCTGGCTGTTCTCTTAAATTTCTCACCTCATAAAAATCTAAAAGATCTTGAATTTTTAATTCTTCAAGTATCGACTTTGCAATGGGATGCTCTGAGAACCTCTCAAGGGATCCTGCAATCTTTAGCAACTTTTCTTTATCATATTCCTTAAGACTTAAAACATCCTTAACCTTTAATTTTCCATAAGTTAAAGTCCCTGTTTTATCAAAAATAACAGTATCTATCTTTTCCACCTTCTCAAGCACCTCTGCTCCATTTATCAATATTCCCATCTCACTTCCTTTACCTATGCCCACAACTAAAGCAGTTGGAGTTGCTAACCCTAAGGCACAAGGACAAGCAATAACAAGAACTGATACAAAAGAGAATAAAGCATATTTATATGATGGTGAAGGTCCCCAAATATACCAAACTACAGAAGTTAAAAAAGCAATTGCCAAAACAATTGGGACAAAAACGTTGGCTATCCTATCCACAAGCCTTTGAACTGAAGATTTTGTGTTCTGAGCCTCCTCTACCTTTCTTATTATTCTGGAAAGTAAAGTTTCCTGTCCCACTTTCTCGGCTCTTATTTTTATCACACCACTCATGTTTATAGTGCCTTCATAAACTTTATCACCCACTCTTTTCTCTTTGGGCAAACTTTCTCCTGTTAACATAGACTCATCAATGTAGGAAATGCCATCTATTATTTCTCCATCTACCGGAATTCTTACAGAGGGTTTTATCAAAATTATGTCCCCTTTAAAAATCTCTTCTACTGGAATCTCAACAAAATCATCTCCTCTTTTAACAAAAGCTGTCTCAGGTTTTAGTGAAAGTAACTTATTGATAGCCTGCGAGGTTTTACTTTTAGCCTTCTTTTCTAAAAACCTACCTAAAAGAACAAAAGTTATAATTATTGCAGAACTATCATAGTAAACTTCAGGTCTCACATTAGTACCACTAAAGACTGAAGGAAAGAAAGTACTTAGCACACTATAAATATAGGAGGAAGTAGTACCTAAGGAAACTAAAGTATTCATATCAAAAAATCTGTGCTTAATTGCAGAATAAGCACTTTTATAAAAAGGATAACCCCCGTAAAATTGAATTGGAGTTGTTAAAAGGAATAAAAAAACAGGATTAAATTTAAAAAACATACTTCCTAAAAACACTGGAATAGCCAAGATTAAACTTATTAGAAACCTCCTCTTAATGTCCTTTAATTCTTTTTCTCTTGCTTCTTTAACTACATCTTCAATCTCTTTGTTCTCTAATAAAAGTTCATAACCAAGATTATCTATCACCCTCTTAATGTCTTTAACGCTAACCAAAGTAGGCACATACTCTAAAAACAACTTTTCCTGAGCAAAATCAACATTTACATCTACCACTCCTAAAACTTTAGACAACTCTTGTTCTATTCTCTTTGCACAATTTATACAAGTCATTCCTAGAACAGGAAAATTAACTTTCGAGGTTACTATTCCATACCCTATTTCTTCAATCTTCTCTTTTACATATTTTAAACTAATTTTTTTATCTAAAATTAGTTCAGCCCTCTCTAAAGAGAAATTTACACTCACATCTTCTATTCCATCAATTTCTTTTAATGTATTCTCAATTCTTAAAGCACAACCAGCACAACTCATTCCCAAAATAGGTAGCTCAATTTTTTCCACTTTCAATTACCTCCTTTCTTTTTTATTTTATACTATTTTAGTATAAATTTCTAACAAAAAATTATCTTTTCAACATTAAAATTTCTTGCTTTATCTCTTCAAAAACCACATCTCTATTTTCCTGAGTCAAATAGTAAACCTTTCCATACTTTTTAAATTCTTGCACAAAATCTCTATGTAAAGAGGCAATAATTTTAAATCTGTCATTTTTCATAACTTCGTGAATTTTCTCTCGAAACTTATCAGAATAAAATTCCATCTTGCCAATCTCATCAATTATATATAAATCTGAATCCAAACAGAAGATTTTATCCACAGCACTCTCCAGAGAGTTTATATCAAGAAAATACTTACCAAACTTATGAGGTGTTTCTTTGTAGATAGAAGCAAAATTCAATCTCTGATTATCTCCTAAAATTACGAGCTCAAAACCAACTCTAAACCTACCATCTCTTACTTCCTCAGTAATAAAACCACAAACGAGTATCCCTTTATCTCTACAAAAGTTATATACTCTTCTGAGCAAAGTAGTTTTTCCTACTCCTGGCTGTCCTGTAATAAATATTTTCATTTTTATTTGATTCTCCATTGAATCTTTAAATTTTTGTATTATATCATAAAAACAACTATGTATATTACTATTGATCTCGGAACAACTAACATAAAGTTTGTCCTATGGAGTAGTGACGGACAAATTATAGCCAAAAGGTCCATTCATACTCCTATAGAAAAAGATAAGACTATAAATCCTTTAAAATTAATAGAAATAATAAAAGAGATCATTGAAAATTTTGAAAGAAAATACAGAAACGAAATATTAGGAATATCTGTAGGAGGAATGGCAGAGTCAGGATTACTCATCGACAAAAATGGTAATCCTTTAACTCCAATTTACACTTGGCTTGATAATAGAGGAGAAGAAGAACTAATAATCCTTCAAAAAATAGGAAAAGAAAAAATCTTTGAGATTACAGGATTAAAAATCAATCCTAAATATTCACTGGCAAAAATTTTATGGATCAAAAAGCATCATAAAAATTTATGGAAAGATTCCTATAAATGGCTAAATGCTGTAGATTTTATAAACTATCACTTCACTGGAAGAGCTGTAACAGATTTCTCCCTTGCAAGCAGAATGCTACTTTTTTGATATAAGAAATAAAGAATGGGCAGAAGAGATTCTAAATTTATGTGAGATACCTATGGAAAAACTGCCTGAAATCAGGCCAGCAGGGAGTATTATAGAGGGAAAGAAAGTATGCATACGTATTAGGTGGCCATGATCATCCTATAGGTAGCATAACCCTTGATCTTTCTAAAGGTCTTTATGATTCTTGGGGAACTGCAGAAGCCTTATTAATACATACAAGTAAACCGATGCTCACAGAATATATAAGAAGATTAGGCTATTCCGTAGGTTGTATTGGAGAGGGGCTGTATTACGTAATAGCAGGCATACCCTATTCTGGAGGAATAGTTAAATGGATAAAAGAAAAATTGGGATTTGAACTTAAGATCAACCCAACAAAAATCTCAGGAATTCTTTTCTTTCCCTATTTAATGGGAAAAGAAAATAAAGACTCAGAAATTGTAAAAGCATTTTTATATGGAATAGATATAAATACATCTCTAAGAGATATAGAACAAGCTATATGGGAAGGAGTATTCTACGAGACTAAGAGTATCGTTGAAAGCTTAAAGGAAAATTTTGAGATTGAGAAAATTATAATTTCGGGAGGAATGACAAAGTATAAGTCTCTTTTACAATTAAAAGCTAACATCTTAGACATGCCACTTAACATATCAGAGGAAAGAGAGTTAACCTCAAAAGGTTTGGCTTTTTTGATTGCAAAAGCATTAAACAAAACAATAGAAAGTTTCAAGGAGAAAAATTTTCTAATCATTTACCCCCCAAAATAACACTGAGCAATTTGAAAAAGCTTACTTAGAGTATAAAAAAATAAAAGGCCTGCTGGGACTATAACCTCCAGCAGGCCTATGAAGGCTTAACTAATTTTTAATTACTTTAGTCCTTCTAAAACAGCATTTATAGCCGCCTCAAACTTAGGTCTTAATGCCTTTATAGATTTTGCAGGATTTGCCACATCAATCTGATCCATCAATTCAGTAAATCCTGGAATTCCAGCAGCAGGATTTATAACAGTCCTTGTTGACGCATCTATTAAAATATCATAAACTTCTTTGCCACCTACCCTCTCAATCTGGTCCTTAACAATAAGCTCTTTCTCCTTATCTGTTGGCATCAACATCCATAAAAGATATAGGGCAGCAAGTTCTGGATCCTTAGANGAAGAAGCTATAGCCCAAGCAGAATCATCACCTTCATCGGCACTCTTCTTATTAGTATCTGGCCCCTTAGGGAATGGAACCATACCTAATTTTTTACCAAGGGCATTTCTCATAGTAGAAATATCCCAAGGTCCCCAATAATCCATACAGGTAATACCCTTTTGAAATCTTCCTTGAGGATCTGTCCACCAGTCAGCAGGTCTCATCTTATATTTTGCGTCCATCTCATACACAGCCTGAAATGCTTTATAGGCCTTAAGATTATCAAGATTAAACACTGGTCTTCCACCAATATATTTTATAGGCATAACATCGTTGGTCCATAAGAATGGAGCATATGTCCTCCAACTTGCATAAGCATATTGGTCTATCTTTCCATCACCATTAGTATCTTGTGTAAGTTGCTTGCCTAAGTTGAAAAAGGTCTCCCAGGTCCACTTCCCTTGCTTATATAACTCAAGAGGATCAGGAAGTCCTGCCATCTCAAATTTCTCTTTATTGTAATAAAGTATGTAGGGAAATACATTATCATTGTAAATGTTTGTTACTGCATAAATCTGCCCTCTCCAAGTAAAGTAATCAAGAATAGGTTTTCTAAAACCTACAGCATTATAGAGATCTTTATTCTTAAAATCAATATATCTATCTAATGGAAGAAGCATCTTCTTCATCATCCAAGTAGGTTTTTGTCTACTATCAATGTAAACAATATCACAACCAGAACCAGAAAGTATTGCTGCCGTTTGTTTCTCGACTTTGGTTTCCCAAGTCACATAAACTATCTTAACTTTTGCTCCTGTAATCTTTTCAAACTCTTCCCTTGCTTGTTTTGGTGATCTCACACCAGGAATATTACTTTTTTCTTCCTCGGGCCAATGTTGCCAAACGTAAATTGTTTTACCTCTATACTTTTGAGTATCAATATTTAATACATAGTTTCCAACCTTATACTGATATACCCTCTGCCCAAATCCAGGGACAAAAGTTAAGAAAGCAAAAAAACATTAAGAAAAACAGAACAAAAACCTTTCTTTTATTCATTTAGAGCCCTCCCCTCTAAAAAATTATTTAGAATCAGACTTTCTCTCCTTCTTTCTGGAATGTAAATTTCCTTATCCCCCCTTTCTTTATAAACCTTATAAGGCATTTCAAATCACCTTAAGAGTGGTCTCAATAATCTCTCCCGAAAGAAATTCAAAAATTATTTTGAGACTATCTATATTCTGATATTTTGAGAGATTCTCAAATACATGCTTTTTTATTATCACCTGAGAATCAATGACGGAAAAATCATCCCATCCTCTTAGATATGGTGTCCAAGAATCCCTTATAGGTCTTCCTGTTTTTGCATCAAAGACTTTAATTGCACAAAGTCTAGCCCCATTAAAAGCTATAATAAATTTTAAGTCCGTAGGAACTCCACTTATGATGTTAAAGGGTTTATCAAGAAGTACAGGATCTTTATACTGCACTATATCCAATGGGTAATCCACACTTTCTGTAAACTTAAAGTTTAATCTGGCCACTACCCCATAACTTTGAGGAGTTAAAATATTCTTTAAGAATTCCTTCTTAAGTATTAACCTGTTTGGAGATTCTTGTACATAATCTTTACCCTGGATTAAACCCTTTCCATTCAAGTATATTCCTACAAAAGAGTTACCGTTTAACTCTATCTCTACACTCTCATCCTTCACCTTATTCTCTTTGATATACAAAACTCCTGGATTTAAGAAGGCATTCCTTTTACCATAGGAAGCATTAATAATAATCTTTATAGCCTGTTCATCTCGCCAAACTCTGTTTCGACGATCATAATTTTCTCCATTATCCCAGTAAAATGTAGCCATCTTATACTTCTTAGCAACCCTAATAAGATTATCAAAATAGTACCATTCGGCTGGCTTATTTCCATTAAATAGCCCATACTCTCCAATAATAAAGGCATAGGAAGGAAATTTTTCTCTTACAATCCTTATATCCTTGTCCATCTGCTCTTTATCTCTATCAGTTCCCCAACTCTTTCTTCCCCACCAATTAGCAGTAAAGTCCCAAGGAGAATAATAATGCACACCTATTATTATGTTAGGGTCTTTTGGAGGTACAAAATACTTTTCTGCCTTATAAGTATCAGTCCATAATGGAGGAACAACCACAAGTCTTCTGTCATTATATCCTCCAGAATTTCTTATAACCCTCAAAATCCTCTCATTTACCTCATTCTGCAGAGCACCTGCCTCTTGCTCCGAAAATCCTTCATATGTAGGTTCATTAATGATTTCAAAAATCAATTTCTCTGAATAATCCTTAAATCTATCTGCTATCTGAAGCCATAATTTTTCAAGCTTATTTATAGTTCCTTCTTTATCCAACTTCATTTCTTTGCTTAACCATCTCCAAGAGTCATGATGCACATTGATTATCACATATAAGTCTTTTTTTAGAGCCATATTAACTACCTCTTCTACTCTATCCATCCATTCTTTATCAACTTTATAATCTGGTGCAGGTCCCATGTGATCAACCCAAGTAACAGGAATCCTTACACTCCTAAATCCCATTCTCTTTATATCCTCAAAAACATACTCTTCAGTTTTTGGATTCCCCCAAGATGTTTCATCAGGTATAGCATCTAACGCATTACCAAGATTCCAGCCTGGATCCATATCCTCAACCGCTTTATAGGGATCTACATAATTAAAATTCCCCTTATAAGAAGTAGCATATATTTTTCCCGATATAAGACAGAGAAAAATTAAAAGAGATAATATAAAAATTTCTCTCATCTCATCCACCTCAATCTTTGACAAACTTAACCTCATCTACATAGAGGGTTGTATTTCCTTCGGGTACTCCTGTCACCTCAATACTCATACCCCAAATTCTTTTCTTATCTACAGTAACAAAGGATTTTAGAGGAACAGAAATCTTTGTCCATTGAGTAGGTACACCACCAGTTATGGTATACTTTTCAGAATAAAATTCTTTACCATCCTTTTGAGCTGGAGCCTCAACAATGGTTACCAAAAGATTGTAATCACCAGCCTTCTCAGCCCTTATATAGAACTCCAGAGCCTTATAATTAGAAAGGTCTAAAATCTTATCCTTAGCATTAAAATTCCACTTAGCAAAATTTATACCCATTCCAGCCCACCAACTATTCCATACAAAATTTATTTTCAAACACTTCTTACCAGAATAAGCTACACCTTCTACCTCTTCTACTTTACAGCCCTCTGGAGCAACCCAATACCCTAAGGCTGAAAGATTAGTATTCTCCGATTCCCCATCATAAATCAAAATTTCCTTTACACTTTGAGAAAAAGAAATACCCAAAAAGAGGAATAAAATCAAACCCATTAAGATTACCTTTTTCATAAAGACACCTCCTAAAGAAAAATTTTTATCCAACAATTCCTGTCCTCTCTACACTTTCTACAAAGAATCTTTGCGTGAAAATATAAAAGATCAACATTGGTAAAATAACAAGAATAGCACCAGCATATTGAGGAGGAAGTATTAATAAGGGATCAAAAATCTGCGTTCCCCCAGTTATTATAGCCCTGATATTTGCTAAATTAAGAGATAAAGTATATTTATCAAAATCTCCAATAAATACCGATGGTTCAAAAACATCATTCCAATGCCATACTAAAGAGAATAAGAAAACTGTTACTATGGCAGGAACAGAGTTAGGAATAAAAATTCTTAAATAAGTTTGAAATGGTGAAGCGCCATCTACATAAGCTGCCTCCTCTAATTCCTTAGACATACCTCTAAAGAACTGCCTGAATATGTAGATAAAAAGTCCACTCCTCAGACCACCCCCTAATATGGTTGGAAGAATAATAGGATAGTAAGTATTTAAAAGATTAAAAGGCTCTCCTCTTATAAGCTTAAATATTCCTAAAATATCAAATTTTTGATAAAAAACATAAAGAGGAATTAGCAAAACTTGGGGTGGAACTATTAAAGTAAATAATATTAATGCAAAAATGAACTCTCTTTCTTTAAACTTAAACCTCGCAAGTCCATATCCAATCATAGAGCAAGAAATAACATTAAATATTGCAGGAATTATAGAAACAATTAAGCTATTTTTAAAAGCATTAAAATAATTGAGAGAAACAAAAGCCTTTTTGAAATTTTCAATAGTCGGATGTTTAGGTATCCACACAACTGTAGGATCAATAAGATCTTCTCTACTCTTTATAGCAGTACTTAGCATAAATAGTACAGGTCTCAAAAGTATATAAGAAAGTCCAATAAAGAGAATTATTTTAACAAGAGTAATAAACCATTGGTATATCTTATTTTTAAATATTAAAATTATATCTTCTTTTGTATAATTCTTGTATTTAATCATTAAAACTGCCTCCCTTATTCATTCATATAGAAAACCCGCTTTGAAATTACCCACATAAGCAACAAAAGAACTAAACCAATGATAATAAAGTAAAGCCAAGCTATTGCGGCACTATAACCATGGTTTAGTTGCTTAAATGCAACCTCAAGAATATACCTAAGAACATCATTACTATAATCAGTAAAGGAATCAATCACAGTATAAATCACGTTAACTAAAACAATCGGCGAGATCATTGGCAAAGTAACCTTCCAAAAGGTTTCCCATGTTGTGGCTCCTTCCACACGAGCCACTTCGTAAAAAGAAGAAGGAATAGACTGCAAACCAGCAAGAAATATTAAAATCTGTACTCCTGATTTCCATATAATTTCATATATTCGATCAATGGCATTGATTATTGGCATTAAGAAAGGTATGTTTCCCGTTATTCTTATCAAGAAAAGCCTAAAATCTATGCCCCTTAAGAAAGGAGAGTTAGAAAGAGCCATTCCAGCTTGAGCCCCCATTGCGAACTGTTCTATAGAATTACTCTCAAGCACATAAAGTAAAGCACCAGACATTACTACTACAGGCAAAAAGAATATGGCCCTCACTAAAGTTCTCCCTCTGAATTTTTGGTTTAAAAGAATAGCTACAAAAAGAGAAAACATTATTATTAAAGGGATATTAACAAGCATGTTTCCTACTTCGGTGGTTAAATATCTAATAAAATTGGGATCCTCCCTAAGAGCCTTTATAAAATTTCTAAAACCTACAAAGATCAAATTATACCCTTCAGGGGAGACATCTAATTGACTAAAAGCAAAAATAATAGATTGAATAAAAGGCCAAGCAAAAAATATTAAAAACCCTAAAAGCCAAGGATACACAAACAGCCTTCCAACTCTTGCCTGCCTTTGAGATAAAGTCTTCAGTCTTTTTCTATTTTTCATAACTCTCAATGCCTCCCTAATTCTTTCCTAAAAAGAAAACAAAATCTTCTCCCTTTATTATCTTTCCTTTATACTTAAACGGTTTGGAGGTGTAGTTAACAACTACTTCTGTGTCATTCTCATACTGTACCTTGTATACTCCATTACTTATCTTTGTATGAGTCCTTATAGGCACATCATAAATATTTATGTATAAATCTCTTAACAAGTTGTATTCTTTTACCGCTTGATCAATCCAATCCTTATAATTAGAACTAACCATTTCATTGAAGATACTTTTCTTAAAATATGAAGAATCTTTAAAAATCAATGCATAATAAGGTAAAGCTCCATACTCTACCATTTTTAGAAACTCCATTCTCTGACTTTCCCTCAAATTTCCCGGTCTTCCACTATATGGAACATATCCATGAAGTAAAATCTGAAGGATAGGCACACTTTCTGACTCGATAGCAAAGTTGCTTGAATCAAGAGGAGCCTCCAAAATTAGCGAACTATAGGGTAAAACNNAAAAATTACCTGAGCTAAAGATAAAATTAAACTTATTTATATGATTACTTAAACTTTCTTTCCACAAAGATGCAACTTCTTCTCTTGAAAGAAGTTTAGATCTTTTATTCTGAGATGATATATAATCTCCCATTTTCTCTATTAAGACATTTCTAAGATTAAACCTCTCCAGATCTCTCAAAAAATTATTAAGGTATACAGGAACCCTTTCGGGTAATACTGTAAACCAAGGATCATAATCTCTGTTCTTCTTTTTTATGACAGGATCCCATTTATACATAAAAGCAAGTCCATTGTTTAGATATCTATTAGCATCACGAGATGGAGAAAAGCCATTACCTGCGTTATGTACCTCTATAACTTCAGCAGTTAAAATTAAGTTAATATTATTACTGTTACAATATTCAATTAATTTTCTAAATCCCCCATTTCCACCAATTTTAGATTCTAACCTTATCCCATTCGTTATCTTATTCATATATCCACCAGACTGATAACCTTTAAGTATTAGGTTTATATTTTTAATTCCTCTACTTCTAAACTCATCAAGTATTTTGATAGTTTCATCAAAGGTAGTAAGAGGAAACAAATCTACTACAGGAACACCTGCTTTCGTAGTTCTTATATTTATGCTGTTGATAATTACAAGATTAAAAGGCACTTCGGAAACTTTAGTAGCTTTTTTATAAAGATAACCATTCTTTACAAGGTAATCTCTATAAGATCTGATCATAGATGAGTAATCAACATCTTTTCCTGTAAATAATAGATAGTTTATTACTATATCCTTTTTAATCGTATATGGAGAAAACTTATTAACCAGAACATCTACAACTTCTCCAGCCTGTCCTGTAGAGGCCTCTCTTTCATAAAGTAAAAATTTATGAATCCTCCTATACTCAAAAACAGGATAAATCCTGAAATATGAGGTAGAATTACCCGCCATATAACAAGCTATATTTGAGTCAAAATCTCCTGATTCTATTATCCCCAAGATCCCAAGATCATTTCTTTTAACACCAAATATGGGAAGCCTAATTCCTTCAGTTTTAGGAGGCATATCGTAAAGAGGCATACCAAAATCATAACCATATACAGGAAGTTCAAAACCCCTTTCATTACCAGCCTTATGATCAAATCTTACAAGAGCTCCAGATCCGTCAGGCACTATAAGATATCCATTGTCTTTTTTACTTCCATAGATAAAGTACGGAAGAATCCATATTCTGTTTATTTTAAGATCTCCTTCTTCTTTTATAGAATCAATAGGTACTCTTACCTTAAAGCCTGTTTCAGTCAGTATAAATTCAATAGAAATGCTAACACCTTGGGTAGAAAATTCATAATCTATCCTAATACCATCCCTAATATTTTTATACTTAAAATTCCCTCTCATAACTCCAAGGGCATAGGTATTGTAAAGAGAGACTCTTGCTTCATCATCAGCCATTTCAAGAACTAAGTGGGAAGGAATAGTGAATTTTGTTATGCCCATTGAAAAATCTCCTTCCCAATCTTTTGGGAACTGGTTAAATATTTTTCCTGTAGCCTTATCTTTAATGGCCACTTCTGCTGTTTTTTCGTTAAACAACATAACGAATTTATTATTTTCTGCTATAACTTTATATTCCCCGTTTTGCCCATAAAGAGGAATAACTAAAACTACGATAGAAATCAAAATCAGCAATTTTATACGCATCTTTCCACCTCTTTTAACCAATCATATACTTAATTTCTAAGTACACCATGTAGATAAACCTCACAAACTGCTGAAAAGTTGCAAAGAACACCATTCCTATAAACATAGCAAAAATTATACCTGCGATAGTTATAAGGGAAGTTCCAAAAACCTTACTCAAAGAGTATTCCTGAAGTTCCATCATACCCGCAAAAAGTATCCATAAAACCCATATACTTCCGATAGTATCGAAAAAGTAATAAAAAGCAGCTTCCTCCAAAGTAAATACATGACTTAACAAAGTTTGAGGTAGATAAATAAGCACCAATGGAAATAGACTATAAACTGTCATTATAAATATTTCCCTCATTTTTGCCTTTCCATCCATTATGGTGGTAACTGCCCAGTTTATAGTCACCCAAGCAAGAATAGGAAGCAAAACTCTCCCTACTTCAAGAAGTATGTTCAACTCCTCCGGCCTATAGGGATTAAAATGAAAGGCAGTCATAATTCTTCTGATAATAAATGCAAGGATGATAAAAATCAGGAGGATCAATGATGCCTTAAAAGATTCTTTTCTTCTCTTAAGTTCATAAAATCCATCAAAAGGATGCAGTATCACATAAAAAACAAACATTACGGTATCAAATAGGGGATGTTTTTGAACATAATTCCTATAATAAAAGGCTATTTTCCTCCCTAAAAATCTCTTTACCAAGTAAATGATTAATAAGAATAATATGAATAGGTTCATTATCTTAGAAAAATTTCTTCTCATGTATTCTATTCTGAAACCCCTGAGAGCCTTAGAATATCCTTCAGGATAAAAACCAAGCCTGAAATTCACCATAGCTTCCTTATATTTTTCCTCATGCAAGAAGTTTTTTCCAAGCCCTATATAAGCAAGATCATAATTAGCATCCATTTTTACAACATCTTTCCAAACTTCTGCTGCCTTTCCATAATATCCGTCCACATAAAAGGAATTTGCTTTAAGAACAAGACTTCCAAAATAAGTAGGTTTAAACACAGTTATAGTACCCTTATTCTCATCAAGTACAAACACTTTCCCATCATAAAGATCTATCGCTGCAGGAAATTGAAAAGTTCCTTTTTGATTCCCTATGTCCCCTGATACAAATAGAAAATCTCCAAGATTGTTATATACAAAGAACCTTCCTACTCTACCATCAAGAACATAAAGGTTTTCTGAATCATCTATAGCAATATCTGCAATCTCCCCTCTCACTGTAAAACCAAAGTAAAGATCTCCATACATATTGCCAGTGCGACCTTCCTGCTTTATTATGTTATCTCCAAGAGCATTTAATCTTTTAATCTGGTCATACCAAGCTCTTACACATCCATAAATAAACCCATCTTTATCCACAGTCACATTCCTATATTCAATGGGTATAAAAAGCATCAATTGAGATCTTTGCTTTCTCGTAAGAACCCTTCTCCAGAAAAGTTCTATAGGATTTACCTCAACCCTATTACTACCAAAAAATCTCTCAAAATTTCCCTTTGGACTAAACTGAATTAAACCTTCTACAACATTTTCAGCTACCACATATACTCTTCCCAAGTTATCTACCGCTAACCTTCTTTGGAATATATTCAAAATTAACCTTTATCACATCTCCAACAGGCTTTCCTATGATCATATAAAGACTTCTGTCCTTATTCAAAACTACGATTCTAGAATTTTTAGAGTCAGCAATATATAGCCTCCCATCACGGGTAATAAAAAGCCCTGTTGGAGCCTTAAAAAGATCCTTCTTTCCATTATTTATAAAACCATCGATAATCTCCTTTAATTTATAATCTTTACCTATCACTACAATTCTGTTATTACCAGTATCTGCCACATAAATATCGCCATTACTTTTATCTATAAAAAGATCTTCAGGAGCTGAGAAGGATAGATTAGGATTTATAGTTTCACCTGAAATTATAAGCTCGGGCTCAAATCCTGGAAGAGAAGGTACAGGCCTCCTTCTTTCATTATAGATATATGTGTAATAGGGAATTCCCGCAAAAGCAATATTTATCAAAAACAATATAAATAGAAGTTTTGCAATTATTCTTACCCTTCTCATACTCTTTACTCCTTAATACCAGCAGACTTCATAGTCTCCACCACATTGCTTTGAGTCAAAATAAAGATTATTAATGAAGGAAGCATCATAAGAATTGCGGCAGCTGCCGCAGCGCCAGCCCTCACAAATCCTCCCTGTTGTATATAGGTCAACGCTAAAGAAAATGGCTTCATGGCTTCATTATGTAAATATAAGGCAGGAGTATAAGTATCATTCCAAGTATCTCTAAAGGCAAAAAGAATAAGAGTAAGCCAAGCAGGCTTTACATTTGGCATAACTACATACCACCATATTTTAAACTCATTAGCACCATCTATCCTTGCAGACTCTATATAAGAATCAGGAATCTGTTCCATAAATTGCTTCATCAAAAATAATCCTAAAGTTGCACCTATATAAGGCAGAATTAGAGAAAAATAAGTATCTAAAAGCCTTAGCTTAGCCATAATTATAAATCTCGGTATGTTAGTTACATACCCTGAAAACATCAAAGAAAAGACAACTAAATTAAATAAGAACCTACTACCTGGAAATCTATGTTTGGCTAAGGGATATGCTGCCATAGATGCTATCATCACATGTCCAAAAGTACTTACAAGACTAATGAATATGCTATTAAAAAGATACCTAGAAAAAGGAACAAAAGAATTACTCATTAAATAAAACAAGTCATTAAAATTCTTAAGAGTTGGTCTCCTCACAAAAAGCCTTGGAGGAAATAAGAAAAGTTCGTCAAGAGGCTTGAAAGCATTCATAATAGAATAAACTAGGGGTAAAGCCATAAATATTGCTACTGTTGTTAACACAATTATTACAATAATATTCCCCCAAATGGATCTGTTTATTCTCTTCATATTACCAACAAAACCTCCTCATATCAGTCAGGTCTTATTATTCTTCTGACTCCTTGGTTAATGCCTACAGTAATTAGGAACAAAATTACAGCAATAGCAGAAGCATACCCCATTTCATACCTTATACTTCCATAATCCCACATGTGAAGTACGATGGTATGAGCAGAATAAAGAGGGCTTGGAAAACCTATAAGTTGTGCTGAAATATCTGCCACTGCAAAAGATGAAGTAACTTGCATTATAGCTCCAAAAATAAGCTGAGGTTTCATAGAAGGAAGAGTAATATACCAAAGTTCTTGCCATCTATTTCTTATGCCATCTACAGCAGCAGCCTCATATAAAGACCTATCTATGGTCTGAAACCCAGCTATAAAAGCAAGAAAGCTTGTGCCAAGACTCATCCACAATTGTACCACCATCAAAACATATAAATTAATTCTAGAATCTTGAAGCCAATAAATCGGCTCTTTTATTATCCCCAGATTCATCAAAAATCCGTTTAAAAGTCCATAAACATCTCCTGAAAAGATATATGTCCAGATAAAAAATATCGCAGAAGATAGAGCAGGAGCATAATACAAAAGAGTTAAAACAGATCTAATCTTAGGCGGAAGTTCATTTATCAACCATGCAAAAAAGAGACATGCAAAATAACTTAAAGGTCCCGTTATAAGGGCAAACTTAAAAGTATTCTGAAGAGCAATAAGAAACACATCGTCCTCTAAGAATAATCTTTTGTAGTTATTCCAACCGATAAATCTTGGTGCTTGGATAATATTGTAATTTGTAAAACTCAAAATAATTCCTACTATTACAGGAATAACAACAAAAGTAAAAAACAAGATAAAATATGGTAAAAGCAAAAAATAAGATTCCTTATTCTTTTTTACCTCTTTCCATAGATTTCTAATTTTCTCCTTCATTTTATAACTTCCCCCAAAATCATTCTTTTGCAAGCTCTAAACCAAATTCTTCTCTCTTCCTGTCAATTTCTTTATTAATCTCTCTAGTATACTTCTCTATAGCTTCTCTCGGAATTTCACCAAGCATAACTACTTCTCTGAAAGCATTATCTAAATGCCTCGATACATAATAACTTCCAGGAACATTAGGAATCTCCTTTAGATATCTCCATTGGGTTGAAAGTATTTTGTAATCTGAAGAAGGCCAGGGCAGATAACTCATAGCTTCTATGTTAGCAGTATTATACCTTGCACCAGCCCCCAAAACCGCCTCAAGCTCTCTGCCAAATCTTGCCTGAACATCTGTTGAAACCCACCATTTTACAAACTCCCAAGCCTCTTTCAACTTTTTTGTCTGAGAAAAGATTAATATAGCATTACCCCCACCAGCCACACTTCTATCAATAGAGCCATCACGTTTCCTTCTTCCTGGAACAGGAGCAATTCCCCAAAGTCCACTTATCTCAGGAGCAGCAACTTTAAATTGGTTATACATAGTATAAGGGCCAATTCCTAAAGGCATCTCTCCTGTTCTAAAACGATTGAAGAAATCATAATAAAGGGGAATTCCATAAAGTACATATAGATTGGTCCATTCTTTGAATGCTGTTACCCCTTCCTCATTATTAAGGATGCACCTTTTGCCATCTTCAGTATAGTATTTACCACCCCTTTGAAGAAGAAGCATATTGAATATGTCAAAGCTTGTACCACCCGTCCCAGCTGCAAACTGCAGATTATAACTTTGTAATTTTGCAATAGTCTTATATAATTCATCCCAAGTATTTGGAACCTCAATATTCAAACGGCCTAATATATCAGCTCTGTAAAACATTATGGGAAAATCTTGAGTCATAGGTAAACCATAAACCTTTCCTCCAAAGCTATAAGGAACGAGAGCATAAGGAGCAAAATACTTCTTCACATTCTCAAAACCAGGCAACTTTGAAATATCCACAAGAGCTCCTCTTATACCATAATCTACAGCAAGTCCCCTCGGTACATTTAAAGCTACATCAGGAGGATTTTCCTTTGAGGCCACAGAAAAAAGTAAAGCTGCTTCGGTAGTTATAATGTTTAGGTTAACCCCTATTCCTGTTTTAGGGGTAAAATCAGTATCTATAAGCATTTTTAAAGTTTCTGCCTGATCTCTACCCATCTGAACCCATACATTTATTGCTTTATCCTTCTCATATACTGTGCCTATCATGTTGTAGTCTTCTAAGAAAGAATAGAAAAACTTTTTTACTCCATCCCAAATTCCTTCAAAAATATTTGGATTTACTCTAGGAGATCTTGCATCAGGAGAAGCCACAATTATATAATCAATGTCTAAAGGTTGTTCTCTAATGGCAAGTACCCAAGCAGAAAGGGCGGATAGGTTATCTCTATATCGTTGTAATCTCTGAGCAATAGTCTCTGGCTCCTTAGCCATTCCCTCAAGTTGAATAGCAACTCTTTCAAGAGTCGCTGCTTCACTAACTTTTTCCCCTCCAATAATCTTTAATTTTTCAGCATTTTCCCTCAATATCTTTGCATTTCTCTCTAAAGTAGGAATAAGATCTGGAATACTTTGCTCTAAAAGATAATCTCTGTAGGGATCAGGATTAGGAGAAGTGATCATTACAATCTTAGTATACAATTGAGACAAATCTATAGAGCATTGTAGAATATTTCTTATAATTTCTGCTATGCTCTCATAAGTAACTTTAAGCCTAAGAGTATGTTCACCCTTTGTTAAATGAAAAAGATATTCGTCCTTCCCATTTCCTAGATACTTAAACTGCCATTTAGTATCATATTTGAATTTTATATTCATTACTTCCTTAAAAGGAATTCTTCCATCTATATAAAGAGTCCTCTCAGAAGGTATTCCAGGATTTGCATTCTGTCTAAACTTGAAACCAATTTTATAAAAACCATCCTCTGGAACGGTAAATTTCCACTCAATCCACTGTCCAGAAGATCGCCAATTATACCCTCCTATTATGTTTAAAAGTTTATTTCGAGAGCTATAAGGTTCATTAAGAGGATTACTCATATCGTATACGGGATAAAGAGTGGGTTCAGACTTTAAATAAGCTTTCTCTCCTTGAATCTTCACAATTATATTTTTTACATTCCTTTTTAGATCTTCTTTGTGGTAAGTATTAATTATTTCACTATAAGATGGAATATCTTTGAGATTGAAAATCTTAATATAATCTATAACCATCGGCTCTTTTACCGAAATAAATCTCAAAGTATGCTTTCCTTTTGTAAAATAGAAAAGAAAAGGTTCAGAATATAAGCCTTCAGCATCATCGATAATCTTTTCAACCCACATGGGAGACTCTATCTGTAATGGTCTTAGCTCATTTCCTCTATTATCTTTTAATGGATCTCCAGCATCCTTCCATATTCTTTCAAATCTTACAATCCTTACTTCATTAAAAGGCCTTTTGCCATCAATCATTATCTCTCTTTCTATAGCTGAGTTTTTCCCAGTTATGGGATAGTACTTCACAGCAATGTTGTATAATCCCTCTTCTTCGATATTAAAGGTCCATTCTACAAAACCATTTTCCCCTGTGTATAAGACTGGATGCTTATCCTGAGTTAAATTTGTAAGTCTTTTAAGATCCATATCTTTAGAAAAATTAGAGTAATTTATTGCATTAATAATTAAAGTTAGATTTGGTCTTTTCTTGTCATAGAATCTTGAGATATAAGTCTCATATGAATTCTCTTTACTTATAAGTTCAAAGATAACATTCAAATTAACCAGAGAATTTTGAGCAAAGTTTAAGTTTGTAATTAATAACAATATAAAGAGTAACAGAGAAATAAATTTTAAAACTAGTTTCAAAATTTTTTCAAAAATTAACACTTAAATAACCCCCAATTTTGATTTGATGCAATTTTAAAGAAAAAGTACATAAAAAGATAATAAGATTCCATCATTTTTAAAACCAGTTTCATAGCTTTTTCCAACCTTAACTCCCATTCAATTCATTTTTAAGACAATTTTAATATAAAAATAGGGGAAAGGCAATAACCTCTCCCCTATTTTTTTCAATTATTTAAGACCCTCTAAAATTGCATCAATAGCAGCTTGGAATTTAGGTTTTAATGCCTTTATAGATTTTGCAGGATTTGCCACATCAATCTGGTTAATCAAATCCCAGAAGCCAGGAATACCAGATATTGGATCTATTTGAGCTCTAGTGGCAGCATCCATCAAGACATCATAAATTTCTTTTCCGCCTACCCTTTCTATCTGCGATTTTTACAATTATTTCTTTTTCTTTATCAGTGGGTGTCAACATCCACAAAAGATACAAAGCAGCAAGTTCTGGATCCTTAGAGGAAGAAGCTATAGCCCAAGCACCGTCATCGGCCATATCTGCACTCTTCTTCTTGCTATCAGGACCTTTAGGGAATGGAACTATNCCTAATTTTTTACCAAGAGCATTTCTCATAGTAGAAAGCTCCCAAGGTCCCCAATAATCCATACAGGTAATACCTTTCTGGAATCTTCCTTGAGGATCTGTCCACCAATCAGCGGGTCTCATCTTATACTTTGCATCCATCTCATACACAGCTTGAAATGCTTTATAGGCTTTCGGATCATCCATAGCAAAAACAGGCTTACCACCTATATACTTAACCACCTGCCACATCGTTAGTATACAAGAAGGGCTGTACTACCGCCCAAGTGGCATAAGCATATTGGTCTATCTTTCCATCACCATTGGTATCTTGTGTAAGTTGCTTGCCTAAGTTGAAAAAGGTCTCCCAGGTCCACTTCCCTTGCTTATATAACTCGAGAGGATCAGGAAGTCCTGCCATCTCAAATTTCTCTTTGTTGTAATAAAGTATGTAGGGAAATACATTATCGTTGTAAATGTTTGTTACTGCATAAATCTGCCCTCTCCATTTATAAAAAGATAATGTACTTTCTCTGAAACCAACTGCTTCCCAAAGATCTTTATTCTTAAAATCAATATATCTATCTAATGGGAGAAGCATCTTCTTCATCATCCAAGTAGGTTTTTCTCCTGCTCCTATGTATACTACGTCAGCTCCAGAACCAGAAAGAATAGCTGCACTTAATTTTGGTCTATAATTTTCCCAAGTAGTATAAACTATTTTTACTTTTGCCCCTGTAATTTTTTCAAACTCTTCTCTCACCTGTTTTGGAGATCGAGTACCTGGTAAAGCTGTGTCATCCTCAGGCCAGAATTGCCATACATATATGGTTTTGCCTCTATACTTTTGAGTATCGATATTAAAGGTATATTTTCCTACTTTAAAGGTGTATACTTTTTGTGCGAAGGAGGGAATTATAGATGTCAAAACAAAAAGAGAAATTAAAATTAAGGATAGCAAAATCTTTTTCATTTATTTGCCCCCTTTCTTTTACCTATTACCTTAAAGAATTATAGGACTTCACTTATATTGTAGTCTTAATAAAACTTTAAAATCTAATATTATTTTGGTTAAAAATAAAAAAATCTTGCTCGATTTAAAAGAGAGTCAAATTAAAAATTTTGTTTTCTAAATTTTAAGGGGGTTGTATGCATATATTTTTTAAAAACCTTTATAAAATAACTTATATTATCAAATCCGCATTCAAAAGCTATCTCCGAAACACTCATATCGGTATTTATAAGAAGTTCCATGGCTTTATCAACTCTCACTTTATTTATATACTCCACTGGACTCATCCTCAAAGATTCCTTAAAAAGTCTACACAAATAAAATTTACTCATATCAACCTGTCTACTAAGCTCATCAAGAGATAAGTTTTTGTTGTAATTTTGATTTATATAGTTAAGAACATCTTTAATCCTCTCAATCTTATATCCAATCCTCCCATTTTGATCTCGTCTTTCAGCATAATACTTAAAAACTCTCCAGAATATGTCAAATAAGAGACTCTTTATATAAAGCTCATATCCATAACTCTTTTCCTTAAAAACTTCTATTATTCTACAAATATCATTTCTTATATGTTCATCATTAAGATTTGAGGGAATATGATATCTCTTATTTATAAGAGGTAAAAAATACTCATGTTTGCAATAATCAGGTTCCTCAGAATAAAGCAGTCTTAAATCAAACACAATAGCATATCCTATGCTCCTTTTAATCATCTCCAAACCTGAATGTATTGAGCCTGAATTTACAAAAAGATACTCTCCCTCATTCAATTTGTACTCATACCCATCTACATAAAACTTACCTATCCCTCTCTCCATATATAAAATCTCAAATTCATTATGCCAATGAGGATTTACAACTCCATTTCTATATACAAAAATGTCCTCATGAACAAATAATGGAAAATCTGGAGTTCCGTGAGATACATCCGACTCTATCAATTCTTTTTTTCTCACTCTCATAATTAAAATTAATGATCTAAAATTAAAATTTTTCTAAAGCTCTTAGCCAAAATTATAACAAAAATTTAAAATTATTTTGCTAAAATTAATACAACATGGGTGAAATATACTTAATAAGACATGGAGAAACAGATTGGAATAAAGAGGCTAAATTTCAAGGTAGAACTGATATTCCCCTAAATTCCAAGGGGAAAAATCAAGCCGAATTATTATCAAAATATCTTGCTAAAGAAAATTTTGACTATATATATTCAAGTCCCTTAAAAAGAGCTATTGAAACAGCGATTCCCCTATCTAAAAAGCTAAATAAAGAAATCTTAATTCGAGAAAACTGGATAGAATTTGACTTTGGTGAATGGGAAGGCCTAACCGTAAAAGAAGTACATGAAAAATACCCCATAGAAAGAGATCTATGGCTTTATCATACTGAAAAGGGAAAAATCCCAAAAGGCGAAAGCTTCAAAGAAGCTTACGAAAGGTTATCCATTGAGAAAAAGTATATCTTAGAACATCACAAAAATCACAAAATAGCAATCTTTACCCATGGAGCGATAATAAGAGCAGCACTATATGTCTTTTTAGATCTTCCCCACTTAGGCTTTGGAAAGATCACCATAAGTTCATGTTCTATAACTCACTTCAAGATCAAAGATAATAGATTTATACTTGTGAGGCTCAATTATCTATATCCTGATGAGATTTTTTCATACTTTTGATGATGGCGGAGAGGGTGGGATTCGAACCCACGGTACGGGTTTTAGCCCGTACAACCGCTTAGCAGGCGGCTGCCTTAAACCGACTCGGCCACCTCTCCAAGCAAAAAAAATTATACCAAGGAATTAATTTATAAGCAATATCAACTTTTTATTTCTTTTAATACCTTCTCGATGCTTACACCGTTTTCAAGGAGCAGTTTTGAGGCAAAAGAGGTACTCTCTTTAAGTATTCCTAAAAGAAGATGCTCTGCATCAATTATTTCCTTTCCCATTTCTTTTGCAAAACTCTGTGCATAATCAAGAATTTTAAAAACTTTTTGACTTACAGGGGAAAGGTCATATTGATTAGTTTTTTGAGCTTTTAGTTCCCTTTCCAGCTCTGCTTTTATCCTTCCAAGATCAATTCCAATTTTTTTTAGAATCTTACATGCCCCATTGTTTTTGTCGTTAATTATGCTAAGAAGTAAATGCTCTGCATCCATAGAAGGAGAACTAAAACTCAGTACTAATTCTTCAGCACTTGAAATAATAGACTCAGACCTAAATTTAAGAGTCTTCATGGAAATATCCTCCCCTCAACCCATCAAGTTTTGGATTATTTTATAATATTTTGAAAATAATTACAAGTATATGAGTTAGGTATATAATAATAAAAAACTGTTAGGGGGGAATGAATAATGAAGAAGATAGTTTTTATATTTTTGGTTTTAAGTATCCTCTACAGTGTTAGCTTAGCCTTAGAAATTAACTATTATGGACATGCATGCATAAAATTGTCTTTCGAAAATCAATATTCCATAATAATAGATCCTTTCTCTTCAAACTATCCTATTCCCTCCACTGATGCAGATTTGATAATAAGTACTCATGAACATCCAGACCATTTTAATCCAAACTTTTTAAACAAAAAGGTTGAGATAATCGTAGGAACTAAAAATAATGGAAAGGACTGGAATATAATAAATAGGGAAACCAAAGGTATAAAAATCTGGAATATCCCTGTATATCATGACAACTCGAAGGGTTCTCAAAGAGGTAAAAATAGTATCATTGTTATAGAAGGAGATGGGTTAAAAATAGTTCATATGGGAGATATAGGGCACCTTCTGAATAAAGAGGAGCTATCAAAACTCAAAAACGTAGATCTCTTATTCATTCCTGTAGGAGGATTTTTTACTTTAGATATAAAAGATGTAATTACAACAATAAAAGAGATAAGCCCTAAAGTGGTAATACCTATACACTATAAAACAGAATATACAAAAGACTGGCCAATACTACCCCTTTCTAATTTCCTGAAAGAAGCAGAAAAAGATTTTAAAATAGTAAGCCTAAACACCAACAACATCAAGCTATCTCAAAGAAACTTACCTAATAAAACAGAGATCTGGATATTAAATTATAAATAGCTTTACCATTATGGTATAATAAAGCCATGAAAAATAAGGAAGTTGCTCAAATTTTAGATGAAATAGCAACTCTCCTTGAAATAAAAGGAGAGAATAAATATAAAATTGCAGCCTATCAGGAGGCTGCAAGAAGAATAGAAAATCTTCCCGAAGATATAGAAAAATTATTTAAACAAGGCAAGTTATATCAGATCAAAGGCATTGGCGAAAGCATTGGACAAAAAATCAAGGAATATCTTACTACGGGTAAAGTAACATATTTAGAAGAATTAAGAAGAGAAATTCCACCAGAAATCCTTGAACTTCTAAAAATACCTGGCATTGGTCCTAAACTTGCTTATAGATTATATACTGAGCTTGGAATAAAAGACATTGATTCTTTGGAAAAAGCAGCAAGAGAAGGGAAAATAAGATTATTACCTAGATTAGGACCTAAAGTTGAGCAAAACATCTTAGAAGCTATAAAGGAATATAGAGAAAAACAAAATGTGCCTGAAAGAATACCTTTAGGAGTGGCTCTACCACTTACTGAAGAAATCGTAAATTATCTATCCCAATATCCCTTCATAGAAAATATAGTTCCTGCAGGAAGTTTGAGAAGAAGAAAGGAAACCATAGGTGATATAGATATATTGATCACAACCTCAGACATGGATAAAGTAAATCAAGTTTTAAAGAATCTCCCAATTTTAAGAAATATCCTTGCCGCAGGAACCACTAAAACTAGTATCATTGTCGAACCAGGAATTCAAGTTGATTTTAGAGTAGTAGACAAAAGTTCTTTTGGAGCCGCATTACAGTATTTCACAGGCTCAAAACAGCACAATATAAAATTAAGAGAATTAGCCATAAAGAAAGGATTAAAGATAAACGAATATGGGGTTTTTAGAATAAGTGACAACAAAAAAATAGGAGGAGAAAAAGAAGAAGAAGTATATGAGATCCTTGGTCTTCAATACATACCTCCAGAATTAAGAGAAGATCAAGGTGAGATCGAAGCTGCGATGGAAGGAAAATTGCCAGAACTCATAGAAGAAAAAGACATCTTAGGAGATATGCATGTACATACTGATTGGAGCGATGGAGCTAATACCCTTGAAGAAATGGTAGAAACTGCCTATAGGCTTGGATATAAATATGTGGTAATTTCAGATCATAGCCAAGCTTTAGGAGTTGCAGGAGGTTTAACTCCTGAACAGATTGAAAAACAAAGACTAAGAATTCAGGAATTGAATAAAAAATATAGAGATTTCAAAATTCTCCATAGTATTGAGGCAAATATATTAAGTGATGGGGATATTGATCTTCCTGAAGAAGTACTAAAAAAATTTGACCTTGTTATTGCAGGACTCCATTCAGGCTTTAAACAACCCAAAGAAAAGATTACAGAAAGACTTATTTCTGCCATTAAAAATCCATGGGTTGATATTATAAGCCACCCTACGGGAAGATTGATAAATAAAAGACCCGCTTATGAAGTAGACTTGCCAGCTATTCTCTACTGGGCAAAAGAAACAGGAACAGTTTTAGAAATAAATGCCCAACCTGATAGACTTGATCTTTGTGACATAGATGCCAAAATAGCAAGAGAAAAATACGGAATATATCTTTCAATTGGCACTGACAGCCATGATATCAGAAGCTATTCTCTAATAAAATATGGAATAGCTGTGGCAAGAAGAGCCTGGCTCAAAAAAGAAGATGTTATAAATACCTATTCCTGGGAAGAGGCAAAAACTAAACTAAAGAGATATAAAAACCAGAAATGAAAATACGAAGAAAAGGAAAAATCTCAGAAGGCGAATGGATTATCCTCTTAGATAACAAAAAAAGATACCTAATACAAGTTGAGAGAGAAAAAGTATTTCACTTCCACAAAGGATATATAAAACATGAGGATATCATAGGAATAGAAGAGGGAAGCATCGTAAAATCCTCTCAAGGGGCAAACCTTCTTGTACTAAGACCTACTTACTCAGATTTTATTCTTGAGATGCCTCGTGGTGCTCAAATAATTTATCCTAAAGACATAGCAACCATATTAGTCTTTGCAGATATCTATCCTGGAGCAAGAGTTCTTGAGGCAGGAATCGGATCAGGAGCTTTAACTATTGCTCTTCTCCAAGCTGTAGGTGAAACAGGTACGGTAATATCTTACGAGATAAGAGAAGATTTTGCTAAGAGAGCCTTAGCTAATATAGAAAATTTTTTAGGAAGAAGAGAAAACCATATATTAAGATTGAAAGACATTTATGAGGAAATTGAAGACGAAAATATAGACAGGATAATTTTGGACTTACCAGAACCATGGAGAGCTATTGATAAAGTTTTAAAGGCTTTAAGACCAGGAGGAATATTCTTAGCATATACCCCTACCATAATTCAAGCTCAAAAAACCGTTGAAGCTCTAAAGGCCACAAAATCTTTTGTATTAATAGAAACCATTGAAACTCTCCTTAGGCCATGGCAAATTGAGGGTTTATCTGTAAGGCCTTTTCACAGAATGGTAGCTCATACTGCATTTTTGACAATAGCAAGAAAAATAATTACACAAGAAGAGAGTATATCTCCGATGGTTTTGCTTTCTGAAGAAATAGAAGAAAATTATGAGCTTGAGTAATAAAGAAATTTCTCTCTTCTTTTAAAAGATCCATTGCAATCTCTTGAACCTTTTTGTAACTATACACGAAGTCTTCCTTTCCAAATAAAAGAATTATATTTTGTCCAAACTTTGACCACTTTAAAAATTCAACTTTCATTAACGGTGGCTTAAGAAAGATTAAATACTTATATATTCTTAATGGCATCTTATCGGGATAAAAATACACATCTTTTCCTTCAAAAAACTGTAGATCTTTCTCCCTACTCTTAGAAAATCTTGCATCAACAAAAGCAGGATTAAAAGATCTTTTAGGAATTCTTAAATTTTTAATACCAAGCAAATCTGACAAACTTAGTCTTCTATCCTCCTTTTTAAGGTTAGAGAGGAAAATAATAGGGTTATTTATAGTCTTTACTAATTTTAAAAACTCTGTGGAAAATTTCTCATCTAAAAACCACTCTGCATCATCCCATATAACAATCTTATCTTTTTCCAGAAGCTTTGTTTTAAGCTCCCAAGGAGATATGATTTCTTCGTTCCAATAAAATTTATTCCATCTAGGAGAGACAATAATATACTCTTTGCCTCTCTTTTTAACTTCATCTATAAGAAAGTCCTTTTCGGATTCATTTTCAAGGAAATAGAGAATTGCCTTTGTTTTTTCCCTTTTAGTTTCCTTTATTACTTTTTCAGCCTCTCTCCACTCTTCTAAGTAGAAGTTAAAATACTCTCTCCCCTGATATCCTTCCTTCTCTATTCTCAAAATAATATCTAACGCTTGAGAAGATTCCTTAAAAGCATCTTCCTCAATACCAATAGAGAAAATAGGAGTTGATAAAACTTTCCCAGAGATATCCCCAATTTTGATCTTATATCTTCCCCCATTACCCATTTTTTCAAAATAAGCAATAACTGTTGAACTTATCTTAAACCTTGGCTCCTCATTGCCTGGTCCAAAGGGAGGAAGTAAATCAAGTTCAGAGAGAAATTTACCAATATTCTCACTTTTAATCTTATCCAAAGATATCTCAGCATCTATTTTAACTTTTGGAGTAAAATCCACCTCTTTCCAAAGTTCATTTGCAAGCTTTATCGCGTTAATCTTAAAAACTTCATAATCTTTTTCGAATAGGGAAAAACCAACTGCTCCTCTGTGTCCACCAAAATTTACCAAGTGGTTTGACAAATTAGATATAAAGTCAAATAAATTTACCTCTTCTACTCCTCTTCCAGAAAAAATGACAAAATCTCCTTCCTTCCTACCCAGAAAGAAGGGTACATTATATTCCTCCACAAGCATAGAAGCAACAATTCCCATTACCCCTCCCGCATCCCTTCCCCACAAAGGATTATATAAAAATACTACCTTATTATTCTCTATCTCCTCCTCTCTCAACATTTCCTTTGCTATTTCATAAACCCTCTCTACTTCTTCTCTCCTCTTCCTGTTAAATTCATCAAGTTTCTCACAAAGTATTTCTGCCTCTTCTACATTATCTGTAAGGAGCAGTCTAATTGCTTCTTCTACCTCTTTAAACCTACCTATAGAATTTATTCTCGGCGTTATATTAAAGATGACATCCTTTGTATTTATAATAGTATTTTTATCAAGCCCTACCTTTCTGATAAGAGTTTTGATACCTACTAAGTCGGGATTTAAGAATTTTTCAAGACCAAATTTAACTAAGATTCTGTTTTCATCTTTAAGTTCCATTAAATCTCCTAAGGTTCCTAAGGTTACCAACTCCAATATACCCTTTTCTTTATAAATATCTTTACCTATAAAATCTCCTAAAGCTTTTAAGAATTTAAAAGCAACCCCAACACCTGCCATATATGGATAAGGATAATTATTTAAATAAGGATTAAATACAAGTAGGGCTTCTGGAATGTTTTCTCCCTCAGGTATATGGTGATCTGTTACAATAACTTCTACACCATTTTTCCTTAAATATTCAATCTCTTTTCTGCTTTTAATTCCACAATCCACAGTAATTAAAAGACCTACAAAATCATTTTGAGAAAGAGCCTTCTTAATACTTTTCTCCTTTAATCCATAACCTTCTTCCAACCTGTGCGGTATATAAAAACTTACATCCCATCCCCAATTAGATAAAACTCTATACATTATAGTTGTAGCCGTTATACCATCTACATCGTAATCTCCAAATATAAGTACTTTTCTTCTTGAACCTCTAAGCTTGACAAGAAAATTCATTGCTTTTTCTAAATCAGGAAAGTATAAGAATGGGTCATATAAGTCCTCTATCTTCGGATTTAAGAATCTCTTTGCCTGTAAAGAATCTCTTATCCCCCTATTCAAAAGGAGACGGGCAAGAAGAGGTGATACTCCAATTTCTTTTGCAAAAACCTCCTCTTGCCCTTTGTTTTCCTCAAAGAGGAGAATCCATCTTCTCATATTCTATTTCTGTAGCTCTCTCCACTCACAAAGTATAGCAGAAGCAATGTAAACAGTAGAGTAAGCTCCAATTATTATTCCAAGATATATGGCGAGAATAAAAGGCCTTAAAACTGCACCACCCCAGAATAAAAGAGGAGTAATTGCAAGCAGTGTAGTTAATACCGTATATATAGTTCTTGCTAAGGTCTGATTAATACTTCTGTTAGCAAGGACTGTAAAATCTTCTTTAGGATATTTTTTAAGGTTTTCTCTTATCCTGTCAAAGACTATTATGTTATCATTAATAGCATATCCGAGTAAGGTAAGAACTGCAACAATAAAAGACGGACTAACTTCCCACTGAGATATAGCAAAAATGGAAATAGTAGCAAGTAAAACAAAAGCTTCATTTATAATAGCAGAAATAGCAAAATCAAATCTAAATCTTATAGTTATATAAACCAGCATAACTATTATTGCAAGAACCGAAGCCAAAATAGCTTTTTCCCTTAGCTCTTTACTTATAGTAGGCTCAATAGTGGTTATTTCTCTGCCTTCATACTTACCAATTACTCTCTCCACTTCAGAGGTTAGCTTCTTAAGCTCATCTTCTTCCAAAAACTTAGTTCTTATCCATACTTCTTTTCCATTTGATCCAGTTTGGATAGTAGATTTATCATAGAACTTTCTAGCAATGTCTCTCAAAGTTGAAATTTGAGAAGTGTTCAAAGAAGATGAGAGTTTATAATAAACTACACTACCACTTTGGAAATCAATACTATAATTTAAACCCTTAGTAAAGAAGAAGTACATTCCAACAATAATGAAGATAAGGGATAATAACATAAATATTCTTCTTACCTTTTTACCCAAAAAATTAATTTCTTTTTTCACAAATCTTCCTCCCTTCCTTATAAGCCCAAAAGCTTCGTAGCCTTCTTAAAAACAGGTAAAGACAACAAATTTTCAAGAAGAGTACGTGTCACAACTATCTGAGTGAACATTGAAAGAGCTACACCAAGAGATAATGTCACAGCAAAACCTCTTATAGGACCCGTCCCAAAATAGAATAAAATCAACGCCGCAAGTATAGTAGTTACGTTACTATCAATAATAGCTCTCAAGGCATTTCTAAAACCAGCATCAAGAGAGGCCATAGGAGTCTTCTTCTGTGCATATTCTTCTCTCATTCTTGCAAATATTAGACAATTTGCATCAACGGCCATACCGATTGAGAGGATAATTCCTGCAATACCAGGAAGAGTCAAAGTAGCATTCAGTAACTTCAACACAGCAAGATCAAGAATTAAATAAATCAATAATGCTATATCCGCTACTAAACCTAAAAATCTAAATACGAGTATCATAAATAGTACTACAAGAATAGCCCCAATAACTCCTGCCTTATATGCAGCTTCCATAGTATCTTTACCAAGCGTAGGATCAATAGTTCTATTTTCTATCACTTTTACAGGTACAGGAAGAGCACCTGCTCTCAAAAGAATTGCAAGCTTCTGAGCCTCATCAATAGTAAATCTACCTGTAATCACTCCTGTTCCTTCAGTTATAGGTTCTTTAATTACAGGATTTGATATCACTTTTCCATCAAGTACTATAAATACCTGTTTTCCCACATTCTTTGAGGTGAAATCTGCAAAAATTTTTGCTCCTTCAGGGTTCATTTCTACCCTTACCATAGGTTGCCCTACTTGATCAAACTCAACCTTAGCGCTTTTAAGGGCAGAACCTGTAAGAATAGTCTTTCCCGTTTCATCTTTAAATTCTAAAAGAGCAGTCTGACCTATAATTTCAAGAGCCCTTTCAGGATCTTTTATACCAGGAAGCTCCACTACAATTTTGTCACTTCCTTCTTTATATATGGAAGGTTCGGTAACTCCCAACTGATCTATACGATTTCTTATAACCTCTATAGTCCTTCTTACAGCATCATCAGTAATTTCTACCCCTTCAGCCTTTTGACACTGTAAAGTTACCCTTATACCACCTCTTATATCCAAACCATACCTAAATGGAACAGTAAGAAGCACCCATATAGCAATTCCCAAAAGAACTACTATAAAGGCTGTTTTAATTTCTGGTCTTATATTCATAAATCTTTCATCTCTCCTTTCTCCTTAATCTTTCAAAGGATAAGCAACACCTTCAAGAAGCATCTCAAAAACAACACCTTTTGCAAAAGCAACTTGTATAGTTTTTTTCTGCTTATTAATTGCCACTATCTGCCCTATCAATCCCCCCTTTGTAACAATCTTATCTCCGACCTTCAAAGAGTCGAGCATTTCTTGTCTTCTTTTCGCCTCTCTCTTTTGAGGAATAACTAGGATAAAATAAAAAACAGCTAAAAATACTCCCCAAACCAAAATTATACTTATTAGATTAACAGCTTGTTCCATACTTCCTCCTTCTCCAATCTATTTTCTCGATCATTTGCCAAGTACTGAGTTAAAAACTCTTTCTTAAATTCCTCCAACCTCCCTTCCCTAATACTTCTTCTAATATTCTCCATTAATCTAAAAAGAAACCTTAGATTATGAATGGTTAAAAGTCTATAAGAAAAAGTCTCATGCTGCAAAAATAAATGCCTAATGTAGGCCTTAGTGAATCTCCTACACGTATAACAATCACAATCTTCCTCAAGAGGAGAAAAATCCTCTTTATATTGTGCATTTTTTATATTCCTTCTTCCTGTTTTAGTGTAAAAAACACCATGCCTCGCAAGTCTTGTAGGTAAGACACAATCAAACATATCTATCCCCATAGAAACTCCTATCACTAAATCCTCTGGAGCCCCAACTCCCATGAGATATCTTGGTTTTTCCTCAGGAAGCAAACTCACTGTATAATCTGTTATCTCATACATTTTATCTTTTGGTTCTCCTACGCTTATTCCCCCAAGAGCAAAACCTGGAAGTTCCATATCAAGCATTCTTTCAACTGCCTCTTTTCTCAACTCTCTATAAAATCCACCTTGAATAATTCCAAAAAGAAGTTGAGTCTCCATATTACTATTCTCTTTGTAATCTATACTCCTTTTAAGCCATCTCAGAGTAATTTCAAGAGCCTCTTTGGTTTCCCAATAAGAAGCTCCATACCCCAGACATATATCTAAAGGCATTATAATATCAGACCCAAGAGCCTTCTGCACCTCCATAACAATTTCCGGGGTAAAAAAATACTGACTTCCGTCAATGTGAGAGTTAAAATATATACCATCCTCTTCAATCTTTCTTAATCTTGCAAGACTAAATACCTGATATCCTCCACTATCAGTAAGAATGGGTTTATTCCAACCTATAAATCTATGAAGTCCACCACCCTTTTTAATAATCTCTTGACCTGGTCTTAAGAAAAGATGATATGTGTTAGAAAGGATTATTTCTGCTCCAACCTCTTCTACTTCCTCTGGAGAAAGGGTTTTTACTGCTCCTTGAGTGCCTACAGGCATAAAAACAGGAGTACTAACTTCTCCATGAAAAGTCTTAAGTCTACCTAATCTTGCTCTTGTATTTTTATCTCTTTGGATAACCTCAAAACTCATTTTCCACCTCAATAGATAAACATAGCATCCCCAAAACTATAAAATCTCATTCTCTCCTCAATAGCTTTGTTATAAGCCTTTTTCATAAGATCATACCCCATAAAGGCAGCCACAAGCATAAGTAAAGTGGACTTAGGAAGATGAAAGTTAGTTATCAATCCATCTATCACCTTAAACTCAAATCCGGGATATATAAAAAGATCTACAAGGCCAGATCCAGGTTCTACCTTACCGGATCTTCCTTGAGCCTCTAACACTCTTGTTACCGTTGTTCCTACAGCTATAACTCTTCTTCTTTCTTCTTTTGCTTTATTTATTCTTTCTGCCACCTCGTCACTTACCTCAAAGTACTCAGGATCTAACTTATGTTTAGTGATATCCTCCACTACTACAGGCCTAAAAGTTCCAAGCCCCACATGGAGGGTAATATACAAAATTTCAACACCCATTTCCCCTAAAGTTTTTAAAAGCTCTTCAGTAAAGTGAAGACCAGCAGTAGGAGCTGCAACAGCACCTTCCTTTTGAGCATAAACAGTTTGATATTTATCAGGATCATCAATAGGCTTTTTTATGTAGGGAGGGAGAGGTATATTCCCAATTTCTGGAAGAATCTTATCTAAATCTTCCTGAGAAAACTTCAGCACAAAAATCCCTTCTTCATTCCTATTTACAACTTCAGCATAAATATCCTCAAAGAAATATATTTTCGTACCAATCTTCGCTCTTTTGCCAGGTTTTAACAAGGCCTCATATTTTCCTTCTCCTATCTTTTTGAGAAGTAAGACCTCTATCTTCGCCCCTGTCTCCTTTTTTCCATAAAGCCTTGCAGGTATTACCTTTGTGTTATTTAAAACCAGTACATCTCCAGACTTTAAATAATTTTTAATCTCCCTAAATATGGTAATATTGATTTCACCAGTTTTTCGGTTTACCAACATCAAACGCGATGTATCCCTTGGCTCAGCAGGCTCCTGAGCAATTAATTCCTCTGGTAAGTAGTAATCATAATCTGACAATTTTAGTACCACTTTGCTACCTCAACTCCCTGATAATAAAACTTTAAGATTTCTTTATAATTATAACCTTTTTCCGCAAGAAATTTTGCTCCCTTTTGAGAGAGGCCTACCCCATGACCATTTCCTCTACCTGAAAAAATTATGTAATCACCATTTACCACTATATCAAATAAAGTACTAGGAAGATTAAATAAATTTCTAAAACTTGTCCCCTTAATGTAATAAATTCCTTCGTTACTCTTAAAATACATCATATATATCCTACCTGAGCTTGTCTTTTCAAGCTCTATAGAAAAATTTCCACCAATGTTTATACCCACAGAACTTAACTTATTAATAAATTCGGAAAAAGTTACTGTCCTACTCCAAGTATCATTCAGTAATTCCTCAGAGTCTTTAAGACCCTTTAGATAAGGAAGATCTTCTCCCCAAACATATTTGCAATCTTCTGTGAATCCCCCAGAAGAAGAATGAAAAAAAGCCTTTATAGGTTGATTATTATAAACAACTATTTCACCTATAGTTTCCATAACAGCTCTGGTACTTCTCTCATTTTCCACTCTCATTCCCTTATAAACTTGACAATGGGTAGTATTACAAAGATCAAATTCTCCATGTTTCCCTTTATTCACTAAAGCATAGGTTCTAGATGCTACTGCTTGGGCTTTTAAAGCATCTAAAGGATAAGATGCTGGCATTTCTGATGGAACTACCGACATTAGATATTCTTCCATGTTCAAAACATTTACTAGCCACCCTGAAGGGAGAATCTCAAAATATCCTCGATAATAATTGGAATTATAGTTCACATAATAGCCATCAGGATAAATCCTCAAAGGTAAAGTTATTCCTAAAATCCCGCTATTTGTCTCTATAAAACCAGATCCATTCTTCACTTTTATTTTAACATAACCTTTGCCCTCAACTTTCATGTCGAGAAAATCTGTAGACATTCTTCCCACATTTGAAAAATATGCATCTCCATCAATTTTAGCAACACCTATTCTTATCAAAGGAATATCTTGAGAACGAGAGTTATTTATAAAAATAAAAAGAAAGACCAAAAATAAGGTAATAACAACTTTTCTAAACATACTACTTTCTTAATCGAAAGATTATATTAAGTATAATTGTCAGAAGAAGACTTAAAAGAATAGACGTGGTTATTGGGAAATAGAATACAAAATTTTTCTTCTCTATCCTTATATCTCCAGGAAGCCTTCCTAAAAAGGGTATCTTGTCTATAAAGACAAAGATTAAACCAAGGATTATCAAGATAATTCCGAAAATTATCAACCATTTACCCATAAAGGACATAGATATCTACCCCCTAATCACTTTTTGAAACTTTGGAACATTGACAAATTTTATCTCCTTACTCCTAATCATTTCCCCATCAAAGCTTATTATAAGTTCATGGTCTGAAACAATCTTAACCTCTCTACCTCTATATATTTTAATATGAGGGTTTATAGTATGCTTACCTACATATACTAAGGGAAAGGTTGCTACTAATTCTAAAGGATGTATTTTTTGAACAATACCTACATCAAAGTATCCATCCTCAGGATCAGAATTAGGAAGTAATTTCATACCTCCGCCATAATAGGAGGTGTTTCCAAGAGCAATGAGAGTAATTCTACCTCTCCAAGATACCCCGTCAAAGGAAAATTCACATTCTGGATATTTAAAACCTTTCAAAGTGGTAAAAACTGAAATTATATAACCTTTAAATCCTGTCAAGTTTAACTTATTCGAATTATAATTCACATCCCCTACAAACCCAGTACCAGCAATACCTACAAAGTATCTTCCATCAAGAAGCCCCATATCAACTTCCCTTATAACTCCATTCTTCAACAATTTTACCGCTCCCCTAAGATCTCTCGGAATTCTATAAGATATAGCAATATCGTTACCCCTTCCCAAGGGAATAATTCCTAAAATTCCTCTACCCTTGAGACCATTTACCACTTCATTTATAGTGCCATCACCACCCGCCGCAACCACTACATCTGCTCCTTTTTTTAGAGCCTCCTCCACCTGTCTAATGGTTCCTTCCTTGCCTAAAGTAAGCTCAATAGTATAATCAATTTCCTCTTCATTGAGAATTTTAATAAGTTCATTATATTTTTTCTCCGCTTTTCCACGGTTTGAAGTTGGATTAAAAAGAATATGATATCTCACTTTTTACCCCCTTTATAATATCTATCTTTCTCACTATATATACAACCACAATATTTTTGTCTATATAGGCCATACTCTTTAGACAAATTAACTCCCTCTCTATAACCTACTCTAAAATCCTCATAGTAAAACTCTATCTTATATTCATTAGCAAGGTAATTTGCAATATCCTTAATAAGGTCATGCTTCTGATAAGGACTCACAAGCATTGTGGTAGAAAAAAGATTAAATCCGAGCTCTTTTGCTTTTTCTACTGTTTTCTTTAAACGCATATAATAACACACAGGACACCTCTCTTTTTCTCTATAGACCACCTGCCTTATAAACTCTTCAAGAGCATAATCATCTTCATAAACTACCGGTAAATTTTGCTTCTCAGCAAAATCCTTTAAGGTGTTTAAACGCATTAAATATTCTGTATAGGGATGAATATTAGGATTATACCAAAAACCTGTAACATCAAAATTTTTCTCCCTCAATACCTTAAGAGGATAAGTAAGACAAGGAGCACAACAAATATGAATAAAGATTTTCTTATTGGTCATGATAATACCTCATTATGTGAGCTAAACCAAGAGGAGTTATAACTCTTCCCCTTGAAGTCCTCTGAATAAAACCAATTCTTAAAAGATAAGGTTCATATATAGACTCAATAGTTTCAGGAGACTCATTGAGAACTGCTGCCAGGGTTTTCAAACCCACAGGTCCTCCTGAGAATTTATCTTTTAAAGTAAAAAGAATCTTTCTATCTAACTCATCAAGACCATTTTCATCAATGCCAATTAATTCAAGGACTTTTTTAGTTTCTGTTAAATCAATATTTTTATTATCCCTTAAATCAACATAATCTTTTATTCTCTTTAAAATCCTATTTGCAATTCTAGGAACACCTCTTGATCTCTTAGCAACTTCATAAATAGATTCATAGGAAAGATTTAATCCAAGAATTTTTTGACGATCTTTCAATAATCTTAACCATCTCTTCATGAGTATAAAAGTCAAGAGTTGCTATAAAACCAAAACGATCTCTCAAAGGAGTACTAAGCAATGCAGGCCTTGTGGTTGCACCTATTAGGGTAAAGGGGGGAAGTTTTAGACTTAAAACTCTACCACCTGGACCCTTTCCAGCCACAATACTTATACTTCCATCTTCTAAAGCAGAATAAAGTATTTCTTCCAAAGAAGGACTTAATCTGTGAATTTCATCTATAAAAATAACCCCCTTCTCTTCAATCCCTGTAAGTAAAGCTATCAAGTCACCACTTTTTTGTATTGAGGGAGCAGATATCATTTTAATCTGAGTATTTTGTTCTTCTGCTATTATCAAAGCAAGGGTAGTTTTTCCTAAGCCGGGAGGTCCTACAAAAAGAATATGGTCTATGGCTTCCTCTCTTTTTTTAGCAGCATTAATTATTAAAGCTAATCTCTCCTTTATCCTTTCTTGCCCTATAAATTCCGATAAGCTTTTGGGCCTTAAAGCATTATCAAGAGCTGGCTCTCTTTGTACAATAGAAAAATTAGGAAACTTCTTCATTTTCATGGCTCCTGGGATAACTTCTTTAGAGCAAACTTTATAATCTCTTCAAGATTATCTAAATTTTTAAATTCTTTCCTTATATCCCTCATAACCAATTCTATGTCCTTCTTATCATATCCTAAATTCAAAAGAGCATTTTTTATTACATTTTCTTCGTCATTATAAACCCTCTTAGGAATAACACCTTTTATTTCAAGAAAAATCTTTTGAGCAATCTTCTTTCCAATTCCAGGTATATTTAAAAGTGTATTCAAATCTTCTTTTTCAAGCACCTCATAAAACTCTTTAGGAGAAAGCGTAGAAACAATCCTTAAAGCAATTTTCACCCCAACCCCTGTAATATTTTTAAGACTTTCGAACAAATCTCTCTCTTCTTCAGACAAAAAACCAAAAAGCCTTACATTATCTTTCTCTATAACCTCTGCTACATAGAGCAATACATTATTACCCAATTTTTCATTAAGCTTTAAAGCCAAATTCTTTCCAGTATAAATCTTAAAGCCAAAAGTTCCTGTATCAACTACAACAAAATCTTCGGCTATCCTTAAAAGTTTTCCATAGATATGATTTAAAAATACCAAAATCAACAACCTTCCTGTTTATAAATGTAAGAAATACATAAAGCTAAAGCATCGGCTACATCATCTGGCTTAGGAATATCTTTCAATTTCAATACTTCTTTTACCATATACTGTACTTGATCCTTAGTAGCCCTACCATAACCTACCACCGAAAGTTTTACCTCCAGAGGAGTTAATATGGAAACCTCCCTCTGATGTTGTTGAGCTGCAAGAATAATAACACCCTGCGCCTGGCCTATACTAATGGCAGTCTTGATATTTTTATTGAAAAAAACCTCTTCCATTACAACAGCATCAGGATTGTATAAATCTAAAAGAGAGGAGACTTGATCAAATAAATAATTCAATCTCCTTCCAATGCTCCAATTGGAAGGAGTAGTCAAAGCTCCATACTCAATTACAGCTATTTTGTCATCCTTTTTATTCAAAATGCCATAACCTGTTATTGCTGTTCCAGGATCAAACCCTATAACAATCATTTATGAGAGAGACTGCAAAATTTCATCGGGTATATCAAAATTAGCATAAGTCTTTTGCACATCATCATGATCTTCAAGCTCTTCCATAAGTTTTAGAACCTTTTCAGCGTCGGGCCCATCTACAGGTACTACATTCTTAGGAACTTTTGTTACCTCAGCTTGTGTAATTTTATATCCCTTTTCCTCAAGTACATTCTTTACCTCAGAAAAGTTTTCAGGACTTGTTATAATCTCAACACTATCTTCGCTTATCTGCACATCTTCAGCTCCAGCCTCAAGAGCATCCGCTATCAATTGATCTTCATCTTTTACACTCTCTTTTTCAATGAATATACTCCCTTTATCCTCAAAAATCCAAGCAACACAGCCTGCCTCTCCAAGGCTTCCCCCATGTTTAGTAAATATCCTTCTTATTTCAGCCGCAGTTCTATTTTTATTATCCGTAACCACTTCTACCATTATTGCAACTCCGCCAGGCCCATATCCCTCATAGGTTACTTCCTCGTAAGCAACCCCAGGAATAGCTCCTATCCCTCTCATTATAGCCTTCTCTATATTTTCCTTAGGCATATTTGCTTCTCTCGCCCTTTCAATGGCAGCTCTTAAGCGAGGATTGGTCTCAGGATTCCCCCCACCATGTTTTGCTGCTATTATAATTTCCTTACTCAATTGAGAGAAAAGCTTACCCTTTTTAGCATCTGCTGCTGCCTTTCTATGTTTAATATTTGCCCACTTAGAGTGTCCTGACATTATTCCGCCTCCTTCTTAAGTCAAAGATTTGCTATGTTTCATAAGCATTCTACAACATTTTATTAAGTTTGACAAGAATAGCACTTTTAATTAAACTATCTTACTATGGATATAAAATTGATTCTGACAGATATAGAAGGTTGTATCACAAAAGACAAAGGATATCCCTTAGACCTTTGTTCTCTTCAATGGATAAGAGACAACATTAAAAAATTACCCCCCATATCCCTGAATACAGGCAGGTCAAAACCATATATTGAGGCGATACTACAAGCCATAGGAGAGTTTCAAGATTCGATAGGGGAAAATGGATGTACTATATATTTGGTTGACAAAGATGATATTATCTTCCACCCTATGCTAAACGAAGAGATCCTTAAGCAAAAGGATGAACTTAAAAAATTTTTGAAAGAGAAAATTAAAAATTTAGGTCACATAGAGCCAGGGAAAGAAGTATGTGTATCTATATTTCCAGAAAAGGGAGTTTCAGTAAAAGATCTTGCCGAGTACACTCAGGAACTTATTAAAGATAGATTTCCAGAGTTTCATTTAGTATATTCATCAGTAGCTGTTGATATCACACCCAAGGGCATAGATAAAGGTGCAGGTATGGATGTACTATTGGAAATAAAGAATTTATCCTATGATGAGGTACTTGGAATTGGAGACAGCCTTGGAGACTATTCCTTCTTGAGTAAATTGAAATACAAGGCTACTCCTGCCAATGGCCATCCTAAAATAAAAGAGATAGCAACCTATATAGCTAAAGAGGAAGACATAAAGGGATTAATTGAGATATTTAAACACTTTTTCTTCTAATAATCTCCTCTACGGAATAGGGAATCATTTCAACTATATCTAAAGCCTTCAGACCAATATTACCTTTCTGCTCTTTCCACAACACTGAAGTATATCCATGAACAAAATTACCTAGGATACAAGCCTCCTTCAAAGTATACCCCTGAGCAACTAAGCCCGCAATTATTCCTGTAAGAACATCTCCTGAGCCAGCCGTTGCAAGCAAAGAATTGGCAAAAGGATTGACATATACATTACCCTCTTGATCAAAAAATAAAGAATAGGGACCTTTAAGTATCAAGTTTAATTGATGTTCTTTTACAAATAACCTACCTAATTCAACTCTCTTTCTCATAATTACATCTACACTTTCTCCCGTAACCCTTGACATCTCTCCATAATGAGGGGTAAGCACTATACTCTTCTTCGAAATCTCCTTAAGAATGTCCTTTATAAAGGAAAGAGCATCTGCATCCACCACTACACTTTTATCTACTTTTCTCAAAAATTCTTGAACAAGTTTTTTAGTATCCTCACTTATGCCTATGCCAGGTCCAATAGCTATAGAATCAATACCGTAATCCTCTACTATATTTAAGAGATAATCTAAATTATCATAAGAAATATAACCCTCTGTATCTTTTAACGAAATATAGATGATTTCAGGATAATTTCCCCTATATAACATATTAATTTTCTCTGGAACCGCAAGATAAACCATTCCTGCACCCATTCTTAATGCCGATAGAGCAGATAGAATAGGTGCTCCAGTATACTTAAAAGATCCTCCAATAATCAGCACTTTGCCCTTTTTTCCTTTATGAACCCTTTTGGAGGGAATACGAATAATATCTTTTACAAAATTCCAATCAACAAGATTTAAAGAAGATTCCACAATATTCTCAATAACCTCTTTGGGAATTCCCAAATTACCTACAATAACTTCTCCCACATAATCTACAGCTTCGACCTCAAAAAGACCAATCTTAGGGAGAAACATAGTCAAAACATAGTTTGCTTTTATAGCTTCCCCCATTACCTCCCCAGTATCAGAATTTATTCCTGAGGGTACATCGATAGAAATTACCATCTTGTTTAAGCCATTAATATATTTGAAGACCCTCTTTAAATCCTCCTCAATTTCTCTTTTTAAGCCTATTCCAAAAAATTCCATCAATTATTAGATCATACTCTTTAAGCTCTAGATAGTTTTGTAAAAGATCCCTTATCTCAACCAAATTTTGCAAAAGATTTAGTTGAATTTTCAAAAGATCTGATACTTTTCTATTCCACAAATAAGAAAATATAGTAACTTTCTTAACTCCATTTGTGTACAAATACCTTGCTAAAGCAACCCCATCGCCCCCATTATTTCCTGGACCACAAAGAATGGCAATTCTTTTATTATTTAAATCATCAAAATTCTCTTTGATAAAGCTAAATAAAAAAGATGCAGCATTCTCCATTAACAATAAGGGTGGTACACCATAATCCTTTTCTAAGCTATATTCAAGCTTTCTAATATCCTCCGAACTTACTAACTTCACTCTTTTGCCTCCAGAGTAATAATTATTTTATTGGGAAGACAAATAATGCTTTCTCCCTTTTTGTTTATAAATCCCTGTTTAACACAAAGTTTATCAGGACAAGGAGAAGAAATCATATGTACCCCTTTACCTTTTACATATTCAAAAATGCTTATCCCCAAAGGACCCTTAACCTCAAATCTATCTCCATCTTTTATTTCACTCAAAGATTTTGATAAAACTTCTTTATTATTAACATAAACTTTTAGAATAGTACCTTCACCTTTAGTATAATTAAAATAAAACAGCAACAATGCTAGCAAAAGAAAAATCAATATCACTACTATATCATACTTCCTTAGCATGTTTTAAGTATATCACAATTTTGATATAATATGATGCACTATGGAATGGATAGTAACGTTCATTTTAATAATAATTTTATTAATAAGGTTTACTTATGCTAATAATGGCAAAACCATAAAACTACCAAGCCCAGTTTTAAAAAGCAGTATTTCAGTTGAAGAAGCTCTACTTTTAAGAAGATCTAAAAGATTTTATAAAGATAACCCTCTCACCCTCCAAGAATTGTCCCAAATACTTTGGGCTTCCCAAGGAATATCAGACCCTGATTATAAGTTTAGGACATGCCCTTCTGCTGGAGCCTTATACCCTTTAGAAATTTATGTCTCAGTTCTAAGGGTAGATGGAATTGAGAGTGGTATTTACAAATATAATCCAGAAAAACATGAGATAGTACAAATTTATAAAAGTCCCAAAAGAGAAGAACTCTACGAAGCATCTTTAAAACAAGAATGGATAAAAAGAGCCTCAGTAGTGATTATAATATGTGCCTCCTTTTATAAAACAAAGACTAGGTATGGAGAAAGAGGAATAAGGTACATCTACATAGAAACAGGCCACTGTGCTCAGAATATTTATTTACAATGTGTCTCCTTAAACTTAGGAACCGTAGCTGTAGGTGCTTTTGATGATGATGAAATAAAAAGAATTCTTAATTTACCCAAATTTGAATTTCCTACTTATCTAATGCCTATTGGTAAGATTTAGTCATCTTTGTTGACAAATTTTTAATCGTAATGTTAGACTCTTTTTGAAAATATATAATCAGAGGTGAATAAAAAATGTCCGAAAAGTTCATGATTAAAGAAATAAGAGAAGGGCTCCATATAATCAAGAATTACAAAAATCGCTGGGAAGAATTTGTGGAAGTTTCAAATAAAATAAAATCTTTTGAATTTCATAATATTATTTTTGTGGCAAGAGGATCGTCAGATAACGCTGCTACCTGGGGAAAATATTATATGGAATCTCATTTGAAAATCCCTGTATCCTTATGTGCTCCATCTTTATTTACTATCTACAAACTCCCTCCTAATCTTAAATCTTCCCTCGTTATTGCCATCTCCCAGTCTGGAGAAAGTGATGACATCTGTGAAGTCGTGAGAAAAGCCAATGAACAAGGAGCTTTGACCATTGGTATAACCAACAATCCTCAAGGAAAGCTAGCTCAAATAGCCCAAATAAATATTTTTCTAAATTCAGGAGTAGAAAGAAGTGTTGCAGCTACTAAGACCTATTTATCCCAATTGGCCGCTATCTATTTTTTAACAAATTCAATTATAGGTAGAAATGCATTAGAAGAATTTGATAAAATATTAAACGCCATGGAAGATATACAAAAGAGAGAAGAGGAAATAAAAGAAAAAGTAAAACCATATAAATATATGGAACACTGTGCAATTCTTGGAAGAGGTTTTAATTTATCTACAGCTTTAGAAACTGCTCTAAAGCTCAAGGAAACCTCTTATATTATTGCCCAAGCCTACTCCTCAGCAGATTTTATGCATGGTCCCCTTGCTCTTGCCTCAGAAGGATTTCCTGTGTTTTTCTTCGTTCCTAAAGGAGAAAGCATGGAACATTCCTTAGAAGTTTTAGGAACCTTAAAGGAAAAGAGAAGCGATATATTTATATTTACTAATGAAGCTGAGCTTATAAAAGAATATGAGGGAATCTATATAGACTGTGATGTACCAGAATATGTTACCCCTATACCTTTTATCTACCCAGCTCAAATTTTTGCTTACTATCTTGCTGAGATTAAAGGAAGAGACCCTGACAATCCTAGAAATATAAGAAAGATTACTATTACAAGATGAACAGCATACTTCAAATATTAAAAGATTTATCACAAAATCCAATATTCATAATCCCCATATTGGTAGCTATCATCACGCAAGGAATAAAAGGGTTAATAAGAAGTCTTCAGGAGAAAAAATTTCTCTGGAGAGCCTTTTTTGAGTGGGGCGGAATGCCAAGTTCTCATTCAGCCCTTGTAGTATCACTATCTCTCATAATTGGCATAAAAGAAGGCTTCAATTCTACTTTATATATTCTTTCTATGTTCTTTGCAGGTATAGTAATAGCAGATGCCATTGGTGTAAGACTTGCCACCGAAGAACAAGCAAAAGTTATAAACAAAATTATACAAAAAGAATTAAAAGATCCTGAGTTAAAAGAGATCTACTTAAAAGAGTCTATAGGGCATACGCCTATAGAGGCTATAACTGGAGGAATCATCGGCCTCATTTTAGCCCGTGTTATATACTACACATTTTTTGTAAAATGAAAATAGCATTCTTCAGTGATACCTATATTCCTCAAAAGAATGGCGTGGCCACCTCTTTAAATTTTCTAAAGAAGACTTTAGAAGAGGAGAATCACTCTATCTATCTTTTTATACCCAATATTCCCAACCTTCCTAAAGAAAAAAATATATATACCCTTCCATCTATAACATTTCCATTTCAAAAGGAGCATCGAATTGCTCTACCCTACTCTCTAAAATATGACTTTATGATAAAAAAAATAAATCCTCATGTAATACACATCCACTCTCCTTTTTCTCTCGGAATCTTTGGACTATACGAAGGGAAAAGGATAAAAAGACCAATAATTCATACTTATCATACACTTCTTCCAGATTATGCTTATTACGTATGGGATCACTTTCCAAATTTTATAAAGCAAAACATAATAGATGAAGAAAAAGCTAGAAAAATAGCTATCTGGATAAGCAGAGAATACTGTAATCATTCCGATTTAGTTATTGCTCCCTCAACTAAAATAAAGAGACTTCTTAAAGAATTTGGGGTAAAAAAACCCATAGAAGTACTTCCTAATGGCATAGATTTGGATAAATTTAGGAAAATTCCTAAAAATGAAGCAAGAAAAGATTTAAACCTACCTCTTAATGCAGTGCTACTTCTTTTTGTAGGAAGGCTTGGAAAAGAGAAAAATATTGAATTTCTCATCGAAGTATTAGAAATTATTAAGAACAATACAGACAAATTGATCTATCTGGTTATCGTGGGAGATAATCCCGATAAAAGAGTAATGGAAGAGCTAAAAAATAAAGCTAAGGCTCTAAACGTCTACGATAGGACTATTTTTACTGGATATTTGGATTATGATAAAGTTATTAAAGCCTATTACGCTTCTGATATATTTGTATTTTCTTCAATTACAGAAACTCAGGGTTTAGTAATTCTTGAAGCAATGGCAGCAGGACTTCCTGTGGTAGCTATAGAAGATGCTGCAATTTCAGATTTTGTTAAAAATGGAACAAATGGTTTTTTAATACCTAATAATCAAGAGGCTAAGAAAATATTTTCAGAAAAAGTAATAAACCTCATTGAGAATAGAGATTTGTATGAAAAAATATCTATAAATGCCCTTGAGAACTCAAAGCTTTTCCACATAAAAATCCTCAATAAAAAACTTCTCTCCTTGTATGAAGATCTGATAAAAGAATATAATATATAATAATGCCTGATTTTATATCTCTCTTTATATCCGAAATAAAGAAAAAAAGACCCATTCTTGAGGAACTTCTTCTTAAAAGAAGTCTTAGTGACAAATCTTTTGTTTCAGAGTTTATTGGGAAGATTTGGAATAAACTTTCAGACTCCTATCAGTTTACTAATAAACCAACATTTGCTGTAGATGCTTCCCAAAGAACTCTATCCTTCTCTTTAGGACCTTATTTAATAATAACTCAAGCCCTTGCCATAGGCTCCAATGGATACGAAAAAGCTCTTGTATCCCTGGAGCCTGTATGGGGTTCTATACCAGAAACTCAACTTGGGCTCTTAAGGGACCTTTTAATGCAAGATTTGGAAATTAGGCTTGCCCTTCAAATTATTAAAGAAAATAAAGCCTCCTTGAGATTATTTATCGATGGCTCTTTATTATCAAGAATCTCATATCTTTTGAGGTATTTACACAGTTTTGAAGATGAAAATTACAAAAATCTTGCCCGAGAAGTACTAATGAAAACTTTAGATCTTATAAACTCTTCCAAGAACAATGTAGATATCATCTCTATTTCTAAGTCTTCCCGAAATACTTTTCTTTTCCAAATCCTATCTCTTGACAATCCTGATACTAGATAAAACAACACCTTACAAACCCACTGATAGCGAGATCTTAAGCATATTTACTTCAGAGCCTGGATATACAACTCCACTATTGATAGGAGCAGAAATGGGGCTTGGTCACAAACAATTAGAGATTATAGAAAAGGATCCAGACCTTCAAAATATTCTTAATAATTCACCAGCTTTCTATACCTTCTATATAAGACTTATGCCAAGAGATCAGTTCCTAAGGATAGACTTCCCAGCCAATATGGTAGGAGAAAAGTCAAGTATACTCTCCGTAAATTACTTTTGGGGAAAAGATATAAATATAGATCAAATCTTAGGAGTATTAAGAGAAAACTGTGTAAATACGAAGATATATCAAACTCCTTTGTATTTTGCGGACCAAATTGTTAGAATAAAAAGAGAACCTGACTTAGAAAGGTATATAATGATTTTGAAAACTGAATTCCCAGGAATTATTGAACTTGACAGAAGTCAAGGGAGGTTCTACTAATAAATGGAATTAAAATGTGTAGGATACTTAGTAGGAGAAAGCTATTGTGATAATTTCCAATTTATTACCAACGAAGAATTAGCTCCTAAAAGGCTCGAATATGTGGTAATAAAAGGAATCGCCTCTTCAAATGAGGAAGTAGAAGTATTAGCTCAGGTAGAAAGTCTAAAAGCTTTTTCAGATGTACTCTCAGAAGATCAAGAATACGATGCTACAACAAAACTTTTGGAATTAAACTACAAGATTCCTCTAAAACTTATAGCTTCTGCAAGAGTACTAGGATATTTAGACAAAGATGGAAATATTCTTCTTCCTAGATCTGTATCTCTTCCAGGTTCTCCTGTATACCTTGCCCCCGATGACCTTCTTCAAAGATTCTTTACCCACAATAAAAGCACTGCTATTGAAATAGGTACTCTCCTTTACAGACCTAACGTAAAAGTTACCCTTGACCCTAACGGCCTTAGAAGGCACCTTGCCATAATAGCTCAAACAGGGGCAGGAAAATCTTATCTCACAGGACTTCTTTTAGAAAAACTTGTAAAGTTAGGAGCAACTATACTGGTCTTTGATCCTAATAGTGATTATGTACTTTTAAGAAGAAAAAGAAACAATTTAAAAGAATTCTCGTCTATTGCCCATAATGTCACTATTTATAGAATTCCTAAAGTACAAGGAAGATTTTCCGATGACATGATAGGTGGTGTAGAATCTTACTCCATAAGGTTTAGCGAATTAGAAAATGAACAAATAGCAGAAATTCTTGGAATATCTGAGTATAGCAATATAAGAGATGCCGTTGAAAAAGCAATTGAAGAATTAAGAGAGTCAAGAATAGATTTCACCCCCAATGAGTTATATGAGAAACTTAAAGATATGGCAGGAATAGAAGAAAAAGATGAAGAAGATTTTAGTCTGGACTTTGACGATTACGAAAGAAAAATTATAGAAAAAATGGAAAAAAAGAATAAGAAAAAATATCCTGAAGAAACTATGATTGGAGCAAGGAAGGCACTAAAATATGTAAAATGGATAAAGGATTATCCTATATGGGGATTTAAAGATATCTCTCCTGAAAAAATATTAAAACCTGCTCACATATCAGTCATTGATCTTGCAGGAATAGAAAAAAATCTTCAAGATCTTGTAGTTAGTAAACTCTTAAATGATATATGGACAAAAGCAAAATCTGAAGGCCTTCCTTATCCTTTGTTTATAGTGCTCGAAGAGGCCCACAACTTAGTGCCAAAAGAAAAGGGAGAAAAATTAAAAAGTGCAAGAATAATAAAATTCCATCGCTGCAGAGGGTAGAAAATTTAAAGTATTTCTTATAGTAGTTACTCAAAGACCTTATAAAATAAGACAGCAATACTCTTTCTCAATGCGGAAGTCAAATCATTATGAGACTTACAAATCCCACTGATCAGACTGCAGTGAAAGAAGCTTCCGAAGCTCTCTCTGAGAATCTATTCCAGGATCTTCCAGGATTAAATATTGGAGAAGCAATAATTCTAGGAAGATTAACCAAAATACCTGTAATGGTAAAGATTGGAGAAAGAGAAACTGCAGAGGGTGGATTTGATATTGACTTAGAAGAAGAATTCCAAAAAGCCTTAGACAACATAGAAAGCACCATGATAGAAAAGAATGATATAGAGATTCTACCTGACTTTGGGAGTGAAATCTAATGATCAAAATCGTGATTACTGCAGACAATCACTTGGGAAAATATTACAAGAAACTGCTTCCAGAAAGATTGCAAGAACGAAGAAAAAGGTTAAGAAATGTCTTTGAAGAAGTAGTAAATTATGCTATAGAAGAAAAAGCAGATATCTTTATTCATGCTGGAGACTTATTTGATTCCTCAACTCCTAGGAACCAAGATCTAACTTTTATCGCTCGTGAATTTTCAAAGATGGTAAAAAATAACATAAAAATATACGCTATTGGAGGAAATCATGATGCTCCAAATATGCTTGAGTCTGACTCTTACCCTATAAGGATTTTTGAAGAAGCAGGATTAATAAAGACCTTTTCCTCGCAGTCTACAATAAGCTATGAAATCTTCGAAAAAGATAACATAAGTATACTTATTTCTGGCCTCTCTCACGACCCAAGAAAAAAGGGAAAAATAGACCCATTAGAAAAAAATGTAATAGTTCCTCCAGATTTCCCTAAGGAAAACAATTTATTTAAGATCCTAATTCTTCACTACTCCTTTGAAAAATTTGCCCATCCCAAAGCCCAAGAGCCCCAAGTCTCTACTAACACTCTATACGATCTGCCTTTTGATCTTTATATATTAGGTCACTTACATGAACAAAACACCTATCGCTTTGCCAACAAACATGTAATTATTCCTGGGAGTACAGAAAGATTTGATTTTGGAGAAGAAAATCTTAAACCAGGTTTTTATCTCCTAACTATTGAAAAGGGAAGGATAAATTATGAACATATAGGGCTAAACGTTCAGCCAATGAAAAATTTAGAAATTAAATTAACAGAAATACCACAAAAAGAACCTACAAATTCCATTATAGAGAGAATAATAAACAACTCCCACAAAGACCTCCTTTTAAAATGCAAACTTGTGGGAGAGATTCCACTCTCCATGTATCAGTCTATTAATTTTAGTAAAATTCTCGAGGCAGGAATAAACTCTAACTTTTTGTTTGATCTTGATACCCAAAACTTAAGAATAAAGGGTGAAGAGATAAATACCCTCCCTGCTCCAGAGCTTAGTATTGACAAAAATCTTGAAATAATTACAAAAAAATATATAGAAGAAGTCCCTGAAGACAGAGAGATAATATTAGAGGCCTTGAAATGGATAAAAGAAGAATTAAAAAGTAGAGAAATAATACTATGATTAAACTTGTAAGTCTTACCCTTAGGAACTTTAAACAATATCGAACTGCTCATATAAACTTTCCTGAAAAAGGAAAGATCCTTATCAAGGGAAAAAATGAGGCAGGAAAAAGCACCATATTTGAAGCTATCGGCTTTGCCCTATTTGGGAAACCAGTATATGTGGGTACCATCTCAAACCTGATAAAATTCAATACAGAAAAAGCAGAAATTGAACTTATAGTAAAAACCGAAGATAAGATCTTAAATATAAGCAGAACACTTAAGAAAAGCCCTCAAGGTAGTACCTCTCAGGAAGCTATGCTTCGCATAAAGCAAAATAATAATCCAACTCCTATTATCGTAACAAACCCCAGCAGTGTAAATCCAAGAATTATAAAAGAAATAGGCATAGACCAAGACATATTCATAAATACCTGCTTCATAGGGCAGAAAAGGTTAGAAACATTAGAGAATTTAGGAGCTAAAGAAAGACAACAACTTATATCCAAACTATTTAATTTAGATTACTTTGTAAATCTAATAGAAAAGGCAAAAGATACAAGAAAGGAATTTATAAGTCAAAAAGAGAACTATGAACTTATTAGAAAAGCGGCAGAAGCCAAGAAAGAACTCCCTGAAATTAAGGAAAGAATTAATGAAATAGAAAACAGAATAAAGGAAATCGAAAAGATAGAATTATCTCAAAATATTGTAAAAAAAGATGAACTCTTAAATAACTTAGAAGAAGAGATTACAAGACTGAAAGAAGAATTCGATAAAGTAAAAAAAGATGTGGAACTATTGGAAAAGTGCAAAGAAGAGGAGAAAATTATAAGCGAAATAAAAAGTATTGAGGAAAAAATCAAAGTACTGGAAAGACAGAAGAATGAAAACTTACAAAGAATTAAAGATTTAGAGGAAAGGATAAAAGAAGAAGGAGAGATAAGAGAAAAAATAAGGTTTTTAGGAGGAAGTAAGAAAGAATAAAATCTCAAATTGATGAAACCACAAAAACAATAAATGAGGAAAAATTAAAAATCTCAAAGCTAGAGGAGATAATCCCCAATCTGTCAGAAAAGGTAGAAAAATATAAAGAAACAATTAAGGAAATAGAAAAAGAAAAAACCTTGTTAGATGAAATTAACAAAGTGGAAAATGAAATCCAGAAACTTGAAGGAAGGAAAAGAAATCTTGAAAAAAGAAAAGAAAGGTTAGAAAAAATATTAAATAAATTTACAAATACTAAAGAAATTCTTGATCCTTATAAAAAAGCATTAGAGTACAAAGAAAAAGAGACTCAAGTTTTCTCTTTACAAAAAGATTTCTCAAAGGCTAAAAATAGACTAATTCTTACTTCTACCTTAACTATCCTTTCCTTTGTTTTATCCTTTGCTTTAAACTACTTTTTCCTAATACCCTCCTTGGTATTCCTAATCTTTAGTTTTCTTACCTATAGAAATTATTCTAAAACCAATAAAGATCTCACTAAACAATTAAGCATTTTAGAATTTATAAAAAAAGACATTCCCGACCATCTCAGAGATAAAAACCAAAAAGAGTTAGAACGAGAGCTCAAAAATCTTGAAAAAGAACTTGAAGCTAAGAAAATTAAAGCAGAAAAAATAATAGAATCGTTAAAGACGAAAGCCTCAAGTATAGACACTTTGCCCTTAATAGAGGAAAGAACAAAGCTAAAAAGAGAAATTGACAACATAAACTCACTAAAAACTGAGGCTGAAAGATTAATCTCTGAGCTTGCCTCAAAGCTTAGTTGTAATAAAGATATTAAATCTATAGAAGAAAAATTACTAAAGGCACAAGAAATCTTAGAAAAGAAAAAGCAAGAAATTAAAGAAAAAGAAACAGAAATGGAAAATCTAAAAAAATCCGATCCCCTCCCCGACAAGGAACTTTCACTTTTAATTTCTGAACAAGGCTCTTTGGAAAATAGGCTTAAAAACATAGATGATTATAAAAAAGAGTTAGCTGATAAAGAGAAAAGAAAAATAGAACTTGAAGAAGATATCAAAAGAGCGCAAGATGAAATTGAAAAGCTATCGAAAAAATTACCTTCATTAAGCGAAGATTATATAAATAAATTGAAGGATACTATAAAAGATTTAGAAGAAAGAAAGGTAAAAGAAAAATATGACAATATATCATCCCAGCTGAACAATAAGAGGGGACAAAGAGAGGCTGTAGAAAAAGAATATACCAAACTTATCGAAGAATTCAAAAATCGTTTTGAGGAAGAAAATTGGAAAGACTATGCTTCAATAAGCATAGACTCTAAGGGAAAAAGAAATGCTTTTGAGTCAAAAAGAAGAACTTATCAAAACCCTCGGAGAAAAAGAGGCTATACTTGAAGAGTATGAGAGCAAAACAGGACAAAAAAGGGATGATTTGATACCCGAAAAAGTAGAAGAAGACTATAAAGAGATAGAAAGAAAAATACAAAAAATGGATTATGCTATCAAGATTGCTGAAAGTACAAGAGAAAGCATATTAAAATCTATACTTCCAAGAACCATGGCTTTTATGCAAAGAATATTACCTATCTTAACATCAGATAGATACCATTACGCCGAGATTGATGAGGATTATAAACTAAGAGTATACACCAGCGATACTAAAGATCCCTTAGGAAAAGAAAGATTCAGTGGTGGAACTCAGGACCAGATCTCTTTAGCTTTAAGACTTGCTTTTGCTATGGCAACCCTTCCCCAAGATAAAGGAGTACAACCTAAATTCATATTCTTAGATGAACCTTTAGGATCCTTTGATGAAGACAGAGCAAAAGGACTATTGTATCTCATAACCCAAGGAGAAGTATCAGAATTTTTTGATCAAATATTTGTAGTAACTCATGTACCGATAGACGAAGACCTATTTGATGAAGTCTATTACATAGATAATGGACAAATAACAAAAATAGATAAAGATAATCCTAATCTAAATTTAGAGTTTTAAGATATTCTTTAAATTGTTCTCCAAGTCCTTCTCTTTTAAGAGCAAGCTCTACTGAGGCTATTAAAAATCCAAGTTTACTACCCGTATCGTACCTTTTACCTTTAAATTCATAAGCATATATAGCTTCTTTCTCCAAAAGCATTTTCAACCCATCCGTAAGCTGTATTTCTCCCCCTCTTCCAGGCTTAACTTTCTCAAGCATAGGAAATATCTCAGGAGTTAGTATATACCTTCCTACAATAGCAAGATCAGAAGGTGCCTCATCTACCGACGGTTTCTCTACAAGATCAGTTACCTGATATATACCCTCATCAATCTTCCTACCTGCTATAACCCCATAATTTTTAACCTCGTCTTTTGGAACTCTCTCTACAGCTATGACTGAGCATTTGTATCTTTCATATATCTCTATCATCTGTTTCATACAAGGCACATCACTTACAATAAGATCATCGCTCAAAATTACAGCAAAAGGTTCATTCTTAACAAGTTCTTTGGTAACCAAAACAGCATGACCAAGCCCAAGAGGTTCTTTCTGCCTAATATAATAGACAGTAGCAAGCTCTGAGATCTCCCTTACCTGTCTCAGTAAGTCCAATTCTCCTTTTTTCTGTAAGAAATATTCCAGTTCAAAAGATATATCAAAATGATCTTCGATCGCCCTCTTATTCCTGCCTGTGACAATAATTATCTCGTCAATTCCAGAATTTACAGCCTCCTCTACTGCATATTGAATTATAGGCTTATCCACTACAGGAAGCATCTCCTTAGGTTGCGCCTTTGTAGCTGGAAGAAATCTAGTACCAAGACCTGCAGCAGGAAAGACAGCTTTATTTATAGACATAGCAATACCCCCTATTCCTCTGGAATCTTTATAATTACAATAGTCAAAGAGCCTTCTTCCACTAAAAGTTGGTGAGAGGTATTAGCAGGAATAAAAAGTACATCACCACTTTTCATATCAATAGTCTCATAGTTTAAAATATTACACCCTCTAATCTCGTATGGTTCAACTTCTCTTCCACCCTCATAATCATCGCTTAACAAAACCTTTGCCTTTCCAGAATACACTATATACATGTCATTCACTTTCTTATGTACTTCTGTCTCACTTTTAAAAGGAGCATTAAATCTTAGAAATCTAATCACAAAGTTTCCTCTTTTAAAATCCTCCAACTTCTCATCATTTAAAGAGAATCTACGGTACATAACAACCTCCTAAAAAAATAAGAAGTCTTAATTATTTTATCTTTTAAAGGTTATTTAAGCAACTTTAATTAATACTACTTTAAACATTTCATACCTTCTTTTTTGAATAATTATGTGCTAAAATTTATAATGTAATTAAAAAGTAACAGAGAATGCAAAGGTGCTTTGGAGTGAGCTCCGAAGCACCTTTTTAGTTTTACAAATAAAATTTATGTCAGAACGGGAGGCGTAAAATTATGAAAAATACCGATATAAAAATTGTAGACACCACATTAAGAGACGGAGAACAAACAGCAGGTGTGGTATTTTCAAAAGCTGAAAAACTACAAATAGCCAGAATGCTTGATGAGATAGGAGTACATCAAATTGAAGCAGGTATTCCTGTGATGGGAGGAGATGAAGAAGAAGCAATAAAAGCCATAGTTAAAGCAGGATTAAAAGCAAGCATAATGGGATGGAATAGAGCTGTGATAAGTGACATTGAAGCATCTCTAAGATGTGGGGTAGATGCTGTAGCTATCTCCATTTCTACCTCTGACATCCACATTAAGTATAAACTCAAAAAGACCAGAGAATGGGTTTTAGAAAACATGGTAAAAGCCACAGAATTCGCAAAAAAGCACGGAGTATATGTATCAGTGAATGCTGAAGATGCATCAAGAACTGATATGGAATTTCTATTACAATTTGCAAAGGCTGCAAAAGAGGCAGGAGCAGACCGACTCAGATATTGCGATACTGTAGGAATTATGGAACCTTTCACTATGTATGAGGTTATAAAGACTATAATTGAGAAAGTAGGCATACCTGTAGAAATGCATACTCACAATGACTTTGGAATGGCCACTGCCAATGCTTTGGCAGGAGTTAGAGCAGGAGCTACCTATGTAGGGGTAACAGTAAATGGCCTTGGAGAAAGGGCAGGTAATGCTGCATTAGAAGAAGTGGTGATGGCCTTAAAGTACATCTACAATATAGACTTAGGTATCAAAACCTATAAATTAAGAGAACTTAGCGAATATGTAGCAAAAGCTTCTCAAAGGGAACTACCAGTAAATAAGGCAATTGTTGGTAAGAATATCTTTGCCCATGAGTCTGGAATACACGCTGATGGCGTGATTAAGTATCCAAAAACTTATGAAGTCTTCTCTCCTGAAGAAGTAGGAGGAGAGAGACAAATTGTAATTGGAAAACATTCTGGAACCCATGCTCTTATAAGGAAATTCCAGGAGTATGGTATAAATCTTCCTGAAGAAGATGCTCAAGAATTGCTTAAGAAAGTAAGAGCCCTTGCGGTAGAACTTAAGAGACCACTGTTTGACAAAGAATTAATGTATCTTTATCAAGATTACTTAAAGGAAAAAGCTAAGAAAGAAGGAGAGTGAAAAAATTGGGGAAGACAATAGCTGAAAAAATCTTTTCAGCTCACACAGGAAAGGATGTTAAAGCTGGTGATTTAGTAATTGCAAAACTTGATGCCCTAATGGGGCAGGACGGAACATCTCCTCTTGCAATTAAGGTCTTTGAAGAATTGGGAGGAGAAAAGGTCGTTAACGCAGAAAGGGTACTCTTAGTAATGGACCACTCTGTCCCACCCCCAAATGAGGGGGTTGCAAATCTTCATAAACTGATGAGAGACTTTGCAGAAAAATACGGCACTCAAATTACAGAATTTGGAGAAGGAGTATGCCACCAAGTATTTATGGAAAGAGGACTTGCTACACCTGGGGGCCTCGTTATTGGCGCAGATTCTCATACTTGTACATATGGAGTTTTAAACTGCTTTTCCACAGGAGTTGGCTCCAGTGAGCTTGCTGCAGCAATGTACACTGGTAAATTATGGTTTAAAGTACCCAATACTGTAAAGATCATTTTAAATGGAAAACTTCCTAAAGGTGTCGTTTCTAAAGACGTGGTATTATTTCTTGCAGGGTATTTTAAGGCTGACGGCCTAACCTATAAAGCTATAGAGTTTGATGGAGAAGTAATCAGAGACCTTTCTATAGATGGTAGGGCAACTATAACCAATATGGTAGTTGAAATGGGAGCAAAAGCAGGTATTATGCCCTTCGATGAAAAAACAAAAGAATTCTTTAAAAGTATTGGCTTTCCACAAGAAAAAGGGGTTGAAGCGGATCCCGATGCGGAATATGAGGCTATTTATGAGTTTAATTTATCTAACTTAGAGCCCCAAGTGGCTATGCCCCATACTGTGGACAATGTCTACCCTATCTCTCAAATAGATAATGTCAAAATACACGAAGCCTTTATTGGTACATGCACTAATGGCAGATTAGAAGACCTAAGACTAGCCGCATCAATTCTAAAGGGTAAAAAAGTATCCAAAAATGTAAAAATGATTATAACACCTGCCTCTAAAAGGATTTTTATACAAGCTATGAAAGAGGGCCTTATAGATATATTCTTAGAAGCAGGCGCTATAGTAACAAATCCAGGGTGTGGACCATGTGTAGGGACTCATCAGGGCATACCTGCAGATGGGGAGAATGTTATCTCTACTGCTAATAGAAATTTCAAGGGAAGAATGGGAAACAACAAAGCTTTTATACATTTAGCTTCGCCCCTTACCGTAGCTGCCTCAGCAATCTTAGGAAAAATTACTGATCCAAGAGAACTAATGGATTAGGAGGAAGTCTATTATGCTAATTAGGGGAAGAGCTCACAAATTTGGAGATGATATAAACACCGATTACATAATATCAGGAAAATACAAATTTAAAAGTTTAGACTTTAACGAAATGTCCAAGCACCTTTTTGAAGATCTTGATCCAGAATTCTATAAGAAAATAACTCCTGGAGATATCATTGTGGCTGGCAAAAACTTTGGATGTGGTTCTTCCAGAGAACAGGCACCTTTAGTAATCAAACATGCAGGAATAAGCCTGGTGATAGCTAAAAGTTTTGCAAGAATATTCTACAGAAACTCTATAAATGTAGGTTTACCTTTATTAGAGGCAGATACAGATCAAATAGATCAGGGGGATGAGTTGGAAGTGGATCTTTTTAATGGTAAAATTTTTAACAAGACAAAAAATATAGTGATAAATTCTAAGAGCACATTTCCAGATATAATGGTAAAAATATTACAAGCAGGAGGCCTTGTAGAGTACCTTAAGAAAGAGGGAGATTTCAAAATTTAGATGCAACATTTTAATTTTTACATTCCAGTAATGATAAAGTTTGGAATAGGACTCTGGGAGAAAATTCCCGAGGAGTCCTATTCCTTAGGAGCAAAGAAAGTTCTAATAGTAACTGGTAAAAAACACCTAAAAAGCACTGGAATTTTAGATAAGCTTTTAAACATATACAATAATTATCCTATTGATGTATATGTTTTCGACGAGGTACCTCCTGAACCTCCTTATTATATAGTAGATCAAGGAGCAGAAATCGCTAAAACAAAAGGTATAGACCTTGTTATTGGTATTGGAGGTGGAAGTGCCCTTGATGTGGCAAAAGCAATTGCAGTCAAAGTAAATCTACCTGGCACCATATGGGATTATATAGGAGACAACAGTAATAAAATAACAATTAAGGGTTTACCTACTATTCTAGTGCCCACTACAGCAGGAACTGCAAGTGAAGTTACACGAGTTTCAGTGCTTATTAATCCTGAAACAAAAGAAAAATTAAGCATAAGACACGATTTTTTATATGCCACCCTTGCCATTATAGACCCATATCTTACCCTTTCCTTACCAAAAGAAAATACTGCTTACAGTGGTATTGATGCTTTTATACACTCTTTAGAGTCCTTTTTATCAGTTAATAGTAATATGGTTACAGAGCCCCTTGCTCTAACCGCACTAAGGACCATATATAAATATCTTCCCAGGGTATACAATAATCTAGAAAGAATTGATTTAAGAGAAAAAGTATTATATGCCAGCACCATTAGTGGGATAGCTTTTACCCAAACAGGACTTGGAGGTATACATGCTCTTGCTCATCCTATTGGGGTTTATGCCAATATTCCCCATGGACTTGCTTGTGCCTTAGTTACCATTCCTACCTTAGAATATAACTTAGAAATACTTTCCAGAGAAAAAATCTCTGCTTTAGGAAGAGCCATAGGGGTATATTCTTTAAGATCTGCAAAAGAAAAAATCTTGAAAAAAATAGATGAATTCTTCTCTATACTTAACATCAAACTTGGTCTTCACAATTACGGAATAAAATGGGAAGATCTTCCCAATATAGCCAAAGAAGTACCAAAAACAGGATCTTATAAAACAAATCCACGAACACTGAACTATGAAACTGTACTTGAAATACTAAAAAAAGCCTTTTAAGTTCTGTCTATTATGTCTATAATGTCTAAATTAGGCTTGAATTTTACAATACTTTTTTCTGGAATAAATCCTCTTACACTTGCATTAGGGTAAATAAGTACCCTCTTACCTATAATAGTCCCAGGATTAAGCACAGAGTTACATCCAGTCTCACTATCATCCCCAATAATAGCTCCTAATTTTCTAAGCCCTGTATCATACACTTCTCCATTCACCTTTATTTTAACTGTACCACTAAGTCCTATTTTTAAGTTTGATATCTTAGTACCTGCTCCCAGATTCACATTGTGTCCAAGGATGCTATCACCTACATAATTAAAATGAGGAGCTTTTGCTCCAGAAAGTAGAATGCTATTCTTAATCTCTGTAGTATGTCCTACTACACAGTTATCTCCAATAAATACATTACCTCTTATATAGGCACCCTGCCTTATCTCACAATTCTTACCAATATACGCAGGACCCTTTATATAAACAAAGGGCTCAATAACTGTTCCCTCATCTATAAACACGTTTCCCTCTATAAAAACCCCTCCCTTGATTATTCCTCTAATTTCAGGCTTTGCATACTTCCTTAAGAATTTTTCAAGAGTTTTCAAAGCATCCCAAACCAAGTTCATATCCCTAAAAAGCTCTCCTTCAATACCAGACAATTCAAAAAACCTTTCGGGTTCCAACACCTCACTGTGCCTCCCTTCACCAATTTAATAAATCTAATACTTTAATTATATCTGAAGGTCTAGAAGCAAGAAAATGAATCCCATCAAGCAGTTTACTCTCTTTTAGCTTAGAACAAAACTCAGCACAAAACTCAATACTTAAAGACTTTATATCCTTAGTATTCCTAAACATATCTAAAATCTCAGTAGGAATTTTTATACCAGGAACACTACTCATCATATACTCCAGCATCTCTATAGACTTAAAAATGGTAACCCCAGCTATAATTTTTATCTCATTTCCAACCCTTTCTCTCACTCTTTCCATTACCGAAAGATCAAAAAAAAGCTGTGTTTGAAAGAATTCTGCTCCTGCCTTTTTCTTTTTTAGTAATTTCAAAATCTCTATCTCCAAAGGAACAAGATTTGGATTAAATACTGCTCCCAAGAAAAAATCGGGATTTTTGTTTAGTTTTTTACCTGAAAAATCTTCGCCATCTTCCAATCTTTTTGCAACCACCAATATATTAGTTGCATCCAGATCAAACACAGGCTTTGCAGATTTTGCTATCCCAGTAGTAGTGTAATCTCCTGTTAAAACAAGTACATTTCTAATACCAAGAGTATAAGCACTCAAAAGCTCTCCTGAGATGGCAACCCTATTTCTATCCCTTGCGGTTATTTGAAATATTGGCTCCATTCCTTCCCTAAGAAGTAGATAACTTCCCACAAGAGATGTAATTCTCACTCCCACATTTTGAAAATCGGTAACATTTACAGCATCAACCCTGTCTTTTAAAAGTAAAGTTTTTTCGATAAAAGAACTAACATCCACCCCTCTCGGTGGACTCACCTCTGCAGTTATAACAAATTTACCAGATTTTAACCTCTCCTCAAAGTTCATTCTTGAAGTAGTATTTTGCTAAAATCTTTAGGAGGAATTATTCTTAAAAACTCTTCCTCTGTTATTCTCTTATTTCTAAAGAGAATAACCCAAGGGCATAATCTATTAAATACCTCACATATACCCTCTTCTGCTCCACCACAAGGGCCATTTCTCATCTTTTTTGGACATAACTTCTCCATACACAAATTTCCAGTATAGTATATCCAGCACTCTCCACATGCAGAACACAGTCTTGCAAAACTTCCAAGACTTCTACCAGGTTCTATTTTCAAAGTGTTTGTTGCAGGAAAGACCTGTTTTTTTATTATAGTTAGGAATAATCTGAGGAAGCCCCCCACAAGTGAAGGTTAAAATCGTATCTGCCTCATTTATTTCACTTAAATTATCAATAATTCTTAAAAAAGAACCTACATTACAATCATCCTTCTTTAAAGTATACATACCTACTAATTCATAACCTAAACCCTCAACAAATTTTAAAACTTGCTGATTCTTTTCCTCCACATCTATAAAACCACAATTATCACATGAAAAAACAAAAACTTTATTCCCCTTAACAAAATTTTTCACCTCTTCTGCAGGCTTAATTTCGAGCCTCATTCTTTTCCACCGCCTTGAGAAGATTCATAGCAAGAACTCGAGTAGTTATTATACCTATACCTCCTGGAACAGGAGTTATGTAACCAACCTTATCCTTTACTTCTTCAAAGTTTACATCACCTACAAGCTTCCCTTCTACCACATTAGTACCTATATCAATTACTACTTGACCTTCCTTTACCATATCTTTACCTATAAAATGAGGCCTTCCTACAGCCGCAACAAGGACTTCTGCTCTCCTCGTAAGTTCTTCTAAATTTTTAGTTTTAGAATGACATATGGTAACCGTTGCATTCCTATTGAGAAGTAGTATAGAAAGGGGCTTTCCCACCGATATACTTCTTCCAACCACCACTACATCTTTCCCCTCTACAGAAATTTTATAAAAATCCAAAAGTTCAATAACTGCCTGAGGTGTGCAGGGATGGAAACATTTCTCACCAACAAAAAGCTTTCCTAAATTTTCATAAGTTATACCTTCCACATCTTTATCAGGAGACAAAAACCGAAAAGCTTTTTGTCTTTCTAATTCTTCCGAAAGAGGTCTCAATATCAATATTCCATGTACTTTATTATTTTTTTCTAATTCCTTTAAAGCCTTCTGAAATTCTAGCAGAGAGACATTTTCAGCAAAATTCTTTCTCTCCACATTAATTCCTATCCTCGAGAAAAATCTTTCTATACTCTTTGCGTAAGCTTCCGCCTCTTCATTTTCGCCAACCTTTACTATACACAAATTAGGAATAATACCCTTTGTTTTATAAATCTCTATTTTCTCTTTAATTTCTTTTTCTAACTTCTCAGCCACAGGCTTTCCTTCAAGAATAACTCCCATCTGAATTACCTCCACTTAGGAAAGACCTATTATATTTCCATTATCATCTAAGTCCATTTGAAAAGCAGAGGGAACCTTAGGAAGACCTGGCATAGTCATTATATTACCTGTGTAAACTACCAAAAAACCTGCTCCACCTGAAACTTTTACTCCTTGAACATTTATAACAAAATCCTCAGGTTTACCTATAAGTTTAGGATTGTCAGATAAAGAGTATTGGGTTTTTGCCATACAAACAGGCAAGTTTATAAAGCCCCAACCCTCAATCTTTTTTAACTCTTCTTTTGCATTCTCAGAAAATACCACGTCTTTTGCCCCATAAACCTCTTTACAAATTTTTTCTATCTTATCTTTATAACTTTCACTTAGGTCATATAAATAAGAAAACTCATTTTTATCTTCTTCTATAGCCTTAATCACTTCTTGAGCAAGCTGAATTCCTCCTAACCCTCCTTTTTCATAAACCTCAGAGATAGCCACCCTTATATTTCTCTCTTTAAGTTCACTAATCACATACTCTATTTCCTTTTTCTCATCTTTAGGAAATTTGTTCAAAGCTACCACCACAGGAAGTTTAAATACATCCCTCACCACGCTTACATGATGTAAGAGATTAGACATCCCTTTCTTTATAGCTTCCATGTTCTCATTATCAAAATCTTTCCTCACTCCCCCATGAAATTTCAATGCTCTTATAGAGGCAACAATTACCACCGCACTTGGTCTTATATTTCCCAATCTACATTTAATATCAAAAAATTTCTCTGCGCCAAGATCCACACCAAAACCAGCCTCTGTTACAACATAATCAGAAAGTCTAAGAGCCATCTCAGTAGCAATAAGGGAATTTGTACCATGAGCAATATTAGCAAAGGGACCACCGTGTACAAAAGCAGGAGTACCCTCAAGGGTTTGAACCAAATTAGGAGATATAGCATCTTTTAATATAACACTCATGGCACCCTGTGCCCCTATATCTTTACATAAAATGGGCGTATTATTCTTATTGATTCCAACTATAATATTTCCCAATCTCTCCTTTAATTCAGAGACACTCCTAGATAAGGAAATGATAGCCATAACCTCAGATGCCGCAGTAATATCAAAGCCGTCCTCACGAGGTACACCGTTGGCCTTTCCTCCAAGTCCACTTACAACAAATCTTAACTGTCTATCATTCATATCCAGACATCGCTTCCAAAGAATTTGTCTGACATCTATATTCAATTCATTCCCATGGTAGATATGATTATCAACTAAAGCCGAAAGTAGATTGTGGGCAGAAGTAACAGCATGGATATCTCCTGTGAAATGAAGATTAATACTATCTTCAGGTACTACTTTTGCCTTACCTCCTCCTACTGCTCCTCCCTTTATACCAAAAACAGGCCCCATAGATGGTTCACGAATACAAACAAAAGACCTATAAGAAAGTCTTCTGATGGCATCTCCTAATCCAATAGTTGTGGTAGTCTTACCTTCTCCATAAGGAGTAGGATTCATAGCGCTCACAAGAATCAATTTACCTGAAGGGTTTTTCTGAATTTCCTTATAATAATCCCATTTAACTTTTCCAATATACCAACCATATGGAATAAAAAATTCTTCTGGAATCCCCAAATCCGATATGATTTCTAAAATTCGTCTCAACTTCTCCCTCCAAATTAGATCTCAATTGGTATTATTTCTCCCCATACTTTGTCTTTATCTACGTATAAATAACCTATAGTATTCTTATCTGTAAAAAACTTATCAGTAGGAGATCCTGGATTAAAAAAGAATATGTTGTCTTCCCATTCCATCATTGGTTTGTGAGTATGTCCAAAGACAATAACCTTCAAATCCTCTCCCTCAAAAACTTCTCTAACCCTATCTTTAATCCCCCAAGGAGCTCCACTTCCATGAGTAATACCAATTTTTACGCCTTCAATAGTTATTATCTTCTTTGCAGGAAGTATTCTTTTTACCTCAAAATTATCCATATTACCATGCACGCCAATAACTTCTGCAATCCTTTGAAGTTCTGGCAAAAAGAAGGTATCTTCCCAGTCTCCAGCATGAATAATAAGATCAACTCCTTGAAGTTTGTCTATTATTACCTGAGGAAGATAAGGAAAACGAGAAGGAAGATGAGTATCTGAAATTACTCCAATCTTTACCATTGAGTCCTCCTTCTCTAATATTCATACCATTTTATATCAAAAAAATGGCGGGGAGGGTGGGACTCGAACCCACATGGCCGCGAAGGCCTTACCGGTTTTCAAGACCGGCCCCTTAGCCAATTCGGACACCTCCCCGATGTCCAAGAAAATTATACCATAAAAATTTTAATTTTAAATTAAAATTTTGTGGTATAATCTTATCTACAAGTAAAAAAATAAAAAAGGTGAAAGATATGGAAGTAAAAAAGGCGATTCTTGAAAGAAGAGCTTTGAGATCTATTGAACCCTTTGAAGTAACCCAAGAATTAATATACGACTTAGCTGAATCAGCTTCTTTAGCTCCATCCTGTTTTAATAATCAACCATGGAGATTCATTTTTACTTATGATCCAGATATTCTTAAAGAATTATATACTGCGCTAACACCAAGAAATAACTGGGCTAACAATTCTTCTCTAATAGTTACAGTCTTTACAAAAGAAGACTTAGACTGCCAAATAAAAGGAAGAAACTACGCTTTACTTGATACAGGAATGGCTGTTGGATTTATGCTTTTAAGGGCTACTGAGTTAGGCCTTATTGCCCACCCTATAGCAGGCTATGACGAGGAAAAGGTAAAAAAGATCTTGAATATACCAGAAGACATGACTGCAATACTTCTTATCGTCTTTGGAAAAAGAGCAAAAGAAATAAATCCTAATCTCTCTGAAGAACAAAAAGAAAGGGAATTTAAAAGACCTGAAAGATTGCCAATTAAAGAGTTTGTATACCTTAATAAATACAAGTAAAATAAAAGAAAAATGTTAATCTCTTGTTCAACTGCGGCATTTTTAAAACCAGAAATGACAACGGAAGAAAAATTAAAAAATTCCATTGAAGCTTTAAATATTATTTTGGAAAACCACTACGATGGAATTGAACTTTTTCTTCCTAAAGATTTTGACGAAGAAAAGAAAGAGATACTCTTTGAGGAAGCTAAAAAGTTAAAAGGAAAAATATTAACACTTCATGCTCCTAAAAACACGCTCCACAAGCCAATAAAATCAATATTCCCTGATTTAGTAAAATTAATCAAAAAATGTAGTGATCTTGAAATAAAAGTCATTGTTCTACATCCTCCTTTTCAAAAAACAATGAATTCACTTTTAAGAACCATCTTCTATATATTTGACAATGTGATTCACTTTTCTGCAAGACACAATGTTTTACTAACGATAGAAAATGTACCTTATCTTCTCGATCCTCCAGAGTTTTATTCTGCCCTTGCCCAAAGATACAAAAACCATGTGGGTATAACTATCGATATAGAATATTTACATTCTACCCAATATTCACTTAACAAATATTCTGAAGAATTATTAAAGAACCATCTTAGAAATATACATATAAGAGATTATGACGGACAAAGTTTTGATGACGAGGGCAAGAGAAGGTATTTAAAACTAGGAGAAGGATTGATCAATTTTAGGGAGTTATTTGAGAAAATATTTAAACTTGGCTATAACGGACCTTTAACAGTAGAAACCGTCTTTGATAATAAAATAGAAGACTTAAAGCACAGTAGAGAATTTATTATAAACAATTTTCCTCAAAAATCATTAGCTTCTGGATAGGAGCCTAAAACCTTAAAATCAATACACTCCTCCTTTATCTTCTCAAGAGCACAGGATACCTTTTCATCCTCTATATGCCCCTGAAAATCAACAAAGAACCTATATTCAAAAGGTTTAGCAGGTACTGGCCTTGACTGAATCAAAGTCATATTTAATCCAAAATCATGTAAAGGCCTTAACGCTCTATATAATGCTCCAGCCTGATGCTTTACAGAAAAAATTATAGAGGTTTTATCTTTTCCTGTAGGTTTTGGAATTTCCCTTCCAAGTACTAAAAACCTTGTTTTATTATTCCAAAAATCTTGAATATTTTCAGCAAGAATATTCAATCCAAAAATGTTAGCCGCAAAGTTACTCGCAATAGCAGCACTTCCTCTTTCTTCCTTTACCAATTTAGCAGCAAAACTAGTACTTGAAGTTGGAATCTCCTCTACATTTGGCAAGTTTTGTCTTAGCCATTTCTTACACTGAGCAAGGGCTTGAGGATGCGAATAAACTTTTCTTATCTTGTCAATAGAATCTTCAGAAGATATCAACGAATGTTTCACATCTAAATAAACTTCCCCAATAACCTTCTTAGTAGTGATAGCAAGAAGATCCATAGTACTTCCTACAGTACCTTCCAAAGAGTTCTCTATAGGAACTACTGCATATTCTGCCCCTTCCTCTAAAGATTTGAATATATCTTCCACTAATAATAAAGGTTTAAACTTAGAGCCTTCTCCAAAAAATTTTACAGCAGCTTGATGAGTAAAACTACCCTCAGGTCCTAAATACAAAACCTCGATTTCTTTTTCTAAAGATCGCAAATAACTCATAATTGTCTTAAAAATACCAATCACTGCATCTTTATCTAAAGGACCTTTATTCTCTTTAACCAGTCTATCCAAAAGTTCTTTCTCTCTCGAAGGGTCAAATGTAGGATAATTATTTTTAATCTTCCAATCTCTTATTTGAAGCACTATTTGTGCCCTTTTATTTAATATATCAAGTAACTTTTTATCCAATTCATCAATTTCTTTTCTAAGCTCTTCCAATTCCCTCACAGAGAATCTCTCCCTAAGCTTAAAATGTATTTTATAAATTCTATAGAAATATCTCTGTAAGGTCAATATTGCATTTTTTTCAAAATAAAACTATACTACTATTGAAAATCGATAACGTAAACTTTTGAGAGAGGGGTTGATGAAGATAAGACCTAATAATCAAAAGCCTAAGTTTTATTTTCGTGAATTGAACATTCTTCTCGCTCTTATTGTATTATGTGTATTTATCACTATAATGAACCCCAAATTTATAACCCCCTTTAACCTACAAGTCGTTGCTAGACAAATAGCGATTTACGGTCTTCTTGCTATAGGAGAAACACTAATAATAATTGGGGGTGGCATAGACCTTTCCGTTGGCTCTCTTGTTGCCCTTACAGGAGTTTTAGTAGCTCTTTTTATGAAAAATGGAATAGACATGATATTAGCAATACTCATAGTTTTACTCATCTCATGTCTTATAGGACTCTGGCATGGACTTTTTGTCACAAAACTTAACGTTCCTCCCTTCATAATAACCTTAGGAACTCTTACTGCAGCAAGAGGCCTTGCTTCAGTAATCACTAAAGGGTGGCCTATTATTGGCCTTCCCGAAAAATTCTTTTTTATAGGTCAAGGCGATCTTTGGGGTATTCCTTTTCCTACTGTTATATTAATAGTTTTTGCAATAATAGCTTTCTTTATTACAAAATACACAGTGTTAGGTAGAAACCTATACGCCGTGGGTGGAAACATTGAAGCTGCGAGACTCTCTGGTATAGATGTTGATAAAATAAGAATGTTTACCTATGTTTTCGGTTCTTTCCTTGCAGGAATTACAGGAATAATTATTGCTTCAAGATTAAGCCAAGGACAAGCAGGAGTTGGAGGCGGATATGAATTAAGTGCTATAGCTGCAGCCGTAATAGGAGGCACTTCTCTTTCTGGAGGAGAGGGAACCATATTAGGTACCATAATTGGTGCAAGCATCATGTCGGTAATTTATAATGGTCTTATACTCCTTGAAATCTCCTCATATTGGCATGATGTAGTAATGGGACTTGTAATAGTCACAGCCGTCACCATAGATATTTGGAGGAAGAGAAAAAGAAAGTAAAAATAATTTAGGGGGGTGAGAAAATATTTAATCTTTCTCATTTTACCAATTTCTCAAAAAATTTTAATGGGAGGTGTTTGAAATGCGTAAGATTTTAGTTGCTATTCTAATTATTCTTTTCCCTCTTATCTTCTCTATAGGATATTCCAAAGAGATACATGTAGCAGTTATTGGAAAATCAGTACACCCTTACTGGGCAGAAGTAGAGCTTGGAGTTAAACAGGCAGCTAAAGATTTAGGGGTAAAAGCCACATTCTTCGTACCTCAGAAAGAAGATATTCCTGCTCAAATATCTCAAATGGAATCTTTTATCGCTATGGGCGTTGATGGTATTGCTATTGCTCCTTCCGACCCAACAGCTATAGCGCCAACTATTGAAAAAGCAATGGCAAAAGGTATCCCAGTGATTACTCTTGATACCGATGCTCCTCAAAGTAAAAGATTAGTCTATATTGGAACCGACAACTACTCTGCAGGTAAAATTGCTGGAATGGTCATGAATGATCTTCTTGGAATAAAAGGTGGTAAAGTAGCCATAGGTACAGGATCTCTAACCGCAATGAACTCTTTAGAAAGAATCCGTGGTTTTATGGACGGTATAGCCTCCAACAAGAGAATCGTAGTAGTGACAAAACCAGCCCTTTGCGGACTTCGAGGATACAGGAAGAGCAGTTACCCTTGCAGAACAAGCCCTCTTAACATATCCTGATCTAAGAGGATTCTTTGGCGTTTATGCTTTCAATGGACCTGCCGCAGCAAAAGCAGTTAAGGCCGCAGGAAAAGTAGGACAAGTATTAATAGTATGTTTTGATACTACTGCAGAACATATGCAACTTATAAAAGAAGGAGTAATTTCTGCTACCGTTGGACAAAGACCATACATGATGGGATACAAGAGTGTTGAAGTTCTAACTAAGATGGCACAAAAAGGCGTTGATGCAACTCTTAAAGAACTCCCAGCCAATAGAATAATTGATACTGGTGTAGATGTGGTAGCAGGTGATAAATACGTAAAGAGCATCAAAAGCGTACAAGCTTTAACAGTAGAACAATATAGAAAGAAACTTCAAGAACTCGGAATACCTGTACAAGGGTGGTAATTAAAAAATAAGGGGGGAGAAGTTCTCCCCCCTATACCCTTTTAAGGAGGCTTAAAAGATGAATCAAGAGCTCCTACTAAAAATGGAGAAAATATCAAAAAGTTTCCCTGGGGTAAAAGCTTTAGATGAAGTAGATTTAGAAGTTTACAAAGGAGAAATTCTTGCCCTTGTAGGAGAAAATGGCGCTGGAAAATCTACCCTTATGAAAATTCTTACGGGAGTATATCAAAAAGACGAAGGGAAAATTATATTCAAAGGGAAAGAAATAAATCCCCAAAATCCTCATGAAGCCCAAAGTTTAGGAATATCCATCATCTATCAAGAATTCAATTTGGCTCCAAACCTTGACATTGCCACCAACATATTCTTAGGTAATGAACCCAAAAAGGGTAAATTTATAAAGATTTTTGATTACAAAAAAGCCTATGAAGAATCCTTAAAATTATTAGCACTACTCGGCTTAGAACTACCTCCAGAAACTTTAGTAAAAGATCTTACTGTGGCTGAACAACAGATGGTAGAAATTGCAAAGGCTCTTGCTCAAAAATCAGAGCTGATTATTATGGATGAGCCAACCTCTGCTCTTGCTGGAAGAGAAGTTAAAAAACTGTTTGAAATAATGAGAAAACTCAAAAATGAAGGTATTTCAATTATATTTATCACCCATAGACTTGAGGAGGTATTTGAAATTGCGGATAGAATTGTGGTACTAAGGGATGGAAAAAGAGTTGGAGAATTACCTGCTCAAAAAGATAGATATGATGATGTAATAAGAATGATGGTAGGAAGAGAAATAAGAGTAATACCCAAACCATCTACAAAAACAGAAGAAGTTATTTTAGAAGTAAGAAATCTATCCTCTAAAAAGGTCAAAAATATATCTTTTGAACTTAGAAAGGGTGAGGTGTTAGGAATTGCAGGGCTTGTTGGAGCAGGAAGAACAGAAATTATAAGAGCAATATTTGGAGCTGATCCTATAATCTCTGGAGAAATATATCTAGAAGGTAAAAAAATAGAGATAAAATCTCCTAAAGATGCCGTGAGATATAAAATAGGCTTGGTGCCAGAAGATAGGAAGCTTCAAGGACTTATTCTTGATATGATGGTTTATGAGAACATTTCATTACCCTCCCTAAGGTATTTATTCCCTAATGGAATTATAAAGAGAAAGATAGAATATGATCTTGCAGAACATTTCGTCCAAAAATTACAAATAAAAACTCCAAGTATTTTTCAAAAAGTTGTAAATCTTTCTGGAGGGAACCAACAAAAAGTTGTACTTTCAAAATGGCTTGCTCTAAAGCCTAAAATCCTAATACTTGATGAACCCACTCGCGGAATAGATGTAGGAGCAAAAGCAGAAATACATAAATTAATTGGAGAGATGGCCAAAGAAGGTATTGGAATTATTCTTATCTCTTCAGAGCTTCCAGAAATTCTTGCCCTCTCCGATAGAATTCTTGTGGTTTCAAAAGGGAGGATTACTGCAGAGATAAGTAAAGAAGAAGCTACCCAGGAAAAGATAATGCAATACGCCATAATATAATATATACTATTACCAAAACAAAAGGGAGGATTCTCGTATGTCAAACTATATTGTTTTTATAACAGGTGCTTCAAAAGGTTTAGGTTTTTCTCTTACAGAACTTTATCTTGATAAAGGCCACAAAGTGATAGCAACTTACCGAAAAAATCTTGAAAAATTAGAAGAAATCAAGAATCATCCAAACCTAATTCTGCATCCTATGGATGTCTCCGATGAAGAATCCGTTAGAAATACTTATGAATATTTGAAAAACAAGATTAACTACATTGATATACTTATAAATAATGCAGCAGTTTACCTAGAAGATAAAAGTAAAACTATAGAAAACATAGACATAGAAAAAGCTATAGTAACCATGAATGTAAACTCTATTGGACCTTTAAGGGTGCTAAAGTATTTTTATTCCCTTGTCGAAAAGGGAAAGTAAAAAACTAAATAATAAATATATCATCAGAAGCTGGAAGTATCTCTAATTGTTGGAGAGATAGAGAATATGCCTATTGCATGTCAAAATCAGCCCTAAATATGCTCTCTGCTATTTTACAAAACTACAGTATTCCTAAAGGCATAAAAGTTTTATCTATCCATCCTGGATGGATGAGAACTGATATGGGAGGACCAGATGCAGATATTGACCCTAAAGAGGCAGCAGAAGGTATATACAATCTCTCTGTGAAAGATTGGGATCCTAAGGACAAAAATATTTATATGGATTACAAAGGGAATTTAATGACTTGGTAATAAGGGGGCGTTAAGCCCCCCATTTTTATTGGAGTATCTCAAAGGTACTTAAACTCTCCTCAAAAAGAGGCAGATATTTCTCAAAAGTATCTTCCAAAGAAGTAAACGTAAAGATATAAAATTTCCCTCCTTGAAGAACATAGACCTGTTTTTGTTCTAAAGTCAAATCTTCACTCAAATTAATAGTGTATACAATTTCATATCCCTTGTAGTTTGATACTTCCCTTTCTCCTTCCGAAACAAATTCCAAAGAACCATAATATTCTCCTGCAGCCTTTAACTCTTCCTTTATCTCTCTTAAAAGATCTTCGTTAATCTCCGTAACCTCCGAAGGAACAGCTACTATGTTTAAATTGAAATTTGGCATAAAACCTTCATCTGCAGGGCCAACAAAAATTACAGCCAAGTTATAAGGCTTTCCATCCTTTACCTCCCACCCTTCAGGAGGCACAATAGAAAAACCTAAATTCTTATCCACATATTTCTCAGTCTCAGCTAAAATAATATTGAAAGAAAGTCCTAAAACTAATAGAGAAAAAATCAAAAACCTTAATAATTTTCTCATTTAAACCTCCTATACAACCTAAAACTTTACAATCTCCCAGAAAGCCTTCTTAGGATTGTGATTCTTATCAAAGAGTAATGGATAATCTTCTCTTCCTCTAACAGGCCAGAAATAGAGCCAAGTATAGTCATCTGCTACACCCCAGAAAGTAACACCAGTAACTATTCCTTTGTATTTTCTTAAGTATTTACAAAAGCCTCCTTATAAAGCTGAGCTTGTCTTTCAAGCCTATCTTCAGGCGGAACCTTAAAATTATTATTTTCATTTCTATCGTAGTAAATAGAAATATCAAACTCTGTAACTTGTACTTCAACTCCAAGCTCTGCAAATCTCTTTATGGAATCCTCAAGCATCTTTGGAGTTGGCCATGCTAATGTCCAATGTCCCTGTATTCCAATACCATGAATAGGAACTCCTTTATCCTTGAGCTTCTTAACTAATTTATAAGCCTTTTCTCTCTTTATAGGATCTTCTAAATTGTAATCGTTATAAAATAATTTAGCATCAGGATCTACCTCATGAGCCCAAATAAATGCCTTTTCAATAACTTCTTCACCACAAATATCATACCAAGGAGCTCTTCTCAAAAATTCATTAGGATTATCCGATAAGGCCTCGTTAACCACATCCCAAGCATAAACTTTACCTTTATAATGTCCTACTACCTCTTTAATGTGTTCCTTTAATCTTGCAAGAATTTCATCCTTTGTACCTGCATAAACCCATCCTGGAGTCTGATTATGCCAAACCAAAGTATGCCCTCTTACCTTCATACCATTCTTCATTGCAAAATCTACGATCTCATCGGCAGGTCCAAAATCATAAACATATGGTTTAGGATGAATAACTTCCCATTTCATTTGATTTTCAGGAGTTAAACTATTAAAATGCTTCTTCAAAAGATTCTCATAATGATAAATATTTAAGTGACTAACTGCCGCTCCAATAGTAAAGTAATCTTTATAAACTTCTTTCAGTGATGGAATCTCCATACCTTTAGCCTCCTCCTTTAAAAATCCTAATGAGAAAGTGAGCAAAATTAGAAGAAGCACAAGGATAGAAAACCTTTGCTTAATCATTTTACCATCATCCCCTTTCCATTAAAATTTTACTTACTTTAACCCCTAATTTTGTAATAATTTTACCACGTTTTCTTCACCTATTAAATGACCTGCACCTATTACCACAAATATAGATTTGTAATCTTTCATTAGGCTCTTTATTCTTTCCGCAAATCTAAAATTCCTTTTAATATAGACATATTGGTAAAATACATCATAACCTTCTTTCTTCAAATCACCCAACAACAATTCCTCAAGCTTCTCCTTATCCCCATTTTTATAGGCATTAAGTAGCTCCGAATAATACTCTTCGATTTTTTTATCTTTCAAATCCTTCAATTCTTCCAAGTTAGATTTTAAAATTTTTAACTGATCTTCCTCTGGTATCTCTGAAAATGCATCAAGTTGCTCTTCTACAGTTTCCAAGGCCACGATCTTTTTATCTGATTCCTCTGCCTTGTTTATAAAATAGAAATCAATTCCATATTTTACATCCAAGGTATTATAAGCCAAAGAAGAGCTGATCTGAAAAAGTAACACCCAGGGCTTATAAAACTTTATTTTCTCAAAATTCTCCTCTCCTAAAACTTCTTTTAAATCTTTTACCAATTCTGGATCTGCATGATTTTCAATGCTATCTCCCTTTTTATATAAGCCTTTTTTAAGTATGTAAGCTTGTGCTTTGAACACATTTTTAGGATCAGTTATATCAAGTTCAACTGCTAAAACTTCAGATTTCTCAAAAGCCTTTTCAATTATAGGATTAAGAGGATATAGATCTGGGGTCCCCAAATGTATAGACCCCAAAGTATAAACCCTTGAATCATCAGAACTTATCTCATAAAAAACCCCCTTAGTTTGACAGAAGATGAAGTTGAGAAGCAAAATAAAAATTAGTAAATAAAAAACACTTTTCTTGAGATATCTCATTTACCCTTCCCCCTAAATTTTTATTTCCCCTAATTAATTCTTTTGAGATACCCTTAAATCCACAATCATATATGGAATAGAAATATTATTTTCCTCAAAAATCTTTTTAATCCTCGCACTCAAAGCATTTATAGCATTAAAATAATTTTCCCTATCTACCCAAAAGTATACGGTATAAGTTATTCCAGAACTTCCATACTCCTTAAAAACAACTATATTACTCACACTCTCATCTTTTACTACAAGATCTTCCTCCTCCAATGCTCTTCTTAATAAACTTATCACCTTTTCAAGATCCGAAGAGTAATCCACACTTACATCAAAGCTCACTCTTCTGTAAGGACCTGGCCAAAACTTTGTTACAGTTCCAGACCATACCTTTCTATTGGGTATCAAGACCATTTTCCCATCAAAAGTTTTTATCCTAGTATGGTTCATCTCTACCATATCTACTACGCCGCTAATCCCATCTATATCTAAAGCCTCTCCCTCAAAAACCTTTCTTGTAACAAGTACTAAGACTCCAGAAAGAAAATTTGTGAGTGGCTCTTGGAAAGCAAGACCTAAAACCACACCAGAAATTCCAAGACCTGTAAGATATGGCATTAGATTAATATTCCATATGGACATTATAATAGCAATACCAAAACCATAAATTAGGAACCCAATAATCATAGATATGGTTTTAGGAGCCTTTATCTCCTTACCTACATGAGACACAGTTCTATTAATAGCTCTCATTATTAAGTTATGAGAAAGAAAACATAGAAAAATCACCAGAAGACTCCAGAACAGATTAATATAAAGCATAGAAAAATAACCTCCTAAACTCATGATTAAAAAGTAAAAAATTATATTACAATTTTATCATAAAGGGGTTTTTAATGTTTAAAGAGGGTCAAACAAAAAAGGGGAGAGAAGATTCTCTCCCCAAAATCTTACACTGAAAACTCTTTATAAGAACTTTTTGGAGCACCACATACAGGGCATTTCTCAGGTGGTTCACCCTCTATCGTATGTCCACAAACAGGACATATATAAATCTTATTTGCTGGATAATCTTCATTTTTACTTACAAGCTCCTTAGCCTTCTTATACATCTCTGCGTGAATCTTTTCTGCTTCCCAAGCAAATCTTGTACTTCTCTCTGCTCCCTTTTCATTCTGAAATACTGCTGTGTTATTATATACTGGATACATCTCTTCAATCTCATAAGTTTCGCCATCTATACATTGTTGAACATTATCTATCATCTCTTGTTTTAAAAGCCCTAATTCTCTAAAATGATTCCTAGCATGTACAAACTCTGCATAAGCAATAGCCCTAAATAAATTGGCAAGTTTAACTAACCCCTTTCTCTCTGCCTCATCAGCGAAGATTAGATATTTCATATGAGCCATACTTTCCCCTGCAAAAGCGTTGTGAAGAAACTCTTCGGTCATTTTCCTCATAGATCCACCCCCTTACTTATTTTTAAAAATTATAACACTTAAGTTTTTTATATGCAATCAAAAATTATTCTTAATATAATTTTAATACAAAAATCTACATTAAAATGGTATAATTTATATTGTGAAAAATTTAACAAAAGGAGGTCGCTAAAAATGAGGAAGGCTTTAATATTACGGCCATAACCTTGTTTCTTCTAACCTTTGCCTTTGCTCAAACTTTAAAGCCTAAAAATTGATGGAAAACTTTCCCCAAACGAATATCCGCATTATGCCTCTTTTTTCCAACGGAGATTTTTCAGATATATTGGAAAATAGAAGGCGATGAAGTCTACATACTCATGATAGGTAAAACAAAGGGTTATGTAGCTTTAGGAATTAATCCTACAGTAAAAGCAGGAGATGCAGACTACATCATAGGATATGTAACCGATAAAGGAGCACAAGTTTTAGACTATTATGCCCCTGAAAAACATATGGGACATACTCTTGACGAAAAACTTGGTGGAAAAAACGATATTCTTGAGCTTGCAGGTACAGAAGATAAAGAATACACCTATATTGAGTTTAGAAGAAAATTAGATACAAAAGATAAGTATGATAAGGTATTTCCTAAAACAGGAACTTTAAAAATAGTTTGGGCTTTAGGAAATTCCGATGATCCCAACTCCATGCATGTAAAGAGAGGATACGGTGAACTAAAGATAAATTAAAAGATTAGAGGGGAGAAACTACTCTCTCCCCTCTCTTCCGTTTACTTGAAACCCTTTATCCCAAAGCTCCTTATACTTTCCACCCTTTTCTAATAATTCTGAATGATTTCCTTCTTCTACTATTTTTCCTCCATCTATGACTATGATTCTATCAACGTCTTTTACAGTAGATAGCCTGTGGGCAATAATTAATGCAGTTTTATCCTTTATCAAATTATTTAGTGCTTGAATTACTAAGTTTTCTGATTCAGAATCAAGAGAAGAAGTAGCCTCATCAAGAAGTAAAATAGGAGAATTCTTCAATATAGCCCGAGCAATACTTAACCTTTGTCTCTGGCCTCCCGAAAGAAATACTCCTCTTTCTCCCACCTTTGTACTTAAACCGTCAGGAAGTTTAATTACAAAATCATAAGAATTAGACCTTTTTAGAGCCTCAGTTATTTCTCCATCCTTTGCCCTTAAATTACCATACCTTATGTTCTCATAAACCGACGTGTTGAAAAGATAAACATCCTGAGGCATATAACTTATTAAATTTCTTAACTCTTCTAAAGTATATGATCTTATTTCTTTTCCCAAAACATAGATATTTCCATCATAATGAGGATAAAATCCCAATAATAATTTAAAAATAGTACTTTTTCCTCCGCCACTAGGACCAACAATTGCAATTTTCTCTCCTTCTTTCACCTCAAAGGAGATGCCTTTAAGAACCTCCTGAGTACTATCGTAGGAAAAAGAAACATTTTCAAACCTAATCACCCAATTATTCTTATTTATAATGTGAATATTCTTTTCATATTTTTTTCTTTCATTCTCTTCTTTAGATTTATCTAAAATCTCAAATATTCTCTCCGCTCCTGCAAGAGATATTTGTAAATTTGTCAAGAAGTTACCCAAAGAGCCAAAAAAATATACTACAGGTCCCATCAACTGAACAGCAGCCACCATATTTCCAAAAGTGATTTTATCCCTTATCATAAGATAACCTCCAAGAGCCAACATACCAAAGAATATAAAATATCCTACGGTGTAATTAAAAGAAGCCAGAATAGAGCTATAATTTACCCTTCTTAGAGCAAGTCTATAAAGGAGAGAGTTTATCTCCACATATTTCTTAAATATCATATCTGCGATATCAAAAGCACGTATTATGTAAGCTCCTCCAACAATATCTGACAATTTTTGAGTAACCTTAGAAAAAGCTTCCTGTATTTTATTACTTATCTCTCTTAGCCTTTTCATAAAAATAGCATTTACCAAAATATTCACAGAAGTTACTAAAACCACATAGAAGAATATGATTTTGTTGATAAGAAAGATTGCTACACTACATCCTATAGCACTTACAATGGACATCAATAAAACCATTAATTGCCAGGAATAAACTCCTTCTGCTGTATTTACATCAAAATTTATCCGAGACAAAAAATCTCCTGTATGATTTTTTTCAAACTCATACATAGGAAGATCTATTATGTGCTCAAAAAGTCTTCTTCTTATTATAATTGTGGTTTTTCTAACAGCATACTGATACAAGTAAGCAAAAATAGGTATTATTAAAAGAAACAAACCAAATCTTGTAAGCAAGTACCATACTCCCTCGGCAAGCTTATTTGTACTCTTCTCTATCATTCCATCGGAGATTAATTTTAAACTTATTGCTGCAAAATAATTTAATAGAAATACTTGAGAGGATAAGAATAACAAAGAAACTAAGTACATAATCCCTAAAAATATACTTCCCCCATCTTTCCACATAAAAGAAAAAAGTCTTATGAGCCTATTATTATTCATAGACTATACCCCCAACTCAACCTCTCCCAATTGTTTTGAATACAATTTATAATAAACTCCCTTTTTCTTTAACAAATACTCATGAGTTCCATCTTCTACAATTTTGCCATCCTCTATAACCAAAATCCTATCAACAAACTTTATAGAAGAATATCTATGAGCTATAACGATTAGGGTTTTGTCTTTTAACTCTTCAAAAAGAGTCTCTTGTATCTGAGCTTCTGTATCCGAATCAAGAGCAGAAGTAGCCTCATCCATAATAAAGATATCCGCTTCTTTTAATAGAAATCTTGCAAGAGCTATTCTCTGCCTCTCTCCTCCAGAAATCTTAAGAGCTCTTTCCCCTATCTCTTTATCAAAACCTCCAAGGTCAGAAATTATAAAATCATAAGCAAGAACCTTCTTTGAAACCTCCTCAATTTTTTTATTGTCCACATTGTAGTTTCCATACCTTATATTCTCCTCTACAGATTCAGGAAACAAATAAACATCCTGATTCGCCACAGAGATTCTACCCCTAAGAGAAGAAAGATTCCATTCATTAATATCTATTCCCAACACCTTTATATGACCTTTTGTAGGTTTATAAAGTCCAAGAATAAGCTTTACTATAGTAGATTTACCTCCACCACTTTCACCTACTATAGCCACCTTCTCCCCTTTCTTAATCTTAAAAGACACATCTTTAAGAATGTAATCAGCCCCATCATAAGAAAAACTCACATTCTCAAACTCCACAACATAAGGACAATCTGGATCGTATTCATTGATAATTCCACTTCTCTCCTCTTCTGTTGACAATATTTCCCAAATTCTCTCTAAAGCTGCCTTAGCTTTTCGGTAGGAGTTTATAATGTTAGGAAGTACATTCATGGGTGCTATAAAAATATTGATTAATCCTATAAAAGCCATTATTCCGCCAACACTTATCTCACCACTTATCACTAACCTTCCTCCAAATAGAAACATCATTATAAAGGGGCTTAAAGAAATAATCTCTTTCATAGGATCAAGAATCACTTCAAATCTTGCAGATCTTAATCCCTCTTTGAATGCTCTTTTAATCTTTTCATCAAATAAACTCACCATTTCAGACTTGAGATTAAAAGCTTTTATTACTGTTATCCCTGATAATGTATCTTGAACTAAAGTGTTCACATTTCCATACTCATCTTGCTGTTTTTTCGTATACTTTTCCACGGGTTTTGAGATAATGATTGAAAGATAAATACATATAGGGATTATGACAAAAGTAAAGAGAGTCAACTTCCAGCTTATCTGGAAGGCAAGAATTACCCCAAAAATAAACACAAAAGGCTGGTAAAAAATATCTCCTAAAGAAGAGTTAAGAAAATTTTGTATCAAAGATAGATCATTAGAAAGATTTGATATAAAATCTCCAGTAGCCCTCTTTTCGATAAATTCTAAATTAACTTTTGTCAACTTTTTACCAATATCTAACCTTAACTCATTCATATATTTTTCGGCAAATTTTCCTAAGTTAAAGGCCTTAACATACTCTAAAAAAATTCTTACAATAGAGATTAAAAGTACTGTAAGAAAAACCCTCTTAAAGCCCTCCAGATTCTTTGCTAGAACAAAATCTATCAGGTATCTCTCCATATTTCTAAAATAAATATTAATAAATGCCACCATAAGAGATAAAAGAATTATAGACAATAACAAAGAGAGATTTTTCCTTAAAATAGAATAAATAAATCCCTTTCTCATCCGTCACACCTCTAAAATTTTTAATTTTTACTTGCAATATTTTAAAATTTAAACTCAATTTTTGTCAATATAAGAGTCAAAAATTTAAATCACAGTTTCAAAAATAGCAAAAAAATTGATGCAATTAAAAATTAACTACTAAAACATAAGAAACAATATTTACTATTTGTAAAATTATCTTCTTCTAACTCTTATATCAAAGGCTTCACCTGGATTGTCTACAAGTAATCTATTAATAATATCCTCTCCAATATTTCTCTCTACAAGTTTAGGAATGAGCTTGTAAGATATATCAGTATAAGGCCTTATATTTTGAGATTCTTTAGGCTTTCCTACTGTAAACCAACCAGCATCATGAGAAATTAAAATCCTATCTATAAATCCTTCTTTTATAACTCGCTCTATTAGATTTAAATGATATTCTATTGGTCTTGCTCCTACGGAATCATATTCAAGAAAAGCCCCTCTATCTAATAACTCAAGGTGAACATCAAAATCCTCAATAGCATCTGAATGGACAATAATAAGAGCAGAAAGATCTACTTTTTCTTCTTCAAAAATCTTTGCAACTTCGAGAGCGCATTGCTTTTCTCCAGTATGGCACGCCACTGTAAGTCCAGTCTCAAGATGAGCAAAGGCAGAAGCTCTTATTAATTTTTCATCTATATCATTTAAAGGACCAGGATTTACAGCAGTTTTAATAAAACCAGGTTTAATTCCATCTTCAATACTATTTTTCCATTCATTAATCCACATCTCTGCGAAATCTTCCGGAGAAAGTTGCCGGTACTTTTTGGGAACATGCTTATCCTCTCCTGCCCCATAAAAACCTGTATTTGTTATAATATTCAAACCGGTTTTTTCTGATAATATTCTTAAAATCTTTACATCTCTTCCCACATATTTAGGAGTGCACTCAAAAAAGCTGTTATAACCCAATTCTTTGATTTCTACTAAATAGGGTAGCATAACTTCCACAATATCGTTTCTTAAATTGTCATCAATAACTATCTGTTCTTCAGCAGAGGAAAAATCCACCAGAATATGCTCGTGTACCAAACTTTTCCCTATTTCTTTTCTATCTACTGCCCCTCTTACAGTCATAATCATAATAGATCACCTCATTTCTTTTTTTAAAATATTCTCTCACAAAAAAAGATATAATATAAGATATGAGGAAGTTTAACAAACCCAAAATAATATATAGCACTTGTCTTACCTCAGAACCTGTGAGGTATGATGGAGGCATAATAAGAGATGCCTTTGCCTTAAAGCTAAAAGAATTTTGCGAAGTGATAACTGTATGTCCTGAGATCTCTATAGGCCTTGGAGTCCCAAGAGATAAAATAATATTATATGTTGAAGAAAATAGAATAAAGGTTTATCAGCCCAAAACAGGCTTAGACCTTACCAATAAGATGTTGGATTTTTCTGAAGATTTCTTAGGTAAACTTCGAAAGGTAGATGGCTTTCTGTTAAAAAGCAAATCACCTTCTTGCGGTTTATCAAATACTATGATCTATAAAGATAAAGAAGGAAAAATCTTTCATTCTAAGGGAATAGGTCTTTTTGCTCATAAAGTTTTAGAAAAATTCCCCAATATTCCTGCAGAAGATGAGGGAAGACTTAGAAATCCAGAAATTCGAGAAAGATTCTTGACGAGAATATTTGTATTGGCAGATTTGAGAATTCTAAAAGAAAGACCCCCAAAAATAAGAGACCTAATAGAATTTCACCAGAATAATAAATATCTTCTTATGGCTTACTCCCAAAAACACCTAAAGGAGCTAGGAAACCTATTGGCAAATCAAACTAAATACTCTTTTGAGGAATTAATAGAGAAATATACCATTTTCTTCAGAGAGGCCCTTTCTGTGATTCCTAAAAGAGGAAACCATACAAATGTTATCTTCCACATATATGGATACTTTTCAAAAAAATTAAAAGAAGGAGAAAAAAACCACTTTTTATATCTTCTCAATCTATACAGAAAGGCAAAAATCAATTTAAGACCAATTATTGAAATTATAAAAAGTTGGGCATATAGATTTGATGATCAGTACCTTTTAAATCAAACCTACCTAAATCCATATCCTGATGAACTTACACATATTGAATAAACCTCGATCTTTATGATATAATTTCTAAAACTAAAAAATGAATATAGGTTTCCAGGGGAGCTGAGGGGATAAGCTCGGCTGAGAGGAGACCTAAAATCCCGGTCTCGACCCTTTGAACCTGACCCGGGTAATGCCGGCGGAGGGAGAGAACATAAGGAAAATAAAGGACCGCTCGGTATAAACCGGGTGGTCCTTTATGTTTAATTAGGAGGGAAGAGCATGCTTGTAAACGATAGAGAAATAAAATTTAAAGGCAATCTAAAAGACCTACTTCTTTTTCTAAATTATCCCACAGAGAAAATCGTAGTATTGGTAAACGGAGAGATTGTAAAAAAGGAAAACTGGGAAAACATGAAGTTAAAAGATGAAGATTATATAGAAATTGTCTCCCTTGTAGGAGGAGGTTAAATAACATGAGCTTGATTATTGCGAACACCGTTGTAAATAATCGTTTATTTGTAGGCACAGGAAAATTACCTGATTATAGTATCATCCCTAAAATGCATGAGGAACTCAAAATAGAAGTGTTTGCTGTAGCAGTAAGAAGAATAAATCCTGAAAGTGGTAAGGGATATTCTATTTTAGATTTCCTCCCCAAAACTGCCAAAATAATGGTAAATACTTCTGGAGCAAGAAATCACAAAGAAGCTGTAAAAATTGCGGAAATAGGGAGAGAACTGACAGGTTCTGACTGGGTAAAGATAGAGATATCAGGGGAACTAAAATATCTATTACCTGATAATGAAGAGACTATAAAAGCAGCAGATATACTTGTTAAGGAAGGATTTAAAGTATTTCCTTACATATCACCAGACCTGGTGGTGGCAAAAAAATTAGAGGAAATAGGGGTTTCTGCAGTAATGCCTTTAGGTTCTCCTATAGGAAGCAATAAAGGCATAGACTGTGAAACCTTGTTAAAAGCAATTATAGATGAAATATCTCTACCTGTAATAATTGATGCAGGTATAGGAAAACCCTCTCATGCCTCAAAAGCTATGGAATTAGGAGCTGATGCAGTACTCATAAATACTGCTATAGCCACATCAAATGATCCCTTTAAAATGGCACAAGCTTTTGATTTAGCGGTAAAAGCAGGAAGATTAGCTTACGAAATTGGCCTTCCTCAAGAAAAAGAATATGCTGATGCTTCATCTCCATTAGTAGATTTTATAAAAGGAATTAGGTGAGATTATGTTAGAAATCTTAAAAGAAGCAGATGAAATTTTGAAAAATCTTAATAATCTAGAACATAAAGGGGTTAATATAAAGAAAATCTTAGAGAAAGCTAAAATATCAAGGGAAGAACTAATCATTCTTCTCACGGACAATTCTGACGAAAACCTTATACTCATGGCTAAAAAAGCTAAGCAACTTACTGAGAGATACTTTGGAAAGACTATAACTCTTTTTACTCCTCTTTATCTTTCCAATTACTGCTTTTCTCCTTGTGATTATTGTGGTTTCTCAGCTAAAAATAAAATTTTTAGAAAGAAGCTTGATCAACAAGAAATAGTAAAAGAATATGAGGCAATCAAAGAAATGAATATTGATAGTATTTTACTTCTTACGGGATGCGATAAAATAAATACACCTTTCGAGTACATACTTGATGCAGTAAAGCTTGCAAAAAATTATTTTTCTGAAATTTCCATAGAGGTTTACCCTATGGAAGAAGAGGAATATGAGATATTAGTAAAAGAAGGACTAACAGGAGTAGTACAGTATCAAGAAACATACAATCAGGAAACTTATAAAAAACTTCATCCTATAGGTCCAAAAAGTGATTATGAATATAGACTGTATACTCAAGAAAGAGCTCTAAAGGCGGGAGTTTATGAGGTAACTGTAGGAGTACTATTAGGACTCCATGATCCTGTGGAAGATGTATTTAAAACAATCCTTCACGCAGAGTACCTCTCTAAAAAATATCCTAAGGCAGAAATTAACATATCCTTCCCAAGATTTAGAGATCCCCAAACAGGCTTCAAACCTAAATATGAGGTAAACGAAAAATCTCTCTTAAGATTTATCCTCTGTGCAAGAATATATTTACCTCACGTAGGAATAACTATATCCACAAGAGAAAGCAGTATGTTTAGAGATAGTATCATAGGCTATGGCGTTACTAAAATGTCTGCAGGATCAAGAACCACTGTAGGAGGATATTCCAAGATTGAAAATACCAACGCTCAGTTTGAGACTGATGATAAAAGAAGTGTAAACGAAATTGTTAAAGCAATAAAAAATAAAGGATATAGACCAGAATTTACAAATTGGATAAGAGGAGGTCTTTATTAATGAACTTTTTTGAAGAAATGTTATTAAGCTATTTTACCAAAGAACAACTTGATAAGATACAAAAAACCCGCATAGTAATAATGGGCTGTGGTGGGCTTGGCTCAAATGGAGCCATCACATTAACCAGAACAGGATTTAAAAATTTCATACTCATAGATCATGATAAGGTAGAGATTTCAAACCTAAATCGTCAAGCTTATTTTTTTAATCAAATAGGAATGCCTAAGGCAAAAGCCTTGAAGGAAAACATATTAAAAATAAACCCTGATTGTTACATTGAAGAGTATGTAGAAAGAATAACCTCTGAAAACATAGAGAGCTTTATGCATAAAGGAGATATCATCATGGAAGCAGTAGACTCCGCTCAGACAAAAGCCCTCATTTTAAACACTGCTATAAAACTTAATAAAAAAGTAGTTTCTGCCTCAGGAGTGTGTGGCTATGGAAATTCTGAAAAGATAAAAATAAGAAGAATTAATAATAATGTGTCTATTATTGGAGACTTTGAAAGTGACAACTCGGTTTTTAAACCATATGCCCCTAAAGTAATTGCCATATCAAGTCTTCAGTGTGATGAAATATTGAGGATGGTGCTTTATGAATAAAGGAGAAAAACTAAGCTTATTTAAAGATTATAATTTGTACTGTTTAACTTGTGAAGATTACTCCTTAGGTAGAAGAAATATCGATGTGGTAAGAGAAATTCTTAATGCAGGTGTTAGGATAATTCAATACCGAGAAAAGAAAAAAACTAATGAGAGAAAAATACCAAGAAGCAAAGAAAATAAGAGAATTAACAGCTCAATACAATGCCCTGCTCATAATAAACGACCATCTGGACCTTGCTAAAATCGTCGAAGCCGATGGAGTACACATTGGTCAAGAAGACTATCCCATAGAAGTTGCTAAAGAGTATTTAGGTGATGAATTTATTATAGGTCTTACCACTCATACAAAGACACAAGTTATAGAAGCATTTCAAAAAGGAGCCGACTACATTGGTCTTGGTCCTATCTTCCCAAGCTATACAAAGGAAAAACCCCATCCTCCCATAGGCTTAGAGATAATTGAGTGGGCTGTAAACCACGTCCATATTCCCATAGTAGCCATTGGAGGCATAAAAGAATCTAACATTTACGAAGTCCTAAAACATGGAGCAAAGTGTATTGCAATGGTAACCGAAATAGTTTCTTCTCAGGATATTTATGAGAAAACAAAGAATATTATTCGTATATTGGAGGGATATAAAAATGGAAAAAACCTTGCTTGAAAAAGCCAAAAAACAAAGAAATATCCATAGAAATAAAATCTGCCTTTGAAAATGAAGAAATTCCATCCCTTGAGATCTTGTTACAAAATATATCCGAAGGAAAAACAGTTATTCCAGCAAATAAAAAAAGAAAAAGAGAAAAATATTATGCCATTGGAAAAGGTTGTACCGTAAAGATTAACGCAAATATTGGAGTAACAGCAAATTATTCTAGTTTTGATAAAGAGCTAAAGAAGGCCGAACTTTGTGAAAAATATAATGTGGAATCAGTTATGGACCTTTCCTGTGGCGCCTTTGCCCAAAGATTTAGAGAAAAACTTATAAGAGAATTTTCTTTCATAGTAGGAAGTGTACCAGTGTATGATCTTTCTGGCAGATTTAAAGATTTTTACAAAAGCAAAACCTAAAGACTTTTTAGAAGTCCTTGAGGAACATGTAGAAACAGGAGTTGATTTTGTCACCATACATGCAGGAATAAACAGAGAACTCGTTGAAAAGATAAGCACTAAAAACCGTATACTCAACATCGTATCTCGCGGTGGATCTATGATCTACAAATGGATGAAAGAAAATAAAGCTGAAAATCCATATTTTGAATACTTTGATGACGTGCTTAAGATATTAAAAAAATATGATGCAACCATAAGTATAGGAGACGCTTTTAGGCCAGGATGCGTAGAGGATGCAGGAGAAGAACTACAAATAAGAGAAACCTACATAGTAAGCCAACTTGCAGAAAAAGCAAGAGAATATGGCATACAAGTAATTATAGAAGGCCCTGGTCATGTAAGAGCCAACGAAATATACTGGACTGTTAAAATGATTAAGAAAATATGTAAGGATGCTCCCCTCTATGTTTTAGGACCTCTTACCACAGATATAGCAGCAGGATATGATCATATATCCGGAAGCATGGGAGCATTGATTGCATCTCTTGCTGGAGCTGACTTTCTATGTTACGTTACTCCAGCAGAACATTTGAGATTGCCTGATCTGGAAGATGTAAAAGAAGGAATTATTGCCTTCAAGATTGCAGCCCATAGTGCAAATATTGCAAGAGGCTTTAAAAAAGCCTTAAAAAGAGATATAGAGATTTCTATAGCAAGAAGAGATTTAAATTGGGAAAAGATCATAAATCTATCTATAGATCCTGAAAAAGCTAAAAGGTACAGAGGAGAGCTTAACAACATTTGTACCATGTGTGGTGAACTTTGTGCCATCAAAAACAGTAACTAAGATATTAGTCATAGCTGGATTTGATCCATCAGGCGGTGCAGGAATACTATTAGACACAAAGATAATCCATTATCTTGGAGGTTATGCCTTTTGTATTCCTACCTGTCTTACCGTTCAAAACACTCAAAAAGTTTACAAAACCTATGAGATAAACCCAAAATATTTTTTAAAAACCTTTGAAGCTCTAATAAAGGACGTTGATTACTTTGATGGTGTAAAAATAGGCGCACTATATTCAAAAAAGATAATTGATTTAATAATAAATTTAATAATAACATACGAACTCAAAAATATAATCCTTGATCCAGTTATTAATCCCACAAAAGGTAAACCGCTTCTGAAAAAGGATGCCTTTTCTTCCTTACTTCAACTTATATCCCTTTGCAGTGTTATAACCCCTAATATACCAGAGGCAGAATTTTTAAGTGGAATAAAAATAAAGTCCCTTGATGATATGGAGTTTTCCTTACTAAAAATTAGAGATAAATTTAATATCAAAAATATTATCCTAAAAGGTGGACACTTAGCCATAGGAAACGAAGTATATGATTTGCTATATACCGAAGACAAGATTATATCCTTTAAAAAGGAATATTTGAAAAATAAGCACATTCATGGAACAGGATGCCTTTTTTCATCAATTCTTACTTTTTTTCTTGCCCAAAATCTAAGTATAGAGAAGGCATTTTATGAAACAGAAAACAATTTTAACAAATTTATTAAAAAGGCTATAAAAATCTCAAAAGGACAATACGTGATAAATTTATAAGAAGGAACTAAAATGCAAAGAAAATGTTTATACAATAGTTTTTATCTGAAACTATTTACATTCATGAACTCCCTGTGTTATAATTTATCCGTAAATTTTCTTAAGGGGGAGGTTTAGAATTTATGAGAAAAAATTTGTTAATCTCACTATTAATTATTTCTTTTCTCTTTTTGATCTTATCCAGCACTGCTTGTGCTCCCTCCAAACCACCAACTCCACCACAACCTGAGGAGGACACAGCAATATATAACTTTGAAGATGGAACTCAAGAATGGCAAAAAGCAAGTGGAGATGATGGTTCAGCAGTAATAAATGTATCACAGGATACCTCAAAAGCATATAAAGGGAGTGGTAGTTTAAAGGTAGATGTAAAACTAATTAAAGGAACGCAAGAAAAAGCAGGCGTGGAAGTATATTTTGATGATCCTGTAGACATGACAGGAAAAACATTAACAATTCATATGTACATTGACCCTGCCATAAAAGGAACAAACAATGGTATACAAATCTTTGTAAAAGATGATGACTGGTCCTATGGAGCAGGTCCATGGATCTCAGTAACAGATGACAAAGTAGATAAATGGATAGAAGTGTCTCTAAACTTTGAGAATCCTGGATGGAGCTGGTCAGGTGGCGGAAGTGATAATAACTTAGACATAACTAAAATAAAAGCAATTGGAGTTAAAATTCAAATGGGTGGACAAACTCCAGCAGGCGAAACTTTAGAGGGCTCATACTGGCTTGATTCAATTAATTACTAAATCAGCTAAGATTGAGCGAGGAGCTTAACAATTTTTAGGTATAAGACTCCTCCGTCTCTTACCAGTTTAATCTCACCACTTCCTCTTTTATTCCCTTATCGGTAACTTCCATCAAAACAAAATGAGGTTTTCCTTCATCTAGATCTGATGAAACGTATGGACGTGCTCCCCCAATACCAGAAATAATATATACAACCCCATTAATTTCTTTTCTGTAGTACATATGAATATGTCCAGAAAAAACATAATTTACTTTATACTCTTCAAATAACTTCATTAGCATCTTTGATTCCACAGGATCAGCTTTATGAAGCAGAAAGAATAAACCTGGAGATATAACTGGTTGATGCATAAAGACGAATTTATACTTCTTATCGTTCTCTTTAAGTACATTAGTTAACCATTCAAGTTGAGTTTTTCCAAGAATTCCCGAAGAATTATTTAAAATTATAAATCTTGCGTTTTCATAATCAAAATAATAATACAAAGGCCTACCAGTAAATTTTTGAAATTTTTCTCCCCTTGGATCCTTATAAAGATCATGATTTCCAGGAACAATGTAAAAGGGTATATTAACATTTCTTAAAAGTTCGCCTATATATTTATATTCTTTCTCAGTACCCTCTACTAATATGTCTCCAAGCTGGATAATAAAATCAGGCTTCCTTTTTAGAATTTCAGAAAGATTTCTTTCAAAAACCCCTGGCACAGGCCTTCCTGCTCTATCTCCTATTACTGCAAAAGTAAAACCATAAGCAAAAGAGCACAGACCTATGATTAAGAGAATTATGGTTATTAACTTCTTTATTTGCTTCATTTGTTATCTCTTTACCTTATTAAATTAGTATATACCTCCTTTGTTTTCCCAATTTTATCCTCTATTTCTCTTATAATTTTACTAAGAATTTCTTCTTTAATATCTTTCCCCAATCTACCCTCCAATGTATTATATATTACCTCCATGCTACTAATTATGAAACTCTTAATCTCATCCTCTCCATACTTGTCCTTTTCTTTATAAAAGTATACAAAATTCGGTTTTTTATCCAAGATTATATGTCCGAATAAATATTTCACATCAAGCAAACAGCCCTCCTTAAACTCGCTCCATACTCTTTCGATCTCCCGAATTAAGCTTTTATCTTTTAACTCTCTGGTTAAATTACTCCAGAAAATATAAAAAGAGTGGATCAAAGCAAGCTTATAATCGGTTTTAATATTTATCAAACAATTATTAGTTATTAAACTTGTAATCACATTTTGTGTATGGATCTTTTCAAAAGGTGAGTAATCAAAAACTTGTCTTAGGGTTCTTTCCCCATTAAATAGGTGAGATATTATAAACTCGTCGGTTTTTAAATCTCTGCATACGGGAAGAAATATATCACTTCCTTCAAATTTTAATACTGTCGAAAACTGTTCAGACTTTGTCTTATCAATTTCACTCTTTACATACTTGTTTAAAAAATCAAATACATTTCTTATAAACACTTCAATCTCGTTAGCTCCCATTCTCAACAAATGCCTATAAAAGTAGTGCCACGATATTTTTTCAGAGTTTATCAAATCCTCTAATAATCCTGAAATATCCTCCTCCATCTTAGATATGAAAGTTTGGATATCTTTTCTTAAAGCTCTCTCATTGGTTAGATACTTTCTACCATCTTCCTGGGTCAAAAATCTCCAAAATCTCCACAATATGTAGACCCAAAATACCCTTTCATCATCATCTACTCTAATAAGCTTCTCTTCATCCATCAGCTTTCGAACTAACTCTAAAGTTTTTAATTCTCCCAAAGGAGAGGTCATTACCACATCTCTTACTTTGGCAATACCATCAAAAGACGAGGACACCACCTCTTCCTCTAATGCAAGACCATCTATTCTGACAGGAAGCAAAACAAAATCACCCAAATAATTTATCAAGTCAAGATTTTGAGAAAGATTGACAATAATCTCTAAAGGATCCAAGTTCAAAATTTTATTTTGTGCCTTTTCATCAGGATAGAATACAAAATCCCCCCTATCCCACAAAGCAAGACCTAAAATTGCATTATATCCTTCTATAAAACCACTTCTAACATTTACTATTTTTCCATTCTCAAAGAATATTTCTGCCTTCTTTATCCCAGTATCTATCTCAAGTCTTCCTGTTTTTTTCCCTATAGAAAGAGTCTGAAGTACTTCCCAAAGAGGAATACTCTGCAAATCTCCTCTTATCCCCATAATATTTCCCCTTCTAAAAATTTATTTTTAATTATCTTATTAATCCCATTCTTCTCTTTCTATACTGGTCAAACATAATAGCAAGTATGATTATTGCACCTATAGCAGAAGGTTGCCAGTAAGCAGGAAAACCTAATAACACCATTCCTGTTCTTAAAACTTGCATAATAGCCGCACCAATAATAACTCCAAGAACAGTTCCTTCACCTCCAGTAAGTGAAGCTCCCCCTATAACAGCAGCAGCTATAACATCAAGTTCATATCCCAAAGCTGCCGTAGGAGCAGCTACCCCTAATCTTGCAGTCATTAGGATACCACCAATAGCTGTAAGAGCTCCACAAAGAGTATAAACCAGTACCTTTATTCTTCCAGTATTGATACCAGAAAGCCTTGCAGCCTGTTCATTTCCTCCAACAGCATATATTTTATATCCCCAAGAGGTTCTATTAAGGAAGATCGATGTAATTATACCCAGCACTATCATAAATATAACGGGAAGAGGAATACCTACTCCTAAAAAAGGCACGTCATATTGCCCAAGAAAATTAAAAGATTTGGGCAGATCTCTAACAGGCCATCCTCCCGTTACACCATAGCAAAAGCCTCTCGCAATATTCATTGTACCAAGAGTAGCAATAAAGGGTGGAAGATTAGTTTTACTTATCAATATACCATTTATAAAGCCTATTAATCCTCCAATAAATATTCCACCAAGAATAGAAAGAAATACACCAAAATTAGCCTTAAGCATCATAGCTGTTATCAAACCTGCCATAGCCATTACTGAACCAACCGAAAGATCTATTCCTCCCGTAATAATAACCATCAATATTCCAAAACCACTAATAGCAATCCATGAAAAAGCGCGCAAAATATTAAAAATGTTAGTAGAAGTCAAAAAAGTCTCAGTAGTCAAACTTAGAAATAGAGATAATAAAAATAATATGACAAGAATCCCGAGCTCCTGGATTCTAGACGTCTTTATCAATCTTTTACTTTTTACCCCTTCTTTCATTTACAATCCTCCCCTCATTAATCAACTATATTTCCTGAAGCATAAGCCATAATCTTCTCTTGAGTAGCTTCCCTCCTGGGTACCTCTGCCACAATTTTCCCTTCACTCATGACAAGAATTCTGTCACTCATGGCAAGTACTTCAGGCATCTCTGAAGATATCATAATTATAGAAATCCCAGACTTGGCAAGTTGACTCATAATTGCATGTATTTCAGCCTTTGCTCCCACATCTATACCTCGGGTAGGCTCATCAAGGATAAGTATTTTTGGCTCAGAGGCAAGCCACTTTGAAAGAACTACCTTTTGTTGATTTCCTCCAGAAAGATAGAGAACTTTCTCAAATACTGAAGGAGTCTTAATATTTAATCTCCTAACAAAATCCTCAGAAATTCTTGTGAGTTTAATTTTATCAACAAAATTAAGAAATTTCAGTATCTTCTTTATGATAGTTATACCTATATTCTCCCGGACAGACATCTTTAATATTAATCCCTGATTTTGCCTATCCTCAGGAACTAAACCAATTCCCAATTTGACAGCGTCTTCAGGAGAATTTATCTCTACTCTCTTACCTTCAATTAATATTTCACCAGATTTCTTAGGATCAGCACCAAAGATTAGCCTTACAAGTTCTGTTCTGCCAGAACCTACAAGTCCAGCAATACCAAGAATCTCTCCTTTATAAAGAGTAAAACTAACATTCTTAACCACATCACTACTTAAGTTTTTAACTTCAAGAATTGGTTCTCCCCTTACCACTTCTTCTTTCCTAAACATATCTCCAATAGGCCTATTTACCATAAGATAAATGACCTTATCGGGAGTAGCCTCCTCTCTGGACATATATCCTACCAATTTACCATCTCTTAGAATTGTTATTCTATCAGCAATCCTAAATACTTCCTCCAACCTATGAGAGATAAAAACAATAGCAATACCTTGTTCTTTCAATTGTTTTATTACTTCAAAAAGTTTTTCTACCTCCTCTGGACCAAGAGCAGATGTCGGCTCATCCATGATTATTACCTTCGCCTTAAAGGATAAGGCTTTTGCTATTTCTACAAGTTGTCTCTGAGCTACCGATAAATTTTTAACCAATTCATCAGGAGGAATGTCAGCCCCTACCCTTTCTAAAAGCTCCTTTGCTCTCCCTTTCCATCTCCCTTTTATCCACAAAACCTAAGGCTCCTAATATTCCTCTTCTCCTGATTTCTCTTCCAAGAAATATATTTTGAGCAACAGTCTGATTGGGAGTAACCATCAATTCTTGATGAATTGTACTAATTCCCATAAGTTGAGCATGATAAGGATCCTGTATTTCAACCCTTTTACCTTCAAAATAAATTCTGCCTGAGTCTCTTTTGTAAACCCCACTTAAAATTTTAACAAGGGTCGATTTGCCTGCTCCATTCTCTCCCACAAGCGCCATTACCTCGCCCGCATATGCTTCAAAATCTACTCTATCAAGAGCTTGAACTCCTGGAAATGCCTTAGATATTCCTTCTGCTCTCAAAATTGGCTCCAAACTTATTCACCCCCTTATTTAAAAGGAGGGTACGGCTTATTTTTACGCCGTACCCTCTAATTCTTTAAGCTAACTACAGTTTAGAAAGCAGGTGGAAGTGGAGTCTTGAAATCTTTTAATAGCCATGCTCTAATCATTGCATCTACATTCTTCTGTGTTACAATATCCATTCCAGAATCAATCCAATCTGGGAATTTTTCATTATTAACTACTTTCCTGTAAAGAATATCTATAGCATCATAACCCCAACCCCAATATTTTTGTCCTACTAAGCCACAGAGGTATCCTTCTTTGAGAAGCTGAAGCTCTACAGGTAACGTATCAAAGGCAACAGTAAATACTTTTTTAGCTTTTGCAGCTTTTTCCCAAAGAGGCATAGATCCTCTCTCAGCAAAGAGAGGCCAAAGACCTACAAAGAACCAACCTCTAAGCTTTGGATACTTTTGCATTGTTTCTTCTACTACTTGTACTCCTCTATTAATGTCGTCATAACAAGCTACAGTAGTTACAATTTTTATCTTTGGATATTTCTTAATCTCATCTTTAAATCCTCTCATTCTCTCTTCCAAATTAAGAGCTCCAGGTACTCCAGTCAAAAGTGCTACATCTCCACTAGTACCCATAGCTCTCACAAGAAGTTTAGCAGCCCATTTACCACCCTCATAGTTATTAACACCAAGGTAAGTAAATCTCTTGCTCTTAGGAGAATCAGCATCAAAGGTCATTACAGGAATTCCTGCTTCCACAGCTTTGTTAATAACATCTATCAAGGCTGTAGGATCATTACAAGAGATAGCTATACCATCAACCTTTCTTGCCACCACATCTTCCACAACTCTTGCCTGCTCAGTAGCATCGGATGCTACTGATGCCACATATAGAACTTCTACCTTGTAAGGACCTTTCTTAGATAACTCCTCAGCTCTCTTGAATGCTCCATCTCTACCAAGCTCAAATACTGGATTATTTAAAGCCTTAGGAATCCATGCAAACACAAGTTTTTTAGGAGTTTGAGCAGTAGTAGCCATTAAGAGGAAGATAACAACAATAAAGAAAATCATTAAAAACTTTTTCATAAACCCACCCCCTATAAGTTAATTAGTAAGGTTCATAAATAAAGAGAATTTTAAACATTTTTTAATCTTCCTAAACCTTTACAATCACCCCTTCCCTTCTCAAGATAAGAATATTATATAACACTTGCTAAAACTTGACAATAACTAAAATATTTAAAATTTAAAACAAAATCTAAAATTAATGTTATAATAAAATATTAAAACTTCTTAGAGGAGGGTACTATGAAACTTCTAATTAGAATTTATATTTTAGCGTTCCTTTTAATCATTATTTCCTTTAGTTTTGCAGAAGGTATAGATAATAACCTACTTACAATAGCTAAAGGGAATAACATCTTTGGCTTAGACCTTTACCAGATACTAACTGCAAAAGAAGATGGAAACATTTTTATCTCCCCTTATAGCATTTCTTCAGCCCTTGCCATGACCTATGCTGGTGCAAATGGCAACACAAAGAAACAAATGGCAGAGGTTTTGTATTTTAATTTACCTGATAATGAACTACACTCTGCCTTCTCAAAGCTGAACTCTATATTCAACGCTCCTAAAAATGATTTTCAACTTGCCATTGCTAACTCTCTTTGGGGACAGATAAATTATCCTTTTAGAGAAGATTTCATTGAGCTTGTTAAAAAATATTATTCTGCTGGGTTCAATTTAGTAGATTTCGTAAACGATCTTAATAGGGAAAAAGCAAGAAATGAAATAAACAAATGGGTAGAAGATCGTACCAACCAAAAAATAAAGGAATTAATACAAAAAGGAGATCTCACCTCTTTAACAAGACTTGTATTAGTTAATGCCATTTACTTTAAGGGTAAGTGGAAGTATACCTTTAACAAAAAAGAAACAAAAGAAATACCATTCTTTGTTGATGAGAAAAGGACTTCAAAAGTCCCTATGATGCACCAAGTTAATGATTTTAATTACTATGAAGACAAAGATTTACAAGCCATCGAGCTTCCATACTCAGGAGATGAACTTTCAATGATAGTAATTCTACCTAAAGAAAGAACTCTATCAAAGCTTGAAAAGAATTTGAATTATACTTTGTTAGATAAAATCAGTACTAATATGGCAAAGGAAAAAATCGAAGTATACTTTCCTAAGTTTAAAATAGAAAAAAGATATATATTAAATGAGCCTTTAATAAAACTAGGAATGTCTGATGCCTTTGATGATATGCTAGCTGATTTTTCAGGAATGACTGGAAGCAGAGATCTTTATATAAGTAAAGTAATCCATCAATCCTTTATAGAGGTTAATGAAGAAGGAACAGAAGCAGCTGCAGCAACAGCAGTTATAATGTCAGGGAAAAGTATTTCCCTCGGTCCAAAAATCTTTAAAGCGGATCACCCATTCCTTTTCTTCATCATACACAAACCTACAAATACAATTCTCTTTATGGGAAGGTTTATAGAACCTTAAATTTTTGATAATATTAATAAAAAATACTTTTTGAGGTGATAGAATGCCTATCATATACGATAGAGATAATAATATTTTTCATTTAATGGCAGGAGACTCTAGCTATATAATAAAAATCTTTAAAAATAAATATCCTGTACATCTTTACTGGGGCAAAAAATTAAATCACTCCCATTTTTCAGAAGCTTTTATCACCTCTCCTTTTGGACCTAATCCAGATCCAAATGACAAATCTTTTACCTTTGACAGGATGCTATTAGAATATCCATCCTATGGGAATTCTGACTTCAGACACCCAGCCTTTCAAATCGAACAAGAAGATGGTTCTCGAATAACTCAGATTGTTTTTAATAATTATAGAATATACAAAGGGAAACCTAAACTTGAGGGATTGCCAGCAACCTATGTAGAGACAGAAGATGAAGCAGAAACCTTGGAGTTAGAACTCATTGATGAGCTCATAAACCTCAAAGTAATCTTATTCTATACTGCTTATAACGACTACAATGTGATTACAAGGAGTGTTAAGTTTATAAATGAAGGCAACCAGAAACTGAAAATTTTGAGAGCCTTAAGTACATGTGTTGATTTTGACCATTGTAATTTTGACCTTCTTCATCTCTGGGGATCTTGGGCAAGAGAAAGATATGTAGAAAGAGTACCCCTAATGCATGGAATAAAGACTATTGAAAGTTCTCGTGGAGAAAGTTCTCATCAACATAATCCCTTTATAGCTCTACTTTCTAAAGATGCAACTGAAAAGAATGGAGAGGTGTACGGATTTAGCTTAGTATATAGTGGAAACTTTGCAGCAAACGTAGAGGTAGATCAATTTAACACTACTAGAGTAACCATGGGTATAAACCCCTTTGAATTTACATGGATCCTTGACAAAGGAGAAACCTTTCAAACTCCAGAGGTGGTAATGGTCTACTCATCTCAGGGTATAGGAGAAATGTCTAGAACCTATCACAGATTATATAGGAAAAGACTCGTGAGAGGAGTATATAGAGACAAGAGAAGACCTATCCTTGTAAATACATGGGAGGCGGTCTATTTTAATATAAACGAAGAAAAACTTCTTTCCTTAGCCAAAGAGGCTAAAGAACTTGGGATTGAGCTTTTCGTACTTGATGACGGATGGTTTGGAAGAAGAGACGATGATACTAGTTCTCTTGGAGATTGGTACGTAGATAGAAGAAAATTACCCAGTGGCCTTGAAGGATTAGGAAATAAATTAAAAGAAATGGGACTTAAATTTGGCTTATGGTTTGAACCTGAGATGGTCTCACCAGACAGCGAGCTATATCGTAAACATCCTGATTGGTGTATACAGATTAAAGGAAGAACTCTTTCCCAGTGCAGGAATCAGTATGTGCTTGATATAACAAGAAAAGAAGTAAGAGATGAAATATTGAGAATGATGAAAGAAATTATAAAAAAGTGCACCTATCGAGTATATTAAGTGGGACATGAATAGACCATTAACTGAGGTGGGCTCTTTAGCTCTTCCCCCTGAAAGACAAAAAAGAGGTATTTCACAGATATGTATTGGCCCTTTATGAAATGATAGAGGAATTAACCACAGAATTTCCATATATTCTTTTTGAAGGATGCTCGGGAGGGGGAGGAAGATTTGACCCTGGAATACTCTATTACATGCCTCAGATTTGGACCAGTGACAATACTGATGCTATTGAGAGGCTAAAAATACAATGGGGAACAAGCATAGTATATCCTGCCTCCACCATGGGAGCTCATGTTTCTGCAGTACCAAACCATCAGGTAGGAAGAATCACCCCACTAAAAACAAGAGGGTATGAGGCTATGTCAGGTGTCTTTGGTTATGAGATGGACCTAACAAAATTAACTCCTGAAGAGAGAGAATTAGTGAAAGAGCAGATAGAAATGTATAAAAGAGTGTGGCATATTGTTTTTGAAGGAGATTTATATCGCCTAATAAATCCTTTTGAAGAAAATTCAGCCTCTTGGATGTTTGTCACACCCGATAAAAGAGAGGCCTTTGTAATTTACGTAAATATATTAGCTGAACCCAATCCTCCTTTCAAAAAACTTAAACTTGAAGGCTTAGATCCTAATAAAAAATATATAATAGAAGGCACAGACAAAGAATATTATGGAGATGAATTGATGAATATTGGCATAAATATACCTCCAATGAGGGATTTTGATTCTTTTGCCTTTATATTAAAGGAAAAATCCTAAAAAGGAGGGAAAAACATCTATAAAATGAGAGTAATATTACGTAGAAATAATGAAGTCAAAGAGATGGAAGGAGATCTTAAAGTAAGCGAAATATTAAAAATCTTGAATATAAACCCAGAAACAGTCCTTGTGGTAAGAGGAGAGGAAATCTTAACTCCGGACAAAATAGTAAAAAATAACGAAGAGGTAGAAATCATACCAGTAATTTCTGGAGGAAGATAAATGCGTTGCACAAAATGTCATAATGAAGCAACTATTTACATAAGAAGGCACAATACTGCTTTCTGTAAAGAACACTTTATAGAATACATATATGGACAAGTAGAAAAAGCAATAAAGAAATACAAAATGTTTGAAAAAACTGATAAAATTTTAGTTGCAGTCTCAGGAGGAAAAGATAGCCTTGCTTTATGGGATATCTTAAATTCCCTCGGATATAATTCCGATGGTTTATATATTGATCTTGGAATTTCAGAATACTCTGAGAAATCAAAAGAGGTTGCACAGAAATTTGCAGAAAGTAGAAACTTAAAACTTCATGTTGTTTCAATTAAAGATATTTATGGCGTAGGAATAAAGGAGATAGCTCATAAAAATAGAAAACCTCCATGCTCCACCTGTGGTGTAATAAAAAGATATATCATGAATTTAACAGCAAAAGAACTACAATACAAGGTAATTGCTACAGGCCACAACCTTGACGATGAATCCGCAATACTCCTTGGAAATATTCTTCACTGGCAAATAGACTATCTTAAGGCTCAATCTCCAATACTTTTTGAAGATGAAGCTGGATTTGCAAGAAAAGTCAAACCTTTATATAGGATTTCCGAATACGAAACTTCTGCCTATTGTATTATGAAAAAGATTGAGTACATACTTGATGAATGCCCTATGTCTATCGATGCTCAATCTCTCAGGTATAAGGGAATGTTAAATACCCTTGAAAAAGATTCTCCAGGAACCAAAGAACAATTTTATTTTGGTTTTTTAGAAAAGGGCAAAAATTACTTTATACCTGAAAAAAGGGAAATAAAACTAAACAGTTGCAAAATTTGTGAACAACCTACCACATCAGAAATATGTGGATTCTGCCGACAAATGACAAAAGCTAATTTAGAACCTTTAAACATGAAAGAGTTTATACTAAGACTAAAAGATTCTAATGGGCAAGTCTAATATATCCTCGTTCTTTTTAAGATAAGCCTTAAGTTTTATAACAGGATTATTAAATCTCACAGAGAAAATCAAATAACAAATATTAGAGAGCATATCCTCTTTATCCTTATCTGATAGATACTCATCTCCATCAGGATGAGAATGATAAACTCCAACAAAATTCTGTCCTACTTTATTCATATATCTAAAAATCTTAATCTCTTCTAAAGGGTCGACCAAGTATTCTCTATAAGGATTAGGAGCGACATTCTTAGTTATGAAATAACTCTTAATATTGATATTTTTATCTCCCATCTCACCCCCAAGAATCCCACAAGCCTCAAAAGGATACTCATGGATAGAATGGACAACCAGAATCTTAAAAATATCTTTAGGAAGGAGAATCTCCATTTCTTTTATCTTGAAGGAGATAAAACCTTAGGACAATAAGGATCGGGCTTGCTAATATCATTCTCTAGGATATAAGCTCTTGCGTAGCAACCACCCTTGCAAAACGTTGCTACATTACATCCTAAGCACAGTTTATCTCTCTCTTTAAGTAAATTATAAAGCTTATTCTGTTCTACCTCCTTTAACGCCTCTAAAAGAGATTTTGTTCTTATCTCAGAAAGAGGCATATCGATTACATCACAAAGCATAATATCGCCAGTTGGAGCAAGATCTATGTAATCAAGGACATGACACTCATCTATAACAACATAATTAAAATTCATACTCTTCATGAAAGGAACACACCACAGAACCACAGGATACTTCTCTCTTTCAGCTTCTTCTGAAACCTCTCTAATTGTTCTTATCAAAAGATCAGAACCTATATAAATTCTAGTATTTTTTGCCTCACCTGATGGAATCACTGGTATCATACATAGCTCTCTTGCACCAATATTCTTAGCAAACCTTACCATATTACTTGCATCAAAATAATTTAAAGAAGAAATGGAAAAAATCACAGAAAAAGGAATTTCAAATTTATTTATTAACTCTATACTATTAAGCAGTCTATCAAAATTGTCCTTACCTCTCATTTTCTCAAATACATCCTTATTAGAACCATCTATAGAAACGTAGAGATACACCTCATTATCTTTTAAAAACCTTGCTATTTCTTTATTAAGGAGTAATGCATTAGAATTTAATGAGACTTCAAGACCCAAAGAACGAGCCTTCTCTATATACTCAAACACTTCCTTTACTAAAAGAGGCTCTCCTCCAGTAAAATCTATCCCCTTAATAGACAATTCCTTTGCTTCCTCTATTAATCTTAGAGCTCTTTCTTTTGATATTTTTACTTCCCAATTTCTTTTATGAACATAGCAATGAGGACAGCTTAAATTACATTTTGTGTCAAGAATCCAAATGATATTGGTAATGAATATATCAACCTCCCTTCACAAAATTTTTACAGCAAGTATATTTTACTATTAATAAAAATTTCATGTCAAAGTCTTCTAAAATCACGCTAAAAAATCGAATTTTTAAACATCATGAATTATAATGATGCAAATAACAAAAATGTAACCGATACCAATAGGTTTTGACAAAAAAATTAAATCTATGTTAAACTCTAACCAAGAAGCGTAGGGTAGGAAAAAAGCCCGGGATAATTGGATTTTATCCACCCGGGCTTCTAAAATTTAAATTTATTAACACATGTTAACGGAGGTGAAAAATGAAGATAAAGTTTTTTATCAAAAGAACTCTTATTTTCATATTCATCTTAGTTACTTTTCTAACTTATATTCATGGATATAATGAGCCATGGTATAAAAACGCGATTTTTTATGAAGTCTTTGTAAGATCTTTTGCAGATAGCGACGGGGATAGAGTAGGAGATTTAAATGGACTTATAGACAAATTAGATTACTTTAAAAATCTAAATATTACTGCTCTATGGCTAATGCCTATCTTCCCCTCAGTGAGTTATCATGGATATGATGTCACAGACTATTATGATATCCATCCAGGTTATGGTACCATGGAGGACTTTGAAAACCTAATAAGAAAAGCCCATGAAAAAAATATTAAAATAATTCTTGATTTGGTAGTAAACCACACCTCTTCAAGGCATCCATGGTTTGTTTCTTCTGCCTCTTCTTACAATTCTCCGTATCGCGATTATTATATATGGAGTACTGAAAAACCTGAAAAAAATTCTAATTTATGGTATAAAAAACCTACAGGATACTACTATGCATTATTCTGGTCAGAAATGCCCGATCTAAATTTTGATAATCCAAAAGTAAGAGAAGAGGTCAAAAAAATTGCAAAATTTTGGATAGAAAAAGGTGTTGACGGATTTAGACTCGACGCAGCAAAGCATATTTATGATGATGACTCTAAAAACATTCAGTGGTGGAAAGAATTTTACTCATATTTAAAGAGTATAAAACCCGATGTATACCTTGTTGGTGAAGTTTGGGATAACGAGTATAAGATAGCAGAATACTATAAAGGATTACCCTCAAACTTTAATTTTCCTCTTTCTGACAAAATAATGAACTCAGTAGCAAATCAAAAAGACTTAGGAATTATAGAATTTCTCGAATTTGAAAGAGAACTTTTTGGGGAAAACAATACAGACTTTGCTGATGCCATATTTTTAAGAAACCACGATCAAGTAAGAGTTAGGACATTCTTTGGTGGAAGCATAGATAAAAGTATTTTGGCAGGATCTATTTACTTAACTCTGCCAGGAATACCTTTCATATATTACGGAGAAGAAATAGGAATGGAAGGATCAAAACCTGACGAATATATAAGAGAACCGTTCAAGTGGACTGATGATATGAAATCTAAATACCAAACCTATTGGATTATTCCACGACATAACTTACCAGGAAATGGCATAGCCGTCGATACCGAAGAAAAAGATCCAAATAGCATATACAATTACTATAAAAAACTCTTAGAAATAAGAGTCAAATGCAGAGCTTTATCTAATGGAAAAATAGAGAGAATAAAGACTCAAGATAGATCTATACTTGCCTATAAGTTAGAATTAGAGGATGAAAAAATAATGGTAGTCCACAATCTAAATAGGATTGAAAATACCTTTAACTTTAACAACGAGATAAAAGAAAAAGACATACTATATATTAGAAACGCTAAAACTGAAAGAAATAAAATAATCTTAGGACCTTATAGCACTGTTATAGTCAAAATTCCATAAATAACTCCACATATCTTCTGTCAAAATATAGCCACCTTTTTCATAAGCAATCAATGCTGCTCCAACCGCAGGTGGAATTTTTAAAGGAACAACCCTACATCTTTCTGCATAAACTCTCAATTTAGCCTGAATATACTCTGGAAGCCATGCTGCACCTTTATAAATACTCCCTGCAATAACTACAGGAGTTTCTTCGTTTAAAAGATCTAATTTTTTCATAAGATTGTAAGCTGAAATAACAGTCTCATCAACAATTCTCTCTACAATTCTTATAGCTACCTTATCACCCATCTTTACAGCTTCAAAAAGCAAAGGAGCAAGACCTAAGGCTCTATGATACTCTGAAGAGTTATAATAAAGTCTTTTAGCAAGATTTATATAATCCTTTTCCCCAAAAAAACTAAGAACCATCTCTTCCAATACTGTTTTTTCTCCTCTACCATCATAAGACCTAAAAGCACTAAAAAGCATCTCTTGCACTATAGATGAAGCACCACCCCAGTCCCCAAATATATATCCTTCTCCAAAATACCTATACCATCTACCGTCCTTTGATCTTCCATACCCATTGTTGCCTGTACCCATAACAATAATCACCCCCCAAAACTCCTTATTTCCAGCCCTAAGGGCAATAGGGGCGTCATTCTCTACTATAAATTCCTTAGCTATACTAAGGTCTCCAACCTCTTTTTCAAGCATAACAAAATCTTCAGGAAAATCTGCTCCAGCAAGACCAAAACAAGCAAAATCAAATTCTATATTTTTAAGGGTACCTTTTGCCTTTTCAATCGCATCAATCCAATTTTTCTTTGCCTCTTCAATACCTATTCCTTCGTAATTTCCCGGCCCAGATCTACCAATCCCCACGATCTCTCCCTTTTCATTCAAAATAACCGCCTCAGTTTTTGTTCCTCCTGCATCTACACCAAGGAAATACCTCATATTATTTCCTCCTTAATTAGATTATCACTTACTTTAGCTCTGGAAAAAGTTCTCTATTTACTTCAATTAACCTATTCAAAAGCTTTTCAGCAAGAGATAAAGAGGAAACAAGAGGATGTTGAGAAATAGCTAAAAGTGCTTTTCTATATGATCCCTCCATGGCTGCCTCAATAGTAAGTCTTTCATAAGCTTTTACTCCTTGTATTAAACCTCTAACTTCCATTGGCAAATTACCAATAGAATACCTATGAAATCTATCTTTTTGTATATAAACAGGTATCTCTACCACACCATCATAAGGAAGATCATAAATACTACCATCATTTTTCACATTAATTATCTGAAAACCTTCCTCTAAACCATAAAGATGAGAAATCAAATTTACAGCAGCCTTTGAATATAAAGCTCCTCCTCTCTTAGAGAGCTCTACCGGTTTAGTATCTAAATTAGGATCTTGATAAAGCCTTAAAAGATCTTCTTCTACTTTCATAACCTCTTCTGCTCTTTTAGGTTTATGTTTTAACTCCTCAACCATCTCTTCCCTAAAGTAGTAATATCTGAGATAGTAATTAGGAAACATGTTTAAATAGTCTATTATCTTTTTCTCTTTATCTGAGACTTTTTCCTTTGCCTTCTCAAAAAGCTCTTCAGTCTTATCTTCACCCTTTATAAAAACCCTTCTAACAAAACTTAAATGGTTTAAACCAAAATAATCCATAAAAACATCATCCATGTTAACCCCTGCAAGATCTGCAAAAAATCTTTGAAAATTGATAGGTACATTACATAAACCTATGGCCTTTATTTTTGTATAATTCAGAAGCATTTCTGTAATAATTCCTGAAGGATTAGTAAAATTAATAAAATGCGCATCTGGAGCATATTTTTCAACCTTCTTAGCAATATCATAAACCACAGGTATGGTTCTTAAGGCATTAGCAAAACCACCTGGGCCTGTAGTCTCTTGTCCTAAAAGATTAAATTCCAAGGGAATTGTTTCATCAAGAAGCCTTGCTTTATTTCCCCCTACCCTAATCTGATTTATCACAAAGTCTGTTCCCTGAAGTACACTATCAAGATCAATGCTCTTTTTGAGTTCTATTTTGGCTTTAACCCTATTTATCATCCTCTTCAAAAATTCATATACAATATTTAATCTATGCTCATCTATATCCACAAGTACTATTTCTAAAGCTTCAACTTTATTCCATATATCAAAAAAACCCTCGATTAATTCTGGGGTATAAGTACTTCCTCCTCCAATAACAACTACCTTCATAAGAGTAAACCTCCTCAAAAGGATTTTGAAAAGAGTATAAAATATTTTAAAATATTTGTAAAGTATGTTTACTAAATTTAGAAGAAAGAACAAGAAAAATCAAGATAATAGTACCACTAACTTACTGAAATTCTTTCACTATTCTTTCAAAAATCTCAAAGGGAGACCTAACCTTTTTGTACAGAGGTTCGCCTTGCAATTGTGGCAAAATCTCTTCAAAAATTGGCTTTTCATTTTTATAAATAACACCTATAGGAATTTTATCACCCCATTCTAAAGATTTCTCAAAAGCCTTTATAATATCAGTAGGATCATAATCAGAGTCAAGCTTATAAATTCTCTCCCTATACCATTGATAAGTATTTACCTTATTAAAAGTAACACAAGGTTGAAGAATATCTAATAAAGCAAAACCCTTATGTAAAATAGCTTGCTTCATCATCTCTACTAAATGATCAGGCTCTCCTGAAAAGGACCTTGCTACAAAAGATGCTCCTTGAGAAATTGCTAAAGCTATAGGATTTAAAGGGCCATAAGGAACTCCTAAAGGTTGTACCTTTGTTTTCATTCCTCGATCGCTAGTAGGTGATGCTTGTCCCTTAGTAAGACCATAAATCTGATTGTTATGTACAAAAACTTTTATATTTAGGTTTCTCCTAATATTGTGTATCAAATGATTTCCACCTTCTCCATAGGTATTTCCATCTCCAGACTCACAAATAACTACAAGATTTTTATTGGCAATTTTTGCTCCTACACCTGCAGGAATATCTCTTCCATGGAGTCCATTAAAAAGATTACATTTGAAGTAATGTGGCGCTTTCGCTGCCTGACCTATACCTGACACCATAAGAACCTCATGAGGTTTAAGGTCTAATTCTGCAAGGGCTCTTTTTATACAATTTAAAATAGACCAATTTCCACAACCAGGACACCACGCAGGAACTTGATTATTCTCAAAATCCTCTACTCTCATCCCATTAACTCCTTTACCCCCTTTATAATTTCTTCCACATAAAAAGGAAAACCATTATATTTAACCAAACCCCTTTTTACATCTACTCCTGTCTCTTTTCTCAATAAAGCAGCAAATTGGCCTTGATAATTCTGTTCTATGGTGTACAATTTGATCCCTTTATACTTTTCTAAGTGTTCATTAACTATTGGATATACATCAGAAAAATGTAAGTGCCCTATAGGATAACCTTCCCTAATTAACCTTTCTATTCCCTCTTTTATTACCCCATAAGTAGATCCCCAGCCAATAAATATAATCTCCGGATTTTCCACCCCAAAATATGAGGGCTCTTCTATTTCCTTTAACAAAAGATTAAGCTTTTTCATTCTTTTTCTCAACCCATTCTCTTTCTAATACTAAGATCTTCAGTTATATGCCCCTCCTCATCATGTTCATCGCTGTCAGTAATAACAAGAGCTTCTGACTCACCAGGTATAGCAAAAGGTGAAACTCCATCCTCAGTGATTTTATGCCTCAAATAGTTAGTATCAGCTTTAACTCTGTAGAACTTTATCTCAGAAGGAGGATTAAGCTCTTCTATTACTGCCTTAGAATCAATCAAATATTGATCTGTAAGAATTATAGAAGGAATTTGATATTTTTCAGCTAACTCAAAGGCTTTTATAGTTTTATAGAAAGCGTCTTTTTGATCTCTTGGAGCTGTAACATATCTCACAAACTCTCCGTGTCCTGCATGCACTACAAAGTTTAGATCTCCTTGTTCAGTCCTTGTAGGAAGACCCGTTGCAGGACCAGGACGTTGACCTATATGAATAACCACAGGAGTTTCAGTCATACCTGCTAAACTCAATCCCTCTACCATCAATGCAAAACCACCACCAGAAGTTGTAACCATTGATCTTGCGCCCGCGAAGAACGCTCCAATTGCCATATTAATTGCAGCAATTTCATCCTCTGCTTGCTCTACCACCACATCAAAATCTAATTCATGTTCAGCAATAAAATTCATTACTGCAGTACCAGGAGTCATAGGGTAAGAAGCCAAAAATTTACAACCTGAAACCATCGCTCCAAAACCTACAGCTTCAGCCCCGTTTAGCAACAATCTGTTATCTCTACCTCTTTTAAGAAAACTTCCACAACTTCTATTTAGATCACGAGCATATTTATATCCTTCTTCCAGAGCCCTCATATTTATGTCAAAATATTCCTGTTTAAAAGTTTCAGCAATAATTTTTCTCATTTCATCAATGTCCCCACTACTCAAAGCAAGAAGAGCCCCAACAAAAATAGTATTTTCAACGAGCTTTGATCTCAATTCTTGAGTTATTTGTTTAACTGGAATTTTAATGATTCTATCATCTCCTAAAAATTCCTCAGTTTTTATAGATTCATCACAAAAAATATGACCCCCTTCTTTTACTTCATTAAGGTGTAATCTTATGGTCTCCAAATTCAAAGCAATAAGAATATCTACCTTTTCATTATCAATAGCATATATAGGTTTATCAGAAATCCTTAAAAGACTATAATTATGCCCTCCTCTAATACGAGATTGATAACTCTCAATAGTAAAAACATAATACCCTATCCTAAAAAAATACTTTGAGAGTATATTTGATATTGTTTGAATTCCTTGGCCTGCTTCTCCCCCTATCAAAATTTTGCATTCCATATCAATGATCCCCCATTTTTTTTAATTATTATACTATACAAAAATAAAAAATAGAATGATTTTTATTTTACCAATTCTCTAAAATAATTTGTAAAGCCTAAGATGCCTGCCCCAATAAGCAGGCCATCATTTCCAAGAGGTGATGCATAAAAGTATATTTTATCCTTTAGATATTCAAAAATATACTTATCAACTTCTTTTTTAAGAATCTCGGTAAACAGGTTCAAAATATTCCTTGTCATTCCCCTATTTCCAGCAACACATATTGCTTCAGGAGCAATAATATGCACAGCATTTGCCAAGGATATACCGAGATATCTGAAGATTTCTTCTAAGAAAGGATCTTTATCCCCTTGATTATAGCTTTTAAGGCTTTCTTCTAAAAATTTAAAATCTGAAAATTTTTCTTGAATCTTTGGGAAAGACGCAATAGTTTCCAGACAGCCTTTATTTCCACACCAACATATCTCTGCTATATCTCCATTTACTATGGTATGACCTATCTCTCCCTCAATATTATCAAAGCCTTCTATGATATTACCATTATAATAAATTCCAAGTCCTATTCCTTTCTCAAACAATAAGTAGAAAAGAATATTAAATTTCTTACCTTCGCCAAACCAGAGTTCCGATAAAAGTCCCGAATTAGTATCCTTCTCAATGTAAATAGGAAGATTAGGATACCTCTCTTTCAAAAATTCCTTTAAAAGAAAATTTCTCCAATTGAGTCCCACCGAAAGTATTACCTCTCCATTATACTTATTTATAATACCAGGAACTGAAATAGATATGGCTATTATATTTTTATACTTCTTGAGAAGAGGATCTATAAGCTCAAAAAGGTCTTCCTTCCTCTTTATAGGATAATAAAAATCTTCTTCAACCTTTCCTGAGGCATCAACAATTCCTGATCTTCCTTCTAAACCGCTTAAATCAATTGCTAAAACCTTTAAATCAGGATTAATAGTTAGTTTTGTGGGTCTTCTCCCCCTTGAAGTCTCAACTTTTCCAATCTCTACAAGAATATTTTTCTCAATGAGTTCATCTACTATCTCAGATATGGCTGTCTTTAGTTAGCTTAGAAATTCTTGCAAGTTCTGCCCTCGACTTAGGACCAGTTTTTATAAGAATCTCAAGAACAAGAGTTTTTATTATACAAGCCTATATATTCTGGTTTTCTTCCCTCTCTCATAGTATCTAACCTCATTCTGTTTATTTTTTATAATTTTTATAAATTTTAACACAAAATTTTTATTGTGATATAATTTGACATAACATGGTAAAGTACAAAAGAGGTGAAAAATGAACAAACCTAAAATAAAACTTATATTAACCCTATTACTTATAATATTTATTATACCTTCAACCTCTCTTTCGCAAGAGAGGAATATTGCTGTATCCATTCCTCCTATTGGTAGTATCACCAAATATATTGTGGGAGACTTATGGAAGATATCGGTTTTATTGCCTTCAAATACTAATCCTCATCTTTTTGAACCTACACCTCAAATTATGAAAGAATTAAGAAAAAGCAAAGATTGTAGTCATTAATGGGAAAGATGTAGATCTATGGGCTAAAAAATTGGCAGATTCTGCCCAAAAGGATACTTTGGTGTTGTCCGATTATTTAAAAATCAAAGAAGAAAATCCCCCATTTTTTGGCTTGATCCAATCTTAGCAAAAGATATAGCAAATATAATCTATAAAAAGGTTTCAAGCATTGATCCTTCAAACAAAAATTATTATCTAAAGAATTTAAACAAGTTTAATAAACAAATAGACGAACTAAATAAATACATAATAAAGGAACTTTCTATTTTTAAAAATAAAGAAATAATAGCCTATCACCCTTCCTTTTATTATTTCTTCAAAAGGTATAATATAAAGGTTTTGTCTTACATAGAAGAAGGAGAGGGAAAAGAACCATCCCTCAAGAAAATCTCAGAAATTATCAGGCTTATAAAGAGTAAAAACATAAAGTACATAATCAAGGAACCATTTATAAATACTCCAACCTTAGGGACTATTCAAAAGGAGACAAAGGTAAAAATAGTAGATATGGACCCTATAGGATATAATAAAGATTATTTTGAACTGATAAAGGAAAATGTAAAAATATTAAAGGAGATATTTTATGAACAAAATCGTTGAGATAAAAAATTTATACCACCGTTATGACCAAGACTTAATTTTAGAAAATGTAAATATGGAGGTATTAGAAGGAGAATTTTTAGCAATAATAGGACCAAACGGGGCAGGAAAATCTACCTTATTGAAAATAATTGTAGGAATAATAAAACCATTAAAAGGAATTGTGAAGGTTTTCAATAAAGATGTTCAATCTTTAAAAGAAGAAAGAAAATGGATAGGTTATGTTCCTCAAAAACCCGATTTGGAAAAATATTTACCATTAAAGGTTAAGGATATTGTTGCCTTAGGAAGAAGAGTAGTAAACAATTGGCAAAAGCTAACCTATTATGATTTTGAGATTATGGATAAAGTTATGGAAGATATGGAAATTAAAAGCATAGAAGATAAAATATATGGGGAACTTTCTGGGGGACAACAGCAAAGAGTTCTTATTGCAAGAGCTCTTGCTCAAGAACCTAAATTATTAATTCTTGATGAACCTACTGTAGGTATAGATGTTAAGACCCAGAACAAATTTTATACTTTACTTAGAGATTTAAAAAAACAAAATAAGTCAATTATTTTAGTATCTCATGATATAGGTATAATCTCAAAAGAGGTAGACAGACTGGCGTGTATAAATAGAAAACTATACCTTCACGGCTGTCCTGAGGAAATACAAATTCACGGTGCTTTGAAGGAATTATATGGAGAAAACTTCCTACTTCTCACTCACAAGGAGGAATAATGGAGATATTTGCTTACAGTTTCACTCAAAGAGCTCTCATTGCAGGATTTTTAATAAGTATAATTTCAAGCATTATAGGGCTCTACTTAATCTATCGTAGAATGACATTTATGAGCGCAGGAATAAGCCATGCTGTCTTTGGAGGGCTGTCTATCGGATATCTCTTAGGAATAAATATGACTTTAACCGCTATTGTTTTTACTATTTTACTAATATGGAGCATACCGTACATTGTAAAAAGATCTAAATTACAGCAAGAGATTCCTGTAGGAATTTTTTATTCATCTTCCATGGCTTTAGGTGCTCTTCTACTCTCCTTTCACAAAGGCTACACTACCGATCTTTTTAGCTTTCTTTTTGGAAGCATTCTCTCTGTGAAGGAAGAAGACCTTATATTAACATTACTTTTCACAATTGGGATCTTAGTATTCTTTATCAAAAACTATTGGAAAATAATATTTATCATCTTTGACAAAGAAACTGCGGAAGCATCAGGCTTAAATGTTTACAAACTTGAAAGGTGGATTCTTACGCTTACTGGTATTGCTATTGTACTTACAAGTAAATTAGTGGGAATTATATTATCTTCAGCCCTTATAATAATTCCTGCTGCTACAGTTATTCCCTTTATTAAAGATATTAAAAAATCGGTTTTTGCTACGATTTCCTTAAACCTAATCTCTATCTTTTCTGGATTGATTTTTTCATACTACTTCAATATTCCTACAGGTGCTACTATTGTGATGGTTGCTACGATATTTTTCCTAAGCTCGCTTTTTATAAAGAAGCCCACAAATCATTAACTACTCTTCTACCTTTTCAAAAATCTTCTTTAGCAAAGTTTCTTCTATCACCTCAGAAGCAGCCCCGATGGGACCTGTTAAAGCGCCAAGTTTAGTTACCATTATCTCTGGTATAGGAGGAAAAGCGTGAAGATTAATAACCCTTTTTACAGGATCTAAAAGAAGATCTCCTGCTTTAGATAATCCTCCCGCAATTATTATTATCTCTGGATTGAAAAGATTTATAAGATTCGCTATTCCAAGTCCTAAATAAGTTCCCATCTCTTCAAAAATATTTAGGACAAATCTATCTCCATTTCTTCCTGCTTCTATGATTTCATCTAATATTTCATCCTTTGACTTATTTTCAATATTTACCTTTGTATATGCGTTTCTTTGAATACCATCATAAACTCTTTCATAAAGTACCTGAGTAGAAACATAGGTTTCTAAACATCCATAACTACCACATTTACATTTTTTTCCATTCCTTTCTATAACTGTGTGCCCAAACTCTCCAGCCCTATCATTAGGACCTCTATAGAGTCTTCCATCAAGTACAAAACCTGCACTAACCCCACTACCAACCCTCACACATATGATATTATCCTTCCCAATACCAGCTCCATACCACATTTCTCCATAAGTTACTGCCTTTATTATATGTTCAATAAATAATGGAAAATCCTTGATATATCTTCCTAAATAATCTTTAATATTCACGTTTCTCCAACCAAGATTTGGAGAAAAAATACATACTCCTTCCTTTCGATTTATAGTTCCTGGAACTGCAACCCCAATTCCTATTATCTCTTCTTTATTTACATCCTCTATAAGAAATCTGTACACTTCTATTACAGTATCCAAGACCTCTTCCACATTAGTAGTATTTAAATTTATTACTTTACTCTTCAATATCTTTCCCGAAAGGGCCATAAGTATTCCCGTTATCTTATCTTTTTCAATTTCTATACCTATAGGATAATATCCTGTTTCATTTAAGGTAAGTTCTATAGGTCTCCTCCCCACTTTAGTTACTTTAGCAGGAGTCTCCTTAACAATACCCACATTTATTAAATTTTCCACAATACTAGAAACCGCAGAAGGACTTAATTTTGTAATTTTAGAAATATCATAGCGAGATATAGGCCCCATTCTCCTTATGGTGTCCAAAACAAGAGAAACATTTGTTATTCTCATACTTTTAATATTTACAGGTTTCAATTTTTCCTACCTCCAAATCAGACTAATTTTTTAACACTAAAAAATTATATTATTAATATAAAATATAAGTCAATTATCAGGTATAATATGAAAGCTAGAAAGGAGGAGGTAATATGAATAAAGAATTAATCATAATTCTTGAAAAAATGCAAGAAAACGAAATTACAGAACATTTCATATACAAGAAACTATCAGAATGGGAAAAGGAAGAAAATAATAAAAGAATCTTTTTAGAAATAGCTGAGGATGAACTAAAACACTTTGAAAAACTTAAGACATATACTAATAAAGAGCCAAAGCCCAAAAAATTAAAAATTTTTCTTATTCTATTACTAACTAAAATATTAGGATTTACCTTTACCACAAAGCTCATGGAAAGGGGAGAAGATAAGGCTATAGAAGGATATGGTCATATTCTGTCCTCTATACCTGATATAAGCAAAATTATAGAAGAAGAAAAAAATCATGAACAAAAACTATTAGGAATTCTTGATGAGGAAAGATTGAATTATGTAGGATCCATGGTTTTAGGACTTTCTGATGCACTGGTAGAGCTAACAGGAACATTAGCAGGATTAACCTTTGCCTTCCAAAATAATAAACTTATATCCCTCTCAGGACTTGTCACTGGTATTGCAGCTGCTCTTTCTATGGCTGGCTCAGAATATCTTTCTACAAAAGCCGAAAGTGATGAAAGAAATCCTATAAAAGCAGCCATCATAACAGGTTTAACTTATATAACTACAGTAATAATATTAATCTTACCTTATTTACTAACCTCCAATTACATATTATCTCTTATATTAGCCCTAATCTCCTCTGTATTATTAGTATTAATTTTCAATTACTACGTCTCAGTAGCCAAAGACTTGGAATTTAAAAGAAGGTTTATTGAAATGCTAATCATAATATTCTCAGTTTCCTTTATAAGCTTTGCTATCGGGCTAATTATCAAAGGAGTTCTTGGTGTAAATTTGGACTAATTAAAAATCAAGGGGAAGCTCATGCTTCCCCTACCAAGCTTAGCTTTGGTTTACATCTCCCACTAACACAATATTTGTCTTTAAAATGAGAGATGAATTCATCCCTAAAATACTTTATTGCAGAACTTACAGGCAAGTATACTGACTGTCCCAAAGGACAAAAAGAAGTATCTTTCATAACCAAACTTATATTAAGCATTTCATCTAAATCTTCTTCCGTACCTTCCAGAGAAGCAAACTTTTCAATTATCTCTACAAGTCTTTTTGTACCTACCCTACAAGGAGTACACCTACCACAGGACTCATGTTTAAAGAATCTGAGGATACTTTTAAGCATATCTACTATACAAACGCCATCACTCATGACTAAAATAGCTCCAGATCCAAGTACTGCCTTGTATTCCTTGAGGTTATCAAAATCCATCTTCACATCAAGCATCTCATTACCTAAAAATGCCCCTGCAGCACCTCCTACTAATGCACACTTAAATTTCTTGCCATCTTTAATTCCACCACCATATTGAAAGATAATATCCCTTAATGGAGTACCCATTTCTACCTCAATTAACCCTGCATTAACCACATCTCCAAGAATAGTATAAACCTTTGTGCCAGGACAACTTTCTGTGCCAAATTGTCTAAACCATTGAGCCCCATTTTTTATAATATCAGGCACATTAGCCAATGTCTCCACATTATTGACCAAAGTAGGTTTATTTCTCAAACCTTGAGATACAGGATAGGGGGGCTTTATACGAGGAATACCCCTTTTACCTTCTAAAGATTCAATTAAGGCAGTCTCTTCTCCACAGATATATGCTCCTGCACCCTTTCTTATCTCTAAATCAAAGGAAAAATTAGTACCTAATATGTTATCTCCTAAAAGCCCATATTCTTTTGCAACATTTATGGCTTTTTGCATTCTATCGATAGAAAGCTTATACTCTCCCCTTATATATATGTAACCCTTCTTAGCCCCAATAGCATAGCCTGCTATGGCCATCGCTTCTACAATCCTGAAAGGATCACCCTCAAGAATCAATCTATCCTTAAAAGTTCCAGGCTCACCCTCATCAGCATTGCATACTACATATTTTTCATCCGAAGGCACTTTGTAAGTAAACTCCCATTTCAAACCTGCAGGAAATCCTGCTCCTCCCCTTCCTCTAAGTCCCGAGGCTTTTATTTCTTTTATAACATTTTCAGGTGTCATCTCGGAAAGAGCCTTTGAGAGTCCCTCAAAGCCACCTTGCGCGATGTATTCTTCTATACTCTCTGGATTTATTACTCCACTATTTCTAAGTACTATCCTTACTTGTTTTCTTGTAAGACCAACTTCCTCCTTTGTTACCACACTTGGCAAAGTAGCACCTTCTATCATAAGCCTTTTTAAAGGCCTTCCTTTTATGAAATGTTCTTCAACAAGCTCTGGTATATCCTCCACCTTTACGTTGCCATAATAAATTCCCTCCGGATAAACTACCATAACTACACCTTTTCCAATAATTCCTAAAGGTCCAGTCTCAATAACTGCTATCTCTTTATCTAAACCTCTTTCCTTTAATTCTCTTATCAAGGCCTCTTCAACCTCTTTTGCTCCTGCAAGAAGAGTATTGGCATCTATGGAAATAAGTACATGACTCCTCGCTATACTCATAAATTCCCCCTCTTTTCTTCTAAAATTTTATCTATCTTTTCAAAAGTAAGATTACCATAGACTTCGTCATTAATCATCATAGCAGGAGCAACAGCGCACACTCCAAGACAACTGGTAAGCTCCAAAGTAAATAGTTTATCTTCTGTAGTTTCTCCCACTTTTATATTCAATTTCTTCTCCAAATACTCAAGCAAAGATTCTGAGCCTACTAAATGGCATGGAGGAGAATCACAAAGCCTTATCACATACCTACCCCTTGGCTTCAAGCTAAACATAGAGTAAAAAGATGCGACACCCTCCACATAGCTTACTGGAAGTCCTAAATACTCTGCACAGGCCTTTATATCCTCTGGAGTAAGATAGTTATAAGGGTTTCTGTTTTGTAATTCATGGAGAATTTCAATAATATAATCTGGATCCCGAGGAAAGGATTCCAAAATCTTTTGACGATCTTCCATTTTTTAGCCCCCCATAATATAGTTCTTTTATACCTTTTAAATAGTGTAAAAAATAACGAAATATTCTGTCAAGATTTCTTTTGAATCTCTTCTTTGATGATCTCAATCATTACCTCTGCCAACCTTGGATCAAACTGAGTACCCTTATTTCTTTCTATTTCTTCAATAGCCTCTTCTAAAGTCAAAGCCCTTTTATAAGGTCTTTCTGCTGTCATTGCTTCAAAGGCATCTGCAACAGCAATTATCCTTGACTCAAGAGGAATTTCTTCCGCAGAAAGTCCATCAGGATACCCCTTACCATCCCATCTTTCATGATGATGTCTAACTATTCTTGCTAACTCTTTCAATTCCTCAACTTGAGAAAGAATTTCTTCGCTCTTAACAGGATGTATTTTTACAAACTCATACTCATCCTCGGTAAACTTTCCATTTTTGTTGAGAAGAGTTTGAGGAATATATATCTTTCCAATATCATGAACCAAAGAAGCCCAATAAATCTTTTTAATTCTTTCCTTATCAAGGCCGATTCTTTCTGCAATCTTAACAGCATATCTTGCTACCCTTTCAGAGTGTCCTTGAGTATATCTATCATAATACTCCAAAGTTTTTATTAAAACGGTGATCAAATTGGTCAAATAAATTTCTCTCTCTTTCAAATAATTCCTAAAGCCATAGAAGACAGAAATGATATTTGTAAATTGTTCTACCAGACTAATATCTGACTCATCAAAACTCTCCTTACTTTCTTTAGAGATATCAAGACAAAAATACCCCTATATATTACCATCTAATTTTAAAGGCACTATTAGAGATTCCTTAGTAGGTTTACTATATTTTAATAATATCTCTTTTACTTTTTCATCTTTTCTTTCGATATTTAAAAGATCTTTAACGATAATTGGTTTATCAGGTCCCAAATAATTTCCCTCGCCTAAAATAATTCCCTCCAAATTTTTATCATGTCCAAGAGTGGCTATTAGTTTTAAGTCATTTCCTTCTTTTAAAAAGATACTACCATAATTTGCCTTAGAAATAATTCCAATAATAATGTCAAGAACTTTTCTTAAAAACTCCTCATCTCTTAGATTCAAATTTGAGATCTCAGATATATCCTTAAAAAAGCCCCAAAACTTCTCTATCCATTCTTCAAGAGCTTGCCTCACCCTTCTAATTTCCCGAGAAAGCAAAGTAAAATAAAGAAATGCAAAAAAACCTAAAACCAAAATAAAGATAAGAATATAACGAACATTCTTTTCAAACCAAGTTTTTTCAGCTTTTTTAGATACTACATATCTCTCTGTTAATTCAGCTAATTCTTCTTTGGTAATCTTATCTAAGGTTCTATTTATAAGATCTATTAATTCACCTTTATTCTTAAGGGTTGCCACATGGAGGTAATTGGTAGTAATTAGGGGACCTTTGACAAATTCATAAACAAGATCATATTTAACAAGATAATAATTTGCTGGTATATCATCCATAATAAAAACACTTATATCACCCTTTTTCGCAGATTTAATAATGTCCAAATAATTATCAAAATATTTAAAACTAACATGTGGATTTTCCTTTAGGGTTAATTCTATTACAGCATCGCCCTTTTTTACGCCTACCACATAAGGAGTTAAATCTTTTGGAGAATAAATCTTAGGCATACCAACCCTATAATATATGCTGGATGTTATTTCAAAAATGGGCTTTGAAAAAACTAAATATTTCTCCCTTTCTGAGGTCTTAAATATAGTATCAATAGCATCAAAATTACCTTTAACAAGACTCTCTTGTGCCTTTTCCCATTCCATAGGAAAAAGTTCCACTTTTATTCCAGTCTTTTTACTCCATAAATTCCAAAACTCTACTGAAATTCCAACTAAATTCCCTTTTTCATCAATATACGTAAAGGGAGGGTAGTCTTTATCGATTAAAACTTTTAATGGGTTTTGAGCATTAGCGTTAAAACTAACAAGAAGAGATATCAATAATAGTAAAAATAAGAAAATTTTAAAATCCTTAAATCTCATCTTCTCACACATTTTTAAAAACTTTTTAAGTAATTATAACAAAAAAATGCTATACTACATCAATAATATATTTTAGTTCTCTCAAAATATGATACTTTTTATATTAGGTCTTGCTCCAGGAGTAGCAATAGCCTGGTATGTATATAACAAAGACAGATGGAATAAAGAGCCATCAAGACTAATCTTTTGGTCCTTTGCTCTTGGAGTTCTTATATCCTTTCCTGCCGGTATATTTGAACTAATTGTAGAACCCCTTCTTCCTTTTAAAACTAAAAGCAATCTTGTTTCTCTTTTTTTATATTCTCTCTTAGGAGTTGCCTTAATAGAAGAAGGACTAAAGTATTATGTAATATACAAGTTTCTATATCCAAAAGAAGAATTTGATGAGCCTTTTGATGGAATAGTGTACTCAGTGATGGTAGGAATGGGGTTTGCTACCCTGGAGAACATCTTATACGTAATATCAGGCGGATATCTTGTGGGAATTACAAGAGCTTTTCTTGCAGTTCCTGCCCACTTTGTTCTTGCTCTATTTATGGGCTACTCTTTTGGCCTTGCAAAATTCGGAATAAATCCCGAAAAACATCTACTACAGGCCCTTTATTATCCCGTTTTTTGGCATGCTTTGTACGATTTCTTAATTTTTCACTGAAAAATGGTATTTCTCAATTTTCATTTTGGTGATAGTCTATGGAGTAGGAAGATGGATGTGGAAAAGGGGGCAAAAACTTATTATATTCACAACGGAGGAGAAAAATGATAAAAGCAGTTCTCTTTGATCTGGATGGTACGCTCCTTATAAATGACCTTGATCTATTTATGAAAAACTATTTTTCTCTTTTAAGGGAAGACTTCAAAAAAATAGGTGATGAAAAAGAACTTTTCAAAAATTTAAATATTGCCATTGAAAAAATGCTTCTAAATAAAGGGCCTAAAACCAATTATGAGGTATTCTGGGATGAGTTTACAAAACTTACAGGCAAAGATAGAAAAAATATGGAAGAATTCTTTAATAACTTCTACTCTCAAAAGTTCCCTCTTTTGAAAGACCTTTCGCAAGCGAGAACAAACTTCTACGCTAAAGAGGTTATTGAAAGAAGTTTTGAATTAGGATTAAAAGTTGTAATTGCTACCAATGCAGTATTTCCCATCATAGCTATAGAAGAAAGGCTTAGATGGGGAGGACTTCAAAATTATCCTTACGATCTGATAACCTCTATGGAGAAAATGCATTCCTGTAAGCCAAACGTGGAATATTACAAGGAAATTTTAGAGAAAATCAATGTACCTCCAGAAAGAGCTATTATGGTAGGAAATGATATAAAGGAAGATTTGTCTGCCTCTAAATTAGGAATCCTCACCTTTTTATATAATCATGAAAATATTTTTCTTAACAATATTGAGTACAAGCCAGATTTTATTGGAACCTTAAAAGATTTTTTTGAAATCTTACCCCTTCTTGCTAAATAAAGTACTATAAATATAATAGTTTTCAAATCTTTTGGGAGGTGCAAAAATGTTGAGTAAAATCTTAATAATCCTCTTTGGAATTGTATCTATAGTTTTAGGAGTATGGGGACTAATAATTTGGTGGTCTTACTTTGTTAAGGCCCTCATGGCAGTAGTACCAATATTTCTTGTATTCTTAGGAATAATATTAATCATCTTCGGATACTCAGAATTGAAAGATCAACTTTCCAAAAAAGAATAAAATCTAATTTCAAGGGAGGGGTCAACCCTCCCAAGAATTTAATATCCCAAATTTTTATTTACCACATTCAGCATTTTATCAATGTTAGGATAGTGCTTTAAGTTATGTATAAATATTTCCAGAAGCCTTTCATCATAATAGGGAGTCATGCCAGCTATGTGAGGAGTTATAATTACATTTTCAAGATCCCATAGAGGACTTTCCTTAGGCAAAGGTTCATCATAAAACACATCAAGAAGAGCACATTGAATTTGTCCCTCTTTTAAAGCTTTAACTAAGTCTTCTTCTCTTACTGTCTTACCTCTACCTACATTAACAAGAATTGCATTCTTTTTCATCATTTTAAATTCTTTTTCTCCTATTAAGTCTCGGGTTTCAAGAGTTAAAGGTAAAACCAGCACAACAATATCCGATCTTTTTAATGCATCATGCAAGTTTTCATAAGATAAGAGCTCATCAGGTAAAAATTCAACATCATCCCTTTTAGCTATATCTCTTTTCACTCCTATTACCTTCATACCAAAACCCTTTGCAATCCTTCCTATCTCCTGCCCTATTTTCCCATAACCTATTATTCCCATAGTTTTTCCAGTAAGTTCATCACACCACTTTATTTCCTCCCTATTCCATCTCCTCTCAAATTTACCTTTTAGAGCTACATTTATTCTCCTTGTCCAAGAGAGAATAAGAGCAAAGACATGCTCAGCAATAGGCTTAGGATGAACACCACTGGCAGTAGTTATAATAATATCTGAGTTAATTAGATCTTCAAAAAGAATGTTATCTATACCTGCAGACGAAGATTGAATCCATCTAAGTTCCTTTGCTCTTTTAATATCCTCTCTTGAGATATGACCACCAAAAAATACCTCTGCTTCCTCTATATTATCTACAATCTCCACATCTTCTCTTGCTTGCTTTATCATCTCCAAATATTCATCTTTTAAGGGATAATTTATGTATACTTTCATTTTTTAATAATTCCTCCTTTGAATTTTTTTCTCATCTTATGTTATAATTTTATTCACTATGGATCTTTACTTATATAATACACTAACAAAAAGAAAAGAAAAGTTTGAACCATTAAATCCACCCTATGTGGGGATGTACACCTGTGGTCCCACAGTATATAACTATGCCCACATAGGCAATCTTAGAACATACATATTTGAAGACATTTTAAAAAGAGTATTAATATACAATGGTTATATAGTAAAACATGTGATGAATATTACTGATGTAGGACATCTCACCTCTGATGCCGATGAGGGAGAGGACAAAATAGAAAGAGAGGCAAAAAAGGAAAGAAGGAGTGCATGGGAGATTGCAGAGTTTTATACAGAAGCCTTTAAGAGAGATCTTAAAAAATTAAATATTATTGAACCTGATATATGGTGTAAAGCCACCGATCACATTCAAGATTTTATAGACCTAATACTTATCCTTGAAAGAAAAGGATATACTTATAGAACTTCTGATGGAATTTATTTCGATACATCAAAGGTCCCTGACTATGGAAAATTGGCAGGTCAAGATTTAGAAAACCTCCTCCCTGGAGCAAGAGTAGAGTACAATCCTGAAAAGAAAAACCCTACTGATTTTGCTCTATGGAAGTTCTCTCCAAAGGATGTAAAAAGGCAGATGGAATGGGATTCTCCCTGGGGAGTAGGATTTCCAGGATGGCATATTGAGTGTTCTGCGATGTCTACCAAATATTTGGGACAACCCTTTGACATACATTGTGGTGGTATAGATCATATCCCCATACATCATACCAATGAAATTGCCCAGTCAGAAGCAGCCTATGATAAGCCTATGGCAAAATATTGGCTCCATGGAGAATTTCTAATTATGGGCGAAAAAAGAATGGGAAAATCGGAAGGCAATTTTATAACCTTGTCAGATTTAGAAGAAAAGGGATATCATCCTTTATCTTATAGATACTTTTGTCTCACAGCCCATTATAGAAGTCCATTAAAATTTACTTGGTCAGCTTTGGAGGCAGCTCAAAGAGCTCTATTCAGATTGTATGAAAATATGAAAAAATATCCCAAAGAAGAGACTAAATATGATGAAAAGTATGAGGAAGAATTTCATAAAGCAATAAATGATGACCTTGACATGCCTAAAGCCCTGGCTATAACTTGGGAATTAGTCAAAGACGATAAATTAGCTCCTGAGGTAAAAAGAGCAACTTTACTACAATTTGACAAAGTTTTAGGTCTTTCTCTTGACAATCCTCCAGAGATTAAAATAGAGATTCCTGAAGAGATCTGGAAGCTTGTAGAAGAGAGAGAATTAGCAAGAAAAAATAAGGATTGGGAAAAAGCTGACAGGATACGTGAGGAAATTAAAAATAGAGGATATATAATTGAAGATACCCCACAAGGTCCAAGAATTAAAAAAGCTACACCTCTTACAAAATAAGGATATTATTTTTTATGCTTATACATCCTTTCATCAGCAATTTTAACAAGAGTATCTAAACTTTCTCCATCCTTAGGATATTCAGCTACTCCATAGGTAAAACTTAAGTTAAATCCAAAAAAGTTTAAAATCTCAATTTCAAATTTATTCTTTATCCTTTCTAATATTCTTTCAGCTTTCTCTTTATCAACATTAACTAAAATAATACAAAACTCGTCTCCCCCATATCTTACTACAAAGTCATACTCTCTAAAGTTTCTTCTAAAAAATTCTGCCACCTCTATAAGAACTTTATCTCCCAATTCATGCCCCCATCTATCATTTATCTCTTTAAAATTATCAAGATCTACAAATACTAAAACAAACGTATCATAGTTTCTTTTTATATACTCATATTTTTCCTCAAGAAATCTTCTATTATAAAGCCTTGTTAAAGGATCTAAATAGGTCAATTTTTCTGTTTCTTTCAACTCAAATATCAATTTTTCTTCTCTCTCTTTTATCTTAGAAATCATATGCTTAAAGACCTTAATAAAATCTCCAAATTCATCTTCTCTATCTTCCATGAGCTCTACATCATATTTACCATTGGCTATATTATGAGAAATATCTACAAGCCTCTCAAAAGGCTTAAAAATATGGTTTAACAAGATCTGCATAAAAACTATAGAAAAGAGCAAGATAACTCCTAAGGATATTCCCAAAATAGTAAGGAGTAGCTTATTAAACTCATACAAAGAAGGATCCTGTTTATCTATAACAATGTAAATTTCGTTATTTAGGGGGATCGCTAAATGAATATGAGGATATCTATAATAATCTTCTAAAATAGACCTATTTGCCTGATTACTAAAAATAAAAGTGATCTTCGCATCTATAATTTTTTCTAATTCTCTTATATATTCACTATCAATCTTCTTAGCAAAAAGAAGATAGGCCCCATAAAACTTCTTTATGTTTTCATCATAAACAGGCCCTACACCATATATGTAGAAATCCTTACCTACCTTGATAATAGAGACTTTTATTTCCTTGGTCAATTCTATCTTCTCTATGGGAAAACTAAAAGAAGAAGTTATAATTTTTCTATCCTCAGTAAATAGTATCACATCATATCCTAAGGTATTCTTCACCCAAGGATTTAAATTAGACTTAATCCAAGTCTTATCTTTCTTAATAACTGCCCTTTCTCCAAGTTCCTTCCATAAAGAGTAATCTTTTATTTGTTTTTCTAAAGTCCATTTTTCCAGCTCTATAATATAGGAAATTACCCTTTTGTAAGAATTTATCTCCCTCTTTACCCTTTCTTTCAAATTCAAATTAAGCAAATAAGACGAGAGTCCCCAAATTGTAGAAATAATTATCAATATTATGAGAATTAATATTAGCGTTACTTTAACTCTAAAACTCTTTATTTTCATATCTCTGCAGTGTCCTCTTCTAAATATTTATTGAAAATTATAACATGTCATTAATAAAATTATTTATGTTAAAATAATCTTTGGAGAGGTGGCCGAGTGGACGAAGGCGCTCGCCTCGAAAGCGAGTAGGCTAACTGCCTCGTGGGTTCGAATCCCACCCTCTCCGCCACCTTTTCTATAAAGATCCTCAAATTCCCTATCTCAAAAAAATTCCTGTTATAATCCTTATTGGCTATGCTTTAAGTCCTATCGACCTCATTCCTGATTTTATTCCCATCCTTGGATATCTTGATGATTATATAATATTACCCTTAGGTATATATCTTTGTTTTAAATTAATCCCAAAAGATAAGCTAAAAGAATATGAAGAATATGTGGAAAAACAAGATTTATTCTTAAGAAAGAACTGGATATTTGGTATAATTATTCTTCTCTTCTGGATAATCATATTGTTATTTATATTAAAACGATTGCTTATAAGTTAAAGTTATTGTAAAATGTTATAAAAATAAAAAACAGGGAGGGTTAAAAGTATGCCTTTTGTAGATCACCGCGCACAAAAAATTAGAAGATCCAAAGAGGAACTCTTAAAACACATGCAAACTTTTAAATTAGATCTTAAATTCTCGGTAGGAATTTGGTACTTTACTCCTGGTGGTGGAAGATTCCATGAGCCTTACGTAGAACAAAAGAGTATACCAGAAAGAATCGAGATGGCTGCTGAAATGGCCAAATTTGGAGTAAAAGGAATTGAGGCCCACTATCCTGCAGAAGTAAACGAAGAAAACCTTCATCTATACAAACAACTAGAAAAAGAAGCAGGAATAAGACTCGTCGCTGTACCATTAAGCTTATTCTACGATAAAATTTTTGAGTTTGGCTCTCTCTCTAATCCCTATGAAAAATACAGAAAAGTAGCCTATGAAAGATTAGTAAATGGATTAAAACTAGTAAAAGAGGCTAACGCTGATATTTGCATTATTTGGCCTGGAATCGATGGATATACTTACTCTTATGGACATCTCTACTACCATATGTGGGACACTTTTGAAGAATTAGTAGCTCAGGCTATGGATGAAGTGCCTGGAGTACAGGTGGCAATAGAGCCAAAACCCTACGAACCTGCTCCTAATAACATATACAGAACTACTGCTGATGGAATCCTTGCTGCAAGAGATATTGAGGCCAGGTTAAAAAATCCTGAAAACTTGAAGTTATTACAGGAAGGACATGCCCTCGTAGGACTTAATCCAGAAGTAGGCCATGTAAGAATGGGATTTGAAGACCTACCATATGCCTATGCCAGAGTAGCAAGAGAAGGAAGACTATTCCATACTCATTGGAATAGCCAACCCTTAGGAAACTATGACCAAGATTTGAACATAGGAGTGGTGGATTGGGATTCCACCGAAGCTCTCTTATATACTCTAAAAATGGTAGGATATCAAGGATACTTTGGAATAGACATAAACCCAGAAAGAATGCCTGTAATCAAAGCCATTGAAATCAATACTAAAGTCCTTCAAATCATGAATGAAAGAATTGAAAGATTACCTCATGATAGAATCATTGAGTGCTACTTTGATCCAGAAAATCATAGAGGTGAGCTTGAATTAATTCTTGCCGAAAATCATAAATAGATCAAGGTTACCTTCTAAAGGGGAGAGGTAAGCCTCTCCCCTTAATTTTTAACCATTTTTTACTCATAGTCAAAAAGAATTAAAATCTCAAATAAATAAGAGAATTTAGGTAAAAAATCATCAATTTTTAACCTTTTCCAATCTTGCACTATATGTTGGGTTATGTTATAAATATAACCACAATATTTAGTGGGGAGGGTAAAATTTTGAGATGTCCATTCTGTGGATATGAGGATACTTTTGTTATAGATACACGAGAAATCGAAGATCAAAGGGTAATAAGAAGAAGAAGAGAATGTCCTAACTGTAAGAATAGATTTACTACTTACGAAAGGGTTGAAGAAAAACCCATAATGGTTATTAAAAAGGATGGGAGAAGAGAGCCTTTTGATAGGAATAAACTCTTAGCTGGACTTCAAAGGGCAGTGGTGAAAAGAAATATAGATAACGAAAAATTAGAAGCAATTATTGATGAAATTATTACAAATATAAGGAAACAGGGAATAAGCGAGATAACCTCTAAGGAGATTGGGAAAATGGTGTTAGAAAAACTAAAAGATCTTGATGCTGTTGCTTATGTAAGATTTGCATCTGTATATCAAGAATTTAGTTCTCTTGAAGAATTTGCAAAACTTTTATCTCAAATGAAAAAAGAATAAACAGTAAAAGGGGGCTTAGCTTATGATTGGTAATCTGAATAACTTAATAAAAGAGTATTTAACAAGAGAAGATTGGAGAGTAAATGAAAACTCAAATATGGGTTATTCTCTCCAAGGATTAAACTACTACTTATACTCTTCTCTAATTGCAAGATATTGGCTTGAGGAAATATACCCCCAAGAAATATCTCGAGCACACCAAAATGGAGATTTTCACATTCATGACTTGGGATCTCTTTCGGTTTATTGCGTTGGATGGGATCTTGAAGATTTACTCCTAAAGGGCTTTGGAGGGGTAGAAGGTAAGGTAGCAAGTAAACCTGCAAAACATTTTAGAACAGCCTTGGGTCAAATAGTAAACTTTATGTTTACTTTACAAGGAGAAGCAGCAGGAGCCATAGCCTTTTCTAATTTTGATACATTCCTTGCTCCCTTCATAGCCTACGATGGTCTTACTTATAAGGAAGTAAAACAAGCCATGCAAGAGTTCATATTTAACTTAAACATACCTACAAGAACTGGCTTCCAAACACCATTTACTAACCTAAGCTTTGACCTTGTAGTACCTCAAGATTTAAAAGACAAAAAAGTAATAATAGGAGGAGAAAGAAAAGAGGCTACTTACGGAGAATTTCAAAGGGAGATGGATCTTTTAAACGAGGCTTTTGCAGAAGTAATGATAGAGGGAGATGCTAATGGAAGAATATTTACCTTCCCAATTCCTACTTATAGCATAACCAAAGATTTTCCATGGGATAAATCAAACCTTACAAAAATCTGGGAAATGACTGCTAAGTATGGAACTCCATACTTTTCTAACTTTGTAAATTCAGATATGGATCCTTCTGATGTAAGATCCATGTGTTGTAGATTGAGACTTGACAACTCTATGGTAAGACAGAGAGCTCTAAGCTTTACTTTAAATACCAACACAAAGAATGTGGATGAACTAAAACATAGAGGCGGAGGACTATTTGGAGCTAATCCCTTAACAGGAAGTATTGGTGTAGTAACTATCAACATGCCAAGACTGGGATATCTCTCGAAAACTGAGGAGGAATTTTTTGAAAGATTATCTTATCTTATGGAACTTGCAAAAGAAAGCTTAGAAATTAAGAGACAAGTTATTGAAGATCTAACTCATAAAAACCTATATCCTTACTCCAAATATTACTTATCTGGAGTTTATGAGCTAACAGGACAATACTGGGGTAACCACTTTGCTACTATCGGACTTATCGGAATGCATGAGGCTTGTGTAAACTTCTTAGGAGAAGGAATAGAGACTTCTGCAGGGAAGAGAATTTACCATAAAGGTATTGAAATTCATGAGAGAAAAATTAATAGAATTTCAGAAAGAGACAAACAATTTATACAACTTAGAAGCCACACCTGGAGAGGGCACTTCTTACAGACTTGCAAGGATAGACAAGAATAAATACCCTGACATTTATACTTCAGGAAGCAATGAACCTTTTTATACCAATTCTACTCAGCTTCCCGTAGATTACTCTGCAGATCCTTTTGAAGTCTTAGAACACCAAGATGAGATCCAAAGTCTCTACACAGGTGGTACAGTACTTCATATCTTTTTAGGAGAGGCATTAGAAGACATAGAAATGGTTAAAGAAGCAGTAAAATTAATCACTTCAAATTATAGACTTCCTTACTTTACCCTTACACCTACCTTCAGTATATGCCCAGAGCATGGCTATATAAGAGGGGCTCATGAAAAATGTCCAACTTGTGGAAAAGGAACAGAGATATACTCAAGAGTTGTAGGATATTACCGACCTGTAAAAAGTTGGAACAAAGGAAAGCAAGAAGAATTTAGGTTAAGAAAGACCTTTATTTTAGCATTAAAGGAGAGGAGAAAAATTGAAAATCTCAGGCTACCTGGGATTTAGTCTAATAGATTACCCTGGAATACCAAGCTTTGTAATATTTACACAGGGATGTAATTTTAAATGTCCCTTCTGTCATAATCCTGAGCTAATATCTCAAAAAAAGAAGGGACAATACTCTGAAGAATTCATATTAGAAGAGATTGATAGAAGAAGAAAATTAATTAAAGGAGTTGTGATCACAGGAGGGGAGCCTACCCTTCAGGAGAATCTCCCCTCCTTTCTTTTTAAAATTAAGAAGAAAAGACTTCTAATAAAACTTGACACCAATGGTTCAAATCCCAAAATGCTTATAGAAATTATAAAAAGTAACCTTGTAGATTATGTAGCAATGGATTTCAAAACCTCCCCCTCTAAATATCACAAGGCCATAGGTCTAACAGAGAACGAGACAAAAAAATATCTCAAAAATATCTTTGAATCCTTAAAGATACTAAGAGAGAACAAAATAAAATTTGAAATAAGGACCACTGTGGTACCTGAAATTGTGGAAGAAGAAGATCTTATTGAAATAAGAAAAATAATTGGAGAAAATACTCTGTATTTTCTTCAGCCTTTTAAAAATGACAAAACCCTAAGTTACGAGTTTAAAAACAAAAATCCATATCCTGAAGAGATGTTAGAGAAATACTCAGCTACCATAAAAAGTAAGTTAAGATAGTTTTGGTGTATTTGTGATCTTTCTAAGAACCAATAGACCAAATATAGTAGAAAGTAGCCCCTGAAGAAAATTAGCCCTATAACCTAAAATATCGATCAATACACCTGAGGTTAAGTAAGCAATAACCTGAGAAGCAGAAACTACTAAAGTATTTATTCCTACTATACTTCCTTCTTTATCCTTTGGAATATAGCTAAGTATCAAACTGTAAGGAATTACTGTAAGAGAACCAAGGCTTATTCCATAAATCACCGAAGCTATAAAAGCCATATTTATCCTTTGAGCTTGCGAAAATAAAAAACTACTTATACCAAATAGAGCAAGAAAAATCGCTGAAAGCTTCTCTTTAGGAAACTTGTCAGCAATAAAACCTGAAAAAAAGGTAGACAAAGCCGTTAAAACCCCAAAAATAACTAACACAACTATATACTCACTTAAGGAAGCTGAAAGAGCATCTTGAAAGAAAAGTAATATAAAAGAGCTTACAGAGGAGATACCATACCAAACAAAAAATTGTAAAAGGAAAAGTGTGAACCAAAATCTTCCCTTTAAGAACTCTATGTTTACAGTAAAATTTGGGAGACTTACTTTACTCTCCTTCTCAGGTATAAAAAAGAAAATTATTGCAGACAAAAAAATACTCCACTTTAACAAAGTAAAAGTCAAATTAGAAGCGTGAGAAATAACAACTATAAAAATATATACCCCTTGGAAAAATTGAGAGGCAAAATTTAGAACACCTGTAGCCCTTGCAAAAAAATCTCTGCTAAAAAGGTCAGGAACCAAAGTTTGATACAGTGAGATAGCAGAGTAAAAAAATACATAAGTTAAAGTTAAGTAGAGAAATAATTCTGTAATATTTTTTGTCTTTTCTAAAAAATATATAGATAGAGAAAGAAAAAGAAGAGAAAAAACAATTAGATATTTTCTACCTTTTATTATTCTTTTTAACTTGTCCGATAAAAAACCTACAAAAGGTGGTATAAAGATACCTACTAAACTTCCCAAAGAAAGTAAAACTCCTATTTGGGACTTTGAAGCAACAAACTTGTTTATAAAAAATATCAAAGAAAAACCACGAAAAGCTTGAAAAAAGGAAAGACCAATTCCCCCAACACTCAGAACTACTAAAATTTTTACAAAAAAATCTATCCTTCTACTCTTCACAATAGAGTAATTTTATCACTGATAGCAAAAATATTGAAGAGCTGATTAACTTACATATACTTCAGAAATCAGTCTCTGGGCCGTCTCTACCAAGTTATTTGAGGCATATCTTTTGGCATGATCTATAACTTTATTAAGAATGCTATCAATTTTTTCTTTAGATAAAACTTTGGAAGCAAAATCTAAAATTAATTTAATTGCCTCTTTCAAAAACGCTCTCAACTCTTCTTCTTGTGAGCTTGCAATATTTCTATAAAAATATGGGAAATTTTGTCTTGACTCTGAAGGAAGATAAGAGAATAAATGTTTAACATCAGATAGACTTTCTGAAATAAATCTATCCCATTCTTTTACAAACTCATCTCTCTTACCTGATTTCTCAAACTCTAAAATCATCTCCTGCCAAAACATGAAGAAGTAATTTAAAAGATCAAGCTTTATATTATCCCCTAAAGGTAATGTTAATTTCTTATCAAGGACAGATTTTATCAACTGAAGCTTTCTCAACTCTCCAAAAGGTAAGACGTTTTCCACATCTTTAAGAGTTCTTCTTCCATCAAGAGCCCATAGTACAATATTCTCTTCAATTATGTCACTATATTTTATAGGCACATAAATTTTAGACATAAAAGGTTCCAGTTCTTGAGATAAGAATATAATCTTTCCTATATCAATAACATTATTGATCTCGAGCTTCCTATAATTCTCTATAAAATGGAATACTTCTTTTATCACATTAAAATAATCATCAGGATGAACATCCTTAATTAAGGGGTAAACATTATACCATTCCACTTTTTTATCCTTAGTAAGTATTTCAAAAACAAGTTTATAAGTAGTTAATTTATTCAATTGCTCACGACCATTTTTTTCTAAANTCCCGTTCATTCTCCTTCTCCAAGGTAAATACGAAGTATCTCCAGAAAGTGTAGGTCCAGAACAAGTTGATGTTATCATCAATTCTTAGAAGATTCTTATTCTTTCTCAATTTCTCAATTACCCTAAGAGTTCTGTACTCTCCATAAGGAGAATTCAAAATTATATCCTTTGTTGATCTAATTCCATCAAATAGTTCGCCTACTTTTCTCTCTTCCTCCGATAAATTAGCAACATTTACAAAGAGAAATATCAAATCTCCCAAATACTCCATCAAATCAATGTCTTTTGAAACATCTACTAAAATGTGAAGAGGATCAAGATTTAAATTAGACTTAGGAGCTTTTTCATCAGGATAAAAGGCAAAAGTCCCATCTTTCCAGAGAGCAAGATGTAAAACAGCCTCCTCATCTTCACAATTATCTGTCTTAATATGCTTTATTTTTCCATCCTCAAAATACACATCAGTCTTTTTTTTATCTTTTGTAAGTTGTAATCTACCAGTCTTTCTGCTAAAGGATAATATCTCCATAACCTCCCACAAGGAGACACTCTTCAAATCTCCACTAAGTCCCATACTTGTTCCCCTTTCTTTAACAATTTATAAATAAGGGGAAGGCTCCCCTTTTTGGACCTTCCCCTTACTTAGATTATATCACAACTTTAATATTAATTTAAGTTAGTTTAAATAAGTTCTAAAATATTTTGCAAACAAATCAAAAATCTCAGGAGTTATTCTAAAGCCTTGTTTTCCTTCCACTATTACCACATCATCAATATAAAAATCAAGATTGGGATTACTGGGGATCTCTACATATAAAGCTAAGTCAAGTATATTGACCCCGGCAGGTATCTGATAAGTCCCTGCAAGCTCTACCCACTTACCACCTGGCACCTCATTGTCATGCTTTATCCAATCATATTGAGTACTACTATCACTGTCATATTTTCTTCTCATTGTAATACCAACATGCTGTGGTAATTCTGAATTATGTTTTACCCATACAGATATACTATAAACCTTACCTGGTTTCAAAATATCTTTTAATTGAATTTGAGCCCCGTTCCAACCTGCGGTTCTTCCTGTGACATATAAGCTATATTTCCCTGTATGAGCATCTTTATCCACTACAGCTACAGACACTCCCTCTCCATTAGGAGTCCATCCTTCAGTCTTTCCAGATTCAAAAGTAGTAATAAGAATAGCATTAGGAATATTAGGAACTTCTTTTGCTACTTCCTTTACAGCTTCCTGAGGTACAGTAGTTTGTACAGCAGTCTCCTTAGGAGTACAACCAGAAACGATAAAAACAAATCCTAACACTAAAAGGATGCTAAAAAGCTTTTTGTACATTTTGATACCTCCTCCTCTCTAAATTTTTAATAAGAGGGGGCTTTATACCCCCTCTTACTTACTGCTTAAAGAAAAATTGCTCAGGGAAAGAGTTCAGCTCAGATCTAAACGGGTCATCCCAAAGTATCCCATCTGGTACATTTCTTAGCTTGTTGTTCACTATTACCAGTTGAGGAATACCTCCCACGGTTCCAATTATCCATATGTTCTTTCTATGTAAAGCTATAATCTGTCTTATAATTGTGTCTCTCTTTCTTGCGTCAACGGTTCTATTGAATTCATCCCATAGATCATAGATCTTTCTTATATCACCTGTAGGCTCCTCTCCTTCTTGTCCCTTAGTCCAATACCATCTTGCGTAAAGTGGTGCCCATGGCCCATCGGTCCATGTACCAAGAAGTCTTCCTGGAGATATGGCTACATTGCTCATTCTATCCAAAACCCAGACTCCTATTTCTATATCTCCCGAGTTACATTGAGTAGTATACAAACTCCTATCTACTTGCTTTATAATGGTCTTAATACCGATCGCTTCCCAATAACTCTTGATAAGCTCCATAGTACTCATATTAGCACTACCAGGATATGTGGTAAAACTTACCACAAGCTCAATTGGTTTTCCGTCAGAACCAATTCTAAATCCATCCTTACCAACTTTAAGTCCCATAGCATCAAGTAATATTTTGGCTCTTCCGGGATCATATTGAGCATATGCTTGAGCCCATGCCTTATCATAATAGGCGGAGCCTGGTGGAATAGCTGCCTGCATTGGCACTCCAAGTCCAAAGAATAAAATCTTGTTTATTTCTTCTCTATTTATAGCAAGAGAAAGTGCTTGTCTAAACCTCACATCCTGGAATAACTTTCTTTTTACTGGATCCTTTACGTTTTGGTTCAAATATATAGCTGGGTCTGCACCTGTGCCTGTTCTCCATACAAGAATCCTATAATTACCTTTTTCTTTATTCTGCATAAATAACGTATAGTTAGGCAATCTCATGTGGCGAGCCTGAAAATCTATCTCTCCTGCCACAGCCTTCATATTAATCATCTCTGCATCACTTACAAGATAATGAACTACTCTATCAATATAGGGCAATTGATTTCCCTCAGTGTCTACTACAGGATAGTATGGATTTCTCTCCATTACAAACACTGGTTCATTGGGACTCTTACTTACAATCTTCCAAGGAGACATGGTAGGCAAATCAGGATTCTGAATATAATCGATCATAAACTGGAATAATTCATACCATTTATTAAAACCTTTCTGTTTTGCGAGAGCCTCTATCTTATCCTTTGGAGTATACTTCGGATGGAACTGCATTAAGTAATGTTTTGGAGCATAGAAAGCAAAAGAACCTTTTGAGTTGTCAATAAACCATCCCTGGGTAGGGAAAGTATAAATAAACATTGGATTTGGATTCTTAAACTCAATTCTAAAAGTGTAATTATCTACTTTTACAAATTTAGCCCTAACACCATCTTGGACAAAAGCAGAAGGAAAAGTAGGAGTTAACTCTTCATTTCCAATTACATCCTCGTACCAGAATATTACATCGTCGGTAGTCATAGGCTGACCATCGGACCACTTCAAACCCTCTCTTAACTTAAAAGTGAAAACTCTACCATCCTTAGAAATTGTATATTTCTCTACCAACCATGGAAGAATGGTCTTACTATCTGATGCCCATCTCATCAAGTTATTTGCATCATAGCAAATCTTAGCTATTCCCCATCTATCTCCAGGCCCCATCCAAGCTCTCCTAAGAGTTCCACCATAAACTCCTACCTCTTCTAAGGGTTTAACCACAATAGGATTCTTAGGTAATCTCTGCTCTACCGGTGGAAGTTTTCCTTCCTTTACAAGAGCAGCAGTCATGGGAGACTCATTATATTTTTTCTGCCCTACAATAGTGTTCCCAAAAATTAAAATGAAGATTAAAAGAATGCTTAGGAATTTAAAACATTTCATAATTTTTACCTCCCCCTTAACTTATAGGCACACCACTTAAAGTTAATTCTTTAGCAAAATGGCATGCCACATAATGTTCATTGCCAACATCAATTAACTCAGGTCTCACCTCCCTACAGATATCCTTTGCGTAGTTGCATCTTGGATGGAAATAACAACCCAAAGGAGGATTGGAAGCATCAGGAACCTCACCCTTTAGTAAAATTCTGCGAGTCTTAAGTTTAGGATCTGGTTTAGGAACCGCAGAAAGTAATGCTTCAGTATATGGATGCTTAGGATTCTCAAAAATTTCTTCCGTTTTTGCCAATTCCACAATCTTTCCTACATACATTACTGCTACTCTGTCACATATATGCTCTACCACTGAAAGATCATGGGAAATAAAAAGATAAGTTAACTTAAATTCCTGCTGAAGATCCATAAGCAAGTTTAAAACTTGAGCTTGAATAGAAACGTCAAGGGCAGAAACAGGCTCGTCACAAACTACAAGCTTAGGGTTTAAAGCAAGTGCTCTTGCAATACTTATCCTCTGTCTTTGTCCTCCCGAAAAAGCATGAGGATACCTCTTCATATATTCTGGTCTTAGGCCTACTTTTTTCATGAGATCTGCCACTCTATCATCAAGATCTTTGCCTTTTGCTATATTATTTACAATCAGAGGTTCTCCTATAATGTCCCTCACTGTCATTCGAGGGTTTAAAGATTTAAAAGGATCTTGAAATATCATTTGCATATATTTTCTTACATCTTTCAACTCTTTTGGAGAAAGCTTTGCCACATTTATCTCTTTTCTATCTATATGTAGTATTACGTCCCCATCGGTAGGGTCATAAGCCCTCAAAATCACTTTTCCTGTAGTAGTCTTACCACAACCAGACTCTCCTACAAGACCAAGCGTTTCTCCTTCTCTAATAAAAAAACTTATATCATCCACAGCTCTAATTGTTGCTACTTTTTTCCTCAAAAAACCTTTGGTTATTGGAAAGTACTTTTTCAGATTTCTTACCTCTAATAACAAGTTATCCATGATTCTTCACCTCTCCATAAAGCAAACAACTTACTTTATGTCCTGGTTTCACCTCTACAAGCTCTGGAATCCTTACATCACATAGACCTTTAATAAATTCAGGACATCTGGGATGAAAAGTACAACCTGTAGGAAGATTATAAGGATCTGGAACTATCCCTTTTATGGCTTTTAACCTTTTCCCCTTAACTTTCTTGCCAATCTTAGGAATAGATTCCAACAATGCTTTAGTATAAGGATGCATAGGACTGTAAAATATCTCTTCCACTGGGGCGCTTTCTACAATTTTTCCTAAATACATTACAATAACCTCTTCAGCCATCTCAGCTATTACTCCTAAGTTATGAGTTATCATCATAACAGCCATGCCAAATTGTTTTTGTAACTCTTTAAGAAGTTCAAGGATTTGAGCTTGTATAGTAACATCCAAATTTGTGGTCGGCTCATCTGCTATAAGGAGCCTTGGTCTACAAGAGAGCGCCATTGCAATCATAGCCCTCTGAAGCATTCCCCCGCTAAACTGATGAGGATACTCGTCAATTCTCAACTCAGGCCTTGGTATTCCTGCAATCCTCATTAAATCAATTACTGCTTCTCTTGCAGATTTTTTATCTAATTTTTGATGAAGCATTATAGCTTCCATTATTTGTTCTCCTACAGTGTGTACAGGAGAAAAAGAAGCGCCTGGCTCTTGGAATATCATAGCTATTTCCTTTCCCCTAATACTTCTTATTTCGTCTCCCTTAGGATCTAATTTTGCTATATCTATGACTTGTCCATCTTTGTATAACAAAATCTCCCCTTGAATCTTACTTCTCGGACCTGTAAGTTTTAAAATGGAAAGCGCAGTTACACTTTTCCCACATCCTGATTCTCCCACTACTCCAAGGGTTCTTCCAGGCTTAATCTCAAAACTTATCCCATCCACAGCCCTTACCGTACCCTCATCTAATACGAAATAAGTTTTTAAATCCTTAACCTCTAAGAGTTTATCCATCTCAATTCCTCCCTACCTTGCATAAGGATCTGCAGCATCTCTCAAACCATCCCCCACAAAGTTAAAAGAGAGCACCACCAAAATCACAAAGAGTACAGGTAGCAATAGCCAAGGAGCTAAAGCTACAGTCCTAAAATTTTGAGCATCCTGTATCAAAACACCCCAACTTATGGCAGGAGGTCTTATACCTAACCCTAAGAAGCTTAGGGAGGTCTCACCTATTATCATGCTGGGTATGGATAAGGTTAAAGAGGCTATAATGTGACTTAGAAAAGAAGGAAGTAAATGTCTAAAAATTATCCTTTTCTCACTTGCTCCAGCAAGTTTTGCAGCAGTTACAAAATCTTCCTCACGAAGGGATAGAAACTTACTCCTTACCTCCCTTGCCAATCCAGTCCAGCCAATAAAAGAAAGAATTATAGATATAGCAAAATACACTTTTACAGGAGACCAGTTAGCAGGAACAGCAGCTGAAAGAGCCATCCAGAGAGGTAGGGTAGGAATACTGCGCAATATTTCTATTATTCGTTGAATAATGATGTCAAAAGGCCCCCCATAATACCCTGAGATTCCTCCTATAATGATACCAAAAAGAAAGCTTAAAAATATCCCTACAAGCCCTACCGTAGTAGATATGCGGGTTCCATATATAACTCTAGAAAATACATCTCTTCCTAAACTATCAGTTCCAAAAAGAAATATGTGTCCACCCTCTTCTACTCCAAAAAGATGTATATTTGTTCTAAATAAGCCCAAAAGCTTATATTCATGCCCCCTTACAAAAAATTTTATATTATACTTTCTAGATTTATCCTCAGTATAAATTCTTCTTAATGTATTGGGATCTACCTCCATTTTATATGCATATACAAAAGGCCTCAGGTGAATTCCCTGCTCATCTACAAAATGGATCCTTTGAGGAGGAGCAAGAACATACCTTACATCATACTTATAGGGATCATAAGGTGCAAAAAACTCACAAAAAGCTGCAATAATATAAAAAATTATTAAAACTACTAAGCCGATGATGGCGAGCTTATTTCTTCTAAATCTCCACCACATCAACTTCCATTGAGAGGCAACATAAATCTTCTCTTCTTTTTCAGGTATTTCTTCTATAAATTCCTCTTTCCTTTCAATCTCCGCCATTTTTGTACATCCCCCTTATTCATACCTTACACGAGGATCTACCCAAGCAAGAAGTAAGTCGGATATTAAAGTGCCTAACATTGTTAGAAAACTTAACATAAGTAAAAAAGCCCCTGCTAAATACATATCTTGATTCCTCAAAGCCTCAAGAAGCAAAGGGCCAGAAGTAGGGAGATTTAAAACTATAGCTGTAATTTCAGCTCCTGAAACAAGGAATGGAAGAGACCAACCAACAGTACTTATAAAAGGAATCATAGCAACCCTTAAAGGATACTTAAATATTACTTTCCATTCCTTCAAACCTTTTGCCCTGGCTGTCAAAACATAGGGTTTATTTATCTCATCCAAAAGATTTGCCCTCAAAGTTCTTATCATTCCAGCAGTATTTGCTAATCCGATAATCACCACAGGCACCCATATATGCTTTAACATATCTACAAACTTAGCAAAACTCCATTTAGCCTCTAAATATTGTGGTGAAAAAAGTCCTGTCAGATTTTGTCCAAAGTAAGCATAGGCAACCCAGAGAAGAATCAAAGCAACCATAAAGGCAGGTACCGAAAGTCCAATATAACCTAAAAAGGTAAAAAGATAATCGCCAAAAGAATATTGATGAGTGGCAGAATAGGTACCTATCAGAAAACCTACTACCCAGATAAAAATAAGGGTAAAAAGAGATATAACAAAAGTAATAGCAAGTCTTTCACCTATAAGCTCACTAACTGGTCTATTATATAGTAAAGATCTTCCAAAATCTCCATGCAAAACATTCCAAATCCAAAGAAGATACTGCTCCCATATAGGTTTATCAAGGCCGTACTGCTTTTTAAGAGCTTCTATAGTCTCCAAATTCACCGATTCACCACTCGTGGCAAGCTGAGCAATATATGAAGTTAAAAAATCACCAGGAGGAAGTTGAATGACTACAAAGACAATTATGGATACAAAGAAAAGAGTCAATAACATATAGAGAATTCTTCTTATCAGATATTCCTTCACTTCATTGTCCTCCCCTTATTGAGAGAGTAATTTTTTTACCCCCTAAAAAATATTTCGTTTAATAAAAACGTTTGCTAATCGTTTTGTTTAAATATACATTATATTTTTAAAAAAGTCAACCTTTAGAAAAAGCAAGAAAATTCTTGAAATATTCTTAAAAAATTCATAGAATAAAAAAAATTAATTATAGTATTTATGTAAAATTTAAATTTATGACTTAAAAATAAAAAGGAGGAACGTTGGAAGAATGAGAAAAAGGGAAAATAAATCACCAACAATGAAAGATGTAGCTAAGCTCGCTGGCGTTTCTATAAGTACAGTATCACACGTCATAAACAAGACCAGATATGTGGAACCTGAAACAAGAGAAAAAGTTTATCAGGCAATAAAAACTTTAGGTTATAGACCTAACATTCTTGCTAGCAGTTTAAGAAAGAGAGTAACTAACACTATTGGTTTGATTATTTCTAATATTACAAACCTTTTCTATCCTGAAGTAGTGCGGGGAGTTGAAGACCTTTTAGCAAAATATAATTATAACCTTATTTTATGTAACTCTGACGAAGATGTGGAAAAAGAGAAAAACTACATAGAGGTTTTATTTAGTAGGAGAGTAGATGGACTTATAATTACTCCTAGCAAAAGTAGTGAGACAAGAGAAAATCTTGACCTCTTTAGAGAAAAGAATATTCCTATAGTCCTTGTGGACAGGAAAATTGAGGGATTAGAGGAAGATGTTGTTCTTGCGGATAACATAGAAGGGACATATGAAGCGATAAGTTATCTTGTAAGCTTAGGACATAAAAGAATAGGAATAATAACAGGTCCATTAGATACAACTACAGGTTGTGAGAGACTCGAAGGATATTTAAAAGCCTTAGAAGATAAGGGGATTAAGAAGGATGATAACCTTATATACGAAGGAGACTTCAAAGAAGAAGGTGGTTATAAGGGAGTAGAAGCTCTACTTAACATAAACAATCCACCCACCGCTATATTTACCAGCAATAACCTAATGGCCTTAGGTGCTCTTAAAAAGATAACAGAACTTGGATTAAAAATACCTCAGGATCTTTCTTTAATATCCTTTGATGACATGGACTGGTTTCCGTATTTCTCTCCTCCTCTAACTGCAGTCTATCAGCCAGCCTATGAATTGGGTGAAACCGCAGTAAAATTACTTTTCGAAAGATTAAAGAGAGGAAGGAAAAAAAGAAAAGAGGTAAGATTACCTACAAAGTTAATTATAAGAGAATCTTGTGCACCCCCTAAATAGTTTGAATTACAATGAAGGTTTATGAGGCCTACTTAGATATAGAAACTACAGGATTAAGTCCTATATACTCAGATATTACTGTAATTGGAATATACCTTGAAAATCCAGAAGATTCTATCTTTATTCAACTTATTGGAGATGACATCACTCCATATAACTTATCTTATATTATGGAGAAGGTTCACACTATATACACCTATAATGGGTCTCGGTTTGATCTGCCCTTTATCAATGCTAAACTGGGAATAAATTTAGAAGATTATGCCTTTCATGAGGATCTTATGTATAGATGCTGGAGAAGAGGATTATATGGAGGTCTAAAAAAGGTAGAAGAAAAATTAGGAATTGAGAGAAAACTAAAAGAGGTAGATGGAAGAATGGCAGTAATACTCTGGTATAAATATATCAGGTATAATGACATCAATGCACTAAGATTACTACTAGAGTACAATAAAGAGGATGTCATGAACTTAAAAATATTAAAGGAGAAACTATACAGTTTTTAGTCTTTAATCCAACATTGATAATCCTCTTCAAAAATATCCGAAAAAAGAGAAAAAGAAAGAGCTCTACATCCAATACAATCCTCTACATTACATAAATGACACTTTCCCTTTAAATTATCTTTAGTAAATTCAGCCCTAAATTTCAAAATCCTCTCATATACTTCAGAAAAACTTTCATTAGTTAAATTTCCCAGTACTATAGGAAACCTTCTACAAGGATAAACGTCCCCATTGGGCATTATGGCACAAGACTCTCCTAAATTACAAAGAGCTCCAAGAATTCTATTTTCTTCAAAATCGACATAAAAGGCTCTATAAGGTAGCAAATCTTCTGGATCAAGATCCGCCCATGTAGCAACTCTATCAACTACCTCATACCATTCGTCAGCTTCCAAAACCATGTCCTTTATCTTTAAGCCTTCTCCAAGAGGTATAAATCTCTCTAAAATAAATCCCTTTGCCCCCAAAGTCTGTGCCAACCTATACATATCATCCAATTCTCTATAATTGTATTTTGCAATGGTAAACATAAAAAGAAAATCATATCTGAGATTTTTTAAATTACCAACAACTCTTTGAAAATTCCCTCTACCTCTTATCAAATCATTAGTCTCTTCCTTTGCTCCTTCAAGAGAAACCTTAATATACTTTAGCTTTTCATAACTTTCTTCTATTACCTTGTTAGGTGATAGTATCCCGTTAGTTATGATGTTTATTTCGTGTACAATATCTACCTTATTTAGAGTTTTTAAAAGTTGATTAAGATGAGGATAAATGAGTGGTTCTCCACCTGTAAGATTTATAGAAAGCCTATCAAAACCTTCTTTTTTCAAAAAAGTAGATATATCTTCAATAATATGAACTAACCTCTCAAAAGGGAGCTCCCTGCTCCTATCAAAATTTTCTTGGTAACAATGTCGACACCTCAAATTACAAAAATCTGTTATATGCCACTGAAAAGAAAATTCTTTAATCATGATCAAAAAACCTTTGATATAATAACCAGAGATAGGAGGTGATAAAATGGCTGAGTGTAGAATTGAAAAGAACTTGAAAAATTGTAATTGTACTTATGAACCATGTCCCAGAAAAGGCATTTGTTGTGAATGTCTCGCCTATCATCGCAGCCATGGAGAACTTCCTGCATGTTATTTTCCTCCCGAAGTAGAAAAAACCTATGATAGATCTATTAGAAGATTTGTATCCCTATACAAATAAGGGAGGATCTTCAATCCTCCCTCTCCCCTCTTGGATCCACATGCACTGTAACCTGTGAATTTTCAATCTTTGCTTTGATCTCATCCTGTACCCTTAAAGCTAAGTCATGAGCTTCCTTTACTGTTAGGTTATTATCTACCTCTATGTGTAGAGTAATATATTTTTCATTTTGATAATCGTGTACTGATAGGTCATGATAATTTAAAACTCCAGGAGTATTTATTACAATATCGTCAATCTTTTTCACAAGTTCATCACTTGGAGCCTCTCCAATCAAAAAATTAGTTGCACTTTTTATAAGATCTACACCTACCCATGCAATAAGGAGAGAGACAAAAACTCCCAAAATACCATCAAGCCTATAAAATCCTAATTTACTTCCCACAAGTCCTATTGCTACAAGAAGGGTCGCAATAGCATCACTTCTATGGTGCCATGCATCGGCAATTAATGGACTAGCATCAAACCTTTTTCCCAAGTAGATAGAAAATCTTGCCATCCATTCTTTGAATAAAAAGGAGATTATTAAAAGAATGAAAATTAATAAGTCAAACTCAACTTTTTGTGGTTTTAGCAACCTATTAAAGGAGGATAAAGCAAGATCATAAGCAACGATCAGCAGTAAGAATGCAATTATAAGAGTAGCTATTTGCTCTATTCTGCCATGTCCATATGGATGCTCTTTATCCGCAGGTTTGCTCCCTAACTTAAAGCCAAGAATAACAACAACCGAAGTTAGTACATCAGATAGAGAATGAAAAGCATCTGCAATTAATGAAATACTACCCAAATAAAGTCCAGAGAAATATTTAAACAAAAACAAAATAAGATTACCTATTATGCTTACCCAACCTTCTAAGTATCCGGCATATTTTTTACTATCTCCCTTTTTACCTAAAATCTTTTTTACTATCCACTCATTAAAATTCATAACTGCCCCTCCTCAAACAAAAAGCTTCCTACTTTTTAGTAGGAAGCTTGCACACCTTTCTAACATAAATTATACAAAGAACAATTATATTCCTTTTAATAATTTATGTCAAAAAAATTAAAAGTTAAAATCTTTTAATGCATCAATCATAGCCCTTATATTTTCTCCTGAAGTTCCAGGAGATACTCCACCTCCAGCAGAAAGGATTATCCCTCTCTTCATTCCATAATCTCTCAACACCCTCTCTACACTCCTTTTTACATCCTCTTTGCTTCCATTGACCAATACATCTAAAGGAGGAATGTTACCCATTAGACAAATCTTGCCTTGGGTTAAATTATAAACATCTTTTATGTTCTGTAAGTGAGTAAAGTTAAATATATTAATACCAAGATCTGGTAAATATTTATAGTAAACATTATTATTCGTATCATTATGGTAAATTTTTATAGGATAATCAAAGCTTGAGAATATTTTTTTAAGGTACGGATGCGCAAATTCAAGATAATCCTCTTCTGAGAAAAATCCTACAATATCATCAAGTACGAGTATTCCCTCTACATCATGAAGAACCTCTATTTGAGCAGTAAGAAAATCAATTACCAAACTGGTAACTATCTCAAGAAGTTTTTTAGCCTCCTCAGGATATAATTTCACTGAAACTAAAAATTCTGTAACACCCATCAAATGGGAGGCAATTGCAAGAGGCCCTCTGGCAGCAACAATCTTTATCTTCTCTCCCATTTCTTTCACTTTAGGCTCAATATACCTATAGTATTCAAGAACAATAGGCATAAAACCATCTGTCTTAGGATTCGGCTTTTTCAAATTATTAACAAAATCAGGCAGATCATCGGCAGATTTCAATATTGGCTCTATGTTAGGAGTGGCATCAGGTTTAAAAATAATCTTAGCTCCAAAACCAGAAGGCTCTTGTGCCATTCCAAACTCTACCCAAAAGTCAGGAATAAAAATAACCTCAGGAAATCTTTTCTTAATCTCTCTGTAAGCCTCAAGCCATATATCAGGAATAAAGTAAAACTGCATATGGGGAATACCTAAGTAACCAGGAATCCAGGGACTATCTACAATGAGAGCAATAGGAATCTCCTTAGGTTCTTTTAGATTTGCACAATCCAATAAAATTTGCCAATCCTTTTCTCTCACCCTTATATACCTCCCTTAAGGATATATTTTTCTACCTTTTTCGTCAGGTATTCCTGTCCTTCTAAAAAAATATGTATTTATAACATCTCTCCATTCTTTTGCATGTTCTACTTGCATATTCAATCTTTGTAAAACCCTTTCATATGTCTTATCATCAATCTTACCCTTAAGCTCAATCCATCTTCTTCTAATCTCTTCTACCTCTTCTACCCCTTCAAAATGCAAATCATAATAAGTCTGAAGCAAAGTTTTCCCTGACTTTAACCTATAATTATAAGGTACTCTATGGAAAAATAATAAAAGCTCTTCAGGACAAGTATCTATGCTATCATAAATTTCCCTCCAGGGAGAGTGATACTGAAGAGTATACCCTGTACCTCTTGAAGATCTGTCAACACCTATTGCTTCGTAATTTGCTCTGTGATAAGTGCCCCATTTTGAATATTCATATCCCTCAGGATTAGGCCCATAGTGATGCCCTGGATTTACCATCCATCCAAGTCCTAAAGGAGTAGTATACTTTTCATAAGCCTTATGGGAATTTAATAACATATATGATATGTTCTCAACCACTTTTTCATCATCTCCAAAAGTTAACTTTATCCATCTCTCTACAATTTTTTCTATCTTCTCATCAGGATTCCAAGCCAACTCTCCAAAAGTGTACAAATTAGCTTGAGCAAGGTCATGTCCTGTCCAATTAATATTATCCCCTACATTTGACACTCCTGCCATACCATTATTTTTTATTTTAAAAACATTTCCCTTTAATATTTCTTTTACTTCTGATCCTTTTCCCTTTGCATAAGTATCAAATTCAAGAATATCTTTCCACAAGATACCTAAATAGCATAAATGTATTTGTTGCCCTGTATATTCCTGAGTTATTTGTAATTCCAATATTTGATTAGTTTGTTCAAGTCCTCCGAAAAGAGGATTTACAGGCTCTCTAACTTGAAAATCCATGGGGCCATATTTTATTTGCACTATAACATTATCCATAAATTTACCATCAAGGGGCTTAAAATTATCATAAGCAGCCTTTGCCCTATCAGTTTTCATATCTCTCCAATCTTGCAGACAATTATAAACAAAAGCTCTCCATATAACAAATCCACCATAGGGTTCTAAAGCCTCTCCTAACATATTTGCTCCATCAGCATGAGTCCTGCCGTACATGTGAGGCCCTGGATTAAATTCCGAGTCAGCCTTTACTAAAAAACCACCAAAATCTGGAATATACTCGTATATTTCATCGACTTTAGTCTTCCACCATAACGAGACTCTCTTATCAAGAGGATCAGCAGTATTTAAACCACCAAGGTATATAGGAGAAGCAAAATTAATAGAAAGATAAATCTTAATACCATAAGCCGAAAAAATCTTAGCAAGTTCTTTTAATTTTTTTAAATAAGGTATTGTCAACAATTCTACCTCTTTTTTCTTCACATTAACATTGTTAATAACTATCCCATTAATTCCAATTGATGACAGCAATCTTGCATAGTCTTTATTTCTGTCATTAATAATTATTTTATTATCCTTAAAAAATATAGAGTTTCCCGCATATCCCCTTTCCACACTTCCATCAAGGTTGTCCCAATGATTCAAAATTCTAAATTTCAAAGAAGGATTACTCAAAAAATTTATTTTATCTATATCTTCACCCAGCTTTAACTTCTCAATTAATTTAAATACTCCGTAAATAAGGCCAACGTACTCCTTAGCAGTAAGTATCAAAATACTATTTTCTCCAAACTCAACTTTCTTAATTAAAAACCCTTCCTCTCCTAAAGAAAATTCAAATTCATCAAGACCTTTTAAAACTTTCCTAACATCCGATAATTTTCCAATTAATACAAAATTAGAAGTGTTTGCAAATGTGTTCCTAAAAATTTTAGGTTTAATACCTAAAGAATAGGTTAGAAAATCTCTTAATTCCTTCAAAGGCAAATTCAAGCTATTATCCCCCAGAACAACAATATTACCAAAGATCCTTCTATACTTATCTCGATACTTGTTAAGATCAGTATATTCTAACCAACACATGCTATAAGGTTTAATTTCAGCCATAAAATTCACATTCCTCCCTTTTTACATTTTCAAAAATAAAAAGGAAAAAATATAATTAAAACTAACATCTTTAATTTTATTTTTGAACATTATTGCTACCCCCTTGGTTCAATAATCATAGTGTTTGTTTTACATTATACATTATTTAAAATCGTTCATGCAAATGTTTTAAAAAGAAATATAGTAACACTTTAATATATTAGTAAACAAAACTAAAAATCTATTTCTATACATTTTATTAAAAAAGTAGTAAAATAATAATCAAAAAAAGATAGAGGTGAGACAAATATGCCCTTGAAAGTGACGAAAATAGACGAATATATAACAGTTCTTCAAACTCCTGACTATCCTTTTACATCAAACAGTTATCTAATTACTTTAAAAAACAAAGAGGAGAAAGTAAATATACTAGTAGATCCTACTCCTCAGCAGTATTTTAAAGATTTAGTGTTATCTCTAAATGAACTTATAGGTGGGGTAGAAAACTTAGATATTATCTTTTTGAACCATCAAGATCCTGATCTTTCATCATCAATAGCTCCTCTTATGGACATGAGCAAAAATTCTATACTCATCACTTCTGAAGATACATGGCGACTTATAAGATTTTATGGTTTAAACCGAGAAAGATTCCAACCTATAGAGTATTTTCCTAATAGAAGAGTAATTCTAAAAACCGACGATACTTTAGAATTTATTCACACACCTTTCTGCCATTTTAGAGGAGCATGGATGCTATATATACCCGAAAGAAAAGCCCTATTCTCGGGAGATCTACTTGGAGGATTATCAAGTAAAGAGCCAAATGGTATATATGCTACAGAAAACTCTTGGGAAGGTATAAAGTTATTCCACGAGATATATATGCCCTCAAAAGAGGCCCTTAGGCTCGCAGTAGATAAAATAGGTAGATTAACTCCTCTTCCTGAACTTATTCTACCTCAACATGGAGATATAATTAGAAAAAATCTAATACTTGATTTTTTGGCAAAACTTAATGATCTTGAGGTTGGATTGGATTACCTCAAAAAACATGAGGAACAACACCAAACTTATTTGTTTGCATTCAATGAAATCTTACAGAATATTAAAAATAGTTATCCAAACCGAGATAAATTAATGCAAAAGTTAAAAGAATTAAATTCTTCTCCATTCTTCCCAGAGCTTATTCACTTTGAAAATGGAGTTGCAACAGAATTTAGAATTCAGCCAGAAACAGCCCTTGAATTGCTTTTTGAAAAATTCAAAGAAGATGCAAAACCAGAAGAAAAAGAAAACCTCAGAATTGATATAATAAAAACTCTTAGGAAGTATAATTTAGAGATACCTGAAGGAATTCTCACAGAAAGACAAAGAACTACAGAAAGTCCGTTAAGAAGGTTGTTCAAAATCTTTCAGAGGTGAGATCATATGCCTATATATGAATATAGATGTAAAGATTGTGGAGAAAAATTTGAAAGATTAATAATGGGAGAGGAAAAAATAACATGCCCTAAATGTGGTAGTGAAAACGTTATGAAATTACTATCACTTTTTGCAACCCAAGGACTTTCTTCAGGATCCTCTTGCTCTTCTTGTTCAGGAGGAAGCTGTAGTTCTTGTAGATAAAAACGAAAGGGAGAGCTTAAAACTCTCCCTTAAAATTTAATAAGTTCGTATTCTCTTTTTCCAAGTCCTATTTCTTCAGCATACTTTAATTGCCAACTCCAATCTATATTAGGATGTACAGCCCTCAACTTATCCTCTCCAGGATTAAATCCAGATTTTAAGGCAGTATTGCTTAATCCAATTTGGTTATTTATAAGATCAGAAGAAGCTTGATCTATGGCTACAATATCCCAACCCCCTAAAATTCCCACATCAGGTACTAAATTTGCATCGTGCCAACCTGCGCAATCACAATCAGGCGAAACATCCATAACAAAATTAATAAAGGCATATTTAGGCTCTTTCTGCTTTAAAATACCATAAGTAAACTCAGCCATCTTCTCCTGAAGCCCAATGGCAGATTCATTCCATAAGATTTTTATGGCAGAGGTAGGACACACCACAGCACACTCTCCACATCCTATACAAAGATCAGGTCTTGTCAAAACTGACTTCTTATTTACCATTTCTAATGCTCCTGTGGGACAATGAGTGACACATCTTCTACAACCTATACATAAATTAGGATTAGGATTTGGCTTAAATTGAGCATGTTGCATCTGCTTCCCCGATCTCGGAGCGCATCCCATACCCACATTTTTTATAGCTCCCCCTAATCCTGTGGACATATGACCTTTCACATGGGTTAATACTAAAAGGAAATCAGCATCATATATGGCACCTGCAACCTTTACCTTCTTAAAATGTTTCAAGTTAACCTCAACTTCTTTGTAATAATCCCCGTTAATACCATCTGCTATTATTAAGGGCGCCCCAACCGAGGAGTAACCAAAACCGTTATATATAGCAGACTCTAAATGATCAACAGCATTTGCACGTCCACCTTTGTACAAAGTATTGGCATCGGTAAGAAAGGGTTTTCCTCCTAATTCCCCTGACGGCCTCTACAGCTTGCCTTACAAAAATAGGCCTTATAAAAGCATGGTTTCCTGGTTCACCAAAAGTAAGCTTGATTGCTACAATATCTCCTTTTTCTAATCTACCTTCTATTAACTTCTTTGTTAGCCTTTTAATTTTACGCACCAAAGATTCATTTTCATTTGTAGCCCTCATTGATACAAAATATAAAGGTGCTTTCATTGCCAAAACCTCCTGCATTATATGGATTTTAAGGCATCTACAAATAATGTAGGTATCTCGTCACCTATTCCAATAAAATGTATTTCCTCAAAAACTCCAGGATTATCTTTTAAAAATTCTACTACTTTATTAACAATTATTTTAGTCCCTAACTGAGGCGGAAAACCAAAAATCCCACAACTTACTGCTGGTATACTCAAGCTCTTAATATTTTTTTTCTTTTGCTAAAGTGAGAACACTCTCAATAGCCTTTTCTAACTTTTTCTCCTCGTCTCCCTCTCCCCATCTTGGACCCACAGTATGAATTACATATTTAGCCTTAAGTTTTCCTGCGGAAGTGATAGTAGCGGAACCAACAGGCAATGGACCATACTTTTCTACATATTCATCGCTTTCTTTTTGTATTACCTCTCCACCAGCTCTTACAATAGCCCCTGCTACTCCTCCCCCATGTTTCAAATAAGAGTTTGCCGCATTTACTATAGCCTCAACCTCTTCTTGAGTAATATCACCCTTAACCACCTTTAACTTTACACCATTAATTTCTCTTTCATATAAAACATCCATGCCCATTCACCTCCATAAAGTTCATATAGTAAATTATATCAATAAGGTGAATGGGCATGGACTTAGAAAATGATTAAGTATATAAATAACACTTAACTAATCTACCATCTACCTCTACATCAGGCACTGGATTCTTACATTTTTCCATTCTATATTGACATCTACTTATAAATTTACAACCCTTCATCTGATATTCTTCCTCTTCCAGAGTAAGAATCTTTATATCCTTAGTCCATTTCTTCTTAGGATCTGGCTCTGGTATAGATTCCTTAAGAAGCATTGTGTATGGATGTTTTGGATCCATCAACACCTTTTCTACAGGTCCTATTTCTACTATCTCTCCCCTAAACATTATAGCTATTTTATCACTTACATAGTAAGCAGTAGCAAGATCATGAGTGATATAAAGAACACTTACCCCCCTTTTTTCTTTAAGATCTTTAAATAAGTTTACTATTGACATTCTTAGAGACGCATCAACCATAGAAACAGGCTCGTCAGCAACAAGTAGAGTCGGATTTGTCAAAAGGGATCTTGCTATAGAAATTCTCTGTAATTGTCCTCCTGAAAACTCACTAGGGTATTTGTCTTTTACTTCATTCCATGTTAATCCCACAAGATTTAATGCAGACTCTATAACTTCTTCAGGCTTTTCGCTTATACCAAAATTTCTTACAGTCTCTATCAAGTAATTACTAACTCTCCTCAACGGGTTAAAGGTCTCAAAGGGGTTTTGGAATACTGCCTGTACTTCTTTTCTTAATACGTTATTAGTACTTTTCCTTCTGCTAATTCAAACATATNNTTTCCCTTGTATAATATCCTACCACTAGTAGGCTCTAAAAAGCCAAGTATTATCTTCGCTACTGTTGTTTTCCCACTTCCACTCTCACCTGCTAATGTAAATATTTCGGAGTTTCCTATCTCAAAGTTTACATTATTTACAGCTCTAATCCTTATCCTGGAAAATACACTTCCAATAGTAAACACCTTATTTAAATTTTCAACTTTTAAAAGTAATTCTTGTTTCATGGCGTATTCCCTCTCCTTTGAATATAAAAAGCAAGCAACTCTGTGATTTGAATCTATGTTAACAAGCTTGGGAACAAAATTCTTACAATCTTCCGTTGCATAATTACATCTTGGATGAAATCTACATCCTTGTGGAGGATTCAATAATGAAGGTGGAGCACCTGGTGCACTAACCTTATATGATTTATCCCCTATCTTAGGTAGAGCTCCTATAAGGTACTTTGTATATGGATGCTCTGGTTTCTCAAAAATGATTTCTGTCGGTGCTTCTTCCACAATCTTTCCTGCATACATAATAGCTATCCTATCGGATATACTTGCATGAACTCCCATATCGTGGGTAACAAGTATTATGGTATTTTTAAGATTCTTCTGTATGTCTTTTAATAACTGAATTACCGCTCTTTGGGCAACCACATCAAGAGCTGTAGAAGGTTCGTCAGCAACGATTATTCTAGGAGTTAAAACCGTAGCAAGAGCTATAGTCACTCTCTGCCTCATACCTCCAGAAAGTTGATGAGGATAAGCATTTAATATTTTAGTAGGCAAACCTAAAAGAGTTAGATAATCTTCTATATGTTTTCTCCATTTAGTTCTATCTGAAATATCTTCATGAGAACCTAAAAAATCCCAGAAAGAATCAATTATTTTAGTAACAGGGTTCAGCACACTCATAGATCCTTGAGGAATATATGAAATATATTTCCACCTTATCTTATCTAATTCTCCGTTAAGAGAAAAAACATCTTTTAATTCACCATTTATTTTGTAATATACCTTTCCATCTATAACATTTAAGGGTGGTTCTACCATTCCATACAAGGTTTTTATCAAGGTACTCTTACCACATCCAGATTCTCCCGCAATTCCATATATTTCATTTTCTTTTATATTTATATCTACCCCATCTACTGCTCTTACAGATTTTAATTCTCCACCTATATCCAATAAATAATAAGCCTTTAAATTTTCTGCTCTTAGAATTTCCATTTCATCACTCCTTTATAACTCTTATTCTTTGAATTCTTGTACGTGGATCAAGATATTCACTTATACCAACTGAAAGTAAATATAAACTTACAAAAAGAAACACCGAGGTCACAACAGGAGTAAATAGCCACCACCAAAGTCCTAAAAGTAAAGCTTGATAGCTTAATGCCCATTGAAGCATAGTACCTAAGGTTGGTATTTCCAAGTTAGTCAAACCAAGAATAGCAAGGGTCATTTCCATACCAATAGCCCAAGACATATTATTTATGAGAGTTGAAAAGACAATAGGTATGACAAAGGGAAAATATTCTTTAAAAACAAGACTTAAAGTCTTAGAGCCAGAAAGAAGTGCAGTATAAGTAAAATCTCTTTCTCTTAAACTTAATATTTGAGACCTTATAACTCTTGCATCCCAACTCCAACCAAAGAAACTCAAAATCAAGCCTAATCCTATAAAACTTAATCTTCCTTTTATTAAGGATGAAATCAATATCAAAATAGGAAGCAATGGCAAAACGAGGAAGCTATCGTTTATGCCCATAAGAACTCTATCTATACTGCCACCCCTATAGCCAGCCACCAGCCCCACAATTATAGCTATGATTCTTGAAAAGAAAGCTGCTATTATCGCTATTGTCAAAGAATTCCTTACAGCAAAAGTCAACTGCCAGAAAACATCTTGCCCTTGAGAATTAGTCCCTAAAATATGCTGAAGGGAAGGAGGCATATCTCTTGGGACAAGATTCCATCTTGTAGGATCATAAGGAGAAAAGAAAGACAGTATGGCTAAGAAGAGAATAATACATATGATTATAAAACCTAATCTAAACTTTCCATCTCGCAGTAAATCCCTTAATACTCCCATAGCTATTACCTCTTTTTCCTTATAGTTTTTATCTATATCTTACCCTTGGATCAAATAACGGATACAAAAGATCAATAATAAGAATGAAAGAAGAAATACCTATAATTGATATAGTAGCAATTCCCATTATTAAATTAAAATCTCCAGTAGCAATGGCATTATATAAGAGTGTACCCATACCAGGGTAAGAAAAAACAATCTCAGTAATTAACGCCCCACTAAAAATTTGCCCCATAGAAAGGGCCAAATTGGTAACCTGAGGAAGCATAGCATTTCTTATTACATATTTAAAGGCAATTATTCTCTTTTTAATACCACCAGCCTTTGCATATGTAACAAAGTCTTCCTTTACAATATTAGATACAATAAGTCTCATGGTTTGCAAAGTCACTGCAATTCCTAAGATCATCATAGATATTAAAGGTAAGAAGGCATACCTAAAAAGCTCTAAAATAAAGTGTAAGCTAAAACTGGGCCTTACTCCAATAGGCATTCCACCACCTAAGGGGAACCATTTTAGGATATATGCAAAAACCACAAGAATTATAAGTGCAAAAACATAATAAGGAATAGGGCGAATAAACATAGCTATTCCTTCAAGTATTCTCGCCCATTTTTTATCATAATAAAATCCTACAATTCCCCCTAAAATATTACCAATAATCCAAGATAAAAATGTACTTACAGTCAAAAGACCAACAGTCCAAGGTAGGGAATCTCCAATAAGTTTTATTACTGGAATTGGAAATCTAAATAGTGATGGACCAAAATCGCCCTTAAAAAGCCTTACCCAAAAATTAACATACTGTTCAAATAAACTTCCTTTTAAACCATAAAGTTCTTTTAGGGATTCTGTCATCTGCTCTACAGCTTTAGGATCAAGGTAAGTACCCATCTTCATTATTGTACTAATCATCTGTTGAACAGGATCTACAGGAGTAAACCTTGGCACAAAGAATACAATAGTTACCCCCACAAAAATTACAAGCAAGTACTGTAAAAATCTTGGTATTAAATACTTTTTAAGCAATTTTTCACCTCCATAAAATTTTTGAAATTATTTTACTAAATTATTTTACTATAAAAAAGCCCTTTAATCTTATATCCTCTGAAGAGCTCCCAATTAAAACCTCAAACCTTCCAGGCTCTACTACAAGCTCCATATCCATACTTAAAAACTCAAGATCTCTTCTATTAAGTTTAAAAGAAACTGTCTTTCTTTCTCCTACATCAAGCGTTACCCTTTCAAATCTCTTAAGCTCTTTTATTGGTCTCGCTACACTTGCAAACTCATCATGCAGATAAAGCTGAACCACCTCNTCTCCTTTGTATTTGCCTATATTCTCAATATCAAAGGTTATTACAACTTCGCCATCTCTTGGAATCTCCTCAGGGGTTATACGCAAATTGCTATACTTAAAATCCGTATAAGAAAGCCCATATCCAAAAGGAAAGAGATATTGATTTCCCCTTAAATCTACATAATCATCAACCCTACCTGAAGGTTTATGATTGTAATAAAGAGGCAACTGGCTTGAATACTTAGGAAAAGATATTGGCAATTTTCCTCCCGGATTATAATCCCCAAAAAGCACATCAGCTATAGCATTACCGCCTTCTTCTCCTGGGTACCATGCCTCTATTACCGCTTGTACTTTATCAATCCAGTTCATCATAGTTATAGCACTACCATTTATGAGCACTACAATTACTGGAGTATTTGTATTACAAATCTCCTTTATAAGATCTTCTTGTACTCCTGGCAAATTAAGATTATGTCTATCTCTTTGTTCTCCTTCTGTCTCAGGAACAGAATTCCCCATAAATAAAATCGCCACATCACTTTTTTGAGCTATCTTAATAGCCTCATCAAATCCAGATTTAGAAGTATCATTTAATCCGCAACCTTCAGCAAAATAAACTTTGACTTTATCTCCAAGCTTATTCTTTATACCTTCAAGAGGAGTAACTACCTTTACTCCATAACCACTATATCCTCCTAACCTCGGTACAGCCGCATTTGGCCCAATAACCGCTATGGATCTTATATCTTTATTTAATGGTAAAATTCCTTCATTTTTCAAAAGCACTATAGACTCTCGTGCAACTCTTAAGGCTAATTCTCTATGTTCACTACAATCATTTATTCTCTCTGCATAATCGGGATCTACAAATGGATTATCAAAAAGCCCAATCCAAAACTTTACTCTTAAAACTCTCCTTACTGCTTCATCGAGGGTATCTTGAGATAACTTACTCTCTCTAATAAGACCTGGAATCTCTTCAAAACAGTCACTATCAGGAAGTTCCATATCCAGTCCTGCTTCTAAGGAAAGCTTTGCTGCTTCAGCTTTTGACTCAGCTACTTTATGTTTTGTCATCAAATGAAGCACTGAAAAGTAATCTGAAACTACATATCCCTTGAATCCCCATTCCTTCCTCAAAATCCTTGTTAATAGCCATTTATTTGAAGAACATGGAATGCCATCAAGGGAATTATAAGCAGCCATAAGAGATAAAGCTCCTGCCTCCTCTATACTTGCCCTGAAAGCTGGAAAATATATTTCTCTCAAAAGCCTCTCAGAGAAATGTATAGGATAGCTATCCCTTCCACCGTCCCCCACAAAATTTGCCACAAAATGCTTTGGAGTAGAAATAACCCCCTGTTCTTGAACCCCTTTTATATATGCCACGGCCATCCTAGAAGCAAGGTATGGATCTTCCCCATAAGTTTCTTCCGTTCTACCACATCTAGGATCTCTTGCAATATTTATAGTAGGTGATAAAACCTGATGTATTCCTCTTGATCTCGTTTCTTTACCAATAGCAGTAGCAACCTGATATATAAGCTCTGGATTCCAAGTACTTGCCATTCCTATGGCTTGAGGGAAAATGGTAGATCCTTTTGCCATACATCCATGCAAAGCTTCATCATGTATCAATATGGGAATTTTAACTCTACTATTTTCCAGTACATACTTCTGAATTTCATTCGCAAATTGAGCACTTTCCCTAGGAGACATAGATCTCAAAGCACAACTAAGCTCACCTATCGGATACTTTTTTTCTACTCCCTCTAAAACTACTTCTTTCCACATTTTTCTCCATAATGTTTTTGTCATTCCTTCAGCTAATTCTCTGTTACTATAAAAATTAAAAATAAAGCCCATAATTTTTTCTTTAAGTTCAGGCCTTAGTTCCGAGAAAAAATCTTCTAAAAGTAATTTTCCAATAACTTTGGAAATAGATATACTTCTTGCTTTTAATTGGGCTACTTTTTCGTCTAAACTCATACTTGAAAGCAAAGATTCTATCTTTTCTTCAATTTTTTCCTTTTCCATTTCCCAATTACTCCTTACTTCAATTTCTTTAATTTTTTAGCCCCCCTTTCGGGGGGCTTTTTTATTTTTACTTCCTTCCTGTTGGCTTTAAGAAAGGTAGCATGTACTTAAAGTTGGGCCAATGATGGTATGGTATACAGTATGGATTTTCTTGAGTTGGATAATTGGTCCAATAGTATTCGTTGTAACATGCAATGCCAGGATAAGAACAAGTTGGAATTCCTGCCATCTCCTCAAATGCAATCTTTAATCCTTCCATTCCTAACATCCTTACTTTGAGACTGTTCCAATCAGTCTTTGCCAATTCTTCTATTACTTTATCCATACGAGGATTGCTCCATCTGCTTGGATGACCAAAAGTTCTATCACCTATAGGTCTCACATACTCTGATCTCCATGCATTGAAAGTTCTGTACATATCAGGATGTCCACCCCATGGTTCAGTGGCTGGCCAATCAGAACATGCATCGAAATTACCATACTGTAGCAATGTTGGTCTTTGCTCTGTAGTTACCACTTCTACATCAATACCAAATTTCTTCCACTGTTGAGCAGCTGCAAAACCATTCCTAAAGTCTGGATGAGATGGGTTAGTATGAGCAAGAATAGTCATCTTCCATGGTTTACCATCTGGCAATAACCACTTACCATCTTTATCTCTCTTGAAGCCATTTTTTATAAGTAGCTTTTCTGCAATATCAGGTGCATATTTGAACCATCCAATTCCAAAGATCTCTCTTATAACTTTTGGATCAGTAGGTACCTTATATCCTCTCTTTCTTGCATATTCTGCAAGTCTCATAGGAGCGTCAGGATCAAATACTTTAAACTTCTGTCCATCTACTGTTATTGTGAAGTTCTTCAACCAACTCTCTAATGGTTCATAGTACCATTTTATATAAGCTGGTGTTGGTGGAACAAGAAGAGCTCCCATAGTTGCAGCACCATCAAAGGCTGTAGCAAGGAAATCTACGATATCAATAGATAAAGTTAACGCCCATCTTACTTCTTTATTATTATATGGTTCTTTAGCTGTATTGAAGTAAATTCCAGTAATACATGGATCTACATTTACAATATATGGGAAATCTTTCATATAAGCCCTTGCATATTTATTGGTTTGAAGCACAGATCTAAGACCTTCCATAGTAAGATCTGCCATGTCAAGTTGATTATTATTGACTGCAAGCACTTGCTTCTCTGTTGGACCTGCATAGAAGAACAATACATATTTAGGTTGAGGCATTCCAAATAATTTTCCTGTTGGTGTTCTTTGCCAATCGTCTCTCCTCTTCCAGAGAATCCAATAACCACCTGGATCATAGCTGTCTACTACGTATGGACCAGAGCTTACTGGAGGATTGAAAGTAAAGGAGGCTGGATCTTTTACCTTCTCGAAGATATGTTTAGGAAGTGGTCTACAAGCACCCCATCTATCAAGGAAATAAGTATGGAATCTTGCATTAGGCTCCTTCAGAGTTATTCTTACTGTATATTTATCAACTTTAGTAATTTTATCTACTTCTTGGAAAGATGCATGATATGCCATAGCTGGATTGCTTTTTGCAAGTTCAATGTGATATATAAGGTCATCGGCGGTAATTTCTACTCCATCGCTCCAATAGCATCCAGATCTTAGTTTAATAGTTAAAGTCTTGAAATCATTGCTATACTGAGGAGCAGAAGCTGCCAAAGCATTAATCACTTTACCTGTTGCAGGATCTACAATCCAAAGAGGCTCAAGCATTAATTGTTGAATACCCCTATCAGGAGTTATCCAAGAAGATGTCCAAGAGTTAAAATTATCAGGCGCTACAATTCTACCAGTTAAGATATTTGCAATCAGTGTTTCATTTCTTGGAACATTGGGAGCAAGTTGAGAAAAACCTACTTGAGACAACATTAAGAAAATCAATAAAAATAGGGAAACAAATACAAACTTCCTCATACAACAACCCCCTCTTCTACAGAAATTGAATCAATAATTGAAACTTAGCTTTAACTTTTAGAAAAAAACACCTCCTTCCCTTAAGAAAAACAATCATGCAATCGTTTCAATAATATTATAACTAAAATTTTAATTGTGTCAATCAAGGCAAAAAGTTTATTTATGAAACTAAGTTTTTCTAATTTGACAATAGTAAGTAGAAGAGAGTATAATTTACTACAATAAATTTTGGTTATTTTGGATATTTAGGGGGAGGTGGACTATGAGTAACAAAAAATTTAAGGCTTAAAAATGTATTTAGGGGATATGTTATTCGAATCAATATTTAAGTATGTAGCCAAGGATTACAAAAGAAGAATCCCAAAACTTATAAATTTGGTAAAAAGATTCAGTCCTGATGAAGGAACAGACAAAATTATAAGGATTGTAGAGGAGTATCTTCAAAAAGATCCTGCTGTTCAGCGATTAATACACAGAGTTTTTACTGACTATGATCCTAATTATGCATCGAGAATATTCGCGAATGTAATATTAAATGTAGGATTTTTCTGGATATATTTTAACAACCAAAATTCAAAAAGAGACATACCAACTCCATATACCATATTGATAAGCCCTACTATGAGATGTAATTTACAATGTTTAGGATGTTATGCAGGTAATTATACTAAAAATGATGACCTTCCTCCAGAAATAGTTGAAAGAATAATAAAAGAAGGAGAAGAGATTGGTACATACTTTTATACCATTCTTGGAGGCGAACCTTTTGTATATCCAGATCTTTTAGATATAGTGAACAGACACCCAAGATCAGTATTTCAAATATTTACAAACGCGACTCTCTTAGATGAAAGGAAAATAGAAAGATTTTGGAAGAGCAAAAATGTGGTACCTGTATTATCAATAGAGGGAGGAAAAGAAGAAACAGATTATAGACGAGGAGTAGGAGTGTATGAAAAAGTAGTGAATGCAATGGATCTTCTGAAAAAAGCCGGAATTCCTTTTGGATATTCTATAACTCTTACAAGAAACAATTTTGACGCTGTAACAAAGCCAGAATTCTATCAATGGCTTGCTGACAAAGGTGCATTCTTTGGTTGGACATTCCTCTACATGCCCGTTGGGAAAGATGATGATCCATCATTAATGCCTACTCCCGAGCAAAGAGCAGAATACGGAAAATTTATAAGAAGAATAAGAGGACATCTACCTATATATCCAATGGACTTCTGGAATGATGCTCCATATGTAGGTGGTTGTATAGCAGGTGGGACAAGATATTTACATATCAACCATAAAGGAGAAGTAGAACCCTGCATATTTGCACACTTTGCAGTAGATAATATCAAAGAAAAACCCCTTGTAGAAGTCCTTAATTCGCAATTTTTCAGAGAAATAAGGAAAAGACAACCTTTTCATGAAAACTTACTTCTTCCTTGTATGATTATAGATTCTCCTTGGATCTTAAGAGAGATTGTACAAAAAACTGGTGCTCACCCAACCCACCCTGGAGCTGACGATGTAATTACTAAATTTGCCCCAATACTTGATGAATATGCAAAAGGCGTAAGAAAGGCTCTAAATCTAATATGGGTTGAGGAATTTAATAAGCCACTTCCTAAGGAAGAAAAAGAGAAAGCAGGAGTTGAGTAAATATGAGTCTTACCGAAAGAAGAAGACAATTTTTGGAAACTTTAAAGACCTTATATGAAAAAAATAAAAGGCCTATACATTATGCAGAAATTGCAAAAGAACTTTCGGTAAGCCCAGCAACAGCCTATGACATAATGCAGATTCTTTACAAAGAAGGCTATATAGATGCAATATACCTTGAAAATTCTGTAAAAAATAAAAAAGGAAGAGGAAAAATATTTTTTAAACCCAAAGAATATGAAGAATCTGAAAAGTTTATGACAAATTTTCAAGAACTAAAAAGATATCCTTTTGCGATTGCTATAATACTTTCCATTATGTTAACAATATTAAAAGATATTAAATTTTCTAAAGATCTAAGATCCATGATTGGTTTGCTAATAGGATTGTTACAATCTAACTTAGAATTAATTCTTGTTTTACTTCCGATCTTAATAATAGGATATGCAGGTAAAAAAATTTATGAGATCATACCTAATAATAAAATAAAAACCTATTTTGAAGAATATATCAATTCCATAAACCAACTAGCAATAGAAGAAAAGAAAGTATTACTCAATTTTATCTTGAATATTCTTGAGATCTAAATACTTTCTCCTTCGTGAGGAGGAATGGAGATTTTTATATCTCGCATTCTGAAAAAGCCTTCTCCATTCCTCCCTAAGAGGTTCTAAAGTAAGAAAATCCCTCCTCATACGTGGGGGTTTATTAAGTATTTCTTTATAAACTTCCACCATCATATTTGCCACGTTTTCCGCATTATACTCCTTTGCAAGTCTTAAAGCTCTTTTTTGATACTCTTCCCTAAAAGATAAATCCTGATAAAGCTTTAAAATATAATTTTTAAATTCCTCATCATTCTTAGCTGGTATATACCAATCCCTATATGGCTCTCTATATTCTGGATTATCTCTAAGAAGAAGAGGAAGTCCGCAAGATGCTGCCTCTAAAACAGCCATTGGAAAATTCTCCTGATAAGATGGGAAAGTAAAAATATATCTGCAGCATTTAGATAAATTGGCATTTCTTCATAAGGTATAAGGCCTGTAAAAATAACATTAGGAGGAGCCTTTTTTATCTTTTCATTCATTTCTATATAACCTGCTGTAAGCACTGAAAAGGGCTGTCCACCTACCCACACAAATTTAATGAAGGGTAAACTATTAGCTATTTCTAGAAAGGTATCAACACCTTTCCGGGGTTGAATCTGTCCAGAACAAATAGCCACAAAATCTTCCTCGGAAAGCCCAAGTCTCCTCCTTCCTTCCATACGCAGTTCTTGACTCTTATAAAATCTTTCTAAGTTTACAGGATTAGGGACAAAAACTATAGGAGCTTTTACTCCTATTTCTTCCAACTCCTCTTTTACTTTAGGAGAAACAGCAACTACCATATCTGCCAAATTATAATATCTCACCAAGTATGAAGTAAAAAGAGGAAGCCACAAGTTTGAAAGAATAAAACTACCCAAAACTGATTCTGGAACTACATGGGCACTAATTACCAATCTCCTTCCAGTGAGAAGCCCTTTACTTATAGCATAAGGTCCTGGAGTATGAAGATGTGCAATATCAAATAAACCATTTGCATTAAGAAAAACTTCCACATCATCTCTCTTCTTAAGAGCCTCTGTTAATACCAGAGTTGCAGTATAAACCCCCTGCCCCTTTACTTCCCATGCTTGAGCCTCGGAGACGATATTTACAGTTATTTTATTTCCCATAGTCCTACTCCCCCACCCTTGAGACCCTTATAAATCCAGAACAGTTCAATATTTCAATTCCTCTTAACTCAAGGTTGTCCAAAAGAATATTCATACCAAGAGAATCAGAAGCCATATGCCCAGCTATAACTACGTTTATATGGTGTTTCTCCGCCTCTTTACGATGTTCTTCACTCATATGCATTCCAACTATGGTACCAACCCCTACCTCCGCAAGTTTTGATATTACCTCTACAGGGCCCTCTGTTCCTCCAGTCATATCTACAAAGATCTTCCCTGCTCTATTCTTAGGATTACCAACAAGTATTTTAGGGGGATTATTTCTCTTACTTGCTTCTCTATACTCTGGTATATCTTCTAAAAGTTCTATAACCTCTTGTAAATTATATGGGGTTTTAACATCAAAAAGTTTCTGTAAATAAGTAGCAACACAGTTGTCTGCTGGTGTATGACAGCACATAAAAGGTACTTCAAGAAGTCTTGCTGCATCAACGCTCTTATTGTGATTAGCAGGCATCACTTTTCTTTCAACTTCTGAAATCCTAGGATATAAGACACCCTCTGCATAATTTATTGGAACCCCTATCTTAGCCAGTAAATCCTCTTGAAGATGCATTACCTCATAAAAATTAGCATAAGCATAGCCTGCAGGATGGTGAGATATAACAAGATCTATTTCTTTTCCGTTTCTTCCTAATTCTTTTGCAAGCAAAATCTCAGAGGTATCAATATCTATTCCCACAAGAACTCTTCTAACTTCTTTGTTAGGATCACCATTCAATATTCTAGTATCAGCATAGGGATTTCTTAGCTTTTCTAAATCGAATCTTTCTTTCTCTTTATCACTTAATTTTTCATAATCTTTTTTTGTTCTCTCTAAAATCTCTTGAACCTTATCCCAACCTCTGGGATCATTTTTCATGCCCAAATCTACAAATAATTCATATATCTCTCTTACATTCATAAGTCTATCCTCCTCAGAATCAAGCATTACGAGAAAAACTGAACATTAATATTATAACAGATAAAAACTTTTCCTTAAAAATAAAAGGGGAGGACTCTAAAATCCTCCCCTTTCTAAATCTTATTTAAGTAATTAACTTACTTAAGAAATAAAAGGATTTTCTTCAGGATACCTTTGGCCTTCAGGTAAGTTATAATATATTTCTTTTATTCCTAGCAATTTTAATACCTCATATATGTATTTTCCTACATGTTTAAAGCCAACTGCTGTATGATGCGGAAATCTCTTTTCTAATAAAACATACCTATAGAATCGACCCATCTCCTTTATCGCAAAGACGCCAATTCCTCCAAAGGATTTAGGATCTATATCTAAGATTTCACCCTCCGCAAGATAAGATATCAATTTTGCATCAGGAGTCGCATGAATTCTAAAAATTAGTGTTTCTCCAGGTCTCAATCTCCCTTCTAATGTTCCTCTTGTAATATCTGGCTCTTTTCCTGGTTCTAAGAGTCTATGCATAATCAACTGATATTTAATAGCACCATTAATAAGACAACAAGAAGGTGTATTTCCACAATGGAATCCCATAAAAAGGTCTGTTGGTTTATAACCCTTTTCCTTTATTTTATCTTTATTTTCCTCTATCAAGTCATAAGGAACAGTATTATTAACATCAAGAAGGGTAGCTGGTACTTCACTTACATTGTAAATAATATATTCACTGAGGGCCCCATAAACATCTACTTCACATGCTACTGGAATCCCTCTACTCGCAAGTCTTGAGTTAACATAGCAAGGGACAAAACCAAAATATTTTTCAAAAGCAGGCCAACATTTATTGGCAAATATACCAAACTGAGAAGCCCCCAGATTCTTCTCCATAAAATCAGTTAAAGCTATCTCATATTGAGCAAGTTTTCTTAAAAGTTCCGGATAGGTATTTCCTGTTCCAAGCTCTTTTGCCATATCCTCCATAACCTGTGGAATTCTAGGATCATTTTCTGCCTGCCTGTATATATCGTAAAGATCTAATTCGCTATTTTCCATTATAGAAATACCAAGATCATACAAGGGTTTAATAGGAGTGTGCATAGTAACAAAATCTTGTGGCCTTGGTCCAAAGGAGAATATCTTCAAATTCTTTAGAGCAAGAACTGCCCTTGCAATAGGTATAAAATCTTTTATCATATCTGCTATCTCTGACGGAATTCCTACTGGATAATGAGGTATATATACATGCCTATTCCTTAAACCCAAATTATAACTCAAGCTTAAAAATCCACAATAAGCGTCGCCCCTCCCACCATAAAGATCTTTACCCGTTTCCTCTGCTGCAGCAACAGCCATCACAGGTCCATCAAACTTTTTGACAAGGAGTGAGGTTGGACCTTCAGGGCCAAAATTACCAAGATATATTACCAAAGCATTAACTTCTTTTTCTTTTATTTCTTTTAAAGCCTTTAATACGTCGTTTTCGTTCTCAATGATAGTTTCCAAATTAATAATAGGAATATTCTTCTTGACACACTCTTCCACAACCTTATTCCTTCTATTTCTTGAAAGATCAATAGGGAAACAGTCTCTACTCACCGCAATTATGCCTAATTTAACTTCAGGAACATTTTTCATTTTAATACACCTCCCATTTTTCATTTTTGTCCGTATATCTCATGAAATCTCGTATACCACTTTTCAATCTCGCTATCAGGAAGAGGCTCAGGTTTCCCTAAAGAAAGAGCAAAATAACAAGTCTTTGCTATTTCTTCCACCATAACTGCATATTTTAGAGCTTCGGTAGGCGTTCTTCCAAAGGTAAATACTCCATGGTTCTTCAAAAGTACCACAGGTACAAAAGAAGAGTGTTTTTTAACCCAAGATGGCCTATCATCCTTATTTATAACTTCAAGAAGAGCATTTCCTACATCCTCAAGAGGTAGAGGAGATGCATACCTCCCTACAGGTATTTCTTCCCCAAAATAATCAGCATGAGAAGTAAGATATACAGGAATCGGCTTTCCAAGAAGGGCAAAGGCAGTAGCATAAGGAGAATGAGTGTGAACAATACCACCTATATCCTTTCTATTCCTATAAACTACTAAATGAGATAGGGTATCCACAGAAGGTTGAAGCTCCCCTTCAACAATATTACCCTCGAGATCTACAATTACCATATTTTCTGGCGAAAGATTTTCATATTTTACTCCACTGGGTTTTATAACCACATAATTAGTCTTTGGATCTCTACCGCTAACATTTCCACTGGTCATAACCACCAAATTATTTTTAGGAAGTTCCATATTCATTCTATAAACTTCTTCTCGCAACTCTTTCAAAAGCATAATTACCTCACTCCCTCTTTAATCTAATCACGTTCCATGAGAATTTAGGAAGCAAAACCTCTAGTTTATTACCATCTATCTTTGCAGAATTATTTTCCCTTCTTGGTACTACTTTATCAGGCTCTTCAGGGGTATTCCCCGCAAAAGGATCTTCAGAATCATAAACTATATGCTCCTCAACTTTGAAACCATCAAATCCACCTAAAACATATTCCACGTAAAGACTATTATCCACGTCCCTGTTAACAGCAAAAATTGATATCTCCTCTTTTTCATCGTTATAAATAACTACAGTCTCGATCAAAGGAACATCAGTATAAAGCTTAGAATCATATTTAGGAGACTCTACCTTAGGAAGAAGCACTAATCCATTTCCATAATTTGAGGCATGCATGAAGGGATAGTATATAGTTTGTCTGTAGGCTATACCGCCTTTAACAGTGGTTATTGGGGCAAGAACATTAACAAGTTGAGCAAGACAAGCAATTTTTATTCTATCTGCATGTTTCAAGAGGGTAATCATCATATTACCCACCAAGAGCGCATCAGCAAAATTGTAATCTTCCTCTAATAATGGAGGTGCCACTTGCCATGGCTCCACATTTTTGTCCTTTTTAAAAGAATGATACCAAACATTCCACTCATCAAAGGATATATGCACATCCTTTTTCATACGCTTTACAGCTTTCACATAATCAATAGTAGAAATTACTGTTTTTATAAAATCTTCCATTACAAGATTTTTAGCAATAAAACTTTTTAGGTCAGGATTATCAGGTAGATCTACGTAGTCAGGTCCAGGCATATTAGCGTAATAATGTAAAGAAACATAATCCACCACATCGTAAGTATGCTCTAAAACAATTCTCTCCCATTCAGGAAAGGTTGGCATACCAGGTCCTGAACTTCCACAAACCACTAACTCTATATCAGGATCAACCATCCTCATAACTTTAGCAACTTCCCTTGCAAGCCTACCATATTCATGGGGCAATTTATGCCCTATTTGCCATTCTCCATCCATCTCATTTCCAAGATTCCAAACCTTTATCTTATGGGGTTTTTCATAACCATGTTTTCTCCTCAAATCACTGTAATATGTTCCTGCAGGAAAATTACAATACTCTACCAGATTTCTTGCCTCATCTATCCCTCTTGTTCCAAGGTTTATAGCCATCATCACCTGAGAATCCACCTTCTTACACCAATCCACAAATTCATTTACCCCAACCTCATTAGGTTCTATACTTCTCCAAGCAAGCTCCAATCTTTTTGGTCTCAACTCTTTTGGCCCTACCCCATCTTCCCAGTTATAGCCTGAGACAAAATTACCTCCAGGATATCTTATAATTGGGACCTTAAGAACTTTTACAAGCTCAATGACGTCTTTTCTAAAGCCTTGCTCATCTGCCTGAGGATGGGTAGGTTCATAAATACCAGTGTAGACTGCCCTACCTAAATGTTCGATAAAAGATCCATAAATCCTCCTATCAATTCGAGAAATAATGAAATCTTTATCCACAGTAACCTTAGCTTTTTGCATAACTAATTTTACCTCCCTTTTTAATCAAATTAGGTTGACTCTCTAATTATCAATTTAGGCTCAAAGGTATGTTGTATAAAATTTTTATTCTCAGAATCCAACAATTCCAACAAAATTTTAGCAGCTTTAACTCCCATCTCAAATCTAGAAATATCAACAGTAGTTAACGGTGGGTCTAAAAGTTCGGTATAATCCAAATTATCGCATCCTACAACAGCCATATCCTCGGGAATTCTTAACCCTATACTTTTTAAGACTTTGACCACTTCTAGAGCAATTGAATCACAAAAACAAAAAATTGCAGTAGGCCTATTTCTATTTGATAATACAGATTCCAAAATAGGCTTGACTTCCACATTAGGAGCTAAAGAATAGATAAACTTTGCATTTACTGAAAGACCTGCCTCTTTCAATGCCTCTTTATACCCCTCTAACCTTAGCTTAGCACTTGAACTCTTCCATGAATTAAGAAACAATATTTTTCTATGTCCCTTTTCAAGTAAATGTTCCGTGGCAATCTTTCCAACTTTAAAATCATCGGCAACAACAAAATTTACATTACTCTCTTTAACTCGTCTTGCTACCAAAACAAAGGGTATTTGGTGTTCAATCAGATATTTGACATTTTCAGATTCATACTCAACTGGGGCTAAAATTAACCCATCAACTCTCTGTTCTATCAAAGTTAAAATAGCCTCTCTCTCCTTTTTAGGATCCTCATTAGAATTATACAGAGCTAAAGTATATCCTCTAGAAGCTAAAACGCTTTCTATTCCTGTAACTACAGTAGCATAAAAGGGATTCAATAATGTAGTTATAACTATCCCTACTTTTTTAGTTTTTCCAGAAATAAGACTTCTTGCAAGAGAATTAGGGATATAGCCTAAACTCTTTGCTGCTTCCAAAACCCTCCTTCTAGTTGTAGGACTTACTTCTCCTTTATTATTAAGAACCCGAGATACGGTAGCTATACCCACTCCTGCAAGTTTAGCTACATCTCTTATAGTTACACGTTTCATTGGCCTCTCCCTATTCTGTTTTTTTACTAAAATTTATACTATAAATTTATTTTGAATTCAAGAAGAAATCGATTCTAATTACTCAACAATTAATTCAAGAATATTAGAAACAATTTCAAATCCATTAATACTTACCTTTCCCCATATCTTCAATCTATTATCTTTCGGAGCCTTTTTCAAAAGTAAGATATCATATAAACCTGTAACAGGATCATAGATAAACTCTGCTGTATCTTTCTGATCTACCTCGAAATAAACCAAAGCAGAACTCATATCGATATTAGTCCCGTCGCTCATCAAACCAGCCTCAACTATCAATCTTAGTGTATCACCTACTTTTAAATAGTTTTTACTACTCCTAATGGAAAAGACAGTAGGTTTTGGAAAGTCCGTAGGTTTTGTTCTTATTCTAATAATAGTTACCGAATAAGGGATAAACCGGTAATTAAATTCTTTAGAGACATCTATCAATTTAGAGTTTGGAATAAGTTTTTGAGGATTTGCTATATTATTTTCATCTCTTGGACTTCCATTTATCCATGAAACAAGAGCCTTTGGATGAATGTATTTTAGCCCCTCAAGCTTTATAAGACAATTAACCTCTTCCGAAGATGGGTTTACAACTTTTATTATCAAATCAGAGGTTTCTTTATCAATACTTGTAGTCAAATAAATAGGACCAAGTTTTGGGTTTACTTCTATCACAAAATCAGGTTCATCCTTAGATAAAAAATCACTATTTTTAATATATAGCTTCATCCGATTACCCTCGACTACCATCTTCACATTGTACCACTCATTAGATCTTAGATTTGTCCTATAAAAAGGAGTAAGCTGATAATCCACTCCATCATAAGTTAACTTTGCATAGGCATAATTACTATCAATATACCAAGCAACATAGTTTTTACTGTCTTTTAAGAAGTTATAAATGATAAATTTATCATTGAAGTTTTTAAACATTACCTTAAAATTGATCGAGTATTTTCCCTTCAAAGATTTAGTTTTTAAATAAATAAGAGAAGGCTCCTCCACGTTAGAAGAATTTAAAATACCTTTGTTGACACTAAACTTACCACTTAAAATTTTCCAGTTATTCAAGTTTGTAAATAAATCTTTGTAAATTATTCCTCCTTTAGAGTCTAATAAACTGAAATCTTTGAAAAAAGTATTACCCAATGACCCTAATCCAATATAGCCAGAAAAATCAAAAATTTCTCCATCCCTCTTAAAGAGATGGGAATAAACAGTGTAATCTCCCAAATTTTGACTAAACAGCCTCCAGACATAGTAATTCACAGAACCATAAGCCAAAGAATTAGTAAACCAAATAAAGTTAGGTTGCCATTGAGTATAACCAAATTTACCAAATAATGGCGCGTAAGATACCATTTTAACGATGTCAGAATTTTCCTCTATGGCTGTTAAATAAGAGGCTTCTGCAAGAGCTGATCTAAGAGAATTTAATCTTGAGTAGTCATGAGCAGCAAGCTCTCCAATAAATACCTTTGGCATATTTCTATCATAGTTATCATAACGATGTATGTTCTGATAAAACCAGGCCGGAGATTTATAAATATGTTCATCAATAATATCAGGTCTTTCGGATGGAGAAAGCCTCCTTAGCCAATCCATTGCATTTAAATAATTTTCATCATCTGGCGCAGGTCCAACGCAACCTATAAGTTTAAGATCTGAGAACTTATTCTTTAAAGCTAAGTGAAAATATGGATACCTTTCAAAATATGGAGCTCCCCATTGTTCATTCCCTATGCTAATCATTTTTAGATTAAAAGGTTCTGGATGTCCCATTTCTCTTCTTTTACTTCCCCAGACTGTTTGAGGAGATCCATTAGCAAATTCAACAAGATCCAAGGCATCCTGAACAAATTCATTTAACTTACTCAAAGGAATATATGTTGCCCCTCTTGCCTGACAAGTCATTCCAGCATTAAGAACTGGTACAGGTTCCGCGCCTAAATACTCCGAAAGAAGAAAATATTCAAAAAAACCAAGACCAAAAGATTGATGATAGTAAGGATAACGCTGACTATACCAAAGATTATAAGTAAGTTTCCTTTCTTCAGGCTTTCCTATAGTATTCTTCCATCTATACATGTTCCCAATGCTATCACCTTCCACAATACAACCTCCAGGGAACCTTAAGAATCCCGGCTTAAAATCTTTTAAGAATTTTACTAAATCATTTCTCAATATACCCTTCCATGCATTTCTTGGAAACAAACTAACCATATCTATATACAAATCTCCAGGCCCCATAACTTTAATTACAAGCATTCCTTTTTCAGTAGTTTTAGAGGGAACTAAAGTGACTTCATATTTTTCCCAATTTTCAGAACTTATCTGTAAATCTCTAGAGTCTAAAACCTCTTCATTTTCATTCACTAAGAGTATTCTGACAGTTCCTTTGAAATTTTTAGCTCTAGAAAACATTGAAAAATAGTATTCATCGTCTTGTATAAAAAACATACCATCAAAACCTTTATTTTCAACTCCCAATCCATCAACTCCAGGATTATCCACATGAATATGCAAATAGTTAAGATTATTTTTATTTAAAGGATCAGATGATTCTATGGATACCGTTCCTTGAGAGTCTTTAGAAAATAGTTTCTCCCAAGCATAAAATTTATTATCCGTAAACTTATTAGAAAAATTCAAAAGAACCATTTTGAATTAAGTTTGCATATATTCCTCCGTCAGCCGCATAATTGATATCCTCAAAAAACAAGCCATAAAGAATTGGACTTATTTGAACACCTTGCTTGTCAGCATTTACTTCAATGATGTACTCAGTTTTATCTCCATAAGTGACAACTAATAAAAGGAATATCAACATAAGGAAAATATTAAACATTCTCATCATTAACATCCTCCCAAGAGAAAAAACTGTATCCTCTACTTAACAACTCCTCCCAAAGAAATTCCTCTCAATAAATACCTGTGAAACAGTACAAAAATTAATAAAACAGGCGCTACAGAAATAAAAGCAGCAGCCATAGTAGGACCTATACCCCTATAAGGATCTCCCCAACCAGCACTAAATCTCACAAGAGCTATAGGTAATGTAAATTTATCAGAAGTTGTAAGCACTAGTAATGGCCACAAAAAACTATTCCAAGAACCTAAAAAAGTCATCAATGCAAGAGTAACTAATGCTGGTCTAATAAGTGGAACAGCAATAGTTATAAGAAATCTTAATCTACTACAGCCATCAATAAAAGCTACCTCTTCAAGTTCCTTAGGAATTCCTAACATATATTGACGAAGCATAAATACTCCAAAAGTACCTCCTAATCCAGGCAAAATGAGTGCAGAAAAAGTGTTCATAAGATTTAAACTATGAATTATAAAATAATTTGGAACCAAAAAGAGGATACCAGGAAAAGCAAGAATAGCTACATAAGCCCAAAATATCAGCTTTTGGCCTGGAAATTCAATTCTTGAAAGAGCATAAGCAGCAGGGGTAGCAACTACTAATCCAGCTATGGTAGCTATAATTGCCACAATTACACTATTCTTAAAAGCATTAGCAACACTTATCCCACCAGCAGGACTCCAAACAGTTAAGTAATTTTCAATAGTAAAAGGTTTTGGAATCCACTGCGGTTTAACCTCCGCTACTGCAACGGGCGTAGGTTTAAAAGAGGTTGATAACATCCAAAAAATAGGAATAAACCAAATAATACCAATAACACAAATCACAAGAGAAAAAATAATAGTCTTAATTTCCTTCTTTATTCTCCACCATGCTTTCATAATTTATTACACCTCCGCAGACTTGATCGACCGAGTTAACAACGCCAATTGAACTGCGCTAAAAGCCACAATAACTATAAAAATATACCAGGAAATTGCTGCTGCTCTTCCTAACTGTTGTCTCTCAAATCCAACGAGATACAAATAGTAAACTATAGTTCGTGTAGATCCTGCAGGACCGCCTCCTGTAAGTATATATACTTGATCAAACAGTCCAAAAGCTAATAGTACATGACGAGCTACATCAAAAAACATTACATTTCTTATCCAAGGCAACGTAATATGTATGAATTGCTGCCAAGAATTAGCTCCATCAAGTTTTGCTGCTTCGTACTGCTCAGGTGGAATTCTTTGAAGAGCCCCTAAATAAAGAAGAACACTAAAACCAACAATCCACCATGCAGTGATAATAATAATCCAAGTCCACGCCATTTGAGGAGTTTTAAACCATGAGGTTGCACTATGGATTATACCTATTTTTTGAAGATAATAATTTGCCAAAGCTTGAGGTTGTGAACCTAATATCCATCGCCATGAAAACAAAATCCCTATTGAACCAAAAAAAGTAGGAGAAACAAAAGCAGTTAATGCCCACAATTTACCATAAAATCTCTTGTTAAGTAAAATAGCAAGAATTATTCCAAGAGCAACTATCAATGGAACACTGATAATTGCAAACATAATAGTATTTTTTAAAGAGTCCCAAAATCTTGGATCTTCCCAAACCCTTTTAAAATTTTCTAATCCAACAAAGCGAGCTTTTCCGATAATCTTCCAATCGTAAAAGCTTATGACTATTCCATATAGCAATGGCAGTACAATAAAAATTACAAAAAAAATAAAATGAGGTAGAAGAAATAAATAAGCTTCTAACGTATCACGTAATCGCTTCTTTGATATTTTCTTACTCATTAATGTTCCCTCCTATCAGCTCTGTCTATTAAAGCCCCCTCAATAATGAGGGGGCTTTAACCTACTTAGAGTAAGAATTGTATAGATCTAATACTTCTTTCTCAGTTAAAGGTTTGTCGTATATTTTAAGTTCATCGAAAATTCCTCTTAAGGGAGGATCCCAATAATTCACACCAACCGCAAAAGTTCCACCAGGTTTTAAACTAAATACATCAGGGACAAGTCCTTCAGGGTTAGGCTGTCCATTAATTTGAACTTTTGATATCATTTGTTTACCATTAACATATACTTTTGCCTTTCCTTTATCAACGACAATGACTATATGGTACCATTTCCCTGTTTGCAAATTCTCTGAAAATAAACCATCATACCAAATATCTTTTGCATCGTCTCTTGCCCAAAGCAAAGTTCCCTGAGGCCATCCAAAAGGTACAAAACTAATCCAGTGAAAAGCCCCTTGATCATCAACATATACTCCAAAAAATGTTGTAGTATGCATAGTGAAAGTCTCTATATTCACCCAGAAAGATACACTGTAATCATAATCTTTGATCAAATCATCGGGTAATAGTATTCCTCTTCTTCCATTTAGAAGTAGCGCCTTCCCCTTGATTCCATCTGTATACTCTATATCTTTAGCTGAAATGTTTATTTTAGCACCTACTATTCTCCCTTCAGGAAAATGTCCCGTAACATCTTTCAAGTTTCCATCAAAAGGGAAATAAGCAATTAAACCATCTTCCTGTCCAAAACCAACAATTAAAACAAAAATCAAAGAAATCAGCAAACCTAATAAAAATTTAACCTTCATTTTAAAACCCCCTTTATTTTTAATTTTTTATTTTTTAATACCCCACACTGAAACTCCATTCTTAGACACACAAGAAAAAGTTACTGTCTTTTTAAGAGACATGGGATCCCACTGGGATAAGATCACACCTTTATAAGTTTCAAAACTATTATCCACTTTTATTTCCAAAGTGATATATTTATCTTTTAATTCCCACTTACCAGCAAGTTCTCCAGAAATTGAGCCATCTGCGTTCAAGAAAATATTAATTGGGGTTTTTATATCTGCAGTAATATCTTTTCCATGATCAATAAAGAGATATTCTCCTACAACATTATTAACATCTAATTTTGTAAATAGTTTCTCCTCCATAAGGGAAAGGAGCTATTACAGGCCAACCTTCTGAATTGAAAAACATCTGATGAACTCTTAAAGTAAAGAATTCACCTCTTCCGGGAAATCTTGTATGAAAAACTATAAAATATTTACCTGTCTCTTGTTCATAATAAGCCGAGTTATGTCCAGGAGAGACATATCCAAAAGTCAAGATACTCCGAGGATTGTTCCTATTTAAATTAAAATTTCCAATTAATTTTACCCCATATTCTGCTAATTTTACTTTATCTCTTCCTACCGCTTCTGCCATATCCTTACCTTGAGAGTCCAAATAAGGTCCATCTGGATTTTTTGATCTTGCAACTCTTATGTTATAACCACCCTTGGAGTCTAATCCCCCAAAGCTTAAAAAGAGATAATAATAACCTGTTTCAGGATTATATAGAATAAAGGATCCTTCCATAGGAGCATGATTTCCGCCGGCAATCTTTTTCCCATATCCCTGATTAGGAAGAGGAAAACCTGTTTTAGGATCTAACTTGATAATATAGATTCCTCCAAAATATGATCCATAGCTCATCCATAAATTTCCATCTTTATCATAGAACACATGAGGATCAATACAATTGGGATGTTTTTGAGGATTGTATTGAGTACCATCTGGAGCTAAACCTTCTTCAAAACGTATACCTGACTTTAGTATGATTTTTAAATTCCTATAGGGCCCTTCTATATTATCGGAAACTGCTACTCCAATGGCAGATCTAAAAGATCCAAAAGTACTAACACAATAATACATATAGTATTTGCCATCTAAAAGCCGTATTACACAAGGTGCCCACACATCAGGCGCAGGAGTTTCGGCCCACTCAAAAGCTTCAGAAAGTTCCTTAGAAATATTAGGGATTATCTTATTATCATCACTGAGACTAGAATTTACTATCTGCCATACCATAAGATCTTTAGATTTTGCTACTGCAAGATGCGACCCAAAAACATAATATAAATCCTCTGCTTTAATTATTGCAGGATCATGAACAGAAGCCCAAATTTGTAAAGGCACTTCTTCTGTAGCTGAAAATGCAGTACTCATTAAAGCAATTAAAAATATTAAAAACAAACGTTTCATAAATCTTTCCCTCCATAAAGAGAGGGAGGAGTTTTTTTCCTCCTCCCTATAAATAGCTTACTTTTTTCCTGCCCAGTAATCTTCTATTATTGGCATAACTTCTTCTGCTGCCATCTCCATTGCTTTTTCTGGAGTTAATTTTCTTGTTATTAATACATCTTCTAAATAAGTTGCTATTGTATCTACTATTTCAGAAATATATGGGAACATTTGGAAAGTCTTCACATAAGGTAATTGTTGAGCTATTGTGTATATATATGGGAGTTTATCTTTTAATTCTTTACTTGTTGCTATAGATTTTCTTGCAGGTGTTTGTCCAGCCGCATACCATTCAATAGCATGATCCCAAAGATACTTCACCCATGTCATAGCAGCCTTTAATACTTGTGGGTCTTCCACCATTACTTTCGGTAAAGCTAACACATGAGATCCACCAAATACTGCCCTATGAGTTCCAAATAGTGGTGCTTGGGCTGCTCCAAAATTCTCTTTCAAAACACCTTTCCAAGCCGTAGATGTCCATACTCCTGTAATTAATACACTTGATTGCCCACTCTCAAAAGCAGGCCCTGGATCTACAGAAGATTTAGGAAGATATCCTTTATCTTGAAAACTCATAAGAAGCCGTAATGCCTTTGCTCCCGCCTCCTGAAATGCTGGTTTCTTAAAGTCTGGAGTCAATAAATCTCCTCCAAATTGCCACATTAAATGTACCCACAACCAGCTCCAGGTAGGATTTTCATAGTACGGAGTAACACCTTTAGGAGTGACCTTTTTAAGTGCTTCCATTGCTTTTTCAAATTCAGCTCTAGTCCTTGGTGGTTTGTCAGGATCTAATCCTGCTTTTGCAAAATTTCCCCTATTATATGCCATATAGAATATCCAACAATCTAAGGGAATTCCATATATCTTATCCCCATTTACAATTCCTTTGAGCAGTTCTGGATAAACATCCTTAATATCTATCCCATATTGTTTCAATTCTTTTTCTGTAAAAGTTTTAAATTGATCTTGCTCAATAAAAAGAGGCATATCAGGTTTTCTTATAAACAAAACTTGCGGAGCTTGCTTTGTAGCAATTCCTGTGGATAACTTTGTTTTGTATTCCAAAGAATTTACTAAAACAAGGTGTACAACTTCTATATCAGGATGTTCTTTATTAAAGTTAGCAATAATTTTATCCATATAAGCTCCATCTGCTCCTCCAAGCGGTGTCATAAAGGTCAGAGTTATTTTCTTAGCCTGTCCCAAACTTATTACTATTAGAATCAGTAAACTTACTAACATGATTAAACTTAATTTTTTGATTCTCATCCTTTAAACCCCCTTTAATTTCTAAGCATCATTTAAAAACAAATCTAAGTTTTTTTTAAAAACCTTTTTCTTTTATTTTGTCACCCCCTTAACTTAACTTTACTGGAAAGGTTTCCAGAAACACATAAAACAAAATTTACTAAAATTTTTAGTTTAATTTTAAATCAAAGGTATTTAGATTGTCAAGTATTTTTTTTAAAACCAAAACCAGTAATTAATATTTCACAGCCCCAAAAGTAAGTCCTCTCAAAAGATATCTTTGCATAGTAAAAGAGAAGATTACTGCTGGAAGCATAGTAACGATGCCTGCAGCTGCCAATGGTCCCCAAGCTATTCTCCAACCTGTAATATATCTTCCAAGATATACAGGCAAAGTTTGAGAATTTGCAGTACTTGTTAGAATTAAAGCAAGAAGAAATTCTCCCCAGCAAGTAACAAAACTCAGAGTCATCATTGCAGCAAGTCCTGGAGCACTAAGAGGCAAAACTACATGAAAGAATGTACTTAACGATGAAGCTCCATCTATATATGCTGCCTCATCTAGTTCTTTAGGTATTCCATTAAAGAAAGAAATCAAAACCCAAGTACTAAAAGGAATAGTAAATATAAGATATACCATAATAAGAGCAGTCCAAGTATCAAGCAACCTTAAATTTTTAAAGAGAATGTATAAGGGTAGAGCAGAGGCAATAGGAGGTAACATCCTAATAGAAATTATCCAATTAGCAAACTTTCTACCTCCGGTCTTGAATCGTGATATAGAATAGGCAGCCAGAGCAGAAATGATAACAGCAAGAATAGAGGTTATCAAAGATATTACAGTACTGTTTCTAAGGTAAGGTGTTATATTCTCAATAGAAGTTGTTGTACTTCCATAGAAACTTCCTCCACCGGTAAAATTCTCCAATGTTAAGGTCCTTGGAAAGATCATGGGAGGCCATGTAAACCAATCACTTGCAGGCTTAAAAGCAGTTATAACAAGCCAATATACTGGAAAAAGGAAAAAAACAAGAATAACTAAAAGAATTAACCATTTAACAGAATATAATAGATATTTCATAGTTTTAACCCCCCTATAACTCCAAATATTCCCAAAGCCTCATTGTCCTTATAAGTATATTTGTTAGAATTGTTACTAAAATAAGGAGTAAAATACTTAAAGCTGAGGCATATCCTACATCCCATCCAAAAGATACCCCTACTTTATATATATAGAAACTGAGAGTATGGGTAGCATAACCTGGACCACCAAAACTTGTCATATAAACAATATCAAACATTCTCAAGATATCTATTAGCCTTAAGATTATCAATATCCAGAAAAGAGGCCTAAGAAATGGAAACTCAATATACCTAAAAATGACCCATCTATTTCCACCATCAACTTTTGCAGCTTCAATTAGATCCGTAGGAACTGTTTGTAATCCTGCATACAGAACTAAGAAAATAAAAGGAGTCCATTGCCATATATCCATTATGACTACAGCAATCCTTGCAAAAAAGGGATCTCCAAACCAAGCAATTTTATTCACTCTAAAAAGACTTAATAGATAATTGACTGGACCGTATTCATAATTAAAAAGCATCTTCCATATAACTCCTACAACTACTGCAGGAATCATCATAGGTAAAAGCAAAGAACTTCTTACAATCTTTTCACCAACCAAGTTTTGTATAAATAAAGCGATAAATCCTCCTAAAATAATTTCGATAGGTAGAGCCAATAATACAAGTAAAAAAGTAAATTCCAAAGTAGAATGGACACCTTCATCCTTAAAGGCTTTAATATAATTCTCTAATCCAACAAAATAGGGAGCTTTCCATTCTGCTAAATTGTAATGCATAAAAGAAATAACTATCATGTAGATAAAGGGGAAAATAGTAAGTAATAAAAATACAAACACAAGAGGCATAACCATAAGTATCGCTGTTCGTCTTGTTCCTTTATCCATTAAGTTTCCCCCTATCCTTAATTTTTAATTAATAGGGGGAGCATTAAGCTCCCCCCAAAGCTTATTACTTACCAGATAGGATATTCATCCACTGTTCAGCCAGTTTATTGAGTTCTTCTACAGTATTAGGTCTTTTACCCATCAAAATTTCAGAGAATACTCCTACAGTAACATCCTCAAGTTTAGGCTCTTCAGGAATCCTTGGACGATGTGATTGAGTTTTTATAGTCTGTAAGAACACAGATACTCTGGGATCCGCTTTTCTAACCTCGGGATCTCTTACAGTAGAAAGTCTTGAAGGTGCTACTCCGTATTTTATAAATTTAATCTTGTCATTTTCTTTATTAGTTGCAAATTGAATAAACATGAAGGCTTCTCTCTTATTTTTGCTTGCAATGTTTAATCCAAGAGCCCAATTTCCACTCACAGAATGTCCACCAGGCATTACTGCAACACCTACTTTTTTATCGATGGGTTGTAGAGCAGAAGATGTCTTGAAAGTTGCCCACACTCCAGTCCATTGTGGAACCATAGCTACAGTTCCTCTTGCAAAGTATTCTAATGTTTCACCATAATCAGATCCAAGAGGATCAGGGCTATAAGGCATTAAAGCCTTCATAGTCTCAAGGGCTTTTACTCCTTCAGGAGAATTAAAAGCTGGNNTTTTATCGGAGGTAAAGTAATCTCCATAATCAAGATCTACAGGCCCCCATTTCTTCAAGCCTTCCTGACTTCTCCTATAAGGAGCAAAGTACAACAAGTACATATAGAATAATGTATGGGTTCTTGGGAACATAAGAGCTATACCATACTCTGTAGGAGAATTAGGATTAAATTTCTTTGTGAAAAACTTTGCAACCTCAACAGTTTCTTCCCAGGTCTTTGGAACTTTGAGATCTTTTCCAAACATCTTCTTAAATTCTGCCTTTAACTTAGAGTCATTAAAGAGGTCTTTACGATAATAGAAAAGCATAGTATTGCAATAAAAAGGTATACCTATATTCTTTCCTGCCCACATACCAGCTATATGCCATATGGTAGGATCAAAATCCTTCATATCCCAATTAGGATCTACAAGATCGGGATTTTGCTTTCTGAATTCATTCAAATCTACAAACCCTTTTGCTACTGCTCCCGCTGTCATAACATCCCAAGTTGCCACATCAAAAGCCCCAGTTCCACTTGCCACATCAGCTAACATCCTTGGATAAAGTACTTCCCAAGATATAGGTGTTACCTGTACCTTTATGTTAGGATATTTTTGCATAAATCTTTGAGCAATATCTTGCAAAGCATCAGCATTATCAGGTGATGACCACACATTTAAAACCACTTGTTTTTGAGCATATCCCCCAACAATTAATAATAGAAACAAAGCAACAGAAATTAAAATCAAAAACCTTTTCATAAATAACCCTCCCCTTTGAGAAAATTTGGAAAACTCAAATGAGATTCAAGAAGGTTTACAAAATTACTTTATCGCCCCCTTAAAAATTTTACTAGAAATTTCACTAAATAATATAACACTAATCATTTTTAAAGTCAACTTTTAAAAGTCAAGTTTGACCTGTTGACTACTACTTAAAATAATTGTATATTTTAAGTAAAATTTTAACAGACCTATTTTTAAAAAGGTGAGAGTAATGAAGAGAGAAAGTACAAAGAAAAAGGTTACATTAAAAGATATTGCAAAGGCTGCTGGTGTATCCGTATCGGCAGTCTCTTTCGCACTAAATAATAAAGGTTCCCTTAATCCTGAAACCAAAACAAGAATCTTGAAAATCGCTCAGGAACTTGGTTATAGTCCTGAGAGAGAGATTAAAAAAACTTATACTATAGGACTTGTAATAAGCGATGTTACAAACCCCTTCTATCCAGCTGTGGTAATAGGGGTTGAGAGTGTCTTATTAAAACATGGATATAGCCTATTCTTATGCAATACTGATTACGACCCTGAGCTTGGATGCACCTCTATAAAAAGGTTTATAGATAGAAATGTAGATGGAGTAATAATAATGACTAACAGATTGGATGATTCAGTGATAGAACTTCTAAAATTGTACGAAATTCCTGTATTAGTCTTTGATAGAAATATAGAAGGTCTTGATGTTAGTGGGCTATTAGTAGATTTTCAATCAGGCATATCCGAAGCCGTTACCCATCTTGTTAACTTAGGACATACAGATATAGCCATAATTACAGGTCCTCTTGATTTAGAAACAGCCCAAGCAAGACTCAGAGCCTTTAAAATGGCTCTTAAAAGATACAACATTGACTTACCCGAAGACAGGATCTTTGAAGGAGACTTTAAAATGAGAAGCGGCGAAGAAGCCATGAAAAAAATTCTAAAACTTGATCCAAGACCTACTGCTGTTTTTGCATCTAATGATATGATGGCTATTGGTGCTTTAAGGGAGGCTCAAAACCAAGGAATAAGAATACCAGAAGATATGTCCATTGTGGGACTTGATGATATTATGATGGCCTCCTATGTCAATCCTCCCTTAACTACCGTAGTCTTTCCTCAACAAGAAGTAGGAACAAAGGCGGCAGAATTAATATTGAGAGCAATAGAAAAAGGAGAAAAAGCTGTATCTTATATCCATACTTACCTTGTAATTAGAAAATCTACAGGCCCTGCGCCAATTAAATAAAAGACTACGAAAGTTCTTTAGCAAAAAGAGCAGCCCCTAAGGCTCCAATTATCTGAGGCTCCTCAGGAACTTTTATATTTACTCCCATCAAATCTTCTAATGCCCTAACTACTCCAATATTTTTAGCTACTCCTCCACTCATAACTACTTCCATCTCTATGCCTACTCTCTTAGCAAGTGAAAATGCTCTTTTGGCCACTGAATAGTTTATCCCTTTTATAATCTTTTCCTTAGGAACTCCTTCAGAGATCAAAGTTATTATTTCAGATTCTGCAAAAACAGTACATATATTAGTTATCTCAACATGCTCTAAAGTCCTAAGGTGTACTTCTCNAAATCCATCAAGAGAGATTTGAAGTACTTTAGACATTATTTCCAAAAAACGTCCAGTTCCTGCTGCACATTTATCATTCATCACAAAATCAACCACAGCACCATTTTTACCTATTTTTATTACTTTACTATCCTGTCCTCCTATATCTATTACCGTCCTTACATTAGGAAACAAAAAACTTATTCCTTTAGCATGACAGGATATCTCAGTTTTAGTTTTTTGAGTAAAATCTACTTTTTACTCTTCCATAACCAGTTGCAACAATATTATTAATATTATCTAAAGAAAGGTTATGGGTTTTTAACAAGTCATAAATTAAATCTAAAGCAGTTTTATTCCCATCAGGACCTGTCTCCTTTATAGAGTATCCTAAAATCTTATCCCCTGATCCATCATAGGAAAGCAGAACCACTTTTGTAGTAGCAGAACCTATATCCACACCTAAAAAATATTTCATGATATCACCTCTAAAAAGGCTTCTACTCTTGTTTTAATCTGTTCCTTTGGAAAATTAAGCTCATCCACCAGATCTCCATCAATAACTATCGAAGGAATACCCTCTGATACAAGCTTTTGCCTAATTATATAGGCTGGAACAGATCCTTGTCTACATCCCCACTGATTAAAAATTATTACCCCATCAGCTTTATATTTTTCCACATTCTCCAAAGCCGTATTTACTCTATCTTCTAAAGTTGAGAATGCTTTAAAATTTACCAACTTTTTGGCAAGAGATTCAAAGGGATTGCTCACATCAAGTTTCTCCCAGGAGATAGAGGTAGATTCTTCAAAAACAATATATGCACCCTTGCTATTCAACCATTGAAAGAAATCTGTTTTAAAATAAGGACCAAGGTGCATCCAATATAATCTTACCTTTGGCTCTATTATATCTCCCCTTTTTATTCTTTCTTTTATTTCATCTCTAAGACTTTTAAAAAACTCAACTCCATATTTAGAGCCAAAAACAGAAAAAATCATTCCTGCATAATCTAAAAAGTTTTTACCATCCATTACTACATACTCTCTCCTAAGATCTTTTATCTCTTCAAAATATTTATAAGCCTCATTAGATAAAGTAATAGCCTTTTTAAGCCTATTTATTCCGTCTTTCACTCCAAGCCTCTTAGTAAGGTTATAGTACAACATTTCAATTTGGGAGGCCAAGTAATCTATATCTTCATAAGAATCTATTATGTAAATCTCTCCTCCATTTAGATCTTTTGTAAGAGCAAAAGAAAATACAGGAGAAAAACACGGTTTTGTATAGCTTACTAAAAAATCAGGCGTGGGAAAAATTTTTAGTTTTGATAATCCTACAACTCCCCTATGTACACTACATACATCAGAATTCCCTAAAATTGCCTCACTCTCAGAAAGAGCCCTTCTTATTAAACCAAAAGCAGCCAAAAAACCTGCTGCCACCTCCGGAAGAAGAGGATACATATCAAGGGCATAAAATATCTCTGAAGGGGCAAAAATATTCATCATAATTTTTTTACTTTTCTTACTGTAAACATGCTTTACAAGATCTAATGCATATAAATAAGAAATTTTGGTTACCTTATCTTCCCTATATTTTGCTCTAATGAACATTCTTGCCCCCAAATAGAAAAGGGGAAAATTCACAGCACTCTTTATAATATTTGATTTCTCATAAATTATTTTTTCTACGTTCATAGATCATCTCCATGAAAGCTTCAACTCTTGTTCTTATTTGTCCCTTATTTCCCAGGGTATAATCGTCTTCGATTAAAAGAACTGGAAGATCTAAACCTTTTAAAGCCTCTCTTAATCTTCCTACTTGATAAATGAGGGGATCACAAAACTTCAAAAGATAAATAATAACACCATCAATATTTCCTTTTAAATCTTTGATCAAATTGATTCTCTTTTCCTGATCTAAATTTCTCACACAGGTAACCCTTCTAAGATAGTACTTAGAAAGGGCATAAAATGGATCTTCATAATAATTTTTAATCTCTTCTAAAGAATTTCCCCCAAAACAAGCATCAAGATATATAACTTCAATACCTAATTCACTCAAATAATTGACAAAATCAAGGGGAAACATTGAAGAAAGCAAATAAACTCTTAACCCATTACTATTCCTTATAGGTCTAGAAGAAGTAAAAGAATTCCCTGTAAGGAGAGAAAGAATAAAGAGGGGATCTCCTAACCTATTTCTTTTAATCTCCCTTCTCAAAGAATTATAAAAATCAATTACTTCTACAAGTTTTTCAAACTTTATATCTTCGCTAAGATCTTGATAAAATGCTTTAAGTTCCTCTGCAAAATATCTTACAGCTTTCTCATCTCTATTAAATGGAATTTTTAAAAAGTAAATTTTTTCAGAAATATCTAAATTTCTCCAACATTCGTATATTCTCTTTGAAGAATCACAACCATCGGTGAGGACAACCTTTTCCAATCTTAATTCATTTCTTAAAATATACTCATTTACATTCCTAATATATGGACAAAAATATTTTGGATATAATTCATCGGTTCTTTCGGGATATGATGCAGGAAAAATCAAAGGAAGGGGATTAAAATCTGAAGCAGAAATAATCTCAGGGGGTACGTAGGAACACATATATCCTACGTAACCCCCCAAATTAATTTTCTCTTTTATATAAGAATAGTAACTATAATAATCACTCAACTCCTCCATTTAAGAAAAATTATATCACAAAAACTACTTTACTCCTTTTACTTTATCTCTTATTTCGATTAACTCTTTCATCACATGATATAGATTGTAAGATGCCTCTTTCGTTCCAAAGATATCGTGAAGCTCTTTATATAGCTTATAAAGTCTATTGTAAATATTTCTATCCTCTTCTCTTGGATAATATACTTTATCCTTTACTCTACATATGGCCTTTTGAGCCTCCTCAACATTTTTATATCCACTCTTCTCATATCCTGCAGCCACAGCACCAAATATTGCTGCACCAAGGGCTGGAGTTTGAGAAGAATAAGATATTTTTATGGTTCTTCCTAAAACATCGGCATAAACCTGCATGACAAATGGGTTCTTTTCAGGTATACCACCACAAGCTATTACTTCATTAACCTTTACACCATACTCCTCAAATCTTTCCATAATTACTCTTGCGCCAAAGGCTGTTGCTTCTATCAGAGCTCTATATATCTCTTCTGGTTTTGTCTGGAGAGTTTGCCCTATTAAAAGTCCTGTAAGTTTGGCATCTACAAGTACTGTTCTATTTCCATTATTCCAATCAAGGGCAAGAAGTCCGCTTTCTCCTGTCTTTAACTTCTCTGCTCTTTCTGTTAATAATTGATGAAGATCTTTATTTCTCCCTTCCTCACCAAAATACTCTCTTGGAGTTAAATACTTTACAAACCAATTGAATATATCTCCCACAGCAGACTGTCCCGCCTCCAGTCCATAATAGCCCGGAAGGATTGAACCATCTACTATTCCACAAAGTCCAGGAATATCAGGAAGTTTTTCAGTATTAGGAACCACCATCATATCACAAGTAGAGGTACCTATAACCTTTACAAGAATGCCAGGCTTAATTCCTGCGCCAACTCCTCCCATATGGGCATCGAAGGCTCCAACGGCTACTACTACATCTTTATTCAACCCAAACTTCTCCGCATAATATTCTGATATATATCCAAAAGGAACATCAGAGGTATAAGCTTTATCGTAAAGCCTATCCCTTAACTCTGCAAGTTTGGGATGAAGTTGAGAGAGAAATTCTTTGCTTGGTAGCCCTCCCCACTCTAAATTAAACATAGCCTTATGTCCTGCTGCACATATACTTCTTTTTATTTCATGGGGTTTAGTTTTCCCTGTTAAAACTGCTGGGATATAATCGCATATCTCTACCCATGTATATGCAGCATCAAAAACCTTAGGATCTACTCTCAGACAATGTAGTATCTTAGAGAAAAACCATTCAGAAGAATATACACCGCCATACTTTCTCAAGTATGGATATCCCTTTTCATTGGCAAGTCTTGTTATCTCTTCTGCCTCCTCATAACTGGAGTGATCTTTCCAAAGCCATGCCAAAGCATTAATGTTGTCTTTAAACTCCTCATGAAAGGCAAGAGGTATTCCATCTCTGTCTACTGGTAAAGGAGTGCTTCCTGTAGTATCTATTCCTATACCTATAACATCCTTTCTGCTAAACTCCTTACTGTTCCTTTCTGCTTCCTTTAACGCTCCCTCTATGGTTACTTCAAGCCCTTTTATGTAGTCGGCTGGATGTTGCCTTGCTACATTTGGATTCTTAGGATCAAGAACCACTCCATCTTCCCCATGTTCATAATTGTATACGTATGTACCCAACTCTTCCCCATTTCTTATATCCACTACTAAAGCTCTGACAGAGTTAGTACCATAATCTAAGCCAATAGCATATTTACCCATATGCATACCTCCCAAACATCATTCAATTTTTAGTAATAATTTTACTAAAAAATACCTCAAAATAAAATCAGTAATTCAAGTATTCTCTAAGCTCTTTATTAAAAGGTTGTGTCAAAATCTCGTCTAAAACAGCAAGCACCTGTTCATAAGACTTAGTCCTAGGATCTCTTACTAATATCTCCTCAAGTACTTTTATATCTTTAGAGATAAACCCTTCTAAAGCCCATTCCATTCTTAAAATTCTTGGCATTAAGTAGAAGATTTTTATCCTATGAGTAAGATCAGGCTCTATCTTTTCAGGCTTTATTCCGGTTTCATCTACCCATACAGGCACTTCTACCACTACATCGTCAGGAATACCTGATAGGGTACCTCTATTAGGAATATTCAATATTAATCTTGATTTGCCTTTTCCAGTAATACTTTTTATAAAATGTATATGCTGTTCACCACTTAATTTATCTTTATTAAATAACTCAGGCCATATCTCCATTAACTTCATACTTTTATCTTTCTCAACCTCTTTAGCAAGTTCAATCATTCTTCTCCTACCTTTTCTTAACTCCTCATGAAATTTAGGCCTTTCTATCTCATTATCAATACCTCCAAACTTCCCATACCATTTCTTTTTAGTCTCAAGATTGTAGTTGTACTTCCATGTTCCATTCCTGCAGGTATCCCCTATGGGGAGCATTCCATAAAATTTATACATATCCATAACCGCAGGACTCATCTGAAGATCCCATGGATTCTTAGGCTCCCAATTTTGAGACTCCTTTTCAATCCATTCATCAAGAAGAGGGTAAGCATTCTTACCTCTATATAAAAATCTATTAAGGAAAATTCCATGGTTAACTCCAGCAACTTGCCAATCTACCTCTTTTGGATCTAATCTCAAAGAGTTAAATACTTCGTATACTCCATGAAAACCATGACATATCCCCACCACATTAATATCCGTTAACCTATTCAAAAGTTGAGTAATTTCAAAAACAGGATTAGCAGTCTGGAGAAGCCATGAGGATGGAGCATATTTTTTCATAGCCTTTGCTATATCAATAGCAAGCTTCAGATCATAATAAGAAATCAATACATAAGTGTAAGTTGAGACCATATTCAATTCCTGACTATCAATCCCCCTGTAATAACCGTGCTTTTCTCCAATCTGCGTAACTATATCATACTTTATAAATCCATCTTCATGTCCTTCGGGAAAAGGAAGAGCAGTATTTATAACAAAATCTGCTCCTTCGATACCTTCCTCAAGTCTCTTAGTCTTTTCAAACCTCAGATCACCCCCAATTTCTTCCACATATTTCTTAGCAAGAATATAAGAAGCATTTAATCTTTCCTCATGTACATCTATCATGGATATCAAAGATCCGCTTAATTCAGGTGTCTTAGCAATATCACCAATGATTTGTAAAGAAAATCTAATACTTCCTGCCCCTACAATAGCTATCTTCATAAGAATCTAACCCCCTTCTTAAAAAATCTTTACTTAAAAAGTATAAGAAAAATTATACCTAAAAGAATAGTAAGAGAAACATAAAAGGAAGAAAACTTTGAATTCAAATTCCTCTCATTAGAATAAATCACAACCACAAGAGGTGCTGGAAGTAGTACTCCTATAGAGATAATTTTAATCATTAGAGAACTTCCCATCAATCTTAAGAGTAAAGCCAAAGCTAAACCCGGAATAAATCTCAATAAAACACCATATAATAAAGCTTTTATCTCCGATTTATTTAAATTAAAGTCCAAAAAGTAGCCAAGAGCAAAAAGAGCAAGAGTAGAATTAGGTAAAGAAAGTTGAGATACAAAAGTAGTAAAAACTTCTGGAAAGTTGATCTTTAGAGAGCTTAAAACAAGAGAAATTATATAAATTTGCAAAGGAAAGAAAGAAAAAACCCTCTTAAGAAGATAAGGAATTTTATTTAAAGACCACCCATTCTCCGACATCAGAGAAAGAGCATAAGAGAGTCCAAAAACAATAAAAGAATTACCTATATCAAACATTGCCATATATAGAAGTCCCTCATCGCCATAAAGCCCCTTAATAAAGGGATAAGAAAAAAGCCCCACATTGTAGCCACATATACCAATTAGTAGAGTCCATTTTAATCTATCATCCAAATCCAACCCTCTTAAAAAATACAAACCAAGTAAAAATATAATTAGGCCAAAAAGGAAGGACACTAACGGAAGTATAAAAAGATCAGCCTTCAAAGCTGAAGAAATAAATACTTTTAATATCGTTGCAGGAAGGGTTATATATATCACAAATCTACTAAGAACAGTACCTGTACTTTCAGGAAATAGTTTTATTTTTTTTGCAATATAACCTATAATTATCACAAGTATGTTTATTAAAATACTTTCTGTCATACGAAAAGAATTATATCATTTTTACAGGAGGATAAAAAATGTTAGTTTGGGACAGTAGTTATTCAAATCTTACAGACTATATTAAAAATCAAAAAGAAAAGCCATTTCTTCTTGTCGATGAAAACACTTACGAGGTAGCTGGAAGAGAGATTGAAAGCCAATTAAAGAAATTGAATATTGATTATGATTTGCTAATCCTACCTGGAGATGCTCATGCCGATGAAAAGCACATATGCAAAGTAATGCTTCACGTAAATAGTAACCACATGATGGTATCTATAGGTTCGGGAAGCTTAACAGATATTGCTAGATTTATCTCTTATAAAATGAATCTTAGATTTCTATCGGTACCTACAGCCCCCTCTATGGATGGATACGCCTCTTCAGTAGCCGCTTTAACAATTGATAATATAAAAACTACAGTTATAGCCAAAACACCAGAAAAAATTTTTGCCCGTATAGATGTAATAAAAAATGCCCCTGAGATACTTAAAAAGGCTGGATTTGGAGATCTCATAGGGAAATATACCGCTCTTTCCGACTGGAAACTTGCAAATATCCTTACAGATGAACCAATAAACGAAAAGGTATATAACGAAATGTATGAAGCCTGTGAGAACACTTTAAAAAGCATAAATAAACCTGACTTTGAAAAACTCCTTCTTGAAGCCCTCATAAAATCAGGTGAGTTAATGGCAATTGTGGGCAATTCAAGACCAGCCTCAGGCGCAGAACATCACATTGCCCATTATTTAGAGTTTTTAGGATATGACATATTTCATGGGATAAAAGTAGGAATATCAACCCTCTATGTGATAAAACTGTATGAAAAACTTTTTGAAATTGATCTTGATAATACTAACCAATACTTAGACTACGAAGTAGATATAGAACCATGGAAAGAGGAGATCAAAGTAAACTTTCCGCAAATTAGTGAGAGAATAATAAAAGAGAATTTAGAAAGAATGAAAGAATTCAATAATCCATCTTTTAGAAGAGCCTTCTTAGAAAAAATCAAGTTAAATAAAGATAAAATATACCTCATTGCAGAAAAGCTTCTCAATAAGAAAGAGGAAATAATAAGGGCATATAATGAATTAGGATTTTCCACAAATCCTCAAGACTGGAACATTAAAGAGGAGGACATTAAAAAAGCAATACAATATGCTCTATACATTAGAGATAGATTTACTATTCTTACCCTATATCAATTTTTAGGTGTTTTAAAAAATTTATCAAATGATGTATAATATTGTTAAGAAAGTTAACTTTTAAAGGATGGATATATTTTGAGAAAGAAGATCGGAGTCATAATAAACTATCTATATGAGGGGTATCAATTAAAGGTATTATCTGGAATACTTAATACAGCCAGAAATTATAATACTGATGTCCTTGTCTTTGTAGGAGGAAATCTAAACTCTGATATTGAAAACATACAAAGAAACAAGATATATAAGCTAATTACTTCTAAAAATGTTGATGGCTTAATAATACTTGGATTAGTCTTGGGGTATAATATACCAAAAGAGAAAATTATTCAATTTTACAAAAACTTTGTTGATATACCCACAGTAAGTATTGGAATTAAGGTTAAAGACTTTCCATCTATAATCACCGATAATTCAAGAGGATTTATCAATCTCCTTAATCATCTTATAAAAGACCACAAATATAAAAACTTCGCCTTTGTCACAGGACCATTAAATAATGATGAGGCAAAAGAAAGATATGAGATCTTTTTAAGAGTAATGGAAGAAAACCATATGGAAGTAAGCTCTGATTATATCTACTATGGAGACTTCTCAAAAATTTCTGGTATCAATGCAATTAAAGCTTTTTTAGATGAAAGAAAACTAAAACTACCAGACGTAATAGTTTTTTCTAATGATATAATGGCCATTGGAGGAATAGAAGAACTTAAAAGAAGGAATATAAAGATCCCAGAAGAGATTGCGATAACAGGCTTTGACAATATTGAAGAGTCCTATTCTATAACTCCCTCTCTTACTACTGTAGATCAACCCCTTTATAAACTTGGAGAAACAGCATTAGAAACATGTCTCTCATTGACCTTAGGAGAGAAAACAAGAGAAGATGTTATTCTTCCCACAAAATTAATAATAAGGGAATCTTGTGGACACAAAGAAGGCACCGTCAATATATATTCCCCCGAAAAAGAGAAAGTAAAAAATATTTCAGAGATAAGAAAACTAAAGAAAGACTTTCTGGAACTCTTAGAAAAGGATTTAAAAGATAAAAAGAATTATCAGTTACCCTCTGAAATTTATGACTTTTTCTTTACTTCTTTATTTGAAAATAATCAAGTCTTCTTAAAAAAAAATTTATGAATACTTAGAGAAGGAAGAGCCCGAAACCATAGAAGAACTAAAAGAAATCACATCTTCACTTTATCTTTTCGTTCAAACATATTTAGAAGAGGATTTAAAGAAAACCGCAGAAAATCTAATCCTAACAGCAGAAAAAATAATAAAAACCTATTCTGAAAAATTATTAAGATATGAGAGATTCAAAATCAATGAAGAAACAGAACTTTTAGGATATGTTGGTTCTGATCTCCTTTCAAGTTTTAGAATGGAGGATATCCTTGAAAGAATCTCTATAAGGCTACCAGAATTAAATATCAACACTTTCTATTTAATATCTACCGATGAAAACTTAGAAAAAAGGAAACTTATCTTTGCTCGATTAAAAGATCGAATCGTACAGGAAGAAATAAGTTTTAACTCTAATGAGATAATACCCCAAAAACTTTACCCAAAGGAAAGAACAACTTTAATAATAAAGCCATTATATTTTCAAGAAAGTTTTTTTGGATATATAGTACTTGAATACGGTCCTAAAAGAGGAGTAATATATGAGATTCTAAGATCACAAATCAGTGCAGCTATACAAGGTGCAAAACTTTTTGAAGAGTTAAATCAGTTAGCCATTACTGATCCTCTGACTAAGCTTCCCAATAGAAGGTATATAGAAGCAGAATTTCAAAAAGAGATAGAAAGATCTAAGAGATATTCAAGCCCCTTATCGGTTATGGTACTCGATCTTGACAATTTTAAAATCATAAATGATACCTTTGGACATCAGTATGGAGATGAGGTATTAAAGAAAATTGCAGAAAACCTGAGAAAATATTGTAGAAAAGTGGACATTGTAGGCAGATTTGGAGGAGATGAGTTTGTAATAATCTTACCAGAAACAAATCTTGAAAAAAGTATAAAAGTTGCAGATAAGATAATAAAAAATCTTGAGAAAATGAATATAACTCTCCCTAATGGTGAGAAAGTATATATAAGTGTAAGCATTGGCATAGCCTCATATCCTGAGACCACTAAAGATCCAGAAAAGCTTTTAAGCCTTGCTGACACAGCAATGTATAATGCCAAAAAATTAGGAGGTAAACAGTACTCTGTTGCAAGCTTTTAGTGTTAAAATTATAAAAATAGGGGAAGGCAACAATGAGAAGAAACATTGGAATATTCGTAGATAATTTAAATGTATACCAATGGAATATTTTAAAAGGCATTTTTGCATATGCAGAGAAAAATAACATAAATCTTTACTGTGTTGTAGGAAAACCTCTAAATTCTCCCTTCGATTATGAAAAAAGCGCTAACAAAATTTATTATCTAATATCTAAAAAGGACATAAACGGATTAATAATCTTTACCTCTGCCTTAAGCTCCCATACCCCAAACGAAGAAATAGTAAGATTTTGCAAACTATTTTCTGAAGAGATACCTATAGTAAGCATTGGTCTACCTTTAGAAAAAGTTCCAAGCTTTTCCGTAGACAATATAAAAGGATTTAGAGAACTTCTAACTCACCTTATTGAAGACCATGGTTATACAAAGTTTGCCTTTATAACTGGTCCTATGGACAACATTGAAGCCAGAATAAGATATAAAGTATTCATGGAAGTTATGTCTAAATACGACATAAAAGTACCCGAAGACCACATATATTATGGAAATTTTCTACATGAAGCTGGAAAAGAAGCTATAAGAACCTTTTTTGACGAGAGAAAAATAAGACCTGAGATAATTGTTTCATCCAATGACGATATGGCTCTTTCCGCCATTGAAGAATTAAAGAAAAGAAATTTTCTTATACCAGAAGACATCAAAATCACTGGATTTGATGATGTGGAAGAAGCAAGCTTTATAACTCCACCTCTCACTACTGTGAGACAGCCCCTATTTGAGATGGGAGAAAAAGCCATAAAAACTCTAATGGAAATAATAGAGGGAAGAGAAGTACAAAATATAGAACCTCTTCCCACAAAATTGATTATAAGAGATTCTTGTGGATGTAAGTACTCGGCTTTAGACAGAGCAAAAGTAGAAGTTAAAAAGATAAATCTAAATTTTGGTTTAGAAAAATTAGAAAAGCTAAAAGAAGAATTTATAAAGGTTGCAAATGAGGTTCCATATGATTTGGAAAAAGATGAAATACTAAACCTTTATGAAAATTTTCTCAAAAGTTTAAAAGAAAAAGCTCCAGAGCCCTTCCTTAACTACCTACAAAAACTTCTCAAGATAAAAGAACTAATTAACCCTCAACTAGGATACTTTCAAGATTACATCTCTATTCTAAGAAGATTTCTCATATACTATATAGAGAAAGAAGATCTAATCTTTGCAGAAAATCTTTGGCACCAGGCAAGGGTTATGATAAGTGACTATGCGGAAAGATCTCAAGGATATCAAAAGGCTCGCTTAGAAGAAGACTTTCAAGAGTTAACAGGATTTGGCATAAACTTAATTTCTTCTTTTGACAAAAGCTCTATTATAAATTCCCTTAAAGAAAATCTACCAAATCTTGGAATAAAAAGTTTCTACATTATAGAACAAGAAGATTCCCAAAATAAAAAGAATCTACTTTTTTGGTCTCTCAGAAGATAGCGAGTATAAAGATATAGATTTCTCCAATGGACTAATACCCAAAAATGTTCTACCCAAAAGAAGATTTACATATATTGTTGAGCCTCTTTACTTCCAAGACACGTTCTTTGGTTATGCTCTTTTTGAATTTAGTAATCTTCATAGATTCTTCTATGAAATACTCAGAGCTCAAATAAGTTCAGGAATCCAAGGGGCAAGATTATTCGAAGAGAGAAAAGAGTATGAAAATCAATTAATAGAACATATTAAAGAGCTATCAATTTTAAACGAAATTGGAAATACCATAACCTCTTCTATTGAATTAGAACTAATATGGGATCTTGTTTCAAGCAAAATAGCAAACCTTTTTTGATTACAATGTCTTTTACTTGATATTATTGGATGAGGAGAAAGATCTCTTAGATATAAAGGTGAAAAAAGTCAAAAAAGGAAACGGAAAACTTTCAGATTCGGATAAGAAAATAATAATGGACTCTATAAAGAATAATAAGCCCATATTAATAAAGGGACAAAGGAAAAACATAATATGTGTTCCCTTAATCACAGGAAGAGGAGTAAAAGGAGCTATTTTCCTTAAGCATGAAAAGGATATATATACCGAAAAAACCTTAAATTTGCTAAAAACCATAGCAAATTACATATCCATAGCAATTGAAAATGCCCTTCTTTTTGAGGAGACAAAGAAATTAGCTACCATTGATCCTCTTACAGGAATTCTGAATAGAAGAGCCTTAGAAGAAGCTTTTAACAAAGATGTAGAAAGAGCCAAAAGATATAATAGACCTCTTTCTGCTATAGTTATAGATGTGGATGATTTTAAACTATTTAATGATACCTATGGACATCTTTTTGGAGATCAGGTATTAAAAGAACTGGCAAAGACCTTAAGAAATTCCTGTAGAAAGACTGACATAGTAGGACGCTACGGTGGAGATGAGTTTTGTATAATCCTACCAGAAACCAATTTACAAGGCGCTACTAAATTTGCAGAAAGGCTATTAAAAAACATCAGAAATTTAACCGTTGTAACACCTGATAATAACAAAATACCAATAAAAGTAAGTATAGGGGTAGCCTCCTATCCTGATGACACCTACGAACCTGAAAAACTATTAACTCTTGCAGACACCACCATGTACAAAGCCAAAACTTCTGGAGGAGACTCCTTTGCTACTATATCTTATTCCTATAAGACTCCAATCTCTAAAGAGGCTCCTAATTTTGATGTATTTCTTAGCTTAATAAACGCCATTGATAGTAAAGATAATTATACCTATGTCCACTGTAACGATGTGGCAAAGTATGCAAGAAAAATTGGAGAGAAATTAGGCCTCTCTAAAGATGATCTTGAGATACTAGAACTTGCAGGGAAGCTTCACGATATTGGAAAGATAGGAATACCTTCTGAAATACTTAAAAAACCAGGACCATTGACCGAAGAAGAATGGAAAATCATCAAAGAGCATCCCAGATTAGGATACCTCATATTAAATCAACTTCCTAAGATGGAAAAACTACTCCAGGCAATACTCTACCACCATGAAAGATACGATGGAAAAGGATAATCCCCAAAGCCTTGAAGGGAAAGAGATCCCCCTTATTGCAAGAATTTTAGCAGTAGCAGACGCCTACTCTGCAATGAAAACCGATAGACCTTACAGAAAAGGCCTTTCTAAGAAGGAAATTATTAGTGAGATAAAGAAAAACATGGGTAAGCAGTTTGATCCAGAAATTGCTCAAGTATTCTTGGAACTATTAGAAAAAGGAGATATTGAATGATATAATTTTTAAAAAAACATACCTAAAAAGGAGGATTTCCTAATGAGAAATTTTGTATTTCATAATCCAACCAAAATCATCTTTGGTAATGACACAACTAATGAGGTGGGAAAAGAGGTTAGAAATTATGGAAAGAAAGTACTTCTTATTACAGGACAAGGAAGTATTAAGAGAATAGGCTTATACGATAAAGTGATAAACTTACTAAAAGAGGAAAATCTTGAAATATATGAACTTTCCGGAGTTAAACCTAATCCCAGAGTAGATCTTGTAAGAGAAGGAATAAAAATAGTAAGAGAGAACCAAATTGATATACTACTTGCTGTAGGCGGTGGAAGTGTCATTGACACAGCAAAGGCAATTGCAGCAGGATTAACTTATGATGGAGATGTGTGGGACCTATTTACAAAAAGAATACCCATAAAACCTACCTTACCTATTGGAGTTGTATTGACCTTAGCTGCTACAGGCTCAGAAATGAATGGGAATGCTGTCATATCTAATATGGAAACCCAAGAAAAATTAGCGATCTCAAGTCCTTATTTATACCCTAAATTTTCTATTCTTGACCCCAAAAATACAGTATCCGTTCCTTTAAACCACACTCTTTATGGAATTGTAGATATTCTATCTCATGTTTTCGAACAATATTTCGATAAAACAGAAGATGCAATACTTCAAGATAGGTTTGCAGAGGCTATAATGAAAACAGTAATAGAGACAGCCCCTAAGCTCGTAGAAAATCCAGAAGACCTAGAAAGCAGAGCGGTAATACTTTGGTGTGGAACCAATGCTCTTAATGGAATAATAGGTGTGGGAAAAGAGCAAGATTGGGCTTCTCATGCAATTGAACACGCCATATCTGCCATCTATGATATTCCTCATGGGCTTGGGCTTGCTATAGTATTTCCTCATTGGATGAAGTATGTTATAGATGTGATTCCTCATAAATTTGCTAATTTCGCAAGAAATGTATGGAACATTCAAGGAGATGACGATTTTGAGGTAGGATTAAAAGGTATTGAGAAACTTATAGAGTTCTATGAAAATTTAGGTATTCCTACTAAACTCTCGAGAATAGGAATAAATAATGAACGTTTAGAGGAAATAGCAGAAAAAGCTACTGAGTTTGGTCCCATAGGAAATGTAAAAAGGTTAACTAAAGAAGACGTATATAAGATTTTAGAACTTTGTTTATAAAAATCTCTTGACATAATAATCTTGTTGTTGTTAAGATTTTGTAAATCTTTCTTTTTTGGGGAAAAGGAGGCTTGTCCTATGCATAGAAGTGACGCTGTAAAAAAAGGAATAGAAAAAGCTCCTCATAGATCTTTGTTTTATGCTATGGGATATACAAAAGATGAATTAGAAAAACCTCTTATAGGTGTGGTAAATTCTGGAAATGAAATGATACCTGGCCATATTCATTTGGATATAATTGCTCAAGCAGTAAAATACGGCATCTTAGAGGCAGGAGGTACCCCATTAGAATTTAGAGTTATAGGAATATGTGATGGCATTGCCATGGGACATAAAGGAATGAAATATTCCCTTGCAAGTAGAGAGCTGATCGCAGATTCTATTGAGGCAATGGTAGAGGCATATCAACTGGATGGAATAATACTTATAACTAATTGTGATAAGATTGTACCTGGAATGTTAATGGCTGCAGCAAGACTTAACTTACCGTCTCTTATCCTTAGTGGTGGCCCTATGCTTGCAGGAAGATGGAGAGGAAAAGATGTAGATCTAATAAGCGTTTTTGAGGGTATAGGACAGGTAAAAGCAGGAAACTTAAAAGAGGAGGATCTTTATGAATTAGAACAATATGCTTGCCCTGGGTGTGGTTCATGTTCAGGAATGTTTACTGCAAACACCATGAACTGTCTCTCAGAAGCTTTAGGAATAGCTTTACCTTATAATGGAACATTACCTGCTGCTTATGATGGTATGAGAAAAAGACTTTCAAAAGAAGCAGGAAAAAGAATAGTTCAATTGGTAAAAGATAATATAAGAGCTCGTGATATTTTAACAAGGACAGCTTTTGAGAATGCCATTGCCGTTGATATGGCCCTTGGAGGCTCAACAAATACTGTTCTCCACCTGCTTGCAATTGCAAAAGAGGCAAAAGTAGATCTACCCTTAGATACCTTTCAAAAGATCAATGAAAGGACTCCCAATATATGTAAATTGAGTCCAGCCTCCTCTCAACACATTCAAGACCTTCACGAGGCAGGAGGTATACCTGCAGTATTAAAAGAGCTTCTTAAAGGAAACTTGATAGACCCAAATGCTTTAACAGTTTCAGGTAAAACCATAGGAGAAATAGCAGAAAGTGCAGTAATAAGAGATAGAAACGTAATAAGACCTTTAGAAGATCCCTATGCTAAGGATGGAGGTCTTGCCATACTATATGGTAATCTTGCTCCTGAAGGTGCTGTAGTTAAAAAATCTGCAGTTTCTCCTAAGATGTTAAAACATGAAGGACCTGCAAGAGTATTTAATAGTGAAGAGGAAGCTATAAAAGAAATATATTCAGGAAGAATTAAAAAAGGAGATGTGGTGGTAATAAGATACGAAGGCCCTAAAGGTGGACCAGGAATGAGAGAAATGCTTGGCCCTACCTCTGCCCTTGCTGGAATGGGCCTTGATGAAGATGTAGCACTAATAACTGATGGAAGATTCTCAGGAGGGAGTAGAGGTGCTGCTATCGGCCATATATCTCCCGAAGCTGCCGAAGGAGGTCCTATAGCTCTTCTAAAAGATGGTGATATCATAGAAATAGATATTCCTAATAGAACTTTAAATGTAAAATTAAGCAATGAGGAACTGGAAAAAAGAAAGAAAGATTGGAAACCCATTAAGAGAGAGATCGAATTTAGTTACTTAAGGAGATATGCAGCATTGGTTACATCTGCTAGCAAAGGGGCAGTTTTAAAAGATATATATGAATAAAAGGAGGGTAAGAGATGATTATAACAGTTGTAGATCATTATCCTAAAATACCTAATCCACCTCGAGAACCAAAATTAAGAAAAGCTATTCATGCTTATGATCAGGGCAAAATTACAAAAGAAGAATTAGAAAAAATATTTGATGAGGTAACTCAAGAAGTTATAGAAGAACAAATCTCTGCTGGTGTGGAACTAATAACCGATGGACAAATAAGGTGGGAAGATGGACAAAGTTACATTGTTAGAAAACTTGAAGGAACTCAAATTGGAGGACTTATAAGGTACTTCGATAACAACACTTATTACCGACAGCCTGTAATTGTTGGAGAAATAAAATGGAAAGAACCTATCATTGTAGAAGATTGGAAAAAAGCCCAAAAATGGGCAGGCAGTATCCCGGTAAAAGCAGTACTCACAGGACCATATACCTTAGGAAGACTTAGCAGAGACGAATATTATAAAAATCTTGAAAAACTTGTAAAAGCCTATACTAATGCCCTTATAGAAGAAACAAAACTTCTAGAAGAAAACAAAGTTAAATATCTTCAATTTAATGAACCCTCCATACAGTATTATCCTGAGGATATAGATCTACTTATAGAAGTTTATAAAGAAATAAGAAAATACTTCTCGGGAAATTTGGCTATATATACTTATTTCCATACAGTAATTCCTATTAAAAACAGACTTAAGGATCTTCCTGTAGATACTTTTGGGATTGATTTTGTCTCTAGAAAGGAAAATTTTGAGATAATACAAGAATTCCCTAAAAATCTTGCCTTAGGTTATGGAATAGTAGATGCAAGAAATACAAAACTTGAAACCCCAGAACAAATTGCAAGTCTTATTAAAAAGGCATTAGAATGCATACCTGAAGACAAACTTTTTGTTAATCCCAGTTGTGGCCTTGAATATCTACCTCGAGAAAGGGCTTACGATAAACTAGTAAATCTCGCAAAAGGAGTAAACTTAGTAAGAGGTGAGAGAAAATGAAAGAAATAAAACTTCCCATATTACCCACAACTAGCGTAGGAAGTTTCCCCAAACCAGACTATTTAGTAAAGGCAAGAAATCAATATGCAAGAGGCTTAATTTCTTATTCTACTCTTCACGAGTTAGAGTTAAAAGCTACAGAAGAAGTTATAAGATTACAAGAAGAAATAGGAATAGATATATTAGTACATGGAGAAATGGAAAGAGGAGACATGGCAACCTATTTTGCCGAAAACTTAGAAGGATTTACCATAAGTGGCCTTGTAAGATCCTACGGAAATAGGTATTACAAGAAGCCTATTGTAATAGGAAAGATAAGAAGAACAAAACCTATTACTGTGGATATGTTTAAATATGCCCAAAGTTTGACGAAAAAGCCTGTAAAAGGAATGTTAACAGGACCTTATACTATAGCAGACTGGTCCTTTAACGAGTATTATGATAACAAGAGAGATTTAGTACTTGATCTTGCAGAGGTAATAAATCAAGAAGCATTAGATTTAGAAAAAGCAGGAGCCCTATTCGTACAAATAGATGAACCTGCAGTTCCAACTCATCCAGAAGAGATCGAAATAGCAAAAGAGGCTTTCAAAATTACCACAAGAGGTTTAAGAAGTTTTCTTATAACCCACATTTGCTATGGGGGACTTTAGACCAATATGGAAAGAAGTAGTGAACTTCCCTGTCCATCAATTTGATCTTGAATTCACCAATAACGCTGATAAACTATATCCTCTTATAGAGAATGAGGGTTTTCCAAAAGAAAAGTATATTGCCGTTGGAGTCATCGATGTACACTCCCATAGAATAGAAAGTGTAGATGAGATAAAAGCAAGAATAAAAGAAGCATTAAAACATTTCAATCCAGAGCAAGTATTTATTGATCCTGATTGTGGATTAAAAACAAGAACATGGGAAGAGGCAAAGGCAAAATTAGAAAATATGGTTAAAGCTGTGATGGAAGTAAGAGAGGAATTGGTAAAACAAGGCTATCCTTCTGAAATTACCATAAAATTAGATTTATGAGTGAGAAATATTTATTAGAACAATGGAACTTTTGGTTAGACGAAATTTATAGCTACTCTATTATAAAGAAATATATCTTAGATGAATGGGGCTTTACAGATAAAAAAGAAGAAGCTGAAAACCTATCAAACTTAGAAAAAATAAAACTTGGGGAGAGATGGAAAAAGGTTTCTCTCCCCGTATATTTCGTAAAAAGATTCAAATTATTAGAAAACTTCAAAAACTATCCCCTTTATATACATATAGATGTAGGTGGAGAGGCTTTTTTATTCTTAAATAAAAAGCCTTATGCTGGTATAAACCCCTATCATAAAGATCACAAAATCCCCTATCAAGAAGACTATCTTTTTCTTATAGAGGCAGTCCCTAAAGGCCTTTTCGGACAAAATCAGAAAAATCCAATTTTCAAAGAAGCATACATTTACCAAAAAGATGAGGAATTATATAGAGCATGGCTCGCCTTCTATCTCATAAGGGAATTTGGCCTCCTCTTAGAAGAGACAAATAAAGAACTCCAGAAGAGAGTCCAAAATATCTTAGAGGAAACCCTTGGCAAAATTGATTTAATAAGTTCTCATTGGGAATTTATACAAAGAATTCAAAACACAAAATTTACCTTAGACCTTATAAATGGACTTTGGAGCCAGCCTGAATTTGAAAACATTGAGAAACCCATACCCAACGATTTAAGAGAGTCCATTATTCACTACTCCCAATTAGCATTAAGAATGCTCTCTCATTTAAAAGAGAAATATCCCCAACTTAGGAGAGTTATATGCCATAGGACATGCTCATATAGATTATGCGTGGTTATGGCCAAGAGAGGAGACTATAAGAAAAGCTCAAAGAACCTTTTCTACTATTCTCAACCTTATGGAGAACTATTCAGATTTTATCTTTCTTCAAAGCAGTGCCCAGATTTACCAAGACATAAAAGAAAATAATATTTATCTTTTTGAAAAGATAAAAGAAAGGGTAAAAGAAGGAAGATGGATAATTGAGGGAGGAACATGGGTAGAAAACGACTGTCAACTTCCTTGTGGAGAATCCTTTGTAAGGCAATTTTTATATGCCCAAAAGTTCTTCGAAAAGGAATTTGGAATAAGATGTAAACTTGCATGGCTTCCCGACACCTTCGGATTCAATCCTAATCTTCCCCAAATTCTAAAAAAGTCAGGAATTAAATACTTTGCAACCACAAAACTAATTTGGAATGAAACTAATACTTTTCCTTATGATCTCTTCCTGTGGAAGGGCATAGACGGAACAAAGGTTATAGCTCATATTTTTGGAAAAAACTGTGGTTATAATGGAACCACAGAGATTAAAGAGATTTGGAAGACTTTTAATGATTTCCAACAAAAAGACATAATAAGTTCACTTATTTACTCCTATGGTTATGGTGATGGAGGCGGTGGTCCCACCTATGAGATGATTGAAAGACTTAATCTTCTTAAAGATTTTCCTTTAATTCCTGAAATTAAAAAAGAAAATCCAATTGACTTCTTAGAAAAAATAAACGAAGAAAAACTTCCATTGTATTATGGAGATCTATATTTAGAACTTCATAGAGGAACTTTTACAACCCAAGGGAGAATAAAAAGACTACACAGGATGGCAGAAAATCATTTAATAACCATAGAAAGTCTAAGTACCATACTTAATATCTTAGAGAATATATCTTATCCTAAGGAAGAAATAGATAAAAATTGGAAAAAACTTCTAAGAAATGAATTTCATGACATCCTTCCTGGATCCTCTATAAAAGAGGTCTATGAAGATACTGAAAAAGAACTGAAAGAAATTTTAGATTTTAAGATTAATTTTCCCCTCATCGGCTAAAAAGGATTACCTTTTGGTATACAATCCAACCTCTTTCCCTCAAGAATTAAAATTTGAACTTGATACTGGTCAAAATCTATCCCTCATATATAAAGACGAAATTTTACCTTCCCAGAAAACCTACGATAATAAAATGCTTTTCTATTCAAAAGACATATTAATTGAGCCTTTTAGCTTTATAACTCTCAAAATCTCTAAAGAGGAAGCAAAGAAAATAGAAACCGATCTTGTTGTTGAGAAAAATTCCCTTGAAAATACCTTTTTAAAAGTAGAAATAAACGAAGGATGGAACTATNGACATTCTATACAAAGACTTAAACAGAAAAATTTTTTAAAGAGAGAGGAAATCAACTCTTCGTATTTCCAGATAGACCAAGATACTGGGAAGCTTGGGATATACCTTTGAATTACGAAAAATTTGGAAGAGAAATAAAAGACGTGGAGAAAATTGAGGTATTAGAAAAGGGTCCTTTAAGAGCAAGGATAAAAGTAGTAAAAAGATACAAAGATTCAAAAATAGTTCAGCACTATACCCTCTATTCTTACTCAAAGAGATTGGATATTGTAAGTGAAATTGAGTGGTGCGAAAGAAGGACCATGCTAAGAGCATATTTCCCTATGAATATACTTGCTCCTATTGTGCAGTACGAAATACCTTATGGTATTTACTGGAAACCAGTACATAAAAATACCTCATGGGAAAAAACTCAGTTTGAAATTCCAGCCCATAGATTTATTGATCTCTCCCAAGGAGATTTTGGAGTAAGCATACTTAATAATGGAAAATATGGCCATAGCATTGATGAAAACACTATAGGAATAACCTTATTGAGATCACCTCTAACCCCTGATTATACTGCAGATGTAGGTATACACACTTTTACGTACTCTATTTTACCCCATTTAGGTCCCTTAAATGAATCCACCATAAAAGAGGCAGAGGAACTTAATAGACCTCTTTATATTATGAATCTTAATGAATATAAAGAAGAAAAATCCCTTTTGAGTTGGGATAAAAGGAATGTAATACTTGGAGCACTGAAAAAAGCAGAAGATGAAGAGGGAATAATTTTAAGATTTGTAGAATACTTAGGAAAAGAAGAAGATGTTAATATAAAATTCAATATCTCAGTTAGAAAGATCTATGAAACAAATTTATTAGAGGATACGGAAAAAGAGATAAGTATTGAAAATTCTAATCTTAAACTACATATAAGACCTTTTGAAATAAAAACCATTAAAGTAATTTATTGAACTACTTAAATTTTTGTGATATAAAAATCAAAAAATACCTCTTTGGGTGAGGGTAAGACCAATAATGAAAATTAAGAACAAGATATTTCTCTACTATATATGCATATCATTGATATTTTTCACCTTCTTAGAAATTATTTTTGTAAATGTCATAAAGAACGAATATCTTAGAAATTTTTAAAGCCGAAATCCAAAATTACGTCAACCTATGCCTGAATTCCATCTCTGAAAAAAGCAAATTAATAATAGACTTTGAAAACCCTCAAAATTTTATATCAAAAATAGAAAGTAAAATAAAGGGAAATCAAATACTTAAAGATCTTAAAGTTGGAGGCATAATTATCCAAAGTAATAACACATATAGTATAATCCCCACAATAGATTATGAAGCCCTTCCTGAAAATCTTCTCACAGAAAAGGATCTTTATTACAAAGACAACTATTTTTATGTTTATCCTTTAACAAAAAATTCCTCTAACTCTACAGAATTAATATTTATTTATAATGCAAAAGAATTAAGAAATAAAATCGTAACTTCTGCTATCTCCTTTTCTCTACCTCTTCTTGCTCTCCAAGTATTCTTTACCATACTTTTTTACTACTCCATGAAGTACACCTATGTAAAACCCCTTGAAAAATTAGCTGAAAACTTAACTTTAGAAAATGTCTCAATGAATATAGAAAGTCACGAGATAAATAGAAAGGATGAGATTGGAACCCTTACCAGAAAGATTATTGACTTTGAAAAATCTATGAAAAACATAATAAGTTCTTATGAAAAAATTCTCCAACAAAAAGGAACTAACTTAAGCATACTTCTTCAATGTATTTCAGAATTTAATATGGCTAAAAAACCTGTAGACGTAGCAAAAGTAATAGCCAAACTTTGTAATGGAAACTTTCCCATAAAAATTTATGATGTTTATATCGTAAACCCTATAGAAAAAGAGGAGTTTTATCAAAATTTACAAATAATCAATAGAGAAGAAGCAAAAGAAATTTTAGACATGTTAAACTTCAATCCCAATAATAATTTCTATACCTCAAAAGACATAAAACTTTTTGCCTACAATGTTCCTGAAGATTATATCCTCATTCCACTAAGGAGAAATGAAAAATTATATGGGTTTATAGCAACGTCAACTCCTACTTCTAATGATCTACAAGATACTACTCTTTCAATCCTATATCATCTTACTGTATCCCTTGAAAACTCCTTTCTCTACGAACATACTGAAAAGCTGTCTTACGTTGATCCACTCACAGGGGTATATAATAAGAGAAAAATCGACGAAATCTTAGAAAACGAGGTAAGCAGAGCTTTAAGGTATAACCGACCTTTAAGCTTGATATTCATAGATATCGATCACTTTAAGAATATAAATGATACTTACGGACATATTATAGGAGACAATTTTTTGAAGGAATTGGCTCTTTTTTTACTACGTAATACAAGAAATATCGATACCATAGGAAGATTTGGAGGGGAAGAATTTGTATGTATCCTGCCTGAAACCGACCTTGAATCGGCTTATAAAGTAGGGGAAAAATTAAGAGTCAGATGGAATATAGAAAGGCACATAATCCCTATTAAAATTGATGAAAAAATAGGGACTTTAAGTATGGGGATATCGAATCTTCCTACCCACTCTAAGAATGCCAGGGAATTGTTAATATTAGCAGACAATGCCCTTTATAAAGCTAAAAAAGAAAGAAATAAAACCTTAATCGTGGGAAATTCTTAATAAGATTTCCTCTATGAGTTTACTTGGATTTTCTATCTTACCCTGTAAAAAATTCCCTTCTTTACTCCCTCTCCATCCATTGCTCAAAAGAATATTACGAACCTTATCCCAAACATCATTCTCCACTTTTGAACCAAACACAAATCCCTGCCCTTGAGAATTAAAAAGAACACCTAAAATACCCTCTTTTGCCAAAAGTCTTTGAGCTATATGTTTTAAGTCCTCCATCTCAAGATCTAAAATCTTCAAAATCAATTTATAACCCCCAACCTCTATTGCATCTTTCAAGAGTAAATCAGCTCTATAGGAATTCAATTCTTCTTTAAATTTCTTAACTTGTCTCTCTAAATTTTCTATTTTTACCAAAAGTATCTCTACTCCTTCAACAATATTAGGATTTCCCAATAGTTCTTTAATTTTCTTATATTCCTTTCCCCTCTCCTCAAGTCTCTTAATCACTCTTCTTCCTGCCACAAATTCCACTCGCCAATATGTATTATTCTTTCTGTAAAAATCTACTATCTTTAAAACTCTTAACTCTCCTAAGTTCTTTACATGTAGTCCTCCACAAGGATTTACATCAAGACCTGGAATTTCAACTATCCTCGTCTTTTCATCTTTCCAGTATATAGAGACTGGTATATTCTTACCAATGAAATCATTAACCTTTTCTTCCACTTCTTTAATAAAACTTTCTGGATTTAAACCTTTATAAGGAATTTCAATCTTTGTATGATCTTCAAAAATTTGAAATCCTGTAGTTTCAAGGGAATATTCCTTTTCTAAAATAGCCGAAAGAAGATGTTGGGCAGTATGCTGTTCCATATACTCCCTGCGTAGATCCTTGTCTATAAAGATATTAACTACTTCTCCTACTTTGGGAAATCTCTCCCCAGATTTTTTGCCCTTGTGCCATATTATTCCATCTTCCTCAAAAACATAATCAACTAAGATTTTCCAGCCATCCCCTATTATCTCTCCCTTATCTGAGGGCTGTCCTCCACCTTCAGGGTAGAAGATAGTCTCGTCTAAGCTTAGAAGGAAATCTCCTTCTTGCTTTATCTTTCCAATTCTACTTTTCCACCTAAAAATTTCTGGATCTTCGTAATAAATCTTTCTTGTTTTCATGTCTTTAATTATACAGCAAATAAAAAGCCCCTGCTATTTTTTAGCAGAGGCTTCTCACTTTTCAAATTATCAATCTTTTAGATAATTTAAAATCTTCTGGTATGATTTCTACCAGAATAAGACCTACGCTCTTCCTTAGGCCTTGCTTCGCTTACAACGATCTTTCTTCCATTAAATTCATAACCATTGTAAGAATCAATAAGCTTCTGTGCTACTTCTTCGGTAGTCTCTACAAAAGCAAATCCCTTGGATCTTCCAGTATTACGATCGGTAATCAATCTAACACTTTGGATCTCTCCTTCTCCTCCGAAAAGTCCTTTGATATCCTCTTCGGTGGTCTGCCATGAAAGGTTGCCTACATACAGTGTCTTAACCAATTTAACGTACCTCCTAAAAAAATTTATTCTTTAATTATACGCTTATTATTTTTTTTGTCAAATTTTATTTTGCTTTATCAGAAGCAGGCATAAATTCTAAGTTGGGAGTAACTTTTACAGTAATAGTATGGTACCTCTCCCCAAAATAGTTAGTATCTCCTGTACATATATAATCTTTCCCTATTTTTTCATTAACTGCTCCCTTCAAAGTTTCAGTATTTAAATCAAGGATAAAATCTAAATCTTTTCCTTCCCCTTTTAAAATGTCCAAATCATTCTTGAATTTTAAACTTCTCGCATAATACTCTTGAATCACTCTAATCTTTATTGGTACTTCTATACTTCTACTACTTAAAGGAATTTTCAAAACCCAATCATGATCTGCAATACCATTGCCATTGGTGTCAGGTATCATAGTAGAGAAGGTCTCCCCTCCTATTACTGCCTCCACGTAAAATCTCTTTGAAGATATGTCTATTTTCTCATTTCTTGCAGTATAGGGAGTTATACCCCTTATATCTTTTACGACTAACCACATGACTTTATCCTTATAAGCAGGTTCATTTAAGGAATAATTAAAAAGAGAAGTATTATAAGAAAATCCATCCCACTCATATATCTGGGCTTTGAATTTCTTAGAGCCTACAAGATAATTTACTTTAACAAAAAAGTATAAATCTCCTGATAAAGCATCTAAATTGTTCTCTCCCAAAGCGGACACATTGAAGAAAGAGTTATACAACGGGTCCTGCAAAACCAAGGCTAACGATCCTTTCAATAAAAGCTCATCCTTTAATATAGTCAGCTCTCCTCCTACGCCAGCCGATGCCACTTTATAATCAATACCAATTTCTGCAAAAGCTTTTGTATCTATAGAGGGTTTTACGCTAATAGAACAAGTTAAACTATCTAAATTGGAGCTTAACTCTAATCCTATTCCTCCTCTTATGCCAAAAGTTCCTGTTATATTAAAAGGCCCTACAGGAGCACTTATTGGAAATCCCCAGTCTACACCATATCTTAAATTTTCCTTTAGATCATATTTAGTTTTAAAATTCTTAGAATATTCCTTTTTTCCCAAGATATATACATTTAATTTTGCATCATCACCATTATTATTTCCCGAAACTAGATTAGTCTCAATCTTTATTAATTGAGCTTTACGCCCAAGGATTCCAGCTTCTGCCAAAGCATAAGCATTTGTCAATATTTGACTTTCTTTCCCTTTCATCTCAAGGTTTGTAGAGATATTAATATTAAAATTATTATCCCCTAAGTCTAGATCCCACTTTTTAGAAAAATTGTAGTCCTTAAATTCCTTCATAGGTTCTTCCTTTTGGACAGGTTGAAGAACAGCAAAAGGAGTAATACTTCTTAGAAGCTTTCTTTGCATCTCTAAATCATCTCTTTTGATTAAAATCTTTTGTATAACAATCTCTTCTTCTTTATCCCTTAAAGAATACCCGTAAGAATTTAACTTCTTTTCAATTTCGTTTATCTCTCTTAAAAACTCCTCTCCTGTAATTTTGTTTCCATTTTCCAAAGTTATTACCTGACTCTTAGTGATCTTAAAGAAGTTGTAGTCAAAAGGTTTAAAAGTTATAGGAGTTTTTTTAATAGTGATTATATTAACATTAGAAGGACTCAATACAAGAGGAACATCCAATCTGATTTTTATGTTCTTAACACTTGGAGATATACTTGGTACGTTAAATCCTTCTTGATTCCCCTCGGCCAATCCAAAGAAAAGAAAGGCAAAAAGGATACTAAACAAAAATATTTTTCTCATGATTTCCCCCTGGGTTTTTAAGATAATTTAATATTAAAACAATAATTTTAAAAAATCAATAAAATTAAAAAATTTTATGGTTTTATCTTTTTAATTCTCTTAACAATATGATTCGTCAATTCTTCAACAGGTTTTGACCTTTCCTCAGAAATTTTAGGAATAAAAGTTCTTGAAAAGACAAGTCTCAATATACCAGAAAGGATAAATATGAGGTGGTATTCTACAAGATGAATATGGAGAAGATTATTTATAAAATTAACTATAGGAGGTGCTACGTATTCTATGATATAACCTCCCAGTATAAAAGAGACAGCATTAGTGATACCCCACAAATAGATTTAATACTGCAATATAAAAAGAACGATTCTCATCGGGAGAAAGCCCCTAAAGCCAAATTATTAAAGGAAAGATCAATGCCAGGCCAAAAGATTCCTGCAAAAATCTGAACAAGTATTACAAAAAACAGCCAGTTATTTGGAGTAGTAAAACACCATATGTAGGGTAAAAAACTCACAATAAAGGTACTTATTTCAAGAATAGGTTTATTCCCAAACCTATCTATTAATCTGCCTAAAATTCTTACCGAAAGAATTGTAGTAACATTACTAATAATTTGTACAAAAAGAGCTATATCAAAATAGCTCATTTTAAGATGCTTTATCATATAAAGGTTAAAATAAGGAGCAGAAATATTTAAAGCAAAATTCCAGAAAATAGCAAATAACAAAAAGCGAGAGAACTTAGGATGAGTTACAGATTCTTTAAAAAGCTTACTAAAATTAACATTAGAAAAATCAGTTTTTCTCATAGGAGGATCATATACCCATATGAAACATAAGATATCAAAAATTCCCAAAATCACCGCAAAAGTAAATACTATAGCGAAACCATAAAGATTAGAAAATTTATCAAGGAAGACTCCAATTAAAAGACCACTGATTAGTGAAACAAAAGTTGCAAGCATACTCCTATGGCTAAAGAATCTTCCTCTAATTTCTATAGGTACTAAATCTCCCATCCATGACATAAAGCTAACATTTATAAAGGCACCCCCAATAGCAGTAATACTTAATAAAAAAACTATACTTGAAAAGAGCACATTTTTATCGTGAATAAAAAAGGGCAAAATAACTACTAAAAGCCACGGCAATCTCTGAAGAAAACCACCCAAGAAGAATAGAAACTTTCTTTTTCTCGTTTTCTCAAGTACATAGGAGGCAAAAAGTTGTATAGCACCTCCAAGAACAGGCATCGCCAACATAACACCATACAGGAGATCACCAAAACCAAGCTCTTTAGCAAATCCTGCTATAGGTGCTCCCTGGGTGACATTAAAGAAGATAATCCCAAAACATACTCCAAGGATTACCAAACTTAAACTTTTTCTTAATTCCCTATCTTCAACAAAACTTATATCAAATAGATTCCTTACTCTCATAACAAAAAATTATATCAAATTTACCTCTTTTAAAAACTCCCTATCGGAAAAAATAGTTTCGTAATCTCCTACTTTTACAATTTTTTTCTCCTCATTCATAACAAAAATCCTATCAAAAAATCCATTTACCATCTGCAAATCATGAGTTGCAGTAACTATAGTCTTACCAGCAGTTCTTAATTCCTTAATATAGGAAAGTAACTCTCTGACACTCCTTGGATCAAGCTCATTTGTAGGTTCATCCAAAAGAATGACATCAGGATCTATTATAAGAAGTGAGGCAAGAGCAACTTTCTTTTTTTCTCCTTCACTTAATTGAAAGGGAGATCTATTTAAAAGCTTTTCAATCCTAAATTTTCTACTACACTCCATAATTTTATTTTCTATTTCTGAATCGGAATAACCAATTTGAAAAAGCCCAAAAGCGAGTTCATCTCTTACAGTAGGTGAAAATAGCATGGCATCTACATTTTGGAAAAGCAAAACTACTTTCCTTCTAAAATAACGATTAAAAGAGGGATCTTCAAAATTTTTTTCGGTAAGTTCTTTTCCCTCAAAAAAAATTTTGCCTCTTTGGGGAAATAAAAGTCCATCAAGGATTTTTAAAAGAGTAGACTTTCCTGACCCATTAGGTCCTAATATCCCTATACTTTCTCCTTCTTTTACCTCAATAGAAACTGAATTTAAAGCTACCCTTTCTGGAACGTAATAAAAACTAACATCTACCAATTTAAATAAAATCTTCGATCTATCCATATTAGAGCTCCAATTAATAACACCTCTATTATCACTGGTAAAAAATCTTTTGCTTTATACTTCTCCCTTTTAACGGGACAAAAATTTTTACTAAAACCTCGAGAAACCATACCTTGCCATATTTCTTCCGAAAGCATTTTTGCCTTTACAAACAAAAGTCCAATGGCAGAACCAATAAAAGAATATTCCCTTTTATAACTAAATTCAATAGTTCTACTTTTTTTAGCCAAAAAAATATCCTCAGCTAAGTTAGCAAAAAAGAATATGTACCTATAGGTCATATAAATAATGCTTATAATTAAAGAGGGGACTCCTAAGATTCGTAAGCCTTTTATAATCCTTACCCAAGGTATAGTAAAAAAGATAATATTTACCAATGAAATGGATATTAAGACTCTAAATATTAATCTCAAAGCAACATAGAGTCCTCTATGAGAGTAACCCATACTAAGATTTTCAGGATTAAAAAAAAGATAAGGTAGTACAATAAGTATGGTAAAAAATAGCACAAAACCAAAAGACCGCTTAAAAAACTCTCTTAATCTTATATTGAGAAGATAAACAAAAGATAACAAGAAAAAATATATCAAAATGAGAATATATAAGTTATGAATAAAACTTATGGAGATTAAAAATAATCCTAAAATTATTATTTTTATTTCATCCTTTAACTCCCTCCAAAACCCAGGACTTTCCACCACCTCAAAAAATAAGAAGTCTCTTACTAATCTGTTTAACTCATATAAAGTCTTATCTATAAAATTATTCATTCTTGTTTTTCTTTTTTATGCCCCACCTTCCTATCAAATAAGTTATAAACATAACAATTAAAACACCTATAACTCCACTAATTATATATCCAATACTCTGATACAAGAGATCTTTGTCTTCCCAACCCTTTATATTATAATCAGGAAGTAAAGGTTTTGCGAGAGAAGAAAGCCTCTCCAAACCCTTAGGTATATAGCCTATCATCTCTTTTAACTCTTCAGGCCCCCATTCTCCCCAAGCAGCCCCAGCGTTTAAAAAGGTTGGCAAGAGAATTCCTATAGGCGACAAAAGAACAAGAATAAAAATACCTATAATTAATTTTCTCCAATTACTCATTTCTTATCCCTCCTTCACAGCACCTATCTTTCTTAAATAATAAAGAGCAGCCATTGTAACAATAGCCTCTACAAAACCAAAAATTAAAAGATGTTCTATCATCATTGCAGGAACAGTAACTTTCAAGGGATAAGGACAATAGAGAGGAAGGCCATTTGCATCTTTTGCTATATAAGGTTGAATACCGAGTTCAACTGCTGTAAGTAAAGCAGCTACATTTATTCCCAAATATGCACCAACTCCTGCCGAGATAATCTCTCTTTTAGAACCCAAACTTGCCTTTCCTTTCAATAGTTTATAAACATAATATCCCACCAAAGGCATTGCAAAGGCCATGTTAAAACAATTCGCTCCAATCGCAGTAAGTCCTCCATCCCCAAAAATCAATGCTTGAATTATAAGAACAATAGAAGTCACAAGTACAGCTGCCCAAGGGCCAAGAAGTATGGCAATAAGAACACTCCCTACGGCATGACCTGTAGTTCCTCCAGGAATAGGAATATTAAACATCATAATCACAAAAGAAAATGCTGCCAAAATAGCAAGAAGAGGTAAATCTTTCTCTTTTAAAAATTTCTTTACAGAGTTATAAGCCTTAGTCCAGATAGGAACCATCACAACAAGCATGCTTCCGTAAGTTTCTGGTCCTAAGTATCCATCAGGTATATGCATTTCTAACACCCCCAAGTATTATAAATTTTTAAAAAAGTGCTACTTTAAAACTAGAAAAAATTATACATCAACAAAACCTAAATCGTAAAGCAAAAACTTAAAGACTAAATAATATCAGTGATGGATATATTTGTATGTCTTACCCACTTAAGGGATGAAATTTCATTATAGAGTTTTTTAATTTTCTCAACTTTACCTCTTACCAATATTACTTCCATACAGTTCTTCTCATCAAGATGAACATGTAAGGTGGAAATAATCACATCGTGATAATGGTGTTGTATATCAGTTAACTTTTCTGAAAGGCCATAAACATCGTGCTCATAGATAAGACTTATACTCCCTGCCACTTTCTCACTTTTTATATTCCATTTCTCTTTAATAATATAATCTCTCATTAGATCCCTTATGGCCTCTGATCTACTGTTATACCCTTTATTTTCTATTATCTTATCAAAATTCTCTAAAAGATCCTCCTCTACAGAAACACCAAAACGCACAATCTTAGTCATATTAGTACCCCTAAACAGAATTTTTGATAAATTATAACATAAAACTTTAAACAGGTTTTTACAATTCATACTTTTTAGGTATAATATTAAAAAACAATTGAGGTGAATTATATGTATGAAAAATTAGAAAAGCTTAAAAATTTTCTAAAAGAGTGCCAAAAAGTTATAGTAGCTTACTCAGGAGGGGTAGACAGCACTTTTCTTTTAAAGATTGCTAAAGATACCCTCGGAGAAAATGTTTTAGCAGTCACTCTTGTTAGTCCTATTTTCCCTAAAAAAGAGATTGAGGAGGCTAAAGAATTTGCAAAAAAGCTTAAAGTACAGCATATAATTATAAACAACGATGAGCTCTTAAGAAAGCGAGAATTCATAGAAAATCCACCTGATAGATGTTATATATGCAAAAAATATAATTTTCAAAAAATCTTAGAAATTGCAAAAGAAAAGAATATAAAATGCATACTTGATGGTAGCAACGCTGATGATCTAAAAGATTATAGACCTGGAAGAAAAGCCCTAAAAGAGCTTGGAATCCTAAGTCCTTTAATGGAAGTAGGCTTTACAAAAGAAGAAATTAGAGAATTATCAAAAAAGCTTAATCTTCCTACCTCAGAAAAACCATCCCTTGCCTGCCTTGCCACAAGAATTCCCTATGGAGAAAGAATTGAAATTGAAAGACTAAAAAGAATAGAAGAAGGAGAAGACTTTTTAAGTAAATTAGGATTCAAACAGGTCAGAGTTAGAGACTATAAAAATATGACAAGAATAGAAATAGAAAAGAAAGATTTTAATCTAATTTTGAAAGAGAATATAAGGGATAAAATTATTAAAAAGTTCAAAGATATTGGATATAAATATATAACTCTTGACCTTGAAGGATATAGAACGGGAAGCATGAATGAAGAGATAAAAAAGTAAAAGGGGGAGTAAACTTTATTCTCCCCCTTTATTAAACTATCTTTATGAAACTATTCCTAAATCTTTGTGTTTCGAATAAACACTCTCTGCAAGCTCATCTAATAACCTAAAATCTTCTTTTTCTGGGAGACCCTTTACAAGAACAGGATTAATTATTTCTACACTAAGATTGGTAAGATTGCTCTTTAAAATTTCAAGAGTTCTTCCACCCCATCCATAGGATCCAATAACCGATACAAATCTTGCTTTGGGTTTAAGAACATTTGCAAGGTAGGTAACATAAAGAGCTTTAGGATGCGGACCAGCAAGTACCGTAGGAGTACCTATTACAATAGTTGCAGCATCTACAAGAGCCATGGCTATCTTTCCAATATCTGCAACAGCTAAATCAAACACTTCTACATTTACTCCTTTTTCAATTAACCTGTCTACTAAATAGTCTACCATTATCTTTGTACTATCATGCATAGAAATATAAGGAAGAACTACTATATTTTTAGGTTCATCACTTATCCAATCCTTATAAGCATTGATAATGAAATTAGGATTATTATAAATAGGTCCATGACTTGGAGCTATTAGCTCAATATCTAAATCTTTGATTTTCTCAAGATTCTTCTGAATTATGCTACGAAATGGCATCATTATTTCTGCATAATACCTCTTTGCAGCCTCATAAACAATTTTTTCATCTTCTACATATAAACTTGAAGTCGCATAGTGAGAGCCAAAAAGATCACAAGTAAAAAGTATTTTATCCTCCACAAGATAGGTCACCATAGTCTCAGGCCAATGTACCCAAGGAGTGTATATAAATTTAAGAGTTTTATCTCCAAGAGATAGCTCTTCACCATCATTTACTGTAATAAACCTTTCATCAGGTATATGCAAATGAGATTTAAGTAGCTCCTTACCCTTTGGATTAGTAACTACCTTAGCAGAAGGATATTTTTCTAATACATAAGGAATACTTCCTGAATGATCCTGCTCCGCATGATGGGATATCACATAATCAATGTGTACTATATTAGCAAGATAAGAAAAAAGTACATCTTTCTTACTAGGATCTACGGTGTCTATCAATGCAGTCTTCTCACTTCCTAAGATGAGATAAGCATTATAGCTGGTTCCATCAGGTAAAGGAATAAGAGTCATCAAATAGGGTTCTATTCCAGTCAGGAGGCTCCCACATAATAAATCTTTTCTTTTATCTTCCTTGGTTTCATTCTCAATCCCTCCAATTCATACTTTTTAGGTATATTTTTCAATAGTAATTATAATACTAATAATATAAGATTGCAAAAATTTTTCAATAACAAAAGAGGAGTTGAAAGAGATTATAAATGAGGAAAGGGAAGGAACTCCCTTGTTCCTCCCCTAAGCAGTAAAACCCCCATCAATAGAAATAATACTTCCAGTCATATATCCTGCCTCATCGCAAGCTGCGAAAAGTATAGCAAAAGCTATTTCCTCTTCCTTTCCTAATCTTCCTATAGGACGCCTCTCAGACATCTGCTTTAGTACTTCATCAGCATTAGGCAAGTTCTTTAATCTATCAGCAAGTCCTTTAGTAAACGTTGTTCCTGGACATACAGCATTGACTCTTATATTTTCTCTTGCATAATCAACAGCCATAGACTTTGTCAAAGAAATAAGTGCTACCTTAGACATACTATATACACATCTTTCTGGAATTGCCCTTAAAGCCACCTCTGAAGATACGTTTACTATTACTCCTCCACCTTGCTTTTTCATCTCAAGTACAGCATACTTTGAAAGGAAAAATGGGCCTTTCACATTAATAAGCATAGTCTTATCAAAATCTTCTTCAGAGGTATCCTCAACTTTACCATACACTACTATTCCTGCATTATTGACAAGAATATCTATTCTACCAAAATTGTTTATCACTTCTTTTATTATCCTCTCTGCATCTTTAGGAGAAGAAACATCTCCCAAAATAAATACAGCCTCACCACCATTACTCTTTATAATCTCAACAGTCTCTTTGCCTTTTTCCTCTGAAATATCATTTACAGCAACTTTAGCTCCTCTTTCTGCAAACATGATAGCAGTTTTTCTCCCAATACCAGAACCCGCACCAGTAATAAGAACTACTTTACCCTTAAAGTTCATTTTCCTTTCCCTCCTATTTTCCAAAGATTAAGTTTGGTATGAACAATACAAGATCGGGGAAGAAAACCAATGTGATAATCGCAAGGACTACAGCTAAAAGGAAGGGCCAAGACTCTCTTATATACTCCTCTAAGCTAACATCCAAAATAGTACACACCGCATACATGGCAGCCCCCACCGGAGGAGTAAAGTTACCAACAGCACAAGCAATAACAAAAATAAGCCCAAAATGTACAGGATCAATACCAAGTCTCATAGCAATTGGGAAAAATATAGCAGTCAGCATTAATATAAGAACAGTAGCATCAATGAAGAATCCAGCAATAAGCAGAAGAACAATTAAGATTAAGTAAAAAACATAAGGATTATTTGTAATTCCCAAAATCCAAGAAGAAATTATTTCTGGGATTTTTTCCCAAACAATACCGTAAGAAAATATATTTGAAAAAGCAATCAATGACATAGTAGCACCTATATCTATCGCAGATCCCCTAAGAGCTTCAATAAAATTCTTAAAATTTAACTCCCTATATGCAAAAATACCTACAAACAATGCATATACTACACATAAAGCTCCAACCTCAGATGGTGTAAAAAGTCCTCCCCTTAACCCCACAATAAGTATTACTGGAAAGATAATAGCCCATATACTTTTTATGAAGGAACTTCCTATTTCTCCGATAGAAGCCCTTTTCTCCCTCAAAGGAGCAAAATTTCTTATACGAGCAGTAATTGCAACAGTGATCATCAAAAATGTCATTATCAAAAGTCCTGGAACAATTCCTCCTGCAAATAATCTACCTATGGAAACTTGAGCAATAGTACCAAAGAGAACCAGACCTATACTCGGTGGGATCGTTGGTACCTCAAGAGAAGAATATACTAATGCTCCTGCTGCATACCCCTTAGGAAGACCTCTTTTTATCATTTCAGGTCCAAGCATTCTAGCCTCCATTGCTGCATCTGCAATAGCAGAACCTGAAACTCCTCCCATCAAAGCGGAAAGAATACAAGTAACTTGAGCAAGTCCCCCTCTCAAATGTCCCACGAGCACTACAGAAAGATCTATCAATCTTTTTGTAATGCCAGTATAGTTCATCATATTTCCAGCAGTAATAAACAAAGGAATAGCAAGAAGTGCAAAGTTAATATTTTGGGTCAAGGGGAGCTGAATAGGAGTTGTAATTGGAATCTCAGGATGCTGTAGGAAAAACAAAAATCCCGAAATTGCTATAGCAAAGACCACAGGCATTCCAAGAAGCAATAAATAAAAAAAAGAATAAAACTACTAAGAGCATAGCTCTTTCCTCCATCTTCTTAAGTTAGTTATTTCGTCGATAATTTTTACTAATGTTGTTATTGATAAAAGAAGGGACCCTACAGGAATACTTAGTGTAGCCCACATATAACTGAAGCCATACATACCCTCAAAAGTTCTATATCTCTGGATAAAAGCTAATTTAACACCAAATACAATAAGAAAAATCAAGAAAGCCAAAATAACAAGATAATTAAAAATCTTAATATAACTTTGAATTTTTTGAGGAAATCTTTTCACCAAAAAATCCACATTCATAAGTTTATCCCTTCTATAGGCAGCATCCATAGCAAACATAGTAGCCCAAGCAAAAAAGAAGCTAGCTAAAGGATTAGCCCAATATATAGGATTTTTCAAGGTTCTTGAGACACCTGCTGAAAAAACTAACACTACAATTAGAAATAAAAGAACCTCTGCTATATATAGCTCGATTTTTCCTAAAATCTCATATATTTTCCTCATCTCTAGCAAACTCCTCCCCTAATAAATAAAGAATTCAAGGGGAGCCCATTAAAGAGCTCCCCATAAACTTTTTCTTACTTCTTTCTCATCTCTTTCCAAATTCTATCTTTTACTTCTTTTACTTTTAGTACTTCATAAGCTTTTTCACCAGCTTTTTTAAAGGCTTCAAGATCAATATCTTTCGTAGGAACAATTATCATACCTTTTTCTTGTATCATCTTCTTCACTTCTTCTTCCTTTTGGAATACAACTTTTGTAGTTTCAAGTCCTGCTTTATCACATTCCTCTTCTAAGATCTTTTGGTAGGTAGGTGGTAGGCTTCTAAACCATTTTGCACTTACAACCTCAAAATTGATAAGAAGAATATGTCTTGTCTCGTTCACATATTTTAATACTTCATAAAGCCTCATTCCTGGTATGTTGTTGTATACTAACTCTACACCATCAATGGCTTTTTGTTGAAGAGCAGGATAAACATCACCAAAAGCAAGAGCTACTGGAGTTGCTCCAAGAGCTCTTATGGACTCCTGCCAAACTGGTGTTCCAGGAGTTCTTATTCTAAGACCTTTAAGATCCTCTGGCTCTTTAATTGGCTTATTGGTCATAAAATGCCTAAATCCTTGTATCCACGTAAAAGAAAGCACTTTAAAACCATACTTTTCTTCGAGAGTCTTTAACCAGTTATGAACCGTTGGCATCTTCTTTAATTTTGCCACTTCCTCTGGACTATCTACAAAGTATGGACAATTCATGACACCAATCTCTGGTATATACATAGCCATTCTTGCAGCATCAGTTATTTTGTCCCACTATTAGCTACCCTGTCTAATCTGTTCTAATATATCTTCCTCAACTCCCAATTGTGCGCTATGATAAACCTCAATCTTCAAACCACCTTTTGTCCTTTCCTCAACAGCTTTTGCCCATTTCAAAAATCCTTCATGGTAAGGATCAAGAGGAGAAAGCACATGATTAAACTTTAATACAAATTGGCGAGTTTGTGCAGAAAGTGGTACTGCAAGAAGAAGCAAAACCAGTAAGCCCAACATTAGAAATCTTTTAAAATTTTTCATTCTCCTAAACCTCCCCTTTCAAAAATAATTTAATTAAAGCTCAAAACAAAAAAAAGACTGCAAAAATCAGATATAAAGCTTTTTTATCCTCTCACCTCCCAACCTTTTAACATACTCTACTTAAAGGTTCTCTACCCTTTAAAGCTAAAAGGAGATTTTCAACAGCTAATTTTGCCATATTTGCAACTGCCTCTTCTGTATGGGCTCCTATATGAGAAGTCACCACTACATTATCTAGCTGAAGAAGAGGAGAATTTTGTGGAGGTTCTTTCTCAAAAACATCTAATCCAGCTCCTGATATTCTTCCTTCTTTCAAAAATCTATACAATGCATCTTCATCCACGATACCCCCACGAGAAGTGTTTATTAGTACAGCATTTTTTTTCATCATACGGAGCTCCTTTTCAGAAATCATATGATAAGTTTCTTCAGTTAAAGGCACATGAATACTAACCACATCAGAACTTCTAAGCAGTTCATCTAAGGTCACATAAAAGACTTTCTCCTTAGATGCCCATTCGTAATCAGGATATTTATCAAAACACAAAACCCTTAAATTAAAACCCTTTAATAGTTCAATTACTCTTCTTCCAATGCTTCCTGTCCCTATAACTCCTAAAGTCTTTTCACTCAACTCATTCCCTATAAATCTATCCCATCTTCCCTCTCGGGTTTTCTTATCAGATAGGTTTATCTTTCGCAAAACATTTATAATTAACCCCACAGTAAGCTCAGCCACTGCATTACTATTTGCCCCTGGAGTATTTGTAACAACTATATTTCTCTTTTTAGCCTCTAAAATATCAATATTGTCTACTCCTACACCATACTTTGATATAACTTTTAATTTGTTAGCATTCTTTAAAACCTTAGAGGTGACAGGATCAATCCCCACAATAAGTCCATCCACATCTCTTATTAATTCCCTCATCTCTTCTTCCGTTAAAACTCTCCCAAAAGGATTAAGCATTACCTCTATTCCTTCTTCTTTAAAGACTTCTTCAAATTTATCTTTTATCTTTTCAAAACTTCTAGGAGTGATAAGCACTTTAAACAAAAACATCTCTCCTTTCTTTTAAAATCTTTTAGGAACAATTGCTTCTCTTGTAAGTTTTAAATTTTCTATTATCTTGTCCAATCTCCTTAGAGCAACCCCTATATATAAAGTGTCTATGATGGAAAGCTGAGCTATCCTTGCAGAAGTACTCTCTGTTCTATAAAAAGTTTCTTCGGAGGAGACTGAAAGTTTTATATCAAGGACTCTATCAAGAGGGGTTCTCGCATAATGAGTTATTCCAATAGTAGTTGCTCCTCTGTTTTTAGCAAGCTCCAAAGCATCAATAATATCCTTACTACTTCCAGAAGCAGATATCCCTATAACCACATCCTGAGGTTCTAAAAATACTTGCAGACATTGCCATCATATGGCTATCCACATAAGCTACTGTAGGAATTCCAGTTTTCATAAATTTATGTTGAGCATCAAGAGCTACAGGTCCTGATCCACCAACCCCATATATTTGAAGCTGTCTTGCATTCAAAATAGCCTCGATTGCCCTTTCAATCTCCTTTACTGAAATAACATTCAATGTAGACTCCATAGCCCTGATGTTGGCAGAGAAAACCTTTTTAAGAATTGTTTCCAAATCATCTCCTTCTTGTACTGCCTGATGTATTGTCTTTATAGGCTGAATCTTCTCTGTAGCAAGAGCAATCTTTAATTCCTGAAATCCCCTAAGCCCAAGTTTTCTTACACATCCTTACTATGGTAGCCTCACTTACTCCTATCCTCTCTGCAAGCTCAGTTATTGGAAGATGAAGGACATCTTGCCAATGAGCTAAAATATAATTTGCTACTTTTTCTTCAGAGTCTCTGAAATTATCTTTCTGCTCTTTTATTTTTTCAAGGACATTTTTTTCCATTTTATCCCCCTCTTGTAAATTTTTTACACATTATAAAAATCTCTCTCTTAAACCATTTCTAAGAAAATTTTTTTCATAAAGATAAAAAATAAAGTGATAAACTATATTTTATTATAATAATACGTTCTTTAAAAATGTCAACGTATTATTTTGATGAAAATTTTTTACATAAATTTGGCAAAAAATAATCATCTAAAACTGTAGAAAACAAAAAACTTTTATAAAGAAGCTAAAACTCTTTTTGTAGTATCCATTAGTCTAAAAACATATTCCTTTGGATCCATTTTGGCATATTCTGGCCTTATTACCTCAGGAACAATGTAACCATCAAATCCTCCCTCTCTCAAATAGATCAAGATTTGTTCTAAAGAAATAACACCCTCACCTGGAAAAAGTTGTTGATTTTCTCTTAAATAGTACTTGGGAACATTTTCAGCATCCTTTAAAAAAACAAACTTTATTCTACAGAGATCCTTATCCCTAAAGACATCAAGATCCTCACCACTTATGTAAAAATGAAAAGTATCAAAACCCAGATTTAATTTTTTATCCTTTACCATGCTCAAGACTTTATAAGCTTTACCCAAAGTATTCACTACAGAAAAGTTATTTATTCTCAATATTAGTGACAAATCAATTTGAGACAAGAATTTTGAAAGATCTTTAGAAAATACTTCTAAAGCTACATTAAAACTTAGATTGGCTGGTTTTTCACAAGGATTCACAAGAAGAAAAGGTACATCTAATTCTTTAGAGAGGTTATAGATATTTAAAATTTCCTCATTTTTATTTCCTAAATCAAACTTGAAATCATGTGAAATTAGTAATGGTTTTATACCATTTTCTGCAAGAATATTTCTCAATTTGTCTTTACCATTCTCATTTAAAAAGTTAAGAAGTTTTTTATAATCAAAGATTATAAGATTTGTGTATTCTTTTATAAGATTTATCTCCTCTATTAGGGAAAGACTTATTAAATTACTTCCTGACCAAACTATCTCCATATTTTTAAATCCCCCTTTAATTCTTCATATATCTAATTCTAACACATTCTTGTCATAGCCCATATTCTATGCTAAACTATCCAAGGCATAATACAAAAAATATAATAAACAAGGAGGTAATAGACAAAAATGAGAAAACCAGAAGAAATAAGACAACTAATACAAGAATTAAGTGATTACAAACACTCAAAGTTATTAGATAGCTTTGGGCCAGAGTACATAAGGAGAGAGACTGCTCAAAGGATAATTTCTGTATTAAGGTGGGTCCTTGAGGATCCTGCAGTACAAATTAATTTAAAGAAAGAACAATAATATAAAAAATAGCATTAGGAGGAACTCATATTGAAAAAAGGATCCAAGTCTAATTTTGATTGGGAAGAAAAATTAATCGCTTTTTATTATACTGCCCTTGAAAATTATGTAGAGAAAGTGGAGCTCTCTGACAGATTAAAAGACGAGTTTGATGAAGATATAGATAGTGATGAACTAATGATTCTTGCTCAATTTCTTGCTTTAGCCACCAAAAAATTTTTACAACAAGAAGGGTGGCTAAAGCAGGATGATGATCTTGATTTATTCTTTCCACCATCACCCTATATACACTAAATCCAACCATGAATAAAGATATCGAAAGAAAAGTCATTGCTATACTTGAAATATTAAGTAATTACACCGAACCTATCGGCGCTAATACCATATCGGAAAAACTTTTGGAAAAAGGTATAGAACTAAGTGATAGAGCTGTAAGATACCACTTAAAAATAATGGATGAACGAGGACTAACCAAGGTCGTAGGAAAAAAAGGAAGACTCATAACTGAAAAAGGAAGAGAAGAGATAAAAAAAGCCTTAGTAGCCGACAAATTAGGGTTCATCATAAGTAAGATAGAAAATCTTGCTTATCAAGTTACCCTTGACAAATCTACTGGTAAAGGAACTGTAATTTTAAATCTATCTGTCATTCCTAAAAAAGATCTCAAAAAGGCTTTAAACATTATGAAAGATATACTTAAAAAGGGTTATGGAATAAGCGAGAAAATAATTATCTTTGACGAAGAAGAAGAGGAAATATCTCCAGGAGTTTTTTGTTCCAGAAAAATCTGTGATCATAGGTACCGTTTGTAGCGTAACAATTCATGGAATCCTTATCAAAAATGGTATACCAGTAAGTGCAAAATTTGCAGGAGTTTTAGAAGTAAAAGAAAACGAACCTATTAGATTTTTAGAAGCAATCACATACAATGGCTCAACCCTTGATCCGTTAGAAATATTTATAAAAAGCAGAATGACTTCCCTCTCTTCCGTAGTAAAAAGAGGTGAAGGTAAAGTTCTTGCTACCTTTCGAGAAATACCAAACTCTGCACGAGAAGATGCCCAGAATATAATTGAGATGTTAAAAGATATAGGAATAAAAGGTAAAATTTACTTAGGAAAACCCAATCAAGAAATATTTGGAATCCCAGTCACTCAAGAAACATCTGCCCTCGTAATAGTAGGAGGTCTTAATCCCATAGCAGGAATAATAGAAGCAAATATTGAAGCTGAAAATAAAGCCATGAGTATTCTTTATAATTACGAACAACTTCAACCTATAAAAGAATATCTTTAAACTTTGTCTAATAACCTCATTAAATCAGGTAAACTACTCTTTAACTTATGCCATCTATCAATAATATTTCTTAGTTCTTCCTCTCTCTTTTTAATCACATCTTTATTTATAACTGGATTAGGACTTCCATAAGTTTTTTTCAAATTCAAACTACTCTCAGGATTCAACAAATCAAATATATCTCGATCGAAGAGCTCTGAAAAGCCCCTCCACTCCTCAAGAGAAAGTTCTCTAAATTTTTTATTATTTTCCTCACAGAATCTAACTACCTCACCAACAATTTTATGAGCTTCCCTAAAAGGTACTCCTTTCAGAACAAGATATTCCGCTATATCTGTTGCAAAAAGGAAATCTTCAGAAGAAAGTTTATACATTCTCTCAGTATCAAACTCAATCTTAGGTAAAAATCCAATCCAAACCCTTAATGCTATTTTTAATTCATCGATGGAAGAAAACAAAGAAGGTTTGTCTTCTTGCAAGTCTCTATTATAACTCAAGGGTAATCCTTTCATTATAGTAAACATATTCACAAGATTTCCAATAAGCTTACCACATTTACCTCTTGTGAGTTCAGCTACATCAGGATTTCTTTTTTGAGGCATCATACTACTTCCTGTAGAATATTCCTCAGGAAGCTTTACAAAAGAAAACTCTTTTGTAGCCCACAGTATTATTTCTTCAGCAAGACGAGAAAGATGATTATAAGTAAGAGCTGAAAAGAACAAAAACTCAAGCACAAAAATCCCTATCAGAAACAGCATCCATACTGTTGTCAGATATTTTTGAGAAATTAAGAAGTTCTGCGGTATATTCTCTGTCAAGAGGAATAGTACTTCCCGCAAGAGCGCCAGAACCAAGAGGCAATACATCAACTCTTTTGTATATATCCTCAAGCCTCTGCAAATCCCTACTAAACATGGCATCATATGCCAAAAAATAGTGAGACAGTGTTACAGGTTGAGCCTGTTGGAGATGAGTATATCCCGGCATAGGGGTACTTATAAATTTCTTAGAAAGCTCAAGAAGAACCTTCCTCAAGTTTATTAACAATTCTGCTATATCACAAGTTTCTTCTCTCAAATAGAGTCTTAAATCAAGTATTACTTGGTCATTTCTACTTCTTCCTGTATGAATTTTCTTGCCTATATCTCCAATTCTTTTAGTAAGACTCTCCTCCACAAAGGTGTGTATATCTTCACTATCCCTTATTAGATCAGGATTATTTGATATTTCCAAATATAGGTTTTTAATCTCATCTTTCAGAACTGCTAATTCTTCCTGGGATATAATACCAATTTTATTAAGCATAACTACATGAGCAAGAGTGCCTAAAAGATCTACTTTCCACAGCCTCTTATCAAAATAAAGAGAATATGTAAAATCTTCTACAACCTCCTCTAACGACTTTCTCCAGCGACTTCCCCAGAGAGCCATACTTCCTCCTTATAGAAATCTTGAATCGCTCTATAATCTATATCTTTATCTCCAAATTCCATAATCATTTTCACCACCGCATTCCACATATCTTCGGATACAATACAAGAGAGGCCAATGTCAAAGCATGCCCTTCTCCATGCTTTGTCCTTGTCGTCTACTGCCACTACCAGATCAAAATCGTAATTGGCAAGAGTAGATAATTCATCTCCTTTTATATCTATTTTTATAAAATCTTCGTGATCTTCAAGAGAGTAAAGCTTATAACCTAAATTCTTTAACTCCTTCCAAGGGGAGGAGACAATTGTAGTAACAAGTATCTTACCCCCATTTATAGGAACCTTAACTCCACTAGCATATAAGGCTTTATAAAGAGCTTTAGACCATTCATAATCTATACCCATAACTTCACCTGTTGATCTCATCTCAGGACCAAGCTCTACCTCTGCACCTTTAATCTTCGTAAAAGAAAATACAGGAGCCTTTATAGCATAATAATTAGGTCTAGGATGAAGTCCTGGTTTTAGACCAAGATCCCTAAGACTATATCCAAGAGCCACCTTGGTAGCATATTTTACCAAAGGTAATTTTAAAGCTTTACTAAGATAAGGTATAGTCCTAGAAGCCCTTGGGTTCGCTTCAAGTACATATACTTCTTCATCTTTAGAAGATATCACATATTGAATATTCAAAAGACCTTTAACCTCAAGTCCAAGTGCTATTTTTGTGGAATAATCCACAATTTTATCTATTACTTCTTAGAGAAAGAGTATAATGGGGAAAAACAGTAGTACTATCTCCAGAGTGAATTCCAGCCTTTTCAATATGCTCCATAACTCCAGGAATAAATACCTCTTTCCCGTCACAAAGAAGATCTACCTCAGCCTCTTTACCTACTATAAATTGATCCATCCATAAGGGTAAGATTATATCCTTTCTCTCAAAATAGTCTTCCAAATCTTTCATATTATGCACAATAATCATTGCCCTTCCACCAAGTACATAAGAGGGCCTTAAAAGTACTGGAAAACCTATCTCTTCTATTACTTCTTTGGCTTCCTCAAGACTCCTTATATAAAATCCTTTAGGTCTTGGAATTTTATTCCTCTTTAGAAATCTATCAAATTTTTCCCTATCCTCTGCCAAATCTATACTCTTTTGAGATGTTCCTAATAGATAAAAACCTCTCTTTTCAAGATTTTTAGATAAGTTAATAGAAGTCTGACCTCCAAACTGAGATAGAAAACCCAAAGGTTCTTCCTGTTCCATAATATTTGTAACATCCTCACTGGTTAAAGGTTCAAAATAAAGTCTATCGGACATATCAAAGTCTGTACTTAATGTCTCTGGGTTGTTATTTATCATTATAGAGACAAGTCCTTCCTCTTTAATAGCCTTCACAGCATGCACAGTACAATAATCAAACTCTATCCCCTGTCCTATCCTTATAGGCCCACTACCAAGAACCACAACAGATCTCTGAGGATTCTTTTGAGCCTCATTTTCATCTTCATAAGTTGAATAATAGTAAGGAGTACTTGCAGCAAATTCCGCTGCACAGGTATCTACGATCTTATATACTGGAAAGATCTTATGAAGCCTTCTATAAGCAAAGATTTCATCCTTTGTAGCATTCAAAAAACATGAAAGGTCATAATCGCCAAAACCTATCTTTTTAAGTTCTCTAACTTCTTCAGGAGAAAGCTCGTTCAAAGTCTTACCTCTATATTTTTGAGCTATGTCTATAAGGTTATATATTTTTGTAAGGAAAAATTTGTCTATCTTAGTTAATTCATAGGCCTGATCTACTGTAAGTCCCCTCATAAATCCCTCTGCAAGCAAAAACAATCTTCTATCATCTGCCATTTTTAGATATTTTCTTATTTCCTCATCACTAAAATAGGAATATCTTCTATCAAAAAGGCCTGCATCAACTTCTAAAGATCTTAGAGCCTTTAGGAGTGCCTCTTCAAAAGTCCTACCAAGGGCCATAACTTCTCCTGTTGCCTGCATTTGAGTACCCAGTCTTCTGTCCCTAACTTTAAATTTTTCAAAAGCCCATCTGGGTATTTTTATTACCACATAATCAAGAGTAGGTTCAAAGGCTGCATAAGTTTCTCCAGTCACAGGATTCTTTATCTCGTCAAGAGTTTTACCAAGAGCAATCTTGGCAGTAAGCCTTGCAATAGGAAATCCTGTAGCTTTAGAGGCCAAAGCAGAAGATCTACTTACTCTTGGGTTTACTTCAATTACATAGTATTCTCTCTTATTGGGATTTAAAGCATATTGAATATTACATCCACCTTCGATCTTTAATGCGGTGATTATCTTTAAAGACGCTGTCCTCAGCATCTGATACTCTATATCAGTAAGAGTTTGGGTCGGCGCTACCACGATACTATCCCCTGTATGTATACCCATAGGATCTACATTTTCCATACTACAAACAGTAATTACGTTACCTTTTCTGTCCCTCATTACTTCGAATTCGATCTCTTTCCATCCTACAACACTTTTCTCTAGCAGAGCTTGACTCACAGGACTCAATCTTAAACTCCTCAAAAGAGCCTTCTCAAATTCTTCAAAAGTTTCAACAATTCCTCCTCCCGTTCCTCCAAGAGTATAGGCAGGCCTAATAACAAGAGGTAACCCAATAATTTCAAGAGCCTTTCTTCCTTCCTCCATAGATCTTACCACTACGCTAGGAAGTACAGGTTCTCCAATCTCTTCCATCCTTTTTCTAAAAAGTTCTCTATCTTCAGCCATACTAATGGATTCAAGGGAGGCTCCTAGAAGTGGAATTCCATATTTCTCAAGAATACCTGCTGATGCAAGCTCCATAGCAAGATTCAAACCTGTTTGTCCGCCAAGGGTGGCAATTATACCATCAGGTTTTTCTTTTTCTATAATTCTTTCTACTACTTCTGCGGTTATAGGTTCTATATAAATCCTATCTGCCATCTCCCAATCGGTCATTATGGTAGCAGGATTAGAGTTAATAAGTACTACTTCTACCCCTTCTTCCTTTAAAGCCTTACATGCTTGAGTACCGGAATAGTCAAATTCTGCTGCTTGTCCTATTACTATAGGTCCTGAACCTATTACTAAAACTTTCTTATATTTCTCCAATGTAGTTCACCTCACTCATCAAAAAAGTCTATAGTACTCATCAAATATAAACTTAGTATCCCATGGACCTGGAGAAGCCTCTGGATGGAATTGAACTGCCACTAAAGGTAGAGAATTATGTTTTATACCTTCCACAGTATGATCGTTCAAATTATAGTAATTTACCTCAAAGCCAGGGGGTAAAGTTTTTTCATCTATGGCATAACTATGATTTTGGGAAGTTATATAAGTTCTTCTTGTATCCACATGATATACAGGGTGATTAGCTCCTCTATGACCAAACTTTAACTTATAGGTCTTAGCACCAAAACTCAAGGCTATAAGCTGAATACCTAAACAAATTCCAAGAATTGGCTTTTCAAGGGACATGATTCTTCTTATGGTTTCTTGAACATACGGTACATTAGCAGGATCGCCAGGCCCATTGGATAGTACTATTCCATCAGGATTATAATTTTTAATATCTTCAAAGGAAGTCCATGCTGGGAAAATCTTAATTCTAAAATTATATCTCAATAGTTCTCTCACTATACCCATTTTCACTCCAAAATCAAGAAGAGCAAGCTTTTTATCCCCTTCTGGATTTATCTCATAAGGAACAGTAGTAGTAACTCTCCTTACAAGATCAAGATAGCTAAAATCATATTTCAAAAGTTTTTTGGCTAGTACAAAGGCGTCCTTTTCTTTTGTAGAAATAATGGCTTTCATAGTACCAAACTTTCTTATTTCTCTTACTATGGCTCTGGTATCTACTTTGTGAATTCCAACTATCTTGTTCTCAACCAAAAATTCTCTAAGACTTTTCTCGCTATTCCAGTGAAACTTGTAATCATTAAACTCCCTTGCTACAACTCCACTACAATGAATCTTTGAACTTTCAAGTCTTTCTGTATCTACACCGTAATTTCCTATAAGGGGATAAGAAAAAACAATTATTTGATTAGCATAAGAGGGATCCGTCAAGGTCTGAGGATATCCTACCATTCCTGTATTAAAAACAATCTCACCCACCACTTCTCCTTCATATCCAAAACTTTCCCCCACAAAACTATGTCCTGTCTCTAAAACAAGAATAGCTTCTTTTCCTCTCATTATTAACACCTCTTCTGTAAAACATCTTTTATATTTTCTATACCCATTTCAAGCTCTTCTTTGGTTATTATTAGAGGAGGAAGAAGTCTTAAAACATTCTCTCCTGCAGAAAGAACAAGGATACCTCTTTCTATCAATTCCTCCTGAATTTCTCTTGCCTTTATACCATTTAGCTCTATACCCCACATAAGACCTCTACCTCTTATCTCCTTAACCGAGTGAAGATTCAAAAGATCTTTTAGTTTTTCTTCCATAAAAAGTCCTTTTTCTCGCACTTCTCTTAAAAATCTTTCATTACCTACAATGTCAAGAACTGCTGTACCTGCAGCACAAGCTATGAGATTTCCTCCCATTGTAGTACCATGAGATCCAGGCCCCATAACTTGAGCAATATCCCTTGAAGTACATACTGCTCCAAGAGGTAATCCTCCCCCAAGAGCCTTTGCTAAAAGTACTATATCTGCTTTAACCTCGTAATACTCTTCAGCGAGAAAATATCCTGTTCTTCCTATACCCGTTTGAATCTCATCAAAAATTAAGAGTATACCCTTTTCTTTAGTAAATTCCCTTACCTGCTTTAGATATTCCTTATTAGCAGGGTTAACTCCCCCTTCTCCTTGTATAGGCTCTAAAATCACAGCACAGGTTTCTTCATCAACGGCATTCTCAAGAGCCGAGATATCGTTATAGGGAACATAAGTGAAACCTGGAACAAGGGGTTCAAAACCCTCATGATATTTTTTTTGCCCTGTTGCAGAAAGAGCTCCATAAGTCCTACCATGAAAAGAATTGTTCATACTAATGATTTTCCATTTTTTACCCCCAAAATACTTTCTAGACAATTTAATTGCTGCTTCTACAGCTTCAGCTCCACTATTACATAAAAAAAATGCCTCCCTTTTTGTAAGGGAGGCAAGCTTTTCAAGAAGCTCAAATTGCGGCAAGTTATAAAACAGGTTTGACACATGACTCAACTTCTCTATCTGATCCTTCACCCTTCTCACTATTTCCGGATGAGAATGACCTAAAGCATTTACTCCAATTCCGCTGGTAAGATCTAAATATCTTTTGCCTTGATTATCAAATAACCAAATACCTTCGCCACGCACAAAAACAGGTTTAAACCTTTTATATACAGGGAAAAATCTATCTTCCTTCATCTTTTCACCTCATGTTCTATAGTATGCATTTATTTTGACATAATCCTCCGTAAGATCACATCCCCAGGAAATTGCATTGTATCTACCTTCATTGAGTATTATTCTTATTCTCACTTCACTACCCTTTAAATAATTTTTCACTTCCTGTGAATTATACCCTAAAGGTTCATTTTTTGCAAAGACTAAGTGTTCGCCTATATAAAGCTCTATTTTATCAAGATCAAAAACATATTCCGTTTGTCCAATGCTAGCAAGGACTCTACCCCAATTATCATCACCTCCAGCAATTGCAGCCTTAACAAGATTAGACATAACTACAGCCCTTGCCATAATCCTTGCCTTTTTCAAACTTTTTGCTTTTTCCACTGAAACCTCAACAAGCTTTTTGGCTCCTTCTCCATCTTTAGCAATCATTTTAGCAAGATTTTGGGTAACCATATCTAAGCCTTTTTGAAAACTTTTCTCCGAAATATCTTCTTCTTCTTCTTCGGTAGAGAATATTAGAACTGTATCGTTAGTGCTACTACATCCATCAATACTTATTTGATGAAAAGACTTATCCACACTTCTCTTTAAGACTCTCTTTAAAGCCTCATTACCAAGTTTGGCATTAGTTCCAATAAAGACTAACATTGTAGCCATATTAGGGTGAATCATTCCTGCTCCCTTTGCAATTCCACTTATTATTACATTGCCATTCTTAACTCCTGAAAGTTTTGGAAATGTGTCCGTAGTCATGATAGCTTCTGCTATATCTTTACCAGAATTCTTTGAGAGATTTTTGAAAGCAAGGTCTATACCATAAGCTACTTTATCCCTTTCAAGATAAGCCCCAATTTTTCCTGTAGATGCCACAAAAACCAATTCTTTCTCGATTCCTATTCTTTTTGCTACCTCTTCAGCCATAAATTCTGCATCCTTAATTCCTCTTTCTCCCGTACATGCATTGGCTTGTCCACTATTTATAACTATAGCCTGAATAAGACCATATTTTTCCAAATGTCTTTTTGAAACTATCACAGGTGCAGCTTTAACTGTATTTCTCGTAAACATAGAAGCTGCATTAGCAGGTTTATCAAATACTATAAGAGCAAGATCTAATTTGTTATTCTCTTTTAAACCACAAGAAACAGCAGCAGCTTTTACTCCCTTTATATCCGTGAGATATAGTTTTTCTACCTTCCAAGCCATTTTTCTCTCCAACCTCTCTCTTCTATGGATATAGTGGTAAAAAGTCAAGACCTAAATTTTCGTCATAACCAAACATGATATTCATATTCTGAACAGCCTGGCCTGCTGCTCCCTTTATAAGATTATCTATAGCTACAAAAATTACTGCATTTCTCGTATTCTTATCTACCTGAGCACTTATTACTGCCCAATTTGTACCTCTAACTTTCTTAATCTCTGGTGAACAAGAAGGAGGTAGTATCTTTATAAAATATTCATCTTTGTATACCTCTTTAAATAACAGATACAATTCATCAGATGTTATATCCTCCCTAAGAGGAACATAGATGGAAGCAAAAATACCTCTAAATACTGGAATAAGTTGAGGAATAAACAAAACTCTTAAATACCCTATCTCTTTGACTATATTCTCAATCTCTGGCTGATGTCGATGATTAAGAATAGAATAAGCCTGATAGTTTTCTGCTATATTACCATATATGCTTTTGTCAGTGGGTTTCCTTCCTGCCCCTGAAATTCCAGACTTAGCATCGATTATAGCGTTTCCATAAGTTAAATTATTTTTTATCAATGGGAAAAGTCCTAAGAGTGATGCTGTAGGATAACATCCAGGATTAGCTATATACTTTGCATCTCTAATCTTCTCCCTAAATACTTCTGGAAGTCCGTAAACAACTTTTTCCAAAAGCTCAGGCATGCTATGTTTTATTCCATAAACCCTTTCGTATTCTCCAGGATTTTTGAATCTAAAGTCAGCACTCATATCTATGAATCTTTCAGGGATTTGATTATCATTTAAAAATTTTAAAGTCTCCCCACTTCCAAGGGCAAAAAACACTACATCTAAGTTCTTATAAAGTTCTGTGTAAGAACTCCTATCTGACACAAAAATTTTTTCAGACTCAAAGATCCAAGAATCCTCAAAATGATCTGAAAAAAGATAAAGTTTTTCTACCTCGGGATGTTTCAAAAGAATCCTTGTGAGCTCCAGGCCAACATAACCCGAAGCACCCACTATTCCTACCCTAATCATTATTGCCTCCTTTTAGAGCGTAAAGATAATTTTGAAGACCAAAGAGCTTAATAAAGCCAACAGCAGATTCCGTAGAGAAAGTACTTCCTTTATCATAGGTAGCAAGTCCATGATCATAAAGGGAATAAGGAGACTCTCTTCCAACTATGGAGAAACTCCAAGGAAGAAGCTTTATTTTTACTTTTCCCGTTACTCTATCTTGGGTCTTATCCATAAATGCTTGAAGAGCCTCTCTAAAAGGATCAAACCAAAGTCCATAGTAGACAAGTTCAGCATATTTATCTTCAAGCATCTTTTTATAATGGGCAAGTTCTCGTGGTAAAACCATATCTTCTAAGGCTTCGTGTGCTCTTATAATCACTATCGCTGCTGGAGCTTCATAAATTTCTCTAGACTTAATTCCGACGAGCCTATTTTCTATGTGATCGATTCTTCCAATTCCATAACTTCCTGCAATTTTGTTTAACTCCTCTATAATCTCTACAACATCCTTTCTAACACCATTTAATTCTACGGGAACTCCCCTTTCAAAAGTTATCTCAATATAGGAGGGCTCTCTATTTTCAAACCTTGTCCACAAATATATGTCCTCAGGAGGCTCTTGCCAAGGATCTTCTAAAATCCCACCTTCGATACTCCTGCCCCACAAATTCTCATCAATACTATAAGGACTCTTACGTGAAACTGGAATAGGAATATTGTTTTCTAATGCATATTCGATCTCTTCTTCTCTTGAAAAGTTCCATTCCCTTACAGGAGCAATAATCTCCAAATCAGGAGCAAGAGCTTTAACTCCTAAATCAATTCTTACTTGATCGTTACCCTTTCCAGTACATCCATGAGCTACGTACTTTGCTCCATTTTCCTTTGCTATTTTAACAAGATATTTAGCAATCAAAGGTCTAGACAAGGCTGTAGCAAGAGGGTAAACTCTCTCGTACATAGCATTAGATTTTATGGCAGGAATAATGTAATCTTTTACAAATTCTTCTTTCAAATCCAGAACATAAGCCTTTTCAACTCCTAAATTCTCTGCTTTATTTTTTATTTCATCAAGGTTTATTCCCTGGCCTATATCTACTGTTAAAGTTATTACATCGAGTGAATATTTTTGCATAAGCCATTTTATAGCCACAGAAGTATCTAAACCACCAGAATAGGCTAAAACTACTTTCTCTTTTTTCACCTTACTTTACCTCCTTTGAAGTTTTGAAAAATTATACCATAAAATTGCATATTTATACACAAATTAAAAAAATTTTAACAAATATTGTCTAAAAAAGTTCCTGTGTAGTATACTTTAAAAAATCTTTTCATAACTTAAGGGAAGGAGGATTTTTATGAGTCTTGTTTTTTATATAATGTTAGCCCTCTTAATAATTTTAGTAGCTATAGATATAGCTTTAAGACTAAAGAAAGAGAAAAAACCTCAATTACGTAAATTAGAAAAAGGAGAAGAATTAATAAGCACTTCTAACACAATGAAACTTGACGCATCTTTGCTTCCTATAAATTGGGCATATCTAATAATAAAACACGGAGAAAACAGAGGAAAGGATTTTAAAATTATAAAAGACGAAACCACCATAGGAAGAGAGCCAGAAAATGACATTGTTATTCCAAATCCCACTGTTTCAAGATTTCACGCAAAGATAACTCGTAGCGAAGACAAATATTTTATAGAAGATTTGGGAAGCGCCAATGGCACCATGGTAAATGGCATAAGAGTAACAAAAGAACTTCTACACGATGGAGATATTGTCCAACTTGGAGATGTAGTTTTGGTATTCAAATGTCTTTAATTTAAGTACTTAATCTTTATTATCCCTCTTAATTATCGTATCTGAAGATGTTATGCTCTTCTTATCATAAGGATAGAGAGGATATCCTCTCTTCAAATCTTCTAAGAGTTCTTCTGGTGTTTGATATCTAAACTCAGGAAATCTAGCTGTCATTTTTTCAATAATCTTTGCTATCCCCTCTGGAACCTCAGGATTTATAGCTCTAACATCGGGAAGATCTTCTTGATATCTCTTCAGCATAAGAGAGATTGTATCCTCATCTGAATATGGAAGAATACCCGTTAACATCTCATAGAAGACAATACCAAGAGAGAAAATATCTGATCTTATATCTACTTTTTTACCTTCCAATTGCTCTGGAGAAGCATATTGAGGTGTACCCATAAACATTCCTGTCTGAGTTAATGTGGCAAGGCCTCCAACCCTTGCTATTCCAAAGTCCATAAGCTTTACTTTACCATCAGTAGTAATCATAATATTTTGAGGCTTTATGTCTCTATGTACTATGTTTTTAGAATTAGCATAAGAAAGAGCTTCGGCTACCTTTTTAACAATCTCAACAGCCATACTAATAGGAATTCTCTTTTTCTCCTCTATAATCTTCTTAAGATCCTTTCCATTTACAAACTCCATAACCATAAATACATAATCATCTTCCTTACCATGGTCTAAAACTTTCACAATATAAGGATGATCAAGATTCTTGCAAGTTTCTATTTCTCGATAAAATCTTTCCAGTACTTCTTTATCAGAAGCATATTGAGGATGAAGTATTTTAATAGCAACTTCTTTATTAGTCTTCTTATCAAGAGCAAGATAAACAGAAGCCATTCCCCCTGATCCAAGCCTTTTAAGTACTTTGTATCTTCTCTTTATAACCGCACCCTCCAACCTTTCTTTGGGTATAAAGTTCAAGTAAATTAAATTTCCTAAAAATGAAAAAACAAATCCTACAGAGGGTGAAACTAAAGGAAGTAAAACCCTATTTATAAAAGCTTGATATGAGAACATAAAATACAAAAAGATAAATAAGAAAGTTAGGAATAAATTTAATATGATTCTCCTTCCAAATAAAACTCCAGGTAGAAATATTGAAAGAAAATTTATTATCAAAACAAACGGTGGAAATATATTAGTAAAAAAGTCCCGCATAAATAAATTATCAATTATGTTAGCATGAATTTCTACACCTGGCATGTAAGAGTAATTTATTCCAAGTTTTGAAGAAAATCCAGAAAAGGGATGTAAAAAAAGATCTTTCAAGGCAGGACTTACAGCTCCAACCAAAACTATCTTGTCTCTAAAAGTATTCTTTGGAAAATTACCTCTCAATACATTGACATAAGAATAGACCCTGTAAGTTCCTTCTCCTCCTCTAAAATTAATATAAAAATCCGAAGGAAGGGTTAGAGTAAGAGAGGAAAAATCCTTTTTACTTATGAATTTGTAAGCCACAAGGGCAAGAGAATAATATTTTACAGATCCAGAATTTTCATAGATTCTAACTCTTCTTACCTTGTTATCTTCATCAATATACAAGTTACTATAACCACTTCCAAGAGCAGAGTTTTTCAAAATCTCAACAGGTTCTCGTAAGGAAACTACATTAATTTTTAATCTTTTATCAAAATAAGTCTGAAGATATCCTGAAAGAACCACATTACCTGCAGATTTTATCTTTTCTGCCAAAATCGCATCAAAAGGAGTAGCTGTATCAAAAAGAACATCAAAAACAATAATCTTAGGCTTCTCTTTTCTCAATACATCAATAAGCTTAGCATGGATATCTCTTCTCCAAGGCCAATTACCGAGCTCTAAAATGGAGTCGTCATCTATACCAATAATTACTATATCCTTATAAGGATTAATTTCTCCCCTTAGATGAAACCTGAGATCTACTGTTTGCTTCTCCCATACCTTGAAAAAATTAAGATTAGACAGGATAAGAAGCAATATAAAAAAGCCAAAAAGTAATCCAAACTTTATCAATATTCTTCTCATATCCCCTAAACCATTTTACTATAAAATCCTATATTAATAAAGCCATTATTGCCTTTTGCACATGAAGCCTATTTTCAGCCTCATCAAAAACTACCGAGTTAGGTCCATCCATCACCTCGTCCGTAATTTCTTCACCTCTATGAGCAGGAAGACAATGCATAACAATAGCATCTTCTTTAGCTAAAGAAAGTAATTCTTTATTAAGCTGATATGGAGGCAAAACCCTTCTTCTTATTTCCTTCTCATCTTCCTGCCCCATGCTTACCCATACATCGGTATAAAGTACATCAGCATCTTTTACTGCCTCTTTAGGATCCTCTATAATCTCAATACTTCCTCCATACCTTTTAGCAAGAACTAAAGCTTCTTCTAATACCTTCTTAGGAGGCATAAACTCCTTAGGAGAAGAACAAACCACATTCATTCCAAGCATTACTCCTGCAAGAATTAGTGAGTTAGCCACATTATTACCATCCCCAAGATATACTACTTTTAACTTTTTAAAGCCCTTCTTCTCAATAATAGTAAAATAATCTGCTATAACCTGACATGGATGTTCCAAATCAGAAAGGCCATTTATCACAGGAATACGTGAATACTGAGCAAGTTCCACGAGAGTATCATGAGAATAAACCCTCGCCATTATACCATCCACATATCTTTCCAACACTCTTGCTGTATCTGCTATAGTTTCTCCTCTTTTTAGTTGCATCTCTTGAGCATTCAAATACAAAGGATAACCTCCTAATTGATGCACGCCAACCTCAAAAGAAATTCTTGTTCTAGTAGAAGGCTTTTCAAAGAATAAAGCCACTGTTTTACCTTTCAAATAATCATGTATTCGCTTACCAGCATAATATTCTAATTTTAAATTCTTAGCCAAATGGAATATTTGTTCTATCTCTTCTCTAGAAAGATCAAGAATAGAAAGTAAATCTCTTCCCTTAAGATCACCCATTAATTTTTCCTCCCTAATATAAGTTTTGTTAGCACCTATTATACTAATATTACTTACCTTATACCTTAAAATTTGGTATTATACAAGTTATGAGTCTTAAAGAGAGAGATTATCGATGGAATTTTATAGTAAACAGTATAGATAATGCATTCTTCAATTTAGGAATGACCTTTGGGTCTATACAGACCTTACTTCCCCTTTTTGCAAAAAACTTAGGTGCAGGAAACCTCGAGATAGGGCTGATCCCCGCTATAGCCAATTTGGGATGGGCTATACCTGCCATAATAGGCGCAAAATATTCTGAAAAATACAAAATAAAACTACACTTAGTACTCAAAGTAACCATGGGAGAAAGACTACCTTATCTTTTCATGGCTCTTATAGCTTTTTTTATCGCTCCCCATAATCCTCACCTTGCCCTTTATTTATCTCTTTTTATGTTAGGAATTGCTACCTTCTCTATGGGATTTCTTGGCCCTCCTTGGATGAGTATGATAGGAAAGGTAATAGAGCCCTCCAAAAGAGGATTATTCTTCGCTATGGGAAATGGGCTTGGAGCAATAATGGGAGTTGGAGGGGCCGGTATAGCAAGGATTATACTTGCAAAATATTCTTTCCCCTACAACTTTGGATATTCTTTTTTGTGTGCAAGCATTGCTCTTCTTATCTCTTTTATATTTCTTGCTCTAACTCGGGAATATCCTGATGACACAGAAAATTCAGATGTACCATTAATAGAGTACATTAAAAGTATAAAAATCGTATTTAAGTATGAAAACTTTAAAAACTATGTCATCGCAAGAATTTTAAATGCATTCTCTGCCTCTTTTATAAGTTTTGTGGTAGTATTTGCATCTAAAAATTTCTCCATACCTGATAAAGTTGGCGCAGATTTTACCGCAATACTTCTTATATCTCAGGCAATATCATCCTTTATTTTAGGTCCCCTTGGAGATAAATATGGACATAAACTTCCTCTAATCTTAGGAAGGGTTTTTATAATATTAAGTATTATCTCCCTCCTCTTGGCAAAAAATATATTCAATATCTATCTTGCATTCATCTTAATTGGTTTTATAAACAGTGCTTTTTGGGTTGGTGATTCTGCTATGGTTCTTGAGATTTCACCCCCTCAACACAAAGAACTTTATATTGGAGCCTTAAGTTTAATTCTTTCTCCCTTCTCTTTTATAGCTCCAATTCTTGCAGGTAAGATCGCAGATATAAAAGGTTTTAAGTTCCTATTTATCACATGCCTTTTAATAAGTATAATAAACCTTGTATTCTTTATATATGGAGTTAAGGATCCAAGAAAAGATGCTCAAAGTACTAATAACATTAATAACAATTAGCCTTTTAGGATACTTAGGGAAAAAATATCTTTTTAAAGAAGAAGATAAAGAAGTTATATCAAAATTTGTATATAATTTTTCTCTTCCTGCTTTAGTCTTTTACTCTATTTACACAAGCCCTCCACAGATAAGCTCATTTAAGGTTGTAATCACTGAGTGGATAACAAGCTTTTTAATAGGTGCTATCTCTATTCTCCTTGGTTTTATACTTAAACTGAATAAGAGAACTATTGCAAGCCTGTTTCTTGTAAGTGTGGGAGGAAATGTTACCTTTATGGGCTATCCAATAATGGAAAGACTATTTGGAAATCAAGGATTAACCCTTGCTATCCTTTTTGATCAATTAGGAATGATTATATTCATATACACCGTTGGAATCTTAGTAATTAATTTACTTGTTAGCTCTGAAGATGGTACAAAAGGAAGTATGGGGCTTTGGAAAATATTACAAAACCCTCCACTGTGGGCCTTATTAGCAGGCTTCCTTTTTCAGAAGATTAATATTCCTGACTTTATATTAGACAGTTTTTCGATTCTTGGAAGAGCTACAACTCCACTTATGATGTTTCTTCTTGGCCTATCTCTATCAAAGCCTTACAAGGATAATAGGTCTATCATAGGAGTATCCCTTGGAATACTCCTAAAATTAATTTTATTTCCTCTCTTTTCTTTATTTATTGCAAAATTCCTAAATCTTAGTGGTATTCCTCTAAAAGTTACTGTTCTTGAGTCCGCCATGCCTTCTATGCTTACAGCCCTTGTTCTCGCTATCCAATTTAATCTGGACTACGTATTTGCATCTCAGACAATTACGTATTCTACTCTGTTTTCACTGATTACCTTAAATTTATGGATAGGGGTGATAAAATGATAGCTCTGCTTAAGGTCAGTATAATTCTTGGAATCATTGTAGTCTTGCTCTCCAAAAATTTTCCCCTTTCATGGGCTCTGCTTGGTGGAAGCCTTATCATGGGAATTAGCTTTGGCATTCCTTTCCGTATGATAATGAAAGGCTTCTGGGAAGGTTTATCAAGCTGGGAAACTATTAAGCTTGTTCTTATCTTATATTTTATTGCCCTCTTTGAAAACATTTTAAGAGAAAAAAATTTACTACAAAAGATGGTTCTCTCGCTCAAAAAACTCATCAAAGATACAAGAACTAGATTAATCTCCATGCCTATAATTATGGGACTCCTTCCATCTGTAGGAGGAGCTTTATTCTCCGCCCCCCTTCTTGATGAAATCTCAAAAGAGGACAATATAGATCCAGAGAGGAAGAGCTATATAAATTACTGGCTAAGGCATATTTGGGAACCTTTCTTACCCATATACCCAGGAATAATATTAGTATCTATATTAACGGAAAAACCATTGAACTTTTTTGTTAGGGAAGCTTTACCTTATGGCCTTGCAACCTTTGCCATTGGCTTGTTTTTTGCCTTTTATAAAGCCAATCTCGAGAAAGCTAATCTTAGCCAAGAAAGTCAAAATATCGGACAAAATGAAGACTCTCAAGAAAATTTAGAAAATCCCCAGGAGACGAATGAAACAGAAACCTCTATTGAAGAAATTGAGATCACTAATCCTCTTTCTACTTTTATACTCTCCTTTCTCCCTATAATTTCCTTACTGTTTCTTGTAATTTTCTTCCACTTTGATCTCCTATATACCCTTATAGGCATAAACATTGTTTTATTCTTTATACTAAAATTTGATTTCAACAAAATGAAAGAGACACTTATTCATTCCATAAACCTACAAAATTTAATTTTGATTATTGGAGTAATGATATTTAAAAGAATGCTTGAAATAACTGGTGCAGTATCAGACATTGCTTATTCTCTCAATTACTCCTTCATACCCACATATATAATCTTTTTCCTACTTCCCCTAATCATAGGAATCTTTACAGGAGTAACTTCTGCTACTATCGGAATAACAATTCCCATACTCCTAAAAATGCTTCCTTATCAAAATCCCTCCAAATATCTTGTTCTTGCCTTTGCCAGCGCTTTCTTAGGTATAATGGTGTCTCCCCTTCATTTATGTCTTGTATTAACTAAAGAATATTTCAAACCCGATTGGAAGAAACTTTATAACTATGTTGTAAAGAGTGGAATTTTACTTGCCATATTTATACTTCTTAAGTTTTTCTTAACCTAAAGTTAGAAAAGTTTAAGAAAAATTCAAGAAATTATGTGTTAAAATTAATCCTGATAAAAAACTTACAAAGAAGGGGGTACTCCAATGAGGGATTTCAAAAAACTCCTACTTTTAACAATTCTAATTATTCTTTTTTCTTCTTTGATATTTGCCCAAGAAATAAAACCCATTGAAATCAAAATCCTTCACATCAATGACTTTCATGGTAGATTACAACCCTATATAGTTAAGAGTATAAGTGAAAATATTCCTGTAAGCGGTGGGGCCTATCTCGCCTATCTTATAAATGAGGAGAGATCTAAAAATCCTGATGGTACAATTCTTCTTTCCGCAGGAGACATGTTCCAAGGAACACCCATATCAAATATCTTTAAAGGTGAACCAGTAATAAAGATGATGAACTACTTAAAATTTGACGCTATGACCATAGGAAACCATGAATTTGATTGGGGACAAGAACAACTCCAAGCCTGGATTAAAAGCTCAAACTTTCCTTATTTAGCAGCTAATATTCTCAAAGATAAAAATTATTTACCCAATGTGAAACCCTATATAATCCTTGAAAGAAAAGGTATTAAGATTGCAATCATAGGATTAACTACCCAAGAAACTGCATATATTGTAAAACCAGATTATGTAAAAGATCTCACCTTTGTAGAACCAGAAAAAGTTTTACCCAATTTAATAAAAGAAGTAAAAGATCAAGGAGCTCAACTTATAATTGTTCTTTCACACTTAGGATATGATGCAGACAAAAAATTAGCTGAAAATGTTCAAGGAATAGATGTGATTGTTGGAGGCCACAGCCATACTGTAGTCACAAAACCTGTAATCGTAAGAGGAACCATCATAGTACAAGCAGGTTATAATGGAATATACCTTGGAGTGTTAGATCTTAAAATACAACCAGAAACAGGTATTGTTCTTGACTTCACAAAAGAAAATATTCTAAAAACCGTATTTGCAGGTCCTGAAAATAAGCAAGATCCAGAAGTAGCAAGCTTAATTGAAACTTACGCCAGCCAGCTAAAAGAAGAATTCTCTAAAGTAGTAGGAGAGACTCTGGTTGATCTTGTAAGAAATTACAATGAGGAATCTAATGTAGGAAATGTAATATGCGATGCTATGCTTGAAGCAAGCAAAGCTCAAATAGCCTTCCAAAACAGCGGAGGAATAAGAATGGATATTCCAAAAGGAAAAATAACTATGGAACAAGTATACAGCATGTTACCCTTTGACAACGTTCTGGTAGAGATGGATCTCACTGGTAAAGATATACTGGACCTACTAGAACAAAGTGCCACCTTAGAAAAAGGAATTTTACAAGTTGCAGGAATTAAAGTAAAATATGATATGAGAAGGCCAGTTGGATCAAGGGTGATCGAAGTCCTTATCAAGGATGAACCTTTAGATCCTAACAAGGTTTACAGAGTAGTAACTAACGATTTCCTTGCAGCAGGAGGAGATAAATTTACAGCATTCACTCGAGGCAAAAACATAACCTATGGCGATATGTTAAGAGACGTCTTTGTAGAATACCTTAAAAAACACTCTCCTATAAGTCCTAAAGTTGAGGGAAGGAGTATAATAATTAAATAGATTGAAAGAAAAAATAAAAGTTTTTGTCAACGGAGAAGAGATAGAAATATATCAGGGCATGCAAGTAAAGCATGCCCTGATTTCTTATGATTATGGCGTTTATAAAAAATGTCTGGAGGGTGAATACATAGTAATAAATGAGGATGGATTTGAAATAGGACTTGAGGGTGCATTAAATGAAAATGCTAAAATATATACAAAAAGGAGGGAATAAAATTGCTAAGAAGAACAAAAATAGTATGTACCATAGGCCCTGCCAGTGAAAGAGAAGAGGTTCTTAGGGAGTTAATAAAGGCAGGAATGAATGTGGCAAGACTAAACTTCTCCCATGGTGACCACAACGTCCATGGCGAAAGAATAAGATTAATAAGAAAACTCTCAGAAGAATTAGAAACTCCTATACCCATTCTTCAAGACCTTCAAGGACCCAAAATAAGAGTGGGCGAAATAGAAAACAACAAGGTATTATTAAAAGATAACGAAGAAATTGCACTAACCCCAAAAGAAACCTTAGGAAACGAAAAACTCATCTTCGTAAATTATCCTTATCTTCTTGAAGATGTAAACATTGGAGATAGAATTCTTATTGATGATGGACTCATTGAACTTAAAGTTATGGATAAAAAAGAAGATAAATTAATATGCCACATAGTTCATGGGGGATATCTTTCCAGTAGAAAAGGAGTAAATTTTCCAGACTCTACCCTTAGAGTATCTCCTCTTACTGAAAAAGATAAAAGAGATGTACTATTTGGTATAGAGAGAAAAATAGATTTCATAGCTCTTTCTTTTGTACAAAGAGCATCTGACATTTTAGAACTAAAAGAGTTCCTTGAGCTTCACGATGCAAGAATTCCAGTTATAGCCAAAATAGAGAAAAGAGAGGCTGTAAATAATTTTAAAGAAATCCTTGAAGTGGCTGATGGAATAATGGTAGCAAGAGGAGACCTTGCCATAGAGATGTCTAACGAAGAAGTCCCTCTAATACAAAAGAGAATAATAAGAGAGACAAGGCTTGCTGGAAAACCTGTAATAACAGCAACCCAAATGCTAATTTCCATGGTAAGCAATCCTACACCTACAAGAGCAGAGGTCAGTGATGTAGCCAATGCAATATTAGACGGTACTGATGCCTTAATGCTGTCGAATGAAACCGCCACAGGAAAGTATCCTATAGAAAGTGTAAAAATGATGGATAAAATTGCTCGAAGGGTAGAAGAAGAATTTCCATACGATAGTTTTCTCCAGGAATCTAATTGTCATAAGAACATTACCGAAGCTATAACTTACTCTACATGCCAAATTGCAAAAGAAATAGAAGCCTCAGCCATAGTTACAGCAACCCATAGTGGTTTTACTGCAAGACATATCTCCAAATACAGACCAAAGTCTCCCATATTTGCCATCACCCATTTCCCTGAAGTACAAAGAAGGCTTAACTTATCTTGGGGAGTCACCCCACTCCTTACAGAAGTCTTCTACAACACTGACGAGATGTTTGAAAAATCTACAAAAATTCTAATCCAAAAGAACTATGTAAAAAGAGGAGATACTATAGTAATAACTGCAGGAATACCTATGGGAATCTCAGGCATGACTAACCTCATAAAAGTACATGTAATAAGCGATGTTATAGGACAAGGACATGGACTTGGGGGAGAAGCTAAAACCGCAAAAGTAATTATTGCAAAGAATGCAAAAGAAGCAATAAGCAAAGTAACTGAAGATGTAATTCTCTTAGTTCCAACCTTTGAAGAGGAATTAGAAATAATATTAGATAAGCTCCAAGGAATAATAATAGAGGATGAAAAAATACCTTCCACCTTAATTGCGTGGAGAAGTAAAGGTATAAGTATAATAGTAGGTGCTAAAGGTCTATCAGAAAAGCTAAAAGATAACGAGATAATAACCATAGATCCCGAAAGAGGAGTAATATATCGTGGCGTGGCAAGATTATACTAAAAAGAAAATTAAATCCAAAATAAACCCTTATAAGATTCTCTTTTTTATCTTTTTACTGTACCTTAGTCCTTCTATCTACAATGGACTTAAAGATTATTTTGAGTATACAATAAAACTGAGAGAGCTTTCAGAAAGGAAAGCTAAATTAGAGAAAGAAGTAAGAGAATTAAGAGAAATTGCATATAATATGAATGATCCTTATGTAATTGAAAAGATAGCAAGGGAAAAACTCTTTATGGCAAGGCCAGGAGAAGAACCCATATTAATAATTGAAAACAAAAGCAACAAAAAGTTAAAAATTGAGATCTTAAATCTTTTTAAGAAGTAAATTTTAAAATATAATATTTAAGTAAAAGTAAAATCTAAACTAACAGAGGTGAAAAAATGGGAAAACAGTGGAGAGTAATTCTTAAGAGAAGAAGAAGAAAGGCAAGAGAGAAAAGAAAGAAAGAGAGACTTAAGATGCTTCTTAAAGAACTAAAAAAGGCCTAATTTCTTAATCAGTAGTTTTTTAATTTAGGAAGGACCCCATAGAATCATTATGAATATTACTGAAAAAATAGAAATATTGACAGAGGCGGCCAAATTTGATCTATGTGGGTCCTTCTTGTGTTCCAAAGAAGCTATCCAAAGAAAATCCACAATAAATGGCTGGATATACCCAACAACCCTTCCCGATGGAAGAACAGTAAGACTTCTTAAAATACTCCTCTCAAATGACTGCATCCATAACTGTTATTACTGTGCCAATAGAAGAGATAGGGCATTTCCAAGAATAAGCTTCACAGCTGACGAGATGGTAAGACTCTTTTTAGAGCTTAGAAGGAGAAACCTTGTTGATGGACTCTTCCTGAGCTCTGCTGTGACCAAATCTCCCAAACACACTATGGAACAAATGCTAAAAGTTGCAGAAATACTAAGAGAAAAACACAACTTCAAAGGATATATACATCTGAAAATCTTGCCCGAATCCTCCTTAGATTACATAGAAACAGCTATAAGATATGCTGATAGAGTATCTATAAACCTTGAGGCACCAAAGGAAAACTATACTTAAAGAAATTGCTCCTGAGAAAGATTTATTAATGCTTATAAACAAACTGGAGATAATAAGAAGATTATCCGAAAAGAACATAGTTCCTAAATCTGGCATAACCACACAATTTGTGGTAGGAGCTTCTAAAGAAAAGGATGTAGAAATTCTTTCCTTAACTTATAAACTTTACCAGGAATATAAACTTTCAAGAGCTTATTTCAGCGCTTTCCAACCCATACCTCAAACTCCCCTTGAAGACCTACGTCCTACTTCTACTTGGCGAGAAGTAAGACTATATGAAGCAGATTTTCTAATCAGGAGATATAACTTTTCGATTAACGAACTTATTTTTGATGAAAACGGAAATCTTCCTTTAAACGAGGATCCTAAAACTCTTTGGGCAAAGACCCATCCTCAATTTTTCCCTATAGAAATAAACAAAGCAACCTATGAACAACTTTTAAGAATACCAGGCATTGGTCCTATAAGTGCAAAGAAGATTATAAAAGCAAGAAAAGAACAAAAAATAAGAGATATTAAGGACTTGAAAAAGTTAGGAATCCAGGTTGAAAGATGTAAAAATTATATTTTAATAAATGGAAAGAGCCCTTCCTCAGAGAAGCAACTATCTCTTCTCTAAGAAAGGGCTCCTTAATTACTCATCTACTCCATTCTCTTCAATTATCTTCTTGTAAAAGTAAGCACTATCTTTAAGTATTCTTTTTTGAGTATTGTAATCAACATAAATAATTCCAAATCTCTTACTATATCCATGCGCCCATTCAAAATTATCCATAAGAGACCACACAAAATAACCTCTCAAATCTACTCCATCTCTAATAGCAAAGTATGTTCTTTTGATATGCTCCTTTAAGTAATTTATTCTATTAATATCTCTTATTCTTCCATCTTCTACAGTATCATTATATGCCGCTCCATTCTCAGTTATATAAATTGGAATTTTGTAATCTCTATAAAGCTGGATAAGAATATCATATAGCCCATCGGGATATACTTCCCATCCCATATCCGTATGCTCATTAGGACCTTCCACTCTCTTTACTCCAAGATGACTATTTTTGTCATAAGCTACAATATTTCTTGTGTAATAATTAATGCCCATAAAATCTATAGGAGAAGAGATGATATCAAAATCCGATATAGGAAAATCAAAACTCCAATTATTTTCCTCTAATATCTTCCATATTATCTCAGGATATTTTCTCTTAAAGATAGGGTCAATAAACCATCTATTTCCAAAGGCATCTTGTTTCTCTGCTGCCTTCAAATCCTCTTCAGAGTTAGTCTCAGGATAAACTGTTGCAACATTTATAGTAATTCCAATATTTCCTTTATATCCACCATCTCTATAAGCTTGAACTGCAAGCCCATGAGCAAGAAGCATATTATGCCCAGCCACAAAAGCACCTTTCATATCTTTCTTTCCAGGAGCATGCCATCCCCATGCATAACCAAGAAAAGCACTAACAAAAGGCTCATTTAAAGTAATCCATATAGGTACTACATCTCCAAACTTATAAAACATAAAATTAGCATATTCTGAAAAATACTTAGCAGTATCCCTATTTAACCATCCCCCTTTATCCTCCAGAGCTTGAGGAAGATCCCAATGATATAAAGTTATTGCCGGCTTAATATTTTTCTCTAAAAGCTTGTCAATCAACTTTTCATAAAAATAAACTCCTTTTGGATTAAGTTTTCCCCTTCCCTCTGGAAATATCCTGGGCCAAGAAATTGAAAACCTGTAAGCTTTAAGTCCTATTTCAGCCATAAGTTCCACATCTTCTTCGTAACGATGGTAATGATCACAAGCTATATCTCCATTTTGATTTTCATAAATCGTACCAGGAGTATGAGCAAACCTATCCCAGATGCTTTCTCCTTTACCATCTTCATTCCATGCTCCCTCTATTTGATAAGATGCTGTAGCTGCTCCCCATAAAAATTCCTTAGGAAAAACTAATTTAGCCATATCTCTTATTCCTCCTTTACTAAATTCCTAATTTTTTAACTTTTGTTATCTTACTAAACTAAATAGACTTTGAGAAGGGGGAATATTATACCCTTGATTTTTCAAAAACTTTTTTATATAATTTTGTACAACAGTAATTAATCGCTCCTCGGTAGCTCAACGGTAGAGCGGCCGGCTGTTAACCGGCGGGTTGCAGGTTCGAATCCTGCCCGAGGAGCCAAGTTTGATGGCTGCTTCAAGCTCTCTCTCAAAATATCCTTCCATCTTACCCCCAAGAGAGAAATAAAACTCTCTCTTTCTATTCAACTATTAAAAGACTAAAGTTTGAGGAGTAGGAAGTTTTTGGTATTTATGAAGATGTGGGCTTTACCTCTTATTATTGTTGTCGGTATAATGGTTGGAGGAGATGTGAAATTGCCAGACAGAGTAATTTGGTGAGTGGAGCGAACCTCATACCAGCTTGTTATCTGCTGTTGCTATCATTCTTTTACTGCTATTAAGAATATTCTGTTAAATTTTAATTTTACTATGCCTTTTTCATCTGATTGTTGTTCAAATGCTTTTTTCACAATTTCTTTGAATGCTGAGATGTATTCTTCTGTTAGCTTCGTATCATAGTAATCTTGGTTTAGATACCCAGCTATAGCGCCAGAAGAAAATATCCTAAACGCTTCCTCAGACGTATGCTCCGTTGTGATTATTTCAATTTTTGAAAACAAGACTTTAAAACCACATTTTTCAAATAAAGACTTATATTCTTCTGCAGTTTCAAGAAAGAACCACGGTTCCTTAAAGTGAGCAAATACCTCTTTAGTCCTATTATCTCTTTTCACCACTTTGATAGCTTCTAAAAAATTGGGGCAGTATATTTTCTTCGCAGGTGCCTGAATCCCTATTCTTCCATCCTTCCTCAACGCTCTGTAGCAGTTCTTTATCGCCTTTTCCGGATCTTTAAACCACTGAAAGGCTGAGTTACAAAAGATAACGTCAAAACTTTCCTTATAATCCATATCCTCTGCACTTTTAATTTCATACACTATGTCCAACCCTTTACTCTTTTCAACAGCTTCCTTTATCATTCCTTCAGAAGGGTCTATTCCAACAACCATTCCATTCGTTAAACTCCTTATCTTTATCGTTAAATGACCACTCCCGCATCCTAAATCTAAAACATCATCATTATCTATAATTTTCAAAAGTTTTAGCAGTATTTCTGAGGCTGACTTTTGAACAGTAGCATATTTCTCGTATTATTTTGCAATTTTTGAGAAATTTATGTTACTCGTACTTTTATTTTATACCTCATACATGCAGATAAACGGTTTGCGGGTATGCGAAGTTGCCAAACAGGGGCAATTTGGGTGAATGGAGCGAACCGCATACCAGGTTGTTAAGTGACCCCAATAGGGGCAGGGTGCGAAGCACTATAGAATGCATGCTGTCGCCGTATTTATTACCTTTTTCTATCATTTTCCAAATATTCATGTAATTCCTCCCAGTTAGGAATATAAGCGTAAAGTAAAGTTTTGAATGTCCATCCATGATTTGGAACAATCATATGTAAAAGTTCATGAACTATTACATACTCAGCATACCTAAGCGGGAGTTTTAACAATTCTTTATTGAGTGTGAGCACACCTTTTGTTGAACAAGACCCCCATTTATTTTTCATATTTCTTATCTGAACTCGCTTCACATTCACTTTTAATTCTTTCTGCCATTTTTCACAGATATTTAATATCTCTTCTCTCGCAATTTCATTCATTATGCCCCACCCTTTATTATTTTATCAATACCGAGTAGTTCATTAACCAATTTCACAATATCTAATGAAAGATAAGATAAACCACTTTCTCTTACTGCATATGACTGTGTATCTTCCTGTGAGGTATAAGCTTCTGATTTTTGAAGTAATAATTTATAAAATTCTCTTCGTAGTTCTCTTTCAACATTCTCATTAAACATCCAGTGCTCCTTTTCAGCGAGTATTTTACAGATATCCTTGGAAATCTTTTCTGGAGCCTTAACCCCGTGTCTCCTTAATATCCAGAAATAACTGAATTCCTCTTTGCTCAATCCTGACTCTTTCTGCTCTTTCTCAGCTTTTGCTATTTCTTCCGCTATTTTTGTTAACTCTTCAAGAGCATATTCTACGCTTCTCTGCCTTTCCCTGAGTTGAGAGATTATCTCTTCAACTTTTTCTGCTATTGAAACTAAATAAGGACTTTCCTTTCTTTTGTCTTTCAATGTGTATTCTTATACTTCTGTAAAGGCTTGCAATTTTGACCCTTTGAGAAATTTTATCCGCTTTAATTGTATGGGCTATATCCTTGTTTATTTCATACAGGGGGAGATTATCCGCAATATGCAAAAGTTCAATGTTTTCTTTTATCAAATCTTCGGTCTTCTTCAGTATGTCTCTTCTTATTCTTTTCTTTTCAGCTTCAGGATTATAGGTCTGATAAATTATCTCGTAAATCTGCACCAGCAACTTGTATTTTTCAATATAATCTCTCAAAAACTCATCTGGTGATAAGATTTCGTATATCTCCTGAATCTGCTTGAAGATCTTTATAAATTCCTTCCTATTTTCTTCTTCAAAGAAGTAGTCAATTATATTTTGAATCCTTTTTGTTTCATCTCCTAAGTCAATCTCCTTTAAGAGGTCATCAGCCTCTTTCACTAATTCTTTAAATCTTTCTTTTAGTTTCTCAAAATCAATAAGCCCTGCTTCTACATCCTTTGAATAAAAAGCCAATGCTCTCTGCAAATTCTCAAAAATTCCTATATAATCCATTACTAAACCACAAGTTTTTCCAACATAGGGTCTGTTTATTCTTGCTATGGCTTGGAGTAAGGTATGATCTTTCAATGGTTTATCAAGATACATTGCATATAAGATGGGGGCATCATACCCGGTTAAAAGCTTCTCCGTAACAATCAAAATTTTTGGCAATTTGCCAGGAGATTTGAAATCCTTTCTTATCCTCTTTTCCTCCTCATCAGAAATATGATATTTTTTAAGGAGTTCGTTGTCTTTGTAGTCTGATGTATACACAACTTTTGTGTATTCTTCTGGTAAATACTTGTCAATTGCTTCCTTGTAAAGTGCGCATCCTTCTCTATCAACTGCTACAATAAAAGCTTTAAAGCCAAGAGGTTCGACAAATTTTGTGTAATGCTCTGCTATATGTTTTGCAATCTTATCAATCCTGTCCCTTGCCTTTAAAACAGCCTTTAATTTCTCTGCTCTTTCTATAACCTTGTTTATTCCTTCAATGCTTGCAATCCCTTCTTCTTCAACAACCCTGAAAAATTCTTCCTCAAGAGTTTCCTTATCAACATGCAACTCCGTTTTCGCAAGTGTATAATACAGCGGGACAGTTGTTCTCTCTTCTATTGATTCATCTATTGTGTATTTATCAAGGTATGGTTCGTCTGGATAACCGAACGCTACAAATGTACCTCTTCCAATTTTTGTTTTATCAACGGGGGTACCTGTGAATCCAAAGTAATAGGCATTTGGCAAACTTGCTCGCATGTAATTTCCCAAATCTCCCTCCTGACTTCTATGGGCTTCATCCACAAGCACTATAATGTTCTCCCTTTTATTTATATGCTTTGGAATTCCTTCAAATTTATGTATTGTGGTTATAATGAGACCCCTATAATCGTTTTCAAGCAATTCCTTAAGGTGATTTTTGCTTTCAGCTCTTATAATGTTTGGATAGCCATAGGCTTGGAAGTTTTGGTATATTTGATGTTCAAGTTCGAGCCTGTCAACAACAACGAGTATTGTCGGATTTTCAAGCTCCGGCATCTTTCTTAGTTCATCAGCAGAAACTATCATTGTAAGACTCTTATATGATCCTTGGGTATGCCATATCAATCCTTTCTTTTTCTTTTCCTCCAAAACCCTTCTTATTATCTTTGCAATAGTCCTCCTTTGGTGCTGTTTTAGGATATACTTCTGGAGTTCCTCTTCAATAGTCATGAAAACGATATATGTGCGTAAAGTTTCAATTACTTCCTTCTTATCAAAGAATGTCTTTACAAGCTTTTCAAAGTTAAATCCATTCTCAACCTTCCACCTGTAAAGCGTTTTGCTTTCGTACTTCCATGTGGGACCGTAGAAAAGCCTTATTCCTTCTGAGACTGCATAAAACTGGATATATTTGAATAGTTCCGGCAAGACATTATTGTATATTCTAACCTGCTCAAAAGCCTCCTCCTCTGCTTCCCATAGCGTAGGACTTTTTAGCTCAAAATCGCAAATAGGTATGCCATTTACGAAGAGAGCAATATCAAGTCTTCTTTTTTCCCTATCTTCAAACAAGAATTCCTTTGTAAACGCAAAATGATTATTTTCAGGATTTTCAAAATCAATGAGCTTGAAATTTCTTTCCCTTCTCTCTTTATCGACATAAACTGTTTTCTTACCCCTTAGAAACTCCAAAAATTCTTGATTTCCTGTGAAGGTTGAAGGGATAAGCCTTAATCTCCTTACAACATCTCCAACATTCTCATCTGTTATTATTCCGGGATTAAGTTCTTTTAATTTTTTCTCCAGAACCTCAACAATGAATGGCTCTTTAATATCGAAACCTCTCTTTTCTTGGAGGTCTGCAGGTGGAATATACTCCCAGCCTATCGCCTGCAAATACTCTATGACCCTATCTTGAACATCCCTTTTTTCAGTTATTAACCTCATATCTCAACCTCTTTAAGTCTTATTTCTCCGCTCATCAGTTTATGAAGCATGGTTTTAAATAAATCCTTCAAAACCTCTTTTCTCCTCTGCTCAACTTCTATCTTCTTATCAACCGTGCTTAAAATATGGGCTATTTGCTTTTGCTCTTCAAGAGGGGGGAGGGGGATTAAGAGATTCTCCAAGGCATAGCGAGGAAGTCTTTTTCTGCCCGTTGCTCCTTCCATTTTTGAAGTAAGATCTGCTCTTATTTTTGGCATTCGCAAGTATTCAAAAATATATTCCTTTACGACTTCTTCGTTTTTGGGATGAAAAGCTATAATTTCTGTAGTAGCATATCCAAATCCAACTGGAAGGTTAGTTAAAATTGCTTGCTTGCCATTTTCGAAACACGGTGTTATCTTAGCTATGATGATATCCTCTCTAAGAAAAAAAGTTCCACTTGATATTTCCGAATATTCTTTCATTACCCATTTAGCATATTTACCTTCATCTGGAATTAATTCCATTGGAATAAAAGGAATTTTATCACTGTCATTAATTCTCAAACCTCGTGGTTTTCTAGAAAACTCAACTATCTCCCCCAACCTCACAACTTCCCAACTCTTTGGAATAGGTCCTATTTCTGTCTCTTTTTGCTCCTCGCCATAAAGCCCCTCGGTAAATAACTTCTGCATGAGCGATTTTTTGAGGTTTTTCAATAGTTCTATTATTCTATCCTGCAACCCAATAGCCTGCTGGATTTTGTCAAGAACTTTGGCAATTTTTTGTTGCTCGGAAAGTGGGGGAAGGGGAATTTTAATTTCTTTAATTTCACTTAAGTTTAATGTAGGATATCCCTCGGCTTTCTTTTCCGCCAGTTTTTTATTGATAAGATGGTAAAATAAAAACTTCTGAATCGCTTTCTCACTTTTGGAATTGAGTGCACATAAATGACTTACGATATAAGCATCAAAGGGTAACATTGCTCTTTTCTCTAAATAAACGGCAGCTCCACTTTTAGGAAAAATAATAGTTCCTTTAGGAAACAGTTTTAATCGATAATCTTTTACAGCTTCATCAGTTATCATATCACAACTTACAATTCTATAATCGTTATTATCAATATGCTGAACTCTGATAAAAGGATATTTCCCATTTTTGAAATATTTTTCCCCTTGAGGTGCTGACTGACCAGCTTTAACTTCAGCCACCTCCCCCAACCTTACAACTTCCCAATCCTCAGGAATCAAACCTATTTCTGTCTCTTTAAATCCGTTTTCCCTCATATCTCAAACCCCAATTTACTTAAAATTTCCCTCAACTCGCTATCAACTTTTTGCCTTTCTTCCTCAACCTCTCCAAGTTCAATTAAAATATCTTCAATGGGCTTGAGTTCTTCCTTTTCATTTAGAGATATATATCTTGAAGGACTTAAGTTATAATCATTTCTTCTTGCTTCCTCTATGGTTATAATCTTTGAAAAACCTTCAATTTCCTTCCACCCAAAGTAAACATCAAGTATTTTGTTTATGCCTTCTTCAGTAAGATAATTTTTTGGTCTTCCCTTTGCAAACTCTTTTGATGCGTTTATAAGCAAGATTTCGCCCTTGTGCTTTTTCGCTTTATTTATTACGATTATATTCCCCGGTGCTGTTGTGTTGTAAAAGAGATTATCCGTTAACAAAATAACTGCTTCTATAAAATCTTGCTCAACAAATTTCTTCCTTATCTCTTTTTCCCTATCAGTTCCCGAGCTCCCAGAACCTCTCGTAACAGCTCCAGTATCTATAACAATGACAAGCTTGCCATTTTCCTTTAGAGAAGCAAACATGTGCTGAATCCATCCCCAGTCAGAGCTCTGACTTGATGGTGGAATTCCGAACGAAAATCTATTATAAGGGTCGTTTTCAAAAACTTCTTGTGGAAATTTCTGATTCCACATCGGATTTGCTATAACTTTGTCAAACTGCTTGACTCTACTGCCTTCAATAAACTGTGGATTCCTTATCGTGTCGCCAACTTGAATGTCTGCATCCATATCATGGGACAAAAGCGTTCATTTTAGCCATTGCATAGGTAAAAGGATTCCTCTCCTGTCCATAAAGTTTTAGAGGCTTCTTGATTTCTTTTTTCTTTTCTCTCAAAACAAGCTGGGCTTTTATAAGCAAGCCCCCAGAACCACAGGCAGGGTCGTAAATCTCTTCGCCTTCTTCTGGAGCGAGCAAGTAAGCCATCAATAAGCCAACTTCTCTCGGTGTATAAAACTCACCAGCAGATTGTCCAGAACCCTCTGCAAACTTTCTCAAAAGATATTCATAGGCTCTACCCAGAATATCAGGCTCAACATCTTCTAAACCGAGCCTATATTTACTCAAAATTTGCATCAACCTATGAATATCTTCATCACTTATTATTCTCTGTCCAGCCTGAGTTGCATTAAAATCAACGATGTCTATAACTCCCTGCAATTTTGGATTTTCCTTTGCTATTTTCCTTAAAGCTTCTGTTAATTTTTCTCCAATTCCCGTAGTAATCTTTTTTACATTCTCCCAAAGACAATCTTCTGGAATATAAAACCTTATAAGTTTTCTATCTTGAGATACTAGCCTCTTCGCAACTTCTTCGCTTCCAAACTCCTTAGCAAGCTTTTTTATTTCATCTTCATAAACATCGCATAACCTTTTATAGAAAATCAAGGGAATAATGTAATCTTTATACTTTGGTGCATCTATGGCACCTCTAATACTGCATGCAGCCTCCCACAACCAGTTTTCAAGTGTTGATATATCAAGTTCTCCAAACCACATAATTATGCCTCCTTTTATTACTCAAGATGACAGCGAACATTCTACTTAACGTTCCGAGCGTATCTGAAGTTCCCCGAAGGGGAATTTGGACAAAGGCAATAATTGGAGCCAGAATACACTCTGTTATCTGCTGTGAGAGATATAAATACCTTCATTTTGGAACATTAAACGCCATTATGGTTAAGATTATTTCCCTGTTTACATTTTGGGGTTGATGAAATATATAACTAAATATCGTTTCACTCTTTAATTTATCACTTTTTAGATTCCATTCTCGCTTATAACAAGGATGTGCTTTAACAGTAGGGTTTATTTTATTCAGTACCGAGCTAAAATCCTGATTTTTATTGAACAACAAAATAGCTGTCTTAGTATCTCTCCAGCTCGTGTACCCCAACAACTGATCTATTGCTTCAATGAATTTCTTTTCACCTCTCCAGAACTTGCACTCAGCTATAAATATATTTTTACCTTCAATACGTATGAGAATATCTGTTTTGCCTCCATAGTTAAAGGTCTCTCCTGTAGCCTGTCCTTCATAATGTGCATTAAGCATCATCAAAAAGTGATCACGAATTTCCTCCTCTTTAAGTTTAGAAAACGTTTGGGGGCTTCTTTCCATAACTAAAGCCATATTGTAAATCATCTCCAGGATATTTTCGTATTCCTCTAATGCTAAAACAGGTTCTGGCTTAAAAGGCTCTTTTGAAACCTTAGGCGGCTCGAATTTAAGTTTCTTTCGAATAGATGGAATTGTATAAGTCTCTGGCATATCTTCACGGTGTTTTACCGGAATTCCAAGGGAACTAACTAAATCAATATCATCAAGGAGCTTCTTTTTTCTTTGAGATACAAGCTGCCTAACAAATGGTTCAAGCGAACTATTGAAAAGCTCAACATCTCGCTTAACCCATTCTAGATATTTTTTGATTTCATTCAACTCATGTTGATACTCTTGTTTAAGTCTTTCTGCATTATGTTCGACCATTTCATAAATTAAATGAATTTCTTCCCCTATAACCTCTCCATGCGGAGGATTAAATGTAAATATTGAAGGCTTATATTGGAACAGCTCTCCATCGCCTTCAAACGGAACAGCTATTATAATTTGTACGCCCTTTACATAAAATGGGCGATTCCTATCAAAAATAGCTCTCGTAGGGTCTCCGCTTACATCAATATCTACCTCTTTTTTACTGTAGACATAGATTTTATCTTCATAAATTTGGGGTGGTTTAAGAGAATATTTAGACACAAGATACTGGCAAAAATCCTCCTCACTCACATTAAGAATATAATTAGAATCATAATTCTCAACTTCCTTTTTTAACTCAAGTTTCCTGTACTCTAAAAAGTTAGAAAGGTCTCCCTTTTGAAAAAACAACAGGTCAGCCCTCATTTTCTTTTATCTCCCATTTCACTTAACTCGTTTGTATCCGAACTATTTGGATACAATGACAATTTTGAAGTATGTATGAACTGTTCGTATATACCTCTCTCTGAATGACCATTATTTATTGTTCTTTTGATCATGTCCCACTCCATGCTAAAAGGCTATCACATGGATTTTTTATTGCTGAAAGTTTTTTTGTGCTTACGTAGGTATAAATTTCTGTTGTCTTTGAACTTTTGTGATCTAAAAGTTCCCGAATGTACCTCAGATCAATTTCAACTCGCAATCCCCCAGAATACATTAAAATAGCTCCTCATTTAAGATTAATTTTACCTTAAAGAGAAAATAAAAATTCTTTTTTGATTTTGTTTAATAAATTCTTTGCATGCAATATTAACAGCCCTGCTTTTCTTTTTCTGTCCTGTAATCCTCAACAACTCGTCAAGTAAATCTTTATCCATTGAAACTGTGAACCTCAAAATGTTCTTTTTAGTGTTCATGTTTTCCGCCCTTTTGAAATTTTCCCCTTTCATATTCATTAATAAATATACTTTAAAAAGATGCATTTATCAAGCGAGGTTTTCACCAAAATTAAGGCTTTGTTTTGTGATTTACAAAGCGAGCCCACTATTGTAATTACAAATCCGCCGATGGAGGTAAGGGAAGAAGTCAATAAGCGGTCAAAGAAAAAGGAAGAATTAAAGAAAAAACTTGAAAAAATAAGACTTGAACCAAAAGAAAGGCAATCACTGGCAAGGCTTTTTATAAAAGAGGTAAAAATGTTAAATGATAAGGTAGATGTTGAATTTCTTGTTCTACAATTACAACTCATATTCACGCATTCCCTAGGCATTTTTATACCCAAAAAACATCAAAGCAAATTTTTGTTACTATTTTCATTGATTTTTATTGACTTAAAATGCATTCTAATGTAACATTAAAAGAAAAAAAGGAGGATTTTTTTAACATGGGGAAGTACGAAATTATTGGTGAAAAAATTCCTAACCTCCCATGGGAAGACAGGCCCAAAGGAAGCAGTGATATAGTATGGAGATACTCCAAAAACCCAATTATCAAAAGAAACCAAATAAAAAGAGCCAATAGTATTTTCAACAGTGCAGTTGTAACTTTCAATGGAAAATTTGCGGGCGTTTTCAGAGTTGATGACAAAGCAAGATCTATGAATCTTCACGCAGGATTTAGCGATGACGGCATAAATTGGGTTATAGAAGAAGAACCCATAAACTTTATTCAACAGACCCGTGATCCCTTAATCAGTGAATACAAGTATGATCCAAGAGTTACCTTTATTGAAGATCGTTATTACATAACTTGGTGCAATGGATATCATGGTCCAACTATTGGAGTAGGTTATACTTTTGATTTTAAAGAGTTTTATCAATTAGAAAATGCCTTCCTACCCTATAACAGAAATGGAGTACTTTTCCCAAGAAAGATCAATGGTAAATATGCTATGTTAAGCAGACCATCCGACAGAGGTCATACCCCTTTTGGAGATATCTTTTATAGTGAAAGCCCTGATATGATTCATTGGGGATGCCACAGATTTGTTATGTCTGCAGGACTTACAGGCTGGCAATCTCTTAAAATTGGTGCAGGACCAACTCCTATAGAAACCAGTGAGGGTTGGCTCTTGATCTACCATGGAGTACTTCTCTCCTGTAACGGATATGTCTATAGCTTTAGTGCAGCTCTCCTTGACTTAGAAAAGCCTTGGAAAGTTAAATATAGAGCAAGATCCTATCTCCTCTCTCCCCAAGAATACTATGAGTGTGTAGGAGATGTTCCAAATGTAGCCTTTCCATGTGCAGCATTATGTGATGCAGAAACAGGAAGACTCGCTATTTATTATGGCGGTGCCGATACTGTAGTTGCTCTTGCCTTTGCTTATGTAGATGAGATAATTGATTTCCTTAAAGAAGATGGCGTAAAATATGAATAAAAATTAAAAATAGCGGGGGAGAAAATCTCCCCCGCAAGATAAAAAATGGAAAAATATATTTATGTCGTTCCTATCGGAGATATATTAGAAGATCTAATAAATTTTCTGAGGGAAAAACTAGAGGAAATTTTTAGGCTAAAAGTAAAAGAATATACAAAGGTTCCCATACCTAAGGAAGCCTACAACCCTAAGAGAAACCAATACTATTCTTATTACTTTATTAATCTGCTATTCTCCTTAAAATTAAATGACGCCATTAAGATTCTTGGAATTACAAACGTAGACTTATATACAGATAACTTGAACTTTATCTTTGGCGAGGCAATTCTTAACGGAAAAGAATGTGTAATAAGTATTGCTCGGTTAGACAATAAATTTTATGGTTTACCTCCCGACCATACTCTCCTCAAAATAAGAGCCTTAAAAGAAGCCGTGCATGAACTAGGACACACTTTTGGGCTCAAACATTGCAAAAACCCATCCTGTGTCATGTATTTTTCAAATAGTCTTGCTGACACAGATAAAAAAGACTATAATTTTTGTCCCGAATGCCAATTAAGACTTTCTAACCTTTTTTAAGTTATAGCCTTCTAACTTTAGCTTAGATTCTACCTCTTTTAGAGTATACGGTGCTTTAAACCTTATACTATATTTTGTTTTAGGATAAATATTCACAAAATTATCTTCCCACTCCGCATTTTCAAGTTTTAAAGATACCCATAATGCCAGAAAATCACTTTCAATATTTAGCAGATAAGAATTCTCTTCGATCTCCTTTACACTGTACACCACTACTGCATTAGGAAGTTCTAAGTGTCTAAACGGAGCAAAGAAGTACTCATTTTGATCAATAAGCTCATCCTTCTCATTATAGAGTTGAACGTAGAAAAATTCTTTGAATTTATCAACATCTTCCAAGTTAAATTCTCCTAAAATAACAGAAGAATTTGCAGGTATCTCAATATCCACTTCTTTTTTTCCTCTTCTCTTTCCTCGAAAAGTGCTTATGGCATACTCTATCTTACCGTAAAATTTTTCAAGGGTATCGTTGACTCCAAAAACTAAAAGTTTCCCATTTCGAGGCTCAATGTTAACTTTAATATCCCTAAAAGCCCTCTTCACAAAATAATAAGAAGGCTTTAGTTTTTTGTAGTAATCTATAATACTCCAACTTACTACAGGCCAACAATCGTTCCATTGCCAAATCAAACTTCCAGAAGTATGAAACTTATTATTTCTCCAGTGTTCTATTCCTGTTTTTAAAGCAAGACCTTGGATAATTTGAGAAAGATAAATATACTCATCCATATCTTCGGTTATTTTGAAATGTCCTGCAATATATCTTATTATCCTCTCAGTGCCCTCTCGAGCCTTATTATGAAACTCCATCTCCCTACTCTGTGGATAATACTCTTTTTCAGAAGTTATAAACTTCCTAATAGTCTCAGCCACAGGAGGAGCTTGCATACCAAATTCACTTATGAATCTACCATTATCCTTTAAATAACCATTAAAATCGATCCAACCATGCCAAACTTCCCAATTATGTCTATCCCCTACTTCCTGAGAGTTAGGATCCTTACCTCCGTAAGGACTACTAGGCCAATAAGGTCTTGTCAAATCAAGCCTGGCACAAACATCGGGAAGAACTCTACTGTATATCTCTTCTCCCCAAAACTTTTCTCTCTCTCCCCACCACTTAGCGTAATATCCCCAATGGTTCTCATTATTTCCACACCAAAGAACTATAGAAGGATGATTTCTTAATCTTTTAATAACAAACTCTGCCTCTTTCTGTACATCATTCAAAAAATTCTCATCATCAGGATACTCGGCACAAGCAAACATAAAATCTTGCCAAACCATTATTCCAAGTTCATCACATAATTCATAAAAGATATCATTCTCATATATTCCTCCACCCCAAACCCTTAGCATATTTACTCCAGCTTCTTTTGCACGCATAAGCAAAAGTCTATAATCTTCTTCTTTTACCCGAGGTAGGAAGCTATCCGCAGGAATCCAGTTAGCCCCTTTTGCAAATACAGGTATATTGTTTATTTTAAACACAAAACTTTCACCTTTATTATCCTCTTGAGTAAAAAGTTCTACCTTTCTTATTCCAAATCGCTCTTCAACCTTATCAAGAACTTCTCCCTTCTCGTCTAAAAGTACTAATTGTAGTGTATATAAATTCTGCTCTCCGTATCCTCGAGGAAACCAAAGCTTCGGGTTCTTAATAGTAAGTGGAATCTTTAAAAAGACCCTTCCCTCAGGAAGAGTAAATCTTAATCTTTGTTCAAGCACAGGCTTTTTGTGAGAAATTCTAAAAGCCACATCTACAGGAATTGATTCCTGAAGCTCAATATCTAATTCAATATTTATTTGTGCATTTTCCCCAAGACTCCTGACAGGAACCCACACATCGAGAAGTCTCGCCTTATTCCACCCTTTTAGTTTCACCGACTTCCATATGCCAGAAGTAGCAAGCCTAGGACCCCAATCCCAACCAAAAGAATATTGAGCTTTTCTACCAAAAACTCTTGGTGAATAATCTCCCCCATGAAGCTTATAAGGATAATTTTTAGCTCTTTCTTCAAGAACTTTACTTGGTGAAAAAAGACCTTACTTCTAATTCATTTTCTCCCTCTACCAATAGATCTTTAACATTAAATTCCCAAGCTATAAACATATTATCGGTTTCGCCAATCTTCTTACCATTAAGATATATTTCTGAAAAAGTATCTATACCTTCAAATTCTAAGTAAATAGAAGAGTATTTTAAGAATTCTTTGCCAACTTGAAATTTCCTTCTATATATCCAATCTTCTTTCTCTACCCACTGTACCTCTAATTCGTTTTCTCCCACAAAAGGATCAGGAATAAGACCATTCTCCATCAAATCTAAATGTACACATCCAGGAACCTTCGCTTTACGCCACTTTTTATCTTTAACTGCTTTAAACTCCCACTCTCCATCAAGCTTCAATATTTCCATAGATGAGAATCCTCCCTCAAGAGAATTTATTAAGTATAGCTTAACTATATTTTAAATGTAAAGCTTAAAAGTAACCAAGGGAGGATTCTCAAAAGAACCTTATCTAACACTTACATCTCCCATATTACATCTCAACTCTATGTAAGACTTTTCACCTGAGCCATAAATATAAGTGTTACCTCTTACATTATCTGCTTTTCTTTCAACCGACAAACTTCCCAAGGGAACATCAACCACAACTTTTCCATCAAAGTTTTCAGGAAGAAATACCGTAATATCCCCCATATTACAATTTAACTTTGCAAAGGAAGGATCATCTAAAAATTTTATACTTAGATCTCCCATATTAACATTTCCTTGAATTTTCTCCACATCAACATCCAAACTTGCATCTCCCATTTTTACATATACCTCAAACTCATCACAAATTACTTTTCCTTTTAAATCTCCTGCCAAAAGATTAACTCTTAAAGCCTTTAACTTAGGTATAGTTAGATTAAAATCTCCTGCATTAATTCTTATCACATTGTCCTCAATAGAAAAATCACCTTCGCCATCTATAAATATCTTGGACTCTTCCGAAATATTTATACTCACATCTCCTGCAGATACCTCAATATAAAGAGGCCTCTCTAAATCCCAGTCTAATACTTCATCTGCTTTAACTTTGCCTTTAAGCCCACTTGAAACCAAGTTAGGTACCACAGAAAGAGCAGAAGTAATAGCTTCGGCCACAATACCCCCAATATCTAAAAATCCTATTCCTTTCCTTCTTGACTCTCTCTTTTCTTCAATAGTCTCAATTAATTTTTCCGCATCTTCAGCTGTAATCTTACCCTCCTCAAGAAGTTTTAATATCTTCTTAATTTCCTCTTCCATAAAATATTCCTCCCCTCAATTTTAATAAAAACAATTTTGATAAAATTATAACATTAATTTTAAATTTTATCAATTTTAATTTTATTTCTTTATGAATAGAGCCTTAATTTTACTAAAAGAAAAATTTTTCTAAAGTAAATTAACACACGTTAATTAAATTAAAACTATGTAATTTTCTTGCTTAATGCTAATTTTACCTGTTTGAAATCTTTAAATTTTTGTTATATCATTCTAAAAAACGCTCAATAACGAGGGAGGTAGAAAAATTTGAGAGAAGACTACTTAGAAATATTAAAAAAGGAAGAAGTTATAGCCTACTTTTCTATGGAAATTGCCCTAATTAGCGATATTCCAACCTACAGTGGTGGACTTGGAGTCCTCGCAGGAGACACTGTAAGAACAGCAGCAGATCTAAATATACCATTCATAGCAGTAACTCAACTCAGTAGAATGGGTTATTTCAAACAAGAAATAGATAAAGAAGGCAATCAGCTTGAATACCCAGTAAACTGGGAGCCTGAAAAATTCCTTACCCGACTCCCTTTCAAAACCAGTGTTGAAATAGAAGGTAGAAACGTATTTATCCAACCTTGGGTCTATTACTGGACATCTCTCCATGGTCACACAGTACCTGTTATCTTTCTAGACACTAACCTACCTGAAAACTCTGAAGAGGATAGGAATATAACCGATATTCTTTATGGTGGGGATTTGGCTCATAGATTAAAACAAGAAATTGTTCTAGGCATTGGTGGAGCAAAGGTAATAAAACAACTAAACTTAAGGGTAAGAAAATATCATTTAAATGAAGGTCATTCTTCTTTACTAACTCTTGAATTATTAAAAGATGAGCTATCCTCAGGAAAAACTTTGGAAGAAGCCACAGAAAATGTAAGAGAAAAATGTGTATTTACAACCCATACTCCTGTAGAAGCAGGACACGATAAATTTCCTTATGAAATGGTAGCCAAAATACTTGGAAACTACATCTCTATAGATCTGATCAAAAAGTTCGGAGGGAACGATGTTCTTAACATGACTCTGCTTGCTTTAAACTTATCTGGCTATGTCAACGGAGTAGCAAAAAGGCACCAAGAGATTTCCCTTCAAATGTTTCCTGGACACAGGATTCATGCAATTACTAATGGTGTTCACTCCTTTACCTGGACTTCTCCAAGCTTCAGAAAACTCTTTGATAAGTATATACCCGGATGGGCTACAGAGCCAGAACTTCTCTCAAGAGCCCAGTTTATACCCCTGGAAGAAATATGGAATGCCCATATGGAAGCTAAAAGAGATCTGATAAAGTTTATTTATGAAACCACTGGAATTCAATTCGATGAAAATACACTTACTATTGGATTTGCAAGAAGAGCTACAGCCTATAAAAGGCCACATTTACTATTTTCAGATCTAAACAGATTAAAGAAAGTAAAAAGAAAGGGACCAATCCAAATTGTCTATGCTGGAAAAGCCCATCCTAAGGACATAGAAGGGAAAAAACTTATAAAGGAAATTTACGAGTACATAAAAGCTCTTGAGAACGACATAAAAATTGTCTATTTACAAGATTATAATCTGGACATGGCAAAAAAAATTATAGCAGGAGTAGACGTATGGTTAAATACTCCCCAAAGACCTTTAGAGGCCTCAGGTACCAGTGGTATGAAAGCAGCCCATAATGGGGTAATTAACTTTAGTGTCCTCGACGGATGGTGGATCGAAGGGCATGTAGAAGGATATACAGGCTGGTCCATAGGTCCATCTCCTTTTGAAGAAAAGAGCATTGAAAACCATATTCAGGAAGAGATCGATGACCTATACAACAAATTAGAGTATATAATTATTCCAACCTACTATCATCATAGGGATGAATGGATAAGAATCATGAGAAATTCCATATCTAACATTGCTTCCTATTTCAACACCCACAGAATGATGAAAAGATATATTACAGAGGCATATTTCAAAAGAAGCTAAGAAGGGAGGATTTAACATCCTCCCTTCATTGTAATTCTTACACCGTAGAGAGTACTGGACCCTCAAATATATCCCAAAATGCCCATATACCTGCACCAACAAGCTCTGCAGGATAATCTAAGAAGGACGTAAGTTCAATCCTAACCTTTCCCGCATCAGAGGTTATACTTTTTTCCTCCACAATTTTTTTGATCTCCTGCCTTATAAACTCCCATACCTCTTTAGTATCTTTTTTAATAAGCGGTCCTCCAAGGATTATAACGTCTGGATTTAAACCGTTAATAATGTTTATTAATCCAATTGCTAACTCGTTTATATATTTTTTAAGAACTTTCTCATTAGAAACTTCTACAGTCTCTTTCTCTGAATCAAAGCCTGCTTTTAGCGCAATCTCGCTTCCTAAAGAAGCATATCTTTCCCAACATCCTAAATTTCCACACTTACACTTAAGGCCATCTTTCATAACTGTCATATGACCAAATTCACCAGCAGTATTATATCTTCCCCTATAAAGTTTTCCATCAAGAATCAATCCCGTTCCTATTCCTTCTCCAACGTATACATAAACTATGTTTAGATCATTATATTCTATTTTAGTCCCAAGCATTCCTTCCGCTACTACAGCCATATTTGCCTCATTATCCATCTTAACAGGAATTTCAACAGAAAAGGCTTTCTTTATCCTATCCGCAATCATATCTCCTAAAGGAAGATTCTTCCAATTCAAATTGGGAGCCACCACTACATTTTTAAACGTATTGTCTACTATTCCTGGTATTCCAATACCTACTGCGTGAGTTTTATTAAGCCCCTCAGGAAAAAGCATCTTAGTATACTCTTCCAATTTATCGAGAAAGTCTTGAGGATTCTTAGGGGTAAGGAAGCTTTTTATCTCTTTTATATTCATAGCAAAATCAATCTTAGATAAATAAGTATGTGTAACTCCTACTTTTATAGCAAGAGCGTTTTTATACTCAGGATTTAAGCCAAGAACTATAGCTTTTCTACCAATTTTTTTCTCACTTGAAGGTTCTATCTCTATAATCATACCTTCATCTATAAGAGTATTTACAAGTCTTGTTACAGTGCTCTTGCTTAAATTAAATCTCTTGGCAATTTCTGTACGAGAAATATTTCTACAGCGAAGAAAGGCATTTAATATTATAGTTTTGTTTACTTCTCTTTGTTGGCTCGCTCTTCCTCCTCTACCTGTTCTAATAAAAACCATATTGCTAATTCATCCTCCCATTAGTTTCTATTTGAAAATAAATTATATTTTATTAAACAACTTTTAATTTTTTTTGTCAATATATAGAATTATATTATAAACAAAACTGATTTTTGGGGAGGATAAAAATGTTTAAATGGATAAAAAAGTTACTTTCTACATCTTCTTCAGAACCAACATCAAACTCCTTTATAGTCACAGTAAAATGTAAAAGATGCGGAGAAATAATTGACGTAAGAGTAAGGCCCAAAGAAGAGGCAAATCCTGAATTTGGAAACATGGACCAGATTATAAAGTATGATCTATACAAAGACGTATTAGGTGTAAAATGTCCTAACCTTATTAGAATTCACATTGAGTTTTCACCTTCTTGGAGTATAATTTCAAAAGAGATTGAAAATGGTGAATTTGTTGAAGTTAAGAAATAAAAATATAAGGAGGTATGAAAAATGGAATACAGAAAACTTGGAAAAGCTGGAGTTAAATTAAGCGTTTTAGGTCTTGGAGCCTGGCTCACCTTTGGAGAAAAAGTTAACTATGATGTAACAAAGGAATGTATTGCTACTGCTATAGAAAATGGTGTAAATTTCATAGACCTTGCAGACGTATATGCAAGAGGAGAAGCAGAAAGAGTAGTAGGAAAGGTTATAAAAGACCTTGGCATCAGGAGACAAGACCTAGTAATATCTAGTAAGGTTTACTGGCCTATGAGCGACAACATAAACGATAGAGGGCTTTCAAGGAAACATATAATGGAGTCCATTGATGGATCTCTTAAAAGATTAGGAGTAGACTATCTTGATATCTATTTTTGCCATCGTTATGATCCAGAAACTCCTATAGACGAAGTAGTAAGGGCCATGGATGATTTAGTACATCAAGGGAAAATTCTTTATTGGGGGACTAGTGTATGGAGTGCAGCTCAGATTGAAAGTGCTGTTGGAACAGCAATAAAATATAACGCCTATCCGCCTCAAGTAGAACAGCCTAGGTACAATATGTTAGATAGACACATTGAACCAGAAATAATTCCTACCTGTGCAAAACATGGAATTGGTATTACTGTATTTTCTCCCCTTGCCCAAGGAATATTAACCGGAAAATACAACAGCGGAATTCCTGCAGGAAGTAGAGCCTCTTGGAGCGATTGGCTTAAAAATGAACTTACCGAAGAGAATATAGAAAAGGTTAGAAAACTTACTAACCTTGCCAAAGATCTTGGGATAACCATGTCTCAACTTGCCTTAGCGTGGATCCTAAGAAGACCAGAAATAACCTCCGCAATTGTAGGAGCTTCAAAACCCGAACAACTTAAAGAAACTCTTAAGGCTGGTGATATCAAGCTTACCGAAGATGTACTTGAGGAAATTGAAAAAATACTTGCCAACGCACCTAAATAAGGCATGAAGTTAAAACTAAGCTTTGATTTACTAACTTTAGAGCTCTTCTATGAAGAGACAAAGGATATAGTTTTAAATTCTATCATAGAAAAAATATATCAGATAGGAAATACTGATATATTTTTAGAATTATTTTCCGTCGATCAAGGAAGGTATAAGTTAGTTTTATCAGTACATCCACAGCTTTATAGAATCCAAATTACTAAAAAGGAATTTCCTTATCCTGCGCGTCCCCCTTCTTTCCTCATGCTTCTTAGAAAACATTTAGAAGGGGGACGTATAATTCAGTATTCTTTAGTACCCCAGGAAAGAATAGTAGAGCTTAAAATAAAGAGATTTCCCGAAGAAGATAAAAAACTTATATTGGAACTAATGGGGAAATACAGCAACCTAATACTTCTAAATGAGGCTAACATTATAATTGACTCTATAAAGCATGTAACCAGCGAAGTAAGTAGATTTAGAGAAATTTTACCTGGAGTTCCCTACATATATCCTCCTAAAACTCAGAAGATTTCACTCCTTGATATCGATGAAAATAAATTAGAGGAAATCTTAACTAAAGAAGTACCCCTCAAAGACTTACTTTTAAAAGAGTTAACTTATATGAACCCTCAATTAGTTAATGACATTCTTTTAGAAAACGATAAAGAAAAAATCAAAAAAAGGATCTTAGAAATAAAAGAGAAAATCATAAAAAAAGATCTAAAGCCCATAGTATATATCCACGAGGGAGAACCTGTTGCCTTTAGTTTATTTCCTTTAAAAGAATATGAAAATTTTGAAAGAAAAGAATTTGACAAAGTATATAAAGCTGTAGACTATGTATACTCTTACGCCTTTGACAAAACGTTATTTGAACAACAGCAAAGGAGACTTTTAGAGATAGTAAAGGAAAACATCGAAAAAGTAACAGAAAAAATAAGAGAATTTGAAGAGCAGATAAAGGAGGGGGAAGAAGCAGAAAAACTAAGAATAAAAGGAGAAATACTCCTACTTAACAAGGATCAAATAAAAAAAGGAACTGAAAAGATAATACTTCCCAATCCTTATAATCCTGAAGAGATGGTAGAAATAGAACTTGATCCTAGTCTTTCAGCCTTTGAAAACGCTCAAAAATACTTTAAAAAATATAAAAAACTAAAAAGAGGAATAAATATTTTGAAAGAGCAAAAACAAAAGTTAGAAGAAGAATTATACTATTTAAATTCTCTTGAATTTTCTATAGAAAATTCCAAAAGTTTTCCAGAGTTGAGAGAGATAGAAGAAGAATTAGAAAAAGGAGGATATATAAAAGAGAGAAAAGAGATAATATACAAACGAGAAAAAAAGCCAGAACTACTGAAATTTATAAGTTCCGATGGATTTGAAATCTATGTAGGAAAAAACAACAGACAAAACGAAATAATAACTTTTCAAATAGCAAAGCCAGAGGATTTATGGCTTCATGCCAGAGGAATCCCGGGAGCCCATGTAATAATAAAAACTAATAATCAAGAGGTTCCTGAAAGCACTCTTTACGAAGCTTGCTCTCTTGCAGCCTACTTTAGTAAGGGCAAATACTCAAGCTATGTTCCAGTAGATTATACAAAAAGAAAATACGTAACAAAACCAAAAGAATCAAAACCAGGATTTGTAGTATATAAGAATGAAAAAACCATGTTTGCTAAACCAGAAGATGCGCTAACTCTTCTCTCTCAAAAAACTTAATACCCTTTTAAACTCCTCAGGAAGATCAATTTCAAACTCCATAGGTACATTTTTTGTTGGGTGTATAAAAGAGATTTTTTTAGCATGTAAAAGTTGACCTCTTACTCCAAATCTTTTGTCTATCCTACCATAGACTTCATCACCCAATATGGGGAATCCCAAATGAGATATATGAACTCTTATTTGATGAGTTCTACCTGTTTCAAGATCTGCAGAAATCAAGGTATAACCTTTAAATCTCTCTAAAACTTTAAAATTTGTTATTGCTAACTTTCCATAAGGCACAATGGCCATCCTCTTTCGATCTATTGGATGCCTTCCCAAAGGTGCCTCTATTCTTTTTTCCTCCCAAGGAATTTCACCTTCGCATATAGCCCAATAAGTCCTTTTTAAAGTCCTATTTTTTAGCTGTTCCGAGAGTCTCTGATGAGAAATATCATTTTTAGCAATTATCAAAAGCCCTGTAGTATCTTTGTCAAGTCTGTGTACAATCCCTGGCCTTATTTCTCCACCTATTCCTGAAAGATCTTTTATCCTGTAAAGAAGAGCATTAACAAGGGTATCATTGTAATGTCCATGAGCCGGATGGACTACCATACCCTTTGGTTTATTAATTATCACTATATCATCATCTTCATATACTATCTCTATAGGAATATCCTGAGGCTTAATCTCAGTCTCCTCAGGAGGAGGAATAATAACTTCAATCTTGTCCCCTACTTTTACCTTATAACTGTTCTTTACCTCTTTTTCATTAACCTTGATTAGACCTTTATCTATAAGATCTTGAATTTGGGAACGGGATAAAGAAATTTTTTGGGAAAGGTATTTATCAATCCTTTCTCCACCATCTTCAACCAAAATTTCATACTTTTCTTTCTCCATAAAAGAGGCTATACCCTTCTTTCTAACTCCTTTATATCCTTGATTATTATATGATTTCTCTCAATAGAGAGAATACCTTCCTCTTCAAAACTCTTTAATATTCTTATAGTAGTTTCTCGAGAAACTCCAATTAAGTTACCCAATTCCTGCCTTGTAAACTCAAGATCAATTAAAACTCCCTCATCTACTTTTTTTCCTCTATCTTTAGCAACATCAATTAGTAATCTTGCTACTCTACCCGAAGCATCTAAAAACATAAGGGTTTCTATTTGTCTATTTGCTTTTCTGAGCCTTAAAGATAAGGTTTTTAAAATTTTTAAAGCAAGTTCTGGATGCTTATATAGAAGACTCAAAAATTCATTCCTTTCGATAATAATTACATTTGTCTCTTCCAAAGCTACCACAGTGGCAGATCTGGATTCCCCATCAAGAAGAGACATCTCTCCAAAAAACTCAGTAGGATATAAGATGGCAAGAATTCCTTCTTTTCCCTCCTCAGTTTCAATAATCACTTTGACTCTACCAGAACATATAAGAAAAAAGAAATTCCCTGGATCCTCTTTCTGAAATATAATTGAATCCTTAGGATAACTTTTTTCCTTACATATAAGCAAAAGCTTTTCTAATTCATCATCAGAAAAATCTTCAAAAAGGGGAACATTTTTCAAAAACTTTTTCACTTCCATTTTTTCTCTCCTTTTTACCATGGATTCTAAGCAAGATTATAACCTGATCTTGAAAAATTCAGCAACGAAAATTTTAATTGTAATAAGATATCCTATCTGATAAAATTATTTTTGTCTTAAATCAAAAACTTTTTTGGAGATTTGTATAATGGAAGACATAAAAAGCATTTGGGAAGAAGCTCTTTCCTATCTTTCGCTAGAAATTAGTAGGCCTGGTTTTGAAACATGGATAAAAACCCTCAAGCCTCTCACCCTTGAGGGAGGTAAAATAGTACTTCAAACACCCAATAAATTTTCAAAAGATTGGTTGGAAGAATATTATCTTCCTCTTATTGAAGAAGTAATAAGAAAGGTAACTCAAAAAGATTTTAAGGTAGAAATACTTGCTGAAGAAAAAGAAGATAACATCCCTGAGGAAAAAAAGGTTGAATACCTTTCTACCTCTTATAATAACCTAAATCCTAAATACACTTTCGATACCTTCGTGGTAGGAGATAGCAATAGGTTTGCTCATGCAGCTGCCTTAGCTGTAAGCCAAAATCCTGGCAAGGCCTACAATCCTCTTCTCATATATGGAGGCGTTGGTTTAGGCAAAACTCACCTTATCCATGCCATTGGACACTCTATACAAGAAAAATATCCAAAAGCAAGAGTTGTTTATGCTTCCATGGAAAAGTTCACAGTAGAGCTTATCGATGCTATAAAAGAAGACGGAATGACTAAGTTTAGAAACAGATATAGAAATATAGATGTGCTTTTGATAGATGATATTCAATTTTTAGCAGGAAAAGAGAGAACACAAGAAGAATTCTTCTATACCTTCAATGCTTTATATGAGGCTGGAAAACAGATAGTTCTTACTAGCGATAGAGTTCCAAAAGAGATTCCTACCTTAGAGGATAGGTTAAGATCACGTTTTGAATGGGGTTTAATTGCCGACATTCAACCCCCTGATTTGGAAACTAGGATAGCTATATTGAAGAAAAAAGCCGAAGCAGAGAAAGCTAAAGTGCCCGATGAAGTTATTGAGTTTATAGCCTCACAAATTCAATCAAACATTCGTGAATTAGAAGGAGCTTTAATAAGAACCATAGCCTTTGCCTCTTTAAATAATATGCCCATAAATCTTGAACTTGCCAAAACAGTGCTTAAAGATATTATTCAGCCACAAATAAAGAATATAACTATGCAAAACATACTTCAAGCTGTTTCTGAGTACTTTAATATCAGCATTGAGCAATTAAAAGGAAAGGGAAGATCTCAAGAGATAGCTATCCCAAGACAAATAGCAATGTATCTTGCAAGAACCTTAACTGATCTTTCCCTCCCTAAAATTGGAGAAGAATTAGGAGGAAGAGATCATACTACGGTGCTTCATGCCTATGAAAAGATCCAAGAACTATATCAGACAGACCTTTCTATTAAAAAGGCTATTCAAGATATCCAAAACCGCCTAAGAAATTCCAATCCATAAATAAAACTTATTTTCTCCTTAAATATCGGAAAAGCTCAGAATCAGGAGTAATTATTAGAACATTTCCAGGAAGAGTACTCTTGTAAAGTTCTAAAGTTTTTAAGAATTGATAAAACTCAGGATCTGACGATAACGCAGTTTGAAGTATTCTACTCGCTTCTGCTTCTCCTCTTCCCTTCATTTCTTGAGCTCTTCTATAGGCCTCTGAAAGAATAATCACTTTTTTCTTTTCTGCCTCTGATTTTATTCTCTGAGCTTCTCTTTGTCCCTCTGCCCTATATAGTGCAGCCTGTCTTTGCCTTTCCGCAATCATAGAATCATAAATCTTTTTCAAATTCTCTGCAGGAACACTTACTCTTTTCATTCTAACAGTACTTATCTCAATACCAAGCTCCTTAGCCTTTTCTCTTGATGAGGTTGTAATCTCTTCAAAAACTTCTTCCCTCTTCTTAGAAACTATATCATCAAAATCATATTGTCCCACTACCCTTCTCATTTCACTATAAATAATATCATCAAGTCTTGCCTGAGCTCCTATCTCATTTCTTACTGTCTTAAGAAACAGTATTGGATCATTAATTCTAAAAAGTGCAAAAGAGTCAAGAATCATAGATTTTTTATCCTTAGTAACCACTATGGTAGGTTCTGAATCATACTCTAATATTCTTTTTTCAAAAAATATTACTTCCTGTACAAAAGGCTTTTTAAAATAAAGGCCAGGATCTTTCACAACTCTAACTGGCTTTCCAAATTCAAGAATTACAGCTTGTTTTGTAACATCAACTACGAAGACAGAGAAAAGAAGCACGAAAACAATTATAAAAATAACTATTCCTAAAGATATATACTTCATTTTTTATCCCCCTCAGAAAAAGTTGTAGTACTTGTAAAAAGTTCTGATGGAAGATTATATATTTTCATAGAACCTTTAGGATCATCAATTATTATAATCTTTGTCTTTGGAAGTAACATTTCCATAGCTTCCAGGTAAAGCTTTGTCTTTANAAGAGAGGGAGAACTTTTATACTTTTCCAGCAAAACTTTAAACCTCTGAGCATCACCTTTTGCCCTCTCTATTTGTTCATTCATATAAGCTTCTGCTTCAGCAATGATCTTAGCCGCTTGACCTTCTGCTTCTGGAACAATCTGGTTATAATACGCTTGAGCCTCAAGAATAAGTTTATCCTTTTCTGATTTTGCATTTATAACATCTTGGAAGGCTGGCTGAACAGCTTCTGGAGGAATCACATCCTGAAGTTGTACGTTTACTATTTTTATACCAAAATTGTTATTATTTAACAAATTCTGCAAAAGTGTTTTTACATTATTTTGAATCTCTTCCTTAGAAACTGTCAAAATCTCATCAAATTCATAACCACCTACAACCTGTCTCATAGAGGCTTGAGCAAGATCACGAAGAAGCCTATCCTCTCCTTTAACATTACTCAAATAAAATATAGGATTAGCTATCTGGTACTGAACCACAAAATCTAAATCCACAATTTTTCCATCCTTTGTTAGAAGAAGAGATTCTTCCTCCACATCTTGGTATCTTGGAGGTGGACCTAAAGTTATAGTACGAAAACCAATTTCAAGCCTCCTTATAGCTGAAACATCCACTTTAACAACCTGGTCTACAAAAGGAATTTTCCAATGAATCCCAGGATCGTAGGTACCCACAATCTTTCCAAATCTCTTTACTACCCCTATCTCCGCAGGTCCTACAAAATAAAAGCTTGAAAATAAAACAACTATTAGAAAGATCACAGCAATTATAGAAAGAATTGTCTTTACAGATAAGTTATTTTTGGGGAATTGAAAATCAGGAAAATTCTGCATAAGATTCACCTCTTACTTTTTAATAAAATAAGACAAGATTCTTAAAATTAAAAGTACTATAGATACAAACTGAGACATTTTATATTCAAACTCCAAATCATTCTGTTCCTTTAAATCTTCCTCTCCCTTTTTCAAAAGAATTTCAATCTTTTTTTCAAGATCCTTAGGAAGTTCGCCTCTATTTTCCTCCTTAAATTTTTGTATTCTAGTCTTTTGATACTCCTTATATCTCTTCAATGAATCGAAAGGAAGCCACATTCCAAAACACTGATCACAATAATAAATAATCACATCCTTAGGTATAATAGGATCCTTTAATAGTCTCAGTAGATTTTTATCATTAGGACAATAAGAGGGCTGACAAGAGGAATTTACACCCTTTTCAATTGAGAATTTTTCAACCTCGTCAGGATTGAGAGAATAAAGTTCATATTTATCAAACCATATCCCACCGCAGCTTTCACACTGATCTACTTCTATATATCTCCCATAGTGGGCAAGAACTTTTTTAGGAATTAACAAATTGCCACAACAAGGACAAACCTTCATCTTCGTCAAAGGGGAGGAAGAGTTGTTCTCTCCCCCCCCATTTTCTTACCTTCCTTCCACAACTATTTCCTTTACTCTAACATTATTCTGAGCTTCAGACAAGACCCTTATAGTGATAACATTCTCTTTATTTGGATCAAAGAAATCTCCTATATTCCATTTTGCAATAACGTAATCTTTATCTTCAAAACTGATAGGCAGTGTAATATTTTTACCATTTACAAGAATTACAAGACTAGGATATATTTCAGACTTTTTCTTTTCATCTCTTTCAAAGAATAGGTTTATTTTTAGGATTACATCTTTGAAATTAAAAGGAGAAGGAACCTTAACTTCAAAAACTCCAGAAGGTCTTATTACAAGAGCATATTCTTTACCTTCTTTATCCATAAAAACATTTTCAGCCCTTACTACTATTAAATTCCCATCATAACCACCTTTTGTAAAGTTAAGGTAATAAGTCTTTGTCACTACTATAGGCACAAGAGTAAACATATAACTTGCTTTATCCCTTGGTTTCACCACAATTTCAGTAGTAAGATCGTTATAGCCTTCCAAAGAGAGAGTCAATGTATACCTTCCTTCCCTTAAATACAAAGTAATTGGCGTTGTACCTTGATATTTACCATCAATATAAACCCTTGCACCTCTTGGTTGAGAATCTATATTAATCTCAGAAGATATAGGCTTGAGAGTAACATTTAGTTGTTTTACATCACCAGATTCAAGGTAAACTGTTTCATAATAATCTTCATAACCCGAAAGAGTAACCCTTACATTGTAAGACCCTGCGGAAAGATCACTTACGGACAATGGAGTTTTTCCTTTATATACTCCATTTATGTAAACATCTGCACCTGAAGGTGTTGAGAAAACATTTAAAGTAGCTAAAAGAGGTACCAACGTGAAATTGTAAGTTGAAATTTGTCCTGAATAAACATCAACAAAACCCACATAATCTTTATAACCCTTTAGTCTTAATTGAATTTGATATCTTCCTGGATTAATATTATTAATTACAAGAGGAGTCTTTCCTCTATAGACTCCATTCAAATAAACTTCAGCACCTTGTGGAATTGAGTTTATACTTAAAGAACCATAAAGAGGTATTAAAGAGTAAGAAAGGTATGTAGTTTTATTGGGCTCTACCCTTATTGTTTCTACCCTCTCTTGATAACCTGGATATACAATCCTTAATTGATAAGTTTTTGCAGGAATGTTATACAAAATCAAAGGAGTCAATCCCTTATAACTTCCATCAAGATATACAGAAGCTCCTCTTGGATCTGTCTCTATCCTCAAATTTCCGTAGGCAGGTTGTAGAGTAAAATTATACTCTCTATCTCTTCCTTCTTGCACTACTATATTGGTAGAATAATCTAAGTATCCTTCCTTCTTTAAGGTAATCCTATAATTTCCAGGAAGAAGCATTAAAGTAATTGGAGTGGTACCCTGATAATCATTATCTAAATAAACACTTGCACCAGGGGGATTGGAAGAAATTTTAATACTCGATCTGACTTGAGCCTCCTGTACATAGAAAAAGGTCACACTCTGTGCCCATGTTTTACCTTCTTCTCTCTTCAAAGTTTTTTGTATATTATCAAGAGCTACTTCTACTTTTTTCTCTATGACACTTCCAGGAGCCAAGTTTTCAAATCTTTTGCCAGGAAATATCTCAATTGGCTTCTTAGTTATTATTCCCACTATGTACTCTTTGCCAAAAGGCGGAGTTACCTTAAATTTGTAGGTGGGCTTATCAGGAAAAGTATAAACTTTATCCTTTTTAATAAAGTTATCTTTAGAATAAGAATTAGGGAATATCAATTTAAATTGACCATCAGGAGTAATATCAAATATATATAAGTAAACATCATCATTTGCTCTTGCATAAATTATCAAGTCTTCTCCAACCTTATACACACTTCCTTGGGGTTTATTTAACCAAAGATCCAATTTTAAAATAGGCTCAGGATTAGGAACTATAATAATTTTCTCCCAATCTTTCTCAGGTTGAATCTGTATCTTCTCCTGAGCAAAATTAACACTCAACATCATTAAAATAAAAATGAGAAGAATTAAAGAAAAAAGTACTCTTCATATTCCCTATCCCTCCCTTAATGTATTTCTGCTAACAGATTATACCAGTAAAAACAAGAGGAAAAAGTGATCTAAGTCACAAAAATTAAAAAACTAAAAATTATTTATCCCTGCCTGTTTTTTCTTCTTTTTTTCCTCATACATTAGCTTATCTGCTATCTCTAAAAGCTCTTCTATACTATAATTAGAGTCAGGAGTATGGAAAACTGTGCCAATACTCAAAGACAACTTAAAATTCCTATCCTTTCTCTCATTTGAAGCTTCTACCTTAGCTCTTAATCTATTTAAAACTTCATCTTTATCCTCTTCTTTTTCGACAACTCCAAGAACTACAAATTCGTCACCTCCGATCCTTGCAATCAAATCATTTTCTCTAAAAGTCTTTTTCAATATATCTGCAGTTTCTTTTAGAGCCAGATCTCCCACATTATGTCCTAAATTATCATTTATCCATTTCATATTATCAAGGTCAATAAAAATAAGAATTAAATTCTTTCTCAATCTCTTAGCAAGACTCATGGTATGTTCAGCAAGGGTAATAAAGCCCCTTCTATTATAAAGTCCAGTAAGAGAATCAGTGTTAGAGATTTTCTTAAGTTCTTCCTCCAATTGCTTTCTATAGGTAATATCTAATATGGTTCCAAGAATAGCAGGCTTTCCCTTGTACAATGTGTTTACTGCACAAAGCTCAAAATATACTTCCTTACCATCTATCTTTCTTATGCCCTTAAACTCATCAATGATATAGTCTAATTTTCTCTCCTTAAGAACACGAATCCTATGCAAGAATTTTCCTTTATCCTCTTCTGAGATAATCTTTAAGAAATCCATAATACTATCTAATTGAAAAGGATAACCAAGAATCTCTACAAGCTGAGGATTTACATACACCATCTTATCCTCTTGAGAAATGAAAACTCCTATAAGAGATTGCTCAGCCAGTAGTCTATAGCGATCTTCTAATTCTTTGTAATTTTCCCACAAAATATTCTCAAAAATTATCCCAGATAGATAGCTTGAAAAACCCTCAAGATAGGAGATAAGTTTATCATCAAGAGGATCTCTTTCCTTAAACTCTAAGAGAAGTACTCCAAATAAAGAATTACTCTTTTTTAAAGGAATAGCAATGGCGGAAAGAGTTTTAAGAGTAACACTTCTTACATTGGTTTTTCGCATGTCTGGGTAATACAAAATCTTCTCTTTGTTTATAACGTGATAAAAAGGATACCTATCGTCTTCTTTCCTTAACTCCACCTCTATAGGTTCAGAACAATGTCTAATATTCAGATTACCATTGTCAATAAGAGCGACACAGCCAAATTTTGCCTTAAAAGTCTTCAAAATAGACTTGAATATCTCCTTTTCTAACTCCTTAGTATCCTTCTTATTGAAACTCTTTATTAGACTAAAAATATTTTGGAAAATAATATCTTCTGTCTTATTAAGAATTTCCGTTACTGTTCCTATAACCCTGCCTTCTGAACTTACAGGTGTAATTTTTATCTCCTCAAAATCCTCATCAAGAACAATCTTCTCACCTTTTAAAGCTTTTGAGTAGTAAATAGCCTTCTCATTTAATTGGGGTAGAATCTCAAATAACAACCTATTGGTAACCTTTTGATTTCTAAGATTAAAGAAACTCTCAAAGCTTTTATTATAAAAAATCAACCTAAGTTTATCGTCCGTAAAAAATACAGGATAATCTAATTCGTTAGAAATCCAAGATAAAAATAAATCCTTCGACTTTACCCACTGAAAGAAATCCCATTCCTTCCTTTCCCCCTGATATCTATACTAAAACATTAAGTTTAATTTACCATAAATATAAAACAAATTTCAAGCACTTTTTAATCTATTTTTAATATGTTTCCATGATAAAATTTACTTATAATGAATTGAAGCTTCTAAAAAGAAAGGAGGATTCTGATGAAAAAAATTCTATATGTAGTTCTTGATGGTTTAGGTGGAACTCCTGACCCTAAACTCAATGGAAAAACAGAATTAGAAGTAGCCAACACTCCTAATATGGATCGTTTAGCTAAAAAGGCAAAACTTGGTCTTATGTATCCTATAGGTCCTAATATTGCTCCAGAATCTGACGCAGCAGTACTAAGTATTCTTGGCTACGATGTAGATAAATACTACACTGGTAGAGGCCCCTTAGAAGCTCATGGAGCAGATATTGAAGTAAGGGATGGAGATCTTGCATGGAGAGCAAACTTTGCAACTGTAGATGAGGAAACCTTAAAAATCCTTGATCGTAGAGCAGGAAGAAACTTATCTACTGAAGAAGCAAAGGCCTTAGCAGAAGAAGTTAATCAAAAAGTAAAACTTGATGATGCAGAATTTATATTCAAGGCCACTGTAGGACACAGAGGAGTTCTGGTCATTAGAAGCAAAAAAGGTAAACTTTCTGCCAATGTGGAAAATATAGATCCTGGATATAAGAGACATGGACCTTATAGTATAGCCATATCAAATCCACCTTCAGAGGTACAAAAATGCGTACCTCTTGATGATTCCGAAGAGGCAAAAGAGGCTGCAAGACTTACTAATGAATTTGTAATGAAAGCCTTTGAAGTGCTTAAAAATTCTGAAATTAATAAGAAAAGAAAGGCAGAAGGTAAAAAACCTGCAAATATTATCCTATTGAGAGATGCTGGTGATTCTCTACCCAAAGTTCCAACTTTACAAGAACTATATGGTCTTAACTTCGGAAGCATTGTAGAAATGCCTGTAGAAAGAGGTATAGCTCTTCTTACTGGAATGAAGGAAGTACCTATTGAAGACTCAACCGATTATAAACTTTGGGCAGAAAAAATCCTATATGCTTTAGAACATTATGATGGAGTATATGCCCACTTAAAAGGGCCTGATGTACCTGGACATGATGGCAATTATGAGAAAAAAATTAAAAGTATAGAAGATATTGACTCAATCTTCTTTGAAACTCTCCTTCCCAAACTTGACTTTTCAAAAGTAGTAATGGCTGTTACTGCAGATCATGCTACTCCTTGTATGCTTAAATCTCACTCTGAGGATCCTGTTCCATTAATGATAATAACCGATGGAATCACTCCTGATGGTCTGGATTACTTTGGGGAGAGTGCATGCAGTAAAGGCAGTATAGGAAAAATCAAAGGAACAGAGCTTATGCCCCTCCTTGTAAAGATAGCAAAAGGCTAAATAAAAGTAAATAGAATAAAAAAGAGGGTTGGTTTTTGTACTCTATACCAACCCTCTTATTCTTCCTTGACAAAAGAGAGTTTAAAGTGTTATCATAAACAAAAATTCGACTAAAAGAGTAGGAATTTAAAAAATAAATTGAGGTGATATATATATGAAAGAAAAGATTATTTATTTTGACCATGCAGCAACAACTCCTATAAAAAAAGAAGTTCTTGAAGAGATGATTCCATATTTAACGGAACAATATGGTAATCCTTCAACAATTTATAAACTGGGAAGAGAGGCAAAAAAAGCTATAGAACTCGCAAGAGAAAGAGTGGCAAAAGCTTTAAATGCGGACATTGAAGAGATTTACTTTACCTCTGGAGGCACAGAATCAGACAATTGGGCGCTAAAGGGAACTGCTCTTGCCAATAGAGATAAAGGCAGGCACATCATAACAACTACTATTGAGCACCATGCAGTTTTAAATCCTCTTAAGTATCTTGAGAAGATAGGATTTGAAGTAACTTATGTACCTGTAGAACCAAATGGCATTGTTGACCCTAACAAGATAAAGGAAGCTATAAGAGAAGATACTATTTTAATTTCTGTTATGCTTGCAAATAACGAAATCGGGACAATTCAACCTATAAAGGAGATAGCTAAAATAGCAAAAGAAAGAGAAATAATTATCCATACAGATGCTGTTCAAGCAGTCGGACAAATTCCTATTAATGTAAAAGATTTAGGTATCGATCTTCTATCCCTTTCTGCGCACAAGTTCTACGGCCCCAAGGGCGTAGGTGCACTTTATATTAGAAAGGGTACAAGAATTCATCCCTTCTTACAAGGAGGAGCTCAAGAGAGAAACAAGAGAGCTGGAACAGAGAATGTAGCAGGAATTGTTGGCCTTGGCAAAGCCATAGAAATTGCAAATAAAAATCTTAATGAGTATGCTTCAAAACTTCAAAAATTGAGAGACAAACTTATAGATGGAGTCTTAAGTAAAATTGATTATGTTCGACTCAATGGAGATAGATATCAAAGATTACCTAACAATGCTAATTTTTCATTTGAATTTGTTGAGGGAGAAAGTTTACTTTTACTACTTGATACAAAAGGGATTGCAGCCTCAAGCGGATCCGCATGTACATCAGGATCGTTAGAGCCTTCTCACGTTCTATTAGCCATTGGACTTGAGCCTGAGGTGGCTCATGGATCCTTAAGAATCACCTTAGGGGAGGATAATACTGAAGAAGATATAGACTATCTATTAGAAGTTTTACCTGAAATTGTCTCAAAATTGAGGGAAATGAGTCCACTTTATGAAAGCGTAAAAAAGGAGGGTAATAAAGATGTATAGTGAAAAAGTATTAGAGCATTTTATGAATCCACGAAATGTTGGTGAGATTGAAAATGCAGATGGGGTAGCCCAGGTTGGTAACCCTAAGTGTGGAGATGTAATGAAGATGTATCTTAAAATAGAAAATGGAGTAATAGTTGATGTAAAATTTAAAACATTAGGGTGTGGCGCAGCCATTGCTACAAGTTCGATAGCAACAGAAATGATAAAGGGTAAAACCATAGAAGAGGCTTTAAAAATTACAAATAAAGCTGTTACAGAGGCTTTAGATGGCCTTCCCCCTAATAAGCTACATTGTTCAGTATTAGCTGAAGAAGCAATTAAAGCAGCTATTGAAGATTACCTTAACAAACAAAAAAATAAATAAGGATGTCTTGCTAATAGTTTGCTTTTCTCATAAAGGTTCCCTTCATTTTTGAGATTTTTCTGCCAGGCTAAAGATGGTTATACCTAAAATTAAACTCAAAAAAGTAGTAAAAATACTATAATCAAAAGTCCTCCCGAAGAAATTTCACTTGAAAAGAGAGATTTTAAGCCCATTGATCTTCTTCCACCCTCTATAAGGTAGAGAAAAGATAAAAGCAAGAAATTTTAAAAAATCAGGAAAAAGATAAGGATAAAAAGATACACCTGAAATAAGTTGAAGGGCAGAAACTGTCCCCTCAATCAAGTAGTTAGCTCCTTCTCCCATAAATAGAAAAAAATGCCAAGAAGAGTCCAAAACCAATTCCAGCAAGAAGAAATAAAAAGATATACAGAAGAAAATAATACTAAAAATCTCTGAAAATCCTACTTCGAAGGATCTAGCCATTATCTTAAACAAAAAAATTCCCTAGAGCAACATATATAGGAATTAACATCTCATAAAAATTCCTATCATCAAAGATTCTCCAAACTATTCCAGAACTTGTGCCCCTCAAAATATAAAAGAGAAGATTCCCAGCAAGTATAAAATAAAAATAACCTATAGCCTCGTTATCCTTTACGAAATAAACTACTAAAAACAAAATTCCCAATATAAAAAGAGGCCTAACAAAACTATAAAGCAAAAACTAGTACCACTCAGTCTAATTAGTCCATATCTTCCATCCCAAAACCCCAAGAGCTCAAAACCTTCTTACTACTGCCATCTTATAATTAATCTTCCCTATTTCCTTGCTATAGTCTCTAACCTCTTAACAAGATAGAAGGAAGCAACTATATAAACTACAGATAATAAAATAAGTATACTTACCTCTAACTATAAGGTTAAAAAAGCAAAAAGCTTATTCTCTAAAATCAAAGTTTGTTTCAAAGCATCAAGCCCCAAAGTAGTGAGAAGTAAAGAAGCCAAAAAGGGCTACAATAAATGGAAAAACCCTTACGGGAAAAAAACAGAGAAAAGATAGATAGGTTCTTGAAGAAGACTTGCAAGATGCCAAGCCTCTCTCTCTGAAAGTAGAAAAACACTTGAGAGCATCATGCCAAGACCATAAAGGGCTACCAATGTTATTAAGAAGACAAAGAGAGATCCAAATATTATTGAAATTTATTGGTATTTTAAAACTAATACACCAATAATAATAGAGACAGCCCTCACTGATGTAGCCACCATACCTCCAAGAGCCATACCTACAAGAATACTGCTTATAGAACAAGGTGCGATGAAAAATATGGGGAAGATTTCCTGTCATCCTCTCCCAACAAAGTTGAGAGGCCATAGCCCACAAAATATTAAGCCAATAGGCAATCATTGCTCCACCAAGAATAACAAAACCATACGCAAACTCAGGTACATTAAGGGATTTATAAATAAATATGAAAGTACTCACTCCAAGGAGAGGAAGAATAACACCAAAAGGAATCCAAAAAAGATCCCTCTTAATACCTATTATTCTGACTTGAGCTCTTGCAAGCATTGCCCTCCAATTTAAGATTAAATTAATCCTCATCCTCTATTCCCCTCCCCTACGATCTTTGTAAAAGCATCTTCTAAAGAGGGCTCTTTCCTTCTCAAAAATAGAATCTTTTTTCCCCTTTTCAGTGATATAATTGAGAACTTTACTTATTAAATTTTCCTCTATTAAAGAGAACTTCAAATAAACTTTTCCATCTAAAACCCCTTTTTTCTAAGAGTTTAACACCATCTATATTATGAAAATCTAATTCAGAAGTATAGGAAACTTCAATCTCATAAACTATTTCATCCTGAACCTTAGACTTTAATACCATGGGAGTATCCAGGGCAAGAATTCTCCCTTTATCAATAATTGCAATATATTTGAATTGCAATATATTTGCAAAGTTCTTCTGCCTATGAAAGATAATGAGTAGTAAGTATTACGGTTCGATTACCATCCTTTATCCATTCTTTCATATAATTTCTTATAAATCTTGCAGATCCTACATCTAGACCTACTATGGGCTCCTCGAGGAAAAGTACTTTGGGATCATTTATTAATCCTCCTATTAGTTGTAATCTTTGCTTCTCACCTGTAGAAAGAGTATTAAGAAGACTTTCGGCCCTGCCAGAAAGACTAAACTCCTTTATATAAAACTCAATCTTTTTTCTTGCCTCTTTAAGACTAATGCCATAAAGCTGAGAGAAAAAGAAGAGATTTTCACGAGCAGTAAAGTATTCCATAGCCTGGATTTTCCCCTAAAACAAGTTTATTTTAGGTCTTATCTTATTAAATTCCTTCTCTACATCAAGCCAAGAACAAAAGCTTTACCTCTAGTAGGCAGTAAAAGGATGGTTAGAATTCTTATTAGGGTAGTTTTATCTGCTCCATTTTTCCCAAAATACTAAATATTTGCCCTTTTGTGATTTGTAAATTAACATCTTTCAAGGCTTCCACAAGTTTTTTCCTTTTTTGTCGAAAATTTTCTTAGATATTATACCCCATAAAGTTGTAATTTAGAGTCCCAAAAGTTATAATAATAATAAATTAAAGTGAAAGGGGTGATTTAACATGGCCTCAAAAGAACTTTTGGATCTATTAAATGATGCTATTGCAAGAGAGATTCAGGTTTCCATTCAATATATGTGGCAACATGTTCAATGGAAAGGAACTGAACACTTTGCAGTAAAAGATGAGCTTAAGCAAATTGCAATTCAGGAAATGAAACATGCAGAAATCATTGCTGAAAGACTATTCTATCTTGGTGGTATTCCTACCACAAAACCATCCCCTATATTCGTAGGAGAAAACCTAAAAGAGATAGTTAGAACAAGATGTAAAAGACGAACAAAATGCAATTGAGCTTTATAAGAAGATTATACAAAAAGCAAGAGAAGAAGGAGATATTACTACCGCAAAGATCTTTGAAGACATATTAAAGGATGAGGAAGAACATCACGATACCTTTACAAGTTTGTTAGAAAAGTAAATCTCAATTAGAGGGAAAGCCCTATCTTAGGCTTTCCCTCTTTTAAAATCTTATCTTTTACCCTTTCATGGGCAAGAATTTCTTCATAATCATTTAAAGGAGCTAAGCTAATTTCTTTTTTATACTTTCTTTCAAGGGCCTTCTTAATAATGTAGTCTGCAAGATGAGGATTTTTAGAAAGAAGAGGTCCATGTAAATAAGTACCAATAACATTTTTATAAATTAAACCCTCTTTATTATCCTTACCATTATTTCCAAATCCTTTTATAACCTTTCCCAGAGGGGTATAGTCATGGTAAGTTCTTCCTCCATGATTTTCAAATCCCACAATAGTTTTCAATCCAATAGGTAAGTTAGTTTCTACCAAAATATTACCTATCAATCTTCCCTTTTCTGCCTGTGTATAAAAGTCTAATATAGACAGTCCCTCAATCTTATTACCATAAGCATCAATATAGTACTTACCTAAAAGCTGATATCCTCCACAAACAGCAAGCACAAAAACTCCAGCCTCAACTAGCTCTTTTAAAAGATTCTTGAACTTAGAAAGATGAGAATAAAGCAGTTCTTGTTCCCTATCAGATCCACCCCCAAGGAATATTATATCTGCATCCTCTAAACTTCTCTCCTCTTCTCTTGTAAAGTTTACAACTTCTACCCTTATACCTCTCCATCTTGATCTTCTCTCAAGAACAATGATATTTCCCCTATCCCCATATAAATTTAGAAGGTCAGGATACATATGATATATCCTTAACTCCATTTTTAACCTTCCTCATTAAAATTTTTCTACTTCTAAAAAGGGCAGTATAAGTAGGAAGAATATAGGTTTTATAAGGAAAAGAAATAGAATAATCAATGGCTTTCTTTAAATCTCTTTCAAGATGGACTTTTTCTAATGGTACTTCTGCATATTTCAATCTTACAAGAAGATCCTCTCCTCTTGTTCCAGAAACTACAATCTTTTGTATTTCACCCAAATCTTTTATCTTCTCAAAATCCACATCCCAAATCCATGATACATCCCTTCCATCAGCTATATTATCATTTAATATGAGAAGAAGAACCTTATTTTCTTTATCATCTTTAATAGTGTCCAAAACCTGATTATATCCAGCAGGATTCTTAACAAGCACTAATATTCTTTCAAATCCTTTATAAATGAATTTCTCAAGCCTACCTAATCTAAATTCAAATTCTGAAATAAATTTAGAAATCTCTAAAGGATCAAAATTAAGAACTCTCAGAAGAGAATAGGTAGAAAGGACATTATAAAGATTATATACTCCAGGATATTTAAAGGTAAGATTATATTTCTCACCTTTCTCAAAGATCTCTATATTCCATTCCTTGTTAAAGATTGCGGAGGAAATATAAAAATCATAATCAGGATTTTTAAAACCACATTTACAACTATATTTTCCTAACTGGGAATAATTAAAAAAATCATAGTTTAACTTTCTACCACAAATAGGGCAATATATACTCTCTTTTATTTCTTCTACTCCTTCTCTTATTTTTGTGCCAATTCCAAAGAAGAATTTTTTATTAGGGAGTTTTGAAAATCTTGCCACAAAAGGATCATCAGCATTTAAAACAAGTATAGTATTTTCTTTTAAGCAATTTAGTATCTTATTTACAGTAATATCAATCTCTCCATAACGATCAAGCTGATCTCTAAAAAAATTGGTAATTACCACATAATGAGGAGACAAATCTTCATAAACATAGGGAAAAATTCCTTCGTCCACCTCAAAAGTTGCAAAATCAAAAATTCCAGAATTCTTAACATAGGAAGTTGCAATTCCGCTTTTTAAATTTGCTCCTTCCAAATTTCCTATTACCCTATATCCTTTTCTTTTGATCACATAATTTATTAGATTGTTAGTGGTAGTTTTACCGTTTGTGCCTGTAACTAAAATTCTCGTTTTTATTTTTGAAGAAATTTCCTTCAAAAAGTCAGGGTATATATTTAAGGCAACTTTACCAGGGAAGGTTGTAGCATCAAGATTTAGAATTTTCATCAAATAATATACTAATTTCCCTGCGTATAAAGCAGTATAAAACCTAAACCTTCTTAAGTTCATTTCTCAAACTTCTAAGTATCGCCTGATAATCCTTTTCTCCAGTTTCAACTTTATCCATTAGCTCTTCAAGTTCTCTAGTAAAATCCTCTCTCACAAAACGAAATCTTTCTTGATCAGAATTAAGATATTGATAAACCTTTTCTCCTAAAGGAGTAGGGATAAGATATCCATTCTTCTCTATAACATATCCTCTCTCAAGGAGTCTACTCACAATAGTAGCATAAGTAGATGGTCTTCCAAGACCACGTTTCTTCATCTCTTCCACAAGAGAACCTTGAGTAAACAAAGGTACTTTAGGAATACTGTAAAAGAATTTATTATTAATCACATCTATTTCCCCATCAGGAAGCCTTGTAAGTTTTACAGGAAAGATCTTATCGAAACCATCTTGAAGAATCTCTTCGTATAATTCCAATCTTTGTTCCTTATCAAGAGCTTTAACAACCACTTCATAACCTTTCAAAACTACATTTCTCATTTGAGAGGCAATAAATCTCTTAAAGATAAGGTCATAAATCTTCAAATGATCAGGAGTAAAACCTTCCAACTCTCCTGAATATATCATAGCCTTTATGTCTTCCACATCCAAGACCCTTGTAGGTCTAATACACTCGTGAGCTCCACCTTCACCCCATGTTCTTCCTCTGAAATACTCCTCTCCAAATTGTTCACTTATATACTCCCTTGCTAAATTTATTCCTGTATCTGAGACCCTTGTAGAATCAGTACGATGATAGGTAATAAATCCTCTCTCAAAAAGTTCCTGTAAAACTTCCATTGTCCTTGAGACCGAAAGCTTAAATCTATCAGAAGCATCCTTCAATATAGCATCGGTAGTGTAAGGAGGAAGAGGACCTTTCTCTTCAATCTTCTCAGCATCCTTAATTATTTGAATATATTTAAGATTGTTATAAAAATCTTGCGCCTCGTCCTTATTCTCAAAATCAAATCTCAAATCGAGACCATCTTTTCTTATTACTACAATATATATCCTTTTCTTATTCTCTTTTGCTCTTTCAATAACCCATCCTAAAACAGGGGTTTGAACTCTTCCAGCAGAAAGATAATTTTTATAGAATATTCTTTGAATAAGTTGTGATAATTCAAAACCTACCCATCTATCAGATATCCTTCTTACTACCTGAGCTTTAACAAGATTTTCGTCCACATCTCTTGATTCCTTCAGAGAGTTAAGTATTGCCCTTTTTGTAACCTCGTGAAACTCCATTCTCCTTATCTCTTTAGTAAATGGAGCACATAAATTTTTAAGATCCCAAGAAATCTTCTCTCCCTCAGTATCAGGATCGGTTGCCACAAGTATCATATCAAATTCCTTACTAGCATCCCTTATACCCGATATGATCCTTTCTTTCTCTTCTATAGGTTCATACACGGGTACAAATTTTCCATTTTCAATAACACCAAAATAACCTATCTCTTTATTCAAATCTAAGATATGTCCAAAAGATGCAGTTATAACTAAATATTTATCCTCTGTAATTACCTCAAAAAGTTCTTGCCCATTTACATTCCTTGAAATAGGTCTTCCAAAGAAATTTGCAATAGTCCAAGCCTTATGAGGAGACTCTACAATAACAAGAACAGGTTTGAGGAAATCATCTCTTCTTCCTTCTTTTCTCCTTATTCTCTCCCTATCCTCATCAATCTGTCTAAAGATCTCATCAATATCTACAGCACTTGCCTCTTTAAAAACAATATCAGTACTAAACCACCATCTACTTTTTCTCACCAAATTGTTAAAGACCTTTCTATCATCTACAAGAATATAGCTCAAACCCTTTGAGATTCCACCCACGTAAAGCCTTGATGTCCTACCCGACGCCTGAAGATACCCTGTGATATCAGAGACTACAAGAATCCACTTTCCATTCTCCTCTCTAATAGCAATATCATCGGCACTTTTAATCTTCTCATAGATCTCTGGTGAGAGAATAAAAGCTTTTATAGTGTTTCTTAATTCGTCTACTTTGTCCTTGGGAGGATTCAACACGGCAGAGTATTTTTTTAGATTTTTCATCCACCTATCAACGTTAGCTATATGTTTTTCCAAATTCTTATCCCTTGCAATAAGAGGCCTTATAGAGGCAAGAGCTACAAGAAGATGCCTTACATTTCCCTCAATATCAAGATTTACAACAATCTTAGGAACACCATAAAAAATGGCATATCTAATAACCTCTGGTAAATCTAATCCCCGTGCAAGAGGATTTCTATAAGAAGATATACCTATAAGAACGGAGATTTCACCCTTTTGATATTTTTCAAGGACCTCAGGAGTTAAATTATCATAACTTTCCGCAGTAATTCCCTCACTTATAAGTAAATTTTTAATATCATCTACATACTCTTTTCCAAAATCCGATGATAGAAAAACAAGCCCTCCCTTTCCAAACCTTTTAACTCTCTCCACAAGAGTTTTGTTAAGATCATTAGTTTCCTCATAAACATCTTCCACATTCCTCAAATAAAATATAGGTCTGCCTACATCAAAAGAAAGAAGTTCTTTAAATAACCTTATCCTTTCCGATTTAGGATTACTGGTGGCAGAAGAAACCACCATAACTCCTCTTGCCTTTTTAGCTATCTCCCTTACCTTCTCCTGTACTTCTTTAATATTTTCCTGATTTCCACCATTCCTCCTCATTCGTATATAGCTCATAGTAAAGTTTATATCTTCCTCGCTAAAACCTAAAAGATAAAGCGCCTTGTCAATATTCTTAGCAGTTTTCAAAAATGAATCCACATCATCTATAAAAATAAAAGCAAAATCTCTCGGAATAGCATCCACATTCTTATAAAGGAACATGGAGGAGGTGATCAATATCTTAAAATCCCCCTCTTGTAATCTTTTTCTCTTCTCTTCTTTTTCCTTCTTACTCTCATCAAGACCAAATACCAGAAGATCCTTCTCTCTTATCTTACCTTTTAATTTTTCATAACTTTGAAGAATAAGAAGTCTGGTAGGAAGTATAATATAAGACTTCTTACCTTTTTCAGCAAAATATAAAGATGTGGCAAGTCCCCACGATGTTTTACCTATACCAGTAGGAGCCAAAAGAGCAAAGGATCTTCCAAGGAGAAGCTTTTTAGCCCAAAATTTTTGAAGTTCCCAAGGTTCAAATCCAACAAAATTTCGAAAGATTTTTTCCCACTCACTATATCTTTTCCTTAGAGTGCATAAATCATAATCTTGTTCTTTAATATGATTACATAAGGCTTCTTGCGGAACCTTCTCAGGAAGACATTTCTCACAGAGAAGTCCCGCAAGAAGCCTTTCTGCAGTTATATCTCCACCACAGTTAGGACAAAGGCCCTTAAATATCGCTTCTATCAAGCTATCCCTCCACCGTCAAACCTATATTGTAAGCACCAAGGAGTGGCGACAAACTTGCAATTATAACTTGACCAGACAAATTAGAGATAAATTTCTCAAGCAAGTGTGGATCCAATACATTTATAGGATCATCAAAGAGGAATACAGGCTCATATAATTTTGTCTCCTCAATAAGTTTTCTAAAGGCAAGTACTAAAGAAAGATATAATAATCTTTTTTGTCCCTCAGAAGCAAAATACTTAGCAGGATTGCCTTTATAGTAGAATATATAGTCATCATGTACATGAGGACCAACGGTAGTTGATCCTCTTGCTATGTCCTCCTCAATATAATCTGCTATATTTTTACCTTTAAATTCAGAGACATATTCTACTTTGAACATAGGATCAAGATACTTTGACAATTCTTTCATCATAGTCTCCCTCTTCTCCACTATTTTTTCTGCCAATGGTTGCATCTCTTTTGCTAAGTATATCACATAATCCCTATCTATGTTTTCAGATTTTAAAATTTCATTCCTCTCATCAAGAAGCTTCTCATAATTTCTCAATATCTCATAATACTCAAGATCCAAGAGAGAGAAAATATCATCAAAGAAATCTCTTCTCTGAGTTGCATAACCGTCTATCATTGCATAGTCCTTAAAACTAAAAGGTACTGCTATGAATATCTCTTGAATATCTCTAAATCTTTTTACTTTAAAACCATCAAGATATGCATTTTTTTCCTTCTTTAATTCATCATAATAATAGTTAATAGTAATTTCGTGGTGCTCCTTTCCAGTTAAAACTTTACCCGTTATTTCAAAAAACTTTTCACCAATTTTAATAAGTTGATAATCTCTGGCACTTCTGAAAGATCTTGGGTTTGATAAGTAAGCAATTGCCTCTAAGATAGAGGTTTTACCAGATCCATTAGGCCCATAGATTACATTAATACCATCTTTAAAGCTTGTACTAAAATCGGAGAAATTCCTAAAATTTTTCAAAGAAATACTCTCAATTAACATTCTCTTCTTATCCATTCTTTCACCCCCTCTCAGTAGAAAATCTTAAGATATATTAATTTTTTCTATATATATTTTAGAAAAATAAATAAAAAAGTCAATATCAAAACTTGACCTATAAGCTATAGTAATGTGGTCAACCTTGACATTTTAAATATAAATTATAAACTTATATATGGTTTAGCACTCTCACTATTAGACTGCTAAAACACAATTAAAGAGGTGAAATAAAAGATGGAAGAAAAAGATCTAATAGAAGAAAATGAACAAGAAAAAGAAAAGCCCGAAGAGTATGTACCCAACGAATGGGAGATAAAATATGCAAGACTCCAGGCAGAATTTGAAAATTTTCGTCAAAGACTAAGAAAAGAAAAGGAAGAATGGCAAGAGATTGCTAACGCAAAACTCTTAAAGGAAATTGTGGAGATAATGGATAACTTTAAACTTGCCTTAGAGTCTATAAAACATACACGAAAAAAAGATGCCATAATAGAAGGTGTAGAGATGATATATAAACAATTTGAAAACCTTCTTGAAAAAGAGGGTGTAATAAAAATTGAAACAGTAGGAAAAATTTTTGATCCTAATATACATGAGGCTGTAGGAGTAGAAGAAGTCTCTAATGGAGAAGATAATATTATCCTAAAGGAAATTTCTCCTGGATATCTATTTAAAAATAGATTATTAAGACCTGCAAGGGTTATAGTCTCAAAAAAGATACAAAACAAGGAGGTAGATAACCATGGCGAAAATAGTAGGAATTGATTTAGGAACTACAAACTCTTTAATAGCTTATCTTGAGGGTGGAAGACCTACCATAATACCAAACGCCGAGGGAAGCAGATTAACACCATCGGTAGTTGCCTTTACAAAAGATGGGCAACTCCTTGTAGGAGAACCTGCCAAAAGACAGGCAATAGTTAATGCAGAAAGAACTATTAAATCCATAAAAAGACACATGGGAACAAACTACAAGGTAAAAATTGATGATAAAGAGTACACACCTCAAGAAATATCTGCAATGATTCTGAGAAAACTCAAAAAGGATGCAGAGGCATACTTAGGGGAACCTATAGAGAAGGCAGTAATAACTGTACCAGCATACTTCTCCGATGCCCAGAGACAAGCCACAAAAGATGCAGGAGCTATTGCAGGGCTTGAAGTAGTAAGAATAATAAATGAGCCTACTGCAGCTGCCCTTGCTTATGGTCTTGATAAAGAAGGACATCAAAAGATCCTTGTCTTTGACTTAGGAGGAGGAACCTTTGATGTCTCTATCCTTGAAATTGGAGAGGGCGTATTTGAAGTAATAGCTACTGCAGGTAACAACAGACTTGGTGGCGATGACTTTGATGAAAGAATTGTCAATTGGCTCGTAGAGATGTTCATGGAAGAGCATGGAATCAATCTCAAAGAAGATAGAACTGCTCTACAAAGACTCTTTGAAGCAGCTGAAAAGGCAAAGATAGAACTCTCATCTAAACTCCAAACAGAAATAAATCTCCCCTTTATTGCAATGAAAGGAAACACTCCTTTACATATCTCTGTAACTTTAACCAGAGCAAAATTTGAAGAGTTAACCTATGATTTGGTAGAAAAGACTAAAGAGCCTACCGAAAGGGCATTAAAGGATGCAGGTCTTTCTCCATCTCAAATTGACAAGATAATTCTTGTAGGTGGAGCTACAAGAATGCCATGTATACAAGAATGGATTAAGAAACATTTTGGGAAAGAACCACAAAGAAATGTCAATCCCGATGAGGCAGTAGCTCTTGGTGCAGCTATTCAAGCAGGAGTAATCGGAGGAGAGATTAGAGATATAGTATTGGTAGACGTAACTCCTCTTTCCCTTGGAATTGAAACCCTTGGTGGCGTATTCACAAAGATTATTGAGAGAAATACCCCTATTCCTGTATCTAAGAGCCAGATATTCACTACTGCAGCAGACTACCAGACCAGCGTAGAGATTCATGTATTACAAGGAGAAAGAGCTCTTGCCAAGGATAATATCAGCCTTGGAAGATTTATCTTAGATGGAATTCCACCAGCTCCTCGTGGTGTTCCTCAAATAGAGGTAACCTTTGATATAGATGTAAATGGAATTGTACATGTTTCAGCAAGAGATAAGGCTACTGGCAGAGAGCAAAGAATAACTATATCCAATGCTATTAGACTCTCAGAAGAAGAGATTAAGAGAATGACCGAAGAAGCAAAAAGGTTTGAAGAAGAAGATAGAAAAAGAAGAGAAGAGATTGAAACCAAAAACCAAGCAGAACATCTAATATATACAGCAAGAAAAACTCTTAAAGACTATGGAGACAAAGTAAGTAAAGATCTGGTACAAAGAGTTGAAGATAAAATAAAGAACTTAGAAGAGCTGATAAAACCTGAAAGAATAAATGTAGAACAAGTTAAGAAAGGTATGGAAGAACTTACTCAAGCTCTGGGAGAGATAGGACAATTTATGTATCAATCAGCAAGTGCTGCAGGTAATCCAGGACAAGGACAAACCAATGAAAATCCTGGAGGTAAAACCATAGACGGAGACTACAAGGTGAATTAGTATGCCAACCAAAAAAGATTATTATGAAATCCTGGGTGTGCCAAGAAATGCCACCCAGGATGAAATAAAACAAGCTTACAGAAGGCTTGTTAGACAATACCACCCTGATCTAAATAAGGATCCTTCAGCTCAAGAAAAATTTAAAGAAATAAATGAAGCTTATCAAGTGCTCTCTGATCCACAAAAAAGGGCCCAGTATGACCAATTTGGAAGTGTAGGAGATTTTGCAGGATACGGAGATTTCCAACATGGATGGAACCCAGGTGATTTTGATTTTGGAAACTTTGGTAGAACTTTTGAAGACATATTTGAAAACTTCTTTGGAGACAGTATATTTGGGGATCTCTTTGGAAGAAGAGAAAGGCAAAGAACTTCAAGAAAAGGGGCAGATTTAAGATATGATATTAACATTACATTAGAAGAGGCAGCATTTGGAGGAAAAAAGGAATTTTTTGTAACAAGATTGGAAACTTGCCCTAAATGTAAAGGTACAAGAGTAGAACCAGGATCACAACCTATAACCTGTGATATGTGTAATGGTACAGGACAAGTAAGAACAGCAAGACAAACCCCCTTTGGACAATTTGTCCAGATTACAACTTGCCCAAAATGTCATGGAGAAGGGAAGATAATCACAAGTCCATGTCATGAGTGTCATGGAACTGGAAAAGTAAGAAAAAAGAGAAAGATTGAATTTAAAATACCAGCAGGTGTAGATGAAGGCTACGTAATAAGATTAGCAGGAGAAGGTGAACCAGGAGATAACGGTGGGCCAAATGGAGATCTTTATATCTACATACATATAGAACCTCATAAAATATTTAAGAGAGACAGAGAAGACATATGGATGGATCTTCCCGTAGATTTTATTACAGCCATTTTAGGAGGAGAAATAGAGATTCCTACCTTAGAAGGAAAGGAAAAGATAAAAATAAAACCAGGAACTCAAAGCAATGAAATAATTACATTAAAAGGAAAAGGAATACCAAATTTAAATAATCCTACAAAAAGAGGAGATCAAAAAATAAGAGTTTATATCACAGTACCTACCAATCTATCCCAGGAAGAAAAAGAACTCCTTCTTGAGCTTGCAAAAATAAGAGGAATAAAGATAGAAGAAAATAAAAACATCTTTGAACAAATTAGGGATGCATTTAAGAAGTAAATAAAAAAGCCCCCGAGAAAACTCGGGGGCTTTATGTTTTTAAGATGGTTAGAAGGAGATTCCTATTGTTGTATCTACTGTGAAGCTGGTTGAACTGAACCAACTTACTTCTGCGTCATCGTCATAGTTCTGGAAGACTCTTAGCGTGTTAGTTACTCCGCCTGGTAGTGGAGTTACAAGTTTTGCGTAGAATGCCCATGTTGGATCATCTTGTTGTACACCAGCCCATAATGTTAGATCACCCAATTTTCCTACTTTCTGAGTAGATGAAACATATGCATAGTAGTATTCAGTGCTATAATATGCTGCAGATATTGTAGTGTTAGGAACAAGGTCAGATAATGTTAAATATGCTCTCCATGTATCATCACCATAATATCTTCCTGCTACTGTGACACCTGTCATTGGAGTTACAGATACTCCTACCACATATTTCTTTGAAGTGCTTGCTAATTCAAAAAATGGAGTTACTGAAACTGGAAGCCCAGGAATTGTGGCTTTTGCTCCAACAGCATAAGTTGTGTTAGTGAATGTGTTATCTTCTAAAACATCAACATATCCTAAACCCCAGAATGTTACTGGTGCAAATGTACCATCAGCTCTTACCACTACTCTATCAACAAGTCTTGGACTATCACTTAATTCAGATCTTACAGCTACTGAAACTTTAACAGGAGTATTCAATGTTACCTCAATACCACTCCAGCTATCTGGATCACTATTGTATGTTTCTAATGGTTTGCTTACTAAATATGTTCCAGCGATATCTGATATATCCTCATTCCAACGTAGTTTAAGATCTGCTATTCCACCAAGCTTCTTTAGAGTAATGCCTCCGGCATACCATAATCCAGGATTACCCCAATCTGTATGACCTTGCCATACACCGTATCCCATTCCACACCAAGCATCTACTAAGTCAGAGTATTTACCAGCCCAAACTAATGTGAAATTACCAGCCTGTAAATATCCTGGCGATGGAAGGATACCGATTTTGAATTCAGCAGAAGCAGCAAATGCAGGAACCACAAGAAGAGCTAAGATCATCAACCAAACTAATTTCTTCATCTTTCCTTGACCCCCTTAGGATTTAAATTTTTATATTTTTTATGACTACCTGGTAAGTATCGTTAACTTACCTTACCAGTTTGCTTCTCAAGAGTGGCAACCTAAAGGTCCCTTCTTCACCTCCTTTCTTGCCACTCAGAAAAGCTTTAACTGATTGTTATTTTACTAAAAATCTTTTTTATGTCAAGTACCTTGAAAAAAACTTATTTTATACAAAAAAGTTATGTTATAATATCATAAATTATGAGAGTTTACAAAACATATTTAAGCAAAAAACAAAAAGAAGTTTTAGAATTTGTAATAAGTTATTGGAAAAAAGAGAAAAGAATGCCTACTGTAAGAGAAGTAGCAAGAGCTCTTGGTTTAAAATCCTCAGGATCTTCCTATTTTCATTTAAAAGCTCTTGTAGATAAAGGCTATCTCGTACAAGATAAAAATGGAAGATTTCATTTAAGAAGTAATGATGGAGAAGAATATTGTATCTTACCCCTTGTAGGTACTATAAGAGCAGGAGTTCCTGTTGATTCTCCCGAAAATACTGAAGAGTATATACCAGTACCAAGGAGATTGGTTAAAAATCCTGATTTAAGCTTCCTATTAAGAGTAAAAGGAGATAGTATGATTGAAGCCCACATAATAGAAGGAGATCTTATTATTGTACAAAGACAACCTATAGCAGAAAAGGGAGACATCGTAGTAGCATTAAAAGATGGAGAATCCACCGTAAAATATCTATCTGAAGAATATGGAATACCGTGCTTAAGGCCTGCAAATAAAAGATATTCTGTAATCTATCCTCCCTTTACCATTATAGGGAAGGTTATTGGGCTTCTCAGGGTATTTTAAATAATTAATCTTTTATGCTATAATTATAAAAAATTAAATATAAAAAAAGGGCGAGGAGATAAGGAGAACCGCCCCACTTTGTAAGAAGTGTGGGCGGTTTTTGTTTTTATAAAAGGAGGGAAAAATGGAAGATGTAATTATAATTGGGGGAGGAATAATAGGAAGCTTAATTGCAAGAGAACTATCCTTTTATGAGATTTCTGTCCTTCTCTTAGATAAAGAGGAGGATATACCTATGGGATCAACAAAGGCAAATAGTGCTATTGTTCATGCTGGATATGATCCAATTCCTGATACTCTAAAAGCAAAAACCAATGTAGAGGGAAACAAATTATATAAAAACCTATGTGAAGAATTAGGAGTACCTTTTAAAAGAATAGGAGCCTTTGTCCTT